>Ga0207433_10000228_pt1 | contig 134243 bp, 104 predicted proteins | sample YelNatPaOPGAMG01_FD_187559 | JGI IMG/M metagenome (GOLD analysis project Ga0207433, IMG submission 187559) | Hot spring thermophilic microbial communities from Obsidian Pool, Yellowstone National Park, USA - OP-RAMG-01 (SPAdes) (version 3) | ecosystem: Environmental > Aquatic > Thermal... | reverse complement strand
TACCAGTGCGTATCTTCATCCAGGGCACTAGTTCAGACTAGAACGAAGCGTCTAGCTCCGACAGCCTGACAGGGCCGCTAAGGTCAGATCGAAGGTCCTGGCCTTGGCCAGTAGATCGCCTGGTTGTATACCCCGCATCCCTTACAAGAGGCCTATTGACAAGGCCTCTGGCCTGAGGCTAATCTAATGGCGTAGGGAACAGCCAAAGAGGTCATCAGCAAGAGAAGGTCTAGGCCATGTTGAGGCTCGTAGTTCAAGAGGTTTGGGTCAGAAGATGGGAGGCTTCCGGATAAGGATTCGTCTTTAGACGGTACTAGGCCTGCCATAACCTAGGCCTGCCATAGCTCATTGACAAGTTCATATCATATCTGGCTTCCATAAGGCATGTCAGTTGGTATAGGAGGCTATTGGAGCTATATCCAGCAAGTCCTGCTGCGAAGGCTGCAGCTAGCTGGCTAACCTGGCAGGCTGAGGGAGGGCCTATGGAAGGTGCATCCCAAGTCCAAGATCTATCAGTATCTGGGGTCTCTATCTCTACGGAGGGAAGATAGCCATGAACACTAGAGGGATGATCAAGGAAGTGATATTAGGTGTTGGATTTGTGGCGATTATGGCAGGCCAAGGTTACAGTTGGCAGTTTTATCCTGTGGCTATTGCTGATAGCAACCTTGGAAGGTATGAGATCTGGGTCAAACCTGGCCAGGAGGTTTGTTTTGATGGCAGTGATTCTTATGATCCTGATGGGTATATAAAGAGCTGGACCTGGGACTTTGGCGATAATAGCTCAATAGGTGGTCAAGGTGATCCACCTACGTGTTGCAAACATTCATATGTGATAGGAAACTACAGGGCTGAGGTGACTGTGACTGACAATAGGGATCTATCCGATGATGATTCGCTCTATGTCTACTGTGCTGATTGTAGTATAACCTGCAGCCAGAAGGTAATACCTGTAGGTGGTATGGTAGAGGTGAGGCTATCTATAACGGCCGATTCTACTACTATGAACACGATGAAGGCCAGGTTCGGCTGTACATTGGGCTGTAGTAGGGTTGAGGTCTATACCAAGGTAGGTAATCAGTACGTCTTGTTACCTTTGCCTGGTAAGTGGGGAGGTCCAGGGGAACCGCCTTTGAATCAGATGCCCAGTACTATCTATGTCAAGGGGATAGCTGCAAGCCAGGGGGCTGATGATGTACGGCTATGTATCCAGATTGGGCCTAAGTGGAGGCCGTTTCCTAGGTTTACACCAACGTCGTATCTGAATCTGACTGTTATCCAGGTGGATATTGATGTAGACTCTGATCGCAATGGGACGATTGATGGCACGCCTAAGGAGGAGGCCTTGGAGGAGACACAGGCTGCCATAGTGCCTGTAAATTGTGATGATGACGATAGCTTTGCTCGGGATTGTGACAATGACCTGATTGACGGACCGGCCGATGTCGCAGATTTGATCCCTATTGTGATCCATAAGACCATGTCAGGTTGGACGGCGAGATTAGAGATACTTGAAGGAGATCCAAGTAAGCTGCGAGTATTTGGCGGTCCGGATCCTGGGCCAGGAGGATCGCCAGTGGTACTTGGCAAGAGTATTGGTGGTCCCATCACTACCTATCAGATTGGTGCTCTAACCAGTGATCTGACATATTATGCCGAGGCCGCCGGATTTCGGACGTCGCCATCCGAGCTCGACTGGAAGCTAGGGCTGATAGTGACGAAAGGGGCTGAGGAGTTAAGAGACGTGGTGATACTCCGACCTTCTCCATTTGTCTTGCTGCCGGCCTCTGCCAGCCCTGAAGAGATATATGTCGGTGGTGCATATGAGCGGATTTTAGAGCTCGCACTTGAGGCAGGCGGATATACGCAGGATGAAGCTGAAACCTTGGTTGTGGCTTCCTCTGACAAATGGTGTCAAAATAATGTTGAGATAGGCTTTACAAGCTGGCCCTCGCCGGGCCCCACCGGTGAGAACCACATGTTCGTCTACTGGGATCTCAACAGTAAGAATGACAGCCAGAATGATGCCTGGATTGGCCAGCAATTAGGACCAGATAGAGGTTATTTCAAGGCAGAGCCTTATGCTGTAGGGTATTTTGAGGGTGGTACTATCGAGGTATCAGAGGGTGGACTTGGGGGGATCTTGTTTGGAGAAGGGCATAGACAAACTACCCCGGATTTCTATCCCACGGATGTAGACGACTATAATCTAGTTGCCGAGTTCTTTGCAGCCCAAGGTATACAGCCAGCTGTAACCAAAGTAGATACAACCTGGCTCTCTGTGGGGCACATCGATGAGGTACTTAGCTGCGGCGCCGGCAAACCAGATACAGGTGTTACCGAGGCGATCCTAAATGAATTGGATAATGGCTTTGCCGGGCAGGCTGACGGCCCAACCTTCGACAGCAATGAGCTATACGACACTGATATTCCATCCATTGCCGAGCAAACATGGCCTGGCGGATTCATAAAAATTACAGGTGGTAGAGGCAGTGGCCAGATACCTCAGGTCAAAAGTGTTGATCCTCAGGCCGGTATACTTGTCGTTGCGAAAGCCTGGACTATATTGCCTGACGGAACGTCGCAGTATTCTATTGCGCCAAAATCGGCCTATCGGGCTATGTTTGCCACCGGTGATGAGGATTGTGGGGTTATATCAGGTATTAGAGGTACATCTATGTTAGTTTTGCAAGATGAGACCAAGAGCTGGCAGCCGTATAAATGGAATGGTGGCTACATATTGATTGTTGAAGGGACAGGAGCTGGACATGATCCTGTTTGCATTAGCAACAGCACCGCCAGCGAGATCATGATTGACAATCCTGGGTTTTCTATAGACATCGGGGATCGCTACGTGGTTGTCCAAGGCTCTAAACCACTTCTTGGCCTTAAGGGTTCCACATACTTGGCATTTACAGTCGTTAGGTCATTGCTCGATTATTGGGATCAAGATAGTTTCCAGCAGAAAATCAATAATTCCATTGGGGGCTTTTCAGAGCCAGGCATACCCGCATTGTACTATACCGTAACTGGTACAAATTGGAAAGGGTATGACAACCGCGCTTATGCTTGGCTGCCCAACATGGTGAATTGCTTAAGTGCAGGCCGAGTTCGAATAGTAGTTTCAAAACCATTTGCTATCAATGGGATTGTCCCCGATCCATTTGAGGTCACGGTCACTACTCTGTATGGTGGGACCGTCGTCTATATTGATGTGTGGGACGAGTATCACTTGGACGGCGGAGGAATCCACTGTGGCACCGCTGTGAAACGAAGACCTGATACTTGGAAATGGTGGTAATCGGATAGATGGCGTTACGTTCATTAGGAGGTTATATGATCACAACTAATCCCGTATCGCGTCGGACCACAAAGCGAATTGCATATATGATTCTGTTGTCGATAGGCCCCTTCCCATGTAGGGCTCAGGATGAGATGTTTGACTCTCTCTTGCAGGAAGTGGTTGTTACCGTATGTAATTCTAGGCTTGGGTGCATCTTGATTGGCCCAGATTTGGGACGTTATCCGCCGGGGCCCAGGTTCACACCAGTTAAGGGATTAGATAGCAAGGCAGCTGTACCTTTTCTAATACGTGTGCTTTTAGAGGGGCCTGATTGGAAAAACGAAAAGATGCTGGCTGACCGTGGAGGTATATATCCGCATATTGCCCGTTGTTATGCTGCCCTGTGTTTGGGTGCGATAGGCGATCCGAATGCCTTTGGACCCTTGATCGAGATACTCCAGCGTGGGGATTATCTGGAGCACAAGTATACCATTACAAGCTCTGAAAAGCTGGATCATGACATTAGGGAATATGCAGCGATTGCCTTAGGTCTGCTAGGAGACCAAAGGGCGGTCGACCCATTGTTAGAGCAGCTGCCGAAGAGCCGCAATGTGAACATCGCCTTTTCCCTGGCCCGTCTGGGGGACGTAAGGGCTATTGCTCCACTGATTGAGTATGGCTTTCGACTTGATCCTGACGCACATGGGCAAATTCACCGTTGCCTTGAGGTGTTGACAAAGACAAGAGTCAAGCTTGAGTACGACTTGGATGAAAGGCGAGTGACAGATCCGATCTTTCCGGAATTGGGCCGAATGGACAAGACTGAAGTCTACCGGTGCCGCTGGCGGTATTGGCTGGCTGGTAATGGCCGCAGATATGCCAAGGAGCAGTTTGACAAATACTATGCCGATTGGAAACCCAGTCTCATGGAATCGCCCCAAGCACTCGATGTGCATGCTAGTCTGAAGCGGAAGATGCTTGCTGGTGGGATAGTAATCATGCCAGAACTCATAGATAAACTGGAAACCGATGGGGAAGACCTACTGGCCGCGATCGAGTACCTCTCAGGGGAGCTTATTCCGAAATCCGGAGGGCATCTCACACGGGCGGAGGTATTGAACTGGTGGAATCGCAACAAGCAGAAGTGGTTCGACCAGAACTGGGTGGGTCCTTGAAAATGCTCCTCGCACTAAGAGCCGATAGAAAGTTAGACCCAATGAAGGACGGATATACTATTGAATAGTCCTTGTGCTTGAACCAACGGACAAACATACAACCGAATGCTACAGGAAGGGAAATTATGAAAGTGCCCGCCTTAGTAAGATTGGCAGGCATACTTATGTTGCAGTTGCCTGTTCTTGCCCGCATCCTGCGTGTGCCCTTAGAATACAGCACCATCCAGTCCGCGATAGATGCCTCTGAAGAGGGGGATACAGTACTTGTGGCCCCGGGCACCTACACAGGTAACGGAAATCGGGATATTTCCTTCAAAGGCAAGGCCATCACCGTTTGCAGCGAGGCTGGACCTGAGACCTGTATCATTGACTGTGAGGGCAGCGACACAGAGAACCATAGGGGGTTCTACTTCGTCAATAGGGAAGATCGCAGGTCTGTGCTAGAGGGATTCACCATTAGGAATGGTTATGTATCATACGCTGTAGGTCCCGGCTCTGATACCAGATGCGGTGGTGCAATTTTCAGTAATTATTGGGCCAACCCGACCATTAGGAACTGCATTTTCGAGGGCAATTATGCCTATAACGGCGGGGCGGGTATTGCCTGTAGCGATGCCCTTATCCTAAATTGCGTTCTACGAAACAACCGGACAGAATATGGTGGTCCGTGGCTGGGTTTCGGCAGCATAACCTGCGGGCGTGCAGTTGTTGCCAATTGTGTAGTAGTCAGCAATTATGGCGGAGGAATCTCGTGCGGATCTGCCAAGATCTCTAACTGCCTGGTTGCGGGTAATCAAGGGGGTGGAATTGTCATCAAGGGACAAGCTGAAGCCTTGATCTCTAATTGTACTGTTGTTTGCAATCTATCTTCCTCCCATGGGGCTGGCTTATATTTCTTTGACGGAGCGGCACGCAACAGCAGCATCGTTACGAATTGCATTATCTGGGGCAACAGGGCAAAGCTAGGGGGTAATCAGATTAGTAGCGGCTATGATCCAAGAGGAGGTCCCCGACCTATAACCACGGTAGAATTGCGGTATTGCTTTATCGAGTCTGGACCTGACGTAGGTTACTGGTGGGGCGAGGCCTGGCACAAGATACTTGGGGAAGGGGTAATCCTTGACGCGGACCCTTGCTTTGCCCGGCCTGGTTATTGGGATCCCAATGGCACACCTGATGATCCATACGATGACATCTGGGTAGATGGTGACTATCACCTCAAGAGCCAGGCAGGTAGGTGGGATCCTGTTAGCCAAGCCTGGGTAAAGGATGATGTCACAAGCCCATGCATAGACGCAGGTGATCCCAATAGCCCACTAGGCCTAGAGCCATTTCCCAATGGAGGTAGGATCAACATGGGTGCATATGGAGGTACCCAGGAGGCTAGCAAGAGCTACTTTGGTGGACCTACCTGTGAGACCATCGTTTCAGGTGATATCGATGGTAATTGCAAGGTGGATCTACATGACCTAGCCATCCTTGCATCCCATTGGCTAGAGGGGTGGTGATCAACTGCCCCCACAGGGCAAACGTTAAACGTCGGGCAACAAAGGCAGGCTTATACAACCCTTGGGCTTACCCACAGAAGAAGGGTCTTTACATGTTTTTTACAATTGCTTGTATTGACAAGGCCTCTAGCTTCAGGCTAATCTAATGGCATAGGGAACAGCCAAAGAGGTCGCAGGGCTACTGAGATCGATGTCGGCCTCATTCAGGGCCGGATCTGCCAGCCAGGAAAGCACAGAGCTTACATAGGCGTCGGGCCCTATCTATGCAGACCGACCGTGAAGATCGCACCTTGGGGTTGGGCATCGCTGACACTGATGAAGCCATTGTGGGCAACGGCAAACCTTCGGGCAAGGGCAAGTCCCAGTCCAACGCCAGTAGTGCTGCGCGTGGCCTCGGACTCGATCCTATAGAACTCTTTGAAGATCAGCGATCGCTCTGAGGGCGGTATACCTGGACCGTGGTCTTCAATCTGAATAAGGGCATAGTCACTATCGGAACGCGTGCGCACGATGATGGTATTATCTGTACTGGGATGGGCAAACTTCACGGCGTTGTCCAGGAGGTTTAGCAGGATCTGTGTAACGGCATCCTTGTCAAAGGTCAATGGTTCCATCGGCGCCAGGTCGGTCTGGATGGTAAGGCCTTGGCATTCTGCCAGATGCCTAGCAGTCTCGACCACGTGCCTGACAAGCTCGTTGAGGTCAGCCTTGACGAAGTTATAGCGCTGGCGGCCCTGCTGAAGCCGAGAAAAGCCTAGGACATTCTCTATTAACCGACTGAGACGCTCGCCTTCCTGCCTGATGTTCTGATAGTAACGAGCCCTTTGTGCATCTGTACAAACCCAACCCTTTTCCAACATCTCTGCGCACATCCTGATCCCAGCCAAGGGCGTGCGCAGCTCGTGCGACACCGCAGAGATGAAGTTGTCCTTCTGCCTGGAAAGCTGCATCTGCTGCCATGTCCCGTGCCAAAGTGCTGCAAGTCCAAGACCTACGGCCACCAATACCAGAGATACAGAAAGAAGATACCACCTATGTAGCCACTGCACCTTCCTTGTGATCTGGCCTGGGTCGAGCTCTGTCAGGTTCAGGACGATGCTGCCAAATCCAAAGTCGAGCAACGCAGCATAGGCTGCATGCTGGGATTCGATACTGGATAGTTCGAATCCCATATCTTGTCTGACAAACCTCCTGGCCGATTCCTCCACCTCCGCCAAGAGCCGCAGGCCGTCTAGCCTGAAGCCTTGAAGTAGGTGCTGATCTTCGACCTGCACATGCCTGACCATGTAAACACTGCCCTTGAGTATCGGACCTGTCCCTGTGTCGCTCCTTATGACCACTGGGACCAAAGGATCGATCCTGACCGTTACCACGGCCTGGGCCTGTTGTGCTGGCTGAGGCATTTCCGCGGCGACTTCAGGCAGGACTATCCGGTCTTGTGCTTCTGCCTCTGCTCGGCTTTTATCTGGAGGCGATGCCTGCCTGGCCCGGTACAATACCAATTTCTCGGGTTCCATATTTGGACCAGCCGGATGCTGGGCCTGGCTGGGGCCTAACCCTATGTTCGTTAAGGCCAATTGCCTATCCTGCACCACGATTTGCTGCGGTTGAACGGCCGTGTTGAGGCTGTCGATAGGCAGGAACTTGGCCTTAGTGACGGCCTTCGATTGGATAGGCGGTCCACCAAGTGCACGTAGGCCTTGAGCCGCATCACCGGCACCAAGTACGGCTGGCCGCAGAAGGGGCAATAGCTGGGTACTGATGATAGACTTTATCTGCTGGATCTGGGTGGCAATAGAAGTATTCGGATCGTGATGTTCCAGAAGGTCATCATTTGGCGTCACCACGTTCCCATCTGGCTGGACCTGAAAGTGACCGAAGGCCAGGCCATGGTCGAGCCTACCCCAAAGTGGCGATCGCACAAGTGCCCTTATCTGTGCCATCTGGCTCGAGTTGGGATCTGCAAGATAGTAGGGGTAATAGTCGGTATACGGTCGAGATTGCTCGACCATAATGAAACGATCCAGCTTTTGCTTTACGTCTGCCTGAACCTGAAGTGCCACCCGAGCGAACTCACCTAGCCTTTGGCCTTTGAGGCCTTGCTGCCACTTCTCCAATGACAGATATCCGATGGCGGCCAGGGTCAGTACCGCTATGCCCATGATCAGTGATAGGATGATCAGACGCTTGTACATGCCAGACAGTACCTGCCCTGAATAGTTGACTATTTCTTGTACATGTAACCGGCCCTTCGGACCGTCACGATCGGCATTGGATCCGTCGCATCGCATCCCAGTTTACCACGGAGATTGGCGATATGCATATCCACGGTCCTGGTCCCAAGCTCACCCATCTGGTCGTGCCAGATCTGTTCATACAGCTCCTGCCGACTTATGACGCGATTCGGATTAGCAGCAAAGTACTGGAGTATGCGGGCCTCTGTTGGGGTCAGGACCAGCACCCTTCCAAACCCGACTGCCTTCAGCCCAGCTAGATCGATCTGCCATCCCCCGAACTCGAATGCCTGGCCCACAGACCTTGCTGGGTCTGTACGCCTCATGACCGCATTGATCCTTGCAAGCAGCTCCTCCAGACTGAATGGCTTGGTGATATAATCATCTGCCCCAATCTCTAGCCCTGTGATCCGCTGGTGCTCAAGGCCCTTGGCAGTGAGCATGATGATGGGTGTCATGACACCCTGCCGCCTCCATTGGATACACAACTGCTCACCGCTGATGCCAGGCAGCATCAGGTCCAGGAGGATCATATCGAACCTCCTCACATCCACCAATTGCCTGGCCTCAGGCCCATCCCTTGCCACTGTTACGGCAAATCCATGGTATTGAAGGAAGTCTACAAGTCCTTCCCTTATGGTCTTGTCATCCTCAACAACCAAGATCGTCTTGCGCTGCATAAGAGGCCCCCTTTGTACGTACGCCGTCTTACAGATCTACCACATAGTATACCGAATCTGGCAGGGCAATTGTAAAGTTGCTGTAAAAACCCAGGGATTTTACGTTGTTTTTACTTCGGTCACAAAGACCCAACGTATACCATCTAAGACCGCCATGGGCACAGCGGGGGAACGCGATGTGGGGCAAAACCGGTCAAGGCAGCCCCAGTCATCGGACTGGGGCTGCCTCTACGGATACCGACGCCTCCTGGAGGCCATCCGCCACGGCAGTTACGGTGATCATGCCAGACTCACCAGTGGCCCTGAGATATGCGATACAATAACCTTGATAGGCCTTTCTCTGTGTGGTCTGGAACGGCTCATGACTATAGATGGAGCCATTGTCCACGGCCACTATCGTACCTGGCCCTGTCACCGTGAACCTCACGAGGTGGTCAGCAGTTGGGACCTGCACGCCATTAGCATCAAGGATCGTGACCTCTATGTGGCATAGGTCGTCAAACCTGGGTGCGACCTTGCTACGGTCTGCTACCAACGCGATCCTGCTTGCCCTTCCTGCGGTCCTGAGCTGGTGTAAAGCAACCTGCCTGCCGTCGATCATGCCTACAGCCTTCAAGACACCTGGCTCGAATTCCACCTCCCAGGTCAGCGGGGCATCATTTGGATCCTTGTCCTTGATGCCTAGGGACCTTCCATTCAGTTGCAGCTCTACCTGCTGACAGTTCGTGTAGACCTCAATGGTCTCTGTATGCTGGCCGAGATCGGCAGGTGTCCAATCAGCGAATTGCGTCTGAGGTCTTGCCAGTGGCTCAAAGCCAGGGTCGTCCGGGGCACGCCACTGCGGAGCGGTCCGCCTGACTGCATATACGACAGGCCGGTCCGCCCACCAGCTTGCCCTCTGGTATGCCAGTGGCTTGGGCCTACCGGTCCTGTCTATCAGGCCAGAAGCCGCCGCCACGATCGGCCACCTGAAGGCCTCACCTAGATAATCCACGCCGGTCCACAAGAATTGTCCAGCATGCTGCGGGTTGTCTCGCATGGCAAGCCAGGTGTCGAGGTCATGCCTCTGCTCGGTACCAATGATCTTCCTTGTAGGCCTGGCCTGCCATGCAGCCAACAGCTCCCTATCCCTGTAGTTTGTACCAATCACATCCAGCATGTCTGCAAGCCCGTTGTCATAGTCCCGGCTGACGTTCGGCCTGAAAAGGGCCTGTGTTACAGGCCTTGTCGGATCATATTGATGGCACAGGTCGACAAGGCCTTTTAGGATCGTCTTCGCTAGCTCAGGCCTGGCGGTATCACGTATCTCGTTGCCGACACTGTAGAGGATGATACTAGGGTGATTCCTATCGCGGAGGATAGTATCCCTGGCATCTATCTTGGACCACTCGTCAAAGAATAGGTGGTAGTCATAAGGGTTCTTGCCTACGGTCCAACAATCGAAGAATTCGTCCATCACCAGGAATCCCATCCTATCACAGAGGTCTAGAAATTCAGGGGCCACTGGGTTATGTGCGGTCCTTATCGCGTTGGCACCGAACTGGCGCAATCTCTCTAGCCGGCGTTCCCATACCCGAAGTGGCACTGCAGCGCCAAAGGCCCCGCCATCATGATGCACACATACCCCCTTTATCCTGACATTCCTGTCGTTGAGCCAAAAACCAGTATCGGCCCTGAACTCGGCCTTTCTGATACCAAATGTCACTACCTCGTCATCCAGGACCTTGCCCTCCTCAACCACCCTCGCCACAGCCCTATAAAGGCGTGGGCTGTTTATGTCCCACAATAGTGGATTGTAGATCTGCAGTTCCAATTGGAAATCCGCCCGCTCCCCAGGTGCTATAGCGATTGAACCTGTCCGACCTGATTGTACCTCTAGCCCATCTGGCCCAACGATCTGGATGTAGACCACAGGCATGTGCGGTTCTTGCGCCTGATTCAGCACAGCGGTCTGCACCCTCACCGTGGCCTGGCCCGAGTCTACCCGAGGGGTGGTGACAAAGGTGGCCCATTGGTCCAAATGGACGGGGCTGGTCACGATAAGCCTTACATGCCTATAGATACCTGCCCCTGCATACCACCTGGATGCAGGCTGTCTGGCATTGTCGGCCTTGACAGCGAGGACATTGAGCTGGTTCTCGCCGAGCCTTACCTTGCCTGTCAGCTCGTACCTGAAGCTTACGTACCCATAAGGCCTATGACCGAGGTGTAGACCATTGATCCAGACGTCGCTATTTGCCATTACGCCATCGAACTCCACGAATATCCTCCGCCCTGTGTAGGCCTCTGGAAGGACCAGGTGCTTGCGGTACCAGCCGATACCTGCGGGCAGGAAACCGCCGGCACCGCCTGTGGGGTTATTTGGGTCAAATGGACCTTCTATGCTCCAATCATGCGGCACATCCAACCTTCGCCATCTGGTATCGTCAAACTGCGGATCCTGAGCGCCGTCTACGTCACCCTTGTAGAAGAGCCAATCCGCATCCAATGATTGCATTATCCTGGCATTGGGATATCCTGGATGCGACGAAGGTGTCAGACTCTTGCAGCCCATTACCAGCGATGCAAGACCGAGCGTCGTAGCCCACACAACCGATCTTATCTGCATTGCGATCCTCCACTAATCTGCGGTGACCGTCGTGTCGACAGGCGGCCTGTCCGTCGCGGCAGCACCGCTTGCATCCTTATCCAGATGGATCAGCGCCAGGAGCTGCTCGACGCTGAGCACCTGTTTCGGCTGAAATGCCTGGCTGGCTGCATATGCCAAAAGGCTCTTGTGCAGCTGCCTGGCAGCAGGGTTAGACAGCCTATCGATAAGGGGACTACCGCACATGACGAGCCTACCATTGCCGACAGCGCACTCAACTACCAGTGCCAGATGCCTGGATGTATTCCAGTCATCGATCACCTCAACGACTGGCTCGATTCTAACATCCAGGCCTGATATGTCAAAGGCCCTTGCCCCATCCACGATTCCGGCCCAATTCCAATCGCTATGAGGCTTGGTTGGGAAGGAGGCAAAGGCAGGGTGGTTGGGATCACATAGCAGCCCCAATGTCTGTCTGGTCTGATTAGGGAATAGTTGGTTGTTCCAGAATATGGGCATAAAGGCAACCCTCGGGTGTGCCTTTCCCACCTGATCCGTATACAAGATCACACGATGGCCCTGCCGCAGTTCATCGATGGCCGCATTGACGTCCTTGGTAACGATAACGCCTGCAGGGGTACTCAGATCCACCACGCTTGGATACACCCAGATATCCCAGTCATTCTCGAAACTGGTCCCCCTTATACCTGCCACTAGCCTGTATTGGCCTGGTGAGCTGAGCATGGATAGATCTATGGTGGCGGTACCTAAGGGTACCGCGCCGCCTAGTTCGACCCTCCTGGCAGGCAGCTCTTCATGGTAGGCCACGCGGCCGGCGGCGTCGACGAGGCTCCAATAAGGTGCGGCCTCCTGCAGTGGGGATGGTCCATAGTGCGTTACCTCTATCGGTACATGGAGTGTATGGTCCGAGGTAAAGATCCTTTCTGCAAGCCTTGCCAAGACAACAGTGCTATTGCAAAACCTCCTGAATCGTTCAGGGCTGATGTAACCCTTTGTGTCCCAGAATGTATCGAGCATGCCAACCAAGGCGGTACCCTGGCCTGGAAAGTCGTGCAGGCCCAACAGCTGGAAACCTGCCAGGTCCTTTGTACGCATGGCAGCCTCTATCTCCTCCTTGTAACATAGGACCTGCAGCATACCTGACGCATAGGCGATCTGCCTGTTCTTGTGCAAGATCCCGTTCGCCTCAGCCAGGTCCCTGAATATCATCAGGTTGCCTGGTCTCAATGCGCCAGTGAACTTGTTGATCTGGTCGAAGTCCGGGTATGCGCAGAACTGGCCGATCTCATGGCTGATCACAGGGACCTTGGCCCCTTTGAGCCCGGGGGTATAATCCCTGCCGCCCCAGCCCGATTCACCGCGGACCCTGGGCCCTTGCCTGGAGCCGACCGCCATCACCGGTTGGAATTGGTCTTGGTCGGTCTGGCCCCAACCAGTGGCTGCTGCATAGAGCCTCCTGGGGTCCTTCTGCTTGAAGTGCCTGACCCAATCCGCAAGGAATTGCGGCCTGGAGGTAGGTTCGTTGCCATGCGTCAAGAACACAAACGACGGGTGATTGCCATATGCCCTCAGGATCGCCTCGGTCTGGCGGTATAGCCACTGATCCACTGGATCGCCATAGCCCAGCCTTGTCCCAGCCCTGGCCCATATACCACACTCGATCTGCAGGTATAAACCCAACATATCTGCGGCATCGAACGCCGCCTCAGGTGGACACCAGGAATGAAAACGGATCTGGTTCAGACCATATTCCTTGCAGATCCGCATAGTCCTGAGCCACCAACCCACGTCTGTCGCAGGATAACCTGTCAGCGGGAATATGCAGCATTCCAGGGTCCCCCTGACAAAGAAAGGTCTACCATTGATCGTCAATCTCAGACCGCTGGTCCCTACCTGCCGTAGACCGACCCTCAGGTCCATCCGGTCATCCGCATCATCGCCCTTGAGCATCATAGTGATATCATGCAGGGTCGGGCTGAACTCATCCCACAAGGCTGCATCAGGGTCAAACCTTACCGCCAAATCGAGCTGCTGACCAGCTGGACCCCATTCCAGCGGATGTCCTAGGCCATTTATCTTCAGTATCCCCATGCCAGGCCTGCCAGTCGCATTGCCGATCCTGACCTTGAGCAGACATGACCTATCCGCCGGGTCTGGATATGCTTGTACATCAGCCATCCAGACAGGGCTTGTCGCCTTGAGCTCCAGCCTGCCGACAATCCCATTCCAGCAGGTCTGCGTCTGATCGCTTATGCTATGCGCATCGCTACCGACATCTACGATCATCCGGTTATCCACACGGATGGTGATACGATGCGGGCCAGGTGCAAGACCAATACCAAGGTCGTATTCGTGGGGCGTACCAAGGCTATCGTTCGATCCAAAAGGTTTGTCGTCTATCCAGACCTGCGTCTGCCAGTGGGGCCGTTCCAGAAACAGGACTATCCTCTTGTGACTCCAGTCGCCAGGTATATTGACATCCCTTTGGTACCACGCAGGCCCGACATAATGCCTTGGCGGCTGAAGGAAGAATGGCACCAACACATTGCCAGGTCTTGTATACTTGGCATAGATAGGCTTTTTGTACCATTGGGTATCTATGAGTCTTGCAACCCAAGGTGTGTTGACATCGATAGGATCACCGTAGCCTTGGTGCTGCATCGCCCCAGGCAAGGTAATCCGATCAGGCAAATCCTTCAGGAACCACTGCTGGTCAATTCCTATGTCGTTTGGATCCATGGCAAAACGCCAAGTACCAGCTAGATCTATACTGGCCCCAAGTGAAAGATGACTTGCGAGGAGCAGAAGGTTGTATATGAATACGCTCGACAGGTTCATGGGCCTGTATCCAGCCAAATCCTCTATTGGCTACGTATAGAGATGGCCGCACCCCTCAACCCTGGCGAATCGGCCTTTAACATGATGCTACCAGGTTTATCACGGACCGATCTGACTATGGCTAGACATAGGCCTGCGAACGCATTCCGCTGCGGCGATCGAAACGATTCGAGGCACGTAGGGTCCCCGTTGTCAGTGGCCACGATCATGCCAGGCCCCTCTATGGCAAAGGTTATCCTATTGTTTGCATTGGGTACAAGAAGGCCATTCGCATCGGCAACCTTGACAGTCACAAAGGAAAGGTCCTTACCGTCTGCTGCGATATCGACCCTATCTGCCTCCACCATCAGCGTGGCCGCGGGACCTGTGGTCTTGACTAAATCCGCAGCCCACTGTCTACCCTCCTTGAATGCAATGACCCTCAACTCGCCAGGTTCATAAACCACATCGTCCCACCTGAGGCGATATTGGTATTGGGCCTTTTTCTTACGACCGAGCGACCTGCCATTCAGGAACAACTCCGCCTCGTCGCCGGAGGTGTACACGTGTACAGGTGTGACCTGCCCTACCCTTTCCGGCCAGTTCCAATGTGGCAGTATGTGCGCCATAGGGAGCTCGGGTCTCCACCTGGCCTGATAGATGTAGAACCTATCCTTCTTGAATCCCGCTAGATCTATGATCCCGAAGTACGAACTCCGCGAAGGTACCCTTATCCTACCGAGCTCCCTTAGCTCCTTGGCCATCCTTTCCCGTTCAGCCGGATCGGTGAAGTTAAGGAGATTGCTGGTATCCGCATTGTAAGGGGTCGGCTCTCCTAGATAGTCGAAGCCAGTCCAAACAAATTCACCGCAGACAAAAGGGCTTTCATCGAGTCCCCTAAACTCTACATCTGGCGGCCAAGCCCAGCGCGGCGCATAGAGGTCATATGAGCTGACGTGGAAATTCGCCATGCCTTCTGCCTTGTCGTCGCTGACGGGGAAGAAATACTGACCGCGAGAGCTGATGCAAGAGGCGGTCTCGCTGGCAAAGATAGGAATATCAGGATTTTGCTGCCTAAATCTCCTATATTCTGCAGGCTTGTAATTGTATCCAAATACGTCAACTGTCTTCTGGAACCCATTGTATCCAGCCTGGACATTGTTGCAGCCGGCAGTCACCGGCCTAGTAGGGTCCTCCTCGTGAGCTATCCTCGTAAACTCAGCCGAGATCTTGTGGCCATCGGGAGAACCTTGCTCTCCTATCTCATTGCCGCTGCTCCACAGGATCACAGACGGATGATTTCTATCCCGACGTATCATCGCACGCCAGTCCTTTTCGTGCCAGTCGTCGAATAGCAGGTGATAATCGTTGCGTTTCTTGCCCCTTCTCCATGCATCGAAGGCCTCGTCCATCACCAAGAAACCCATCTTGTCACACAGGTCCAGCAACTCAGGTGCTGGTGGGTTGTGACTGGTACGGATGGCATTGCAGCCCATCTCCTTTAGCAACTCCAACTGCCGCTGCAAGGCCCTGGTATTCACGGCCGTCCCGAGCGACCCGAGGTCATGGTGGTTGCATACCCCTTGGATCCTGACGTACTCGCCATTGAGCAAGAAACCCTTTTCTGGATCGAATGCTATGCTCCTGATACCGAAATTGGTTTGATACTCGTCGAATGGCTTGCCATCCTTTTCGATAGTGACAATCGCCAGATACAACTGTGGCCTTTGCAAGGTCCAAGGGGTATAATCCTGGACCTTCACGGATAGGCTCATCTTCGCTGAGCTATTGGGCCCTATTCTTGATCTGACAGGCGAACTAGATGCGACCGGCCTTTCAGACCTGCGGCCCTGCTGATCAAGTAGATATATCAACCCCTTGACATTTACATCCGCCTGGAGGTCGGTATGGTTCTCTATGACCACGTCAAGATCGACCTTTGCATCCACCTTTGTCAGCGTGGATGTCCTGACAAAGACACCCCATTGGGCTATATGTATCTGGCTGGTCTTTGTCAGCCAGACATTGCGATATATGCCGCCACCAGGATACCAGCGGGATGAATCTGCAGGATTGTCCAGACGTATGGCGATGAGGTTCGCTTGGTCGAGGCGTACGTAGTCGGTCAGGTCGAGACGCCACGAGGCATAGCCATATGGCCAGCCACCGACGTATTGCCCGTTCAACCACACGTTTGCATAGGACATAGCACCATCGATATCTAGATAGAACCTCTTTCCGACATCCCCTTGCGAGAGCGTAAAGCGCTTGCGGTACCAACCAATGCCCCACCATGGGAGCTTGCCTGTCTGGCCAGGATAGTCCTGCCTAAAAGGCCCTTCTATTCCCCAGTCGTGGGGCAGGTCCAGGACCCGCCATCCTGAATCGTCGAAATCAGGCTGGGTATAGGGCACGTCTTGCCCGATATTGCCAGAGGGCCTTGTCCTGGAGGCCAGGTTCGGATCATTGACAAGATCCCTTCCAGTTGCAATCATCCAGGGTCTCATCCTCTGGTAGCTGAGCCTATCCCCAGTACCCTCAGGATCCGATCTGGTAAAACGCCACTCTGCATTGAAGCTTATCACCTCCCTTGGGCCAACGACCTGTCCAGATAAGCAAAGGCCATACAAGGACAAGACGCAACCTAACGATACCGAGCTAACCAAGCCCCACCTGCTCATTTGTCAACCCTTCCTAGCACATCCCAGTGGTCTTCGCCGGATAAGACATTCTGGATTGTATACACCTTGGCCTGCTGGTCAGTAAGTTGTACCGCCCAATCCACGCGCCCATCCTTCCTGCCGCCAGGTCCTCCACTATTGAATTCTGCGAACCTAGCAGTCTTTCGCCGATCAGGCCTGCCCCAGTCATGCCAACCCTCTGGCCTGACCACCTCCGACATGTATGTATCCAAGAACACCACGTGTGCAAAGTCCCGCCAAGGCCTGCCAAGATATGTCTTGGCATCGGCCGAGCCTGTGATCGAGCAATCAGAAAATACAAAACCAAAGGCCTGATCCCTTGGGGTGGAGGCAGCGGTAATGTAGCCTGACCTGAGGCAGTGAATATGACAGTGGTCAAAAAAGGCAGTGCCTGCCCCGAAGATAAAGTCGACATGACCAGTTATGTAACAGTCCCTAAAGTAATGCCGGCCCCTGTTTATGAACATCGTATCCTGCCAGCCCAAGAACCTGCAATTGATGAACACATTGCGGTCACCATCGAGCCTGATGGCCAATGCCTGGCCAACGGGCCCAGCAGAGTTCTGAATAGTCAGCCCTTCGGCCCGGACGTTGTCCGCATCTATCACGCATGTAGCGGTGCGGAACGTACCTATAGGCCGGCCATCGGGGCCTTGCATATTCGCATGCAGGCCGAAGGTCAGTATGGTGTTGTTCGGATCCCCGCCCTTCAAGACGATATTGCCACGTTCCCGCTGGATGTAGACCAGTTCATTGTACGTACCTGGCCGGATCAAGATGGTCCAGGTCCCGGCATTGTTATCCTGTGGGACTGCCATGATCGCCTCCTGGATAGATCTGAATTGACCGGTCTGGTCAGCTGAAACGGTAAGGACCCGATCCCCAGAAGATCCGATCGCCTGGCAAGCAGGCCCCAGTATCAATGCAAGAAACACCAGCGACCTACTCATCCTTCAATCCCTAACCTTGCACACGGTCTCTGGTGGGAGTGTGTAACCCAATCTGGGCCTTGGCCCAATGCAGGCTACGATCGAGTCGATCACGATCCCAGGATCGACCATCCAGATCCTCAATAGATGTGGGCCTGGCCGATCAAGCTGGTGGATGCTAGTTGCAAACGCCATATTCCGCAGCACGCCCTGTTGCCAGTTCGGATCCTGCTCGGTCAGGCACAAAGGCAAGGAGACTATCTGCGGCAGTGCATCGTCAAACGCAACCGCCACCCTTTGGGGCATGCCTGCCTGGACAGAGAATGTCGGCAGGGCCCTTATGATCACACTCCATCTCCCCGCCTGCCAGATCCAGACCTTGTATTCTAGAGATGGTGAAGAAGTGGCGATCTCCGAAGGCTTGTCACAGATACCTGCAGTAAAAGGCTGGGTGCACATCGCCTTTCCATTATAGCCGAGCCCTTCTATCTCCTGCCAGATCGCGTCCCTACCAGGTCTGTTCGAAGACGTATGCTCGGCCTCTATCACGATAAGGCCATCATCCTCGACAAAATCTGCGCACTCGGCCGGCGCTGCATCAGTAGGATTGAACAGCCTGACCTGCACATCAACCTGCTGACCTCCTGATACAATGGTGATACTGCCCTTCACGTCTTGGCCTTGTGGGGCCACAGCCCAATCTATGTCTACTATCAACCGCCGATCACCTTCGGCACTATTGGGCTCTATCAATATCCATCTATCACTGGGCCTTGCCTGCCACGGTGTGGAGTCCGTTCCTACTGCGAATACATCGATGAAGTACCGTCGCCTCGTGAATCTGCTGAAACGCGGCAGGGACAATACCACATTCGGATCCTTGCCGGTGACGGCCCTTTCGTCACCCTCTACAGCCACCCCCAGTATGGTCCCTTGAGGCACTGGCTGGACATGCCCAGAAGGAAACGCAAAGACGGGCAGGTTCCTCGGTGCAGCGGACATCATGCCCCGCCATTTCCCGCCTGCAATCCGATGGTTGTAGATATCTGTAAGTTCTTGGATCCTGCGATATGCATCTACCGCTTGTGCCAGGTATCTGGCAGCGCATGCCCTGCCCTGCGATGAATAGACCTTGAACCTAGCCAAGCATAGGCCCTTCTCATTCATGGATGCGGCTGCCTTCACCGGATATGCCACCAACTGGAAGAATGCGTCCCTGTATTCGGCAGGCAACTGGTGCTCCAAGGCATCCACCCTTTCCGCCAGATGCTCGAAGGCATCCAACCTGGCCTGGGCCTCATCCCCATTGAGCATCACCGAAAACCCAGGGTCTGCTAGCAATCTGTTCCTGGGGTCGATGCCCATGTGTTCAGGCCTTCGCTGCAGACAGAGCCTGTAGTACTCCTCCATGATTGAGGCCATCTCCTCGGCCCAAGGCTGGCCAAAGTCCCTGGCGAAACGCCCTTTCAGATATCTATCCAGATCGCCCGGTCCATACCTATGGGGGTCCCAGGCCATGTCCAAGATGAACTCCATGCCTATCTCTGCGGGCTTTATGTCTCCGACATTCACCACCCATATGGCCCTGGCCCCATAGTCATAGGCCTTTGTCAGCTCCTCCCAGGCCAATGCCAATGGGGTCGAGCACAGCCAAAGATAATCATAGGGTAGGCCCCAATATGAAAGGTGATAATAGACCCCAGCCCCGCCCTGCCTCGCCCTTTCCTGCTGATCGCAGAATTGTCGAACGTACCCCCAGTTATCATCAGGCCAGCAGATGGTGATATCAGCAGGGATATCAGGCGCAAGCCTATATAGGGCCAAGACCTCCTTGTATGGGCAGAACATCTGCGGGACCTTCGAGAGGTCCTGGTTGACATATCTGGCCAGCAATTGCCTCTGGTCCGCAATGATCTGATGCAGACGGGCAGCCTGCTGCTGTTGCGTTCCACCGCCTGGCATGCCCGAATCATGGATGCCCCGCATACCGACCGTATAGATACCCTCGAACCGCGCGAACTCCTTGACCCTGGCCTCCCAATACCTCAGCACGCCATCGCGGTTGGTCACATAGTCATAATCGCCCTGGCCATACCTGTGCCACTCATCCACATTGTTCCGGAGCATCTGCTCACAGTGAGACGAACCTATGATCACCCCAAATTCCTCGGCGATCCTCCTGTTCTCTTCGAGCCTATTGAATGCCACCGTTCCCTCGTGCATCGCAGGCCAGAGCAGGTTGCCCTTCAGCCGCAACAAGAGCTCGAAGACCTTTGCATAGGTCTTAGGCCCGATGTTGCCAAGATCAGGATCGAACGTCCTTGCAGCCCAGGGCCTTAGCCCGAAATCCTCGTCATTGATGAATATCCCCCTGTACCTGACTGCAGGTGGACCTTGCCTATATGTCAGTGGCCTGATCGCAAGGACCCGGCGGATCTTGACAGGCACATCTGCCCACCAGTACCAGGGGCTAACTCCTATGGCCTCGGAGATGGTGTATATACCATAGATCGCACCTCGGCGGTCCGAGCCTGCGATCACAAGGGCCATCCCGATCCCATCCAGAGGCTCGCGCAAGGTCTGGATCAGGTATGCCTCAGACGCATCAGCAATCCGGCCCAGATCCAGCCTGCCTAGTTGGCCCAAATGCTTGATCGTCTGGCCGTTCTGCGCCGTACCTATTATGACCAGGCCCTCGGCCCTGGGGGGCATCGCGCCAAGCAGTTCGGGCCTCCTGCCTGTAACCCTGTATACATCCTCCACTAGGTCCATGGCAGCCCTGTGCACTGCATGGTCCTCGTTGGGATCTACAAGGATCTGTACCACATGTTCCCTGTCTACCAGGACCATATCCGCTGGCGATGGGGCCTCTGTGATCTGGATGTCTGGACCTGCCCACGGCCGGCCAGCGACCATTGCGCCCAGTACGCCCTCGATCAAGACAACAAACCTTACTAGTAGCATATCAAGATCATACCTGCATCTCTGGTATCATCAACAGATACATATAGCCCTGCGTTCAGAATCCGATTCTCTACGGCCTCCTATGTTGCCATTGAAGCAAGCCCGGCAAACTCTAGAGTAGTGGCAACGCAATGGCAAGTTAGCACCTTCGGTTGTGTAGAACATCGGGCTGGATTCTACTCGACTTCTCAAAGATCCCGTGTTACTAAGACAATTCAAGTTGCAGTGACAATGTTCTTTATTAAGGACCGGCTGTTGGAGGAGGAGTCATATCATGCAATGTCGCCGTCTGAAGTGTCTGAGCAAGACAGAGTTAATGGTGTTGCAGATGGTCTTGGAAGGTCTCAGCAGTAAGCAAATAGCGAGGCGAATGCACAGGTCTGTAAGGACCGTTGAGGTCCACCGTCAGCATATCATGCAAAAGCTAGGGGCTACGAACCTGGTCCACCTGGTCCGCTTGGCTATGACTGAGTATCCGTTGCTGGTTGAGTCTGGGGCTCAGGATATAGCTCGACCCTGGCCCAACCGGACCGTGGCTTTGCAGCAGTACCAAATGCAAAATACGTAGTTACCACAATTGAATCTGAAAGGACCATCCCTACACTTGACTATCATAAGGGAATGTGGTGACACCTGACCCAGGTTAGCTGGGAGAAGGTCGCCTAGAACCATCAGGGAGGTCAGGGTTCTCAGTTGGCAGTTTTGTGGGAGGCCACCAGAACGGTGGCGAGGAAGGTTAGTGTGTCAATGTGCACAGCCCAGGAGAGAACGGAGTGTTTTCAAGAACGGGTCTCCGCAATCGTGAGTGCGGCTTTCGTCATGGCCCCATCGTCAAGCGCACATGCTGCCTGTCTCGAGAGGGCGAACTGCACCTCTCATGGTAGACAAGGTAACGAGTTACAAGCGAGATATAATACTTCCCCCCGCCAGAGGAAGCACTCGCGAGGACTTACGTAGGAATATAACTAGGAATATAACACTGATGCGAGTAAATGAATCACACGACTTGATGCAACAGTCCTACCCTTCTGCAGCTCGCAAGTCAGATGGAACATCAAAACGTGTGGCTGACAATACGTAGTTGAGAATTCTTGTCACGAGATTCGCGGACCTCCGCTACCGTTAAAGCTCTTGTCAGTTAGCAAGCGTGCGACATTACGGCCTGCCTATATCAGTGGACAGGTTACAGAGACTTTACGTGCTTCGAAGGAGGAATGACGATGAGCAAATTTGCACCAATTGGTTTACTCTTACTGATTCTTGCCTGCACTACAAACGCAGACCTCAGTCTTTCCTGGGTCTACTCCCCCTATTCTACTCAAGTCCCTGGTACCCCTGAAAGTGTGTATTGGATGGGCCAAAACCTTAAGATCGGTGTAACTACCACGGAGTACGAGCTCCAAAATGAAGGTATCTAAGGAGTCGGGGCAGCGCTGCCCAAGGAATACAATGGCAAAGGCTTCTTGATAAGTCTGAGCTGGTTATTTAAGACTTGGGATTCCTACAATGCGCTGGGCACTGTCGGTAACCAGCCGAACGGTAAGCCAGTTGTGGGAACTGGATATTGGGATTCCCTTTCGGTAACGATAACCAGAGGTGATTACTATTGGAATAAGCCGCTTACAGACCCCATCACCACTGATCCTGATATTGAAAGCATCTTTGTCTTGGAGGCTGGTACCAGTTATAAAGATGGCTTTCTGGAACAGTATGCAGGCCCTTGGACAACCTTTGCTTATAAACCGCCAACGATTAGCGACCAGTACTATCTCAACTTAGTGCTCGATACGCTTACACCTCCAGAGCATAACGGGAACTATCCGTCTTGGGGAGAATTTGACAACGTTAGTGTGCAGCCAATTCCTGCGCCTGGTGCCTTCCTGCTGTGTGGAATTGGAACCGTTGTCGTCGGTTGGATAAGGAGGCTAAGGAGCATCGCATAACCACATAATAAGCGAAGCAATTTTGGACACCTTCCCTCGCGTAGGCGGAGGGGATGGGAAGCCCACCTAGCCCCTCCGCTTATCATCTTTCGGCGAAGGCCTGATCCCAATCCTTCCAGACAGGTTCGCGGCCTGCCTGGCAGATGGCTTGGGCGACCTGCGCTGCGGTCCTGTGATCAGCGACCTCGAATTGCCCAACCGCGTCGGTCTTGTGGCAGTAGCCACCTGGCGTCGTCCTGCTGCCTGCGCTGATACGCGTGATGCCTAGTCTGATGAGCCTGTCCCGAAGCCAGGCCGGCTCCCTAGTGGAAAGGACCAACCCTACATCGGCAAAACAAAGCCTTAGCGCTAGGATCATCTGGATCAGATCCCTGTCGCCTACCAGGTGGTCAAATCGGACCGACTCAAGACCAGGTGCAGGCCTGATCCTCGGGAATGAAAAGGAGATATGAGACTGCCAGTATCTCTTCATCAGGTAACTGGCGTGTTCCGCCAAGGCTAGCGCCTCTATCCTCCAATCGGCCAGGCCCAACAGGACTCCTAGGCCTATACGCCGCATCCCTGCAGCGCAGACCTGGTCAGGGGCTGTGAGCCTGCGGTCATAGTCTGCCTTGGGACCTGCTAGATGGAAACGCCTGTATGTATCGCGGTCGTAGGTCTCCTGATAGATCGTCACACCATCTATGCCTGCCTCGAGCAGCGATCTGTAACGACCTATGTCCAATTGCTGGACCTCTATGGATATGCTGCTAAAGATACCACGCAATCTATTGGCCAATGCTGCCAGATAATCCACAGTGATGAATCCAGGGTCTTCGCTGCTTACCAACAGGATGTCGGTGAACCCCTCTGACCTTATGACCTTTGCCTCCTGTACCGCCTGCTCTATGTCAAGGCGCCTACGCTTGGCCGGGCTATCCCTATTGAATCCACAGTACAGACAGCGGTTTATGCAGTGATTGGATAGATAAAGCGGGGCATATAGGGCTATGGTCAGACCAAAACGCCGGATGGTCAATTCCGCTGCCTGTTGGGCCATCGTGGCTAGATACGCAGATGCCGCAGGGCTGACCAATGCCATCAGCCGCTCCAACCGATACCGGCCTGGCGGCTCGGCAAGCGCAGCCTCTACCTGACCCGGACCAACAGAGGCGATCTGCCTGTGCCACAGATCCGCATGGCGGTCGAGCCCCTTGTCTGAAAGGACCTGAGCGATGGTCTTCATTGTAACAGCCCTTCGAGGGGGCTAGAGGCCTGGGCAAGCCTGCTGGTACCCCTAGGGCCTGAAAGGAACCCTAGCCTGCCTGCCATTACCGCCATCCTGAACGCCCTTGCCATCGTCACCGGATCCGCAGCAGTGGCGATGGCGGTGTTGACCAGGACTGCGTCTGCCCCCATCTCCATGGCATCCGCTGCGTGCGAAGGTAGGCCTAGACCTGCGTCAACCACCACAGGAACCGTCGCCTGCTCGATGATAAGCTCCAGCGACATCCGAGTCTTCATGCCCTGATTTGAGCCAATAGGACTGGCCAGTGGCATGACCGTAGCTGTCCCTACATCCTGCAGACGCTTGGCCAGTATAGGGTCTGCGTTTATGTATGGCAGAACCACAAACCCCTCCTTGACCAGGACCTCTGCCGCCTTGAATGTCTCTATCGGGTCGGGAAGCAGGCTGTATGGATCGGGTGTGACCTCCAACTTCACCCAAGGATTGCCTGTTGCAGCACGGGCAAGCCGGGCAAGCCGAACGGCCTCGTTGGCGTCCCTCGCCCCGGAGGTGTTGGGCAAGAGCATCACCTTGCCCTGGTCTATCGCAGAGAGCAGTTGATCCTTTGGATCGGCAATGTCGACCCTCCTCAATGCCACCGTCACGATCTGTGCGCCCGACGCCTCTATGGCCTTGGCCATCACCTTGGCGGAGGCAAACTTGCCAGTACCGATCATCAACCTCGACCGAAAGGTCCTTCCGGCTATGACAAGTTCATCCGCCATCAGCCCCCACCAACGAACCGCACGAGCTCTATGGACTGACCTTCTCGCAATGGCGTGCCTGCAAATGCATCCCTGCGGACGATCTGGCCATCGACCTCTGCAACCACGGTAGCTGCATCTACGCCAAGCCTTGCCAGCAGGTCAGCAAGGCTGGCTGGTAGGCCATCTTCGAATCTACGTTCGACACCGTTGATCTTCAGGATCGCCATAATTGCTCAAGGCTCCAATCCCAACAACAATGATATCGCTGCGTTTGCCTGGTGCGAGGCAGCGATCCAGACCCTGCCAGGACACAGTGGCAGACCCGCATATGCATCGCTCTGCTCATCACCTACAACGATGAGCCTGTTCGAGAATCGCCTAGTCTTTATCGCATTGCTATCCCCCAGGCCTGCTATGCCGCTAGCTGCGACCACTGGCTGGGTCATACATGCCAATATGGTCTCGACCAGCATCTGCTTTTGATCCGGCCTATCGAGACATTCTACGATCAGGTGCGAGCCTGCGAACAACGACGGGATGTTGCCCCTGTCCAAACTTGCCCTATGTATCACCACCTGGACCTGCGTGGATATCCTCCTGATCGTGGCCTGCAGGGCATCCACCTTTGGCAGGCCAACCTGATCGATAAAGTAGTGCTGCCTGTCGAGATTGCCAGCCTCTACTACGTCATGGTCCACCAAGACTAGCCTGCCAATGCCTGCCCTGGCCAGGATCACTGCCACTACAGACCCAAGCCCCCCCAGACCTGCAACCCCAACGGTCGCAGCGGAAAGCCTAGGATCCACCAGCCTCATATATCTCCAAGACCTGGCATCTATATCGCTTCTACCACCTGCATGCCAAGGATGTTCGTGACCTGGCAGCCAATGATCTTACCAGCTAGTGGTCCTTCCAGCAAGTTTAGGGCCTTGAAGCGGCCAGAAAAGGATAGGGCAGGCCCGCTGGCCTGCCCTCGAGTCGCCACTATGGCTAGGTCTACCACCTATACTGGCCTACACAACTGATCAGATGGACGGTCTCGTCGGGGTTGAGGCGGACGTCGTAGTCCAACCACACACGGATCTGGCGATCGAGCTGCAGATTCAAACCGGTACCCAGGATCGCGCTATCCCTCGGGAGCTTGGCATCCCTGACCTGGAAGACCACGTCACGATTGGAGGCAAATGCGGCCTCGACCGTGGACTGGATGTCGCCTAACTCGTGCAACCATCTTCCCCTGAGCTCCCAGGTCCCCTTGACACCAAGCCACTGTGCAACGTCCGTGTTCATCCTGCCGCCCAACGAGCCCTTTATCGAGTCATATTGCTGATCGTCAAAGGCAAGTGCGCTAGACCCACCTGTCTCGGTGTAGCTGTCCAGATCTGTCCTGCTTAGTTGTATAGCGGCCAATGGGTTGATCTGCCAGCCACACAACTGCCGCCACTTGGCACCGGCCTCGAGATATGCGTTGACGACGTTGCCACCGAACTCTGCTGTCAGGTGCTCACTGGTCAGCCCGACATAGCGATCGGTATTCATCGTCAGATCGCCTATGGAGGCAAGGCCTGAGGCATACCATGTCCCTCCGTCATACCGGGCATACAGGCCCAGATTCATCACATCTATCTGGGATTCATCAGCAGAACCGAAGTAGTCCACGTCGGACTCAGCAAATCCCACGGTCAGGCCTGCAGTCAGGGACTCGCTGAACCTGTAGTCGGCACCTATCGAGACGCCATACGCCTCATACCGATAACCCCAGAGGCCTGACTCCCTCTCCCTATCGCCGAACATACCATAGCCCTTTGCCCAGATCCCCCAAGGCATCTCACCGAGGACCGGACTGCCGTTGCCCGCTGCAACGACCCTGTAAGGGCTGTATCTGTAGTATCTACCTGCCTCAGGGCCTGCCAGGGGGCCTTCGATGGACATGCCCCTATTGTAGCCGGTAGATGCAACACCTGATAAAGATGCGCCCTCGAATCTGTCTGATACTGCACCCATGATCAGCCTGGAGACCCCAAATATGATCGGGGCAATAGTAGGCCTTATCTGGCCGCAGAGCTGGTCATATGCGTCGCCTATATCGTTCATGTCACCGAGGCCCTGCAACGCATCGGTGATGTCATTGCCACCCTGGTCTGCTATCTGCTGCAGGGCACCACCTATCTGTTGCTGGTTCCAGGTCAGACAGATATTCGGATCATCGAATGCCATGGCTGTAACCCAAAGCCAGACGGCATTGGGGTCATAATCCAATCCTGCACCTGCCACAGAGTGCACCAGTGCAGTATCCAATGTGTCAAACTCACCGCTGACGGCATTGGCCTCTATGATCCTGTACTGGCGGGTACCTACGATGGTATCGGTCTGTATGGCCTTGACCGTACCGCCAACGATATTGACATCCCCCACGACGACCAGCTTGTCGCTTGACCCATCGTTGGAGATCTCTACCTCGTATACGCTATTGGGCTCAAAGACCAGGTCACCATGCACGGTCATCGTGCCAACAGAACCACCCGGGGCAATCGTGCCTGTGGCGACCAATCGGCCTGCCTCTACCTCTCCATCACCTGCCAATCTACCCGTAGGCCATACTACCAACTGACCCCCCACATAGACCTTGCCGCCATCGGCTACGGTCAGGATACCATCGCCACCTGCGCTACTGGAGCCACCACCAATATAGAGTCCATCTGTGATATGCCAGAGCGAACCCTCGCCGGTGACGGTCACCTGTCCTTCGCTACCTTCGTGCCTAGCGATCTTGCCCTTCTGGGAATAGACCTGGCCACCATCGGATATGACCAAGCTGCCTTGACCGTAATTGCCCACATAGATTGGTCCATGCTCGTCCCACCTCGATCCGCCAGTGACCTCGACGCTACCTTGACTACCAGCAGCATATCCTATGTATGCGGTATTACCGGAGGTCGAGACCTGGGCCCCGTCCTCGACGGTCAACTGCCCTTGGCCTTCATAACCTACGTAAATGGTGCTACCAACCCAGTTCGCATCTGCCACCCTCAGCGAGCCCTGACTACCTGCCAGATACCCGATGTAGGTGGTAGTGCCTTCCATCCTGGCATCATGCAATACCTCGACCTGGCCTTGGCCACTATAGCCTATGTAAGTCGTCACTGGCATTGAGACCGACAGCCTCGACAATGCCCCTGAAACAACCACCTTGCCACTTCCAACTGGATCGCCAAGGTCTGCCAGCATATTTGGGTCGATACCAGACTGGCTCGGATCAAACCCGCCTATGATCAGTTGCCCTGCCGAGACCTGGGCGCCGTTAGTGATATCGACCTCGCCCTGCCCCCATGCACCTACCAATAGCCGATGGCTAGCAGCCAGTGTCGAACCAGCCCCGTCTATGTGCACAATACCTTCGGCCTCAGGCCCAGCACCCACAACAACCGCTTGGCTGCCAACGTGGCCGCCATCGTTGACATCCAAGGCACCATCACCGAAGTAACCGACATACAATGTGGTATCACCATAGACATACAATCCAGAATCCTCACCTGTGACCAATACCCGACCAGTACCATCCGGTATGTAGTTCGGGTCATAGTGCTGGTGGATCACATCAAAGGCCATCCCACCTATGTAGGCCTCTCCAGTATACACCCGGCCGCCATCGCTGATCCTCAACTGACCTTCGCCCCACGCACCTACCACCAAGGCCTCGTTGGTCCAGAGCGAGCCACTACCGGCCACCTCCACATGACCATCCCCTCCTGGCATTACGCCAATGATCCCTAGACCGTCATTGACCTGCCCACCCTCAGTAACCTCCATCTGACCGGTGCCAGAGAAACCTACAGCCACCAGGTCTGCGTTCAGACTCGCCTGAGAATCGCCTGCCCCAAAGGCAGCAACTTCATCAGACCCGGATCCAGTGACCGACACAGTACCTGTCCCGCTGCCAAGCTCCGCATTGGGATCAAGGTATTGACCCAATTGCTCGTACATCGGATCCTTGCCACCTACAACAACCGCACCTGCTACTACAAGACCACCGTCAGCAACCTCCAATGTCCCATGACCATCGACGCCAACGCTTATGTCATCGGCCACCATCAACCAACCGCCTTCTACCTTGACCTGACCTCCGTTGGCAATGTCCAGGTAGCCTTCACCATCCAAGGATTCGACCGGCGTTGCCCATTCAAGATCGGAACCCTCAACCAACAACTGCGAGCCCTCACCATCCACCAATACCTGCCCGCTGCTACCATCCATCACACCAACCATCACACCATCTGCCACGACCTGACCACCTTCAAGTACCTCCAAACTGCCATTACCCGAATAACCAACGTATAGGGTATCGCCACCACCTATGGCCAGACTGGAACCATCTCCGCTCACTGTCACGATTCCAGTCCCATTCGGCTCTCCAAGACCCCAATCAGTATCCTCGCCACCCAAGACAGACCTATCAAATCCCCCTATGTACATCGTCACCGCGTCAACACTACCACCATCGGCGATATCCAGCCTACCCTCGCCCCACGCCCCCACAATCACCGTACCTATGTACGGCTCCTCATCATCACCATCCTCTTGCTCTGGCCCGATGACAGGCTGTATCCCTATGGTCCTCCAACTAGAACCAGCCCCAGTAACCGTCACAACACCATTGCTATCTGCACCAAGGCCTATGATCCCAAGACTATCCTCTACATAACCACCCTGAGATATCGTCAAACTCCCATCGCCAACCGTACCAACCACCAAGATCTCGCTAGACAACTTCGATGCAACCTCTGCCCCCTCTACATCCGCTACACCGCTGACCTCCACAGTGCCAGTGCCACCATGGTACTCAACTACCTCACCGCCTTCGCCATCGTCCTCAAAGGTCAAATACCCGCCAACAAACGTTACGGGGCTAGTCACATATCCACCATCCAAGACCTCCAATGTCCCGGTGCCACCACTGCCAACCACAAGGCTATCCTCACCAACCACCTCCATCTGCGAACCAACGCCCTTAACGATCACACGGCCTGTACCGGTCGGATCGCCAAAGTCTGCCAGCATGTTCGGATCGAACTGATCCTCATCCTGTATCTCGAAACCACCAATAAAGACCGTGCCAGCAGTCACCTTGCCACCATCGGTGATGTTGACCTGGCCTTGGCCCCATGCGCCTACCAACAACTGCTCGAACACCTCCAGCTCAGAATCCGCCCCATCCACAGCAACTGTACCTACCGCATCTGGACTGCCTCCCACAACCGCCATGTCCGCCACCACATGACCAGCATCGTTGATATCAAGTGTACCTTCGCCAAAATAGCCCACATAAAGGCTCTCCCCTCCACCGACGATCATCCGCGATCCTTCGCCACTTACCACCACGCTCCCTATCCCATCAGGGATGTATCGTGGGTCATAATCCTCGCCTATAACGTCAAAGGACATCCCACCAATGTAGACCTCAGGGGCTACGACCTGGCCTCCGTCCTCCACCACCAGATTACCTTGCCCCCATGCACCTACCACCAAGACCTCGTTACTGCCCCAACCAGAACCATCGCCACTTACCACTGCCTGGCCTTCAACGCCTGGCAATAGGCCTATGAATCCCTGATCATCCGTCACCCAACCTCCATCCCTAACCTCTAAGCTACCATCGCCAGAAAAGCCTACCGCCAATGTGCCAGTCTGCACCTGCGAACCATCTCCAGCAACCAATAGGCTACCAGGACCCCCTTCAAGCGGGTTGTTGGGGTCTAGGTATGCAGCAAGGTCCTCATATCCAGGGAAGAGACCACCGACGATCAGAGAGCCGGAGCCGACACGGCCACCATTGGTCACATCCAACTGGCCTTGGCCTTCCGACCCTACTGCTATCTGATCGGCAGCACCCAAGAATCCGCCAACACCATTCACATCCACCTGTCCACCATTGGAGATGAAGATATCCCCCTGACCTCTTAGATCAGGAAGCTCATCGAAGATGACCTCATCCGATGAGAGTGTCAATCTAGAACCCTCACCATCCACCCGCACAATGCCGCTGCCACCCACGTCGATCCCTGCCACGAGGGCCACACCATTAACCTCACCACCGTCCAGCACCTCCAATGTGCCATCGCCAGCATTGCCAACGCCTATCCCCACCGCCCGTAGATATGAACCTTCACCTGTAACCCGCACAACACCAGTGCCATTGGGATCATAGCCTATGTCGTTAACGTCGATATCAAACTCCTCGGTCCCAAAACCACCGATAAACAGTATCCCTCCTATATCCACAGCCCCCTTCTCCGAGACCGTCAACTGACCTGTCCCATAACCACCCACAAAGGCAGAGCCGCTATTGTCCCAATGCGAGCCATCACCATATACCCTGACAGTACCGCTACTGCCCGGCATCACCGCTATACCTGCAGTCTGACTGGTCAGCTCAGCCCCACCATTCACGTCAATGACACCGGTACCGGCGTATCCTACGTAAAGGCTGGAGTCTCCACTGACTGAAAGCTCAGAGCCCGTACCGGATACAACCACAGTACCAGTACCTCTGGGCTGGCCGAAGTCTTCCAGCATGTTCGGATCCAGGTCTGCCTCGCTAAAGTCAAAGCCGCCTAACACTACCTCCGAGGCCTCGACCTTGCCACCATCGGTGATATTCAACTGGCCTTCGCCCCATGCACCAACCAGCAATCCAGATGATGTAAGCTGAGAACCTGAACCATCCACATTGGCCGTGCCAACCGCATCTGGACCTCCCCCTATGACCGTCATCCAACTACTTACCTGGCCGCCATCGTTGACATCCAATGTGCCTGTCCCGAAATAGCCGACATAGAGCGTATCGAACCCTGTCACATCCAGCCGCGAGCCGGTACCATTGACCAGGACCGTGCCAGTACCATCCGGCATCAGGTCCCGGTCATAAGGGGTCTTCAGAAGCTCAAACGATACACCGCCTATGAAGACCTGGCCGGCCGTCACATGAGCCCCGTTGGTGATCGACGCCTGTCCCGTACCCCAGGCGCCTACGACCAGCTCTGATTCGGTCGTGAGGCTGGAATTGGCGCCCGTGACCTCTAACACACCCGCAACGTCAGGCAATATACCGGCCCATATACTGTCTGCAACTACGGCCCCGTCTTGATTGACCTCCAACGTCCCCCTGCCGCCAAAACCCACGTTGATATAGTCCGCCTCCCACCTGGACCCATCGCCTGAGACCAACACCTCACCTGTGCCACGGCCGAGGTCCTCATCAGGATTTAGATACTCGGCAAGGCTCTCATAATGGGGATCAAAGCCGCCGATCGTTGACCCTATGGAGGTCACCAGCCCACCGTCTAAGATCTGCATCTGGCCTGTGCCCCAACCACCGACCACCAGGGTATCTTCGCCGGTCACGTTCAATTGAGAGCCTTCTCCAGTGACATACAAGGTACCTGCGCCATTGGCCTGGGTACCGAGGTCTGCCAGCATACGTGGGTCAAACTCCGCCTCGTTCACATCGAACCCGCCCAACAATACGGTGTCGGCAGTGACCACACCTTCATTCCTTATGATCACCTCGCCCTGGCCCCATGCACCTACCAATAGCTCATCTGCCACATTCAATGTCGAGCCTGAGCCATCTACAACGATCGTCCCTTCCGCGTCCGTGCCTCCGCCCAAGACTACACCACCGGTGTTGACATCAGCGCCCGCCAAGACATCCAACTCGCCTTCGCCAAATGTACCGACCAGAAGGCCCTCTTCAGCATCGAACCTGGACCCTGCCCCTGTGACTGTGACCATCCCGCTACCTGTAGGCAGATAATTGCCATCGTAAGGTTCATCGATCACATCAAAGGTCATCCCGCCTATGTAGGCCGAACCAGCAGTAACTTGGCCGCCATACCTGACGATCATGTTCCCATCACCCCACGCACCTACCACCAAGGCCCGGTTATTCTGCCAAACGGAATTTGGGTCCTCCACGATAGCAAGGTCGGTATAGCCGGCCTTGGGGAATACCCCTACTATGGCCAGGTCATCCGTCATCCGGCCCCCATCGCAGACACTCAGGGAACCATTGCCAGAAAACCCAACCAGCAAGGAACCTGTGGTCCAGCTCGAGTTGGGGTCGCCGATAGTTACAGATCCTGTGCCGGTCGGCAGACCCGCACCAGGGGCAAAATACTCCGATAGGTTTTCGTACTCTGGGTCATGGCCACCTATCACACCATCGCGAGACACCACGTGGCCGCCAGAATAGATATTCAACATCCCACTGGCCCAGACACCGATCGATAGGTAGCCATCGACATTGAGGGCACCGTTATCCATCACAGAGATCGTGCCAGGGGCGCTACTGGTCCAACCCACAAGGGTGTCGCCGTTTCCTACAAGCACTCCTGATGGGGAAGTGATCTCTAACCTCCCACTATCGGCATGGCCGACTATGAGGTCCTGATCCGACAAGACCCAAGGATCTCCACCAGGATACGACGGATGGATATCCCCAATGACCGTGATCGCGGCCTCAGCAGCGGCGGCACAGAGGAATAAGGCAAATACAACGGCCAGAAGACAACTGACTCGACGATATGCAGACATGGCGACTCCTTTCATAAGGTCTACGTCCTTGTACTTACACCCCAATTTACCTAGGCAATATCTGCCTGCTGTTCGAATCTATGATATCGTCCTGCGTTGCCGATTTGCTACAGAATATCGGCATCCACAGCAGCAACTAGTGCACACATCCAGGAAGGTCATGGGGTCCATCCCAATTAGCAGCATTACTAGCGGGGGTAGCAGTCTGATTGGAGGCGGCGGGATTCGAACCCGCGTCCCAAGATGCTTCAAGACAGGCCTCTACATGCTTAGTCGTTCTATTGATCTTCGCCTTGCACAGCGCCGACCGACAGGCCCTGCGTTCGGCTAGTCCAGTACAGATCTCGCCAGGCCTTCCTGAACTGCCGGCCTGACCAGCCTGCTGCTAGCGCCCTTTCCCTGCCCGCAGGCGAGGCCTGGGAAGGACGGGCTACCTAATTAGGCAGCCATGCGCAACTGGTAGTTGCCACTTAGGTCTTTGCCGGATGATTAACCAGGCCAACCGGCGTCCTGGGCATGCCACCTGCCTTTCCACGATCCGGTCGAAGCCATTCGCCCCCGTCCGGTCCGAAAGGTCATACGTATTATACACCGATCTACGAGGATTTCCAAGCAAAGTTCTGACAACCCTGAAAATGTAAGGTCTTAGAATAGATGGCATAGTACTACTGAAAAACCACTGGACTTGATCCGTGAAAGGATAGATAGGATTCTGGCCAGAAAATTCTTGAATCTGGATGGGCCTTCTGATATCTTAATATCACAACCGAGGTGGATAGGGATAGATAGGACCAGCTCCAAGGTGGCCAGTCCTGACAAATCGGGAAGATCTTATTGGGGGACTTTGTATGATCACAAGGCAACACATATGCATCCTGATCGCACTGACCATGGTCTCGAGTATCTCTCTAGCAGGCCCAACCGTGGCCATATACGACAGTCCCTATCAGGCTGGGCAGGGCGGTGAATTCGATGCCCTGATCCTGGCACCAGGCATAGATGGCCTGCCTGCTGGAAGCAGGTTCCAGACCTTTTGCGCAGAGAAGAATGAGTACATAAACCTGGGTAGCTCCTATTATGGCCGTGTCCTGACATACGCGGATCTGGGCGGTCTTGGCGGCGGCCCGAATGATCCGCTCGACCCGAGGACCGCTTGGCTCTACGACCAGTTCCTCAACCAGACACTGCCAGGCTACGATTTCAGTACCCCTAGTGGCAGACTTGCCTCTGCAGAGGCCCTGCAACATGCCATCTGGTATATAGAGCAGGAGGAGACCGGCTCGCAGATAAATGGTTTGTCAGAACCCTTGAGGACTGCGACCTGGAACTTTATCAATCTTGCCAATGCAAGCGACTGGGCACAGCAAGGTACTATTGGTCAGGTGAGGGTACTTAGCCTCTACACCGACCCCCAGTTCGCAAACCGTGCACAGGACGTGCTGTGCAGGGTCATACCGGCACCAGGAGCGATACTGCTTTCATCCATAGGCACAATCGTGATAGGTCTGTTACGTAGACGCAGCCTCAGGTAGGCCCGATCAGGTAGCTGCTTATCCAGCGAGGAGATCTCGCTAAGATATCGGCATGGAGCTAAAAGAACTGATCAAGGCCAAGGCTAGACGCCTTGGCCTTGATGCCATTGGCATAGCACCTGCTCAAGTGCCCACCACCCAAGCTGAAGGCCTGAGGCACTGGGTCAGGTACAACAGTATCGAATGCCTTTCCTTCGTAGGTCGCACGATACACAAGAGGCTCAATCCATCTGCGATCTTGCCTGGCGCAAGGTCCATGATCGTGGCCGGCTTGGGCTTTAGGCCCCCAGACCTGCCACCTAGGCCCAAAGGGGTGGCTGTAGGCCGCGTTGCCACCTATGCGATCTTTCAGGACTATCACGAGGTCTTGAGAGGTGTCTTGGACCTGCTGGCAAGATACATCGTCGAGGTGTCAGGCAGGCCTGTAATGTACAGGATAGCTGTAGATACCAGTCCTGTGATGGAGAGGACCATGGCAGTGCAGGCAGGTCTAGGCATGATATGTGCAAATCATATGCTGGCCCACCCGATCATAGGGCCTGCTGTGTTTCTGGGAGAGATCATCACCGACCTGGAGCTGCCGCCAGACGAGCAGATCCCCTCCCCATGCCTGGGGTGCGGGCAATGCCTGGCTGCATGCCCGACAGGCGCGATCCGGTCCGATGGCCTTTTCGATGCCACAAGGTGCATCAATACATGGACGATCGAGCATAAAGGGGCCATACCGCCGGATGTGGCCATGCTAATAGGCGACAGGCTTTATGGCTGTGACGACTGTATCACCGTATGTCCCCTCTACCGGCGGGCGCCCGCCTGCTCGAGCCCATTGTTGCAGCCAATCATAGAGCGTAGGTGGATAGGGCTAGACAGGGTACTGGACATGACCGCAGAGGAGTTTGAATGTGCCTTTTCGGGTTCGGCCATCCATCGTATAGGCCTAGAGCGTCTAAAAAGAAATGCCCGGATATGCAAGGCATACTACGACGGCCTACGCCAATGACACAAAAGCCTTCCGGTGGCATGCCTTGACTGGGCCCGGTGGTATGCCCTCAGGGTAGGCCTTCTTGAGGTTGCAGGCATACGAACTTCATGCGGTTGTTATTCAGATCATCCAAGAGATTCTTCTACCTATCCTGCCCTAACCTGTCTGTGCCACCAAGCGCAGCTATCTCGCCATCCACCATATCCTGGTTGGATGGAATAGGAGCGTGTGTTAAAGGTTGAGGGATAGGGCGAGGGGGGTTATTACTCCTTATTCCTGAACCTCTTTGGCGCAAATACAAGAACCTGATAAGCAGGAATGGATAGATTGGATACCATCCGCATTGCAAACCTGCAACAAAACATGGAACCGCCTCGCGGTGATCCAGCCGCAATCCTGGCATTGACCGGTCTCAAACCACACCTGCAGGCAACCCTCAGTAGTGAACTCGATCGGGGCCAGTGTTCGCCTCAGTCAACACGGCCTGGCTTGTTGTCGACTATCGTAAACAGCAAGACGCGATCTGCCAGATACACAACAGGATAGCCGAAATAATTCGCTTTTTTGGCGTTTTTTTCTTGACATAGAGGACCACGTTGCCAGAGAAGACAGACCGGTATCGCAACGCAAAACTCGCAGGTCTGTGCGACCAGAAAGGAATATGGAAGACCGAGACCTTGTCGCGGGCGCGAACAGTTCGGCTTGCGGATTCGCCGATTGCATGAAGGATCGTTGTGAAGAAGGAGGAAGGTATGAAACGAGTCAAGGGTACAGGGGGAGGTACTGGTATTGGCGATCATTGGCTGCAACGGACAATCTGCTGAGTTACTCTAGTGAACCTACTGGATGGAAACCTGAAATCGGATTGCACGATGGCCACGGCCAGGACAACCCTGGGCTTCCGGAACAGGTCTATGGGATCAAGTTCAATGAAGGACCAGCGACTACAACACTGACGGTCACATTCACCTCCGATCGGCCTGCCGTGTGGGGAGACTTCTATGCCAGAGATGGCGGGCAGATCTATCTTTACAACGCGGGGTTTACCACCAATGATACTGACCCCACTGAGCCACCCAGCAACGGATCCATAGGCTATCACGTACTGGCGCCTGATACCATGTGCACGATCATCCCTGCGCCCGGGGCAGTAATACTGGCCGGTATCGGTACGGCCCTTATAGGCTGGTATAGGTCCAAGAGGGGATCTTGATACAGGCCCTACGGGCCGAGAAACACAGGCCATGTCCAAAGGGCTGCATTCTCGAATGCAGCCCTTTTTGCGCTAGATATACGCAACGAGGTACATGTTCAAGGCAAATCCTCACAAGCCGAGTGTATGTGGACAGGATCCCGGTTACTTTTTGGGCTGGTTGGACCTAACTGCCCATGGCTGTTAATCTAGGTAAGATTATCACTTACGCTACTGTAACTTCGGAAAATAGTTGAACCTTAATGACCTGATGTGTAATATCCTTTTGAGAGTTCGCTGGCTGCGCAGCCAAGGCATGCAGTGGATAGAATGGCTGACCAAGATGTACAGAAGGCAAAGGGGCTGAAGGCCGTCCCGGACGGGCCTGTGAAGGCCTTCATTGAGGGCCTGGGTATGGAGGAGCGGATGCTGATCGTATTGAAGGCGCAGTTGTACGGAGGTAGGTGGGAGCCGATGCTGGAGGACCTCAGGGGTCGACTCGAAGGTAAGCCTTACATATTCAAGCTCATCAACCGTATAAAGGATGACATCCAGCGGATCGAGGTATTGCGGCAATTCGAGGCCCAGCATCAGGTGGACCTTAGCGAATACGTGGACCTGCAATAGATCGGCCATTTTATTAGGGACCGGATGTCAGTCAGGAGGAGTCTAAGGAGGACGACCATGGATGTGAAGGTCAAGACCGCACTTATCAGCGTTTCTGACAAGACAGGTGTCATCGCGTTCGCAAAGGGCCTGGCAGAGCTCGGTATAACCATCATCAGCACTGGCGGTACAGCAAGGCACCTTTCACAGGCCGGGATACCGGTAGTGCAGATAGAATCCATCACCGGCCTTGCCGAGATGTTAGACGGGAGGGTCAAGACGTTGCACCCAAAGATCCATGCAGGTATCCTTGCGATGCGAGACAAACCTGCACATATGGAGGCCCTAGACCACCTCCAGGCAAGGCCCATAGATCTTGTGTGTGTCAACCTCTATCCATTCGAGCAGACCGTAGCCAGGCCAGAGTGCACCCTCGCAGAGGCCATCGACCAGATCGACATAGGTGGCCCAGCGTTGATAAGGGCAGCCGCAAAGAATCACCGGTACGTCGCCATTGTCAGCATGGCAGACCAATACCAAAAGGTGCTCGACGCCATTCGGCAGACAGGTAGCGTACCAGAACAGCTAAGGTCCGACTTGGCAAGGCAGGCATTCGCTCTCACTAGTGCTTATGATGCTGCCATAGCAAGGTATCTGAATGTGAAGGCAGGTGTCGACCTGCCAGAACAGTTGACCATCCCATTGAGAAGGCAGATGGTCCTTCGATACGGTGAGAATCCACATCAGCCAGGTGGGTTCTATACGCTACCGCATTCAAGGGAGACATCGATCAGCAGGGGTAGGTTCATCTGTTGTGACGTGGAGATGAGTTTCAACAATCTTCTGGATGCCAATGCCGCGTTCGAGCTGGTCAAGGAGTTCGATGAACCTGCTGCCACGATAGTTAAGCACCTCAACCCTTGCGGTTGCGGGCTCGACGAGGACATCAAGATGGCTTATCGCAAGGCATATGAATCGGATGTGGTCAGTGCCTTTGGAGGGATCATAGCACTCAACAGGCCTGTAGATGCGGAGCTGGCCAGATGGATCATGGAATCATACGGGAGGTTCGGCAAGGCACTTGGGGCGAGCGGATTCTTTGCAGAGGTGATCGTTGCACCCGCATTCGATCAAGATGCAATAGAACTGATAAGGACCTTGAAGTCATGGGGTTCCAGGGTAAGGCTCATAGAGACAGGGCCTATAGATCGATCCCAGACCGAGCATGGCGAATACGATTTGAGGTACGTAGTCGGTGGGATGTTGGTTCAGAGGCGAGACCTGATAGGGTGGGAGCCAGAGTTATTGACATATCCGACCAAGTCTAGACCCAACCAGGCCCAGATGGAGGACCTCAGGCTGGCATGGCTGGTGGCCAAGCATGCAAAGAGCAATGCCATAGTCCTGGCCAAGAACAGGAAGGTCATAGGCATAGGTGCAGGCCAGATGAACCGCCTCGAATCTACATTCATTGCCCTCAAGCGGGCAGGTCAGGATGCCAACGGTGCGGTCATGGCATCGGATGCATTCCTGCCATTCGCTGACAACCTAGAGGCAGCAGCTGCTGCTGGGGTGGTGGCAATAGTCCAACCTGGGGGCAGTAAGAAGGACGACGAGATCATAGCTGCTGCGGATAGACACGGCATAGCGATGGTCTTTACAGGCAAGAGACACTTTAGGCATTGATAGGGTTCTGATTATGGGCTTAGCAAGGATCACACCATGCATCTTTTGTGCCATCTTGGCAGGCTGTGCCAGCCTTCAAGGTGACAAGGTGGCACAAAAGGAGGCAGAGAAGGTCGCCTCCACGATACTACGGATGGAACAGTCGGCACTGGATAGATGGTGTCAGGGAGATCCATCTGGATATCTGCAGATATCCGCACCAGAGGTCGTCTACATAGACCCAGACCAATCCGTCAAGGTCAATGGCCTCCCAGCACTGACCAGCCTATTCGAACAGGCCAGGGGTAAGGTCAAGATCGATCAATATGAGCTACTGAACCCCACGGTACAGGTCTATAAGGACACGGCAATACTGACCTATAACTACGTTGGCCACATAGGAGGACAGACCCACAGATGGAACTGCACGCAGGTCTATTGCAGGCGTAGAGGCAGATGGTGGATCGTACATACCCACTGGTCCATCACAGGCCCACTCAGGCCAAACCCTTGAATTATTTGCTAGCCCCAATAACCTGAAGGTTGCACTGTCGTAAGACGACTGCTGATCCTGCGATGGTAAGATGGATAAGGAAAATGCGATCGAGACCATCTTCACATTCATGGCCATATAATCTCTACATCCCTGCGACCTATAGGTATGGGGTCTGGATCCTCTGGGGCATTCGATGAAGGCACTCGTCACAGGCGGCGCTGGGTTTATAGGTTCTCACCTTGTCGAAAGGCTCTTGAAGGTCGGTTACAAGGTTACTGTGGTTGACAACCTTAGCACAGGTGCCTTGGCCAACCTTAGGTCCTGTCTTGACCACAAGGACCTGACCATCGTCAGGGCAGATATACAGGATGCAGAGCTCATACAACTCCTGGCAAGTGACTGCCAGGTGATATTCCATCTGGCTGCTGCAGTCGGGGTAAGGCTGATCGCGGAGGACCCTGTCAGGACCATAGAGACCAACATAGGTGGTACGGAGGTCGTACTGAGGCAGGCCAACAAGTTCGGCAGGAAGGTATTTCTGGCCTCTACGAGCGAGGTCTATGGCAAGAGCGAGGCCGTACCATTCCGCGAGGACGATGACCTGGTCTTGGGAAGCACCACCTACTCGAGGTGGGCCTACGCATGCAGCAAGGCCATAGATGAATTCCTCGGTCTAGCATACTTCCACCAATACGGCCTGCCTGTAGTGATCGGCAGGTTCTTCAACACCATAGGGCCCAGACAAACCGGACGATATGGCATGGTTGTACCGCGATTCGTCGATTGGGCACTCAAGGGGGAGCCTTTGCTGATCCATGGCACAGGCAAGCAGACCAGATGCTTCTGCTACGTCATCGACGTGATAGATGCCATAATGGGCCTGATCGAATCCAGCGATGCTGCAGGCAAGGTCTTCAACATAGGCTCGTGCGAGGAGGTCAGCATCGAGGAGCTGGCAGACAGGATAATAACCCTTACCGCCAGCAAGAGCCAAAAGAGGTACATCCCTTACCAGCAGGCCTATAACCGGCCCATGGAGGACATGAATCGTAGGGTCCCCTGTATAGATCGCATAAGGCAGGCCATAGGCTGGCAGCCAAAGACCAGCCTGGATGAAGCACTCAGGTCGATCATAGATGAACGAAGCAAGGGCCTAGGCCCTTAGGCCAGGTTAGACCGCGCATCCTATCTAGCAGACAGCAGCGAGCAGCTATAGGGCCATCAGGCTAGACCTATGCAAGGGCTGCCATGTATAGGTGCCTTGAGGCCGACAAAGGCCTATAACGCGATAGGCCCTTTTCTGGCCACCCTTTCAAGAAGTGGCTGGCTCGATCCTGGCCAGTATGGGGCTGCCACCACCTAATCAGACTGGCCGTGGATGCCGATCTAAGAGGATGGCTTGGTGGCGATATGTCCAGGCCATCCAAAGGGTTTCTCGGACTGTAGATGGAGGCAGTACTGGATCCGCTAGATGGAGGGTAAAAGGTGATGACCAATACAAGCCCACGCTCACTGGTCTGGTCCATGACATTGGTCCTCTTGTTGACACGGCCGACATCCCCCATCGATCTGCCTTCAGGACCATATTCACAACAACCGCCCATCGTGATCTGGTTCCATGCAGTCAAGGTCCATCCTGTGGGTGCCCTGCAGGCTGCCTTGGCAAGTGGTATACCAAATCACGTCATGATATCGTTCATGCACAGGCTCGACGCGGATTGGCAGGCAAGCCCAGAGGCATTGAAGGCCATAGAACATGTCCAGCAGGCCAAGGTGGCCTTGATCTGGTGTAGATCGCTTTGGCCTTACTACCACAACGGCCAGATAGGCCTGCGGACACTGATGGACCCTCAATACTACGTCAATGAGATCCGCGCTTTGCAGGCGGAGGGCCAGGCCATGAAGGCGGACTATGTGGCCTTTGACCTAGAGCCATATGGCCGCAGCCCCCTCAAGGGCCTCTTCAAGGGGCAGGGTGCATTCACCAGTCAAGAGCTTGCCGCGATAAGGAGGGCCGTTCAGCAGGCCATAGAGCAGGCAGGTCAGGTGGACTTCGTCCTACCAGCGGGCAGCCCCAGGCGGGACCATCCCTACAACATCCTCAGCGGGCTCGGCAGGCTGCGGATCTGCCAAGGGACCTACTACAACAACCCCCTCGCAAGGCGGATACCATATGACTACGAGATCTTTGGCGCACACGTCAGCGGCCAGAAGTGGAGGTTCGTCAAGCCAGACAGGGAGTATTTCACGGTCCAGGATCTGTTCGACCGATCGCAGATCTGGTCTAATAGGCGAGGGCTGTTCATATACAGCACTGGTGCCGACAGCCCAAAGGTCGCAGAAGACCTCAAGCAGTACAGCAAGTCCCTATTGGCCAGGTCATATGCCAATAGATGAGTTATCATGTATACAGACCAGGTCCGATCGGATATTGGAGGTCACCTGAGCATGATCCGGCCCATTGCACCTATCCTGTGTTGGCTAGCCGCAGCCAGTGGTGCAATGGCCCTGGAGCCGAACCAGGTCCTGGTGGTGGTAAATGGCCAGATCCCCCAATCGGTCCAGGTCGGCCGGTACTATTGCTCGAGGCGAGCAGTCCCACCCGAGAACCTTATCGCAATAGCCCTTGGGACAAGACCGCTAGACCACATCAGCCGTCAGGATTATGAGCGAATCCTGGCAAGGACTATCAAGGAATACATCCATAGTCTCGATGACCCTGCTGCGATAAGGTGCATCGTCACTACATGGGGTGTACCGTTTAGGGTAGCTGGCAGGGGGCCGATACCAGGTACGGATCAGGTCGTAAAGGGATTGAGGTCTCAGATCGAACGATCGATCGCCTCTGGAGACAAGCAAGGCCCTGCAACTATCCTGCAACTGCAGGAGATGATAGACCGGCTCAGTGGTGCACAGACCGGTGCATCCGTGGATAGCGAGCTATCCATGGTCCTTTTTGGCGACTATGAGCTATATAGGTGGCAGCCAAATCTGTTCAAAGAGATCCCACCAGATGCCCCGTTCCGCGTGCTTATGGTCAGCAGACTCGATGGCCCGAGCCCGCAGATCGCTATGGGATTGGTGGACAAGGCCTTGAAGGCCGAGAAGGAAGGGCTGACAGGTACGGTCTGTATCGACGCGCGCGGCATAAAGGATGGATCCGAGGCCGCCAGGTACGACCAGTCGCTGCGGGACCTGGCCAACTATGTCAAGACGCATACACAACTGCCGGTCAGATTGGAGGATACCGATGCCCTATTCGCCCCTGGCGGCTGCCCAAAGACCGCCATCTATTGCGGCTGGTACAGTCTGAGGAACTACGTGGATGCATTCGACTTCGTCGATGGCGCAATAGGCTTCCACATAGCCAGCTTCGAGGCTACAGACCTGCGCAATCCCAATAGCAGGCAGTGGTGTCCAGCCATGCTAACAGATGGCATTACCGCCACCATAGGGGCAGTAGACGAGCCTTACCTCGCGGCATTCCCGATGCCAGATGCCTTCTTCAAGGCGTTGTTCGAAGGCCATTGCCTGGCAGAGGCATACTACATGACCAACCCATTCAACTCATGGCAGATGGTATTGATAGGCGATCCACTATTCAGGCCATGGCCAGTAAGGGACTAGCTGACCACTGCCGCCTGGGCAGCCTTCCTGAATTGCAGCCTCTCGCCATCCGAATCTACTATGATGGTATCGCCATCTACAAACTGCCCTGCCAACAACTCCGCTGCCAGCGCGTTCTCCAGCAACTGCTGGATGGTCCTCTTGAGCGGTCTGGCCCCGAATGCAGGATCGTAGCCCTCTTCCATGATCAAGGCCTTGGCCTTGTCGGTAAACTCCAGCCTTATCTGCCTGTCCTTCAGTCTGTCGGCCACGTTGGCCAGTTGTATGTCCACGATCTTGGCCAGGTCATCCCTGGATAGGCTGTGGAATACAATGACCTCGTCGATCCGGTTTAGGAACTCCGGCTTGAAGAAGTTCTTCAAGGCCTCCTTTACGTGTGCCTCTATCTCCCAATCCAGGCCTGAATCCTCACGAAGCCTCTGTATCTCCTGACTGGCTATGTTGCTGGTCATGATGATGACCGTGTTCTTGAAGTCCACGGTCTTGCCCTTCCCATCGGTCAACCGCCCATCGTCAAAGACCTGCAGCAGGACATTGAATACATCTGGATGGGCCTTCTCGACCTCATCTAGCAGTATGACCGAGTAAGGCTTACGCCTGACCGCCTCTGTGAGCCTGCCTCCTTCCTCATACCCGACGTACCCAGGCGGGGCGCCTATGAGCCTGGCAACCGAGTGTTGCTCCATGAATTCGCTCATGTCTATCCTGATCAATGCCCTCTCGTCATTGAACAGGAAGTCCGCAAGTGCCTTCGAGAGCTCTGTCTTGCCTACACCGGTCGGGCCCAAGAACAGGAACACACCTATAGGTCTATTAGGATCTGCCAGACCCGCCCTGCTCCTGCGGACCGCATTGCTGAGTGCGATCACTGCCTCATCCTGACCGACGACCCGCCTCTGCAAGGCCTTTTCCATCTCTAGTAGCCGCTGCCGCTCGCCCATGAGCAACCTCGAGACTGGTATACCTGTCCACTTGGAGACCACCTCTGCTATGTGCTCTTCCGTGACCTGGTTGTGCACTATCCTCGTCCGATCGGACCTAGTCAACTCCTGCTCCTTCTGTTGGAGCTGCTTTGTCAGATTGGCGATGGTGCCATATTTCAGCCTGGCTGCGGTCTCCAGGTCGCCCCTCCTCTGGGCCTGCTCGAACTGGGTCTGGGCCTGTTCGATCTGTCGTTTGAGATCCTGGATATGATCTATCTGGGCCTTCTCCGCCTCCCATTGGGCTGTCATCTGACGGTCCTGCTGCTGGAGCTTCTCTAGTTGCCTTTCCACCTTGTCCAATCTCTCCTTGCTTGCAGGATCGGTCTCCTTCCTTAGTGCCTCTCGCTCTATCTGGAGTTGTACGATCCGCCTGCGTATGGCATCCAGCTCTGCGGGCAACGAGTCATTCTCTATCCTGAGCTTGGATGCAGCCTCGTCCACAAGGTCTATGGCCTTGTCTGGCAGCCAGCGGTCCGTGATATAGCGGTTGGACAGCGTCGCTGCTGCCACCAACGCCGAATCCGTTATCCGCACCCCGTGATGGGTTTCATATCGGTCCTTCAGTCCGCGCAGGATTGCTATGGTCTGCTCTACGTTCGGCGGATCTACCATGATCGGCTGGAATCGCCTCTCTAGTGCTGCATCCTTCTCTATGTGCTTGCGGTATTCATCTATGGTCGTCGCACCTATGCACCTCAACTGGCCCCTTGCAAGCGATGGCTTCAGCAGGTTGCCTGCGTCGACCGCGCCCTCGGCCTTGCCCGCGCCAACAACAGTATGCAACTCGTCTATGAACAGGATGATCCTGCCATCAGAATCGATGACCTCCTTCAGGACCGCCTTGAACCTCTCCTCGAACTCGCCCCTGAACTTGGTGCCAGCAACCAGACTACCCATGTCCAGGGCGATCACGGTCTTGTCCTTGAGGCCTGCAGGTACATCCCCTGCCACGATCCTCTGTGCGAGGCCCTCAACAATGGCGGTCTTGCCTACCCCAGGCTCGCCTATCAGGACTGGATTGTTCTTGGTCCTGCGGGTCAGGACCTGCATGCACCTGCGGATCTCCTCATCCCTGCCTATGACTGGGTCCAGCTTGCCCTTACGCGCCATCTCAACCAGGTCTACGCCGAACCGTTCGAGGGCCTGATACTTGTCCTCAGGCGAGGCGTCGGTCACCTTCTTGCCACCGCGTATCTGTTTTATAGCCTGTTCTATCTGGGCCGGGGTTATCGAATTCAGACTCAGTATCTGCTTGGCATCCCCTGGAACCGTTGCAAGGGCCAAGAGCAGGTGTTCGACGCTCAGGTACTCATCGCCCATCTTCTCAGCCTTGTTCTGGGCATCCAGGACCACCTGGGTGAAGGCAGGGTCAGGCTGTAGCTGACCCGATACGGTCCCCTGGGGCAAACGATTCAGCTCGCCATCGACCATCTGCCTCAGACGGGCCAGGTTCGCCCCTATCTTCTTGAGTATCACGCACGCCAGCCCTTCTTCGTCCGACAGTACGGCTGCAAGCAGGTGCAGCGGGGTCAAGACCGTGTTCGACCTGGCCATGGCCATCTGTTGGGCAGTGGCCAGTGCCTCCTGGGCCTTTATAGTGAATCTATCGAATCTCATATTCCACCTTTATCCTCGCAGTCATTGCCATAACGTATAGCAAAACTCATGCCTGCCTCAGCATATGATCCAGACGGCCGTATGGGAGGCCCGATTGCCAATTTGGCAGATCCAGGCTATGCAATACTGGATCGTGTACTTACAATGCACTTATGCTGCGGCCGATCCGCAAGATTGCCAGCCTCTTCAGGGGTCGGGTCTCTCCAGCCCTCGGAGGTCTGTGTGTAGGCCTGGGCTGGTGGTGGGGCTTCATCCCTGGGCTTTATGGTATCCATTTCATCCTCTTCTTATTGGCAATCCTTCTGAATATCCCCCTGGGTGCCTTCATCGTTCTGGCCGCGATCGGAAAGGCATCAGCATTGTTGATGGCACCAGTCCTGTATCATGCCGGCAGGATCCTATGTACACCGCTTTCTTGGCTTTGGCAGGCCATGAGCAAGGTCCCTGTACTGGCCCTCACCGACCTGGACCGGCCCGCAATTATAGGCGCACTTACCATAGGACCTTTGATAGGCCTGATACTCGGCATTGCCGTTGCAATGGCCATCGCCCAATTCAGACGGCTCTGGCTGGCCCTCGAGGAAAGGTCCGACAGGTTCAAGCTGTGGCAATCCAAGTGGTGCGTAAGGCTTGCGGAATGGATACTACTGGGTCCAAGGGCTAAGGATGCAAGGGCCGCTCTGGAAATAAGGCCTGTGTACATACGCAGGTCTGGTCTGGTGGTCATATGTATACTCCTGGCAGCTACACTATTGGGTGAATGGCTAGTCGGTTCGAGGATGGTCAAGGACAAGACCAGGCAGGTCCTGACCAGGCTCAACGGTGCAACGGTCGACCTGAATGACCTAGACCTGTCGTGGATGGGTGGGAAGGTCGATGCCAAGGGCCTGGCCTTTACAGATCCCGAAAGGCCAAGCCACAATAGTTTCCAGGTCGGGCAGGCCGTTGTGGATCTGGACCTGTATCAGCTTTCGGTCGGCAGGATCGTGGTAGACAGGGCGATGGTCTACGACGTCGGGCTCGATAGGCCTAGGGCCACACCAGGCCAGGTCCTGCCCAAGGAGCCGGAAGACCCTAATGCCAGGCCTTGGCGGCTACCAGAGATAAGGATTGACTGGTCCACACTGGCCCGCCTGGACCAATATCTCCAGGATGCCAACAAGATCAGGATCTGGCTGCAGAAGATAAGGCCTTACCTACCGTCAGGGTTCAGGCCACCTCCAAAGAGGCCCCAACGCTATCTCGAGTACCTCAGTGCCAGGCAGGAAAGGCCCAGGGTTCGATTCATAGCTAGGCATGTAGAGGTAAACCAGATCCAATTGCCCCAGACGGTCTTTGGTAGGTCGGGCCTGGCCATCAATAACATAAGCGATGCCCCTTACCTGACGGGCCTGCCTATAGAATTGAGCTTCCAGTCAGAGCTCGGAACCAGGCTTGAAGCGATGATCCAATGGCAGGATGCATATGCCACCATCAAGGGCACCATCTCGGGGATCGATCTGGCCAGGCTCCAGTCCGTCCTTCGACAGGACAATCCTGTCAGGTTCCAAGCAGGGCTTGTCGAAGGGAGGTTTGAGGGCAGGTGCGATGGGTCTGTCGTTGACATCAGGGCAGACCTCAAGGTAAGCGGCCTCCGGCTAGCGGTGGGCCAGGACGGCCTTTTTGGCCTGGATGCCAAGACCGTCTCGGAACTCTTGGCCACCATCGACCATCTAGAGCTGCCATTCTGGGTCAGGGGGCCTTTAGACGACCCAAGGATAGGTCTCGAGACCAAGGGCCTGGCAGAGTCACTGAAGAAGGGTCTTATCGATGCCGGAAGGAAGAAGGTCCTAGAACAGGTCCAGAAGGAGGCAGACAAGAGATTGGGTGGCAAGGTCCCTGACGGCGTCGGTGACCTACTGGGCCCAGCACTCGATCGGGCAGGCCTGGGCGGCCTTTTGGGCAGGCCTAAGGAGCCGAACCGGCCTTGATCTAATCTACAGCTAGGGTCTTATAACGCCCTTCTTGAGTATCACATTCGCATACAGGGCTGCCTCTCCACTTGCCACAATGGCATAGGCCCTGCTTGCCCTATCGTAGAAGGCGAACCTTTCTACAAACTCGAAGTCCTCAAATGGTTCACCGCTAGCCTTTATGATCTGGCGATATCGATCCCAGATGGTAGGCCTGGTGTCATCACCAGGGACGACCGCCATAAGTGCAACAGGCCTGCGGACATATTGATCCAGCGGGAACAGTGCCAATACCGCCTCCAACAGCTCAGGTATCCCGTGGCCATCGCAGCGGATCAGCCTCCTAGCCAGGCTTGCGGCAGGGAAGTTGCCATCTGCAAGCACGATCTCGTCGCCATGGCCCATCTCCATCAATACCTTCAGCAGCTCGGGCGACAGGATAGATGGGATGTTTTTTAGCATCTGGTCGATCCTTTCATAGGTCATCATGGGCAAAAGCCATGCAAGGTGATAACCAAATGTTGGATCCAAGGCAAGTCAAGATCTGACATGACGGCATCATGAATCTACATTGACACGCCCTGTCATGCTGGCATACTGGTGCCATTATCTTCCGAATGTGGCAGGTGACCACATCGTGACAAACATAGCGATGTAAGGGTATGCACATGACAGATTCGGCCAGGCCTAAAGACGCGCCACGTGTGATCCCACCAGAGATCGTCCTACCCTTTATCATTGTCACCACGCTTTTTGCCTTGTGGGGATTTGCCAACGATATCACAAACCCAATGGTGGCTGCATTCAAGAACATACTTCTGATCAGCCACTTCGAAAGCTCCTTGGTCCAGTTTGCCTTTTACGGCGGCTATTGTGTGATGGCTTTCCCGGCGGCATTGTTTATCAAGAGATATACATACAAGGGTGGGATCCTAGTGGGGCTGTTCCTTTACGCGCTTGGCTGTCTGATGTTCGTACCGTCAGGTTGGCTGATGGCCTTCCCGGCATTCCTGCTTTCATATTTCGTGATGACCTGTGGCCTTTCCTTCCTTGAGACCAGTGCAAACCCATATATCCTGGCCATGGGCCCTGAGCAGACCGCAACAAGGCGACTGAACTTTGCCCAATCCTTCAACCCCATGGGCTCATTGCTCGGGATGCTCACTGCCAGGAATCTGATCCTGGCCAGACTGGACAAGACGGATGAGGCAACTCGAAGGGTCCTGCAGCAAACCGCCCCAGAAAGGTTCATCCAGATGTGCAAACACGACCTGGATGTGATCATAGGTCCTTATGTGGGCCTTGGATTGGTAGTATTGTTGGCTTTCGTGGTATTCGCTATAGCCAAGTTACCCAGATGCAAGGGCGAGGAGGATAAGAGCATCGACCTGGTGCCTACACTGAGGCGACTCATTGCCAACAAAAAGTATATAGAGGGGGTCATTGCTCAGGCCTTTTACGTTGGCGTCCAGATCATGTGCTGGACATTCATCATACAATATGCCGAGAATGAGCTGGGTTTGCCAAAGACCACTGGTCAGGCATACAACATGGTGGCCATGGTCATCTTCGTCACCAGTAGGTTCATCTGCACGTTCCTGCTAAAGTACTTCAGCCCTGGGGGATTGCTCATGACACTTGCCCTGGGAGGCTGTGGCCTGATCCTAGGTACGATATTCATAAAGGGCATGGTTGGTCTTTACTGCCTTGTCGGGGTGTCTGGTTGCATGTCACTGATGTTCCCGACCATTTATGGAATTGCACTGAAAGGCCTCGGCCCGGACTCCAAGCTTGGCGCAGCAGGCCTGATCATGGCCATAGGAGGCGGCAGCATTATGCCCCCTATACAGGGCTGGATCATGGATCAGGGCCCGGTGAACCTCCTTTTCACGACCCTCTCCAGCACGAGGGCATCCTTTGTGCTGCCACTGATCTGCTTTGTGGTCATCGCCATATACGGCTTCCGCACCTCGAAGGTGCATGGCCATACATATGGATGACCTAGGTTCAATGTTGGCTCGAGCGGAGGAGCTTCGCCTGGGCCTCGCCTCCATTTAGCAGATAGAGCAGTGGCACGGGCCTATCTACACCCTCTATCCAGGCAGGCCGCTGGGACCATGGCGCAACCGAAAGGACATTGGCAAGGTCCATCCAATATTGCAACCTGGCAGGCTCCAGTCCCCATATGGCATGGAAATGATTGGCCGGTGCGTACTGTTTGTACTCGGCCATGGTTGCATACTTGGGCACGATCCAGGTATGCGGCCAGGTGACATTGGAGGTATTAGCCACGGCCTGAGCCAGACTTGCAGGCAGATCCACAGTGCATGCCTCATCCCATACGAGGCTGAACAGCCCTGATAGCTGGCTGTAGGCAAGCCTGCCAGCGATGCAATCGATACCGCCGGGGGTGATGAATGTGACGCTATTGCCACCGCCTGGGAAGTAATACAGTTCTGCACCTGGCATGGAGACATTGGCCATGATCTTCTCGATTGGATCGCCTGGCCGACCAGCCCAATCGAAGCTGGCAGATCCACTATTGTCACCATCTATGATCCCACGCCTGGCCCAAAGCTCATCGCCGCTAAACTCGACCCCGAGCCTCTTGGCAAGCCCCTGGATCTCCCAAGGTTCCCACACCTTCCTGAAGTCCATGAACAACGGCGGGTTGCCCCCAGAAAGCCAACAGGTAAAGAGCATTGTCAAGAGGCCCTGCACATCTGCCTCTGTCGCGAACGGCATAGGCGGCTTATGGCCATTGTGGTCGAAGGTAGAGTTAAACAGGCTCTCCATGACGTCTGCGATGGGCAAAGGGATCCCACGCAGGTCGCTACCCCACTCTAGTTGGTTCATGAACCCACCGCCTACGGCATTGAGCTGCGACAACAGGTCTCGCACGACAAGATACAATGCAAGGGATTGATCAAACTTCTCCTGGCCGCCCTTCTGAGTGAGGTCCAACCGCTTGCCGACCAGCCTGTCGATCCAGGATCGCAACTGCCTCAATTCCCGTTTGTCGTAAGCACCTTTATTGAGCATGTCAGCCAAGAGCTTCATATCCAGCCTGGTGATCTCCAGGCCGAAGGTCCTGCGGGTTGGTATGACATGGGCCAGGGCGGTCTCCATGCCCATCGAATCATGGCCAAACACGACCACGCGTCTACCCTTGAGGCCCTTGTATGTCATGGCCGCATAGCACCAGTCCACCAGTGCCTTCACCGTGGTGTCCGTAGGCCTAGGCCTTGAGCCTGTATCGGGCCATGTGCCGACGTTCAGGTGTGTCAGCCTACCGGACTGGGCGAGGGCGCCATTGACTGCATGAGCAAACACCACACCAGGTTTGGGCCCACTGTTGCCACAGGTGATATTCACGGGCGTGTCGTCTGGGAAGTGGGCAAGCAGGCTCATTAGGGTAAGCTGTGGAAACGCCCATGTATCCGGTGTGCATATGATGGCCTCCACCCCGGCGTCGCGGAACATCTGTCCTACTGCGTCCGCCTGCCTCTCACCATCTATCAGCAGGTCCGTCCAGACCACCTCGACTGGACTACCATCAGGATAATGGACATTCTCTGCAACGAGGTCCGCAACGATCCCCACTATGTTGGCCGCCCTCTTGCGGGATTGTGCATCTATCCGCGGATCTCCTGTACCACAGACCCCAAAGGTCAACTTCTTAGTCCCACGATACTGTCCTGCAATCCGTCTGGCCCGTGCCATATGTGCCTCCTATTGTCTATCCACATGGACTAATAGCATTGCCTAGACAGGATTATATGGGCTGCTGCCTGGGCTGTCACCGATCTTGGCAGGCCATAGGCAAATAAGTCAAGGATTGACATCTTGGAGTCAATTACTTCTATTGGTAGGGATGTTGCCAAAAACTAACATCAAGGAGGGTTTGTAGGCCGATGCCAAAATGACCGCATAGAAAGGAGCCGTATGCAAGGAAAACACCTGGTAGATAAGGACCCTGTCCTGCAGAAGGACGACCTGATCGTCATCACTGGGGCCGGTGGCTTCATTGGAGGTAACCTGGTCAAGTATTTCAAGGAAAAGGGCTTCACACATATACGGGCTGTGGACAAGAAGCCCCTCTATGAGTGGTACATCAGGGTGCCTGGGGTGGAGTGCCTGTGTCTGGACCTGAGCATCGAGGCCAACTGCAGGCGGGCGACCGAGGGTGCGGTTGAGGTCTACAACCTGGCAGCAGACATGGGGGGTATGGGGTTTATCGAACGGTACCGTGTAGAGTGCCTGCGGTCGATCCTGATCAATACGCACATGATAGAGGCAGCATACAGGGCAGGCGCCAGGCGGTATTTCTTCTCTTCCAGTGCCTGCGCGTACAATATCCTGCTCCAGCAGGACCCCAACGTCCGGGCATTAAAGGAATCCGACGCCTATCCTGCCATGGCGGAACGGGGTTACGGCTGGGAGAAGCTCATCAGCGAGCAGTTTTGCCAGGAGTACTGGGCAGAGCGAGGGCTGAAGACATTCATTGCAAGGTTCCACAACGTGTACGGACCATACGGCACATGGGATGGCGGAAGGGAGAAGGCACCTGCGGCGATCTGCAGGAAGGTCATAGAGGCCATAGACAAGAATGACCTGAGGATCACGATCTGGGGGGATGGTACACAGACAAGGAGTTTCATGTTCATAGATGACTGCGTTAAGGGCATAGACATGATCATGCACTGCGACGACCTGATTGCTACACCTATCAACCTCGGATCCAGCGAGCTGGTCTCGATCAACGAGCTGGTCTCTAAGGTTGAGGCCATAGCAGGTGTCAAGCTTGTCAGGCAATATGACCTCAATGCACCAAGGGGCGTTGCTGGCAGGAACAGCGATAACACCTTCATCAGGAAGGTCCTCAATTGGGAGCCTAGCACCCCCCTCGATCATGGTCTGCGTATCACCTACAACTGGATAAAGGAGCAATACTACGCCAGAAAGAAGGGCAAGAGGGTGGTAGAATGACACAAACAAAGGCAAAGGCTGGTATTGAGCGTGTAATAGGGGCCATACCCTATAGACTGGCACTTGCAGGGGGCTGGATAGACCAGCCGTTTGTATCGATGCACAATCCTACACCCCCTGGATCCATGGTGGTTGTGGGTATAGAGCCCCAGTTTAGATTCATGGAGCGGAGCGGTTTTGCCACTGGTACCCGGCAGGTGGCGATGGAGATATGGAAGGGAAGGCTGCCAGACGGGGATCCAGCCCAGTTGGCCAGGCAGCTATACCATGCAGAGAACAGCGGCAAGACAGAGCCTTCCGGGTCGCAGGACATGATCGGTCTTGTCTATCCTGGCATAAACAGGTTGGATTATGACTACGCCCACGAAGGTGGCGTTTTCCCAGTCCATATCGAGACCATCTCGGATGAACAATACATACTGTGGACGGAGAAGGTCTTGCACCTGTTACCAGTTGCACCAAGGCCACAGGGCTATAACCCATTGGGCATAAAGAACCTGCAGCCCAGGTGGATCGCCAGGCTCGGCCGTAGCGGTCAGGCCTGTTTTGCTGCGATCCAGAGGAGGGACCTTGAGGCGCTTGGCCGATCTATGAACGAATGCATGCGATGTTGGGAGGCGATATTGCCCCAGACCCTACGTCATCCGGCCATCCAGATAGACCTGTGCAGGCTCCTGCGCTATTACCAGTGGCACTACCCTGGCGCGATGTATTCTGGGTGCGGTGGGGGCTACCTGATCGTGGCATCAGACAGGCCGGTCCCAGGGGCATTCAAGATCACCATACGCAGGGGCTGATGAAAAAGGTCATCGTCACAGGACCATTCGACCAGCTAGACTGCCGGCAGGTGCGGTTCCTGCAAGAGGCAAACAGGCTCGGGGATGTAACGGTACTGCTTTGGTCGGATGCATCCATATCGGCCATCACAGGCACGCCCAGCCAATTCCCCCAGGATGAGCGCAGGTACGTGCTGGAGAGGATCAGATACGTCAGACAAGTAGTAATAGTAGACGCGCCACAGCAACCACATCATCTGCCTGGCATGCGAGGCATAGAGGCCCAGATCTGGGCTGTAGAAGAGGCTGATGACCACCCAGAAAAACACCAATTCTGTATGAATAATGGCCTCGAACTGGCGGTGATCCGACGTGACCAGCTCTCTGGCCTTCCCCTGCCGCCAACCACCGCCAGTTCCGGCAGGCCGAAGGTCGTTGTGACCGGTTGCTATGATTGGCTCCACAGCGGCCATGTCAGGTTCTTCGAGGAGGCCAGCGGATATGGAGACCTCTACGTAGTGGTCGGCAGTGATGCAAATGTCAGGCGATTGAAAGGGCCTGGCCATCCCCTCTTCCCCCAGGAGCAGAGGCAGTACATGGTCAGTGCGATCAGGTATGTCAAGCAGGCCCTCATATCCACAGGCTCGGGCTGGTTGGATGCAGATCCACAGATAAGGCAGATAAGACCTGATATCTATATCGTCAACGAGGATGGTGACAGGGGCGGAAAACGGCAGTACTGTCAGGAGCTAGGCATCAGGTACCTGGTACTGCAGCGGGTGCCTGCCCCAGGTCTGCCGCGAAGGACCAGTACCCAGCTGCGTGGTTTTTGATGGACCTTTGCTAGATCCGTCAGATGCTTGGGCAGGGTCGGCTATGACGCAGATGAATAGGTCATCAAGGCCTGCCTTTATATCCAGACAGGTGATAGAGGGGCAGTATTACTTCCTGGATCTGACGCCACATCCGGATGTCCCCATGATCGTAACGTGTGGAGGCAGGGAAGAGTGCACCACTGACTACCTCATAGACAGGCCAGGGTTCCAATTCTACAGCATTGAATGTGTGGCAAGCGGCCAAGGGCTGTTGACCATATCAGGCAACACCTTTGTCATAGGCCCAGGATCAACCTTCTGCTATGGACCAGACATACCGCATCAGATACGCAATACGTCGAGTCCTGGGATGGTCAAGTATTTTGTCAGCTTTGTGGGAAAACGTGCATTGGAGCTCCTGAAGGCCAGCCCCCTAGCCAGGTTCGAACCTGTACAACTTGCCGACCCGATAAGCGTCATCGACATATTCGAACAGCTCCAATACAGCGGCGCGATGGGAACGGATTTTACCCAGAGGATATGCGGGCTATTGTTGGAGCTATTGCTACTTAGGGTAGGCGAGCAGAGTATAAGCACCAGACAGGCCCAATCCAGGGCCTGGCGGACATACAGACAGTGCAGGCAATACATAGAGTCCAGGTTCCTCACCCTGCACTCTGCCCAGGAGGCAGCAAAAAACTGCAACCTCACCTCTGAGTACATGTGTAGACTCTTCCGCCGTTTTGCCAAGCAGACCCCATATCAGCTACTTCTGAGGCTGAAGATGGGCAGGGCAGCGGAGCTCTTGCTGCATTCAGACCTACTGGTCAGCGAGGTAGCGGATGCGGTAGGGTTCGTCGACCCATATCACTTCTCCAAGGTATTCAAGAAGGTCCACGGCGTTTCGCCGCGGACCTTCTTGATACGCATACGTAGGCACCGTAGGCCCAATAGGGCCTGATCGGCCTATTGCCTGGTCAGTCTGATCTCGTCTATGTAGACCTTCCCTGTGCCTGCAGGCTTAGGTGCTGCGCGGTCGCCTATCCCTATGGTAAGGGACCGGATACTGCCTAGGTTCACGCCGCTCAGACTGGCTAGCGGTATGTCCCATCGCTCCCACCTGCCACTGGCTATCACAAGAGGATCAGGATTGACCACCAACTTCTTGCCACCTGTGCTGTCAGCCACCTCAACATACAGATGGTCAGGCGTGTTGCCTAATGGCTGGGTCGCACCTATGTCCACACTAACCCATGCACCACTGACGCCACCAGTAGTGGCTATACCACTGAACCTGGCAGCACTGGGCACGGTAGCTACGTGACTGCATACGGCCAAACCTATGTACACATCCGTACCCATCTGTATGGTAGCCTGTGACTGACTTGCATCCGCACCTACAGGCGTCCAATTCACACCATCCGCAGAACACTCACCGATAAACGTATTGCCATTGCGGGTCAACCTCACCCAATATGGCGCAGCTACACCCTTCAGGTCAGTGTTCGAACTAGTACCTGACGTCTCCAGACGCCTCTGGAACGAAACCCCCTGCCTGGGTGTAACCACCACCATCGCATGCCTAGAACCACTTTCCAGGCTCTCTCTGATCATCACACCTGCCTTGGCCCACTCATGGCTGTCTACCACATAATCCACCCTGGCAACGATAGATCCATTGCCACTGAGCCGCTTGTACACAAACCTGAACTGGTCCGATGTATCCCATATGTCCGTACCCTGGCCATTCATCAATATCACGCCAGGTGAAACCTCGACAAAACCTACCGCATCACCACGGACATACAGTGTCAAGGTATCAAGACCCCCGCCTGTCCATGATGTGCTGGGCTTCCAGGTCCGCGTGGTCTCCGAGTAATATGGCGCCCTGGAGTTGTCATATGCGAAAGGCATGGACTGACGACCTGCATAGGCCACCGTCCCAGCGAACGGGGCAGAACTGTTGCCAACGATCCCACCTGTGTTGTTGCCGCTAGCAGCAGGGATGCCACAATCAGGCAAGCCACTATGGCCAAGCTGATCTATCCAGCTAACGTAGATCCGGTTGCAGGTGTCGTCATAAGACTCGAAGTCATCCACTACCGCATAGCCTATGGTCTTGAAGCTCCATACATCCCCAGGCACCAAGGCGGGTGTGGCCTGATCGTTTACCTCATCCACACGCCAATAGTATGTGGTTGCATACATGGGCGTGAAGGCACCTAGCGATACCTTGTGATCCTGTAAGGTCATCGGCTGGACTGTACCTGCAGAGACCGCATCCTTGTCCGTGCCGAGATAGAGCTTGTGGCCTGCAGCCTGTCGACCTGGCCGCCAGTTGAGTGTGGCATCTATGGCAACATCGGCAGCACCATCCGCAGGCTCAGGTCCGAATGCAGCAAGCGGCACCGTATAGAACCTCACCTCGGAGATACTTGCTATGACCTTGCCACCCCATGAGCTCTTTATGTCGAACTTGACATACTTGGCAAAGACTCCGCCAAGACTAACCTTGATATCGGTCACATAGTCCTGCTCGCCTGGCCCCTGGGCAAACTCGAACATGCCAAGGCTATTCCAGGTCTGGCCATCCTCTGAATAGAGGATCTCTACGTCCTTGGCACCATAGCCTATGAGGGGCTCGGTGTTCTGGTTCGAGTTCCAGACCCATACCTGATCCAGCTTGTAGACCTTGTCGAACTCGTACTGGATCCAGATCGGTGAAACATTGAGCTTGCTTATCCACATGTCAGCGGTATTGGTGGAATGCGCGTCACCTACAAGCCCAGAACCATCTATGGTCTTCTCAGGGCCGGTATTGAGTGATGCAGTTGCCTTGTACACGCTCGATGCGGTGGCCTTTATAGGTTTGACACGGTAGCTAAACGGCTCTGCGGTGAAGCTCCAGACCAAACCCTTGTAGATCGTATAGTCGGGCGCGCCATTCACCTCGTCCACACGCCAGTAATACTTCTGGCCGTATTCCAGAAGACCTGGAGGATCGAAGGTCGTGCCCTGCTGATCCTTGGATAGCAAGACCCCCCTCGGATCCTGTCTGCTTGCCTGATTGACATCCTCAAAGCTGGTACCGAAGTACACATCGTGCGTCTTGGCATAAGGCCCTGCAGTCCACGCCAGGACCGCATCGCGCGGTACGTCATCCTTGCCATCCTTCGGTATAGGGTTATCGGCGACGGGGTCCCATATCCCCTTGACAATGACCTTTATCTCGTCCTCGCTCAGGGCCTTATGGTAGATCCGCACGTCATCTAGCATCCCATTCCAATACCTGCCTGTGGCCTGGGGATTGTCCCCTATCAAGAGGTTCCCGCCTGCGGTGTGCATACCTCCTGTCAGTGCGGTAGTGTTGTCGAGCACGCCATCTATATACAGCTTCATGGCAGTCCCATCGTATACACCTGCCACGTGGTGCCACTCATTTAGCCCGAGCACAATATTCCCATTGACCGCCTCATAATTTGGGCTACCCCGCACTGAAAAGTGTATTCGCTGATTGGTGTCGTAAAGGGAGATTCGCCATGCACTTTCCCCCTTTGCCACAGCCGCCATCCACTGGCCCTGGACGGTCCTTATGTTGAGCCAAACGGCCACGGTGATGACATCGCCGAAGTTGAACAGGGATGGGTTGCCACAATCCACATAGTCCCCGTTTCCATCCATATCCAGGCAACCCTTCATCTTGCCAGGGGCCCACTTGGGATTGCCCATCACTACGCCATTGTTGCCATAGGTAGAGGAGTCGTACGCCACCGTGCCAGAGGTCTCGTCCAACTTCCAACAACCTACCAGGCTCGAATCACGGTCTGGATTGAATCCAAAGGCAATGCCGCAGACTAGCCCAAGGATGATCAATCCCCAAACACAGTACTTTGCTGGTCTCATTGGCTTCCTCCTTCATTCTTAGGATCACATGCTTGCTTAGTTCCCTCTTACATGGCAGGCCATCAGGTCTACCTGCCGTCGTCCTAGGTACCTGAATCTTCTATGTCTCTATCGGTCTGCTCACCTCCTTTCTTTAGCAGCAGGAAGGTCCACCCTCTTGCCTTACCTTCCTATGCGCCGCGAACCATCATATGCCTACCAACAAAAGGAGTATGGTCCTAGAAACCAATGTTTTTTATAGCACAAGGCCTGCACCTAGTCAACACACCAGCCAGCAAAAGTCAGGTACCTGTCGCGTCGATACTGTAGGCAGATCGATATGGAGGCTCTGGATAGGATGTTTGGACTATTCAATAGGCCTAGGGCCCAGGAAAGGCCCAGGATGAAGGTCCTGGACTGGTATCCCAGCGAGAGGAGTTGTGCTTCTGCCTACATCCGACAGGGCAGACCGAGGATGGTGCCGCCACTTATGGTCCGAAAGGCAGAATGGCGCAGGTAGCGCCCTACGCCACCGCCTCTTGGGGTTGCTCAAACCTGACGCTGATCTTCTTGCTGACCCCTTGTACCTGCATAGTTATGCCAAAGAGCTCATCCGCTATACTCATGGTACGCTTGGAGTGCGTGATGATCACGAACTGCGTGTCGGCCTGGAACTCCTTTACCAACAGGTTGAACCGCTCGTTGTTGGCCTCATCCAATGACGCATCCACCTCATCGAGGAAACAGAAAGGTGATGGCCTCGTCCTGAAGACGGCAAAGAGCAATGCCAGGGCGGTCATGGACTTTTCGCCGCCGCTCAACAAGGATATGCTCCTGGTCTCCTTGCCAGGGGGCCTTGCAATCACCTCCACCCCTGCCTCTAGTTCATCCTCTGCCTGCTCCAGGATGATATCTGCCCTGCCACCGCCAAAAAGCTTTCTGAATATCTGTTGGAAGTTCTCCCTGATCTGCTCGAAGGTCTGGGCGAACCTTTCGGTACATTCCTTGTTCAATCTGGCGATCAATTGCTGCAATTGAGACTTGCTGGACTGAAGGTCCTCCAACTGCCTGGTAAGGAACTCGCACCGTTCCTCAAGCTCCTTCTGCTCATCTATGGCCTCGAGGTTGACCGTGCCCAGTCGCTCGAGTCTTGTCCGAAGGTCTGCGATCTCGGCCTGTACCTGCTGCCAATCGCAGGACTGCTCGGTATACGAGGCATAGGCCTGGGCCAGGTCTATCTGCAGTTCCTCCTTTATCCTTGCCACCAGGTCCTGTTGGTGGACCTCGATCTGGGCAAGTTGAAGTTTGAGGTCGCCGATCTGTTGATCCAACTGGGCCTTTTGCTGGTTGTATTGCCTCAATGCCTCCTGCGCCCGTTGGTGTTGACCCGAGAGTGTGGCGATCTGACCCCTGATCTGCACGCTTGCCTGCTGGACCTGGTCCTTTTCTAGATAGAGGTCAGATATGGCTGCCTCAAGTTCCAATATAGACCTGCCTGTGAGCCCTATCTGCTGTTCGGCATGTCTTACATCTTGATCCGCAGCAGACAAGGCCCCTGAGGCAGACCGGAGCTGGTCCTTAATCCCATCGATGACCTTCCTCGTGGACCTGGCCTGCTCCGAAAGCTGGCCGAGACTGACCTTCTGCTCTGTAAGCCTTGCCATCCGGGCCTGGTATTCCTGCTGGAGACCGTTGAGGCTGGCCTCAAGCTGGGCGATCCTCTCGGTCCGCTGGGCGCTGACCGCCTCCAGTTCCGCCAACCTCTGCTTGGATTCGTATTCCCGCCTTACAGATTCTGTGATCTGGGCCGTCAGCTCCCCCATCTCGCTTGCGATCAAGGGCTGCTCCTGCTGCAGACGGCCTATGGTTTGCTCTAGGGCATTGAGCTTGGATGTGATCTGAACCTTCTCTGTATTGGCCTCATATATGGCCGTACGAAGGTCCTTGCAGAGCCTCGCCAGATGGGCATATGTCTGTTGGTTGCAATTGATCCTGGTCTGTAGCTGGTCAATCTGGGAAACCACCGCTGCGATATCCTGCTCGAGCCGCCGCATCTGGCTCTTGCGGGATATCAAACCCTCCGTCTTGCCCACAGGACCCAAGACCAAGGCCTGGCCAGGTTCTATCAGCTCGCCCTGCCTGGTCACGATCCTGTAGCCACTACCTAGCTGCCTTGCCAGTTCCAGGCCTGTCTTTAGGTCCTCCACCACGATCGTCTTGCCCAATAATCGCCAGACCAGCTCCGCATGCTCGGGCCTGTACCTGACAAACTGCACGAGCCTGCCCAGCACACCATTGAGACCAGCCAGGTCCAACCGATCGGACCAGGCTGCAGACTGGTCATTGACCAGGAACCTCACCCTACCCTGCAGAGGCCCTATGTGGTCCAATTGTTCAAGCAGGCCGTGGCTATCCGTCACTATGAGTGCATCGGCCCATCCCTCTAGCGCAGCCTCCACTGCAGGGGCATACTCCAGGTCGGTCTCGATGGCCTGGGCAACTATGCCAAACACACAGGAAAGCCCGCCCTGGCCTATGGCCTTGCCCTGCAGTATGGCCTTGACCTGGCTGTTCAGCCCCTCGTATCGATCCTCCATCTGTCGCAGGACCTCCAACTGGCCGCAAAGGCCACTCCTTTGCTCCTTGGCCTGCGCCAATGCCTTCTGATCCTGTTCTAGGACTTGCTCCAAGGACTGGGCCTCTTGACGCTTTGCCTGCAGGTTCTGCTCCAGGTCCTTGAGTACCTTCTCTATGTCCTCTAGCCTGGCCTGGTTCTGGGCCTTCTCTGCCAGGACCTGCTCGAGTTGTCCAGTGGCCACTTGTGCCCTGTCTGCCAGCCTCTGCCTCTGCTGGGCCAGGCTCGCCCGAAAGTCCGACAGGCTGCGGATCTCATTGTGGAGCTGGGCGGTCCTGCGGACTATGTCTATGATCCCTGCCTTCTCATCCCTCAACTCCGCCTCCACTGCTGCGATCTGGGCCTCGAGGCCCCTGATCTGATCCTGGCCTTGGGATACCTGCCTTTCCAGTGCCTCGAGTGCCTGTTCGGCCTGGGCCAACTGCTGCTGGGATCTGGTCAATTCAGTCTGATAGGCGTCGACCTGCTCGCGTAGCGACCTGATCTGATGGATCCTTGAGGACCTATCCTGCTCGAGCTCCTGCTGTCTGGCCCTCAACATCTCGATCCTCTGCAGGTTTTGTTCTATCTTACTGGTGATGGCCACCATCTTGTTGCCCAGCTCATTCAATGCATGTTCCTGCCTGAGGATCGAATCTGCCAGTTGACTGACCTCCAGCTCGGCCCTTGCCAGATCTGAGCTGAGCTTGGCAGCCTGCTGGCTGGCCTGGTCCAATGCCTGCCGCCTCTGCTGTATCTGTTGCTGGTTCTTGGCATAGTCCGCCAGGGCATAGTTGACCTGGAGCTGCTTGAGCCTAGCGGTATATTCGAGGTAGGTCTTGGCCCTGGTTGCCTGGACCTTAACCGATCGGAGCCTCTTTGTTACCTCCTGCAGTATGTCTGCAAGCCTCAGGAGGTTCTGCTCGGTATGTTCCAGACGCCTCATGGCCTCCTTCTTGTGCAGTTTGTACCTACTGATACCGGCAGCCTCTTCAAAGATCTGCCTGCGGTCAACGGTCGAGGCAGTAACGATCTGTTCGATCTGGCCCTGCTCGATGATGGAATAGGCCTTTGTGCCAAGACCTGTACCTATCAGCAGCTCGCGTATGTCCTTGAGCCTGCAGACCTTGCCATTGATCCGATATTCACCTTCCCCACTGCGGTAGACCTTCCTGGTTATCTCCACTAGGTCGCTTTCTATGGGCAACCTCATTGCATTGCCTGCCGGTGGGTTGGACAGGACCAATGTGACCTCTGCTGCATTCAATGGCTTGCGGCTACTGCTGCCGTTGAAGATCACATCGGTCATCTGTTCACTCCTGAGGCTCTTTACCTTCTGCTCCCCCAAGACCCACTTGACCGCGTCGACTACATTGCTCTTTCCACAGCCATTGGGCCCGACTATGGCGGTTATAGGATGTGAGAATACAAACTCAGTTTTATCGGCAAAGCTCTTGAAACCGTTGAGTACCACCTTCTCCAGACGCATCGATGTTCCTTAACTAGAACCACACCAAGATCGAGGTCCCGCCCCTCCAAAGAGCTCAGGCCTCTAACCACTTATCGGCCCACTTGTAGGCTTTTCTGTAGGGCTATTGAGGCAGAGGGCCGGCCAAGAACTGCGCATCCACCAGTCCACTATCGCAAGCCTGCCTAAGGACACCAAGTAGATCTGCATAGCCAAGGCCGATCCTATCGGCCAGTAGGACGATCATTTCCATAGGACTGGGATTGCATCTTACAGGACCTATGGCCACCTTCCTCCTAGGGTCTGTAGCCCTGACCAAGACAAACCCTGGCTCGGTGCTAGTATCCAGGATCAGCCGGTCCTGACCATATCGGACCACGCGACCTGTGCGTATCCTTATCTGTCCAAAGAGGCCCAACCTTGCCTGCCTACTCCGCCAGGCCACGATCGCAGGCCGCGGGGCAGAAGGGACCTGGTCAACCATGATATAGTCCGATACCTTCTGGCCAGCCAATGCTGTCTGATCCAACGCCAGCAACCGCTCGTATGCACAGGACGCAACGGCCAGGTCATCGGTAGATAGAAGGGCACGCAATGCCTCGATGACCTCAGGCGATGGACCTGCAGCAACCATGGCATCCATGGCCTCGATACGCCGGCTGGACCTGGTGTCGAAGGCGATACCTACCAGTGTTGGCAGTCCAGTAGGACTACCCAGGTTCCGCAGACAACGGGCCGCAGCGAGCCTGGTCTGTTCATCATTGGACCTCAGCAACGCAGTCAATGGTCCTATAGCTGCTGGACCTACGGCCTCTATGGCCACCTCTGCTACCCGATCCTGCTGGCCAGCCGAGATCCTCTGAACCAACCGATCGATATGACCTATATCCTGTTGGCCAAGACTGATCGCCTTTACCACCTCTACGAACCGCTGCGGCTGACGTCGGTATTCCGCAGGTATCCGCAACGAGATCTGCCTCGGTGATACAGGCCTTGCCGTTTGCAGCCCAAACCGATCCTCCAATATGTCTCTGATCTGAACCGCGGTCCTGAAGTCCTCCCTATTTAGCACCAGTAGCAGCGACGCCTGTACGAGCAACCTCCCACCTCCAATGATATGCCCCTTCCTCTGGTCCGGGTCGCCGGAGCCTAGCTTGTCTATGTATACAGGGCCTTGAACCTTGGCAGAAGGACGAAGGGGCGTCACAGGTGCACCCTTTGGAAAAAGCTCTGCGGTAAAAAGCCAGCCCCCATCCAGGCTCGTGGACGGGGATTGACTGAGGGCCGTAACCTTCACGTCAAACGCGTCGCCGACCTGGCCAAGGCCGGGTACCGAGGCCTCTATGTACACTGCGGCAGCCTGGTAGCTGTTCAATAGCCTGTCTACGTCTATGGATTGGCCAGATACCTGCGATTCTGCGTAGCGGCGGAGATACTGCCTGACCCTTGCAGGACACTCTGGCGAGCCAGTCCCAGGCAGGCCGCCAACAAGGCCATAGCCTTCCAGTTGTATCAGCTCAAGGTAGACGGGCCTGGCAAGGCTACCGATAGTAGGGCCTGACCTTTGGCCGGTCCTGGTGGCCTGCCGATGACAGCCCAGCCAGACGAGCACGGCCAGCAAGGCAACCGGCATCAATCTCCGCTCGGATATCCCCGACCCCATTTGGAACGCCTCTTGCATGTCCTATAGGCTACTGCCCCATCAACTGACAGATGACGGTCCTGGTCCTCGGCCTCGTATCGAACTCGATCAACACTATCTGCTGCCATTGACCCAGCGGCAACTGGCCACCTGTGATCGGGATGGTCAAGGATGGGCCGACGATGGCGGCCCTGACATGCGAATGGCCGTTGTCGTCATGCCATGTCTTTTCATGTTCGTAGACCGCATCCTTAGGGGCGATCCTCTCGAAGGCATCGGCCAGGTCCTTCTCGGCCAGGCCGGGCTCGTATTCGGTGGTGGTGATCCCGGCAGTGGATCCAACGTTGAAAAGGACCACGACCCCTTCCTGGATCTGGCTCTTGTCTACGACCGCCTTTACATCCTCGGTGATATCCACCACATGGCAGTCGCCCCTGGTCCTGACCTCGATTCGTTCTGTCTTGATCATATCAAGGAGTATATCAGACCACAGCCGACAGTAAACAATCGGTGTAACTCGAGGGCCTACAGGTCGGGTTTGACCTGCTGCTAGTAGCCTCATATAATCCCGTCAACCAATAGCAAGAGGTCGCAGTCTTTTTAGGAGTCAATCAATGCCTGCCAGTATCGCCCACATGATCATCGCCCACAATGCCCTGAAGGCACTGAAGGCCTCCGAAAGGCCCGAACTGATGGACTTTGCCAGCCTGATCGATGACCCATCAGATGCCCACAACTGCAGGGCATACACCAACCTTGGCAGCATAGGCCCTGACCTATATTACTACCACAGCATTGCCAGGTCGGTAAGGGACATGGTTACAGAGGGTTTCGTCCAGGCCGCTGGAGTAACGGCATGGTCTTACCACCTCCATTCATGCAGGCCGAATATGGTGCCTTTGGCCCTGATAGAGGTGGTGTTCAGCGACGTGATCCGCAGGGACGGAAGGTTGACGCTAGACGATCAGGACCTCCAGAAACTTGCCTACATCGCAGGCCACCTCACCCATATCGCTGCTGACCAGATCATCCATCCCTTGGTCAACCAGATCGCAGGCCCGTACTACAGGGATGGCGAGAACCGCCGCAGGCATAGACAGGCAGAGGTCTTCCAGGACTACTACCTATACGAGGAGCTGTATCGTCAAAGGAGGGCCCAGACAGACCCACAACAGGCAGCCAAGTATGACTTCTTCCAACAGGACTTCGCCGGCTGGGTGGACTGCATAAAGGGCCTGACGACCAGGAATACCACCGACTGGTTCAGGTACTTCATCCAGCGCGGACTTGTCCAATGCTATGGCATGTTCCCAGCGGAGGAGGTCATCGAGGATTCGGTAGACAACCTGCTCCTGACCCTCAAGACCTGCCTATTGGTAGGGCCTTACAAGGATGCAGCGAAGGAATACCAGGCTATGGGCGATCAGTCACCGATGTATCGGAGATTCGTTAAGGATGTCGGTTATGTTCAGGCATATCAGCAGGCAGTCCGCCTTGCAACGGTGTATCTTATCGCCCTTTTCGAGGTCTACGCGGTGCTGAAGGAAGGCAAGGACTTCACGGACAAGCAACGGGCAAGGTTCTGCAGCATCATCAGCAATGCAGACCTATCCTGCCCGCTCGAGAAAGACATCCTCGAAAAGGCCATATCCGCCCTGTGCACCCCTAGGTCGAAGGCATCTGCATATCGCAAGTTACTGGAGAGCTGATAAAGGACTATGGACATCCACAACCTCATCAGCCTCGCTGGGGTATTCTTGCTTGCGATCTGTTGCTGGCTTGTCTCCACCAACCGAAGGCTCATCAACTGGCATGCTGTCATAGGCGGCATAGCCATACAGATGTTGATAGGACTGCTGGTATTCAGGATGAGCCTAGGAATAAGGGCCTTCTACCTGATAAACGACGGACTTGTCGCAATCCTCGAGAGGGCCTCCGAGGGGGCAAGGTTCGTATTCGGGCCGCTTGCCATTCCTGCAGGCAAGCCTGGGTCCATAGGCTTTATCCTGGCATTCCAGGGGTTTCCAAGCATCATCTTCTTCTCCGCCCTGATTGCAGTGCTCTACTACATCGGCCTGATGCAATTGATCATACGAGGCTTTGCATATTGCTTTAGCAGGCTGTTGAGGGTCTCTGGTGCAGAATCCTTGGTGGCTGCGAGCAATATCTTCGTGGGCGTAGAATCCGTATTGACGGTAAGACCCTACCTGGCAGATATGACCTGCTCGGAGCTTTGTACGGTACTCACTGCTGGCATGGCTACGGTGGCATCCAACGTCCTTGCCATTTACGTCGTCACACTGAAGGACCAATTTCCCGCCATTGCTGGGCACCTGGTCTCTGCATCGTTGCTTTCTGCTCCCGCTGCCATAGTGACCTCAAAGCTCATCTGGCCCGAAGATGGCAAACCTAGCACATTGGGTAGGCAGGCCCGACCATTCGTATCGGAACACAACGGCCTTTTCGAGTCCATCATCAGCGGCTCAAATGCCGGCCTGAGGATGGTCGCAGGCATAGTCGCCATGCTCGTAGCAATCCTGGGGCTGGTCGCACTGGTCGACCTTGCTCTGGAAAGGATAGGCAGTCTGGTCAACCATGTGCTAGAGACAAAGGGTACCTGGTCCTTGCGGGGGTTGTCTGGATATCTGTTCTACCCATTCACGGTCATCATAGGGGTACCCCTATCCGATGCATGGCAGATATCGCAGATCATAGGCCAAAGGCTGATAGTGACAGAGGTACCTGCATACCAAGACCTCGCTTCTGCCCTCTCAAGCGGCCGGTTGCACTGGCCTCACAGATCGGCAGTGATCGCGACCTATGCCCTGTGTGGCTTTGCACACCTTGCCTCTGTGGCCATATTTGCAGGTGGGGTTGCTGCGGTTGCACCAGGCAGGACATCGGACCTCGCACGCGTGGCATTCAGGGCCCTCGTAGCAGCTACCATGGCCTGTCTGATGACCGCCGCTGTTGCAGGGACATTCTTTGCAGGCGGATCGATCCTCTTCGACAACCTGAAATGAGATGAACTGGCCGATATTCATCAGCTTTCTGGTCTATCTACTGTTCATGTTGGCAATCGGGGTCAGGTTCTGGTCAACAGGCCAGACATCAGAGGGTTATCTATTGGGGCATCGCAGCCTTGGCAGTTGGATAACCGCATTCTCTGCAGAGGCCTCGGACATGAGTGGCTGGCTACTGTTGGCCCTACCCGGGACGGTATACCTACACGGACCATCCGAGGTCTGGATCGCCGCGGGCCTGCTGATAGGAACGTACCTCAATTGGCGGCTAGTGGCTGCCAGGCTCCGAATCTACACGGAGCAGACCCAAACGATGACATTGCCTGCGTTCTTTGCCAAGAGGTTTGGCGACAATAAAGGTATTCTGCAGGTCATATCTGCAATCCTCATCGTGGTGTTCTTCACCATCTACACATCCAGCGGGATGGTCTCAACCGGCAAACTGATCGAGTCGGTATTCTCGATCCCATACCAACATGCCGTGATCCTAGGTGGCGGGGTGGTGATAGGATATACATTCCTGGGCGGGTACCTGGCCGTGTGCTGGACCGATATGGTCCAAGGACTGCTGATGATCATCGCGTTGGCCATGATCCCTATCCTGGCATTCGGTAAGGCTGGTGGCATGGAAGGGATAACTACCTCGATGGCCGCAAAGGGCATCAGCCTTAGCATAATACCAACAGGCACTGCTATGCCCGTTGTTGCGATCATATCTAGTGCTGCATGGGGCCTGGGCTATTTCGGCCAACCACACATACTTGCAAGGTTCATGAGCATAAGGTCATTACAGGAGCTGCGAAGGTCAAGGATGATAGCCATGACCTGGGTCACCATCGCCTTGACCGCAGCCACAGCCATAGGCCTCATCGCCATAGGTGTCTTGGACAAGATACCCGATGGTGATCATGAAAAAGTCACAATCTTTATGATAACGCGCCTGATATCGAGATATCTTCAAGGTATACTCCTTGCTGCAATCTTGGCTGCCATCATGTCGACGATAGATTCGCAACTGCTGGTATCTGCATCCTCTCTTTCTGAGGACATCTACCGTAGGTTCTCGCGCAGCAGGCCTACCTCTGGCCACCTGGCATTGGTAAGTCGAGCCTCTGTGGCATGCATCTCCGCGATCGCGATAATCCTGGCCATGCCAAGGGATAGTCTCATACTTCGCATAGTGGCCTATGCCTGGGCAGGTTTTGGGGCTGCCTTCGGGCCTGTTGTACTATTTGCGCTCTTCTCGAGGCATACCACCCATCTGGCCGCATCTGTAGGCATGGTTGTAGGGGCAGCTACGGTGGTCATTTGGCGGCACTGCGGACTGAGCGGTCTTTTGTACGAGATCCTCCCCGGCTTTGCAGCCAATTGCCTGGCCATCGCTCTGGTAAACCTGTGGCACAGACAGGTCGATCCAGCTATACTAGCGCAGTTCGACCGGACAGCAGCTATTGTAAGTGGGGATGGCTACTTACAGACCAAGCCTACTGCGAAGGAAATGCAGGTTTAGCACGTCCTCCCTGTTATACCCAAGCAGGGTCGCCAATGCCTCTTGATCGTTTTCCTTGACATATCTCCACCACAGCTCCACCGCCATCCTCCCATCTATGTCCTTTATTTGTCTATCTATGCCCAGGTGCCTCTCAACTGCCTTTAGGCCGCCAAAGAGTCTGCACCGCCAACAGCCGTACATCAGGTCCACGTGCCGAAACCTACTGGCCAGGTCGATCCCAAGCTTGGCCTTGATGAATGGCAGATCGAAGCGAGATCCATTATAGGTATAGACGCAACCAACAGGCCTCAGGATGCTCAATAGATTCTCAGCAGTGATCTGTTGGCCCACCAACTGATAGACATGATAAGGTTGCGGATCTGCCAGGGCCACACCCACTACAGTGAGCTCAGAATGGGCGTGGGACATACCGGTGGTTTCTACGTCCAGATATGCGTCGAACGGCATAGACTCAACTGCCATCTGGGCCTTTAGGCCTCTTGAGTTCCTCAATACTGGGCAGATCTTCCAAGGAATTCAGTCCAAAAACCTCCAGGAACCTGCGAGTGGTGCCGTATTGCAAGGGCCTGCCTATGACCTCCGCCCTGCCGACGATCTTTACGAGGCCCTTTACCATCAGGCTCTTTATCACCTCACCACAGGCCACACCCCTTATCGCCTCTATCTGTGCCCTGATAACCGGCTGCTTATATGCGATTATAGCCAGGGTCTCCAGGGCTGCAGGGCTGAGCTTGTGGTCTTCCCTCACGCGGGCCAGTCTACGAAGATAGACATTGTACTGCGGCAATGTCAACAACTGCAATCCGCCGGCAATCCGTTCTATCCTGAAGGCATGGCCATTCGCTTGATACTTCTGATTGAGGGCCTCCACAGCAGCAGTGACCTGTTTGACGGTAAGACCGGTGATAGATGCGATGCGGCTGGCAGGTATCGGCTCGTCGCTTGCAAAGAGTATCGCCTCGATGACGGATTCTGCCTGTTCAGCCTGCACCACAGGTTGATCATCCTCTTGGGGCCCTATCGGGGCCGATCGATCCTCTGGTGTTACAACCTCTTCCATAAGAATGGGTCAGCGTCCTGTCTGCTCAGACTTATCCTCAACGACGGCATGGCCTTTCTGAGATTCTCCACAAACGAACCTAGCGCAAACCTCTCAGAGACACTATGGCCCAGGCAGACTGCCGTCATGCCAGCCTCTTGACAGGCAAGGGCCTGATGGTGTTTCAACTCCCCTGTGACGTACAACTGACAGCCAGCGGCTATGGCATTTGCAAACAGCTTACCACAAGCCCCAGCACATACAGCAGCCTTCTCGATAAGCCCTTCCTTGGCCCCCACTATCCCTGCGACCCTCGCACCCGTGGCCCTCTTGATCCTAGAGAGGATCTGCCTCAACGGAGCGGGTCTGGCAAGCCTACCTACCCTGCCAAGGCCGAGCCTATGCTCAAGGTCGTAGTGTCTAAGCACGTCGAATGCTGGCATCTGGTAAGGGTGGGCCTTTCTCATTGCAGCTATCACTGCAGCCACATCCTTAGCCCTTACCACGGTCTCCAGTCTTACCTCCTTGACATGCTGAAGCTGGCCGATCCGGCCAATGGCGGGCCTGGCCCCTTCCAGCGGCATGAAGGTACCTGTACCTTCCACCTGGAAGCCACAGTGGGAATAACAACCTATCTGTCCTGCACCAGCCTTGAACATCGCATCTGCAACATCGCTTGCCCGGTCGATGGGCACGAATGTGACGATCTTGTAGTGTGGCCCTGCAGGGTCCTCTACGTAATCGCCCAGAGGTACCGTCTCGACCATACCTACTGCCCTGGCCAGCTCGTCATTGATCCCACCAGGGATCGCATCCAGGCAGGTATGGAGACTATAGACTGCCATCCCTCTTCGCACGACCTGGTAAAGCAATCCACTCTGACCTGCAGCCAGGATCTGCCTGGGTCCATCCCAGATGACCGGGTGATATGAGACGATCATCCCGGCCCTGATCCTATCGGCCTCTCTTAGGACCCCAGAGGTTACGTCTATCGTCACCAGGATCCGCTCGACCTCTGCCCGTGGATCCCCAACCAATAGCCCGACATTATCCCATTCCTGGGCCAGTGCCTTGGGATAAAGCTGCTCGATAGTGTCAACTATCTGCTGAACCTTCATCGCCCCTGCCGCAATACCCTTCGATAACCTTATCAAACCCACCGAGGATCTGCCTTGTCAAAGGCCCAACCTTTCCGTCGGCAACCGTGTGCCTCTCTATGGCAATAACGGGCATGACCCTCATTATCACATTGGTCAGGAATATCTCCTGTGCTGCCAATAGGTCATCGATGGTCAGTCGCCTCTCTATTAGCTCTATCTGCTGATCTACCGCCACCCTCGCCACGACCTTCCTGGCTATACCTGGCAAGACGGGTGTAGACAGCGGCGGTGTCAGCAGCCTTCCTGCGTTGACAAGGAAGACGTTGCTTACGCACCCCTCGGCAAGCGATCCATCAGGCGTGAACCATAGCGCCTCAGCAGCCCCAGCCTGATGTGCAAGCCTCAAGGCCAGCATCCTGGCAAGATAGCTGGTCGACTTGTGACCTGCCAACGGGTCCGATGGATCCTGACGATAGGGGCAGAGGATGACCTTGATCCCCTTTTGATAGTATTGTTGAGGGTATGTATCCAGGGCAGTGGCAGCGATGAGGACCGTTGGCCTCCTTTGGCATTCGTCCCCAGAGATAGGGCCACTCGTCACTGTTAGTCTGCACCTTGCATCCCTGAGGTTATTGGCCAAGAGGACCTGGTCGATGGCACCTGCCAAGAAACTTCGGTCCAGGCCCAATTCTATGCCGAGCTTGGCTGCGCTGGAAAACAGCCGATCAAGGTGATCATCCAGCATGAAGACACGCCCATTGCAGACCCGCATCGTCTCGAAAAGCCCTGACCCATACAGAAGGCCGCCATCATTGGCCGGCACCACTGCATCCGCCTCCTCGATCAGTCGGTCGTTGAGGAAGACCTTAGCCATGCCCTACATACCTCCAAGCCCGGTCAACAGTGCCTTGGCCTTGGTAAGGGTCTCTTCGTACTCCGCCTGTGGATCTGAATCGGCAACTATGCCACCGCCTACCTGCACAAAGGCCATACGGTCCAAGATGATAGCCGTCCTTATGGCCATGTTCAAGCTTGCGGTACCATCCAGACCCACATATCCAATGGCACCTGTATAAAGCCCCCTGGCCGTAGGCTCGAGCCCTGCGATGATCTGCATGGCCATGATCTTGGGTGCGCCGGTGACAGAACCTCCAGGGAACGTCGCCCTCAGTATCTCTGCAAACCTGGTACCGGGCGCGAGCCTGCCCCTGATAACCGCAACTGCGTGGTATAAGGTAGCGTAGGCCTGTATCATCCTCTCCACTGGCACATATCTAGTTCCTGGTATGCAGATCCTGGCCAGGTCATTCCGCTGTAGATCCACGATCATGGCTAGTTCCGCCCTCTCCTTTTGGCTAGTTATCAGCTCCACAAATCCCTCTTGATCCTCCTGCTGCGCGGCCTGCTGGGTATCAGTGAACCTGGGCCTGGTGCCCTTGATCGGCCTGGTCTCTATGATGTCGTCGACGATCCGCAGGAATAGCTCTGGGGAGGCACAGACGATCCGATATGGGGGCCAGTCCAGATATGCCGCGTAGGGGCTGGGATTGAACCTACCCTGCCAGATGAATAGGTCTATGGGCCTGCCTTTGAATCCCACCATGAACCTCTGCGACAGGTTCACCTGATACACATCCCCATCTAGTATGTGCCGCTTTATCTGAGCAACTGCATCCAGGTAGTAGGACCTGGACATATTTGATCGCACCTGAGATCCTTCCGGATGAGCATGCAGCCCAGGTCTAAGGCTGGATGCCCTTTGCAATAGCCCATACAGCCCATCTATCTTCTTGCCCACAGGTTCGCCATCAGCCAGCTCGAGTGCAACAAGCCATGTCCGGTCGGTCAGGTGATCATAGGCGATCAGCCTATCGTAGAGGCCAAGTGCAATGGCCGGCATGCCCAGGTCGTCATGCATTGGCCGTCTGAGCTGCTCGATGGATCTGGCAAGGTCGTAGGCCATAAAGCCCATCCAGCCACCGCAGAACATACCCTTTGGCAAACCCGCCGGTCTGTATGCCAGAAGGTAGCCATTCAAGGCCTTGTCCAACCGATCCAATGCCTGAAGGTCGTCCGGCCTGATCTCGATACGGTCGATCGGGTCCGCTGCCCAATAGCTGAACCTATCGTGCCTCGGCCTAGTTGGATTGCCGCCGAGGATACACGCACATGGCAGCGACGCAAAGACCTCGCTCAGTGCCTCGGGATCCGGCCGGCCCGGCAGGACCCTTGCATGAAGGCCACAGGTCTTTGCAGCATGTATGGCCGCCCTAGGGGCCAGTGCCATCTCAACGCCTATCTGCCAGCTGCTGGATGATGGTTATGGCAGAGGATGTACCTATCCGGTCTGCCCCTGCATCCAACATGGCCACCGCCTGCTCCAATGTGGAGATCCCGCCAGAGGCCTTTATCTTGCAATTCGGCGCTTCTGCCTTCAACAGGGCCACGTCCTCGACCGTGGCGCCGCCTGCCGGATGCAGACCAGTGCTGGTCTTTATGAAGTCTGCACCAGCCATCTGCACCACCCTGCAGGCAAACCTCTTCTGCTCTACAGTCAAGGCGGCCGTCTCTATGATCACCTTCAAGATCACCGAGGGCCTCATCGCCCTGCAAACCTTCACCACGGATCTCAGCTGCGCCAGTATGTACTTGCTATCCCCCTCCACCAAGGCCGCCAGGTCTGCAACCATGTCTACCTCATCTGCGCCATCGAATATGGCCTGCCTGACATGTGCGACCTTCACGTCCGTCGAGGCCGCGCCGAGCGGAAAGTCCACCACAGTGGCCACCTTTACGCCAGTCCCCTGGAGCCTGTCCGCTGCAAGGTCGACCCACCTAGAGTTTATGCATACCGCATGGAATCCATATTCCACCGCCTGATCACAATGCCTTTCTATGTCCTGCCTGGTGGCAGTTGGGGTCAGCAATGTGTGGTCTATGGCCGCTGCCAAGCCCTTCTGATCGATATTAACCATGGCCGATGTATCCTTTCCTATCAAATGCCTCCAGGGCCTGGTCTATGTCCCTGAAGACCTGCGTGGCCGTCTGTGTCACGAAGACTGATGGCCCCTGCGACGATGACCATATCACATAGACCTCCTTTGCGGCCTCATGTGCATGCTGCAACTCCCTCTCGACGCCGCTGGATATGGCTGCCCTGCCATCCGGCATGGACGGCACAAAGCTGATGATCATGTCCGATTGGTCTATGAGCATGAAGTCCCTTGCATAGGTCTGGCTGTAGATATCCCTCTCTATCTGCTGGATCTGCTGGCAGGAAAGCTCGACCGTCTCGCCATCTACCTGCAGCTTTATGGATTGCTGACCTGCAGCCAGTGCCTTCTTGGCCTTGGCAGGAAGGTCTGACTCCTCCAGGTCGCCTGGGTCGAAGCAAACAAATGCCGCCTTCATCATCCTTCTGAATGTATCTATCTGGCACCTGACCTGGTCGAGGCCCACGACCGCTGTCATCGGATAGCTAAGATACGCCTTCTTGACCGAAGGCTGAAATACCAGCCTAAAGAATGTCTCTATGGTCTGCCCGCTGGACCCACGGGCAAGGCAGTACATCGATCCCCTTCGATCCATGGCCTGGCAGAGCATCTCTGTGCCTATGACCTCCTCCTCCCTCCAGACGATCAGGTCCTTCAGGGTGTGCTCTATCTGATGCTCCTTTAGGAGCCTGTGATGGAGTGCGGCTACACCGTCTATGAGGCAGATATACAGGTCCGCGTTCAATTGCCTCATCTGGTCGAAGTCGACCGCTGGGAACAGCCCGTGCCTCCACCTGAAGGTCGCATGTGTGTTGACCAGCAGGTTCGACTCCATAGGGGCCCTTGCCAGTATGTCCTTGAATACACTCCTTCGCAGGGACTGGAGCCGCTTGAGCGGTATATCGAGTATCTTGCCCGCAGGCACATCCGGGGCCTCCGCATACATCATCTGGCCTACATTATAGAGCGCGACATCCACTCCACGATCCCTTGCATAAGCGCAAAGCCCCTCCAGGTAGCTCTTCTTGTCAAGGCCTACCATCCCTGTGACAACCACGATCATCAGCCAAAGCCCAGCTATAGTTCCTGAAGCCTACGGCGCCGCTCATAGTCCTTCAAGGCGGCCACCAGCTCGTCCAGCTCACCAGCCATGATCTTGTCAAGGCTGTACAAGGAAAGGCCTATCCTATGATCCGTCACCCGGTTCTGCGGGAAATTATAGGTCCTTATCTTCTCGGACCTATCACCAGAGCCTATCATGTGTCGCCTTAACTGATCCCGCTCCCTGCGCTTCTGGTTGGCGTAGTACTCGTATACCCTGCTCCTCAGGACACGCCATGCCTTCTCCCTGTTCTTGTGCTGACTGCGCTCATCCCTCATGTTCACGGTGATCCCAGTTGGGACATGTTCGAGCCGGATGGCAGAGCTGACCTTGTTGACGTTCTGGCCTCCAGGACCTCCTGCCCTTGAGACACTCTCGATCACGTCATCCGGGTCTATCTGGATGTCCAACTGGTCTGCCTCTGGCAGGACGGCCACCGTGGCGGCAGAGGTGTGTATGCGGCCCTGTGACTCAGTAATAGGCACCCTTTGCACCCTATGCCCACCACCCTCGAACCCGAGGTCAGACCAGACACCCTGACCCTTTATGCACAGGATCACCTCCCTGAAGCCCCCCAAGTCGGTCGGGCTGAAGTCCAACTGCTCTACCTTCCAACCCCTCTTCTCTGCATACCGGACATACATGTTGTAAAGATCGCGCGCAAAAAGGGCCGCCTCCTCCCCACCTGTGCCAGCCCGGATCTCCATGATGATAGAGCCTACCGCATCGTCCTCGGCCATCACCAGGGTATTGAGGATACTATCCAGGCTGACCTGTGCCTGCCGCTGGAGCGTCTCGACCTCCTGCTGGGCCAAAACCTGCAGCTCCTTGTCTGCAGTCTGGTCGGCAAGTATCTGCTTGGCCTGGTCTATGGACCCCAGGATCTGCTTGTACTGTTGGTACCTGGCAACGATAGGCTGGAGCCTGCCCTGTTCCTTCGACAGCTCCACAAGCCTCCCAGGATTTGCAGCCACAGCCGGGTCTGCAATCTGGTCTTGGACCTGCTTGTAACGCTGCTCTATCTGTTCCAGCTTGGCGTGTATGGCCGAGGTATCCATCTTGGTCCGTATAATACAAAAAGGCCTCAGCTCAACGGCAAGCTAGAGGCCCTAGGATGCGACAGGGTGTGCTAGGAACCCTTCTGCTTGGCCTTGTCCTTGAGATAGTCGGTGCCGTACTTCTTCTGGAACCTCTCGATCCGGCCTGCACTATCTATGTACTTCTGCTTGCCCGTAAAGAAGGGATGGCACATAGAGCAGATCTCTGCGTGGATCTCCTTTACGGTGCTTCGGGTCTCGAAGGTATTGCCGCACCCACAGTGTACAACCACCTTATGGTAATCTGGATGTATACCTTTCTTCATATCCGATCGCTCCTTACCGAAGTCTATAATCATACAACTTCTTTTGGATCTTGCAATAACCTTGTCGGCCAGGCCAGGACGATCATTGACAGATCGGCCACGTATATTAAGCTATATATGGTATCTGACCTGTAAACAGGCCGATACCACCTGAGACACAGTGGTGACTGTGGTTGACGGTGTCATGGTGGGGATGGGTCGCTGTCGACGGGTAGGCCTGTGCAGGCCTGCAGGTGACAAGAGGCCCTAGATAAACCATGACAACTGCAATAGCGACATGGGCGTTTATCAGGAAAGGACCTTTATGGACACAAGACCTGCACCACAGGCCTGCGCTGAGGCCCAGGCCCAGCCAGAACCCCTCACAGGGGCAGAGATCATCGTAAGGACACTCCTAGACCTTGGCGTTGACACCATGTTTGGGTATTGCGGAGGGGTGGTCCTGCCATTATTCGACAAACTCTACGATGCCCCTATACGTTTCATTGTGCCAAGGCATGAGCAGGGTGGCTGCCACATGGCCGATGCCTATGCAAGGGCAACCGGCAAGGTCGGTGTAGTGGTAGCGACCAGTGGCCCAGGGGCGTGCAACCTAGTCACAGGCCTAGCCACTGCCATGATGGACTCATCGCCAGTAGTTGCCCTTACAGGCCAGGTCCGGACGGAGCTCATAGGCAATGACGCCTTTCAGGAGGCAGATACTACAGGCATTACAAGGCCCATTACCAAGTACAACTGCCTGGTCAAGGACGTCAGGGACCTAGAGAGGACCATACGCGAGGCCTTCTATATCGCATCTACAGGCAGGCCCGGGCCTGTACTGATAGACCTGCCTGTGGACGTTGAGGTGGCCAGGTACCACATGGGTAGCCCTGCCCCCATAGACATACCCGGATACAAGATCCGCACAAAGGGCCATGCAAGACAGATAGCCATGGCTGCGGAGGCCATAAATAGGTCTGAACAGCCTGTCATTTATGTGGGTGGAGGCGTCATTGCCTCCAATGCTTCCAGTCAACTGAGGGCCCTGGCCCAGAAGGCCAACATCCCTGTGACCATGACATTGATGGGCCTAGGCAGCATCGATCAGACAGACCCTCTGTCGCTGGACATGCTAGGCATGCATGGTGCGGCCTATGCGAACTACGCGGTCCAGGAGTGCGACCTTTTGATCGCCATAGGTGCTAGATTCGATGACCGGGTCACCGGCAAGGTCGCCACATTTGCACCTAAGGCGAAGGTCATACACATAGACATAGATCCTGCCAGCATCTCCAAGAACGTGCAGGTAGACATACCTGTGGTCGGTGATGCCAGGCTCATACTTGAAGAGCTCATAAGGCTCGTGGAATACAGGCCAAGGACTGCATGGTTCGAAAAGATAAACCAATGGAAACAGCGGTACCCGTTCACCTATGATCGCAACAGCCCTTACATCAAGCCGCAGTATGTCATCGAGGAGATCTGTAGGCAGACCAAGGGCCAGGCCATCATCACCACAGGTGTAGGCCAACACCAGATGTGGACGGCCCAGTTCTACAAATTCCGGCACCCGCGGCAATTCATCACCAGCGGCGGGCTCGGGACCATGGGCTTCGGCCTGCCCGCAGCCATAGGTGCCCAGATCGCCAGGCCCGATGCCCTGGTCATAGACATAGATGGTGACCACAGCTTCAATATGACCATGACCGAGCTGGCGACCGCCGTCGAACACAGACTGCCCATAAAGGTCTGTATTATGAACAATGGCTATATGGGCATGGTCAGGCAATGGCAGGAATTGTTCTACGGCAAGCGGTATTCAAAGAGCTATCTTGCCAACCCAGACTATGCCGGCGTCGCCAGGGCCCTCGGTGCGGTCGGGATCACATGCGACAAGAAACAGGATGTGCCAAAGGCGATCGAACAGATGTTGAAGCAAGATCAACCTTGTGTGGTGGATTTCAAGGTCGAGCGAGAAGAGAACGTCTGGCCTATGGTCCCAGCGGGCAAAAGCCTCAATGAGATGAACGGCCTTGACATACTGGAAAGGCTCATCTAGGCCTTTGGTCTAGAAAGGACTGCACGATGAAGCACATCATCAATGCCTTGGTAGAGAACAAGCCGGGTGTATTGGCGCATGTCGCAGGCATGTTTGCTGCAAGGGGGTTCAACATAGACTCGCTGGTAGTAGGACGCACCGAAGACCCGAGGTTTAGCCGCATGACCATAGTGGTTGTAGGCGATGACAGGGTCCTGGAGCAGGTCCGCAAGCAACTGGCTAAGATCATACCCGTAGTCAAGGTACAGGACTTCTCTGGCCAGCCAGTGGTCACGAGGGACCTGATGCTGATCACCGTGGCTGCACCTCCTGAAAAGAGGGCAGAACTGTTTGCGATAATAGAGGTATTCAGAGGCCATGTGGTCGATATTGGCCCAAGATCATTGACCGTAGAGGTCAGCGGCCCTGAGTCCAAGATCGAGGCCTTCATAGATGTCTGCAGACCTTATGGTATCAAGAGCCTGGCCCGTACTGGTACGATAGCGATGCCAAGACAGGCAGGTGCAGAACTCTAGTGATCGCAGCAGTGCCCCCTGCCATGCTGCTGCACAGGCGGGCACGGCACTGAACCATAGGAACAGAACACACAGCAGTCGCCTGGCTTGGGCATCAGGACGGTATTGCAACCGCTGCAGCGGTAGAAGTATACGCAGGCGTCGGTCGGCATCTGCTCCTGTTGGCTGTGGCCACAGCGAGGACAGGTGATCACGGATCTGATCTGGATCTGCATAGTTAATAGTGTAGCGGTTCGTCAAAAGAGAAAAAGGGGTCTGGTCCTGCCGACCAGACCCCCCGCGCCACGCCCGGCTATAGCTTGAACCTGTTGACCAAGGCCTGCAGTTGCTCAGAGAGCTTGGACAGGTCCTTTGTCGCGGCCTGAATGTTTTGGACACCCTCGCTGGTCTGCTGCACTGCCTGGCCAACGGTGTTGATACTGCTGCTTATCTCGTTGGTGGCAGTAGCGACCTGGGTGACATTCTGTGCGACGAACTCTGATGCTGATGCAGTCTGAGAGATGTTGTTGGCAATCTCGCTGGTGGTGACAGACTGCTCCTCCACTGCAGAGGCGATGGCCTGAGATACCTCGCTGACATTCTTTATGGAGGACTTTATCTGCCCAATCGACTTGACCGCCACAGCTGTGGACTGCTGTATGGCCTGGACGCGTCTCCTGATATCCTCGGTGGCCTCTGTGGTCTGCTTGGCCAGCTCCTTTACCTCGTTGGCCACCACAGCAAAGCCCTTTCCTGCCTCACCAGCCCTTGCAGCCTCTATCGTTGCATTGAGTGCCAAGAGGTTGGTCTGCTCTGCTATGTCCTGGATCACCTCCACTACCTTGGTGATCTGGTCTGCCGCCTGACCGAGCTGGCCTATCTGACCGTCACTCTCCTCTGCGAGCCTGGCTGCCTCCTGGGCGATGGATGCGGCCTGGTCAGCATTCTTGGCGATCTCCTTTATGCAGGAGGTCATCTGCTCTACTGCAGCGGCAACCGTCCTGACGTTGTTGGACATCTGCTCTGAAGAGGAGGCAACGTTCTTTATGTTCGTGCTCATCTGCTCCGTGGAGGCAGCCACCGTGCTGGCACTGCCTGTCAGTTGCTGGGCCTGGCCTGCGATCTGGGCGGATGCCGCTGCCAGTTCTGTAGCGGAGCTGGCCACGGTGTGGGCGGTATTGGCCACCTGGCTGACCAACTCATGGAGCTTGTCCATAAAGCTGTTGAACCAACGTGCCATCTCACCCACCTCGTCCTTGCTTTCCACCTTCAGTCTGCTGGTCAGATCTCCCTGGCCTTGGGCCATATCCTTGAGCATGGCCACTGCCTGCAGCAACGGTCTTGCTATCTTGACGGCCAGGAATATCGCCAAGATGCAACAGGCTATGGCAGATACGATCGCACCAAACCCGGAGTACCAGACAAGCTCGTTCATATGTCCATCTATCCGGGCAAGGGCATCCATGAAGTCATCTTCGTAGGCCCCAACGCCTATGACCCAGTCCCAGGGCTGGAAATATGTGACCGCTGCGATCTTCCACCTAGGCTTGTCCTCGCCTTGGTTCTTCCATGGGTATCGCTCGAAGTCACACTGGCCGTCCTTGGTGGCAAGGGCCTTATTCACTATAGATTGAATGAATGGCCTTCCTTCTGCATCCGTGGCATTCCATATGTTCTCCCCATCCCTGGCCCCATCCTTTGATATGATATAGACACCCTTTTGGTCGCCGCTACCACCGAGTATGTATACATAGCCGGTCTTACCGACCTTTATATCCATGATGCCCTTACGTAGCTCAGGTACGTCCTCCTGCTTGACGCCTACGTAGAGCATCCCTATGACCTTACCTGTATCGTCCTTGATAGGCTCGTAAGAGGTTATGTACCATGCGTTGACCACGTATGCCCTGCCTGTATACGTCTGGCCTGCCAGTACTGCCTGTACCACAGGATTTGGGGTCCCATCTGGGTTCGTAGCAGGGATATATGTGCCTATGGCCCTACTCCCATCGGCCTTGGGCACGTTGGTACATACCCTCAACATATCCCCCTGTTCGTTGATCCTCTGGAATATGGTGCAGGTATCACCAGAAAGCTCCTTTACCGCATCCACAACAGGGGCCTTCACATCCATGCCTGTAACCTGGCCGAGCCATTGATTGCCGATCAACATCTTGGGCAGTTCTACGGTCTTCACCTGGTTGGTGTATTGGTTTGTGGCCTGCCATTGGACCAGCTCCTGCGACAAGGTCACGGCCCCCATCTGTTGCAACAACTGACGGGCAAGCTTTAGATCCAAGGTCACCTTCTTCTTTAGACTCTCGTGCTGGGTCCGCAACATCAGCCATACATCCTTTGCGATCTTCTCGCACTCATTGCGGGCGAGTATGTCCAGCTCCTTGCGGATATCCTGGCTTAACAGCCCCTTCTGCCAGATGACCAGGGTTAGAAAGACCCCTACTGTCAGGGCGATCCCACCTACGTTGACAAAGACGATCTTCTTCTTTATGCCCATAACTATCTCCTTTCTTGATGGCAATCAACCGGCCCACCATCAAACAACAACGGCAATCAATCCGTTCGGCAACAGGGCGGCCTTACTTGAATCAGGTCCATGAGGGCTTCGAGGGATGCCTGTTGCCATCGGCCTTGGGCCTATAACAAGGCTCGCTGTTGCCAGGGCCATATGCCCGACTTACACTATCTGTATGTTCAAGAGCGTCTCGATCATCGGGGATGGGGCCATGGGCACGGTCATGGCCATGCTCCTTGCAGAAAGGTCTGTAGAGGTGCGGGTCTGGGGGCATGACCCAGCCCAGTTGGCCCATATAGCCAGGCAGAGAGAGAATATATACTTCTTGCCAGGCCACAAGATCCCAGCGAGCGTGGGCTTCGAACCCGATGATCGACTCATCATGCTGGATACTCAGCTGCTGGTAAACGCAGTACCCTGTCAGTACATTCGGCCCATATGGCAAAGGCTCAGACCGCACCTGGTCAGGGGATTACCGATCGTATCGGTCACGAAGGGCATCGAGAATCACACGCTCATGCGGCCCACAGAGATCCTGGCAGACGTGCTCGGGGATGGTATAGCCACAGCGGTCATCAGCGGTCCTACGATCGCAGATGAGCTGGCCAGGCACCTACCGGCAACGGCATGTGTTGCAAGCACCGACCAGGACCTTGCCAAGGCCATACAGCATACCATCAGCACGGATTGGTTCCGGGTCTATACAAACAGGGACGTGATAGGTGTCGAGCTGGCAGGTGCATGCAAGAACGTCATCGCGATTGCAGCAGGGATCATAGACGGGGTCGAGGCCGGGGATAACGCAAAGGCGGCCCTACTGGCCCGCGGCCTGGCAGAGATCACTAGATTGGGCCTGGCATGCGGGGCAAGGCCTGAGACCTTTGCAGGGCTCGCAGGGCTTGGAGACCTCGTGACCACCTGCATCTCACCATTGGGTAGGAACCGCTCCTTCGGCGAGAGGATAGGAAAGGGCATGACACTGGACCAGGCCCTTGCAGCTACGCGGTCGGTCGTGGAGGGGGTGAGTACATGTCGTTCCGTGGTTGAACTTGCAAGGAGACGGCAGGTTGAGATGCCCATCACATCCGCTGTCTATCAGGTCCTGTTCGAGCGCAAGCCTGTCCGACAGGCCATACACGAGCTGATGTGTCGACAACTCAAGCCTGAATAGGGATTACGAAAGCCTATCCCTGTAGTCCATGTACCCGAACCTCCGCTGTAGCCTATAAGTATTCGAGTGTGGATCGAAAAGGACGATATCCGGGAGGTTGATCCCATTGAAGGTGGTGTTCTTGACCATGGTATAGTGCGCCATGTCGGAAAAGACCAGCCTATCCCCGACCTGCAACGGCCTGTCAAAGGCATAATCCCCTATCACGTCACCAGCGAGGCAACTACAACCTGCTAGTCTATACAGGTATGGCTTCTGACCAGGCATGCCAGCACCGATCAGGTTAGGCCTGTAAGGCATCTCCAACACATCTGGCATGTGCGCACTGGCAGAGCAATCAAGGATGGCAATGTCCATCTGGTTATGGACTATGTCCAACACCGAACAGACCAATACCCCTGCATCCAATGCAACCGCCTCGCCAGGTTCCAGATAGACGACCTGGATATTCCTGTATTTAGAGCGAAGTTGCCCTATCAACCTACAGAGCAGGTCTATGTCGTAGTCCGGCCTGGTGATGTGGTGACCGCCACCGAGGTTTATCCACTCTACCTCCCGAAGGAACTGGCCGAATCCGGCCTCCACTGCCCTGAGCGTCCTTTCTAGCGCATCGGCATTCAGCTCACAGAGACTGTGGAAGTGTAGACCGGTAATCCCCGATATCTTATCATGCCTGAACTGCCCTGCGGTGATGCCCAGCCTTGAGCAAGGTGCACACGGGTCGTAGATCGCAGTCCTCACCTCACTGTGTCCAGGGTTTATCCTGAGGCCGCACTTGATAGGCCTCTTGGCAGCCAGCACTGCAGACCTGAACCTTTCCCACTGGCCGAACGAGTTGAACACGATGTGATCCACAAGGTCCAGATACCTGTCGAATTCATCGGGTCTGTAGGCAGGTGCACAAAGGTGGACCTCCTTGCGGAAGTGCTCAACGCCCAACTTGACTTCATTGAGGCTGCTCGCAGCGACACCTGCCAGATACTGCCTACATAGATCGAACGTACCCCAGGCCGCAAATGCCTTCAAGGCAAGCAGTATCCTACAACCTGTCCTCCCCTGCACATCGGCCAGGACCTGCAGGTTCTCCTGAAGCCTCCCGAGGTCTATCAGGTAGCAGGGCGTGTTGAGGCTACCCAGGTCGTAAGGGGCATCGATGGTCATGTGCGATCCTCAGGCCTGACGGACGAGTCCTACAACCCTTTGCCCTCCAGTATGTGCCAAGGCAGACCGTATCTGGGCAGGTCCTCCATGAATGGATCTGGGTCGAGCTGCTCCAGATTGAAGACCCCCTTGCCCTGCCACTTGCCTTCCAAGATCAGCTTGGCACCTATCATCGCAGGCACACCTGTGGTGTAAGAGACGGCCTGTGCCTTCACCTCCTTGTATGCGGCCTGATGATCGCAGACGTTGTAGATCATCACGGACCTGGCCTTCCCCCCCTTCCTGCCCTCGATGATGCAGCCTATGCAGGTCTTGCCCTTGTAGTTGGGGGCGAGGGAGGCCGGATCTGGCAGCAATGCCTTCAGGAACCTCAGCGGCACGATCTTCCTACCTTCGTAATCCACAGGATCGATCCTGGTCAAGCCCAGGTCCTGCAGGACCCGCAGGTATGTCAGATACTGGTCGCTAAAGGTCATCCAGAACCTGATCCTCCTGAGGCCCTTTATGTGCCTTACCAATGACTCCAACTCCTCGTGATATAGCAGATAACTCTTGCGAGGGCCGACCTGTGGATAGTCGATATCCCTCCAGATGCTCATGGGTGCAACCTTTACCCAACGGCCTTCCTCCCAGTACCTGCCAGGCTGAGTCACCTCGCGGATGTTGATCTCAGGATTGAAATTGGTGGCAAACGCATGGCCATGTTGACCAGCATTGCAGTCCACGATCTCGATGAACTCTATCTGGTCGAAGAGGTGCCTTTGGGCGTATGCACAGAATACGTTCGTTACCCCTGGATCGAAACCGCTACCCAATAGGGCCATGATCCCCCTCTTCTTGTACCTACTGTGATAGGCCCACTGCCATTTGTACTCGAACTTTGCCTTTGAGGGCGGCTCGTAGTTGGCTGTATCCAGATAATGCACGCCAGTTGCCAGGCAGGCATCCATGATCGAAAGGTCTTGGTATGGTAATGCCACGTTTATGACGATGTCGGGCCTGAACCGCTCTATGAGCCCAACAACCTGTTTGGCATCATCAGCATCCACCTTGGCCACACGGATCCTCCGGCCGGTTGCAGCCTGGACATCTGCGGCGATCCTGCGGCACTTCTCCAATGTGCGGCTCGCCAACACGATCGTTTCAAAGACCTCCGGCACCTGTGCACACTTGTGTGCTACTACGTTGCCTACGCCACCTGCACCGATGATCAGTACCTTGCCCATATCTTTTCCCCCATACAGGCCTATCAACTCTAATCTGGCAAGATGATAATACCCCAGCCACCTGTGACAAGATCCAGTATGGATTTTCCTCAACAAGCTGATATTTTGCATGGGATGCCGTCTGTCCTTTCAGGAAGACTAAGAGGTCTGAGGATATTCATGCTTGTGGCCGCTGGACTATTGGTAGCCACAGGATTGGCCACATTGTATGCGATAGGACATCCAGCAGAAGGTGGACCTGCTACAGCCAGCAGGGAATTGGCAAGGCTTTATCCTAGGCAGTTGAGTTTCGCCATCGCAGGGCTCATTGCATTGATTGCCGTAAATGCCACCAGCTACAGGACCATAGGCAGGTACAGCTTCTGGATCTTCGCAGTGGTGATAGCACTATTGGCCCTTCTTGCGGCTGCAAGGGTCCTGGCAAGGTTCGGGTTCCACGTCCCCATGGTACCCCAGAGGAACAACGTATACCAGTGGATAGCGATAAGGATCGGCGGGTATTCCATCCTCACCATACAGCCGTCCGAGTTCTGCAAGCTGGCATATGTGATATTCCTCAGTTGGTACCTGCGTTACCGCAGCAACTACCGCAGATTCAAGGTCTTGTTGGGGCCATTTCTGTTGACGATCCTGCCTGTGGGCCTGATCCTCTTGGAGCCAGACCTCGGCACGGCATGTCTATTGATCGTGATGCTATTTGCCATGCTCTTCGTTGCAGGGGCAAGGGCAAAGCACCTTGCGATGATCGTATCGCTAGGATTGATCCTCAGCCCTCTGGTATGGCAGACCCTGAGCCCGGCACAGAAGGGGCGTATCACTGCAGTCCTGCTACAGGACCAGCAGATAAGGCAGGCCGTACAAAGGAGCCCTATACTGAGCAGGATCCTGGTGGGAAGGCAATTCAACCCATCCAATTGGGCCCAGGCAGAGGGCTACCAATTGGAACGCTCAAAATACGCGATCGCATCAGGAGGACTGACCGGATACGGCTTTCGAAAGGGGCCGTTCATCAAATACGACTTCCTGGTGTACCGCGAGAGCGACTTCATATTCGCCGTCATAGCACATCAATGGGGCCTGTTTGGGGCTGTGACGGTCCTGGGCCTTTATGCGACGATATCCTTATGCGGGCTGGAGATAGCCAGCCACAATACCGATCCCTTTGGCAGGCTCCTGGCCGCGGGGATCGTGATCATGTTTACGGTCGAGGTATTGGTGAATGTCTCTGTTACGGTAGGGCTCATGCCTGTCACTGGACTGACACTGCCATTGGTCAGCCACGGCGGTTCAAGCCTGCTGGTCCATATGATCGCCATAGGTCTGCTGAACAATGTAGGCAGGTCCAGGCCCTTTACATTGGCAAGGAAGACCTGACAGGATGTTGAAGGCATTCCGCCAGATCGCACTGATGGGCATCATCAGCCGGCTGTTGGGCATGGCTAGGGACATGGCCTTTGCATACATCTGGGGCCGCAGCGGCCTTGCTGACCTGTGGGTGGTGGCATTCATGGTCCCGAACCTTGCCACCCGTGTCTTGGGCGAGGGCGGGCTTGGTTCGTCCGCCATACCCACGTATATGGCCGAGCTGCAGACAGACCGCCATTCGGCTGCAAGGTTCGCAGGCGCACTGGCATGCTTTGTTAGTGCCGCACTGGGCCTTGTGGCCATATCGATCATGACAGGCCTTTGGCTATGGCTGATGATCTGGCCCACAGGCCCACAACAGAGGCTCCTATTCCTGCTGATGGCCCTGATGCTGCCCTATATGGTCATGGCAGGCCTGTCGATCGCGCTAGGGGCCTTGCTGAACGCACATCAGCACTTCTTGGTCCCAGCATCATCGCCAGTGGTCCTGAATGTGGCGATCCTCGCAGGGCTGATGCTGGCATATACCCTGGCCCGGGTGCAGGCCAGTGCCCAGGTGATGATCGTCTCCAGTGCTGTAGTCTGTGCTGGGCTGGTCCAACTGGCCATGCATGTAGGGATGTTGAGGCGTTCTGGGGTCTGGGTCATCCCAAGTTGGGATCTGGGGCAGCCCAGGTTCCGACAATTCCTCAGGCTCGTCTTGCCTACGGTGATAGGCCTGACCGCAACCCAGACCAACGTCCTGCTGAACAACCTGTTGGCATACATCGCCACACAACCAACATCATATCTGCACCGGTGGGCTGTCATCGGCCATGGCCTGGGCAATCCGCTGGGCCCAGGCGCGGTATCCGGCCTTTACTATGCACAGAGGCTCTACCAATTCCCTGTAGGGGTCCTTGGTATCGCGCTTGCAACTGCCATCTTCCCGACCATAACTAAGGACTACTGCACCAGGGGCATCGAGGCTACAAGGGCCTCATTGACCAGCGGCATAAAGACCGCCGTATTCGTGGCAGCCCCTGCCTCGGCGTTACTGGTGACCTGTAGCAGGCTGGTGGTGGCTGCTGTATTCCAGCATGGCAACTTCAACCCAACAGACACCGCCGAGGTATCCAGTACCCTGGCCTGTTATGCATTAGGCCTGATCGCATACTTCCTCCAACAGGTCCTGACGCGGGCCTTCTATAGCATGGCCTCTTCAGAGGGCGTGAGGACACCCTTGTACAGCGGGTTGGTGGCAATCCTCGCCAACATCCTCGGATCGATCCTCCTTATCCGCCCCCTCGGGGCAGCAGGACTGGCACTATCGACCGCCCTGGCCGCGTGGCTGCAGGTCTCGATACTGGCGGTCGGCCTAGGCAGGATGCTGTCAAAGGGCCTCTGGCCAGACATAGGACCAGCGGTAACTAGGATACTGCTCGCCACCGCTGCCATGACCATCACATTGGTGTTTCTGGTGCGACTCGGCGGATACTTACCCGATAGACGCATAATAGAGGTCCTCTGGCTGGCAGTCACATCGGCCGCCAGCGGTCTAGTGTATCTATCCACAGCCTGGATACTGGGACTCGACCAGGTCAGGATCCTCCTGTCACGGCAACGCACCTAGACCAGACAGAACTGGCCAAGACCGCATCGGGCGCACCTGGCAGAGGGCCTTCCTGTACAGCCCTCCACGATCCCGACCCTAGACAAGGCAAAGTCATACCTGACAGGATCGTCTGGCCTGATCATCCTAAAGCGATCCGTCAACCTGACCGCAGCCTCCACCGTGACCGCCTTACCGGCATGCATGCCAAGGAGCATACAGATGCGGTTTATGTGCGTATCGATGGGCACGATCAGGCAAGACGGCTCGATACCCTTCCAAAGGCCGGTATCTACCTGGTCGTCCCGAACCATCCAGCGTAAGAACATATTGAGCCTCTTGCAGCCGCTACCAGAGGAAGGCATAGCCAGGAGGTACCTCAGACCCTTGCCTGGGCTGGCCCCATGTAGGTGGGTGTATGTATCCAACAGGGCCTGACAGAAACGATCTATGGCCACCAGTATATCGCAACTGGATCGATCATAGCCAGACATGAACAGCCCCTGCAGGCTACCTGCCTGGGGTAATCTGGCGTGCAGGACCTCTAACAGGTCTGCGATGTCGTTGCCGCTGGTGAACCGGTGTCTGAAACCAGCCAGGTCCTGCCTAAGACTAGGCCCAAGGCGGCATATCCTCCTGTATGGCCTGGGCCCGAGGTATGCCAATACCTGTCCTATGGCATTGCATATCTGACCTACCCTGCCATATGCCAGCACCGCTGCCAATAGCCCGACCACCTCTTGATCGAGCGGATCCCTATACCTATACACAAACTGCAATGGGTCAGGAGGTATCAGGTGACGATGATTGTATCGCTGGTAGAGCCCGTCCAACAGGGCCACAAGCCGCTCGTCAGGCAGCCACCCTTGCGGGCCGTCAGCGGATCTGAGGCCACATCCAGTTGTTTTGGATTGTCGGTGGCCAGGACCTTTGTAGAATGACTGCATGACCCTGCAATTCTACAATACCTTGACGAGGACACTAGAGCCATTCGTGCCCCTGAACGCCGGCCGGGTTGGTATCTACGTATGCGGTCCTACCGTATATGGACATGCCCACCTCGGCCACGCAAAGAGCTATGTGAGCTTTGACGTGTTGGTCAGGTACCTTAGATACAAGGGCTATGCAGTCACCTACGTCCAGAACATCACCGATGTAGGCCACCTGACCGACGATGCAGACAGCGGCCAAGACAAGATCGCCAAACAGGCCACATTGGAGCGCAAGCACCCGATGGCGGTGGCGGAGTATTACACCCGCAGCTTCTTCGAGGATATGGACCTGCTCAACTGCCTCAGGCCTGACATAAGCCCGAGGGCCACAGGCCACATCCCAGAGCAGATAGAGCTGGTAAAGGGTTTGATCGCCAAGGGATATGCATATGAGGTGAATGGATCGGTCTACTTCGAGGTGGCCAAGTTCAAGGACTATGGCCGACTATCAGGCCGAAGGGTGGAGGATATGCTGGCAGGGGCTAGGGTGGAGGTATCGCAGGAAAAGAGGCACCCTGCTGATTTTGCCCTGTGGAAGAGGGCCGAGCCCAGCCACGTCATGCAGTGGCCAAGTCCATGGGGCATGGGGTATCCTGGCTGGCATCTGGAATGCTCCGTGATGAGCATGAAGTACCTAGGCCAGACCATAGATATCCACGGCGGTGGCATAGAGAATATCTTCCCGCACCATGAATGCGAGATCGCCCAGTCGGAGGCTGCAACAGGCCAAAGGTTCGTGAGGTATTGGCTGCACAACAACATGGTGACCGTGGACGGACAAAAGATGGGAAAGAGCCTCAACAACTTCATAACGCTGAAACAGGCATTCGCAGGCCAGCATCCCAGGCTCAGCCGGTCATATGATCCTATGGCCATAAGGCTATTTATACTCACGAGCCACTACCGCAGCCCATTGGACTTCTCAGATCAGGCCCTCAGCGCAGCAGATAGCGGGCTGGCGAGGATCGCCGAGGCAGCATCCGCCCTCGATAGTGCCATCCGCTCTGCACAAGAAGGGCCTGCGGATACGCAGGTCCTCAAGGAGATCGACCAGCTCAAGGCCAGATTCGAGCAGGCCATGGATGATGACCTTAATACTGCCATTGCGGTCTCGGTGGTCTTCGACCTGGTCAGGCTTGTACAGGCGACCCTTTCCAAGGCAGGAGCAACCAGACAGACGCTCCAACAGCTCGATGCTGCCCTTGATCTTATGGCATGTCAGATCCTCGGCATTAAGATACACGATAAGGTCGGACGGCCACAGATCCTAGACCAGTTGATCGAGCTGATACTGAGGGAAAGGGCATCTGCAAGGAAGGCAGGCAACTATGCCAAGGCAGATGCGATCAGGGCAGAACTGGACCGGCTAGGTATAATCGTAAAGGATACACCCAAGGGGTCGCAGTGGAGCTTTAGGTGAGGATCCTAGGGATAGACCCAGGTCTCTATACATGCGGTTATGGCTGCCTGCAAGTCAGCCAAAAGGGGCCAACGCTTATCGAGGCAGGCCTGATACGGACAAAGGGCAGGATCGATCTTGCCAGCCGATTGTGCCACATAGCCGATGACCTGGACCAGATCCTGGATGCACTCTATCCGGATGTCGTAGCCATAGAACAGCTCTATTCGCACTACGCCCACCCGCGTACTGCCATACTGATGGGCCATGCCAGGGGCGTGATCATACATAGATGTGCGGCCCGGTCCATACGGATCCTCAACTTCAATCCAACAAGGATAAAGAAATCCGTCACAGGCAATGGCCATGCCTCCAAGGCCCAGATCCAAAGGGCGATCCAGACATTGCTACGCCTAGACCAGTTGCCTAGGCCTGCTGATGTGGCTGATGCCATTGCTGCTGCCCTCTGTTGTGCCGATACCCTCAGAAAGGCAACCCTAGAGGCTGCCATCACATAGTCCATATGGCCAACGACAGGAATCAGATCCTAGCTGGGCTCTTCGAGCAGATGGCAGACCTGATGGAGATACAGGGGGAGGACCCATTCAGGATCAACACCTATCGCAAGGTTGGCAGGATCATAGCGGACCTCCAGGACGACGTCGGTCAGATGCTCGCGGATGGCTCCCTTGCTAGGATCCAAGGTATAGGCAAATCCAGTATCGCGAAGATCCAGGAGTTCATCGACACCGGTCAGATCTCTGCCCATCAGCAGCTCTTGGCCAAGATCCCAGGATCCCTGCTGAGGCTCTTGGACATCCCTGGCATAGGGCCCAAGGGCGTAAAGGCCGTTTACGAGCAGCTCAAGGTCAAGGACCTAGAAGGCCTCAAGGCAGCCATCGCAGATGGTTCATTGGCAAATCTACCTGGCTTCGGCCAGAAGAAGGTCTCTGCCATAGCAAAGGGGATAGAATTCCTGGAGAGGTCAACCGGCAGGATCAGGCTGGACCAGGCCAATGCAGTTGCGGGCTTGGTTATCGAACTGCTACAGAGTCAGCCTGGGATCGGGCAGATCAGCCCTGCAGGGTCTCTTCGCCGCTGCTGTGAAACCATAGGGGATGTTGACATATTAGCGAGCCTGGCCAGGGGCAGACCTGAACAGGACGCAGAGGGGATATTGAAGGCATTCGTGCAGGCGAGCTTTGTCAAGGAACCATTGGCCGCAGGCTCGACAAAGGCATCTGCACTAATAGACATAGGTGGCCCTGTGGTGCAGGTGGATGTGAGGGTAGTACCGAACGAGAGCTTCGGGGCAGCGCTGCAGTACTTCACTGGATCCAAGCAACACAACGTCAGGCTGAGGGAGATCGCCATAAAGCGTGGCCTCAAGCTCAATGAATACGGGCTCTTTGAGGTCAAGGGCCAGAAGGAACGTGCCATAGCAGGCCCAGATGAGGATCAGATATATACTAGTCTTCAACTAGCACCGATCGATCCGCGGCTGCGAGAGGACAGGGGTGAGGTGGAGGCCGCTGCACAGGGTAGGCTCCCAAGGCTCGTGCAACTCGATCAGATACGTGGAGACCTGCACGTCCACACGGTCGCATCGGATGGGGCACTCGACCTGGAGGAACTGGCAGACCTGGCAGAGGCCCTAGGATACCAATACATATGTATAACCGACCACTCCCATTCCTCTGCCATCGCCAATGGCCTGGATGCACACAGGCTCGCAAGACATATAGAGCGTATCAGGAAGCTCAGCAGTAGATTGAAGGGTCTGACGTTGCTGGCCGGTACAGAGGTGGACATCCTTGCCGATGGCAGGCTTGATTACGACGACAAGGTCCTGGCAGAACTGGACTTTGTGATCGCATCCATACATTCAGGCCTCAATAGCCCAAGGGAGAAGGTCACCGCCCGTACGCTCAAGGCCATGGACAACCCATATGTCAACTGCATAGGCCATCCGACAGGCAGGCTGATAGGTGAACGCGATGCCATGGACCTGGACATCAATGCAGTGATCGCACATGCAGCCCAGACACACACTGCCTTGGAGGTGAATGCCAACCCGTACAGGCTAGACCTGAAGGACTTACATTGCAGGATGGCAATAGAGGCAGGGGTGAGGCTGGCTATAGGCACTGATAGCCACGATGCGGAGGGTCTATCGCTTATGCACTATGGTGTCAGTACCGCAGCACGTGGATGGGCCACAAAGGCCGATGTCCTCAATTGTCTGACCCTTGCACAGTTGAGGAGATTCGTGGCAGAAAAGCGACCTACCTGATCATATCCGCCATTGGCCTGCCATGACGGCCAGGCCTATCCCATGATCCACAGGCACCTGGCCCTGCAACAAGATCCCCTTGCAAAGGACCGCAACGCAAACCAAACCAGGGTCCGCAACGTCCGATCCCTTCCTAGGTTCACATGCTATTGTGGATTCTACCATATTGGGGTGGACAGCGGCTGACCCTTTTGTGTAGATTGCTATGGTTCTGACATGATGCAAGGATATCCACATGAGATTCACGAAGATGCATGGCCTTGGTAACGACTATGTGTTCGTCAATACCTTTCAAGAGCATGTCCCAGACCCAGCTGCCACCGCCCGCCTTGTCAGTGATAGGCATTTCGGCATAGGCTCAGATGGCCTAATCCTCATATGCCCATCTAAAGTGGCAGATGCCAGGATGAGGATCTTCAACGCAGATGGGTCCGAGGCCCAGATGTGTGGCAACGGCATAAGGTGCGTGGCCAAGTACATATTCGAACACGGTATGGCCTATTCTAGAGGTCCATTCGGCCTGCCAGGCCAAGGGCCCCGATTCAATGCATCTGTTGCGGTAGAGACGGGCCGGGGTGTATTGACCGTAGGCCTGGATGTAGACGAGCGAGGAAAGGTAAGGCAGGTCTGCGTGAATATGGGCAGGCCCATATTCGAGCCTGAGGCCATACCCGTCAAGGCAAAGGCCTCAAGGCCTAGAGGCCCCATAGAGATACCGCTACAGGTGCACGGCCTTTCACTTACGGCACACTGCCTTTCGATGGGCAACCCACATGCGGTCTTGTTCGTCGATGACCTGTCTACTATAGACCTGGCCGAGGTGGGGCCTGTGATAGAACAGATGGACGTATTCCCGCAACGGATCAATGTCCATGTCGTACAGGTTGTAGACCGCCAACAACTCCGTATCGCCACATGGGAGCGGGGCAGCGGTATCACCCTTGCATGTGGCACCGGGGCGTCGGCCTGTTGTGTGGCAGCGGCCTGCACAGGCAGGGCATGCAGGGCAGTAACTGCCATCCTGCCGGGGGGGGAGCTGTCGTTGGTCTGGCACCATGTTGACGACTGCGTGTATATGACTGGCCCGGCAGTGGAGGTCTTTGAAGGCAGATGGCTCCTCTAGGTACAAGCCACAGCCACTAGCCTAGGCCTCGTACAGAACCGCCCAGCCAGGACATGGCCAGGTCCGGACTGCGCCTTGGCAACGCGTATGACCTCGATCACACAGCCCAATACACCGCCCCACTCCAGGACCCCATGCAGGCTGGGGATGATGATCTGGACCTCAAGGAGCGTCCCCAGTAGGATCCGGTCGCAGTTACCAGCCATGGCCATGCCGTCACTGCTGATGTCTATACTGGTGCCAGGGCAGAATCGACCAGTGCCATAAGGCCTCCACCTGACCTCGAACCTCAAGGGAAGCCTCTGTGCCGCCCTGCGATCGACAGGCCCAAAAAAAGTTATGCCTCCATGCATATCAGCCATCCTTGGTATCGCCAGCGCCGCATACTGCAACGCCAGCGACCAGTATACTGCAATCGGCATTCCCATCGGGCCTAAGGATGCATTTTTTGCGCAGATATAACCACGGCAGGAACTAACACTTAGGGAGGAGGTCGAACCCATCGATTCCTTTGGCAAAGGCAAATGTTGTAGCCTGCGTTCACTTGATGCAACAGAGGATCCTACAACTGCGCAAGGTTTTTTGGTGGCCCGCTGCTAAATACATCCAGATCGCTGGATTGCGACTCTCATCGCGTCAGCAGCTGCGTGTTGATGGAAACCGTAAATATGTTGAAATATCACATCCTCCAGCTTGACGTACCGCAGGTCTATCCATATTATCACATATGTGGCCGAGCGAACTGAACAAGGACTTCTGCGGCCAGGTCAATTTTGCGATTGGGAAGTGTAGGTGAAATGAGTGGAGGAGCGGCACAGGTTCTTTATGTACTAGACTCACTGCCCCTCGCAGCATTGGTCTATGACCAAGACCTCCATTGTGTAGGTTATAATGGGAAGGCACAGATGCTGGTCCGGCCGGATCGCCCGGTCCACGATACCTTGCATATGCATGCCCCAGACATAGATGCATCCACTTGGGCAGGCTATCTCCACTCAGCAATGACTAGATCAAGGCCCATTACGTTGCAGCCAGTTGCATTCTACACGGGCCACGTGAAGGCAATGCTGAGGATCACGATTTCACCGATAAGGGATGAGTCAGACGGCATCGTAAGGACTGGGCTGGTGACCTTCGAGGACCTATACCTAGGCGGTGGTTCGGATGCATCTGGTTCAGAGCAGTCCTGGCTGCTGCAGCTTGCACACAGGATCAATGGGCCCTTGGATGGCGCGCTAAGATCGCTGTCATTGGCCCTTGCACATCAAGACCCTGCCAAGGCCATCGATCACATCAAGGCGTCCAGAAAGGCCCTCTTGGCCGCAAGGACGTGCGTAAGGCAGGTACTCGAACAGGCCAGGTACAGATTGGCACCTGCTGTATCCGTCCAGGGCCTGATAGAGCAGGCTATTGATGCAGTCAGGGCACAATGGGATGGCGGCCCAATAGAGGTCCAGACCTGCTTTGCAGACGACCTACCCAAGGTGCGTTGCCCAGCACTGGTGCAGGTAATGTGCAATATCGTAACCAATGCATTCCAGGCCATGGCCGGTGGCGGTACATTGTCTATCAGGGCCAGGATAGACCGAGACGGGTATCTGAGGATCAGTATCAGCGATACCGGACCAGGTATCGACCCACAATGGATGGATAGGATCTTCGAACCATTCTTTACGACCAAGCTGGACGGCACTGGGTTGGGGCTGGCGATATGCAAGGACATGGTTGAGCAGTATGGCGGGACTATAGAGATACAAAACCTATCAGGGGCTGGGGCAATGGTAACCATCCGCCTTCCCCTGACCAGGATCACCTGACAAGGAGGGTTCGATGAAGGAAGAGAGTATCTTGGTCGTGGATGACGACAAGATCGTCCTGGAATCCTTATGTGAATTGTTATCACATGATGGCTATCAGATAGAAAAGGCCGAGTCGTTGCAAAAGGCAGCATCGCTTCTAAGGGCAAAGAGGTTCGCACTTGCGATCATAGACATGAACCTGCCAGACGGGGATGGCCTTGGCCTGATTGACATCGTACACAGCGAACAGCCCCAGACCTTCGTGATAGTCATCACCGGATACGGCAGTGTCATTACCGCGGTAAAGGCAATAAAGAAGGGTGCATTCGACTACCTGACAAAGCCCATACTGGACGAGGAACTCAAGCTGGCCGTAGAAAGGGCCTTGCAGCAACGGTCTATAGTCCAGGAGAACCAGTCCCTTCGCAACCAACTTGCAGGTAGGTACAGCCTAGGCAATGTGATCAGCCAGGACCACAAGATGGCGAGGATCTTTGATCTGATCCGCAGTGTCTCCGATAGCGACACAACCATCCTGATGACTGGCCCATCAGGTACTGGCAAGAGCATGCTGGCAAGGGCCATACATTATCATTCAAGCAGGAAGGATGGGCCATTCGTGGAGGTAAGCTGCGGGGCAATACCCGAGACGCTCTTGGAAAGCGAACTGTTTGGCCATGTACGAGGGGCATTCACTGGCGCAGTGGCAAACAAACAAGGCAAGTTCCTTGCCGCTGACAAGGGCACTATCTTCCTGGATGAGATCGGCAATGCATCTGCTGCACTCCAGACGAAGCTGCTGCGGGTGCTTGAGGATAGGCAGTTCGAACCTGTCGGCTCTAACAAGACCTATACTGTAGATACGAGGGTGATCCTGGCCACCAACAAGGACCTGGCCAAGGAGGTGACCGAGGGCCGCTTCAGGGAGGACCTCTACTACAGGATCAATGTGGTCGCCATCGAACTTCCACCTCTGTGCCAACGTGTGGGGGATGTTCCGCTGCTGGCGAACCACTTCTTGGGGATCTATACTGCAAGACATAACAGGCCCAAGCAAGGGATAACGCAAAGGGCGATGGAATTGCTGGAGCGTTACCACTGGCCTGGTAACGTGAGGGAGTTGGAGAATGTCATCGAGAGGGCAGTCCTGCTGAGCAAAGGTCCAATGATCGACGTTGCAGACCTTCCGGCCACATTACATCAAGGCCCCACATCCCCACCACCTTTGGGCATAATCACCCTCAAACAGGCCAGGTCCGAGCCAGAGAAGAAACTCATACTACAAGCACTCGAGGCGCATCAATGGAATAGACTTAGGGCAGCCAAGGCACTCGGCATAAATCGCACGACATTGTACAAGAAGATGAAACGCTATGGGCTGCTCTGATTACAATCGCCTGCCTATGGCCTCCGCGATCCTGCGAAGGACCTGCATCTGGGAAGAAAGCTGCTCTGGCGTGATAGACTGGGCCCCGTCAGAGGCAGCATGCTCTGGGTCGGGGTGGCACTCTATGAGAAGCCCATCCGCCCCTGCCGCAATGGCGGCCCTACACATGGGCCCGACAAGGTGGGCATGCCCAGTACCATGTGATGGATCAACGAATACAGGCAGATGAGTCCTGTTGTTGAGCTCTGGCACTATCGCTAGGGCAAGTGTATTGCGGACATACTGTTCGAATGTCCTTATCCCACGCTCGCAAAGTATGACATTGGGATTGCCAGCATTGATCACGTACTCTGCAGCCAACAGAAATTCATCCAGTTGCGCACTCATCCCGCGTTTCAACAAGACAGGCTTGCCAGTCTTGCCGATAGCCTCCAGCAGGGGGTAATGCTGCATATTCCTTGCGCCGATCTGCAATATATCTGCATACTCTACGCAAAGATCGAGCTGTTCAAGGCCGGTGACCTCCGTGACTATGGCCAGGCCTGTCATGTCCCTTGCCTCTGCCAGGATCCGCAAGGCCTGCTGGCCGAGCCCCTGGAAGGTATAAGGGCTGGTCCTGGGTTTGAATGCCCCACCCCTCAGTCCGACACACCCAGCCTTGGCCACTGCCTCTGCTGTCCTGAGCAACTGGTCCCTACCTTCAACCGCGCATGGTCCTGCTATGATCGCCACCTGTTGGCCACCCACCGGAAACCTCCTCGGCCCGATCTCTACGATCGTGCGGGTCTTCTTTACCTCCAGCGATGCCAGCTTGTAAGGCGCAAGGATCGGCACCACCCTCTCTACCATGGGCGCGTTCTCTATGGCCTCCTTGTCCACCATCCGCTTGTCGCCAATACATGCGATCACGGTCCTGTCGGTACCGAAGATCACATGTTCCCTCATACCGAAGTCACGGACAAGATCTATCACATGCTGGATCTGCTGCTCGTTTGCACCTGGTTTCATCACAACGATCATCTTATGCCCTCAATCCAAAGGTATCTGATAACCTGCACCAATCTGACTGGCCACGCGGAAGATCATCGCCACCACCATCCCCATCACCACCACGTAAACCAGCCTCGGTAACCACCTTGCCAACTGCTCAAGCCCATATTGGGCCCTTTCACTTGCGAGCTGGCCGATCTTCTCCACGGCCTTGTCCAACTGGCCACACTCTTCCCCCACCTGCCACATCTCCACGTACTCGGCAGGCAGGCGTCCCAAAAGCCCTGAATAGGCTGGCTGGCCAGCTGCCACTGCTGTAGATGCCGCTCTGATAGCTGCCCTGATGGGCGGGCCTGCAAACCTGGCAGCCTCATTCAATGCATGGTCTATCGGCATGGCCGCCTTGTACATCATCTCAAAAGACCTTGCAAACCTGCATATGGCAAGGTTCAAGAAGGGCCTGCCGACAAGTGGTATGCGGACGAGCATCATGCCCAGTACGTCTGCGAATAATCTAGACCTGCGGATGAACCTGATACCTATGAGTGCAACGATGCCTATCAGATAAAATTGCCCCAGAAATACTACTACGTTCCTAATATAGCCAAACACTCCGATCTGACCCAGTACCAGTGCGGGCAGATAGAACACCAATGCGGCCAAATGGAGGATAACGGCTGGATATATCAGCGCGGCCACCGCTGTACGGTTCAACCTGTTGCGGAGATAGTGCCATTCTGCCAGCATCTTGAATGATTCATCCAATCTGCCAGTCTGCTCGCCTGCAGATATGAGTGCCAGGTCGAACCTACCAAAGACTTTGCAGCGCCCCAAGGCAGCGGGAAGGTCGAGACCTCTGCGGATGTCTTCTGATATCTGGATGAGCAAGCGGGACGCCCGTCTATCGGCATTCTGGGCGGCTATAGAGAGGGCCCTGAGCAATGGCACACCGCTAGCCAGCAACGTCGACAGATTGAAATAAAGCCCTGCAATCCAGCGAGCCGACCCCATAGTCACACTAAGGCCTTCCAGGGCTAGGTTCCACCGCTCTCCAGTTGGCTGGGTCATTGCCTGGCCCAGTAAGCCAGATCCTACCCAGTGCAGACCCACAGCCATCTGCAGCTACAGGCCACCGGTCCTTCGCCGTGCCTGCCCTTTCCGGATGCAGGCCATCGCTATAGAAGACCTGATCAACCATCGTCCAAGTAGTCGTACTGATGGGCTCGTAAAGCTGCAGGTCATCACCCCCATTGTCCAGACCGCCGTCGGGCCACTGGAATATCTGTACATCGGCAGGTACCTTGAAGGTGGCATTGAATGCTGCCATATCCTTGACCAGCAAGACCGCCCTTCCGGGCAGCACGCTGATGGATGCCTTGCCGCTGAATTGGAATCTGAGTTTCCCATTGGGTCCGTCGGTCAACTGCCATCCCTTACGAGTCGCTGCATCGAAAAGGGTAACTGCCTTGTCAGTTGCATTGACTAATTCTATATATTCTGCATCCTGATTCCCATATGGGTGGTACATCACCTCACTGATCACCATCGGCCCAGGTCCGCTGACGCTGCTGATAGCTTCGGCCCTGCCTGGCGAGCCGCCTATGCTCGGACTTGCCTTCCATGCCCAAGGTTCAGAATAGAACTGCGAAGGTATCCTCGGATCGCGCAGGACCAACGAATAACCGGATCCATTGGCACCAGCCGACCACTGACCACAATACCTGAATCTCAAGATGGTCTGCCCTACGGCATCCAGGAGCTCTATCCATTGGCCATCATTGTCGAGTACACCAGAATATTGGCCTGCTATAGATATCTGCTTACCGTAGACTGTCTCGAAGGCCAATCGATCCTTAACTACCACCACACATTGCCCTGGTGCCAACTCCATTGCAGGAAAGGTAAAATCTAGGCAACCCTTGAGTCTTACAAGACTGAGGTTGATGGGCTGGCCACCTATGTTGGTAAGTTCTATGTATTCGCAGTTTGGATCTGCCGGACCATTCCATTTGCTAGACCTGGCAGGATTGTACATCAGCTCTGTGACGCGCAGGCACTCTGCAACCGGTCCTACTGCATAAGTGGCCTGTGTCAATCCACTCCAGGTGCTACCGCTGAGGACACGGGCCTTAACTGATACACTGGACTTGAGCGTAATCGGGCCGCTGTAGCGGATCGCGCTAGGCCATACCTGACCTGTGAAGGCCTGTCTGGGGTCAGAGCCATCCAGGCAATAGTAAATCGAACCAGAACCACTTGGGTTTACCATCGTCAGGACAGCCCCTGCCCTTACCTGGCCTGTGTATCGGTCGCTGCCGTCTATCTTGAACAAAGGTGGGTCTATCTTTGGTAGCCAAGCTTGGTCCTTTAGCTGCGTTATCACATTGCCGGTCCTAACCGGGAAGTACTCGTCAACGAGGTAGCTGGTGGCGAATAGCCAATCCTCCCTCGTATATGGCTGGCCGGGCCGATCTGCATCCCCCCACCTTGCAGACTCGCACACGATAGGGCCATATATCATACCAGCCCTATCCAGATAGCGGCTGGTGCTAAGCCCTGGTGTCAGTACACCATCGTTGTACAACCTGCTATACACGCGGTCTGCAAACAGGATCTTGAAATCTGCATTCGCCATGAGCCGGGAGATCAGCAGGTGAGGGTTTTCTACCCCAGTTATATTGACCCTGTTCTCCTGCGGCCTTTCCAGCGACCACTCAACATCCCATGGGAGGAATACGAACCCTCCAGGAGGATCCCTGCGCCGGATCGCATAGAAGTTCCTCGGGAGGCGGTTGTTGCATAGCAACACAGGGGCATCCCTGCTGCCTGTATAATAGATCATCAGCATGTAGTCTATCAGGGCAGGCAGATCAAGGTATGGCTGGATCTTCTGGTAATTCTCGGGCTTGGAAAGATCCTTGTCAGCCAATGAAAACAACGTCTGCCACGCAACCAGGTCACCAGACAGGACCTCCATTCCAGAGGTGCTGAAGGAGTTCGATGCCTTCAGGACATCGTAGTCCTCGGGCTGGCCTCCAAGGTGTATGCTAGCGAATCGCTCGTCAGGCCTCTCGGAGAGAAGGTATAGCCCCCAATAGAGTCCGTTTATGTACAGGTGTACGTGCCTGGCATGCGGCGTGACCAGCCCCATATCCCTGCAGGTATCCCTCGCAAATACCTCCCTCAGATAATCTGCATACCTGGTACCTAGCCCATTGCATGCACTATTGTCGCCGGTCCACGAGTAGTTCCACTGCGACCTCAGGACAAGCCCGTCGAATTCAGTGATGTCGCTGTCCTCGAATAACGGGAAGTTCAGAGTGGAAACGCCGTACTCAGCCCTAAATGCAATGCGGAGTGCATGCTTGACATCGCCGCGGCCAACACCACCATGACTGCGGATACCTGCATTGACGCCCAGGTGCCCGCCTGTACAAGGGTCGATCCATTCCATGGTACAGGCCCTCTCCCATTGATCCCCCCTCGCAGAGCCGTTGGCATATATGCCGCGTTCCTGGCCAAAAAAGTCGTCATTAGGTATCACGATGCACACGGATGGTATTGCCAGCAGATCCCTGACGATCTCATCCTTGTACCTTGGGTCCTCGACCACCCGCGGGTCCATAGCGTAGTCTGGCGACTTGCCGTTCCATGGCGTAAATGGAAAGCCAGGCGGGTTGGGCGGCTGGCGTATGACCTGGTCTGGGTAGATGTATGTATGGCTGACCACCGGAGAATCGATCCAACCTGTCTTGATTGCGACGGCCCTGATGCATGTGGTCTTTGTCACCCTGATAGGTCCATTGTAGACCTGGCCCAGCCACCTGCCTCCGCCACGGGCATATGCCTGCCAAGTATGCGGCACATTGCCATCGAGCGTATACCAAATCTGCGCACCGGGTGTAACAGTGGTAAGTGTCACATCTATGGGTCCGCTGTAGAAGCCTCGGTGGGGCTGGAACACAACATCGGAGACCTGCCCTTGTTGGCCCTGCTTGTTGGCAGCACCTGGGGTAGGTGAGGTCATATAGGTCCAGCCTGAACTGCCATCTGGCCACCTTCCATACGATACATCTGGAAGCTGCCGACCAAATGAAACGACGTCTACTGGGGTGCCATCTTCGGCGAACACTGCCACCTGCTCGCCATCCGCAGAAAGGCTAAACGGTGCATGCAGGCCTGACGCCTGCATCTGGCCGTCTGCCCATATCAATAGGAATCCCTTGGCCTGGATGGTAGTGAGGCTAGGCTTGCCCTTCGGGACCTGCCACCTGGTCGGCCTACTGAGGTCATCGGTCAGGTACATCCCACCTATATCGACTGCAACGGTCCCGCTGTTGTACAGCTCTATCCAGTCATCGAAACCTCCGTCAGGATCTGCCTTGGTCTTGATATTGGAGGCCATCAGTTCGTTGATCACCACCGAGCCAGCCACGGTGTCACCAAAGGCTGTCAGCACAACGGTGGCAAGCATGACAGTACAGGTGGATATAGACCGGCTGAGGCTCAGCATACTCTATAGATCCTATCAGGATTTGGCCCCAAATACAAGCAGGTCACTAGGAGCCACGCCAGACGATGACCTTGGCAGGGCACTTTGTCATGGCCTTCTCTGTGCCATCATCCTCCCGATAATGGCCATAATCGATCCTGGCCAGATTGTCGCTGACAGCAAAGATCTCGCTCTGCTTTGCGCACAATCCACAGCCTATGCAACCAGCCTTGCACATGGCCCTAGTGGTCCTTGCATCCTCCTTGCTGTTGCAGGCAACCACTATCATCTGCGGCCTGACGAACTCCACCATCTCGATGAGTCCCCTTGGACACGCCTTAGAGCAGGCGGTACAGCCGGTACACTTGCTGTAGTCGACAGTGGCTAGCCCATCCACGATATGAAGGGCGTCGAACTTGCAGGCCCTGACGCAGTCCCCCAAACCTAGGCAACCAAACCGACATGCCTGGACACTAGGGAGGGCATTGGCCGCGGTACAACTGGCTATGCCCTCATAGACCCCGTAGTAGCTTTTGTCCTTCGTATATGCATTGCAATGCACGACGGGCCTTCGGGGATGGCCAGTGCCCGTGGGTTTGACGCTGAGTATGGCAGCCAAACGATCTGCAACTGCCGCACCGCCTGGCGAGCACCTGCCTATCAACATAGGGTCTGCAAGTACTGCCTTTGCGTATGAGCTGCAGCCGGCATACCCACATGCGCCGCAATCCAGATGTGGCAGGGCTTGATACAGGGCCTCCACCCTCGGATCCTGTTCCACCTTGAGCCTCTGGTGGGCCAAGAGAAGTGCCACCGCCAGCGTCCCACCTATACCGAACAACAACAGCCCTGCAGGAATTGCCACCTGCAAGATTCCTATCAACCCAGCCCCGGTCATCTGATCATCCCCGCGAATCCCATGAATGCCAGCGCCAGTAAACCAGCAGTAATAAGTGTAATAGGTGCGCCCTTAAATGACCGCGGCACGTCTGCCAGCTCTAGTTGCTGCCTGATACCGGCCATTATGCAGATGGCCAATGTAAAGCCAAGGCCAGTCCCAAAGCTCAAGACCGCTGCCTCCAAGAGATTGTCCGTCTCCCACACATCCAGCCACAGGCAAAGGCCCAATATCACACAGTTGGTAGAGATCAGGGGAAGGAATATGCCAAAAAGTTCATACAAGGCTGGAAAGAATCTCTTGACGTACATCTCCACCAATTGCACAGCCGCAGCAATTACAACGATATAGCAGATGTAACGGGTCACCTGAAGGCCTAGCGGCGTTAACAGGTAGGCATCTATGGACCATGTCATGATCCCACTGAGGGTGGTGACAAATGTCACTGCCAACCCCATCCCAAATGCGGTATCGAGCCTGCCCGAGACCCCCAAATAAGGACATATCCCCAAGAACTTCGTGAATACGAAGTTGTTCACTATCAAGACCGACAGAAAACCCATCAGCAATGTGGCCAATCTATCCATCTAGGCCTCCTTGGCCCTTGACCAGAGCCTGATCATCCCCAACAACAGGCCCAATGTCACAAATGCCCCTACAGGCATCTGCATGGCAAGCCATGGGACAAAGGCCTTGGGCATGACCTGCCAGCCTGCCCAGCAACCAGTGGCAAGCACCTCGCGGATGCTGGAAAGGATCAATAGTGCCAGTGTGAAGCCGCATCCCATTCCCAAGGCATCCACGATGCTTAGCAATATAGGTGACTTGCTGGCACATGCCTCGGCCCTGAATATGATTAGGCAGTTGACGATGATCAGCGGCACATAAGGACCGAGTACCTCGCTCATGGTAGGCAGGTACGCCTTCAGCAGCAGATCGCATATCGTCACAAATGTGGCTATGGTCATAGTAAAGACGATGATCCGCACATGTGGCCTCAGGAACGGTCTGATCAGGCTAACTGCAATATTGCTGCAGACCAGCACGAATATAACGCTGAATCCCATGGTCAATGCCGGCCTTACACCTGTAGTCACCGCCAATGGCGGACACATACCTATCAGGAGTCTCAAGGTCGGGTTTTGGTCCCACAATCCCGCCTTTATGGTCTTGCTGTATATGCCTGGCGTCTTGGTACTATCTGCCATCGCCGATCATCCCCTTCTCGAGCATCTGTGATCTCAGGTATTCGATGGTTTGGTTCAAGATGCTCACTACGGCATTACTGCTTACCGTTGCGCCTGTTATGGCCACGATCTGCTGATCGATCTTGGCCCTGTCTCCAAACCTGACCAACTCCAGCCCGCCTGCTGGAGCACCCTCAAACTGCCTTTGAAACTCAGGCTGCCGGATCTTGTCGCCGAAGCCAGGCGTCTCGCTGCAGGTCAAGACCCTGAAACCAGCCAGGTGCTCGAAGTCCTTGTCCACTGCCACTATAAGCTCGATCTTGTCGGCAAAGCCCTGCCCTGCCGCCAGAAATACCCAGCCGGTACATTGCCCTGCCTCGTCCAAACCTTTGTAGACCGCGATCTCCTCCTGCTTACCTTTGCTCGAGACCAGATGGAACTGCGGCTCCAACCTGGCAAAAGACCTTGCCTGTGGCAGAAGGCCTGTCATCAGTTCATTGAGCCTAGCTGCCTTGTTCTGCTCTATCCGAGTGGAAAGCCCTGCATTGGTAGCGGCCATGAGCAGTCCAGATATGAATGCAGCCACCATCACAAGCCAGCTGTTCTGGATTATGTATACCAACCTAGACATTCGGCCTGCCTCCTACAGGGATCGGCCTGCAGAACCTATCGATCAGGGGGCTGACTGCATTCATGAGCAACACTGCATACATGACACCTTCAGGGTATTCGCCAAAGATACGTATCAATATCGTCAATACGCCGACGCCGGCCCCGAATATCCACCTACCCTTTGTCGTTATCGGCGACGTAACCGGGTCTGTGGCGATGAAGAACGCCCCCAACAAGAGCCCCCCGCTGGTCATGTGAGCTATGGGGCTAATGACTGCATCAGGATGGAATAGATACACCAGCCCCGTAAAGACAAAGGTACTGGCCAACACCGCCAGTGGTATGTGTACGCTGATCGTCCTCCTGAGCAATAGATAGATCCCGCCCAAGATCAGCCAAATGCCACCTGTCTCACCTAGGCATCCTGCCTTCTCCCCCAAGAATGACCTCCAGATGTATTGCATCACATGTTCTCGGTATCGGCCTGCCTGCTGCGGCTGTGACCTTGCCTTCCATGCCTGCTTTGCCCATGCAAGTGGTGTGGCCTGCGTCCTAGCGTCCGCGGAGATACCGGCCGTGACTACCGGCATGTTGGGATCTATGGTGGCAGGCACGGTCCATGTGGTCATCAAGGTCCCGAAGCAGGCGGTCAGGAAAGACCTGCCTATCATGGCAGGATTGAATATGTTCGCACCAAGGCCACCAAAGACCATCTTGCCGATGGCGATGGCGAATGCCGCCCCTACAACTACAGCCCACAATGGTATCGCAGGTGGCAGAGAGAAGGCCAGTATCACACCGGTAACGACCGCACTGAGGTCGCAAAGGGATCGCCAAGGACGACTGTATCCTCTCGAGATATTGCAGGCCAACTCCACTACCACCGATGTGCCGACCGATACGGCGATCACCAAGGCCGCCTTCTGGCGAAACAAGACCAGCGCGGCTATCGTGGCAGGTGCAAGCCCTATCAATACATCCAGCATCACCCTTCTGGTGGTCAGGCCTTGACCTATGTGCGGAGAGTTGGATACCTTCAAACCTTCGAGCATCTGCAAACCATCCAGACTACATCTTCCCCTTCTGCCTGGCCAGGAAGACCTTCCCAGTCTTTATCAGGCCAGCCAACTCGATCTTCGCAGGACAGACATAGCTACAGCAACCACATTCTATGCATGCAGTTATGTAATTGGCCTTTGCCAGATCCCAGGCGTATCCCTTGACTGCATGTGCAAGCAAGGTGGGGTTGAGCCCTTCTGGGCAGGCCTGTAGACACCTTCCACACCTTATGCATGGCCCCTGTTCCGGCCTGCGGATCTGATCCGCTGTCAGCGCTATGACCGCATTGGTGGTCTTTGTGACTGGACAGGCAAGATCGGCGATCGCAAAACCCATCATAGGCCCACCCACAACCACCTTCGCCACATCCTCGGTCAAACCACAATGGTCGAGCAACCGGCCTATACTTGTCCCTATAGGGACCTCAAGGTTACTCGGCCTTGCCACTGCCCTGCCAGTGACCGTCACTACACGATGTGTAAGGGGCCGACCCAAGACCACCGCATCAGCGACCGCAGCAGCGGTCGCCACGTTCATCACAAGTATGCCAATCATCGGCGGTATCTGGCCTGTAGGCACGACCTTGCCGGTTACTGCACGTATCAACTGCCGTTCGCCACCTTGCGGATACCGCGTACGCAGGACCACCAGCCCCATCTTGTCTGGGGCCATCCTTGCGATGGCAGCAGAGACAGCCTCAAGGGCCTTGGGCTTGTTGTCCTCGATGGCGATCAGTATCCTCTGTCCACCCCATGCCTTCGCAGCAAGTAGTGCCCCTGCAATGACCTTGTACGGCCTTTCCAACATCAGTCGATAGTCGCAGGTGATGTATGGCTCGCACTCGCAGCCGTTGATGATGATCAGATCGTGCGGCCATTTTGGACTTGGGTCCAACTTGACCTGGGTCGGGAACCCAGCCCCGCCCATACCAACCACACCTGCATCCCTTACGGCCTGCCTGATCTGCTCGGGTTGATATCGGTCCAGGTCCAAGCCCTCGAACGACGAGCTCGCTCCTGCCTGAACCTGACCAGGCTGATCTACGTCGATGACTACCCCCATGCACCTGCCCAAGACCGGGTGCGGCTGCAATGACACCTCCTTGACCCTGCCCGTAAGTGGGGCATGAACAGGCGCGCAGACATAGGCCTGGTCGTCCCCTATCCTTTGACCTGACTGTACCTGGTCACCCTTCTTTACAAGGGGTTTGCAGACCTGACCTATGTGCTGACTGAGGCTGACAGTAAGCTGGGTTACCTCTGGACCAGGGCTGATCGGCTGTTGTTCAGATAGCTCCTTTGAACCTGGCGGGTGTACGCCACCGCGAAACGAGAAACGCCCCTTTCTTTTCGCTGTCTCCATAGAGGATCCGGCTATCCCTGCCTGCCAGGTCTGCAGGACCTGCTGATCCAGGTCCTAGCCCATAAGACCGCAAGGCCAGCAAGCAACAACCCAACCAGCGGGCCTATGACCTTGCTAGGACCAAGGCGATCCACGCAAACCCAACCGCCTAGAAAGGCCAATTGTGGCACCAGGAACGCCGCAACCACCTGCCCTGTCAAAGGCGGTATATCGTCGCAACCAAGCCTGCCATAAACTGCACGGCAGCGGTCGAAGCTATGGCAATCCTTACACGTGTCATTCAACGCAGTCATGGGCTAACCTTGACTAAGGGCCTTGTTTTTACTAAAAACCACCGTACCTTGCAAGGGTCTGGAATGCTACGACATTTGGATATCTGGCTCGATCTTATTGCCATCTGGTGGCTGATACTTGCGGCAGGTTGCGCGGTAAACCCGTTGACCGGCAAGGAACAGCCCATGTTTATCTCGGAACAAGAGGAGTCCGCCCTTGGGAGGCGGATGGCCCCTCAGGTAGAAAAGGAGTTGCATGGGGCCATTCCAAACACGGGCCTACAGCGGTACATAGACCGAGTTGGCCAGCGGATCGCTACGGTCTGCCATAGGCCGGATTGGGACTACCACTATGTGGCAGTAGAGGATCCTGGCGTAAACGCCTTTGCCCTCCCAGGAGGACACATATTCATAACAAGGGGCCTGCTCGAGAAGCTCACATCCGAGGCCCAATTGGCAGCCATACTGGGCCACGAGACGGCGCATGTGGTGGCCAGACACAGCGCTGCTGCCATGAGCAAGGCCAACCTACTGAACCTCGGCATCCTGGCTGCCGCCGCCTCGGGCGAGGTAGACCCAAGGGCAGTACAGATAGCAGACCTTGCCGGCAGGTTCCTCCTACTTAGCTATAGTAGACAGGACGAGCAAGAGGCAGACCTGGCAGGGCTGGACTATATGGTGGCTGCAGGATATGACCCGAACGGCATGGTCCAAACCATGCGGATCCTCCAGGACCTGCAGAAGGTCAGACCCTTGGAGTTCTTCTCTACCCACCCTTCGCCCGAGAACCGCATAGGCTATATACAGGAAAGGATCAAGACCAGGTACGCTGGCACTAAGGGTAGGATCGGCCAAGAAGAATATGGCTCGACCGTGCTAGAGTTCCTAAAGACCCACCCCAAACCTCGGCCAAGATCCGGACCATGACAAGCCCTTTGCTAAAGCAGGGACTTTGGGTCCTCTGGACAACCAGTCTGAGTAGAGATGTAGGCCGCTTGGATTACGGCCATGACCTGGAGGTGAGTGACTGCGGTCCCTGGATAAGGCTGGTCGTCTGGCTGCAGCAGACTTGCTGCATATCCTGACAGATCGGTCCTTATCTGGGCCAAGGGATCGAACGGCAGTAGCGGCCGTCTGTCCTGGTGGCCTGCCCTATCGATGGTGACTATGGCCTGGCCATCTAGGCCGATCTGCCTGTCAGAAAGGTACATCCTCAGCCTCAGATCCGACCTGTGGCTATCCCAATCCCAATACCTGATCATCGCAAGATCGAGGACACAACCGCTGGGGAACCTGCAATACAGCATCGCTGCATCCTCGGCCAGCAAGAGGGAGGCCTTGCCTGGCCTATCCCAGCAGGCCTGACAATAGACCCTGCTGGGCATACCCAAGCGTCCGATCAATCCCGCAACCAGGCCATAGCCTTCATGGAGCACCACCCCGCCACCAGATAAGGCCTTGTCCCTCATCCAGTCGGCGGCCTGGCCCTCTGCCGCACGCACCTCGAGGATCCCCCTCAATAGGTAAGGCCCAGTCTGGCCTTGGTCACCTGCGGCTGAGAATAGATCCTCGACCCATTTACTAGGCCCAGGCACTATCAGTACATCGTACCTGACCGATGCCTTGTCTGCTGCCTTGGCCAGCTCCTTTGCCTCCATCAGGCTCCTAGCCATGGGTGCAAGCCGCAAGATGTTCACGCCCCTTTCTATAGCCATCCTAATGTGCTCGATGCAACGGTGAAGGCCATCGCAGACCACAAGACAGTCCATACTGTTATTTATGACAAACTGCCTGAAGTCATCATGGCCGCTGCAACCGAACTGGGATGCCAACCGCCGCACAAGCCGAGGGTCGTGGTCGGCTATACCGACTATCTGGAAGCGATCATCCTCGGCAAGTGCCTGCAACACCAACCTACCCATCCCTGCCAGACCCATGAGGCCTGTCCTAAGCCTAGGCCCTTCCATGGTATCAAAGGGCTATGCCCTTGTTATCATCCTCGGTCTTTGCCGCCATGGAATAGTTGCCATCCTGACGGGCATGGTTGACTGCAAGCTTCTGGTTGTAAAGCCTGACCACATCGTCCGCATCCAGACCAACGCACTGGGCAAGGCTTATCCAGAAGAACAGCAAGTCTATCACCTCGACGCGGGCATTCTGGAGATCGTAGAGATAGAACCTCTTACCTTCCTTGGCCTCTGTGCACCAGTGCTTCCAGAAGGTGCAGTTTCGAAGCTCCTCCAGCTCATTGCTGCAGGCCATGATATAGTTGTTCAACCAGATGCCTGCAACCTGAGGATCAAACTGTCTCTTGAGTGCATACGCGTCGAAGCCTGTCCTCCTATTCAGCTCTGCCTGCTTTCTGAATAGCTGCCTGAGGGAGTCCTCTTGTTCAGCCATCGGTTAGTCCTCCTGCGAGACCGGCCTGACAAAAACCTCAGGGACTGGGAACTGTGCACAAAGCTCCTTCACCTCCCTGCGGACCGTCTCTATGACCGATTCATTGTCTATCCCTTCTGCAACCCGATGTATCCACGAGGCTATCTGGCGGGCCTGTTGTTCCTTCATCCCTCGAGTGGTTATGGCGGGCGTACCAATTCTGAGGCCGTTTGGGTTCATAGGCGGGGCTGGGTCGTTGGGAATCGTGTTGTAGTTACTGATGATCCCTGCCCTATCCAAGGCCCTTGCCAACTTCTTGCCTGGGATCCCTTTGTTCCTGAGGTCTATGAGGATCAGGTGGTTGTCGGTGCCACCAGATACCAGGTTGAACCCGTGCTCCAACAGGCCCTCTGCCAAGGCCTTGCAATTGCTGACTATCTGCCTGGCATACTCGGCAAACTCAGGTGTGGATGCCTCGCCCAAGGCAACTGCGATGGCACTTATGGTATGCATGTGAGGCCCACCCTGAAGGCCGGGGAATACCGCCTTGTCCACCCTCGACGCATGCTCAGCCTTGCACATAAGCATCCCACCCCTTGGGCCCCGGAGCGTCTTGTGTGTGGTGGTTGAGACTATATCCGCATACGGCACTGGGCTGGGATGCACACCGCCCGCTACCAGGCCTGCAATGTGGGCGATGTCAGCTACGAGGTAGGCACCGACCTCCTTGGCGATAGCCCCGAATGCCTCAAAGTCTATCACCCGGGGATATGCGGTGGCCCCACATACGATCAACTTGGGCCTGTGCTCCTTCGCCAGCCGCTCCACAAGCTCGTAATCGATAAGCCCTGTGCTCGGATCCAGTGTGTAATAGACCGCCTTGAAGAACTTGCTTGTCAGCGATACCTTCCAGCCATGCGTCAGGTGACCACCATGTGCCAGCGACATGCCCATGATCGTATCGCCAGGCTCGATCAGGGCCGCATATGCAGCCATGTTCGCAACCGAGCCCGAATAGGGCTGGACATTCACGTGGTCTACCTTGAATAGGCGCCTTGCCCGCTCCCTTGCCACCGTCTCGATCTGATCGGTGACCTGCTGGCCTTCATAGTAACGCCTGCCAGGATAGCCCTCGGCATATCTATTGGTCAGACAGCTTGCACTTGCCTCCATCACCGCCTTGGAGACATAGTTCTCCGATGGTATCAAACGTATGCAGTCCGACTGCATGGCCTGCTCCTGGCCGATCAGGCGGTATATCAAAGGGTCAGAGCGTTCCAATACCGACATTGGTATCCTCCAAAAAGCCCCCCTCTTATAACAAGGCAGGCCCTTACAGACAAGGGCCTGTCGGGTAATGTCCTGTAACATCAGGATAGGACCCTAGAGGGTCCACAGCGAAAGCGAATCGGTGTCCTTGACGAATATCCTATTGCCTGACAGTACTGGATGTGCGTAGGTCTGGCCGTCTGCGACCTTGTACTTGGCAAGCTCGTTGTAACCCTTTGGATCTGGCCTGAATACCAGCAGCTCTCCACCCTCAGGCAGGAGCACTAGGCATGGACCGATGTCCAGCATCGCCCCAAAGTTTCGCCTATTGGTCTGGTCCATCCATGCAAGGGTCCCTGTCTTGGCATCGATGCAATAGATATTCCCACGATCGGAAATGCCAAACAAATAGCCATCCTTCAACACCGCGCTACAGAACTGAGGGGCAGTATCGCATGACCAAAGCTCGGTTGCAGTAAAGCCTTCCCCCTTGCGCTCTATCTTGAAGGCCTTTGTACCCCGGCCTGACCCAGCGACATAGACCGTCTGGCCATCCACTATGGGCGTTGAGGCATTGTAGGCCATCCGCTCCGGCTTGAATGGTATACGCCAAATGAGTTGCCCGTCAGCGATCGCCAGGCCAACCACACTGGCCTCCGTCATCATCACCACCTGCTTTAGGCCATCAGCGGTCATCAAGACCGGAGAGGAATACGACGGCCCTTCCTGTGACCAAAGCCACCTCTGTTCGCCAGTAACCAGGTCCAATGCCACCACCCCGCCGTTACCTTCACCACCCAATTGGGTGATGACAAGCCCGTCAGTGATAAGAGGGGAGGTACCTGTAAAGAACCTAGGCACCACATTAGGGAAGATATCCTTTCGCCAGACGACCTTTCCTGTTTGTGCATCTATACAGGAGAGCACCCCTCCCACCCCCAATGTCACCACCTTACCAGCGGCCACTGCAGGTGAACTCCTAGGCCCAGGATGCCTCGATGCGGCCCCTGTCACGGCCACCGCCTTGTATGCGTCCTTCCAGATGACCTTGCCGTCGGATGCGTTCAGACACGTCAATACCTCGTTTGCCTCCTGACGTGTAAAGCAATAAAGCCGGTCTGCGACCAGGGCCGGCGTTGCATCCCCTAGCCCAACCGTGACCTTCCACTGACACTTCAGCCCTGACGGCCAGGCCTGTGGCGCGACGAATCCCTTTACCTTACCATCCCGATCAGGCCCCCTCCAACAAGGCCAATCCTCGGTCAGGCCTATCGAGCTGATCAGTATCAACAACAAGCCGCTAGGTACGATCCATCGTCCGATCCGATACATAGCACGCCTCCTTAAAGCCGGACCACCGTAGATTATGTGTTAACTCCACTATAACCCCTCGGGCGGCCAAGTCAACTACTGGCGATCTGGCAGATCCTGCCGTCCATCCTCCATCCCGACCGCCATAAGATAGCCCCTTGCCCTCTCTGCAAGACGGTAGCGGTTGACTGCATGCCAGAATGCAGGGCCATGGCCTGGATGGACCAGATGGGCCAGCTCGTGCACGATCACGTAGTCTAGCACGAATGCCGGCATCCTGGCCAACCTATGCGAGATCCTGATATGGCCTGTGCTTGGGGTGCAACTGCCAAAACGCCTGTCCTGGTTTGTAACCCACTGGATCGAGCTCCACTTAAGGTTGCCACCAAATAGGCTCCTATTGAGCCTTTCGGCCCTCTCGGACAGGAGACGATCGTCAAGCCCGTTTGTAGCCAGGCGGCGCTGGGCCCTCTGCTCCATCCTGTGGACGATCTGCTCCAGGGTATTGCTATCTATCTCCATAGGCGCTAGGACCTCCAGCACATCCCCGACCAGCCGGGCCTGGACGGTCCTACGCCTGTTTTTCTTCCTTATGATACGTACCTCCATCGTTGTAATATTGTCCTTTGATCTCGAGGCCGTCAAGCCTCCTTAACCCTTCGCCCAACCACAGGATTGACTGCATGGAGCCTAGCAGGATAATGGCTACTGAGACCTGCGGCTATTATGAAAGCAGATAGGTCAACTCAACTGATATCTCCTTCCTGGGAGGGCCAGCTTCATCTTGACAGGACCCCCAATGGCTGTATCTGGATCTGCCGCCGGTGCAAGGGGGCTGCTGCAAACCTGGCGGTCCTCCGCAAGCGTGTGGGGCGGATCTGGTGTCGGACATCTGGCGGACAGTCCAGGTGAACGGCCTGCCCACAACCAGGCCTTGCCCTGTATGCCACAAGGCCATGGCGGCATTCCAGTTCCAGCATGACCATGATAGGCTAATGCTAGATCTTTGCAGGCGGTGCCAGTTTGTCTGGTTCGACGGCGGCGAGCTAGAATCCCTCTCGAAGGCCTATAGGCCCAAAGAGGACCAGCCCGACTTGCCAGCCGATCTAAAGGAACAACTTGCCTTCTGGAAGATACAACAGCAGGATCGGTTTCAGGCAGAACTCGATCAGCAGGCAGAGCGATTTTTTCGATTGATACTCCATAGCCAAGATGGCCCTCCGTCTTCTGACCAGGTTTGTCCTGAAGGTTTGAGCTAGGATCGAGATGGAAACGCACGTACCCACACGGCAACAAGCCTTTGCATTGCTTGGCAGATACAATAGATCAGAGGCCCTCCTCCGCCATGCCCTTGCCGTCGAGGCGGTGATGCGACAGATGGCAAAGAGGTTCGGCCAGGATCAAGACATCTGGGGTATCGTGGGGCTCATCCATGACCTGGATTACGAGCAGTTTCCAGACCAACACTGCACGATGACCGCGCAGATCCTGAGGGGCGAGGGGTGGCCTGAGGATCTGATCCGCGCTGCCGTATCGCACGGCTGGGGTAGGTGCTCCCAGGTAGAACCCCAATGCCTGATGGAGAAGGCCCTCTACGCGGTGGATGAGCTGACCGGACTGGTGGCTGCAACGGCAATGGTAAGACCCAGTAGGTCTATAAGGGATGTGACAATCAAATCGGTCCTCAAGAAGTGGCATCAGAAGGCATTTGCCGCAGGCGTCGACAGGCAAGTGATAGAACGGGGTGCACAGATGCTGGGCATGGACCTAGAGGAACTGATAGGGCTTACGATAGCAGGTATGTCTGAGGCAGCAGAGGCCATAGGGCTTGCAGGCCAATCATCATCATAGAAACCCCTAAAGACAGCGGCCGTAAGACCTCTCGAAGGCTTCGGCACGAATGAATGCCTCGAACCGGATCAAGGGATCGTTCATCAGCCTCCCAAAAACTGGCGAGGTTTTGCTTGACAAATCCGACCGGGTTGTTCTATACTGTCTGCGTCACTGGGGTGACCATCGCTTATGGATCGTGGCGATGCCGGTGGACCGTGGTAAGGAGGGACCCTACCGCAGTTGTAACCTTGATCGGCATGGACGCGCGCGGACAAGGACCGTCCCAGCGCCCTCGGTTACAGTCGTCTGGAGTGACGGCATGGGTTTTAGGAGTTGGATGAGAAGGATTCTAAGGCGCAAGGACGCTGCGAGAGCAGATGCGCCCAGGTTCGAACGCCTTGAACCAAGGATCTTGTTCAGCAGTAGTGCGGATCTGTATACAGGGACGGTGTCCATCGGCCATCCATCGTGGCTTCAGGCAGTTGTCCATAACATATACTCTCAAGAAGATCAGGGCCTAGTGGCCAACGACGACATGTATTCCACCATTGAGGACCAACCCCGGTCCGTCCCTGCCCCTGGTCTGCTGGCCAATGACGTCGCAACTGGCACGGCAGAGGTCATCCTTGTGGAGGGACCTTCCTATGGCCAACTCTCTATCGAACCTGATGGATCATTCATCTACACACCAAGACGCGATTGGTCTGGTCAAGATCGCTTCACATACGCACTGGCTCAAGCCGGTTCGTTATCCAACACCGCAACGGTCCTGCTGCCCGTAGCACCAGCCAATGATCCGCCAACATTCGTTCCAGGCCCAGATATAGTCGCCCAACAAGACTGTGGCATGTGCAGATTCGAAACTTGGGCAAGGTCCATATCATGCGGTCCAGCAGACGAATCCAATCAGGCCTTGAGTTTTGTGGTATTGACAGATAGGCCAGACCTCTTCAAGACATCGCCAGCCATCTCGCTGGAAGGCACCTTGACCTTCGAGCCTGCCAAAGGCGCTGCTGGTAAGGCCACGGTGATGGTCCAACTGAAAGACGACGGTGGAACCGCCAATGGCGGTCTAGATGTCTCGCAATCCATCAGTTTTTGTATCACTATAGAGGCAAATCAACAGACGCCCCCTATGAACCAGGTTAGACAATGGTTCCTACCTTCTATAAGACAGGGCCATAAGGATAACGATGGGATCTTGGTGGCCGAGCTGATAGATGCAGCCCTAGGTCAAGAGCAGGGTGCGTTCAAGCCTCGTGGGCTGGCAGTGGTTTATGCAGACTGGCATCTCGGTTCCTGGGAATACTCGACCAATGGGAGACGCTGGGAGCCCATCACAAGGGCAGAGGAGACAGCGCCTACCTTCCTCCTGGCAGATAGCAGGACCAGGATCAGGTTCGTGCCGAATCCGGACTTCAAGGGAACGATATCCAAGGGCCTGGTCTGCAGACCTTGGGATGGCAATGGCACGGCCAATGGAACCATCAGGTTCATAGACACGGTAGGCGAAGATCACCTTGGGATCGCCAGACTCCAGATAGGTATCGTCGTAAATCCAGTCATAAGGTTGCAGACTGCAAGCAAGGGTAACTCGATCGTGATCTACCAGCAGTCTGGAAGGATCGTGGCCAACTCGAATAAGGAAACGATACTCGACCTGCCTATAGGGTGCTTCGAGCAATTGATCGTGGTAGGCGCAAAGGGTACCAAAGACACCATAACTATAGACGCAGGCCTCGGAGGGCCGCTTGAGATCAAGGACGGGGTCGTATTCGAGGCAGATGACAAGGCAGACCTGTTGGTGGTCCGCGCTACCTCCAACAGCGATCTATTCGAGCTATTCGATGACAAGCTCGTTGTAAATGGCCTGGAGGTTACGGCCACAGGACTACATCAACTCCAACTTCATGGGGCAGCGGGCGATGACGTATACCGAATCCACACCATCGGTATACCAACACTCATCGTAGAGACTACCGGCAGGGACATGCTGGACTTCTTTTATGCCCTCTCCTCGCTGCGTATAGACCTGGCCAAGTCCAACGGTCAATGGCAACAGGTACTAGCTTCAAGCGCAAGTCTTGCATTGAAAGGTACGCTCGAGGATGTCTTGGGCACAGCCTGGTCCGATATCATTTTTGGCAATAATGCTGACAACCGGATCTGGGGCTGGTGCGGTGATGACATCATATATGGTGGTGGCGGCAGCGACTGGCTATTCGGCCAGACAGGCAACGACAAGCTGTTTGGTCAGTTGGGCAGCGACCTGATCCTCGGTGGAGATGGAGATGACCTTCTCGATGGCGGCGATGGCAACGATGTGCTGATAGGCGGCAGGGGCAGCGACATACTCAAGGGGTCCAATGGCCAGGACATACTTGTAGGTGGTACGACGATATATGACGAGGACCGGCAGGCCCTTAGCTCCATAATGGCCATATGGACCAGTCGTCAATCATGCGCCGCTAGGGTTGCGAGGCTGACCAGCAATGTTAGTCAAATTCGACTCATCGTCGGTCTGACAGTCTGGGCCGACCCGTCGGATGTATTCAAGACCGACAGTGGACCGGATCTTTGGTTCTGAGCCATTGCACGATCCGGACCACCTGCTAGAATCATCCTCGACCAATCATGACGATCGAGCAGTTGATAGGTGTCCTTGCGCAACCAGAAGCGCCGCAGGTCTGTACGGACTCCAGGGCCGTAAGGCCTGGCGACGTCTTCGTTGCCATCAAGGGCGCGCATCAGGATGGCCACCAGTTTATCGATCAGGCCATTGCCAATGGGGCTAGGTACATAGTCTTCCAGGAGCGTCCGAAGGTCCAGGATGGCCGAGCTGTATGGCTACACGTGGACGACACCGCAGGGGCTGCTGCCATGCTCGCGCAGGCCCGATCTGGCTGGCCTGCCGCCAGGTTGGTCAACCTAGCGGTCACAGGCACAAATGGAAAGACTACAGTGGCCTTTCTGGTAAAGAGCTGTCTACAAACAGCAGGTCTTCGATGCGGCCTTTTGGGTACGGTCCAATACGACACAGGGCTACAGATAAGGCAGGCAGAGCTCACCACGCCAGATGCCTTGACCCTTGCTGCCCTCCAGGCCGAGATGCTAAGAGCAGGCTGCACGCACATGATCATGGAGGCGAGCAGCCACGCCCTAGCCCAAGGTCGGTGCAAGGCCATCAGGTTCAATGCGGCTGCATTCACGAACCTCACGAGGGACCATCTGGACTACCACAAGGACATCGATGGTTACAGGGCAGCAAAGGCAGTGCTCTTTGAGGATCTAGATGAAGACGCCACTGCCGTACTCAACAGCCAGTGCCCCCATGCCAGATTCATGGCGGGTAGGACTAGGGCCAGGTGCCTTTGGTATGGGATCGGCCCAGATGCAGACCTCTGGGCACAGATCGCCTCCATGGATGCCCGTGGTACTAGATACGTGATGCATTACCAGGGGCAAGAGGTCTTGATCGATTCGCCGCTGCTCGGCAGGCACAATGTCAGTAATCACCTGGCTGCTGCAGGTCTATGCCTGTCAGTCGGACTGGACCTACAACAGGTCAAAAATGGGCTTCAGTCCGTCCGCTGCATACCAGGCAGACTCGAGCGGCTTCAGTGGCAAGGCCCATTTGAGGTGATCGTGGACTTTGCGCACACGGACGATGCATTGAAGAATGTACTTTCCACATTGAGGCCGATATGTCAAGGCAGGATCGTCCTGGTATTCGGCTGTGGAGGTGATAGAGACAAGGGCAAACGGCCTCGCATGGCCAGGGTTGCCCAGGAGATGGCAGACCTCGTTGTCATTACCAGCGACAACCCCAGGACCGAGGATCCAGATGAGATCATAAGACAGATCCTCAGCGGTCTGGTTGATCCGGACCCCAGCCATATCCATGTGCAGCCCGACCGGAGGGCAGCGATCGGATGGGCCATATCGCAAGCAGGCACAGGGGACATCGTACTGATCGCCGGCAAGGGACACGAAGGTTATCAGATCATAGGCACCAAGAAATACCCATTCAGCGACCAGCAGGTGGCCATGGAATACCTGCAAGGCCTCAGATCATGATACCAGTATCCACAGATGACCTGGCTGCAGCCATAGGTGGCAGGGTGTTGAGGGCCACTGGTGGCCTTATCAAGGCGGTCAGCATCAACTCCAGGACCGCCAGCTATGGTGATTGCTTCTTTGCCATAAGAGGCCCCAGGTTCGATGGCCACAACTTCGTGGGGCAGGCGTATCAGAGAGGTGCTGTGTGTGCGGTTGTGGAAAGACCTATACCTGGACCACCGCCTGACGGCTGCGGTCTGATAGAGGTAGCAGATACGGTCGCTGCCTTGGGCAGACTGGCAAGGCACTACCGCATGCAGCAGGCCTTCCACGTGATCGCTATAACAGGCTCTGTGGGCAAGACCACTACGAGGAGCCTCATAGCACACATCGCATCGCATGCCTTCAGCGTCCACCAATCCCCAGGCAACTACAACAATCAGATAGGCCTGCCACTGTCGATCCTGGAGGCAGACCCAGGCTGTCAGGTCTTGGTCCTGGAGCTAGGGACCAACAGACCTGGTGAGATCGCGTACCTATCATCCATAGCCTGCCCAGATGTGGCGGTGCTGACAGGGGTCTGGCCCGCCCACCTCGAGGGGCTTGGGGACATGGAACAATTGACCAATGAGAAGCTGTCTATCGCGCGATACCTGCGGCCGGATGGGAGATTTATCGTCAATGCAGACCTGCCAGGACTATTGGAACGGGCAAGGCTGATCCACAAGGATGTGACGGGCTTCGGCCTTACAGATCACGCGGATGTGAGGGCAACCGATGTCAGGTTTGGGCCGGAAGGCACGCAATTCCAGGTCTCTGGCATTCCAATGACCACACCCCTTCTGGGGCCTGGCAACCTGACCAATACCTTGGCCGCCATAGCCGCATGCCTGGCCATAGGGATCGATATCAGGTCCATCCCAGACCTGCTCAGGACCGCGCCAAGGCTCCAGATGCGGGCCCAGACCCTAGAGGTCGGGCCTATAACCGTGATCAACGATTGCTACAACGCAAACCCAGCATCCATGGCCAATGCACTTGCCCTTATCCAGATACTGGCCAGGCCAGACCAGAGGCGTGTCTTCGTCTGTGGCGATATGGCAGAACTCGGCGATCAGGCCATCCTGCTTCACCATCAACTTGGCAAGCAGGTTGCGCAGGCTGGTATAGACATACTGATTGCGGTAGGCCCACTGGCATCTGTGGTCGCCCAGGCGGCAGTTCAGGCCGCAGGCGATATTCAGACGATATGCACCCCAAGCGCCAGTGAGGCTTGCAAAACCGTGCCCGAGTTGATAAAAGCAGGTGATATCCTCTTGATAAAGGGCTCAAGGGTGGCAGGATTGGAGATGGTCCTTGAGGCCATTAAGCAGAGGTTCGGTCAAACAAGAACCTGACCCGGATGGATCGCTCGGATGATATACCACCTGCTGGAGTACACAAATCAATACATAGCTGAGCCACTGCACTTCTATGCATACAAGGATGTGATGTTCAGGGCGGTATTGGCCACCCTTACCAGCCTGGGTGTCGCGCTTTACACAGGCCCGAAGATCATCAGATGGCTGGTCCGCAAGAAGATCGGCGACAGGCCAGAGTTCTATAACGCGGCCTTGAATGAATTGACCAAGGACAAGACCGATACACCAACGATGGGGGGCCTGATCATACTTCTATCAGCAGCCCTCACTACCCTTTTATGGGCCAGATGGGACAACCCATTCGTTCAGAAGGGGCTTTTCGTGCTGGCCTGGTATGGGGCGATAGGGGGGGTTGACGACTGGCTGAAGCTCACCAGCGGTTCCAAGAAACGCACTAGGGACGGTCTTCTCCCTTGGGAGAAACTCATATTCCAGATCGCCGGGGCGGTACTCATTGCGTCATTCTTGTATCTGGACTTCGAGCGTATAAGCGATGGAAGGCTCTTCTGGGTCCCGTTCTATAAACAGGGCATAGACCTCGGCAATTGGGCCTTCATCCTCATTGCCATCCTCTACCTGGCCGCCACTAGCAATGGGGTCAACCTGGCAGACGGGATGGACGGCCTTGCGGGTGGGTGTGTGGCAATGGTCAGCTTCGTGCTGGCCATACTCTGCTATGTAGCATCAGAAAGGATGAGCGGCAATGTCACGTGGGCGGCGTATCTACTGCTGCCCCATATACCACAGGCAGGTGAGCTATGCGTGTTCTATGGTTCATTGCTGGGTGCGGTCCTGGGCTTCCTGTGGTTCAACTGCTATCCTGCCCAGACCTTTATGGGCGATACCGGATCACTTGCACTTGGGGCCGCCATGGGTTATGGGGCCATGGTCACCCGCAATGAGATACTGCTACTTGTGATAGGGGGTGTATTCGTGCTGGAGCTGGTCAGCGTGATCCTTCAGGTAGGCTACTTCAAGTACACTGGTGGCAAGAGGTTGTTCCGCTGTGCACCTATACACCACCACTTCCATCTTGCAGGTTGGAGCGAGCCAAAGGTAGTTGTGCGGTTCTGGCTGCTGGGGGCTGCATTTGCGGCACTGGCACTTGCAACCCTAAAGATACGCTAATCCATCACCCTGACCTTCACCTTGTACCGGCCCCCTTGTGCAGCATCTTCCCTGCCGCAGGCCCAGCGACCTGCCCACAATATCCTTATAGCAAGACCCGACACAACTAGACCAAAGGCTATGAGGGCTATTGCAACCACATAGGCGAATACCCTCGGAAAGGCAACGATCAGCAGACCTAGGCAGACAAGCCCAAGTCCTGCAGAAAGGGCCAATAGACCCATTGCCTTTGAGGCCTGTGACAGGAGGCTATAGAATCGTATTACCATGCCATCCCATACAAGAAGGCGGGCCTAAATCAGGCCCGCCTTCGCCATTTTCCTCTAGTATTCGCCGCCGTGCGAACGTCCCTTTTCCTCATCCTTCTTCGGTATCTCGCAGACTACCGCATCGGTGGTCAGCAACAGCGACGCAATGGATGCTCCATTCTGCAGTGCGATCCTTTCGACCTTGGTAGGCACTATCACACCGAACTCGATCATGTTGCCATACTGCTTGCGGAGGGCATCGTAGCCAAAGTACTTGTCTTGGCTCTCGAGCACCTTCTGTGCCACTATGGAGCCATCCAGGCCAGCGTTCTCTGCTATCTGCTTTATCGGTGCTATCACCGCCCGCCTGACTATATCTACACCGATGGCCTGATCGCCAATGGTCTTGATCTTGTCAAGGGCAGGCAGACACCTCAACATGGCCACACCCCCACCTGGCAGTATCCCCTCCTCTACTGCAGCACGACATGCATGGAGCGCATCCTCCACGCGGGCCTTCTTCTCCTTCATCTCTGCCTCTGTAGCGGCACCAACCTTGATCTGCGCGACACCACCAGCAAGCTTGGCGAGCCTCTCCTGCAGCTTTTCTATGTCATACTCGCTGGTGGAGGCCTCTATCTCCTTCTTGATCTGTTCGATCCTACCCTTTATGGCCTCTGTCTTACCACCACCTTCGATAATGGTAGTGGTGTCCTTATCCACCTTGACCTGTTTGGCCCTACCTAGCTGGCTCAGTTCTATGTTCTCGAGGTCTATGCCAAGGTCCTCAAATATGGGCTCAGCACCTGTAAGTATGGCAATGTCTGCCAGCATGGCCTTGCGTCTATCGCCAAAGCCCGGGGCCTTCACTGCACATACCTGCAGAACACCCCTGAGCTTGTTGACCACCAGTGTGGCCAGCGCCTCACCCTCGACGTCCTCGGCTATGATCAACAATGGTCTACCCTGCTTGGCCACCTTCTCCAACAGTGGGACCAAGGACTTGACCGAGCTGATCTTCTTCTCGTGGACGAGGATATAGGGCTTGTCCAGGACAACGCTCATGGTCTCCGGGTTGTTAATGAAGTGCGGGCTTATGTAGCCCTTGTCGAACTGCATACCCTCGACCAACTCGACCACGGTATCCAAGGACTGGCCCTCTTCTACGGTGATGACGCCATCCTTGCCCACCTTGTCCATGGCCTCTGCCAACTTCTTGCCGATCACCGAGTCCTGGTTGGCAGAGCAGGTGGCCACCTGCTCTATCTGCTTGCTAGACTCCACTGGCGTGCTAAGCTTTTTGAGTTCCGAGACGATGGCCTCAACTGCCATGTCAATGCCCTGCTTCAGTTGCAATGGGTTTGCACCTGCAGTGACGTTCTTGAGGCCCTCGGTGAATATGCTCTCTGCCAATATAGTTGCAGTGGTAGTGCCGTCACCAGCGACGCTGGATGTCTTGGATGCCACCTCCTTCACCATCTGGGCACCCATGTTCTCATATGGATCCTCCAGCTCTATCTCCTTTGCAACGGTCACACCATCCTTCGTTACAGTAGGCGAACCAAAGGACTTCTCGATGATCACATTCCTGCCACAAGGGCCTAACGTGATCTTGACCGCCCGGGAGAGTTTCTGAACCCCCCTCAGGATGGCCTCACGGGCCTCAGGACCAAACGCTAACATCTTTGCTGCCATAGCCAAAACTCCTTAATGTCCCAACAGGTTAATGATCCACTTACTTCTCGATAACGGCCATTATGTCAGACTCGTCCATGATCAGGTACTCCTTGCCATCTACCTTGATCTCGGTACCTGCGTAGCTGGCAAACAAGACCAGGTCGCCCTTCTTGACCTGCATCGCCCTGCGCGTCCCATCATCCAGGAGCTTGCCCTCACCGACAGCCACCACCTTGCCTCGCTGGGGTTTCTCCTTGGCTGTATCCGGCAATACGATACCCCCTGCGGTCTTGGACTCCGCCTCGATCCGCTCCACCAGTACCTTGTCTGCCAAAGGTCGAATCTTCATAACTTCCTACTCCTTTCCAAAACTAGATCCAGCCAAAGAACCACTTGAATTACTCACCTGAAAAACCACCGCCGAAAAGGCTGCTTCGATAGGCCCTCAAGAACAGCCTATCCAGCTGCCTGCACAGTAGCCCAATATCTGGAGGCTTATTGAGCACGCTGAACACATCCATCTCCAGTGCATTCTCGAGCAGCCTTTCATCCACCTGGCTGCTGAGCAGTAGACAAGGCAGACTAGGGAACTCTATCCTGATGAGCCTAACCATCGAAAGGCCCAATCGGTCATGGTCGGCATCTACGATGGCCGCATGAACAGGCTTGTTCCTGAGGGTATCCACGAACTGTGCCCTGTGCTTGACTGAGATCAGTCTTACACCGGCGGGCCTAAAAAGCCCCTCCACCACCGACGGCCACGCCCAATCAGAGTCGGTGGTCAGGACGGTTACCCGGCCAGGTGTAAGATCGTTGTAGACCATGTAAGATCTTCAATGCAAAAATCATGCCATGGACTTGTCACCGTTTAGTGACATCGTAAGTCCTTTCACTCAAAGGTCTTACGGCTCACCAGCCACAGCAGCAACAATCTTCCCCCTGTCAGGCTGGCAGTTGAAGGCCTTTTGCTGGCAGCAAGGGCTTACTGTTGCACACGCACAGATCGTTCTGATACACTCCTTTGCCATGGCCGGATCAAAGGGACCTACTAGCGGCAACAGGGTCCGCTGGCGTGGGTATCAAAGGCAATCAGGACCTGGCCCAGCCCGCCTTTGGTTGTTCCGTGCATCCACAGCGGTGCTCGGGCCATTGGTAGCTCTGTTGCTTATGGAGCTTGCCTGTATGCTGGCAGGTCTGGGCTTTGATCCCGACCCTGTCATACCCAGTTGCGCAAAGGACCGGGACTGTCTTGTGGACAATCCGAGATTCTCGTGGCAGTTCTTCCCCCCTGCCTTGGCCAGGCAATTCGAACCGTTCAGCATCCCTTCCCGCAGGCCAGGAGGTTCGTTTCGGATACTAGTCTTAGGTGAATCTGCGGCGCAGGGGGTGCCGGATGGGGCATACTCGTTTGCAAGGGTCCTGCAGACGATCCTGGAGGCCGCATACCCTGATGTAAGTTTCGAGATGATCAATGCGGGCATGACCGCCATCAACTCGCACGTTATCTACCAGATAGCAAAAGGCCTGATCAGGCAAGGACCAGACCTAGTTGTCATATATGCCGGCCACAATGAGGTCATAGGCCCGTTCGGCCCAGGTACGGTCTTTGCACCATTTCAGAGACGACTTTGGCTGATAAGGGCGAGCATCGCCTTGGGCAGGACGAGGATCGGCCAGCTCATGAGGCTTTACAGGATCCGAGACCAACAGCGGCTGCTCAAGTCCTGGGGAGGGATGGAGATGTTCACAAGCAGTCGTATCAGCCCCACAGACCCTGCACTCGCCACGGTTTATTCACACTTCTACACCAACCTTCGAGACACCTGCAAACTGGCTGCACGTTCAGGGGCCATGGTGGTGCTGTGCACACCTGCCAGCAACATGCGAGATTGTCCGCCATTTGCCTCTATGCACAGGCCAAGCCTCGACCCCAAAGACCTGGCCGCATGGCAACAGGCCTTTGACAAGGCAGCGCAAGCTGAGGCCGACGGCAGATACGAGCTTGCCATACAGTTCTATGCGCAGGCCCTAGAAAAGGATGACCAATATGCACAGCTTCACTATAGGCTTGCCAGGTGTCTAGAGAATGTCGGCAGGACCGACCAGGCAAGGGATCACTATATTGCAGCCAGGGACCTGGATGCCTTAAGGTTCAGGGCCGATAGCCGGCTTTGCCAATCGGTCCGCACCCTAGCAAAGGAACTTAACAGCGATGCAATCATCTTGGCAGACACAGACCTGGCCTGTAGCCAGGCGAGCACTGTGGGCGTCCCTGGCGATGACCTGTTTTACGAACATGTACACCTCAATCCATCGGGCAACTACATCGTGGCCAAGACGATCGCTGAGGCAGTCCTTTCGCGCCTGGACGATCGTTTTGGCAGCCACAAGCCTATCCTGACCGAACAAGACTGTTATCGCCGTCTGGCATTGACCTGCGCGGATAGATACATACTTGCAAAGAGGATCTACGAGGAGTTCCTCTGTAAGCCGCCATTTACCGATCAGCCTTACCACCAACAGATCCTCCAGCTCTGGCAGGGGCGGATCAAGGCCTTGCAGGATGCAAACTCTCCCGAAGGATTTGCAGATTCAGTGGCCATGTACCGTCAGGCGATAGCGGACAGGCCCAACGACTGGTACCTCCACTGGAAACTGGGTACACTACTTGCAGACCACCTACACGATCTGGCCGGGGCGGAGGATGAGTTTGGGACCGTCCTGCGGCTCATGCCAGACTTCTATCTGGCCCACACCGCCCTCGGTCAGGTCTGCCTGAGGATGGATAGATTTCAAGAGGCCGCTTGTGCATTCAGAAATGCCTTGCAGCTCTACGATGTCCATCCGACCACACACTTCCTGCTGGGCTACGCCTATCAGAGACTTGGCGATCTGCCGAAGGCAGCCAGGCATTATCGACTTGCTGCGTACTGGCAGCCCACAGAGTTGGTATACTATACCAGCCTGGCAAGGGTACTCAGGCAGATGGGAAAGACCCGACAGGCAGACGAGGTACTGAAAAAGGCAGCCGAACAAGGGCGGCGATGAACATACTTGGTATATCTGCGTTTTACCACGACAGCGCTGCGGCACTGGTCAGTGACGGCCGGATCGTCGCTGCAGCCCAGGAGGAGCGGTTCACAAGAAAAAAACACGATCATGGCTTTCCTGCCAATGCCGTACGTTACTGCCTGCAAGAGGCTGGTCTGACTGCAGACCAGATAGACCTTGTGGCCTTCTATGAAAAGCCCTTGTTGCGATTCGAAAGATTGCTCGAGACCTACCTGGCGTACGCGCCCAGGGGATTCGGTCAGTTTATCATGAGTATCCCTGTGTGGCTCCGCCAAAAACTGCACTTACCCAAGCAGATCGATCAGGCCTTGGGCGGCAGGTACAAGGGCAGGTACATCTTCCTCGAGCACCACCAATCCCATGCGGCAAGCGCGTTCTTTCCCAGTCCGTTCGACGAGGCTGCAATACTGACCCTGGACGGGGTTGGCGAGTGGGCGACTGCCACCTACGGTGTTGGCCGCGGCAACCGGATCAGCCTGCATGCCGCCCTTCACTTCCCGCATTCCCTTGGCCTGCTCTATTCTGCATTTACATACTACACGGGCTTCAGGGTCAATTCTGGTGAATACAAACTGATGGGCCTCGCCCCATATGGCCAACCCAGGTTCGTCGGTTTGATCAAGCGCGAGTTGATAGACATAAAGCCCGATGGCTCCTTCAGATTGAACCTCAAATACCTGCCCTATGGTTACAAGAAGGTGATGATCAACAAGGCATTCGAGCAGCTATTCGGTGCACCTGCCCGCCATCCTGAAGGCCCATTGTCGCAGATTTACATGGATGTGGCAGCATCCATACAGCAAGTCACTGAGGAGATCATGCTCAAGGCAGCCAGGCACGTGCATCAAAAGACCGGTATGCGAAATCTGGTCATCGCAGGTGGTGTCGGGCTGAACTGCGTAGGCAATGGCAAGATCCTCAGGGATGGACCATTTGAGAGGATCTGGATCCAGCCTGCAGCAGGGGATGCTGGCGGGGCCCTTGGTGCAGCCCTGTTTACCTGGTATCAATTGCTCGACAGGCCCAGACTACCGGATCCGATGGATGGGCAGGCAGGATCCTTGCTCGGACCTAGGTTTACCAACCAACAGATCATCTCATTCCTGGAAACGGTAAATGCCCCATATAGATCGTTCCAGGACGAGCAATCGCTATTGGATCACGTGGCAGTTCTGATCGCTCAACAGAAGATCATCGGCTGGTTCCAAGGCCGGATGGAGTTTGGCCCAAGGGCGCTGGGCTGCAGGAGTATCCTGGGCGACGCAAGAAATCCGCAGATGCAGTCCATAATGAACCTGAAGGTCAAGTTCCGCGAATCCTTCAGGCCATTCGCCCCATCTGTCCTGCATGAACTGGCGCACGAATACTTCAAGCTCGAACCTGGCCAGGAAAGCCCTTATATGCTGCTGGTTGCATACGTCAGGGATGACAAGCGTCTCGGAATACCAGATCCAGACCTGAAAGGGCTTGAAAAGCTCAAGTTCCAAAGGAGTGTGATACCTGCAGTCACACACGTGGACTACTCAGCAAGGATCCAGACAGTAGACCCAGTGCGGCATGGAAGATTCTATGGACTGCTGAGGAGATTCTATGAATTGACCGGCTGCCCTGTGATCATAAACACGAGCTTCAATATCAGGGGCGAGCCGATAGTCTGTACGCCAGAGGATGCCTACAGGTGCTTTATGGCAACCGATATGGATGTACTTGTATTGGAGGACCAGGTCTTGTACAAGGATCAACAGCCAAAGGCGGTCAAGTATGACATAGAGGCCTACAAGGCCAGATTCCCGTTGGATTGATCATGTTAGTAGATGTCAATTGGAACCCAGACAAGAAGCAGTTGCGGTCGTTCGGACTGGCGGCAGTAGTCGCTACCGTGATCCTGGCTGGATACGCAAGGTTGGGCAAGGCCCTGGCTGCATCATGGTGTTTGGGGATCTTGGCGATCGGACTTCTCGTTGCAGCCAGCAGCATCCTTTTGCCAAGACTGGGCAAGGTCTTCTATCGCATCCTTATCGCCCTGACATTGCCGATCGGGCTGTGTCTAAGCCTCGTAGTGCTGGCAGTATTCTATTTCCTTGTCATTACCCCCATGGCGACCCTGTTCCGGCTGGTCGGCCGCGATACCCTTTGCAGACGATTCGACCCGCAAGCCTCTACATATTGGATCCAGCGCAAAATTGAGATGGAAAGGGAAAGGTTCTTTCAGCAGTTCTAGCCGAAAAGGTATATATGCCTAACAAACCAAAGAATGCCACGGAGCATGTACAGGAACTAGCAAGACAGAAAAGGCCTACGATATTGGCGGAGTTCTGGTCCTTTCTAAAGTACAATAAGAAGTGGTGGCTCTTGCCCATTGTCATCGTACTACTGCTACTAGGGCTGATCGTGATGCTAGGCGGCACTGCAGTGGCACCTTTCCTATATCCGCTGTTCTAGCAGATAGATGCTCCCTGCCATCCTGACGACCATCTTCTTTGCCCTGTCAGCAGCATCTGCTGCCAGGACCACCAAGGCACTTGGCCCTGTCAGTGCGAACCTGGCCAGGCTTAGCCTAGGTGCAGTGTGGCTCGGGATCTGGGCCCATATTTTTGGCAGTGGACTGACAGGCCCAGGGCTTTGGTGGATGATCTTCAGCGGCGTGGTTGGCTTCGGCCTTGCAGACCTGGCCCTATATGCGGCATTTCCGAGGATCGGGGCACACCTTACCGTCTTGATCGCCCAATGTCTTGCCATGCCTGCAGGTGCGGTCATGGAGTGGATCTGGCTTGGGCATGGACTGAGTCTTGGCCAATGGATGGCGAGCATGATGATATTGGCTGGGATCGCCATAGCCATTGGGCCCAATGGCCCAAACCCAGTCCAGAAACAGATCAAGATCGGTGTCGTACTGGGCATCCTAGCGGCGATAGGTCAGGCGGCCGGTGCCGTGATCAGTAGGCGGGCATACATGCAGGATGTTTCGACACATATAGATGGCGGGACCGCCGCATACCAGAGGATCATCGGGGGACTCCCTGTGCTCATGATATGGGCCTTGTTTGAGTTGTCGACTAGACCGCATACCAGAGCTCTTCCCAGGATAGAGACCTGGCGCAGCGAATGGCCATGGGTGATGCTCAACAGCCTCGCAGGCCCTGCTTTAGGCGTAGCATGTTACCAGTGGGCATTGTCTATAGCCCCAACAGGCCTGGTCTTGGCCATAGTGGCCATGACCCCTCTGGCGGTGATCCCCATCGAGTTCGTCCTTACCGGCCAGAGGCCAGGGGCGAGGTCATTCATAGGCGGGGCCGTAGCTATCGCAGGGACCATTGGGCTGGGCCTGGCTAAGGGGTAACCTGCCCCATCTCGTCCATGCCTATATCGATCCTGCCATCCATGACGCGAGGCTCTCCATCGATATCCACATAACCGGCCAAATCGCCAATCCGTGGATCACCAGCATTCACGCATGGTGAACCTAACGACAGGTGGTAATCGGCATCCGCAAGGCATGGATCTACGGCTATATTCCCTTCGCCAGGCCAACCATCCTGCACGAGGCTATAGCAGACCTGAGGGCCGTCGCAGAGGATCTGGCCCGACTGATTGGCCCACAGGATGGACCCGGTGACGCTTGGGAGCCCACCATATAGGCCATAGCCTGCATTGCCGATCACGTCACAGTGGATCAATGCCACGCGGCTGTGGAAGACCATACCCCTTGCAGTCTTGACAGGGACCATCTCTATCCCATGGCCACCATTACCAGCCACAAGACAGTTGGTCATGGTCGGACTGCTGGAGTCCGCCAAGGATACGCCTGGACCATGGCTAGATATGATCCTACACCTATCAAGGATGGGGCTGGCCCTGCGGCATTGTACCCCTATCCCGCAGCTGGCGATAGTCAGGCCTTCGACCTTGCAAGCACCTGTCCTGCCAAAGATGCTGACACCTATAGGCACGCCCTCTATCACGGTGGACTTGACCACATCAAGGCTATTTGGATCGACAGAACGTAATACTATGTCCTTGTTGGCAATGCATACAGACTCTGTATACACCCCTGGGCTGATGACGATCACATCCCCAGGACCTGCATCGCCTATAGCGCTGCCTATGCTGTCATAGCATGTGCCTGTCCTGAGGTTCTTGACAGGACCGTTTGGGTCCATCGGCGAGGTCAGCACCAGCTCTATCCCTTCCCCAATGCCAAGATTGCGAGAGTATTGCCTATCCACTGGATTGTTCCAGTGCTCATGCACACCCAGGCTGGCCAGCCGCTTGCGGTCGCCATCCGGATCGTAGAAGGATCCAGATGGTGGTGCATCTGCAAGCGCCGCCTCATGCAGATAGTTCTCGAGCCCCTGGCCTACCACGTCGACGCAACGCGGTTCGTTCCGCAGTATGTCCAAGGCCACTGAATCTATGGCGATCGGGTCCTGGGATGCCAGGATCAGGCTGGTCCAGTCGTTTCCAAAGGAGTCAAACTTAATGACATTGCTGCTCTGGTTGTAGGCAGCATAGAGCCCATCTACGAGGTAAAGGATGGTCTTTCCACCTAGGTGCGGATGGCCTATCAGGTCGACAAGGCAGGCATAGCTTCCCATCCTGTTGGACCTGAGGCCATAATTGTGCAGGGGCGAAGGGGTCCAATCATAGCCAGCCCAATAGAGGCAACCGAACAGGTTCTTGCCACAGAGTGTCACCCCAAACAGGGAATGAGGCCGCAATAGGGCCACATTGATGTGGTATTTGGCCCCGGTCACACAGGTAGGAAGATATGCCCTGGCACCGTACTGGATGGTCTTGTCTGCAAAAATGACCGGATGATTGTAGTCCGGTTGGGCGGCCAATCTGCCAACTGTCGCACCAGCGGGCCTTGTGACAAACCTGACCTGCCTGAGCCTAGGATCAGGGCTGTTGCGGATCCTAGTGAATATTGGATCCCCTATATTCCTGGATGCATCGTAGACCGTTATGGCATCTGGCGGCACCTTTACCACCTGTATCAATTGGTGCAGCAAGGCCTGGATCACCTGAGGTGATGGCATACCTGCACCCTTTGGCCATGGTCCACCTTGATCCTGATTCATGTTTATCTTTATGGCGATGGCCTCTGGCGGCCGATACCCAATGTCACCTAACCCGGCAGTACGGTTGTAATACCTGAACAATGCATCCCAGGCGTTCGGGTCATCCTGTTGACCGGTCAGTGCCCTTATAGCCCTCGACAGCATACCATCCACCACAGACTGGTCGGTATTGGGATCATCCCACCAGTTGCCTGTGATGCCATCCCAATTAGTGGCCTGGGGCTCATGCACCCAAACGACCCTCCCTGGGAAGATCCCCTTTGCCTGCCCTATGGGGCTATTGGGCTGCTCCGTTGGGGCAAACGCAGCCATGCCCGGGCCCGCTGGTAGGGTAGCCCAGACCATCCAGACCCCCACAGCAAACATCAAGACTGCAGCGATGAATGCCCCTCGGCCAAGATACCGATGGGCCCGCCCAAACGCCCACCTAGCACCTATCAACCCACCCAACCATACTAAAAAGCCCCCTGCAACCTTACCTGCCACCTGTTGGCACGGGTATTGGGCCCTTGACGGCTTGGGTACGACCCTGATCAGGAACCAGACTAGCGCTACAACCCCTGCCAAAGGCCATAGCCATCTCCACCAATACCAGCGAGCCTTCCCAAACCTGGTAGACCCTCGATCGTCAAGACGTGTAGGTCTCATGATGACCTCCTTTTTTTGACGAAGCCCAAGTTGAATATATCCCAACCGATCGAAATGTTCAATCTCTAGACCAGCGGGTTCTGGTATACTATACAGCCATGAAGGTCGGTTACATAGGCTTGGGGATCATGGGAAGCGCGATGGCAGCCAGGCTGCTAGAGGCAGGTCATACCCTCTTTGTCCACAACCGCAGTCCTGCCAAGTGCCAGCCACTTGCGGATCGGGGGGCCATGGTCTGCAGTAGCCCCGCAGATGTGGCCTGCCGCAGCGAGGTAGTGTTCATAAGCGTACCAGACACCCCAGATGTGGCTAGCGTCCTGTTCGATCCCGACGGGATCATCGATGGTGCAGAGCCAGGGCTTGTGGTAGTGGATACCAGCACCATCTCGCCTTCTGCCACTAGGCAGTTTGCAAGAAGATTGAAGGACCTGGAGATAGACCTATTGGATGCACCGGTATCTGGTGGGGACGTGGGTGCAAAGGATGGCACACTAGCGATAATGGTTGGAGGGGACGTACTTGCATACGAGAAGGTCCTGCCCTTGCTGCAGGTCCTTGGCTCAAAGGTCAGGCTAGTAGGCCCCTCCGGGGCTGGACAGACGTGCAAGGCCATAAACCAGTTGTTCTGTGGTCTTCACATGCTGGCATGCTGCGAGGGCCTTGCCCTGGCCAGGAGGGCAGGTCTGAATCCATCCGTGGTGATCGACATGATAGGCTCTGGGGCTGGCGGATCGTGGGCATTGAAGAACCTCGGCCCAAAGATCGTCTCCGGTGACATGGCACCTGGTTTCATGATAGACCTGCTTTGCAAGGACCTCAAGTATACCATGGAGCTGGCACATCAGACCGGCCAGCCACTTGTAGGTGGCTCATTGATCCAGCAGTTGTTCGCGGAGGCACAACAGATGGGCCTAGGCAGGTCTGGCACGCAGGCCCTGTACAAGGTAATAGACGGGCTTGGTCGCCCAGGGCAGCCAGACTGGTCGCAATAGGCCTGGGCCATGCGGTCGGACCCCAGCCCTGTTTTCGCTCATGGCAGGCCCGGGGATGGGTCTACGGCATGCCAGTTGGCAGGGTCATTGCCGTATTCGGTCAGGCTGATCCTGCCCAATGCCTTTCCTCCACCGTCGGCCTGGATCGGCCACTGGTCTGGCCTGGTATCCGGGTGACTACCGTCGCTGTACCGCACGCGATCTACCAGGATCCAGCGGCTGTTGCCTTGATCATCGAGACCGTCAGGCATCAGCAGCCTTATATCGTCCCCATCGTCGCCCAGCCCTCCTGTGCCCCAGGCCAAGACTGGGATACCATCTGGTTTGGGAAAGACCGTGGTAAATGAACCGATATCGCGGGTCAGGACAAGCCTCTGGCCTGGTCCTAGCACAACCTGCTGGACGCCGGCCAGGACATAATCCAGCCTACGCCTTTCACCCGTCAGCCGCCAGGCAAGACCCGAGGCCGGATCGAGGAGGGTGACAGGCCCGCCACTGATGTTGGTCAGCTCCACATACTCGGCCTGGCCATCAGCGGAAACGTTGTACATCAACTCGCTTATGACCACAGGCCCAACCATCGGCCGCGCGTTTGGCCCACCGGGCGTAGGACTTGCCAAAGCCACAAAATCATCGGCACCGTTGCTCTTTACGTGGCGGCCAAGTGATACACCTGTCGGCGATGGCCCAAAGGACTGGCTTGTCATGAATCCGATAAGGTGCCCATCCCGGCTACCTAGCAGGATGATCCGTTCGCCGTCGGCACTCAGTCCAAATGCCCGACCGAAGTGTATATCCTGATAGAGTACCCTGTACCCCCTCGCTGGTATGACGGTGCCTGTAGGGATCTGATACTTGGTCAGTTCATCTGGGTCGTCGCTAAGGTACCAACCACCTATATCTATGGCCTGGCCCGTTGTATTGCAAAGCTCGATCCAGTCCGGCCTATTCCCACCAGGCCTGGCCATGACCTCGTTTATGATCACCGCACCTGGCGATGGCACAGAGGATAGGTCATCGCCCCTACCTGGCGAACCACCGGGCTGCGGGCTGGGCCGCCAAGCGCTTGCGTCAGAAAGGACCTGCGGATCCGCCTTGGTATCCTTGGCCACCAACGAAAAGCCCATCCCATCGGTCAGATCAAACCATCCGTCCTTGTATTCGAACTGGACTATCACCTGGCCTAGGCCATCCTCTAGCCTGATGACCTCTCCTGCATTGTCCAGCTGCCCTGTGTATTGACCGGCTATCCGGACCGAACTGCCATAAATACCCTCAAATGCAGCCCTGTCCTCTAC
>Ga0207433_10000218_pt1 | contig 138293 bp, 129 predicted proteins | sample YelNatPaOPGAMG01_FD_187559 | JGI IMG/M metagenome (GOLD analysis project Ga0207433, IMG submission 187559) | Hot spring thermophilic microbial communities from Obsidian Pool, Yellowstone National Park, USA - OP-RAMG-01 (SPAdes) (version 3) | ecosystem: Environmental > Aquatic > Thermal... | reverse complement strand
CCAATCGAGACGTAAAAGGTAAAATAGAGCATCAAAGTCGTAAGAGTGGCACCCAAATAAACAAAGCACTTACTTGATTGTCAGAGGACGGGCTTTCAGCCCTTCGAGTCCTGCCGGGGGTGTTTTTAGATGAAATAACTGAGTGCCTTTTTCAGGACTCGAACCCGATTGGCAAGGCCAATCGAGACGTAAAAGGTAAAATAGAGCATCAAAGTCGTAAGAGTGGCACCCAAATAAACAAAGCACTTACTTGATTGTCAGAGGACGGGCTTTCAGCCCTTCGAGTCCTGCCGGGGGTGTTTTTTTAATAAAAGATTGATAACTGAGTGATAAAAATTCTAAAACCAATTAATCAATTGACTATTTAAAGTGTGGATTTTTTTAAAGTTGTATTTTGATTTTTTTAAAAAATATAATTTTTATGGTCATTGTTGGCGGAGGGGCGAACTTTGAAAAAAGAGGTGAAAAAATGTTAGACTTAGCTAATCTAATAAAAAAGATAGGGCAGTTTTTCGAAGCCACAGATGGAAGTCTGCAAGATGGCGGTGTGAAGATAGTATTTCTAGAAGAGGGAAAAATAAGAGTAGAATATGGAGATGAATGTGGATGGTGTAGAGCAAAAATAATAAGAGCAGAAAAATTTGACCCTCATTTATTTTTGATAGAAGTTGAAGAAGTATGCTGTGAATGTGGAGCGAGAAGAACTTATCACAATTCTGTAGATGGAAACCCTGTCTATTTACATTTAATGGAAAGGGAGCTCAGCAAACGCAAGAGTAGGAAAAAAACTGATTTGTTCCAGCTTCCTCTTTTTGGTAGTCTAAAAATAAGAAGATGGAGAAAAAGATCTCATAGATTTCCTCTATGTAATAATTATCTCAAGGTTTACAATTTTGATAATTCGCAAGCTGGAGGAGAGGTTTTGGAATGGGCAATTTGTGAAAATCCTCATTGTAGTTTTTTTGTTGTCTCTAGATGATAACTTACACTAGGAGCTCGTCTATAACGAGCCTTATTTATTTAAATTGAATATTTATTTGCTTAAAATTTATTGAAAAAATCTCTTTTTTTATTCAAAATATAAAGGCAGGCGGGATTAGTATAAGAGTAGTATGCAACCCTTCCAAGGTTGAGGTACCGGTGCAAATCCGGTATCCCGCATTTTCTTAAATTTTATGAAAGCGGGGCATGGTGTAATGGTAACATACGCGCTTTGGGAGCGCGCGACTCTGGGTTCGAGTCCCAGTGCCCCGACCAGATAGATTTTATTATTTTTAGTAGGACATCTTTGTGATAATTATGCAAAATAGAATCAAAAAGACAATTAAAGAGCTGCCAAAAGTTGAAAGATGGGAAAATTGGTCTGTTTGATCTTCATGGGATACAGTTGAGTGATTTAGGCCCAAAATCTGAAGGCTTACAAAAGTACATTAAAGAACAAAATAAGAAAGGCAAAAAGTTTTTTGGTGGAATAGTTGCTAACACTGACCGAAATTATCGCGGGCGCTGGGTTTATTTTGACAAAGCAAGCAACTATTTTAAGGATAACTCTTTTGAAAATTGGGCTGATTTGATATTAATAATAAAAAATCATCGGCTCGCCTGCGAAGCGGGCAAAAGCAGGCGGGCAAAGGGAAAGGAGCTCTGGAGGAAATGAATTTTTGCCCGCCTGCCGTTTCTGGGTGGTGGGTGGGTGTGCGTCGCCAACGGCGACGCACAAGTCAGTCAGAGTTTTGTTCAAAAAAGATTTGCGCCTCGTCCAGTAATTGCGACCTTTCTATTTTTGGGGAATGTTTGGTTTTAGGTAAGATATGTGTTTATTTTTGTTTAAATTTTAAGAAAAAATATTATTATATTATCTCCTTTCTCAACCCAGAAGAAATTTCTGGGTTCAGAAAGAAGTGGGAGGTTATCTTACAACCTCCTAAAAATCTAAGAAATGTAGATTACTTTGACCCTTAAAAAGTTAACTCCAGGATGGGGCCGAGCCACTCTGCCGGCGGGAGCTCATAATAGGCAGTAATCTCGATCTGATGGCCACAGCGACCACAGCGATTGGATTGATTTTCCCAAAACTTATCTCGAATCTTGTAGAACTTTGAGAGCTCTACGGATTTTGGAAGAATAACTCCCACATCAACATCTGAGGAGAGCCGTGCGGTCCCCTGCACGAAACTCCCGTACAAAAACCATCGATTAGGAGTTATTCCGTGTTCCTGCAAGAGTTTTTTGAATTTTCGGAGAATTGGAAAAAGTTCTGGAAGAATTTTACTCTGTAGATAAACAAATACCGCTTGATTTACTTGCCTTCTCATATTTTCCCTCTTTTCCTAGGCCTCGGGGTGTGGGAAAGTGTCATCACCCTAATTTCTAATTCGTCCAGTGGTCTTTTCATGTTTTACCTCCTTTTTTAAATTTTCAAAGAGCTATACTTCCTTCTCAACCCAGAAAAAATTTCTAGGCCCAGAAAGAAGTAGGCAGGCAGGAACCCAATACTGCCTGCCTAGCCCCTACTAGTCGATCAGATCGCCGGGCTTGTACGGGCCGCTGTGAGACACGGCAACCACGTACTTCCCAAGCTTGGGGTCAAACACCGCTACCGTTTCATACAGGTGTATGACCCCATGGGCGATTGCCACTGCCACCGGTAACGATGCCGGCCCGTTGATTTTAATAAGCTTCCCGCCGGCCAGCTCACCGGTCGCCGTCATTTTGGCGAGGCGGGCGACGGCAGCCTGCACTATCTTATCATTCTGGGCCGGCTCCCCGAAGCCGACCCGGAGGACATTCCCGTCCTCCAATGAAATATTATAGTACGCCATTTTTTTAACCTCCTTTTTCATGCAAGCCAAATGGCAAGCTTGCGCTAAGGGGTTGGAAGTTTAAAGCGCTTTGCGCTCCCCTATGGTTTATTTTTACGTGGTCTCCGATCGACCACGACTGCCAATTATTTTTCCTCGTCGGCTACGAGCTGAACGAGGATCTCGGCGAGCGCCTTGACAGTCGGGCGCTCGTGCACGGGCTCTCCGCGCTCAAGATAATGCACGGAGCCCCGCCAGACACCATCCGGGCCGAGAACCGGAATGGTGTCTTCAGTTCCGCGGTAGTCGCTATGGATCTCCGCGATAATGCGGAGTCCCAGCTTACCGCAGAACTCACGCCATACCTCCAGGCGTTGGGACCAGGACTCTTTGTCCGTGTCGTCCGCCAAGAGTATGGCGTGGGTGGCATTTTTACAAATTTCTTCATTTTCCCTTAATGGATAGCCACCAATATCCACCAAGGTTAGCGGGAGTGGACACAGGCGAACCGAGTCCGCCACCCGCTTGACGAACTCGGGAGAAAACCCGCCCCACGACTGCTTGTAAGCAGTCTTTAGCTCGCGGGCTTCCTCGGGCGACCGGTTCACAGTTTCCTGGAACCAGGCGCCCTCGCCATCCGGACACGCCGTAATTACATACGGATACGGCGCGCCCGGAATTCTCATTATTGCCTGCTTGAGACCTTCCCTCAAGCAGGATTTGCCGCTTTTTGGCGGCCCACAGAAAACAATTTTCATGTTTTCCTCCTCCTGCTTGGGGTTCCCCAGAAGTTTTCTTTCCTTACAGGAAGCAAGCTAGTTACCAATTTTGATGATCAATTTGCTTCCCGTAAGGGCGCATGAGGAGAAATGAGGGTGCAATGGGTGCAATGAAGGAGTATTTTGAAAGAGCAATTCCTCACCGCTATTATAGCACTTTAATATTTTTTGTCAAGTTTTAATGTAAAAATTTGAATTCTAAGTGGTAAGAAAATAAAAAATTTTTTTAAATTTTTTCCTTTAATTAATCTAATAACTTTAATTAATCTAATAATTAATCCAAAAATAAATTATCATTTTCCACTGGAATGCTTATTAAGGAGGTTGTAAAATTTAAATACCTAAGTTAATTTGTTTTTAATTTAAGTTTGTGGGTTGGATAATTTAAAAGAAAAACTTATGGAGCCAGAGAGAAGAGACGAATTTGAACCACAACAGCCACTTTCTAATTTGGAATGTTTAAAATTACTTAGAGAGGGAAAAATTGGAAATAGAGAATTACCAATTTGGGAGAAAATGCCAGAAATTGTAGAAATACTCAAAAATAATAATCGTCTAATTTTAGTATCAGAGACCGGAAGCGGCAAAACTACGCAAATTCCTCAGGCATTATGGGCTGAAGGTTTTTCTAGAGAAGGGAAAATTTTTGTAGTAGAAAACCGTATAGCAGTAGCAGTAGAAGTTGCTAGGCGCGTGGCTGAAGAAATGCATACTGAAGTTGGCCAAAGGGTTGGTTATCTTACTGGGCCTGAAAAAAACTGCAGAAATGATTCAGAAATTGTTTTCCTTACGAGTGGAGTTTTTAAAAATATAATTCTTCATGACCCAATGATGGAACAAGCCCAAGTAGTGATTTTTGATGAATTTGATGAACGATATTTGCTCTCAGATATCGGCGTAGCATTAGTTGAAAAAGCCCAAGATCGAGGGAGTGAAGTAAAATTTGTATTAATGTCAGCAACTCTTGATGCTAAAAGATTTTCTGAACATTTTGGAGGAGCGCCGATTGTAGAAGCTAAAGGTAGACCTTATCCAGTAGAAGTGCATTTTTTGCCAGTAGAAATAAGTGCTAGATACGCACCTATAAAAGCTGCAGAATTAGCTTATTCTATTTATCAAGAAGGTGAACCCGGTGATATTTTGATTTTTATGCCTGGAAAATACGAAATCAATGAAACAATTGAAGAGATGAGAAGACGAGGAATCACTGATGCAATAATTTTACCTTTACATAGCGAGCTTCCGCCACAAGAGCGCCATAAAGTTTTTGAAGAACAGCCTTCTAGAAAAATAATTGTTTCTACTAATATCGCTGAGCGAGGTTTAACTATTGATGGGGTAAGATATGTGATTGATTCTGGTTTGGTAAGAATGACTGAATATGATTCAGCTGCTGACACAAATAAATTAGTAATAGTTCCTGCTGCTCAAGATTCTCTTCGTCAACGGCAAGGACGTGCTGGTAGAACTCAGCCAGGTGAATGTTATTTTTTAATTACAGAGGAGGAATTTGCTCGTCGCCCGCCTTCAACTAAACCAGAAATAATGCGTACTTCTTTAAGAGAAGTGGTGTTGCAAATAAAGGCAATGGGATATTCGCGCGAAGAACACCCGCTTCGTTTTATTGATTCCCCTCCAAAACAAAATTGGAAAACCGCAAAGAGTCAATTACGTATGCTAGGCGCTCTTGACCCTGAGGACGAAACAAAACTTTCAGAATTTGGCAGAAAACTTGCGGAGTTATCTTGTGATCCACGCGAAGGAGCAATGATACTTTGGGGTTGTGAAATGGGTTGCGGTCGCGAAATGGCTCTTATTGCTGCAATTCGTATAAGCAGGAGATTACTTTATCGACCGACAAGCGAAGCTGAACAAGCAGATAGAGCGCATCAACAATTTAGAATTTCCAATTTTTCTGACCTTTTAAATTTGTTATACGTTTATGAGCAAGCTCAAAGTGTAGATTTTGACCCTAAGTGGTGTCGCGAAAATTATGTTTCGTGGTTAGCATTACGAGAAGTTAGACAAAATTATTCTCAACTTTTAAGGGGAATAAAAAGATTGGGATATGAGATAAATAGAGAAAAACCTTCTGAAGAAGTGATGTGTCGAGCAGTTGTAAAGGGTTTTCCAGATAGGATTTTCGAAAGTATAGGAGGAGGATGGTATAAGAATAAAACAACTGGCGAAACTGCTCTTTTAGGTCGAGATTCAACAGTAAGAGCTAATTTGGTCGCTGCCAATGAATTAATTACGATTCAAACTAAAAGGGGTACAGAATTGCCTCTTATTACTTTAGCCACAAGAGCTGATTTGTGAAATATGGAAAAAGTGTTTCTTTCTGAAAGGCCCAGAAAATTATTGAGAAACACAATCTCTATCATCATTCTTAGAGAACAACTAGGATTAGAAGGAAGAGCCGTAAGTCTTTTTATAAGGAAAGGATAACCAAGTTGAAATAAAAGAGAATATTGGATTTTCTATCAAATAGATACTATTGTCATTTACTGGAATAATCTCAAAAGATACATTTTCACTCTATACATTCTTACTGCTATCGATAAATACTTCAAAGAAATTCAATTAAATCCTTACTGAATGGCTGATAGAATATAACTTCGAGGGTTCCATCAAGCCCTGAATTGCATCTCACCTACAAGATACCTAAAAGTGTTATCTATGCACCCTTCTTAATACAACTGTTTTGTCAAAAGAGGGGAATTTGTCTATAATATAATTATGGAAATAGAATTGGGGGGAAATCCTAACACAATCATAGATACGCTTGAGCGAATTGCTAAAGTTCTTGGTCTATCTGTTGAAAAATTATTTAAATAATAAAAAATATGAGAGAAGAATTTTCAACACCAGAAAAATCTATTAAAAGACAAGAACAAAGGGAGATAGAAGAGGGGATTGTTGAATTTTTAAGAGCACCTCGTAGCAAAGAAGGTATGCACCCCGAATTAGCAGAAACATTTGAAATTGCTGAGTCGGAAAAACCTTTAAAAAGGGAAGATCTTGAACGAGAAGTTGAGAGCTTTGTAGATAGAAATTTAGAAACACTTTTGCCTGTTTTTCTTAGGGCAGATTTTAGCCATAGCGAAATTATCAGAAGGCTAGGAATCACTAATGAACAAGTTGGCCTACTGGGCGTAAATTATTACATTCGAGAGGTCGACGGTCAGCCAAAAATTTTTGTATCCGATGAATATAATCCAGAGGGGTACGAGGCCCCACTTTTTGAGATAAGAGTTAGTACCTTAATGGCTTTGGCATATGCCAGAGAGAACATTAGGGTTGATTCTTTGCGGGAAAGCGGCAGAACATCTGGCAAATACCCTCATCGTTATTATTTAAAATCACAAGGTAGATATTTATGTGCCAATGATTTTGGAATGAGAATTTGGGACGAGGAAGAAGGTAGAATGATTAATGGCGACCCTACAGACATTTCTCCTTTTATTCGCACCATCGAATTGCAAATCAGAAGAATTAAAGAAAATATCGATACAGTTGCCTCTGTATTACTCCCAAGAATAAGGGACGAATTGATTAAAGAAGCTTGCCAACAAGCGGGGGTGGAGCATTTAAATCAAGAGCAAAGACTAATTGTCGAACAGAAAGCAAAAATTAGAGTGGCTCATGAAATTGCAACAATGTTATCTGCAAATCCAAAGGATAGAGAACTTGTTTTAAGGGCTGTTCCAGCACGCAAGGTTCGTGACCATCTTCATTTTCATTTTGATAAAATCGCTAAAAAATATGGTTTTTTAAGTAATGATCCTCTTGCTGATTATCAAAATTTAAACGCAAAGCTACCGAGGCTTCGAAGATTATTTCGTGTTCCTTCGGAGCAAGAAAAAGCCGGTGCTACGCTTGATTATATTTATTCTGATTTTTACAAAAAACCAGTTATTATTATAGGATATTTTGATACACAATCTTTAATTGCCGAGGCTCAATTTGGTATTCGCGAAATATTGGCATGTAGAGCCGCTGAAAATGACAGCGATGAAGTCAGAGATTGTTTTCGACGATATCGTTTTAGTCGCGGCCCCAATTCTCCTTACTTTTATCCCAATTATCAAATTTATGATTTTATAAAAACTGTCGGCGTTGAAAAAGCGCAACAGGTTTTATCTATAGATGGCCGCAGCATTTCGGAACAAATGCGTGGACTAGAAATTCTGCAAGCGATGGGCTATGACATTGCGGGGATGGAGGCTAATCAATTAAGAAAACAAATTTATGAAGCGTATAAATTGTATCGTTCTGGTGTGTGGGAATATTTAGAAGAAAAACATAAAGAAGAATTAGAGCGAAAACGCAAAAAAATTGGCAGAACCGGAGAAGATAAACATTGGCTCGAATTGATCGGGCGAAAGCGAGCAAGAGAGTTATTTAGACAAGGCAAAAGAATGTATTGGCTTGCACAACAAATATGGCGAGCTAATCCTTCGCGAACTGAAGAAGATCGTTTTTATCGTTCAGACGCTTATGTCGATTGGAGTATATATGATTTAACAGAAGTCGATGTACCAGAAGAAAAGTTAAATGAGTATTTAGAAAAATACAGCAATTTAATTGTTACTTTACTTAGTCAAAGCCAAACAAGTAGATATTATTGGGAAAAGCCGCAACAAGGCACACAAGTAACACTAGCTCTGCTCACTCTGCTCATCCAGGCACTTGAGCATGGGCAAGATTTACGGGGTGCAGCTTTAGCTAATGATAAACGAAGATATTTGGAAGGTCTAATTAGGGGGGAGGTAAAAAATGGTCTAGAATTTGCGATTGCTGATTGGCCTGATGATTGGCGGAAAGCCGTTTCAAGAGAAGAAATCGAACTTTATTATGAGTATGCCAATGATTATATGTTGCTTGATCCAGATGGATTAACAAAATATGCCCGGTGGCGGGCAAGCGAAGAAGGCAAACGTTGGGATGAAATATTTAAAGAACCCCCGAAGGAGAAATCCGATTTAGATTTTAGAATTTGTCTTAGTGCTCAAAGAGAGGAAGTTCGTGGCTGGTATAAAGAAGCTGCAGAATATGTCGGCGGTGCGGTCATGCAAAATTATCTTTTACGCTTTAATGCAACTAGAGATTCCAGCGGACGATTTGTTGATCTGCATGATGCTCTTTTTTGGGTTCCAAACATTTCAAAATTAGATAGGGGCGAAGCAAAATCACTTATTGCCAGTATTGAAACAATGGATGATAACCAAGAGTTTATTAGATTGTTGCTTCAGTATGACAGAGAAAGAGATCCTTTAAGAGACCAAGGTCCCATTCAGTCTTTAAGAGAGTTAAAAAAGAGAGTTCGTGCGCTTGAATCTAATATTGATATTTCGAAATTACCGCCTCAACTTATTGATATTATATCCGCCCCCGGATTTAATTTATCAGCCCTTGAGTCAATGCGCAGACGAGCAGATTTTCAAGATTTATTGGAAGGTAAACTGGATGAAAACCAACCATTTCAGCCGCACAGGCGTTTATTTGCCGGTCGTCCTCTAACGGAAGCTTTGCGAGAAGGGCTTGGTTCGCGTAAGCAAAATATTAGAGGAACAGCAGCTGATCCAAAGAAGCTTTTTGATGATCTTAGAAAATTAATAAAAGGGCGAAAAGTTGGAGACAGAGAAATGCAAGTAACAGATTTGCTAGATTTCGTCCCGATTGATTTGGAAGAAGATGTCATAGAATTATTGCAAAAACAAGGAGTAGATATTGGTCCGATAGTTGAAGCTCAAGTCCATGCCAAATCTGATCCTGAGGGTTGGGTTTGCGGAAATTATACTGATTGCTGTATGCCGTTTGGCGATCCAAAAAATAATGATTATATGTTTAATCCTTCAACACAATATTTTACAATTAAATATAATGGTAGAATCATAGCACAGTCAGTGGTTGTAGATGCTCGTGATAGAGAAACCGGCGAGGACGTAATAATATTAGATAATATTGAAATTGCAAATAATTATAAAAATTTAGCACCCCTGATTGCTAATGTTTATCAAATTTTTTGGACAGAATACACCAGTCTTCCAGTAAAGGTTGGCACCGGATATTCCGACTTAATCCCGCCCAGTGCGCGACTCGAAGAAAACCGTTACGAACCAAAAACCAAGTTGTATTATTCTGACGCCAGCGGCCCGCGAATCTATGACTTGTCAAAAATTCAAGGCATTGAGGCAATGGATGAGGTTATAACTTTCGCTAATTTAACTGAGCGCGATGCAGAACTTATTGCTAGAATGGAAGCCGAAGCATATCCCGAAGAAATGGTTCAAGGCAAAGCGTACATTATGGAAATATTAAAAAAACAGAGAGAGCTAGAGGTTCCGGGTGCAGCTTCTAGTTTTGTGATTAGACAGGGGCAAGAGCCAGCAGGTTATTTGTTAGTTTTACCAGAAGAATCAAAAGTCAATGGTGGTGAAATGGTCGCTCATATCTACGATATGGTTGTCTTGCCAAAATTTAGAGGAGTCAGAGGTTTATCTTTAGTAAGAAGAATGATGGAGAAAACGCTTGAAGTTGCTTCCACTTATGGTGTTGCGATTGAGGCAGAAGCACGTGGCAATACTACTTATCCGTTATTAATGAACGAAAGAGTCAGAAGGTGGTTTGAAAGTAAAGGTTTTTATTTGACTGCAAATGAAAAATTACCCGAATATCTAGGCGGTGAAGATTTTTATTTTGTTAGATTTGAAAATAGACGAAATGTAGAAATGGCAGCATAATTTTTTATCCCACCTGCCATCTAAATTGAAATCCTGCCATCCGCTTGCAAAAATTTTGCTCGTCTGCTGGAAGCCTGAAAGCGATTTTTTTCAGTTAGCGAGGTAGAAATACAAAAAAATAGTCGACTTTGCTCCTCAACGTGTGCGTGGCCGACTTAAGTGAAGAAAGGGCCCGAATTGTTAACAATTCGGCCAGTGTTATTTTTTAAGAGAAATAGTTAGATGAAATTGATGTGAAGTAGGCAAGGAGAATCGGAAGTAAATTATCAGTAGAATTGCAGAAAGAAATAGTTGAAAAGAAAGAACATAAGGAGAAGGAAAAATTAGCGTAAAATAACGACAGTTTGGCTATGCCAATGAATTAATTACGATTCAAACTAAAAGGGGTACAGAATTGCCTCTTATTACTTTAGCCACAAGAGCTGATTTGTAAGAAAAGGATTAAATTTCAGAAAGCGCTTTCTTAAAATATTTTTTATTAATTTTTAGTAATTTTGGCTAAAACCCTTTATATTAAGAAAATAATGTGTTAAAAGGAAAAGGGATGCCTAATCCAAAGGAGGGATAGATATAATGGAGCTTTATTGTCCTTATTGCAATGCTCGTTTTAGAAAATAGTTAAAAGGTCATAAATGAGATTGGAGAAGAAGAATTGAAGGAATGGCTCAAAAGTTGGGGGATACTCCAAATTTATTGTTTGGAATGTCGTCAGATTCTCTTCCTTACCATTGAAGAAGGAAATGGAAAACGAAAAATTGGTGTTTCTTCTTGAGGTTCAGATTTGTTAAGGTCAAGTTCGAGTATAGTTCATTAAATTGTTTTTTGGCTTTTTCCGTCTTTCAATTCTCCTTACTTAAAGAGTTAAATCTTGGTAAGGAGGATATTTATTTAATCTATCGTGTCCAGCCCAAAACTTAAGCCTATAATTTTATGCGTTAGTTTTTGCTTTTAATTTTAATTATAATAGACTTAAAAAACTTAATTTGTTAAGATTTAGAAAAATAAACCTATGTTTAATTTTTCAAAAAGCAAAAAAGATTTTGAATTAACTTTTAAAAAGCGCCACCTTATTTTTTTATTAGTAATCATTGGAATTGGGCTTTTTGGCTATAGTTTATATTTTAGGTTTTTTATGGTCTTACCTCAGTCGGCTTTTTTTATTTTACCTGAATTACCTATTTCATTAGATAACCAAAAAATATTAATCTTGTCTCCTCATTGTGATGATGAAACCTTAGGAGCAGGAGGATTAATTCAAAGAGCTTTGTCAAAGAATAGTAAAGTTAAAGTAGTAATTATTACTGATTGTAATAAAAGAAAAAAAGGAAATTTAAGGAAAAAAGAAACCTTAAAAGCTTTAGATATTCTAGGTGTTAAAAAAGATAATGTTTTGTTTTTAAATTTTCCTGAATTAGGGATAGAAACTTCTCAAAAAGAAGCTGAACTTTCGCAAAGGCTTAGAGAAGAAATAAAAATTTTTTCTCCTAGCTTAATAGTTTCTCCTCACCTAGAAGATACCCATCCTGATCATAAAGTTGTTGGGAAGGTGGTTAGCGAACTTACAAAGTATAAGAATATTCAGATAATTTATTATTTAATTCATTATAATTTTTTGAAATTTCCTTCTCCGTCAGGCTTTAAGCCTAATTATTATATTCTTCCTCCTGCAAGACTTATTAAATTTAAAGAAAGATGGTATAAATTTAGTTTAGCTGAGGAAGAGGAGGAGAGAAAAGAAAGAGCTGTTTTTGTTTATAGAACCCAATTGAGCTATAAAAATCCTATTTTGCGTCGGTTATTGTTTGGTTTTATTAGGAGAAATGAACTATTTATGGTGAAGTATTAATTTTTTGGTAATTATCTAATAATTAGGTTTTAATAATTTAAATTGGCGAAAGAAGTTTTTTAATAGTAAAATTTTTATAAATATGCCAAAAATTTACTGGTCTCAAAAAGTAACTCAAGAAAGCAATGCTTTAGATTTAGAACTAGGAGTTTTTACTTGGAAAGACCCTAAAAAGATTGCTTTATCTTTAAAAAAGTCTGCTTTGCAAAGCAAGAGAAGAAAAGGAACTCCATTTCAATCAGCAATGTCAATGTTGAATTTTTATATAAATAGGGCAGGTAAAAATTTAAAACCTTCGCAGAAAAAGATTCTTGAGAAAGCAAAAATAGAGTTAAGAAAAGTTTTTGGAAGAGAAACAAATTAAGATTTCAAGAATTTTAGGTTTAAAATTAATAAGTTTCTTATTTTATAACTTGACTTATAAATTTTTTTATATTTTAATTTTTAGTGTTTTGCTCTTAAATTCTTGAAGAAGGGGGGGAAAATATGGATTTAGAAACAATAGAAACTACAGCTGAAGTGGTGGTAGAAAGCTTGTGGAGGGGGAAACCAGAAGATGAAGAAGAGTTAGAACTTTTAGAACTTTTAAAAGAGTTATTGATTAGCTTTGGTTCAATTTGTAGGTGGCCTTCTTTATTTTTTTGGAATGAGTTTCCTCTTCTCCATTTTAGATTTTTCGTAGATGCCCTCAGTGAGTTTTCTTTTAAGTTGGCAGAATTTGAAATGGAGAAGTGGGTTAGAATCAATGGTAGCCAGCGTCCTCCTCTTTCTATTCGTAAAAGATGGAAGAGGCTTTTAGATCTTTATTCTAGTTGCTTCTCTTTAAACCTTTTTTTGGTAGACAGCGAAAAGTTTTTGAAGGTTTGGGCTGGAGAAAAGAAGCCGAGCCCAAACTAGGTAGCTTTTTTAGATTTCATCACTATCTTAATTTTGAATCTCTGGCTTACTGAAAGGTAGGCCAGTTTTCATAAAAATTTCTCTTTTATATTTTTATCTATCTGAATAATTCTTTTGTGTTTTTTAACTAAAATTTTAGGAATTTTCTTTTTGGATTTTTTGAAATAATTATAAAGTGCTTCGCTTAAAGCATCTACTGCAAGTAGAGAACAATGAATTTTAAAGGGGGGGAGGCCACCAACTTCTTTTAGAATTTTTTTATAATTTAGTTCTTTTAAAACTTTATTTATTTCTTTTTTTTCAAATAATTTAGCAGTGATTTCACTTGTTGCGATTGCAGCAACGCAGCCAAATGTTTCAATTCTGATTTTTTCTATATATTCTTTGCCTTTTTTATTTTTACTAATTTTTAAGTAAATTTTCATTACATCACCACACATAGGATTTCCTACTTTTCCTATTCCTTGGGCATTTTTAATTTTTCCAAAATGTTTTTGGTCTTTAAAAAGTTTAAGGACTTTTTTTGAATAAAAATTATCTTTTGCCATAAGGAGATAATTTTCTTAATTTTTTAATAACTAAAGGAAGAATTTTGAGTAAATAATCAATGTCTTTTTCTTTTGTTTCTTTGCCTAAAGTAATTCTTAGTGAACCTTGGGCTTCAAAGGGTTTCAAACCGCAAGCCACTAATACATGAGAAGGGGTAATTTCTTTAGACGCGCAAGCAGAAGCAGTCGAGGCACAAATTCCATATTCGTTTAAAAGCATTACAATGGATTCGCCTTCTACAAAATCGAATCTAAAGCTTGCAAAATTAGGAAGCCTCTTCTCAGGGTGGCCAGTTAAATAAGAATTAGGTATAGTTTTTAAAACCCCCTTTATTAATTTGTCTCTAAGTTTTTTAATTCTTTTAGTTTCCTTTTTTCTTTCTTTTTCAGCGATTTTTAAAGCCTCAGCGAATCCTAAAATCGCAGGAAGATTTTCGGTTGAGCTCCTTAGATTGAATTCTTGCCCCCCTCCATGAAGTAGGGGAGTGAGTTTTATATTTTTTTGCTTGTATAAGAATCCGACTCCTTTTGGCCCATAAATTTTATGAGATGAGCCTGTTAAAAGGTCAATATTTTCTTTTTTAACATCAATTTTTAATTTACCTAAAGCTTGCGCTGCATCTGTATGAAAAGGAATGTTTTTCTTTTTGCATATTTCTCCAATTTTTTTGATTGGCTCAATTGTTCCTATTTCATTGCTTGCATATATTACTGATACTAAAATAGTGTCATTTCTGAGCATCTTTTTGAATTTAGAAATATTAATGATCCCATATTTATCTACGGGCACAAATTTAACTTTAAATCCTTTATTTTTTAGATATAAAGCAGGTTCAAGTACAGATTTATGTTCTATTGAAGAAATTAAAATTCGCCCCTTTCCCTTTTCAAACGCTATTCCCTTAATTGCTAAATTATTAGCTTCAGTAGCAGAACTTGTAAAAATAATTTCTTGAGGTTCTGCGTTTATAATTTTTGCCACTTCATTTCTGCTTTTTTCAAGAAGTTTTTTTGCCTCTTGCCCTAAAGAATGGATAGAAGAAGGATTGGCAAAATACTTTAAAAATTGCTCCATTCTTAAAAGAACTCTTTTATCAATTGGGGTGGAGGCGGCATAGTCTAAATAAATTTTATTTTGTATTGGCATTTTTTACTTTTAGTTTATTAAGTTCTTTTGCTAATTTATTTTGAACTTTAAGCCAAATATATTTAGCCTGGCAGTTTTTTATTGGGCAAGTTTTTTTACAAATAGGAGATAAAAAAGGATAATCAAGTATTTCGATTAAGTCTTTTAAGCTTATCTCTTTTAAATTTAATTTAAAACCACCACCCGTTCCTCTTTTAGAAGCCAAAATTTTTTTTCTTTTTAGTTCTAAAAGAATTTTTTCTAAGTATTTAGAGGGGATTTGTTCTTTTTTGCTAATTTCTTCAACAGAGGCAAAATTTTTCTTTTTTGAAAGATAGAGTAATGCCCTTAATCCATATCTAATTCTTTTTGAAATTTTCATAATTTTATTTATGACAAATATAGTCATAATTTTAAAGGTTAATTTTTTTTTGTCAAGTTTTTATTTTTTTGTAATTTGTTATAATAAAATTTGATGAAAACTAATTAATGTCATGGGAAGATGCGGAGGTGGCACAAAAAAAGGAAGGAGAAAGTAGATGGTTTTTAGAAATTTAAATTTTTTAGGTGAGGTAATTGGGATTTAATTTTTTAGAAGTTTTTTCTGTGATGAGAACAATTTTGATTTTGGTTTTGTCAGTTGGCACTATTTCTTTGGGGGTTATTTTTTCATTGAAACATTTTGTAGTCTCTTATGGCCAAAATGTTGTTAAAAAATCTATTGAGCCGTCTTTTGAAAATAATGAAACTAAAAATAGAGAAGAAAAAGAGAGGGGTAAAAAAATTAGCTATTCTAAACTTTCCTTGCCAATTTTGATGTATCACCATATTAGAGAGAATGCTAATTCAGAGGACAAAATGGGAAATAATTTATCTGTACCTTTAACTTCTTTTGTTAAACAATTAGATGATATTAAAAATAAAGGTTATAAAACAATAACTTTTTTAGATATCAAAAAAGGAGAAATTCCCGAAAAATCAATAATTTTAACTTTTGATGATGGCTATGATGACTTTTATTATTATGCTTTGCCAGAACTTCAAAGAAGAAATTTGAAAGGAGTTTTGTATATTGTAACCGATTTTATCGGGAAACCAGGATATTTAAATAAATCCCAAATCTTAGAGATTAAAAATTATGGAATCGAGATTGGGTCCCATACTTTATCTCATCGGAATCTTTTGAATTTAAACAAGGAAGAGGCAGATAAAGAAATTCGCGATAGCAAAAAATATATTGAAGATTTAATAGGGGAAAAAGTTGTTAGTTTTTGTTATCCTGCTGGCAAATTTTCTCCCGAGATAGAAATAATGGTCGAAGATGTAGGCTATGATTTTGCGGTTACTACAATTTCAGGGATTGCCCAGTTTTATAAAGCTTTTGAACTTTCACGTTTTAGAGTTTCTCCAAGCACAAATGAGTTAAATTTTCTAAAATAGTATTTCAAATTAAGAACAAAAGTTTTTAAAAAGATATACTTTATAGAGTTTTTGGGAAAATCATTTTTTGAGTTTTAGTATTGATTTTTTATTTTTCAAAATATAAAAATCTTATTATGAGTCAGTAATTTCATCATCTAATAAGAAAGGAGTATCTTTTTATTGTTTTTCTAGATATTCCTGATAGTGGATACTTTTATACCAACCCTAAAGCTCTTTTAGAGTTTTAAGAAGGTAGTAGTAGGCGGGTTTAGGATTATAAGACTCGTCAAAAATAAGAGCCGAACCATATCCCTTAAAAGTATCAGGAATCCATGAGTAGCGATCAGTAACGCCCCATATTATGAAAGCAGTGCATTTTTGTGAAGAAAGACATATTTTAAGCATGTCTCTATATATTTCTGCTTGTTTAATTAAATCTTCCCTTGCCGGGGGCAATTTTAAACGGACATCCATTTCGGTAATGTGGACTTCTAATCCAAGGTTGTTAAATCGTTTGATATTGGCAGCAATATTTTCTGGCGCTGGAAAATTATCTAAACTTGCATGCATCTGAATCCCAACCCCATGTATTGGCACGCCTTTTTTAACAGACTTTCAATCGTTTTATAAACAGCATTGGACTTATTATTTAAGCTTTCTATGCCAAAATCGTTATAAAAAAGAAGCGCTTCTGGGTCAGCTTCATGGGCCCAACGAAATGCCAAATCGATGTATTCGGGTCCGATATTTTTTAACCAGATAGTTTCTCTTAATGTTCCGTCTTCATTAATGGCTTCATTGACCACATCCCATGCGTAAACCCTTCCTTTATAATGGCTAACTACTGTTTTAATATGTTCATGCAAAATATTTAACAATTCTTTGCGAGTATAGTTTGCATTTGTAATCCATGATGGAAGCTGATAATGCCAAACAAGAGTGTGGCCGCGTACTTTCATTCCATTTGCTTCGGCAAAAGATAAAATTTTATCGGCATAATCGAAAGAATAAGAGTAGCGTTTATGATGAATTTCTTCAAACTTAGAGGCATTTTCGGTGGCCAAAATGTTAAATTGTTCCTTTAAAAGCTCTTTATATTTTTTATCTCTCAAATGATCAGCTTCAACTGCGGCACCGATATAGATTTTGCGTTTCTCAGCAATTGTGCGGAGCGATAACGTTTTTTTGAAACAAAGGTTGGCTCTTTTTCTTTTTGTATATATTTGTGCCAAAGCCATCCGCTTATAAAGACACCGTCGCTATTGTTAAGAATGTGATTAATAAAGTTAGATGTTTTAATTTCATTATGATTTAGTCTATTATAATTTACTATCTAAATTACAAGCAATCTTTTTGTAAGCATTTTGTTAATTTTTGTAAAATAAAAACGTGCAACTTATTATGGGAGATTCAGGCAAGAAGTTTAGGCAGGGGACTAGGCAGAGTTGAGTCGCCATTTCGGCAAGGCGAAGACTGCGTTTACCATTAAATATAAAATATAGGTACTTTAAAAATTGGAATAACTTAGGCGAGAACCAAATTTTATTATTGACTTTTTTTGAGGTCGGCGTAGAATAAAACAAGATTTGTACAAAAGAAGGGGGTTTTAAAATGGGGGTATTAGCAGAGGTAATCGCGGCCGTTTTAATTTTTTTAATAATGCTTCCTCCCATTGTAAATTTACGGCGCAGGGGAATATCTAGATATTCAAATTTCTGGAAGCATTATTGGATAACGGCAATTTTATGTATAGCGGTGGCATTTTCGGAAGTCTTAAAGAATAAACCAATTGTTTTAGTGGGAATGTGGACGATATTGGCAATGTTTAATTTATTTGTCAGTTCTTTGCTTTATAAAGAGTTCAAAAAATGAATTGCTTAATCCAAAGATCCAAAGCCTTACTTTTGTAAGGCTTTTGTATTTAACAAAGATTAAAGATTTTTATTTAATTTCTCTCCCATAATAATTATATAGGGGGGAACGCCATGATATTCTTTTAAAAATAGTAAATAGTAAATAGGGGACGGTTCTCCTTTTAAATAGGGGACGGTTCTCCTTTGAACTTGATATTTGCTAAAATAACTATGGTTGGCATATAATATAAATATGCCAAGACCACCACGCCTACTCTTATCACAAAGCTACTATCATATAATAGCACGTGGTAATAATCAGCATACTATCTTCGAGAAACGTGAAGATTTTCTTTATTATTTGGATCTGATTAGAAAATATAAAAGCGAACATCCTTTTGATATATTCCACTACTGTTTAATGCCCAACCATGTCCATTTTTTAATTAAAACTAATAAAGCCAGTGATTTTTCTACCTTTATGAAAAAACTCAATCTGGCATACTTTCATCATTATCGTCGATCTTATGGCTGGTCGGGTCATTTCTGGCAAGGCCGGTTTAAAAGTCAGCCTGTTGGAAAAGATGCGTATTTTATTCAATGTGGAAAATATATTGAATTAAACCCAGTTAGAGCAAAACTGACAGATAAACCAGAAGATTATCCCTATTCAAGTTATTCATATTATGCCCAGGGTAAGAAAAACGATTTACTAACCAAGGATATTTTTTACGACGGACTAGGAAAGAATGATTTGGTTCGACAGCAAAATTATCAGACAATGCTCGTAGATGAAGTAGTAAAGAATAGCTACCTAAAACCTGTTTGGGGATCGGATTATCAACGATATCATGAAAGTAAAAAAGTCCGTTATCACTTGAATAGAAGATAAAAATAGCAAAAACCCTGCGTAAAAGAGAACCGTCCCCTAAACGTGTACTGCGTAAAAGAGAACCGTCCCAAACGTATATACTGGTGGTTGGAGTCTATAAAATTGTTCATATTATTTTAATTTTTGTATTTATTGCCTCAGAAATAGATTAGATAAGTTTTTGGGGTTCCTGGGTTTTTTAGAGAATGTTTTATAAAAACTAAATCATCTCTTTGGACCCAGGCAGAATCGAACTGCCATCTCAGCAATGCGAATGCTGCGTTTTACCATTAAACTATAGGCCCTTTAAGAGATTATAGATAACCTAAAGAAATAAATCAAATTAGAGAATTTAAATGACCAATATAAAAATTTTAAAAGTTCACTCCCCTTGCCGCTATCATTAACCATTTTTATCAGCCATTCTAAAATTTAATAATAAATGATTAATGACTAATTAAAATAAACTTGGCTTTTTTAAAAAATATTTTATTCTTTAAATAATGGAAAAAATAAAACTTTTAGAAAACAACTTAAGTGAAGTTATAGAAAAATCAGAAAAAATTTTAAGAAATGGAGGGGTTATAGTTTATCCTACTGATACGTGTTATGGTTTGGGTGCCTTGGCATCAAATTCTAAAGCAATTGAAAAAATTTATAATTTTAAAGGCCGAGAAGAAAATAAGCCTTTTTCAGTAATAGTGCCTTCGCTTGATTGGATTTTTAAAAGAATTGAAAATCTAACTCAAGAAAGAAAAGAATTTATTTTGGATAGACTGCCAGGTCCTTATACTTTTATAGTAAAAATAAAGGAAAGTTTCCTGGAAAGCTTGAAACCTGTTTTAACAAAACAAAAATTAGGTTTCAGATATCCGAAAAGTGAATTTTGCCAAAAATTGGCGGCATCCTTAAATGAGCCTTTTACAACTACTAGTGCAAATATTTCGGGGGAGCCTCCAGCATATTCTTTTGGAGAGTTTAAAAGATATTTAACTAAGGATAATAAAAAATATATAGATTTATTTATTGATGGGGGGGAATTGCCTAAAAATAAGCCTTCAACAATTATTGATATTTCTATTAGACCATATAAAGTTTTACGTTAAAGTCTCAGCTTGTAAGCTGAGGCTTGATTTTGACTAGGGGAAGCGTCCAAAGTCAGGTCCAAAATTTTCTTTGTATGGCTGGGCTAATATTTCTGGATCCTGAGGAGATTTGATTTCTCCCCCAAGGATTATTTCAATTACAGCCCTGGAATAATTATGTTCCAATTCTGATGCCAATTTTCTTCGATAGAGGGTGTTAATTGTATTTATGGGACCGAATAAGAGCCATTTTTTGTAAGGCGGCAAGGAGAATTGGCTGGTGAACAAGGGAGCTCTTTTGGGAACAGCATAGATTTTTATTTCAGTATAATTCCAGCCCATAAATTGAGAAAAGAGAGTGAAATCTAGTTTTCTTAAATGGTGGGGGAGCATGAAGATTTTGATTCGCCACGAGCCTGGTTTAGAGGGATCTATTATTTGGCTGAGAACATCTTCTAGGGAATTAATAAGTAGCCACTCTTTGTCTTCCCCCGAAGTCGTGTGAGAATAAACAAGAATTGAGTCATTATTTAAATATCTTTGTATTTCTTCTATTGTCAGTCGCATTCTTTTCGCCCCTTTTTTTAGAAGTTCAAGACACCTTTAATATACTTATAATTAAATTTTTGGCAAGATTAAAATTTTATTCTGGCAAAATTCTCTCCTTTATGATATATTTATCTCGATCTAATTAAATACCTATTTTTATTAGTTGGGCATGTGGCGGAATTGGTAGACGCATACGACTCAAAATCGTATGGCCTTCAAGGCCGTGTGGGTTCGAATCCCACCATGCCCACCAATCAAAATTTAGTAAATAGTTTTTAACATAAAAATTATTTAATTTTGTAGTAATTTCATAATTTATTATGGCAAGGCGAAAGATTCTTATCACTGGCTCAGCTGGATTTATGGGTAGTCATATTTATGACTATATTTTTAATAATTATGGAGATAAATATGAAGTTTATGGAATTGATGATCTTTCCGGAGGTTTTATGCGGAATGTTTCGCAGCCTAAGTATTTTACAAAATTAGATTTAAGGAACCGAAAGAAAACTTTTACCTATATAAAGAATTTAAGACCACTTATAATATTTCACTTCGCGGCTGATGCAACTGAGGGCAGAAGTCAGTTTACTCCATTTTCTGCTTTAGATAGGAATTTAGTTGCCTATATAAATTTGCTTGTTCCAGCAATCAAATTTGGTTTTAAAAAGATGGTTCTTATTAGCTCAATGAGTGTTTATGGCAAACAGCAAGTTCCTTTTAATGAATCTATGCTTCCTCTCCCAGAAGATGTTTATGGCATTACAAAGGCAGCTATGGAGCAAGTAACTAAAATAATGGCAGCTGTTTATGGTTTTAAATATCTTATTTTTAGACCCCATAATGTATACGGACCCAGGCAGAATCTTTCAGATCCCTATCGGAATGTCATAGGAATTTTTATAAACCGGTTGCTCCAAGGCAAAAGATTTTATATTTACGGAGATGGAGAACAGCGCAGGGCTTTTAGTTATATTGACGATATTGTCCCTGCTGTCGCTAAAACCGCTCTTGATGGAAAAATTGAAAATGAAATTTTTAATATTGGTTCAGATGAGGTTGTTACTCTAAATCAGCTTTCAAGGATTATTTTAAGAGAGTTCTTTGGCTCTAGAATTCCTAGAAATTTAATGCCCAGATATATCCCACGTAGACCACAAGAAGTCAAATTTGCTTTTTGTGATCACGAAAAGATTAGAAAAAAACTTAAATTTAAAGCCAAGACAAAACTAGTTGAAGGGATTAGAGAAACCATAAAGTGGGCGAAGACCATTGGCCCTCAAAAGTTTAAGTATCTTGATAGTTTTGAGTTAAATCACAAAGACATTCCGAAAACGTGGAGCGAGAAGCTGTATTAAAAATCTGTTTTTGTTTTTTAATTTATATTTGCGTAACATTATTTTAATTTTTTAAATTAAAAAACCTTAGCCTTTAAATATTTTTCTAAAAATTAATAATTAGTTTAAATTAAAATTAAAAGGCAGGACGAACCTGCCTTTGTTCTTAGCTAGTCACTTATTTTCTGAAAGAATTCCTGTGTTCCATCTTCTGTTGTTACTATTAGAGTTCTGTCTTTAATTTCAAATTTAGCATTAATTTTTTCTCCGTCGGAAAAAACTACTTTCAATCTATCGCCCTCGATTTCCCATTTGAAAGGCATCGGGGGAACCAGGTTACTTTCCAGTACCCCCGTGCCGTCTTTGTTAAAAGTCACTTGGGCAGAAGCGCAACCGCTCTGCCCACTCCAAGTACCTATTATTTCGTTTTTTTTACCACAACCTATTCCAAGCAGAATTGCGCTTACTAAGTAGATTGCTATTATATTTATAATATGCCGCTCTTTCTTACAGAATCTCTTTCTATCCATAATTTTACCTCCTTTTTAAAGTTCGATGGCGAATGTGATTCAAGATGAGTTTAGAAAAGTTTTAGATAATTTTCAATGTTTTCTTAATTTGTTAATTATTGTCAAAATAAGCTTATTTATTTAAAATACTTTTTGAGCACGTGTAGCTCAGTTGGTAGAGCGCCACATTCACACTGTGGAGGCCAGAGGTTCGAATCCTCTCACGTGCATTTATTAAAGATACTAAAATACCTTCTTTGGGGATTCGAACCTGATGAGCGAACGCTCATCGAGACGTGAAAACTAAGGTTAAGCACCAAGATCGAAAGAGAGGCATCTAAATGAATAAACCACCAAACTTCATTGTCAGAGGACGGGCTTTTAGCCCTTCGAATCCTCTCACGTGCATTTTTGAATAAATACTGATTTTAGATTTTTGAGGATTATCACTTTTTTCAAAACCAATCAAGATGCGGAAAGCAGACTAAGGCAGTAAGGCCGAATGCTTGCTAGCAAAGAGATTTTAGTGGTTTGAAATTTGTTTTAATTTCTTAAATAAAAATGTTTTTATAATTGATTAGCCATCTTTATTATCGAGTTATTTTTGTCTTATAAAATGTTTAAAAATTGATTAAAGATAATCTTTTTGATATTTTATATTTGTGTCTTTTTCAAAAATAGCAAGAATTTTATTAAAATTTACTCTTCTATTTGTAGCAATTTTTTCATTTGTTTACATAGCTGTTAATGGCCCCGCTCTTTATCAAAAGATAAGCTATTGGTATATTACAAAATTTAAAAAAGGCACTTGGCCTAAAAGTTATCAAATTGCTCCCCACGATGTAAGGGGCGATTTAGGTTATATTTTGGCCCCCCAAAAGAAAGCCTCAGAGCCCCAGATTTCAAAAAGTCAAGGTATAAATTTAGAAAATAATTATCTTTACATCCCAAAATTAGGGATAAAGGCTCCAATAAATTGGGAAATAGAAGAAAGAAATGCGATTGCGGCTTTGGAGAGCGGAGTTACTCATTTAAAAGGCACGGGTCTCCCCGGTACTGACGGAAATATTTTTATCACTGGTCACTCTTCTTATTATTGGTGGGCAAGAGGCAATTACAAAACAGTTTTTGCACTCCTTCCCAATATTCAAAAGGGCGATAAAATTTATCTCACTTATAATAATAAACTCTACACCTATGAGACAGTAGAAACTTTAACTGTGAGTCCTAAAGATGTATGGGTTATGGATAAATTAAATTATCCTGCGTTGACTTTAATGACTTGTGTGCCGATAGGTACAAATTTGAGAAGATTTATTGTGAGGTCAAAACAGATTTTCCCAGCTTTGGAAAAATCTAAACCCAAAATTCATACCCCTTCTCTTCCTAAAAATATACCTGATCTTTTGCCTTCTATCTTTTAAGAATTTTAATAATGTATTCCACAGGGGAAAGGTTTTCACCAATTTTTAATGCTTCTTCTTTTTTATTAGTGATTAAAATTATTTGGTAATTAGACAGGGGCAAGATTGAAACGATATTATTTGTGGTTGCTAAAATTTTAAATTCTTGTTTTGTTTGAAGCTCAACAATTCTTATTTCTTTTTCAAAATGAAGCAATATATAATTTTCTGAAATAAAGTTTATAGTTGAAGGAGGAGTAAAATATCTGTTAACAAAATCAATTTTTCCATTTTTGAAAAGGTAGATATTCCCTTCGCTATCTAGCCATATAAGTTGTTTATTGAGTTCTTTTAAATCTTTAATTTGATTTGAGAGCCAATAAAGAGAATTATTTACCAGAATAAAAAATCCTTGTTTTTCGCTAAATAAACAGGGTGTATTAGTTTCAAAATTACAGAATTTTAATGAATTAATAGATATAGGGGAGCGAGAATCATTTTTTACTTCTAAATTAGAGGCTTTTTCTTCTACAAGATATGAATTCTTTGAAAATAATTTATTATCTTTTGTAATAATTAATAGCCTCTCATTATTATCATCAAAATCAATTACATTTTTTAAAATCTCTTTTTTTTCTTTATTATTTATCTCCCAAAGCTCATCCTTGTTGTTTAGCAAATAAACCTTTTTATCTCTAAAAATAATTTTTTTAAATATTTCTTTTTGGGGCTTTGTAATATTTATTTCTTCTGATGAATTCTTTATAAATTTCCAAAAATCTTTGTATTCTGCCACCAAAGAATTTTCGCCTAAAAATATTTTTTTAGCTCCATTTATATTTTTAATCTCTATAGGCTCATTGTCCTTTTCTTTATAATAAATTTTTTTATCTTTTTTAACCAAAAGGGAGCCTTTTTTAAAATCTAAAATTTCATCAAAAGTGAATTCTTTTTCTAGGACAGGGTTTTTATAAAAAAGGAAAGGAGATATTTGAATAAAGCTATAAGGAGTTATCTCAACTTGGGTTTCCCAATCAATAAAGCCTTCTTTTGAAAGTTTTAATTTATAAGTGCCAGGTTTTAAATTTTTAACAGTTGTCTTCGTTAGGCCTTTATATTTATCATCCAAGATGACTTTTGCTCCTAATGGAGAAGAGCTTATGCTTAGAACACTTGTAGGATATATTTTTTTCTCCTTAAAATCATATCGATACCCAAAGGCATATAGAATGATAATTATTAAAATTCCTAATAGAAAAGGAAGGGCTATTGCCCACATTAAAATCCGCCACTTTAAAGTTCGCTCATGCTCAATGCTGTAATCCATCTTGTTTTATCTTACCATAAATGAGCCTTTTTTCAAATTAATTTAGTTGAGTTTTATAAATTTTTAATATATCTTATTAGTATATGAATTTAGAAGTAATTGGTGGAAAACCTCTTGAGGGAGAAATAAGGATTTCTGGAGCAAAAAATGCGGCAATGAAAATGATAGCTGCTGCTTCGTTATCTAAAAATGAAGTTGAACTTAAAGATGCCCCCGAGATAGAGGACGTAAAAATAATGCTTGAAATTTTTAAAGAAATAGGGGGTGAAGTTAAAAGAATAAAAAAAGGCAATTATAAACTTTGCGGGGCAAAAATAAAAAACGGCAATCTTAATAATTCCAAAGTTTCTGCTTTAAGAGGCTCAATAGTTTTTTTAGGCCCTCTCCTTGCTCGTTTTAAAGAAGTAATTTTACCTTTGCCGGGAGGATGTAAAATTGGAGCAAGACCGATAGATACTCATTTAAAATTATTTAAAGATTTGGGGGTAGATGTCAAAGAATATAAAAAAGTTTATCATTTTAAATTTTCAAAAATTAAAAGCCAAAAAGTAGTGCTTGACGAGATGAGTGTTACAGCTACTGAAAATGCCATTCTTTTTGCTAGTTTCTTAAACTTACCTTTACAATTCAGAGCAATAGCAATTGAGCCCGAAATAATAGATTTAATAGAAATGCTTAAAAAAATGGGTGTTAAATTTAAAGGAGTAGGAACTCCATTTTTGTTAGTTAAAGGCAACGGGGGGAAATTTAAAAAAGTAGTCCATCGGGTAATTCCTGATAGGATTGAAACTGGAACGTGGGCAGTTTTGGCCGCTATTTCAAAGGGAAAAATTGCTTTAACAAATGCAAGAATAGATACGTTAGATTCTTTTTTTAATAAATTAAAACAAGCGGGAGCCAAGATAAAAAGCGAAGGAGATAAAATTACAATTTTTTCCTCTGGTTATTTTAATCCTGTGAATATAGACACCAGAACATATCCCGGTTTCCCAACTGATTTACAAGCTCCTTTTTCTTTAATTATGACCCAAGCAAAAGGAACGAGTAGAATTTTTGAAACTCTTTTTGAGGACAGGCTTCAATATTTGAAAGAGCTTAGGAAAATGGGAGCCAATGCAAAAATTTTAGATGCTCACACAGGAGTAATTATCGGCCCCACAATTTTATATGGCAAAACAATTTATTCTTTAGATTTAAGAGCAGGAGCCACCTTGGTACTAGCAGCATTAATCGCCCATGGTAAAAGTTTAATAAAGAATATAGAAATTATTGATAGGGGATATGAAGATTGGGATGAGAAATTATTAAAAATAGGTTCACAAATTAAGAGGGTTCCATGATAGTAAAAAAATTGGCTATCGATTTAGGTACAAGCCATACCTTAATTGCTGTTCCTGGAAAAGGAATCATCATTAATGAGCCATCTGTTGTTGCGATATCCTCAGACACGGAAAAAATTGTAGCAGTTGGTAAATCTGCTGAAGAAATGTTGGGGAGAACTCCTGAATCTATCATAGCGGTAAATCCTATTCGCGATGGGGTAATAGCAAGTTATAAATTTACTGAGGGGATGTTGAGATATTTTTTTGATAAAATCACAGGCTTTTTTTCATTTATAAGGCCCGAGGTGATGATATCAGTTTCAGCAAATATAACTTCTACCGAAAGAAGAGCAGTAATTGATGCTGCACTTTCAGCGGGCGCTAAAAAAGCTTATGTAATCAAAGCACCTGTGGCAGCAGCTTTGGGGGCAAACATTCCTATTGGCACACCTTCGGGGCATATGATTTTGGATATAGGCGCAGGGACAACAGAAGTCGCAGTGATTTCATTGGGAGATATTGTGGTTGCCGAAACTTTAAGGATAGGGGGGGAAGAAATGGATGAGGCGATATTAGATTATGTAAGAAAAAAATATAAAATAATAATCGGTTCCAAAACAGCTGAAAGAGCAAAAATAAAAATAGGCTCTGCCCTTCCTTCTACAAAGGAAAAAAGAATGGAGGTCTCAGGGTCTAACGCTATAACCAATTTGCCAGAAACATTGATTATTAATTCTAATGATATTGCGTCTGCGTGTGAAGATATTTGGCAGCAAGTTATACAAATTATCAAATCTGTTTTCCAAAAAACTCCACCCGAGCTTGCTGCTGATGTAATAGATAAAGGAATAATAATAACGGGAGGGGGATCAAAAATGCGTAGGGCAGATGAGCTTTTGTCTAAAATTACAGGGATTCCTTGCCAAATAGCAGAGCAACCAAATTTGTGTACTGTAAAGGGTGCTTTATTGGCTCTTGAGCATTTAGATGATTTTAAAGAAAGGGTCCTTTGGATAAAATAGTTTTTATGAAAGAATTAGTAATCTACACAATCCTTTCAGCTATTACTTTGGTAAGTATTTTTAGAAGAAGATTTGGATTTTATTTTCTTTTTGCGATTCTTCCGTTTTATGCTTTTTTGATAACATATCTCAATTATTTATTCCAACTTTCTTCTATGTTGCCTTATATTCGTTTGATAAAAGAATTTTTGTTAATTGGGATACTCCTTTCTTTATTGCTTGAATGGATAAGGTCAAAAAATAAACCCATAACTTTTTATTTTTCAGATTTTTTGATTCTATTTTATCTTTTTATTTTGGTAATATCTGGGCTAATCCATCATTCTGGCTTAAAAGAGTTTGCTTTTGGCCTTCGTTATGACTTTTTCTTTTTCTTTGTTTACTTTGTTTTTAGGTTATTTTTTATTTTTTCAAAAGAAGAAAAAAATAATATCATTAATTTAATTTTGATTACTGCCATAATAGTCTTTATATTCGCTATTTTACAATTTTTTGTATTGCCCAAAGATTTTCTAACCCGATTTGGATATTCAAATTTTGCTTCTTCTCAGTTTGATCCTCTTTCACCCCTATCAGCATTTCAGTTAGTAGGAAATTCTAATATTTTAAGAGTGCAATCATTTTTCGCTGGGCCAAATCAATTGGCTAGTTTTTGTTTAGTTGTAATATTTTTGTCACTGGCTTTATTTTTTTCAGGAAGAAAGACCCTTTTCGTATTTTTAAGTATTTTGCTTGGGATTTCTGTTTTGGTCCTAACATTTTGTCGTTCCGCATGGATAGGTTTTGTAATGGGTCTTTTATTCTTTGTTTTCTCTCTGCCTAAAAAAGAGAAAAGATTTTTTATTTCCATATTTTTTCTTTTCGTGGCCTTGCTTGTTATATTAATATTTTTATTTCTTAGGGGGGAATTATATGATATTTTATTTAGGCCATCTTCTTCGCCTTGGCATTTAGTGGCTTTAAAAGAGTCTTTTGATATTTTTAAACAAAATTTATGGGGGATGGGATTGGGAAAAGTTGGACCTGCTTCTCAATGGCTGAATAAACCCTTTATCTCTGAAAATTATTATCTTCAGTTGGGTCTTGAAGGAGGAGTTCTTAGTATATTAAGTTTTCTTGGTGCTTTTATATTTTTAATAGCTGAGTTGCTTAAAAATAATCACATTTTTTCAAGAGGAGTTATCGCTCTAATTATTTCTTTGCTTTGTGCTTCTTTTTTCCTTCATACCTTGGGGGATGGGATTTTGTCTTTTTATCTGGGAGTTTTGCTTGCTTTGGCAAAAGTTAATAAAGAGTATGAAAAAAATTTCTGATTTAAAAATAGCCATAGTTCATGAATATCTGAATTTTTTGGGAGGTGCGGAAAGGGTATTATTAGCTTTACTTGAAGCATTCCCTCAAAGTGATGTTTTTCTTTTGACCTATAGCCCCTCAAAAATGCCTAGATTTTTTTTAGAAAGATTATCAAAGCATAAAGTTTCTGTATCTTTTCTTAAATACTTCCAAAAATTTACTCCTTTGGTTAGGCTTTTTGCTCCTTTGGCAACAGAGTCTTTAGATTTAAAAGGATATGATTTAATCTTTTCTAATTGTAATTCTTACGGAAAAGGAGTAATTGCCCCCCAGGATTCACTACATATTTCTTATATACACTCGCCAACTAGATATTTGTGGGATTATGCTCATAATTATTTAAAAGAACATACCTATAATTTTTTTTCTAGACTTCTTCTTGAAAAACTCTTTTTGTCTCAAAGAAAGTGGGATTTTTTAGCTTCCCGTAGGCCAGATTTAATTTTGGCAAATTCTGAAAATGTAAAAGAAAGAATCAAGAAATATTATCATAGAGACTCAATAGTTTTGTACCCCCCTGTTAGAGTTTCGTCCTTCAGGGTAAATTATTCAAAAAAAGACTTCTTTTTAGTTGTTTCTCGGTTGTCTCCATATAAAAAAATAGATTTAGTTGTTCGCGTATTTAAAAATCTTCCTACACAAAAATTAAAAATTGCAGGAGGAGGAAGTGATGAAAAAAGACTTAGGAAAATAGCAGGCGATTCAAAAAATATAGAATTTTTAGGTTTTGTTTCTGATAAGCAGTTAAAAAAGCTATACAGCGAGGCTCAAGCAGTAATATTTCCCCAGGTGGAAGACTTTGGCTTGGTGCCTATTGAGGCGGCGGCATCTGGTACTCCAACAATAGCTTATAAGAAAGGGGGGGCACTTGAAACAATAATCGACGGGGAAACAGGACTATTTTTTAAAAGGCAAGATGAAAAATCTCTAAAATATGCTATTGAAAATTTTATTGAAATAAAAGATAGATTTAAGCCTTCTGTTTTGCGGAAGCATTCAAAAAATTTTGATATTGAAAAGTTTAAAGAAAAATTAGTTAAAATAATAGAAGATTCGATTAATAAAAATTAGGTTATGGAAGAGATAAAAATTTTGGGAATACCAGTTAAGCGTATAAATAAAAATCAATTTTTAAAAACTATAGAAGGAACTATTTTTAGTGGTTCTAAACTCCATATTGTTACTGTGAATCCCGAGATGTTTGTCGAAGCAAGTAAAAATTTTCATTTTAAGAAAATATTAAGAAAAACTTTTAATATAGCAGATGGGGTAGGGACAATGTGGGCTAGTTATTATTTATCTTTGATAGACAAAAAAGATAGATACCAAAAATTAGGTTTCATAAAAAAATTGTTATTGTTTAAGTTGACTATTTTCCTTATCCCTTTTTGGAAAAAGATATTTAAAGTATTGCCTGAAAAATTATCAGGTTCAGATATATTTTGGGACGTACTTGAATTAGCAAATAAATATTCTTGGCGAGTTTTTTTGATGGGTGGGAGAAGGGGAGTTGCTAAAAAGGTTAAAAGAATAATTGAAGAAAAATTTAAAAAAATAATAATTTGTGATGCAATTGAAGGAAGTCCAAGAAGCAAAAAAGACTTTTTAATAAGAGAGAGAATAAGGAGAACAACACCCAATGTTTTATTTGTCGCTTTTGGTTCTCCCAAGCAAGAAGTATGGATAGAAAGAAATTTAAAACACCTAAACAATAGACTTGTGGCCATAGGAGTGGGGGGAACTTTTGATTTTGTTGCCGGTAAAATAAAACGTGCTCCAGCTGTTTTTCAGTCTTTAGGTTTAGAATGGCTTTGGAGGTTAATTTTAGAACCTAAAAAAAGGTTTAAAAGAATAATTAATGCAATTTTTGTATTTCCTTGGTTGATTTTAAAATCAAAATAATATAATTTGGACAATAGAGGAGGTGGACTTTAAAAATTGAAAAATGAGGAGGTGAAGGAAGTGAAGAAACTAGCAGTAGTTATAAGCGTTTTATTTTTAGGAATTTTTATTGGAAGGATGAGCTTTTTATTTAAAAAATCATCCGACGACAGTTTTCCTCCTTTAATTTTATTTTCTGATGATGAAATATTAAAGGCAGTGGGTGGGAAGCCTGAAATTATTGATTTGAGTTCCCCCCCACTAAGTTTTCAGCTGGCAAAGGGGGCCCTCCAGGGTTACCCCCATAAGTTATTTAGTGTTTTATTGCCTGAAGAATATAAAAACGAGAGGATTTATACAGATATGGTGTTGGGGGGGTCTAGTTGCGAAGGATCCCCTGGCAGCGCCAGGGTTAAAAATATGATTCTCAGACTTAAAGAAGCTTCCTCTTGTTGGGGAGGTCGAAGGGAACTCCCCAGTTTAGCCGGGGAGGCTTTGGTAATTATTTATTATTTGCATTTTTCAAGGAAATTATTAGAATCACAAGGTTTAGGGGGGCCAGAAGTAGAATATATGAAGAAATTAGAAAGAGATTTAATTTCAAGTCTTGAAGAAGCGCTCAAAAAGTTTTAGGCCTCGTCCAGGGCCTTTTAATAAATAATCTCTGGATTTTTTGTGCCCCTTAGTTGGTAAGGGGCCTTTCTTTTTTCTAATAAAATTTGCTTGACAAAAAGAAATGCCTTCTTTATACTTATTTCTATGGTTGGCATCGGGCCAGCCAATTTTTAAAAAATTTATTATTATGTCTCAGATAGAAACCTCAGAATTTCTAGCAGCTATTAAACAAATTTGTGCCGAACGAAATCTTCCTGAAGAAAGAGTTTTTGAAGTAGTAGAAGCTGCTTTGGGTGCGGCTTATAGGAAAGAATATCTAAGCCCTGAGACAAAGGTAAATTGCGAATTAGATAGAAAGACCCTGAAGCCTCGATATTATCAAATATTAGAAGTTGTAAAAGAAGTAGAACATCCCCAAATTCAGATTTCTCTAAAAGAGGCAAAAAAAATTTCTAAAGATGTTAAAATAGGGGATACGATAAAAATAAAGTTGCCCCCAAAAAATGTTTTTAGCAGAATATCAGCCCAGACTGCAAAACAGGTTATTACTCAAAGAATCCGCGAAATTGAGAAAGAAGAAACCATACAAGAATTCCAAAACAAATTGGGCAAAGTAGTCAACGGTGTAATACAACAGATTGAGGGCAATAGTATTTTGGTTGATTTGGGGAAAGCAGTTGGCATTCTTCCTCCTCCTGAGCAAAACCCCACCGAAGAATATGGGGTAGGCAAGAGAATAAAGGTATTAATAAAAGCTGTTGAACCAACTTCAAAAGGTGCTTCAATTTTAGTTTCAAGAGCAGCTCCTCAATTAGTAGAAGCTTTATTTAGGCTGGAGGTTCCTGAGATTTCTGCAGGTGTTGTAAATATCAAAAACATTGTAAGGGAAGCGGGATACAGAACCAAAATAGCTGTTGAGACCCAAGAAGAAGGTGTAGACCCAGTAGGTGCATGTGTTGGCCAACGAGGAGCAAGAGTTCAGACAATTTTAAATGAAATTGGGGGAGAAGAAAAAATTGATATTATATTATGGGACAAAGATCCTAAAAAATATATTACAAATGCCTTATCGCCTGCTAAAATTAAAGAGATTAAAATAGATGAGAAGGCTAAAAAGGCAGAAGTTTTGGTAGATAAAGATCAGTTATCTTTGGCTATTGGCAAACAAGGGAGAAATGTAAGATTAGCTTCAAAGTTGACTGGTTATGAGATTGATATTTTCTCTAAGGAGAGGGAGAAAGAAAAGATTAAAGAAGAAAGTCAAAAACCAAGCGATAAAACCAAGCAAAGCAAGAATACTGAAAATAAATCTCAATAAAAGAGGTTTCTTTTATTCATCTATCTTATTTTAGAGCTTGTATTTTTGAAAAATTTAAAGTATAATAAATTTAATTTATGCTAGAAAAATTTAACTTTCGATTCTCACAAGATGCCAAAGATGCTTTATTAAAAGCAGAAAGAATTGCTATTTCTTTAAAAGAAAAAATTAACTCTATTCATTTGCTTCTTTCAATTTTGACAATAAAAGATAGTTTGGCATATGAAACCTTAGAAGAAGTAGGCATAACATTAAATTCGATAAATTCTCTCCTTCTTAAAAGTTCACCTGTCCAGGAAAACTTAATAGGAATGCCATCTCAAGAATTAAAAGAATTATTAAAGCAAAGTTTTAGCTTGGCGTTCAAAACAAAAACATCCCAAGTAAATACTTTACATTTGCTTTTAGCGATATTGCAAAATCCTCGTTTTTTAGCTTATGAAATTTTAAAAAAAGCATATGTGAATATCGATGAGCTAAAAAAACTTTTGTTTAAACAATTGGAAAATTCTTCTTTGGGAGATTTGAAGCAAAAAGGGGAGTATTCTTTTGAAGAAGGACAGCCGTTTTTTGATCTTGAAGATACCATGTTTCCTGACCTCTCTAATTTTTTTCTTTTTGATGATTTTATGAAAACAAAAGAGGAAGCCACAAACACCTACTCTAAAACTCCTATGCTTGATTTATTTTCAACAGATCTTGTGAAGAAAGCAAAAAATAATGAACTTGATCCGTTGGTCGGTCGCGAAAAAGAGATTCAAAGAGTAATACAAATTCTCAATCGACGCAAAAAAAATAATCCTGTGTTGATCGGAGAACCAGGGGTGGGGAAGACTGCTATTGTGGAGGGGCTAGCTCAGCTCATCGCCGAGGGGAACGTACCTTTAAATTTAGCAGATAAAAGAATTTTATCACTAGATTTAGGGCTTTTGGTAGCCGGCACTAAATATAGAGGGGAATTTGAAAAAAGGATCAAAAAAATAGTCGAAGAAATACAAAAAGACAAAAATATAATTTTGTTTATTGATGAAATTCATACTGTAATAGGTGCAGGGGCTGCAGAGGGCTCAATTGATGCAGCAAATATAATTAAACCTCCTTTAGCACGAGGTGAGTTAAGATTAATCGGAGCTACTACTTTAGACGAATATAAAAAACATATTGAAAAAGATGCAGCATTCGAAAGAAGACTCCAACCAGTTTTAATTGAAGAACCCTCCTCAGAAGAAACGTTAAAAATTTTAGAAGGCGTAAAAAGTCGTTATGAAAATTTTCATAAAGTAAAAATTACCAAGGAAGCCCTGGAAGCAGCAGTAGAGTTTGGTAAAAAATATATTCCTGATAGATATTTTCCAGATAAAGCTATAGATTTAATTGATGAAGCTGCTTCTGCAAAAGGTGTGGAGTTACAAACAAAAAAGATTAATCGAAGAATTATTTCTCTAAAAAATAAATTAAACAAAATAAGAAAGGAAAAGGAGATTGCAGTTAAAAAACAAGATTTTTCTAAAGCCGCGATATTAAAAGACAGAGAAGATGAATTGAAAGCTCAAATTTTAAAAATTAAATCTCAAGAAGAGGAAAATAAATTTTTGGGTTTTGTGAAAAGAAAAGATGTTGCGAAGGTTGTTTCTTTGTGGACAGGTATATCACCCACAGATTTAGCGATGGAGGAAAAAATAAAATATCAAAAAATGGAAGAAGAAATGAATAGAAAAATTATCGGACAGGAAAAAGCTATAAAAGAATTAACCAAGGCAATTAAAAGATCCTCAACAGGTATTAGAGCCGAAGAAAGACCGATTGGTTCTTTTATCTTTCTTGGTCCAACAGGAGTAGGTAAAACTGAAACCGCAAAAGTTCTAGCCGAAGTTTTATTTGGTTCTAAAGATGCATTAGTAAAAATTGATATGTCAGAATTTGCAGAAAAACATAATGTTTCTAGATTAGTAGGGGCTCCTCCTGGTTATGTTGGCTATGAGGAAGGTGGTAAATTAACTGAACAAATTAGAAGAAAACCTTATTCGGTGATTCTATTTGATGAAATCGAAAAAGCCCATCCAGATTTTTTTAATATTCTGCTTCAGGTTTTAGAAGACGGATACCTTACTGATGCTCAAGGAAGAAGGGTAAATTTTAAAAATACTGTGATTATCCTTACTTCAAATTTAGGAATTAGAGAATTTAATAAAAAAGCAAAAATAGGTTTTAAACTCCAATCTTTAGAGAAACAAAACAAAGAAGAATTTATTAAAGATTTCGCTTCCGCTAAAAAAAGAATTATCGAAAAAGTAAAGGAGTTTTTCCCTCCCGAATTTATTAATAGAATTGATAAAATTATCGTATTTAATCCTTTGACCTTAGAAGATGTTAAAAAAATTGTTACTATCCAGGTAGAAGAACTTAAGAGAAGACTTAAAAAAAGAAGGATACATTTCGAGATTGATAAAGAGGTGTTAGAATTTTTGGCTAAAAGGGGATTTAGTCCTGAATATGGGGCAAGGCCAATAAGAAGATTGATTGCAAAAGAAATAGAAGATCGAATTTCTGAAGGAATTATTTCTGGAGAAATAAAAGAAAACTCTCATCTTTATTTCAAAAAAGTTGATGATAAAAATATAGAACTAGAAATTTTAGATAAAAAAGCAAGGGTTTAATTCCAAATTCTCCCTAAAAATAAAAATGTGGTCAAAATTTTTAAAAAAGTTAGCATATCTAAAACCAGAAGAAATTGAAGAAATAAAAAGAGCATTTGATTTTGCCAAAATTGCTCACAAAAATCAAAAAAGAGCCTCGGGCGAACCTTATATTGTCCATCCTTTAAAGGTGGCAATGTATTCAGCAGATTATAAATTAGAAAAAGAAATCATAATAAGTAGTTTGCTTCACGATGTATATGAGGATACTAATTTTGATCTAAATTATATTCAGGAAAAGTTTGGCAAGGACGTAGCTTTCCTTATAAATGGGGTTTCTGCTGTGGGCAAACTTCAAAATGGAATCAATTTAGATTTTAAAAACAGGAATAAAGAGAAGGAAAGACTCAAGCTTCAAAAACTTTTCTTGGCGGCTAGCAAAGATTTAAGGGTATTATTTATAAGAATTTTTGATAGAAAACATAATATGGAAAATTTAGAAGTTTTTTCAAGAAAGAAGCAGATGAGAAAAGCAATGGAAACCTTAAACATTTATGCTCCTTTGGCTAAAAAAATAGGAATGTCTAAAATTGGACTCGAGCTTGAAGATAGGGCATTTGCCTATCTTTATCCTCACTTATACAAAAAGGTAAAAGAATTAAGAAAAAATAATCTACCTCCTATTTTGAATTCAATAAATAAAATAAAAGAAAGAATAATTTCTCAGTGTAGAAAGAATAAGATTAATGTAGTTAAAGTTAATCATCGAATTAAATCCTTATATAGCTTAAGTCAAAAACTCAAAAAATATAATATTTCTAATATCTATGATTTAGTGGCTTTAAGGATAATTGTTAAAACTAAGAAAGAATGTTACGGAGCCTTAGGAGTGGTTCATCAGCTTTTCAGACCAATGGAAGGAAGATTTAAAGACTTTATCGCGAGGCCTAAACCAAATGGTTATCAATCTCTTCATACAACAGTATTTATTAAGGGCAGAAAACCAATAGAGATTCAAATTAGGACTCTTTCAATGCATCGTTATGCAGAGTATGGTATTGCTGCTCATTGGTTATATAAAGAAGAATATATCCCCAAAGATATTAATAAATGGATAAAAACCTTAAATTTGGCGCTCACTAAAAATTATGATTTAGAAAATTTATTTGGAGAAGAAATATATGTGTTCACTCCAAAAGGAGATGTTGTAGAATTGCCGAAAGGTTCTACTGCCTTGGATTTTGCTTTTATTATTCATAGCGAAGTGGGGAAAAGAGCAAAAGCAATTTTTGTGAATAACCAAATTAAACCCCTTGATTATAAATTACAGATGGGAGAAATGGTTAGGGTTGAGGTTGGAAATAGTTCTCAAATTTCTCCTTCGTGGCTAGATAAGGTTTATACTGAAGAAGCAAAAGAGAAGATCAGGCGTTTTTTAAGAGAACAAGATAAAGATAAAAAAATAAAAATATCTAAAGAATACCTTTCTAAAAAACTACACTTTGTGGGGGTTAATGAAAATCAATGGAAAGAAAAGCTTCCCTTGATTCTAAAAAGATTCAACCAAAAGAGAGAGGAGGAACTTTTATTAAATATCTATGAGGGGAAAATAAAAATAGAGGCAATTCTTAGTTCTTTTGTTGCTTCTAAAGAAAAAGATAGAAAAGAAGAAACAATTTTAAGAAACAAAAACATTAAACAAGAAGTTTGCGTAGGAGGAGCTAGCGGTTTAAAAATTAAACTTTCAAAGTGTTGCTTTCCTCGTCCAAGTAAACCAATTTTGGGTTATGTTTGTAGAGAAAATTATATTTCAATACATTCTAAAGAATGTCCTGTCGCCATGAATTTAGATAAAAGAAGAGTAGTCCCCGCATGGTGGCGAGGTGAAAAAATTTCGGCAAAAATTATTGCTTCAGATAGACCAGGGCTTCTTAAAGATATTGCCTCAATATTTGCTAGACGAAATTTGAATATCCTTTCAATTGAAAGTGGAGACTCTTCTGAAGAAATAGCTGAAATTAGGATTGCTTTTGAAAAACCTCCTATGTTAAATTATATAGAAATTATTAAAAGTTTAGAAAAAATAAAAGGCATCAAAAAGATTATCCCGCTTTAAATAATTTTAGAAAAATAATTCTAAAAAATGCCTAAAAAAACTTTTTTGCCCCAAGCCCCAAAAGGTTTTAAAGACATTCTTCCCGTAGATCAAAAATATTATGAGTTCGTAAAAGAAATAGGCTCTAAGCATTTAAGGATTAATGGTTTTGGGAAAATAGATTTGCCTACCCTTGAATACCAAAGCTTGTATCAACGAGGAGTAGGCGAGGAAACAGAGATAGTAAAGAAAGAAATGTTTGTTGTTGAAAGAAAATCTAAATCTGAAGAGAAAGAAAATTGGGTGATGAGACCCGAGGGAACTGCCGGAGTAGCACGAGCATATATTGAACACGGAATGCATACCAAACCTCAGCCAGTAATGCTTTATTATTACGGTCCATTTTTTAGATATGAACAGCCCCAAGAAGGAAGATATCGAGAACACTGGCAATTAGGAGGAGAAATTTTGGGAACTTCTAAGCCCTCTGCCGACGCAGAAGCAATAAGAATAATGTGGGACATCCTAAATGATATAGGAATTAAAGATATAGTACTTTACATCAATAGCTTAGGGTGCCCACATTGTAGACCGAATACAAGAAGAGCTCTCCAGGAGTATTTTTCTCTTTATAAAAATAAATTATGCTCTGATTGCAAAAGAAGATTCACTTCAAATATTTTTAGAATATTAGATTGTAAAAATCCTAAATGTAAAAACATAATTAAAGATGCGCCTCCTATTTTAGATAATCTTTGTGTTTATTGTAAAAACCATTTTACAAAAGTATTGGAATTATTAGATGAATTAAAAATTAATTACGATTTAGATTCTAGTCTAGTAAGAGGATTTGATTATTACACACGAACTATTTTTGAGGTTTCAACACTTGAAGATAAAGAGAAAAAATTAAGTCTAGGAGGAGGTGGGAGATACGACAATTTAGTAGAAATATTAGGTGGTCCAAGTACTCCAGCGGTAGGTTTCAGCTTGGGAGTCGATAGAATTGTTGAGTTATTGAAAAGACGAAAAATTCCAGTTCCAGATTTAGAAAAACCACAAATTTTTCTTGCTCAATTAGGAGAAAGCGCCAAAAGTTTTAGTTATCAATTGCTAAAAGAGTTAAGAGAAAATGGATTTTCTGTACAGGCAACACCATATAAAGATAGTCTAAAAGCACAATTAAGATTTGCTAACCGGATAAAAGTTAAATTTACCCTAATTCTTGGCCAAAAAGAAATAAATGACAAAACTATAATTGTAAGAGATATGCAAGAAGGCGTCCAAGAAATCGTCTCCCAATTGGAGTTAATAAATTACTTAAAAGAAAAAATGCTTAAAAAGAAACGCTAAAAACTTTCCAATTAAGCCAATGATAAAACTTATATCAAAAAAAGATTTAAAAAGAATTTCCAAATTTATCTGGGAAATACCTAAAAGTTTTAATGAGAAAATGGTTGTGCCTGCAAGATTCATTGCTGAGGAAAAGAATCTTGATCTTATATTTAAAGATAGATCTTTAATACAATTAGTTCATACCGCAATGCTAAAAGGCGCAGTATTTTATGCTTGGGCAATGCCTGATATTCATGAGGGATTTGGGCCACCAATTGGAGGGGTAGTGGCAACTGAATTGCCAGAAGGCGTGATTTCTCCTGGTGCCGTAGGGTTTGATATAAACTGTGGAATGAGGCTTTTAATTTCGGATTTAAGCGCGAAAGAAATTAAAGATAAAATACCCTTATTGATTTCCCGTCTTGAAAAAGAAGTTCCTATGGGTATTGGCTCAAAAAGCGATATTGTCTTAAATGAAAAGGAGCTAAATGATGTTTTAGAAAATGGCGTTTTGTTTTGCTTAAAAAGAAGGATGGCAGAAGATTCTGATTTGTCTAATATCGAGAGCCAGGGAAAAATAAAAGGAGCAAGTTCCAAAACCTTATCAAATATAGCCAAAAAAAGAGGCCATAATCAACTTGGAAGTTTGGGAGCCGGAAATCACTTTATAGATATCGCGGAAACCAAAGAAGTTTTTAATAATAAACTAGCGAAGGAATGGGGAGGAATAAATAAAAATCAGGCTGTCGTTTTGATCCATACAGGTTCACGAGGCTTAGGTCATCAAGTATGTACTGATTACGCTAACATTTTTCTTAGGAATGCGAAAAAATATAATGTTTATTTGCCTGATCCCAATCTTGCTGCTTTACCTTTTTCTTCAAAGGAGGGACAAGATTATTTCTCAGCAATGGCAGCGGCAGCAAATTTTGCTTTTGCAAATCGTCAAACATTGACCTTTTTCATTCGTAAAATATGGAAAGAAATATTTGGGAATTCGCATAAGCTAAAACTCGTATATGATGTCGCTCATAATATTGCAAAAATTGAAAATTTTAAAGGCAAAAAAATACTTGTTCATCGAAAAGGGGCAACCAGAGCATTCCCACCTTTTCATCCAGATTTGGCTAAAAAATTTCAAAAAACAGGTCAACCAGTAATCATTCCAGGAACAATGGAGAGTTTATCTTATCTTCTGGTGGGGACAAAAAAATCAGAGAAAACTTTTTTCAGCGTTTCCCATGGAGCAGGGAGAGCCATGTCTAGAAGTCAAGCAAGGAAAATAATGTCAGCTCAAGAACTTAAACTATATATGAAAAAGAAAGGTATTATTGTCTCAGCAAAAACACCTTCTGGTTTAGCAGAAGAAAATCCACAAGCTTATAAAGATATTGAAACGATAATTAAGCCGATAACTGAAGAAAAATTAGCTAGTAAGGTTGCTAGTTTTAAACCCCTAGGGGTTTTAATCGGCTAAATTTAATCTTATAAATTTATAGACGAATCAAACGCCGAATTGTGTTAAAATATTTTTTGTGGATAAATTTGGTTTTTTAATAATTAAACTAATTTAACACCATGCTATTAAAACTAATCACCATTATTTTATCTTTATTTTTTATTACTGGAGGTGGCTATTTTGTTTATCAAAAAAATGTTCAATTTTCTGAAAATATTAAAAAACTTGAAAAGCAAAAAGATACCCTTAAGCAAATATTGAATGAGCTGAAAGGAGAAAAAGAAGAGAGCGAAGAAGACGAATATGCTGGGTGGCAAACTTATACCAACACAGACATTGGTTATACTTTGAAATATCCTTCTGGTTGGACCCTAGAAGAAATAAATAAACAAAGCGAGGTGGTAAATGGCACAGTAAAGTACATTGTGATTCATACTCCTGATAAACTTTATTTTCTTGATTTTGGAATCAAAGGATTAAATGATGATTTTTATACCACAGAACGTACTGGGGTTGGCGCAGGTGATTTTGTACCTGGGAAAAAATTAACCATTCTTGGAACTACTATTGATTCTTACAAATTAGTCTTTGAGGGAAAAACAAAAGAGATTTTTTATCCTAAAGATATTGCGAAAACTCCTGATGGGAAATTCATATTTAGAGCCAATTTTTCTTATGGCTCAGAGGAAAATTACGAAAAAGTTGCCATGGATAATCTTAGTTATGTGAACGATGCTGAAAAAATACTTACTTCAATAAAATTGCTTTCTAAATAATTAAATAATATGATTTTCAAAAAGAAATTATCTCAAAACCAACAGGAGCCCGCTTCTTCAAATCACAAAAGCAAATTAAAAAAAGTTATTTGGTTTTTGGTATTTATAATTTTAATTGGTGGAATAATTGGTTCATATTTTTTCTTAACGGCTAAATACAATCGAGAGAGAACAAATTTACAAACAGAAATTAAAAATCTAGAAGAAGAAATTAACAATTTTAAGTCCAAAAAGACAGAGAAGGAGTCATCTCAGGAAACTAATTTTACCCAAAATAAGACGCCGGGGTCGACATCAAATACAACAACAAAGGAAGAATCTTGCACCCCCACTCTTACTGAGGACGAGAAAGCAACAATCAGCTCTTGGAAAACTTTCACTAATTCCTATTATAACTATTCATTTAAATACCCAGAAGATTGGAGAATAACTAAAAATGAAAACAATGAAGTCGTTTTAGAAGATTCTAGTGGAAATATAAAATTTTGGTGGGCTAGTGAAGAAAAAACAATTTTTGGGTTAGAAGATTATATTGAAAAAACATCAACTAATATAGTGATAGCTTGTCAAGAAGTGGTTAAGCACTATATGGTCCCCAAAAGTAATGAAGGAGTGGGGTCGACTCATTTTTTGTACTCTTTATTTGAAAAAAATAATAAAAAACATATGGCATCAATGTATTTTAAATATGCAGGAGCCTCTCTTTCTAGTGACATAGTAGATTTATATAATTTAATTTTAAAAACAATTGAATTCAAATAATATTTTTTCTTAATTAGATGGATAAAAAAATTGTTATTTCTAATCGCGCAAAACATATACGCTTGGCAATTTCTGTTGAGGGGGTAAAAATTGTCATTCCAAAATATATAAGAAATAAAAAATTTTGGATTAATAAAATTTTAAAAGAGAGAAGAGAATGGATTAGGAAAAACATAAAAAAATTTTCTCAAAAAAAGCAAATAAAAGTTCCAAAAATTAAAATAATCAATGGTAAGAAAATAGAAGGAAAAAAATTAATGGAATTGGTAAAGAAAGAAATTAAAAAAGAGGTAGAAAAAGAAAGTAAAAAAATGGGTGTAAGCTATAAAAAAATTTATATTAGAAATCAAAAAACTTTATGGGGAAGTTGTTCTAGAAAAAGCTTATCTTTTAATTATAAAATTTATTTTCTTCCTAAAAAAATAAGAAGGTATATAATCATCCATGAGTTATGCCATTTAATCTATCCCAATCACAAGAAAGCTTTTTGGGAAAAAATAAAAAAATTTTGTCCTGAGGTTTCTTCTATAAGGAAAAGGCTAAGAAATTTTTGTATTAGTTAATAATTATCCACAAACTAAGTTTTTAAAAAATATATGCTAAAATAAAATTAAATATGCTAAAAACCCTAAAAGAAAATAAAAAATTAATTCCCTTTGTTCTCCTTGCATTATTTTTATTTTTACCTTTTTCAGTTTTTGCGCAGAATGTTAAATTAGACAAATTTGTAATTGAAGCCAGTCAAAAGGAAACAAATTCCCAATTCATTTATCACCCTGAAGTGCTAATTGAGGGAGAAATAGAAGGAGATGTTTTTATTCTGGCAAAAACCGCAGAAATTTCTGGCTCCATCAAAGGTAACATTTATTTTTTGGGGAATGAACTGAGGTTTACAAGAACTTCAGCTGTTTCTGGTTCTTTATTTGCTTTGGCGAATGAAATAAATCTTTCTGGAAATTTTAAAGGAAATGTTTATTTGGGATGCTCAACATTGAATACTTATGAAACTTTAAAACAAGAAGGCGAAATTAATTTTCTTGCCAATGAAGCAACTTTAAAGGGTCATTTTTTAAAAAATTCGAAAGGGAAGGGAATTTATGTCTATATTGAGAAAGCAATTTTTGAAAAAGACTTAATTTTAAATACAAAATCTCTTACTTATACTTCAGACACTGAGGTTAAAGGCACTTTACGCTATAAATCTCCCAATAAAGCTTTGTTTTTAGGAGAAGATTCACAGACAGCTAAAATTCAAAAAGAAGAATGGAAGCAAACAAAAACACAATCCTTTTGGAAGCTCTGGGCCAAAGAAATTTCCAAAAGTTTTATAAGTATTTTGAGTTTAATAATTTTAGGTTTTATTTTTGTTCTTCTCTGGAAAGAGAAATACAAAACAATAATTTTTTCCTTAGAGGAAAATCTTTGGCCCTCATTAGGATGGGGAATAATTTATTCTATTGTTTTACCTCCTGCCATTTTGGTTCTTTTTATCTCATTAATTGGAATACCTTTAGGCCTTATATTGATTAGTTTTACGCTCTTTTGGGCCTATTTCTCTTATATTATAGTTGGTGGCTTATTAGGAAAGCATTTAGTAGAATTTTTAGGCAAGGATAGTGAAAAAAGGCCTTATCTATCATTGGCTTTGGGAATTATTGTGATATGGATTATTTTCTCACTGCCTTTTATTGGAACAATTTTGAAAATATTATCAATAATTTTAGGTATAGGAGTAATGATAAAAGAAAGAAAGGAGATTCTCGGAGTTAACTATTAGCTAAAATTAAATAATTTTACTTGTTGCTTAAAAGATATTAAAAAATCTTTTATTTTTAATTTTTATTAATTATAATATAAAATAAAGAGTTGAAAATGAAAGAAGTAGTCATTCTTTTTTCTCTAAGCTTAATAATTTTAGGAATTTTAATTATTCTAAAACCTGTAATTATAGGATATTTAGTCGGTGCTTTTTTTATTTATCTTGGGATTATCTCAATAATTGTGGGTTTAAAAATCAGTCATTTTTTAGATGTTTTAAAAAATAAAAAATAAAATGCACAAAAATCATGGCCCTTCTTTAATTCTTTTCCTCCTTGCTGTAATTGCAGTAATTTTTGCAGTAATTGGCTCTTTTGGAAAAGATATTTGGCTTGCCTCGACTCAATGGGTATTAGTAAGTGCTGTTTTAAGCATCTGGTCAGTTTATTTAAAAATGTAAAAATATGAAAAAAATAATAGTCGATGGCAACAAATGTATTGGGTGTGGACTATGTGAAAGTTTGTGTCCAGAAATTTTTGAATTGAAAAATGGGAAATCTATTGCAAAAGAAGGAAATATCGAAAAAAATAAAGAATGTATTGAAGAAGCAATCTCAAGTTGTCCTACACAAGCAATATCAATTGAGTCTGAAAAATAATTTTATAAACTAAAAAATAAATATGGAAGAAGAAAAAGAAAGAAAAGAAGAGGAGGTGGGGGAAATTACCCATTATTTTGACAAAATTTCAGTAGGTGTCGTTAAAGCCTCAAAGGAAATCAAAGTTGGAGACAAAATTCACATTAAGGGGGCAACGACTGATTTTGAACAAATTGTAGATTCCTTGCAGATTAATCATCAAAATGTTGATTCTCTTAAAGAAGGAGAAGATGGCGGAATGAAGGTAAATGAAAGAGTGCGCGAAGGCGACAAGGTATATAAAGTCATTGAGGAGTAGAATTTAAAAAATTATCCTAAATTTGTCCCTATTCTAATATGGAAGAAAAAAACATTTTAGTAATTTCTGATTTACACGATTCCCATAGTGGTTTAGAAAAATTAAAAAAATGGACCAAGAGTGAAAAAGTTGATTTAGTTCTGGGAGCAGGAGATTTAACTTCCACCCCCAATCCTTATCAAATAGAAACTTTCAAAAAAATAATTTCTATTTTGGGTGAAAAAATACCTTTTTTTACGATTGCGGGGAATAACGAAAAGGAAGAAACAATAAATTGGCTAAGAAAAAAAGGAATACTTCTTGAAAAGAAAAACTTTTTCGGATTTAAATTTTTAGGAATATCTGGCTGGGGAGAAGATACACAAATTTTGTCCAAAGAATCACTTGATGATAAAACTATACTTATAAGTCATGTGCCACCAATAGTTTTTCCTCGTGGAAGGATAAAAATAGAAGATTTTAAAAATTGTCCCAAAATTCATCTATTTGGTCACCTCCATCAAGAATTTTTTGAAAAAATAATAGGGAATACCAGAGCAATTCATATCCCCCCGCTGTTATTTGGTAATGCCTTAATTTTGACTATTCCTTCTTTTAAAATTAAAATACTTGAATAATGGTTATCAAAATTATTTTGATTATTGTTGCTCTTTTAATCTTATTTTTGGGTTTTAAATTTATATTTTTTATTGTCAAATCCTCTTTAAGCATGGGGTTAGGGTTTTTAAAGTCAATTTTATGGCTTTTAATTTTAATTCTAATTATTATTTGCATATTATACTTTTACTTTCGGATTAAAATTGTTAATTTTTTAATTTAATTTTATGAGAATAAAAGCTAAAAAAAATTTTTGGCAAAGCCTATCTAGCCAAATAAAAACCTTGCTTAGTTCAGCATTGGGGTTTGTTACTGCTTTAGCTTGGAATGATGCGATTCAAGCATTAATTAAAAAAATTATTCCTATTGAATCTGCTTCCTCTATAATTTTAAAATTTATTTATGCAATATTAGTGACCATTGTTTCAGTAGCTTTAGTATTTTATCTTTTCAATGTTGAAAAAAGAATAAAAATGGGTTTAAAAAATAAAAAATGATATGGGGAAAACAGAGATCATTATTTACAAAACACCAACTTGTCCTTATTGCCAAATGGCAATGGAGTACTTCGATTCTTTAAACCTAAAATACACAGCTTATGACCTTACCCAAGAACCCACTAAGGCGCAAGAAATGATTCAAAAAACTAATCAAACATCCGTGCCTGTAATCATTATTAAAAAAGATGGGGAAGAAAATATTATCGTGGGATTTAATAAATCAGAAATCGACAAAATACTTAATATTAAATGAAATTTAATCTATTGAAGATTAAACCCAAAAATCAAAAATTTTTTAAAATTATCTTTATATGTATAGGTTTTTTAATTATTATTTTAATTTTAGAAATTATTATTCTAGCTAAAATTAGCAAGAAAGGAAGTGGGATACAGATAAAAATAAATGGTGCCTCAGTAGAAGAAAATGAAAAACTAAAGAAATATCTAAATGATGCCATTTACTAGCTTCAATTTTTTGGGCTTAAAATTTCAAACATGGGGAGTATTTTTTGCTATCGCTATGTTAGTAGGATTAATTTTTATTTTGAAAGAGGGGAGGAGAAGAAAAATTTCCCAAGAAATTATATATGATATTTACTTTATAGGCTTTTTCAGTGGCATAGTAGGCGCAAGATTATTTTTCTATCTATCACATCCTCAATTTTTTAATATTAAAGATTTGTTATATTTTTGGGATGGGGGGTATGTATTATTTGGAGGAGCACTTTTCGCCTTAGCATTCATTATTCTTTATCTTTATTTAAAAAAAGAACCAATTTTGGGAACCATTAATTTTTTAACAATACCTGCTTTAATTTCCTTGGTAATAGTTCGCATTGGTTCATTTTTAAATCTTGACAATATAGGGAATCGAACATCTTTGCCATGGGGAATTAATTTTTTAAATGAAACCCGTCACCCTATAGACTTATACTTTATTATTCTTGATTTAATACTTCTTTTTTGTGCAATTTATCTCGTGGAAAGAAAAAATAAAGCAACTTTTCTATGGATAGTTTTCCTTAAATCCTTAGGAAGACTTTTAATCCACCCAATGATGATATTTATAAGCCCTATTGATAAGGCCTCAAATTTAATTTTTTGGGGTCTCTCTCTTTTTACATCAATGGTTGTACTCGGAAGAGTGTTAGAGAAAGCAAAAAACCAAGCGTAAATTTATCCACAATTTTTGATTTTACACAACTAAAATTTATGCTATCTTAATAATTAGTTTAATTTAAAAATAAAGTGTCCTTATGCCAAAAATCAACTTAGAAGACATCTTTGCTTCAAAGACCCAAGCAAAAATTATTAATTTCTTTATCAACAACCGCCACCGAGAATTTTATCAATCAGAACTCAAAAACACTTTAAATGAATCTTTAGGCTCTCTTCAGTATGAATTGCTACGCCTAAAAAGAATTGGTTTTTTGGAAGTAAAAAGAACAAAAACACGCACTTATTACAAATTAAATCCCCAATTTTCCCTCCTAAAAGAAATTAAGGGCATTGTATCAAAAGTTACCAAAAATAGAAGCTCTAATTCCAAGACAAGAAAACCAAAAACTTCTCCAAAGAAAGCCTCAAAGAAAAAGAAATAAATCAATATATTTAGCTCTATAGTTTTTAGTCCAAATAGGGTTTATTTTTGATTTTACAAAATCTATTGACAGGAAATTTATACAAATATTATACTAATTTTAGATATAAAATAAATTGTATAATGGAAAAATTAGAAAATACCCTTTTAATATCTCTCACTCCTCCTCAAAAAAAGATTCTTGATTTAATAAAAACCTATCTTAAAACAGAAGGATATGCGCCAACTGTAAGAGAGATAGCAGAAGAATTGGGTTATAAATCTCCCCGAGCGGTTTCTTATCATTTAGAAAAATTAGAAAAGAAAGGATTAATTAAAAAAACTTCTGATGGATCACGAAATATTGCTATCAAAAATATTAAAGACAAAAAAGAAAGCTTTTTTGCCCCCTTAGTAGGTTGGTCTGCCGGCGGGAAACCGCTTTATGCAGAAGAAAATATTATTGATTGGATAACGATTCCTTCAGAATTTATAAAAGAAGAAGCAGACGTTTTCTTGTTGAGAGTAAAGGGGAACTCAATGGCGCCAAAAATTGAACATAATGATATAGTTATTGTTAAAAAACAGCTTGTAGCTCAACCAGGAAATATAGTCTTGGCTCTAATAGGAAACGAAACCACAATTAAAAAATATATTCCTCGTCAAGGACAAATTGTTTTACAGCCCATTAATCCTGCATTTGAACCCATCATTGTAAAACCAAATCGCTTAAAAATTCAAGGTGTAGTGAAGGGAGTATTAAAAAAAATTGCCTAGGCCCTAAGATATTTATCTAATTGTTGATAAATTTTATAAGCCCTTAAGCCTATCCATTGATACCCAAGAAGGGTCCTAGGTAGTCTTGGATCTTTTTTTAAAACTTCAAGATATTTTAACTCAGTTATTTTAGCTAAAAGATCTAAGGCCTTTTCTTTCAGTTCATCTTCTAGTGAGTTTAGATTTTTTAACCTCTTAAACGAGCGTTTTGTTTCTTTAATAAAATTTTGGTATTCCTTTTTAATTTTAGCAAGCTTTAAGCTTTCTTTAACTAATTCCTCTTCGTCTTTTTGAGAAATTAAAGCCTTAAACACTTTGACGCTTGAGTTCAAATTGTGGTTAGCAAAAAATCTTTTTAAAAAATTATTTAATGGGTGGGGAGATATCCAAACACTATTTTTCCACAAAGCAAAACCATGCTTTTTTAATTGATATCTTATTTGATCTCTTAAACCCTTTTTTTCTTCGGGTATATTAAAAATTACAACTGTCCAATTTCGATGCCAAAAAGGCAAATTATATTTTACTTTTTCAACTCTTGGAATCCTTCTTTTTGCCTTAGCTGTTGATTTCACCAAATCATCTTCTATAACGATCTCTTTCTTTTTTTTCATATCCTTTAAAGCGCTCACTAAATTTCTTTCTTTGGTACCCAAAATTGCTTTTAGAATTTCTAAAATTGCGTTTTCACTTAATCCCCTCCCGTCTTTTAATAAATAAGCAACACAAGATTTTAAATCCATAATTCTTTTTTATTTTATAAATCTTTATTTATTATAATTTAGCGCTCATTAATTACAATGTCAAATTTTATTTACTTTTGTTATTGATCGCGAAAATAATATAAAAAATAATATAAAGATTGAGTAATAAATAAAAATATTATATAATTAAAAAAATGAAAAAATTTATACCATTGGCTGAAAGAATTAGACCTAAAACTTTAAAAGAATTTATCGGCCAAAGAAAAATTATTAAATTTATAAAAAAAATTATTAAAAATAAGATGGCTGTTTCTTTAATCTTCTGGGGTCCTCCTGGAAGCGGCAAAACTACACTCGCAAGAATTATAGCCAAAGAACTTAAAGGAGAATTCAAAGAATTTTCCGCAGTAAAAACTAATACTTCCGAGATAAAAAAACTTATAGAAAATGCCAAAAAATTAAAGGAATACAACGATACCCCAACATTTCTTTTTGTTGATGAAATTCATCATTTCAATAAAAAACAGCAAGATATATTTTTACCTTATATTGAAAATGGAACAATAATTTTAATTGCCGCTACAACCGACAATCCTTCTTTTGGTTTGATACCTCCTTTGCTTTCGAGATGCCAAATTTTAAAATTTGAACCTTTAGATAATAAAGATTTAGAAAAAATCATCAAAAAGGCTCTAAAAGATAAAAATGGTCTTAAAGAAAAAAATATTAAAATAGAAAAAAAAGCTTTAAATTACCTTGTAGATATTTCTTCTGGTGACGCAAGAATTTCTTTAAATATTCTTGAAAATTTAGCGGATGCAAAAAACAAAATCATAACAAAAAAAGAGATTGAGGAAAAAATTAAAAAAATACTTTTTTATGACAAAGCAGGAGATCATCATTATGATACAATTTCAGCTTTCATTAAAAGCATAAGAGGATCAAATCCAGATGCAGCCTTGTATTATCTAGCTAGAATGCTAGAATCGGGGGAAGACCCTCGTTTTATTGCCCGGAGACTTATAATTTTAGCATCAGAGGATATTGGCAATGCAAATCCTTTGGCGTTACTCGTTGCAATAAGTGGAGGATTGGCCGTAGAATTTGTAGGGCTTCCAGAAGCAGCTATAAACTTAGCCCAAGTAGTGACTTATTTGGCATCCTCTCCCAAAAGCAATTCTTCTTATTTAGCTTTATTAAAAGCACAAGACGATGTAAAAAAACTTCCTTTATATCCTATTCCTTTACAGTTGCGAAATGCTCCCACAGAATTAATGAAAAAATTCGGTTATGGCAAGGGTTATAAATATGCCCATGAATTTAAAAATGGGATCGCTAGGGGAATGAAGTATTTTCCTAAAGAAATTGGGGAGAAGATATATTACAAACCAAAGGAGATAGGAACCGAACAAAAAATTAAATCAAGGTTAGAAAAAATAAGAAAAAAGCAAAAACAAAAATAAATTTTTCTGAAAAATCATTTTAAATCCTTTATCATATAGGTATCTTTGAGAGTATACCCATTTTTTCTAAAATACTCTCTTGCGCCAACTCCCGCGATTACTGCTATTTTTTTAGCTCCCCTAATTTTTGCAATTTTCTCTGCTTCCTTAATAAGCTTTATCCCAAACCCTTGATGTTGGATATATTTTTTATTTGTTTCTCCTAATTCTAACATTCTCCCATAGGTATGAATTTCTCTAATTAAGGCGCAATTTTTCAAAGAATCAAATATGGGTTTATTATTTTTTAAAAAATAAGGAATACGTAGTCTTAAAAAAGAAGCTAATTTTTTTGTTTTTTTATCCTCAATTGAAATAAAAAATTCTTTCCCCTTACTTGCAATATATTTCTTAATTTTTAAAATTGGAAATTTAATTTTTCCTTCCCTTATTTCGCGACAGCGGATACATTTACATCTCAGGCCTCTACTTTTAAGAAAATACTGCACATTTTCGCGTAAATTAGTAATTCTCATTTCACTTTCAATTTTAGGCGAGGGTATATCTCTAATTATTCTTGATATTCTAACATGGGATGGCACCAATCTCTTTATTGCAGCTAAGGTTTTGATTAATGTTTCTTTATCATAAATTTTAATTTTTCCTTCTCTAAACCAATTGTAAATTTTACTTCCTTTAACTACCATTAAGGGATAGATTTTTATTTGATCAGGTTTAAAGGGAGGAAGGTAAAAGAAAAGCAAAGACGACAAGATATCTAAGAGAGGATTTGAATAAGGAAGATTTAGCATTATATGATAAACAACCTTAAAACCTGTTTCTTTTAAAAGAAAGGTCGCATTTATTAAATCTTTTCTTTGATGTCCTCTTTCATTCTTTTTGAGAATAAAATTAAAAAAGCTCTGAGCCCCCAATTCAACCCTTGTTACCCCCAGTTCTCGTAAGAATTTTATCTCTTCTTCATTAATCAGGTCAGGCCTTGTTTCTATGGTAATGCCTATGATTCTATTTTTTGCCTTTTCATTTAAAAACTGAGCCTCTTTTAAATTTTTGCTTTCTTTATTATTTGCCCCGTCAAAACACCTCTTCAAAAACCATATTCTATACCTTTTGGGAAGCAAAGAAAAAGTGCTACCTAAAATTATCAACTCAATTTTATCTGTTGAATGACCAGATATTTTTAAAGTTTCCAGTCTTTTTCTAACCTGAAGATAGGGGTCAAAATTTAAAGATTTCGCCCTTTCCGCCGCTGGCTCTTGGGATAAATAACTCTGAGGCATTCCTTTTTCTTTTGGACAAAACGCGCATTTAAACCTACACGGGAAGGGTTTGGTTAAAACAGAAACTGATACAATACCAGATAAAGATCTAATTTTGTGAATCTTTTCTTCTAAGGAAACATTTTTCTCTTTTGCAAATTTTAAAATTTCATAATTTTTAGGCATCTTTGGTAAACTAAAAAATTTTCCCGCTAATCTTTTTGATTTTTCTAAATTTTTAGTTTTTTGATAAATTTCTAGAATTTTAGAAAAGATCTCAGTTTTTTTATTTACTTTTTCCATATCAATGCTATATTTCTCATAAATGAGAAATAATATCAATAAAAAAGCTCTTTATTTAGTAAAGACCACTCAAAAAACCTTTAATAAAATAGCAAAAGAATTCTCAACTTCACGTCAAAAAAAAGACAAGTTTTTGGAAAATTTTTTTAATTTTATCACTCCAAAAGGTAAAATATTAGATGCAGGCTGTGGAAATGGAAGAAGTTTAATCTATCTGAAACAAAAAGGGTTTTTTAATAATCCCAATAACTCTTATTTGGGAATAGACTATTCTGAGAGACTCCTTAGTGAAGCAAGAAAACTTCAAAAAAAACTAAAGGTAGAAAAAATAAAATTTAAAAAAGGAAATCTTTTAAATTTAAAAGCAAACCAAAAAATTGACTATATAATTTGCCTTGGGGTTTTGCATCATTTCCCCCACAGCTTGCAGTTAAAGGTTCTTAGAAATTTTTATAAAATGTTAGATAAAAAGGGCGTTCTTTGCGGCTATGTGTGGAATCCTATCTATAAAATTATAAAAAAATGGGAAAAAATTGGAGAAAAGAGCTATTTTAAATTCTGGAAAAACAAAAGAAATCTACCCATATTTTATTATATTTTTACTTTAAAAGAACTTAAATATATCTTAAAAAAAGCAAAATTTAAGATAATAAAAATAAAGAAAGATAAAACTTCAGATAACCCCGTTAAACAAAATTTAGTTTTTTGGGCCCAAAAATGAACCACCTTTTAAAAAAAGAAATCATTCCCATTTATAAACCAAAAAATTGGCCTTCTTTTAAAGTGGTTAAAATATTAAGAAAACTTACAAATATCAAAAAGATTGGCTATTTAGGGACTTTAGACCCACAGGCAGAAGGATTGCTGGTGGTGGGGATAGGGAAGGGGACAAAGAAATTAAATTTTCTTCCTCAAGAAAAAGAGTATATAGCTGAAATAGCTTTTGGAATAGAGACAGAAACTTGGGATTTGGAAAGCGAAAAAATAAAAATTTTCGGTTATCAAAAAATTAAGAAATCTTTGTTAAAAAGAAAACTTAAAGAATTTGAGGGGAAACACTATCAAGTAATTCCTCTTTATTCAGCAAAAAAATTTAAAGGGGAAAAATTATATGAAATAGCTCGAAAAGGAGGGAAAATAAAAGAACTTCCCCAAAAACAAATTGAAATTTTAAAAATTAGTCTTTTAGAATTTAAAAATAAAAAAATAAAAATAAAGGATAAAGAAATTATATTGCCCGTAGTAACCTTAAAAATAAAATGTAAAAAAGGCACATTTATCCGTTCGCTGGCCTATGAATTAGGAGAAAAGCTCAAAACTAAAGCTACATTGGTAAAACTTAAAAGGACAAAAGAGGGAGGATTTAGTATAAAACAAGCAATAAAAATCGAAAATATAAAATAACAAAAAAGGATATTAAGCTAAAAATAATTATTTCTTTTTCGTATAACATTATAAAGAATTAGCAATTGCAAGTACGCGATCTACATAATCCCAAGAATGATTATAAGAAAATAAAGCTTGGCGAACATTTGAGGAAGCATTATTCGAAGCTAAAAGATGGGCTGCTGTGAATACAGCGTCATCAACATCGTAAATATTTTTTATTCCATCACCATCTCCATCAATAGCATAATAGTTAAAAGTTTGAGCCAGAAATTGCATTGGGCCCTGGGCACCCGCATATGAAATTCTATAAGTTTCAATTGCTTGCCCTGACTCTACAAGATGAATTGCTGCTAAAATTCGCCAATCTATGCCAAACTGAGAACCTGCTTTCTGATATAAAACTGTCAAAGAAGGAGAATTCAATTGGGGCTTGTAGATAGGCATTATAGACTTGTGGTTTAAATTTCCTCCCATTTTATTTTTAGGATTACTATTGCTTTCTATCTTTTTTGCTTTTGGCTTATCAACAAGAACAATTTTTCTATGCTCTTTATTCTCGACCCTAAAAGCTAAAACTTCCTTTTGAAATTTTACCCTATAATTAGAAGGTTTATTATTAAAAGAATGCCCAAAAGAAAAACTTGCTCCTAAACTAAAAAACCCCGCTGCAAGAACTAAAACAGCGGAAACAAACCAAACCTTTTCTTTTTGTGATTTAGGCTCAAAAGAGCCAAAATTAAAAAAAGCCATAAGGCTTATGTCTATATTAGCAACTAATAATTAAGCTGTCAAGAGAAAGTGGGGATTTTTTTATTTTTTTATGTATAATCTAAAAATTAGGTAATTTAAATGAAGTGGGGATTTCTATCGGCTAATTAGCTAATTATATAAAAAGCTGAGATTAACAATTTCAAAAAAATACGACCCAATCTAAATAAGTTTAGGGTTTAAAAAAAATAATAGGGGTTGATTGTAAAATATGATTAACTTACATATTTTCTTGATTTTTAAAATTCGCTAATTTAAAATTTAAAGGTAGTTTAAAATAAAAAATATGAAAAGGAAACCTAACGAAAATTCTGAGCAATTGCTAAGAAGATTTCTAAGAACAATTCAAGAGGAAAACATTTTAGTTGAGGCAAAAGAAAAAATGTTTAGAGTAAAGAAACCAAATAAAAGAGCTCTAAAAGAAAGTCTTTTAAATTATTTAGAATTTCAGGCAAGAAAACAAAAAGAGTTAAGGGGTTATTAAAATAATTCAAATAAGCTATATATAAAATAAGTTATATAAATGAAAGAAAAAATTGCTAATGCCTTAAAGCAAGCACTTAAAGAAAAAAGGGGGCTTGAAATTATTACTCTGAGACAATTGCTTTCTTCAATTCATAATGAAGAAATTGAAAAAAGAAGAGAGCTAAAAGAAGAAGAAATAAATGAAATTATATTTAGAGAGATAAAAAAGAGAGAGGAAGCAATGGTACTTTATGAGAAAGGCAAAAGAGATGATTTGGCGAAAAAAGAAAGAGAAGAAATTGAAATACTTAAAAAATACCTTCCTAAAATGCTTTCAGAAGAAGAAATTTCTGAAATTGTAGAAAAAACTATAAATGAGCTATCGGCGACTCCAAAAGATTTCGGTAAAATAATGGGAATAGTTATGACACAAGTTAAAGGGAAGGCAGACGGTCAGACGGTTGCAGGGATAGTAAAACAAAAACTGGGTTTAAAATGAAGATAATTTTTGACTTTAATGCTCAGAGAAAAAAGTTTTATTTAAAGAAAAGATTACTTAATGATACGAAGAGAATTCTAAAAAAATTTTTTAAAAACTCAAAGATATTTTATCTTTCAGTTTTTTTAGTGTCCTCCTCAAAAATAAAAAATTTAAATAAAAAATACAGAAAAATAAACAAATCTACCACAGTATTAAGTTTTCCCCAAGATGAACCATTGAAAAATAAAAAAAATGATGAAAAAATAGTACTTGGTGATATTTTTTTATGCCCTAAAGAAATTAGAAAGCGCGAAGAGAAAATAGATTTTTTCTTTAAGCACGGGTTATTGCACCTTTTAGGCCTTTCTCACAAAGACATGGAAAAATATGAAGATTTATAAAAAAAGAATAAAAGAAAGCTTTAAATGCGCTTTAAGAGGATTTAAAAAAGCAATAATTTCAGAAAAATCTTTAAGAATACATTTTTTAATAGCTTTTATCGTAATAATAGCAGGGCTAATCTTTAAAATTTCGAAAACAGAATGGCTATTTATAATAATGGTCATTGCCCTAGTTTTAGTTATAGAAATGGTCAATACAGCAGTAGAAAAAATTTTAGATTTAGTATGCAAAGAGGAAAATGGAGAAGTGGGATTTATAAAAGATTTTTTTGCTTCAATTGTATTGATTGCGTCATTGGGGGCAATGGTTATAGGATTAATTATCTTTATCCCCAAAATTATTAATCTTTTTTAATTTTTTTTGTTAAAATAAACATAAAAGGAGAGAGTTTTATATTTTAAAAATCTAATAAAAAATAGAATAAAATATGGACAGAAGAGAAATTCTAGCAAGCTTAGATATAGGAACTAGCAAGGTAGCAGTTTTAATTGGGAAATCTCTTCCTAGCTCTGCCCAAATCGATATAATAGGCATAGGGAAAGCTCCTGTCTCTTCTTTAAGAAAGGGGGTGGTAATCGATTTAGAAAGTACGATCTCTTCAATTTCAGAAGCATTAGAACAAGCGGAAAGAATGTCTGGTGTTAAAATTAATGAGGTAACTTTAGCTTTAGGGGGAAGCCATATTGAATCACAGTCTTCAAAGGGCGTAATTGCTGTTTCTAGGCCAGATGGAGAAGTGACACCTTCAGATAGGGATAGGGCAATTGAAGCAGCACAGGCAGTTGCACAACCAATGAATCGAGAAATAGTCCATATCATTCCTCAGTATTTTACTTTAGATGGCCAAGGAATGATTAAAGATCCCGTCGGAATGACTGGCATAAGACTTGAGGTAGAAACTCATATAATTACAGGTTCTTCACCAGCGATTAAAAATCTAGAAAAATGTGTATTTCAAGCAGGGCTTTCTGTAAGAGAGCCTGTATTTTCTATTTTGGCAGAAAGTGAAATTTTTTTGGATTCAAAACAAAAAGAAATTGGGGTAGTATTTTTAGATATTGGTGCAGCAACAACCCAAATGATAGTTTTTGAAGAAGGAACAGTAATTCATTCTGCAGTTTTACCTTTGGGTGGAAATTTAATTACAAACGATATTGCCATTGGCTTAAAAACCACAGTTGAATTAGCAGAAAAGGTAAAAATTAAATACGGCTCTGCAATTCCAGAAGAAATATCAGAAACCCAATCAATTTCTCTTTCCAAAATAGACCCCCAAGAAAAAGAAGAAGTAAGCAAGAAGTATCTCGCGGAAATCATCGAGGCGAGGCTTTCTGAAATTTTAGAAATGGTGAGAGTAGAACTCAAAAAGATAAAAAAAGACGCCAAACTGCCTGCCGGTGCAGTTTTCACTGGGGGCTCATCTCAAATAAAGGGACTGACTGAACTTTCAAAGAAAATTTTAAGACTCCCTTCTTCATTAGCGAAAACTGATGTAGTTATCGGGGGGCTTTCAGATAAAGTAGAAGACCCTTCTTTAGCAGCAGCTTTGAGTTTGCTTTTCTGGGGCAAGCACCATCAAGTTTCTAAAAGCGTTAAAACTTTTCCTGGATTAAACGAATTTATAGAGAAACTAAAAAATTTTTGGAAAATATTCAGACCATAGTAGACTGCAGAAGGAAAAATTTTTTAATATAAAAATTAATTATTTTTAAAAAAGACTTGACAGGAAAATGATAATTTGCTAATATACTAATTAATGAAGGGGGGTGGGCTGTAAGCCGCCAGGGGCTTACAGCCTGCCAGGTCCCCCAGCCCTCCTTCTAGGAGCTCCCGAAGGGCACCGGGAACCTCCTTGAAGGAGCCCGGCCCCGGGGAGGGCCGGGTGGCTCCCCCCTTCCACTCAACAATTAGAAAAAGGGGACCTGGAAACCTTAAAGCCAGGTCCCCCGGGGTGCCATAGGCCCTCCTGGCAGGGCCTACTCGCGATCATCAGTTAGACCAAGCCCGCCGTTTTCGTTTCGGCGGGCTTTCTGTTTTTAATTAGAATTCAATTTAATAAAACATCCAAAAATATTCAGACCATAGTAGACCGCAGAAGGAATATATAGAATATAAACTTAAAAAATGTTCTAAATAATATAAAGTTTTATTTTATTTTTCTTCTTATAAAAGCAGGTATTTCTAAATCTTCGTCTTCTTCCGTGGATTCTTTCTTTTCCTTTTGCTCCTCTTTTAGCTCTGGCTTCTTAACGAAGGGAGCTGGCTCTTTTACTTCCTCTTCTGATAATTCTGCAAGAGAACTTATCGTAAAGGCTTCTTCTTTTTCTTCTCTTCTTGGACGCCTTTCTTCTCCGAAACCAGTAGCAATCACTGTAATTTTGATCTCTCCTTGCATAGCTTCATCAATCATTGCCCCAAAAATAATATTCGCGTCAGGATGAGCTGCTTCAGTAATAGTTTTGGCTGCTTCATCAATTTCATACATTGACATATCTGGACCTCCAGTAATATTAAAAAGAATCCCCTTCGCCCCTTCAATTGATAAATCTAAAAGTGGTGAATCAATAGCTGCTCTCGCCGCTTCAATTGCTCTATTTTCTCCCTTTGATCTTCCAATTCCCATCAAGGCAGAACCCGCATCTTTCATTATTGTTTTTACATCAGCGAAATCAACATTAATAATTCCCGGGAGGGTTATTAAATCAGAAATTCCTTGAATTCCTTGACGCAAAACATCATCTACCACCGCAAAGGCGTCTAATAAAGTTGTTTTTTTATCAATAACTTGGAGAAGCTTATCATTGGGAATAACAATAAGGGTGTCTACATTGTCTTTTAGCTCTGCTACTGCCTTTTCTGCTACCTCTCTTCTTCTTGCGCCTTCAAAAGTAAAGGGTTTTGTTACAACACCAACCGTTAAGGCGCCTAATTCTCTTGCAATTGCAGCCACTATGGGGCCCGCTCCACTCCCGGTACCTCCCCCCATTCCGCAAGTGACAAAAACCATGTCTGAATTTTTTAATACATTATAAACTTCCTCTTTATTTTCCTCAATGGCTTTTCTTCCAATCTCAGGGTCAGCTCCTGAACCCAAGCCCCCTGTAGTTTCTTTTCCTATCTGGACTTTTATTGGAGCTGCACATGTAGAAAGAGCTTGTAAATCAGTATTGATTCCAATAAATTCTACTCCCTTAATTCTAGAATGTACCATTCTAGTAACTGCCGAATTTCCGCCTCCGCCTACACCGACAACTTTAATCCGAGCGACATTTAATGGTTCAGTTTCAATTTGCTCTCTATTTATAGATGCTTGCCTTTCATCTTCTTCTGCCATAAAATTTTTATTTTAAACCAAAATTTAATTTTAGTTTAAAGCTAAAAAAATCTCCTGTCAAGAAATAAATAAAAATTGATTTGACTTTTAAAATTATTAAATATGTTTGAGTTTAAGCTGGCGGCGCAGAAAAAAATCACGGTTCAGCCACCCCTCCGAGAAAAGCACCACCTGCGCCGCCAGCAAAAATCATTGCCCAGCTAATTTTATAGCTGGGCATTTCATTTCTATAAAATCTTCTATTTTTAATTAAAATTTTAAATAAACAAAAATGCTTTTTCTTTATATAGGGTTTATTATGCTTTAAAATTACATATTTAGAATAATTTATCCACAATTAGCGATAACAATTATTTTAAAAAATAATATAAAATGATATAAAATATAAAAAAATAAAATGAGATGTTTGCGTTGTAAAAAAGAAACTAAAGTTACAGAAACAAGAAAAAAGGGAGCCTTTATTGTTAAAAGAAAAAGAAAATGTATATCATGTGGATATCAATTCACAACAATTGAAAAAATTCTTCCTTTAAAAATATGGGTAAAGAAAAGAGACGGCAGAATTGAGCCCTTTTCCGAACAAAAATTAGAAAGGGGGCTAAAAAAAGCTTTTACTAAAAGGCCAATTAAAAATGATGAATTTGAAAATTTAATAGAGAAAATAAAAGATGAAATTAGGAGGAAAGAAAATAAACAAATTTCCACCAAAGAAATCGGACAAATTGTTATGGAAAATATTAAAAATATTGATGTGGTAGCATATTTAAGATTCGCTTCCATTTATAAAAATTTTGGGAGTTTAAATTCATTCGAAAAAGAAATTAAAAAATTAAAGAAAACAAAATGGCAAAAAACGAAATCCTGAAATTAATTAAAAAAAATCTAAAACTATCTCCTAATGCTTTATTAATTATTAAAAAACGCTATTTAATGAAAAATGAAAAGAAAGAGCCAATCGAGACGCCTTATGAGATGTTTTATAGAGTCGCTCATTATATTGCTCAGGCAGAAAAAAACTATAACTCCAATCCTAAATACCTTGAAAAAATAGAAAAAATTTTTGCCGAGATTCTCTCTAAATTAGAATTTCTCCCAAATTCTCCCACATTTACAGGCGCGGGAACACCACTTGGCCAGCTAGCAGCTTGTTTTGTATTGCCCGTAGAAGATGATATGGCTGCAATTATGGAAACCCTTAAAAATGCTGTCCTTATTCACAAATCAGGAGGGGGAACAGGCTTTGACTTTTCAAAATTGAGAAGAGAAGGAGCAGCAGTTGCTTCTTCTGGGGGGATTGCTTCGGGGCCAGTTTCTTTTATGAAAATGTATAATGCCGCTACTGAAGAAGTAAAACAAGGAGGGACAAGACGAGGAGCAAATATGGGAATTTTACGTGTTGACCATCCAGATATTGAAAAATTTATTGACTCCAAAAAAGACAATAATTCTTTAAATAACTTTAACATCTCAGTTGCTATTACTGATGAATTTATGAAATGTTTAAAGAAAAATAAAAAATACAATCTTGTAGACCCCCATGAAAAAAAGGTGATAAAGAAAGTGGAGGCTAGAAAAATATTTAATAAAATTGTAGAAAATGCTTGGAAAAATGGTGAACCAGGCATAGTTTTTATTGACGAAATAAACCGCCATAATCCAACCCCAAAGATAGGCAAGATTGAATCCACCAATCCTTGTGGGGAACAACCCCTCCTTCCTTATGAGTCATGCAATTTAGGTTCAATAAATCTTTCTAAATTTGTAAATAAAAATAAAAAGATAAACTGGGAAAGACTAGATTTTGTTGTAAAAAATGCTGTGAGATTTCTAGATAACGTTATCGATTTAAATAAATTCCCACTTCCCGAAATTGAAGAAATGACAAAAGCAAACAGGAAAATTGGTTTGGGTGTTATGGGATTCGCAGATATGCTAATTAAGCTTGAAATTCCTTATAATTCCGCTAAAGCTTTAAATTTGGCTGAAAGGGTAATGAAATTTATAAAACAAAAAGCCCAAGAAGCATCTCAAGAATTAGCAAAAGAACGTGGTCCATTTCCAAATTATAAAAAGAGTGTTTTTTATAAAAAGGGAAAAGTCTTAAGAAATGCTACTTTAACCACGATTGCTCCAACAGGCACGATTTCAATGATTGCTCAAACCTCAAGTGGCATTGAACCACTTTTTGCAGTTGTTTATGTCAAAAATATCCTTGAAGGCTCAAAGCTTTTAGAAATAAATCCCTTATTTGAAGAAGTAGCCAAAAAAGAAGGTTTCTTTAGTAAAGATTTAATGGAAAAGGTATCTGAGGATGGAACGCTTAAAAACATAGATGAAATCCCTGAGAAAATTAAAAAAATATTTATAACCGCAAGAGAAATTTCCCCTGAATGGCATATCAAAATGCAAGCAGTTTTTCAAAAATATACTGATAATGCTGTTTCAAAAACAATCAACTTTCCAAATGAAGCAACAAAAGAAGATATTAAAAAAGCTTATCTTTTGGCTTATAAACTTAAATTAAAAGGCTTAACTGTATATCGGGACGGAAGTAGGGAAGAACAAGTAATAGATTTTGGTGAAAAGAAGAAAAAAGAACCCCTAAAGCAACTTATTCCTGAAGAAAGACCCGAAATAACACATGGTTATACTTTCAAAACAAAAACTTCTTATGGAAATTTATATATAACCATCAATGAAGTAGATGGAAAGCCTTTTGAGGTATTCACCCAAATCGGTAAAGCAGGAGGCTTTTTTCACGCCAATACCGAAGCTATCTCTCGACTCATATCTTTATCTTTAAGGTCAGGAATTGACATTCAGCAAATCATTAATCAGTTAAAAGGAATTAGAGATCCCTCTCCTGCGTGGACAGAAAATGGCCTAATTTTGTCTTTGCCAGATGCGATCGCAAAAATAATGGAAAAGTACTGCACTCTTAAACAAGAACCGTTAAAACTTAACCTAACCTCCACAAAAGGAGAGCCAACTACACAAACCACTAACCCCCAAAATAGCCTTTCTCAGAACATCTCTTTAGCAAATGTGGGAGTAGCACCTATATGTATAGAATGTGGAGCCACCCTTGTATTCCAAGAGGGATGTTTTAAATGCCCCCTTTGCGGCTATTCCAAATGCGATCACTAAAAAGCTTAAATTATTTCTAAAAATAAAACCCATAAATTGAGTAAAAGGATTTTAGTAATTACTGGAAATGGCAAAGGGAAAACCACCTCAGCTATAGGATTAATTATTAGGTCATTAGGGCACAAAAAGAAGGTTTCGCTATTTAAATTTTTTAAATCACAACCAAGCGGCGAAGACAAGATTTTAAAAAATTTAGGAGTCAAAATCTTCAAATTTAAAAAAGCATTTTTCTTTAAGCCCTCAAAAATCCCAAAAGATTTAAAAATAGAATGCCAGAGGCTTTGGAGAGAAGTAGAAAAAGAAAGCGAGAATAAAAATTTAGTTATTCTAGACGAAATAAACCTAGCTCTATCTGCGAATATTATAAAAAAAGAAGTTTTCAAAAAATTTCTAAATACCACAAAGTCCAATATAGTTTGTACTGGGCGGAATGCTCCTTTATGGCTTCAAAAAATTGCTGATACTGTTTCAGAAATAAAAGAAAAAAAGCATATATATATAAAAGGTATAAAAGCCCAAGAAGGAATTGAGTTTTGATTTAAAAATTTAAAATTCAAATTAAATTTTGATATTTTGATTTTTTATCTTTTTCTATATAATTAAAAACATGCTTAATTTAAAAGAACTAAACGCTCAGCAAAAAGAGGCAATTACTCATAAAGAGGGACCCCTTTTGATAATTGCGGGGGCGGGTACTGGAAAAACAAAAGTAATCACTTATAGAATTGCCTATTTAATTGAAAAGGGGCTTGCTCTTCCTTCTGAAATTTTAGCTTTAACATTTACTGAAAAAGCAGCAAAAGAAATGGAGGAAAGAGTAGATCTTCTTTTGCCTTACGGAATATTTGATGTAGATATAATGACATTCCATTCTTTTGGAGAAAAAATCTTAAAAGAATATTCTACACTATTAGGTTTACCTTCAGACTTTAAACTCCTAAATAAGCTCGATCAGCTAATTTTTCTAAGAGACAATATTTATGAATTACCTCTCAAGATATTACGACCTGTTACTAATCCAACAAGTCATTTACATCATCTCTCAGTTCTTTTCTCTAGACTTAAAGAAGAAAATATTTCTCCTAAAAAATACTTGAATTGGGCAAAGAAAAATTTAGAAAAAGAAAAAAAGAAAAATGATGAGGCAAGAATTGAAAAGGCAAAAATTCATCTTGAAGGAGCTAGGGCCTATCAAAAGTATCAAGAATTACTTAAAAAAGAGGGGGCAGTAGATTTTGCTGATTTAATTTACCTTTCATATCATCTTTTGAAAAAGCACTCCTCAGTAAGAGAAAAAATAAGAAATAAATATAAATATATTTTAGTAGATGAATTTCAAGACACTAACTATCTCCAAAATGAATTATTAAAGCTCCTGATAAATGAAAAACAAAATATTACTGTTGTTGGAGACGATGACCAATCAATTTTTAGGTGGCGAGGGGCATCTCTTTCAAATATAATTACTTTCCAAAAAGATTTTCCAAAAACTAAAAAAATAGTTTTATCCCAAAATTATAGATCTCCTCAAGAAATATTGGATTCGGCATACAAAGTGATACAAAATAACAATCCTTATAGATTGGAGGTAAAATCAAAAGTAAATAAAAGGCTTATCGGAGAATTTAGTTCCAAAGACTCTATTATTTTTAAAAGTTTTGACCATGTCCACAGCGAAAGTGATTTTATTGTAAATGAAATAAAAAAAGCGATCAAAAAAAATATACCTTTAAGAGAAATCGCCATTCTTTTAAGAAGTAATAATTTAGCAAATCACTACATTAAAAACCTAAATTCAGCAGGTATTCCTTATGTATTTTCAGGGGAAAGTGGAATCTATTTTAAACCAGAAGTTTCAATGCTTGTAAGTTTAGTTAAGGCAATAACTTCAAATAACGATAGGCTAGCATATTATAATTTGGCACAATCAGAAGCTTATGATATAAATTTAGAAGATTTAACTGAAATATTCGATTTTATAAAAAGACATAATCTTTCGGTCTTTAAAACGCTTAAAAATATAAGAAAATATCAAAATTATCTTAATTTGGAGAGCGATACTGTAGAAAAAATTGAACTTTTAGCAAAGGATATCGAAGAACTTAGAAAAACATCAAAAGAACTTTCAGCAGGCCAGATAATTTATAAATTTTTAAAAGAAAAAGGTATTTTAAAAAAATTAAACGAGGTCCAAAGTATTGAAAATGAAATAAAAATAAAAAATATCGCAGACTTTTTTAAGCAAATTGTTTTAGAATTTGAAAAAGCCTCTAATAATCACTCGATTCATCATTTAGGAGAATATTTAGAAGATTTGCTTTCTGTTTATTCTTCTCCAGAAATAGAAGAATTAGACCCTGATTTTGAAGCAGTAAGAATTTTAACTTTCCATGCTGCAAAAGGACTGGAATTTAAAATTGTTTTTATGCCTGCTTTAACAAGTGATTACATTCCTTCGAGAGACAAAACCGAAATTCTTGAAATTCCAGAAGAATTTATACATGAAATTTTGCTACCTAATGATTATCATCTTCAAGAAGAAAGAAGACTTTTTTATGTGGGAATCACCAGAGCAAAAAAGAAACTTTTTCTAACTTATGCTTTAGACTATGGAGGGAAAAGAGCAAAAAAACCTTCTCCTTTTTTATATGAAGCTTTAGGAAAAGAAACAATTCTTAAGGACCAAAAATTAAAACTTCCGCAGCTTGAACAAATAAATATTTTTTCTTTCGAGGGAAAGAAAAAAAGTCAGCTTCTTTCTCCCAAATCTCCATTGGTTTTGAGTTATTCTTCAATTGACGATTATCTTACTTGCCCTTTGAAATATAAATTTGTAAAAATTTTAAGAATCCCTGTTCTTCAATCTTTTGCAGTAGCCTTTGGTTCTTCAATCCATGAAACAATAAATGAATATTATAAAAATTTAATAAATGGCAGAAAACTTTCAGAAGAAGAGATTTTAAAAATATTTAAACGCAAATGGCAAACCGAAGGATATTTACATAAAAAACACGAAAAAGAAGCATTCAAAGAAGCAAAAAAGGCTATTAGAAATTTTTACTCTCATAAATTATCAAGAATAGTTCCTGATGCCACAGAAAAATCTTTTTCTATACCTATAGGAGATGATATATTAAAGGTAAAATTCGACTTATTATTTAAGGGCAAAAAAGGAGTCAAAATTCTTGATTTTAAAACCTCATTTACTTCAAAGAAAAAAGCTCAAGAGCGAGCACAAAAAAGTCTCCAATTGAAAATTTATGCATGGGCATACAATAAAATTGAAAATGTTTTGCCTTCAAGTTTAGGCCTTGTTTTTGTAAATATGAGACCTATTTACATTGCAAAAGCGTTTTTTAGTGAAAAACAATTGCAAGATGTAGAAGAAAAAATAAAAAAAGTTAGCCAAAATATCAAAGAAGAGAAATTCGACCCAACTCCTTCTGCTTTTGCTTGCAGTTATTGTGCTTTTAGAGAAAACTGTCCCTTTGCCTATAGATAAGTTTTTATTATATAATTAAAAAAATGAATCTATTAATTTATATTATTTTAGGACTATTAGTAATCCTTTTGCTATTGTTTTTTTATTTTTTTCAAAAACAAAAAGAAGAATTAGAAAAATTTAAAAAAGATTTTTTAGAAGACCAAAGTTTAAATTTAATGAACCAAAATATCCAAGGGCTAAGAGGAGAAGTAAATCAACTACAAAATATTCTCAGCCAAAGGCTAGATGGTGCAGCAGCATTATTCAAAAATTTAGGTGTTGAAATAGGAAGATTGCAAGATTTATCAACTTCTATAAAAGACTTACAAGAATTTTTAAAATCGCCAAAACTAAGAGGAAATTTAGGAGAGCAAATTTTAAAAGATCTTTTAAGAGATATTTTACCTCAGGAGGCTTATTCTTTACAGCATCGATTCAAAGAAGGCCAAATTGTTGATGCGATAATAAAAACTTCCAAAGGCTTAATCCCAATTGATTCAAAATTCCCAATGGAGGTCTTTAAATCTTATTTTGAAGCCAAAGGCAAAGAGAAAAAAACTGCTCATCAAGAATTTAGGCGAGCCTTAAAAAAACATATTATCTCGATTTCACAAAAATATATCTCACCAAAAGACAAAACTTTAAATTTTGCAGTTATGTATATACCTTCAGAATCAGTTTATTATCAAATAATGAGTCGCGATCAAGATTTAGTAGAATTCGGATATAAAAATAAAGTTTTTATTGTTTCTCCAAATACATTTTATTATTTTTTAAAACTTATTCTTACAGGTCTTGAAACTCATAAAATTGACCAAATAGCCCAAGAAATAATAAATAATTTTGAAGAAATAAAAAATGATTCTGATAAATTAGGCCAATATTTATTAGTATTATCAAGACATATAAAAAATGCTTACTTAGCAATGGATGCTACAGAAAAACAATATGAGAAAATGAATAATAAATTAGCGCACGCAAAAAGACCCCTAATTAAAAAATAAATATTTTTCCGCAATAGCTAAAAATTGCTTTCTCTTATTTTTATTTAATTTTTAAAAAAGTAATTTAATATTGACTATTTATAACTTTTTTGCTAAAATGCTATGTGAAAAAATTTAATTAAAATTTAGGTATTTAAATAAAAAATTTAGTTTGCTGAAGAAAGGGGGCGCGGAGGACTAAAAAATGCTATACAGCTTAAACCTCCTTTTAAAACGCCGAGCCCTTTCTTCGGCAAACTAAGTTTTTTAAAAAGACTCCTTCCTGAGGTGGCCAAACTGGGTTTGCCCCTCCTTTCCCAGTTTGCCACCCCAAGAGGGAGTCTTTTTAATTTATATAAAAAATTTTTAGTGTTCGCTAAAAAATTTATTTATTATAATTTAATATAACATTTGACTTATCAATTTTTCTGTGTTAATTGTGAAATAATTGGTTGGAACCTTAAAAAACTAAGGAGGGTGAAAATGAAGAAATACAACTTGTTGTTTATTTTTGTTCTCGTAACAATACCTGTTGTTCGTGCTCACTGTGCCCCAGGCGTAGGCGTATGGGGAGGAATAGTGGGAACAGAAATTGAAGAGCCGAAGATACCACCCACCTTGTGGGTTGGTATAACGGCTCTTTATAGAGGGGAAGCATTAGTTTCTCTCTCTACAGACACCCCCATTTCCATATGGGGAGTCAGACATCCCTCGGTTTATTATATTTTTGATATAAAAACCAACCTCCCCCACGTGAGGGAGGTAGAGGTTAACGGCGTTTCTTCCCCTTATGGGGAAGAAATAATAATCCCCTCGATGGAATTAAAACGAGGAGCGAATTACCTCGAAGTCTCCCTCAAAGGAGACTTCAAAGTAGAAAGAATAACTCTCCTTTTTTTCAGGATTTCTAATAGAAAAAAGGGGGTCATTTCCACCCATCTCACAATGTATCTTACAGAGGTGGGGGAAGACCCCTCAGAAATCATTGAGTTTTTCCAAAGTAGGGGATGGGTATATCATTATACCCATACACCCCTACAAATTGTCAGAGGATCCATAAGATTCATTTGGGGTGGAAGAGAAGTGGAAGGGAAGATCAAAGAAAGAAAGGGAGAAAAAATAAAAATAAGGATTGATGGGGTGGAAGGGAAAGTGTTGGTAAAATGGATTGAGAGTGGCGGATGGCGGTGGCAGAAAGTGGTGGATGTAAATCCACCACTGGAGTTAGAACTGAAAACCCCAGAATGGGGGAGGTTAGAAATTACCTCCCTTGTCTCTGGGGAAAGTAAGGCAATAGAAGTCGAAGGATGGTGAAGAAGATGAAGAAAATTATTCTTATTATAATTTCTGTATTCTTTTTAATGCAATCAACGATGGCTGAAATGGCTGAGCACCAACCGGTGCTCGCTATCGTTGAGTTATCTGAAGCCAGGGCGCCAATTGATGAAGCGTTCCTGGCTCAAGAGTGGCCGCGCTATGAGCCACTCTGCGCAGCTTTAGGGTATAAATTTAAATATGTAGATGTAGAAATCAATGTGGTCCCACTGACAATTTCACCCCCACTCATCGTGGGGGTAGCTAGTGGTTCCCCAGCCAAAGTGTGCTGGGGCCTTTGGATAAAGGGAAATCCCATCCCAGGTTTTAAATATGACCTGGGTAACGGTAATTTTTTGCATTTTGAAAAGGGAGCCAGGGGGAATGTAATGGTAGTTGAATGCATCCCCCTCCCCCAAGGTCCTCCGGGACCCGCGGGCCCCCCTGGTCCGCAAGGACCACAAGGGCCTGAAGGCCCGCAGGGTCCCCCGGGTCCACAAGGCCCCGAAGGGTTGCAAGGGCCTGCCGGCCCGCAAGGCCCACAGGGTCCCGAAGGCCCTCAAGCACCTCCAGCGGCTAATTTCATCCTCCCCGGCATTCATCATATGACCGGGGTATGGATGAAAAGAAATTATCAAGTGGGGGTGGTAGGGTTCTGGCGGAGACATTATTGCATATCTCCATCTCCGCCACTTGTAGGAGTCCCCTGCCCACCGGGAACTCCCCCCCCACTCCCACCGGTTCCTCGGTGAATCCTAGCCCCCCGATAATCACATCGGGGGGCTTTTAATTTTTAAAAAATCACCAATTTTAAAAATTCTATTGACTATAAAATAATTTTTAGTTATAGTGGCCTAAACAGAATAAATAAATAGAAGAAATGGATAAGTCTGAGAAAATCTATTTTAAAAAAATATTTAAATTTTTGCCCTTCATTTTAGTGGGCCTTTTTATCTCCAATATTATTTTCCCTAAAATTGTGCAATCTTTTGGTCCTGAGTTTAATATTTTCCCTAATGACCCAAAAACTTTACAAGTTGCTAATTCTACAACCCAAACAGGATGGCAACCAGAAATCCAAGCAAAAGCCGAGGATGTCGTTGCCTTCCTTATTTATTATCATAATGGCATAGATAACACTGTGGCTAAAAATACTAAAATAAGGGTTGATTTACCAAAAACCGCTTCTTCTCCCATAAAGATTACCTCATTTTTATGGGCTGATAATACTTCAAAAACAATCGTTGACACTGCTTTGATAAAAACCTCTGAACCTTTAGAAATTGAATATATTAAAGGTTCAACAAAGTGGTATAAAGAAGGTTCCCAGACTCCTTTAAATTTACCAGATGGCATTACTTCCCAATATGGGGTAAATATAGGAGATATCAAAGGATGCTGGGAATATGCAGGATATGTAGTTTTTCAAGCAAAATTAAAAACTCCTGTAAAAATTTCTTTAGGTTTAGAAAAGAAAGTTACAAATTCTACAATTAAGGGTGACACTTATAATTGGAAAAAACAAGTTTCGGCAAAATATAATGAAATAGTTGCTTTTAATCTTTTTGTCTATAATTCAGGAAATATTTGTCTTTCTAAAGTTAGAGTTTTTGACTATTTACCAGAAGGACTCTCTTATATACAAAATTCAACATTCTTATATCAAAACGGCAAAAAGACTCCTTTACCTGATGGAATTACTTCCAAAGAAGGAATTTATATAAATAATCTTCAACCAGGATTAAATAATGGCGCATATATAGTGTTTAAAGCAAAAGTTAATGTTCACGAAAATAAAAACTTAACAAATTCCGCTGAAGCGAAATATGATAAAATCTCAGCAAAAGATTATGCTTATATAAATGTAATAGAGCCTGCAATTTTAAAGCTTGAACTAGAAAAAACTGTAAAAAATCTAACAAAACAAACTTTATTTTCTAAATCAATAGACGCAAATCCTGGTGAAATTGTACAATTCAAAATTACTTTAAAAAATCTTGGGAATACTGAACTTAAAAATGTCTATTTAGAAGATAATCTTCCTCAAGAACTCATTTTCCAAAGCTCTTCAATCACTTCTCAATATTCCAACCAAAAACTAATTTGGTACTGGAATAAGCTTGAAAAAAATGGCATTATAAATGTTTATATAAACGCAAAAGCAAAAGAATTGTCTCCTGGAACATATAGGCTTAAAAATATAGCTTTAACTCAAGCAGATGGAGTATTTCCTTTAATTGACGAGGCTTTTGTGAATGTTAGAATTTCGCCTCCGGCTCCCCAAGTTTCAGATTATTATTTAGATAAAAAAGTGATAAATCTTTCTGGCTCTAATAATTGGTTAGATAATACTGAAGCATATCCAGAAGATATTCTCCAATATAAAATCTATTTCAAAAACATAGGGAATAAAACTGAGGAGATAAAAATAACTGATGATTTACCTCAGCTTGTAAGTTATATTGAAAACTCTGGGAAAATAGAAGTGAAAGGGAAAACAATTCTTTTCTCTACAAAACTCTTCTCTACTGAAGGAATAAAAATTTCTTTGGCAGAAGGCGAAGAAGGCGTAATTTACTTTAAGGTAAAAATTTCTCCCTCTGTTTTAGCAGGTTCTTCCTTAAAAAACACAGCCTATCTTGTATCTCCAACTAAAACTCTTTCTGATAGCGTAATAACAATAATAAAACAAAGGCCAACTCAAATTCAGCCCAAAATAGAAGAATTGCCAAAAACAGGAAATCTTGCATTTGCGCCTCTTTCAATTTTGGTTTTCCTTTCTGGGTTGCTTGTTTCTAAAAAGAGAAAAAACTCTTAAAAAATAGTATAATAAAAATATGGATAGGCAAAAAATTGCTTCTATTTTAAAGATTGAGCAAAAAAGAAAAGAACTAAAAAAACTAGAAGAAGAGCTCAAAAACCCAAATTTTTGGAAAAAAGAAGATGCCTCCAAAAAAGCTTCTAAATACTCTTATCTTAAAAAAATAATTGAAAAATTTGATAGCAACAGAAAAGAAGATCTCAAAGAACTTCAAAAAGAACTATTATTTAGTGGTCCTTTTGATAAAAATCCTGCAATTTTATCTATCTCTGCAGGAACAGGAGGAGTAGACGCTTGCGATTGTGCAGAAATTTTAGAAAGAATGTATCTTAAATTTTGTGAGAGAAAAAATTTAAAAGTAACTCTTTTGAATAGATTAAAAAATAAAGAAGCAGGAATAAAAAGCGCTTCTTATAAAATAGAAGGAGAAAATGCTTATGGTATTTTGAAATCAGAAAATGGGATCCACAGAATCGTAAGAAAAAGTCCTTTTAATTCACAAAATCTAAGACAAACATCTTTTGTTTTAATAGAAGTTATTCCCGAAATAGAAAACCCAAAAATTGAAATTAATGAAAAGGATTTAAAAATTGAGACTTTTCGTTCATCAGGCCACGGAGGCCAATCTGTTAACACCACTGATTCTGCTGTAAGGATAACTCATCTACCAACCAAAATTTCAGTTTCTTGCCAAAATGAAAGATCTCAAATTCAAAATAAAAACGAGGCCTTAAAAATTTTAAAATCAAAACTTTGGCTAAACAAATTAAAAGAAATAGAAGAGAAAAAAAGAAAATTTAAAGGCGAGACTCTGGCAACGTGGGGAAGGCAAATTCGTTCATATATTTTTGATCCTTATAAACTTGTAAAAGACCACAGAACAAATTATAAAGAAAATGATATTGAGGAAGTTCTCGAAGGAAAAATTGACGGCTTTATCGAATCATATATTAAAAAATTTCAAAGATTAATTACTAATTGATTTTTTAAAAAATAAAATCTAAAATTTAAACGTCTTTTAACTAAATTTAAAAATGTTTGAGCAATTCAAAAATTTATTAAAACTTCAAAAAGAAGCAAAAAAAATACAGAGTGAATTAAGAAATTTAATTATAGAAGCAGAAGGAGAGGGGGGGAAAGTAAAAATAGAAATGAATGGTGAGCAAAAAATACTAAAAATCGACATTGATGAGTCTTTACTCTCTCCTTCTAACAAACAAAGGCTTGAAAAAATTATTTTAAATACTATAGCAGAAGCGTCAAAAGCAGTACAAAAAATTATCGCCCAAAAGGGAAAATCAATGCTTGGAGACTTCTCTAATTTTCTAAAATAGAGCAAAAAGCAATTGATAAATAAAATGGATAAATACTTAATTGCGGGCCTAGGAAATCCTGGCAAAGAATATATTTACACAAGACATAATTTTGGTTTTTTAGCGATTGATTATTTAAAAAATTTACTTTCAAAACTACTAAACAGAGAAATAAAGCTTTCCTTTTATCCTAAATTTAAAAGCGAAATTTCTATCTTTAATTTTCTAGAAAAACAAGTTTTTTTAGCTAAACCCCAATCATTTATGAATGAATCTGGAAGGATAATAAAGATAATTGACTATTTTTACAAACCCCAAAAAATTATAATTATTTACGATGACATCAACTTGCCCTTAGGAATGATAAGGATGAGAAATAATGGTTCAAGCGGCGGCCACAAGGGTATTGAAAGCATAATTCAAAATATAGGTAATGATTTCTTTAGGGTGAAGCTGGGTATTGGTCCCCAACCTAAAATAATTTCAAGAGAAAAATTTGTTTTACAAAATTTCTCAAACAAAGAAAAGCAAAAAATAAAATTTATTCTTAGACTTGCTTTGGCGACATTAATTGAAAAAATAAAAAATAATAATTTTGAAAATATCACCTTAAAAATTTAGGAGCTAATAATTTTGTTGAAAAAAATTTATAAATAGTATATTCTACTTAGGGCAAAATAACTCAGGGGGGTCTATGAAAAAAGTTCCAAAAAAACTCAAAAAAATTAAAGAAAAAATTGAAGATAAATTTTATTCAATTGACGAAGCAGTTGATTTTTTGATAAAAAATAATTACACAAAATTTGATTCAACTTTAGAATTACATCTTAATTTAAACCTTAAAAAGGGCAAAGAAAAAGCAAATTTCAGAATTCTTCTCTCGCCTCCTCATCCCTTATCAACAATTAAAAAAATAGCGGTTTTGGGCAAAAATATTAAAACTAAATCCGATAAAGTTATTAACTCAAAAAAAGATATTCTTGAAGCAATAAAAAAGGGAAAAATAAATTTTAGTATATTAATAGTTGAGAAAGATTTTTTAAAAGAAATCTCGCCTTATGCAAAAATTTTAGGCCCCAAGGGTTTGATGCCAACAGAAAAAAATCAAACTTTGGTTGATAATGCAGAGATTGCCTTAGAGAAAATTCTAAAAGGCCAAAGAGAGATAAGGCCAGACGCAGATGATTTGTTACATATTCCTTGCGGAAAAATATCTTTGGGAAAAGAAAAAATTTTAGAGAACATTAATTATATAATTCAGCAAATTAAAAATAATAGACCCCAAAGCATAAAAGGAGAATTCATTAAAAAAATTTATTTAACCTCAACGATTGGGCCATCATTAAAAATAGACTTGGGTTTGATAAAATAAAACTTGACATAATATTATAATTCCTTATAATTTATTATATAAGCCACAGACAGCAGGCATAAAAATAAGTCCTGCCGAGGCAAAAGGAGTTTAATTTTTCCTGTCTGTGGCGACAGGATTTTTTAATTAATTTTAAAAATGCTAACAAGAGAGCAAAAAGAAGAAATTGTTAAAGAACTAATTTCAGAATTTGGAAGCCAAAACTTTGCTTTTTTTAATTTTGAAAATATCACCTCCCAAGAGATAGCTGAATTAAAACTAAAAGCAAAAAAAGAACATTTAAAAGCAAAGGTAATTAAAAGAAAATTAATTGAGATAGCTTTTAAAAAACTAAATATAAAATCAGAATTGCCTCAGGGGCATTATCTTTGCATAACTTCACAAAAAGACGAAATTCTACCTTTTAAATTTGTTGCCCAATTTATTAAAGAAAAAGAAAGAGGCTCATTCCAGGGCGGAATTTTCGAAAAAAATTTTATAGACAAAGTTGAGGCAGAAAAAATAGCAAATCTTCCTTCTAAAGAAGAATTAAAGGCAAAACTTGTATATGTTTTAAATTCTCCTCTTTGGAGCATTTATAATTCTATTTCTTATAACCTTAGAGGATTATTAAATATCTTAAAACAAAAAGCTACAGAAGCTTAAATTATAAACTAAAAATTAAACCATGGCTGAAGAAAAAGAGACCCCAAAAGAAAAAGGAAAGTTTGAAAAACTTATCTCAGAAATTGAAAAACTTTCTGTGAAAGACTTGGCTCAACTTGTAAAAGAACTAGAGGAGCGTTTTGGTATAGAAGCCCAAGCTCCAGTAGCAGTTGCTGCTGCTCCTCAAGCTTCTCAAGAAGGCGAAGCCCAAGAAGAACAATCTACTTTAGTGAATGTTGTAATTGTAGATTCAGGAGACAAAAAAATTGAAGTAATTAAAGCAATCAGAGAAATCAATCAAGAAATTGGTCTAAAAGAAGCAAAAGACATGGTTGACAATCCTCCAGCAGAAGTCGCAAAAGAAGTTAAAAGAGAAGAAGCTGAAGAAATGAAGAAAAAACTTGAAAGTGCTGGTGCAAAAGTAGAATTGAAATAAAATATTATAAAGCTCCTAAAACATGGGCTTTGTTTTAAAAAAAGAGATAAGAAAAAGAAGAGTAGGCCTAATAAAAACGGGGGGCAAAAAACTTTTAACCCCTTATTATTTCCCTACCGCCACCGTAGGTGCTGTAAAAGGAATAGGGCTTTGGGAATTAAAAAAAATGGGGTTTGCTGGAATATTGGCAAATACCTATCATTTATATTTAAGGCCAGGCCAAAAATTTATAAAAAAGACTGGGGGGCTTCATAAGTGGTTAAATTGGGAAGATATTATTTTAACTGATTCGGGAGGATATCAAGTTTTTAGCCTAGGTCTCTCAAAAAATAAAAAACCTCTGGTAAAAATAACCCAAAGGGGAGTTGAATTCAAATCTCACCTTGATGGTTCTAAACATTTTTTTACTCCGGAAAAAGTAATAGAAATTCAGCTTGATTTCAAAAGCGATATTATTATGCCTTTGGATATATGTTCTAGAAGCAATACAACAAAAAAAGAAGTTGAAAAAGAAGGATATTTAACTTTAGAATGGCTAAAAAGATCAAAAAATTTATTTGACAAAAAAATTAGGTCTTTATCCAAAACCAAAATCAATGGTGCTCAAAAATTAGGTAAAATAGGAAAGGAGATTTCTCAAAAAAGTTTTTATAGACCCTTACTTTTTGGAATCATCCAGGGGGGAACCTTTTTGGATTTAAGAGAAAGGCTCGCAAAAGAAACTATAAAATTAAATCTTGATGGTTACGCAATTGGGGGGCTCTCAGTAGGAGAGAAAAAAGAAAAGATGTGGAAGGTAATTAAATTTTTAGATAAAATTTTGCCCAAAAATAAACCAAGGTACCTAATGGGGGTGGGGGATTTAAACGACTATATAAAAGCAATAAATTTAGGGATAGATTTGGTAGATTGTGTTTTGCCTACAAGACTGGGAAGACATGGGATAGCATATAAAATAAAAAAGCTATCTTTTAAAAACCCCTCTAATATAGAGGTAATAAAACTTGATTTGAGAAAAAAATGGGCTAAAAATTCTTTTGAGCCCCTCGATGAAAAATGTCTTTGCGAAGCTTGCAAAAATAATCTTTCTATTTCTTATTTACACCATCTTATAAAAGAAGATGAAATTTTAAGTAAAAGATTATTGAGTTTACATAATTTGGCAACTCTAAAAAGAATAAACGAATGCCTGAGGGAATAAAAATTCAGAAAGAACACCAAAAATACTAAAAATCTCTCGAGTTGAAAGAAAAATAGTCAAAATTAGAATTTTCACAAAACCCATCTTTAAAATATAAAATTTTTGCTACTATTTTTATCTCTTTAATGTAAGAGATAATATATTTTTATTAATTTCATAAAATGATATAATAAAACAAATGACTGAAATTTTAGGGCTGACTTTTATAATTTTTGCTTTATTTATTTTTGCCTATTTGGCTTTTAAATACTATCTAATCAATTTGGCTTTAAAATTCCAAAAAGAAATCTCAAAAAACTGGGTATTTCTTTTAATAAAAGTCCCCAAAGAACAAAAACCTCGCGAAGGAGAGCAGCCAAAAGAAGCAAAAGAACTTATAAGTATTTTTGAACAATTTTTATCAACCCTTTATTCTGTATATAAACAAGACATAAAAAGAAAAATTACTGGCCAACCCCACTTTTCTTTAGAGATAACTGCGAGGGATGATGAAATCGGTTTTTATTTAGCAACCCCTAAACAATATGCCGAAGAGGTCCAAAAACAAATTTATGCTTTCTATCCCTCTTCAGAAATTTCGCAAGTCTCAAATTATAGATTGTTCGAAAAACCTCCCGCTGCTATCGCCTTAGCAGAAGTATCGCTTTTAAAAAAATTTGTTCTCCCTATAAACACTTATCTTAATTTTGAAGCAGACCCCTTAAACAGCCTTACTAATCCTTTAACAAAAGTGGCTAAAACCGACAAAGCAATGATTCAAGTAGTTCTAAGACCTTCTGATGATTCATGGAGACTGGAAAGCGAAAAAAGTATTCAAAAATTAATGGAAGGTAAAAAAATAGAAGAAAGTGGACCAAAATGGGCAAAACAAATAAAAAAAATAGGAAGCTTTATTTCGGAAATTATAGAAACTTTTAAAGGCAAAAAAGAAAGCGCGCCAAAAGAAACTCCTCAGACTTCTCCGCTTGCAGAAGAACAAATTAAATTAATACAAGAGAAATCCTCAAAACCAGGTTTTGAAGTCCAAGTTCGTGTTCTCGCTACTGGAAGTGATGAAAACTTGGCTTCCTCAAACCTAAGACTAATTCTTGCTGGATTTTCTCAATTCGCTTCCCCTGAAAAAAATGGCCTAAAAGCAAAAGAAATTAAAGATAACAAAAAAGAATTCCTTTCAGATATTATTTTTAGGATGTTTAACCCCAAAGGCAAGAAGATGACTCTTAACTCAGAAGAAATTGCTTCTTTTTATCATTTTCCTAATCAATTTATTGAAACCCCCCATATAAAATGGCTTTTATATAAACAAGCACCCCCTCCCGCAAATTTGCCCCATGAAGGAACATTGATTGGGAAAGCAGTGTTTAGAGGGCAAGAAGTCCCGGTTTATATAAAAAATGAGGATAGGCTCCGCCATATTTATATAATTGGAAAAACGGGCACGGGAAAAACCACCTTGCTTGAAAATATGATTTTATCTGACATAAAAAACGGGAATGGAGTAGGGGTGCTTGACCCCCATGGAGATTTGGCAGAAAGAATTCTAGCAAAAATTCCGAATGAAAGAATTAAGGATGTAATTTACTTTGACCCTGGTGGTAATTTAAATTATCCTTTGGGCTTCAATCTTTTAGAATGGAAAAACCCTTATGAAAAAGATTTTCTTGTTCAGGAAGCTATAGCAATTTTTTATAAAATTTTCGACCCAACACGCCAAGGTTTTATTGGTCCTCAATTTGAACATTGGATGAGAAATGCAGCCCTAACACTAATGGAACAGCCAGAAGGAGGTTCACTTGTAGAAATCCCTGCACTATTTACTGACGAAGCTTTTAGAAATAAATGCATAGCAAACGTAAAAGATGAAGTAGTAAAAGCTTTTTGGCAAAAACAAATGGCTCAAACTGCTGACTTTCATAAATCAGAAATGCTTAATTACTTTATTTCAAAATTCGGGAGATTCATGACTAACGATATGCTAAGAAATGTAATTGGCCAAAAAAAATCATCTTTTAATATAAGAAAAGCGATGGATGAAGGAAAAATTTTGATTGTAAATCTATCAAAAGGGAAAATGGGCGAAATCAATTCAAATATGATAGGAATGATTCTTGTATCTAAAATCCAAATGGCTGCAATGAGTAGAGCAGATACCCCAGAAAAAGAAAGGAGAATTTTCTATTTATATGTAGATGAGTTCCAAAACTTTGTCACTGACTCATTTGCTCATATTTTATCTGAAGCCCGAAAATATGCTTTGGGCTTAACAATTGCTAATCAATATGTTGCTCAACTTGATGAACAAATAAGAGATGCTGTTTTTGGAAATGTGGGTACATTGATAGCTTTCAGAATAGGAGCACAAGAAGCAGAATATATAGCAAAAGAACTTGAACCCGTATTTGACGAATTTGATTTAATAAATGTAGCTAAATTTAATGCTTATATAAGGATGATAATTGATAATATGCCAGCGCGACCTTTCTCTATGCAAACAATAAAAGAAGAAACACCCGAAGATTGGAAAAAGGCAGAATTCATCAAAAATTGGGTAGCAAAAACATATGGAAGACCTAAAGAATTGGTAGAGAAAGAAACAACTGCTTTTGTAAGAGCCTATACACCAGACCCCAATATGATTACAGATAAGGAAAAGGGCGAAATATAAATTTAATTTTGCACTTTTTCAAAAATAAAGTCTAACCATGAAAGATATATATCCAATAGAGAATGAGGGGCTTAAAAAGAAAGGGAAACTCTCTAAATTATTTTTTAAAAAAACAATACCCAGAAAAAAAACATCTTTTTTTAAAAAAATTTTAGGTAAACTAAAATTTAATTCTAAATTAGCTAAAAAGAAAATAGACGAGCTGGCTAATGTAAAAGGAGGCACAAAAGAAAAATTATTTTTTGATATAAAGGGTGAGCCTACCCACGCTCAGCCAAATTTAAAATTTAAACAAAGAAAGTTTTTTACCAATTTAAAATCAAAATTAAAAAATAAAATATCTCAATCGAAAAAAATCTTTGAGATAAAAGAAAGTAAAGCTAAATTTAAAAAAGCACCTCAGCCGAAACAAAAAATCCCCCTTATTAAAAAGCTTTTCAGCCCTATTGAAGAAAAGCCAAAAATCCTACCAAAAGCAACACCAAAAACACAAACACACCTTCGAAAAGCAATTGGCACACCTTTAAAAGAAAAAAAATATTTAAACTATTTTTTGCCCTTGCTTGCTTTTGTAATGGCTTCAATTCTAATGGGGGGCTATTTTTTTAGAGAGAACATGAAAAATTTAGCCCTCAACTTAATAAATAATTTAACAAATAAAATAGCAAATCCACAAAAAAACATTAAAGAATCCCAAACACCCCTGCCCAAAATAGAAGTAGAGGCTCCAAAAATCCCCCTCGCATATTATGTGGTCCAAAAACAAGAAAAGGCCTATCTTAAAACTTTTAATTCTGAAAAAGAGGAAACCCTTTTTTCTTTCTTACCCCAATCAATTTTAAAAGAAGAAAGTGTAGCCCTTGGAAAAGAATATTTTGCTTTTATTGATAAAGATGGATTAAAAATTTACCATCTTAAAGAAAAAGAAGAAGACTTAATTTTAACCTCCACAAATATTTCTCGGATAACTAAGGTTAGGATTTCTCCGAATGAAAAATTTCTTGCTTTTTTAGTAATAAAAGAAGCTCAGCCCTCAGTTTATCTTTATTCTTTTAGGGAAAAAAGGATTCTTGAAGGGAGTTTCACGGCGACTTTATTTACATTTAATTCAAAAAATCAATTACTTTATAGCTATGGCAATGCTTTATTTCTTTATGATTTAGACAAAAATGAAAGTTTAAAAATTACAGAATTTGAAAAACCGGTTCTTGGGCTATTTGCTCAAAATAACGATAACTTTATTGTTACAGGCGAGAAAAAAACAATTACACTTTGGCAATTAAATGAAGAACAAAGTTGTACCAATATAAGTAATCTCCAACTTGTTTTTGACTTTAATATTGAAGACTTTGGGCTCGCTAAAAAAGAAGACACTCTTTATGTCTCTTTGTCAGGAGAAACTTTAGCTATAGATTTAAAGACTAAAACCAAAAAAGAATACATTTTTAGCGTCTCGGTGTATAAACTTCTTAATTACATAAAAGAAAAAGATTATTTTGTCGCCCTTAAAAAGACATCTGCATTAAGAGAAACCTCGCTTATAATTTTCAAAGATAAAGAAATAATTTTTGAGTCCCCCATAGAAGAAAAAATAATATTTATCAAATAAAAAATTATCCAAAATTTAATTAAATAATTCCTAGGTAGTCATTAAGGATTCGCTGGGGGTTGATTGAAATCACTATCTTGAGATTGGGGAGGATTTTCAAAATTTATTAAGTCTGGCGCCTGAGAAAGAGGCGACTGAGGTTGAGGTGGTTGGGGTTGAGGTGATTGGGGTTGAGGTGGTTGGGGTTGAAGCGTTGAAGTCTGAAATGACTGGGGTTCCTGAGGCGATTGAATTTGCTGAGGAAAATTTTCTAAACTTGTAGTCTGGGGAGTGGGTTCAGGAGTTGCCATTTGAGGTGAATTAGAGGGCTCTTGTGGTTGTATCGATTCTGGCTGTTGAGGTTGTTGATTAGGCTCAATAGTTGGCTCTTGGGATTCTCCGCTCTGAGGAAGTAATTCTCCTTCCAGTCTAGAAGCCTCCTCTCCCAAAGAATCAATATTCCCTGGCTGAGGAGATAAATTTTGCAAATTTTCTCCCCCCTGAGAATAAGGCTGAGTAGCCGAAGATGATTGCTCTTCAAATTGAGGTTCCTGAATTTTAGGTGATTGGGACTGAGATTCTTGAAGTGAAGGTGATGGTTGATAAACCTGAGGCTGAGAAGAAACTGGCTCTTGAACAGGACTCGAAACTTGGGAAGCTGAAAAGTTATCAGTTGGCTGAGCAGGAGCTAATTGAGTGCCTTCGGGAGAGAGATAAGAAGAAAATTGAGGATTTTGAGTTTGATTAGGATTATTGTCTAAAAATTGAGACTCCGTTCCCGAAGTGGCCCCTCCCTGAAAAGTAGAATTTTCTTGGGTAGATGAAGGTTGCCCCCCAGAAGGAGGTGTAGAATCTAAACCCTCAAAGGGATCTACTATTTGAGCATCAGTATTAGGATTCTGCGGTTCAGATTGAGGTTGGGAGTTAGATTGAGATTGTTGATTAGACACTTCTTCATTGTTCTCTAAATAAGAATTTTGTGAGGCACCCATTGAATTCTGGTCATAACTTTGCATATTCAAAATTAATTTTATAGCCTAATTTTATATCAAATTTATGAAAAAAGCAATAATTTTTAAAAAAATTTCTCTCTTTTACCTTAGGTTTTCACTAAATTTGTGGATAACTTTTATATAAAAATATTTTATAATTATAAACAAAGTTAATAAATTAAATTTATTTATGAAGAAAAAAAAATCTACCGGAAAAAACAAAACCCCAAAAATCAATTTTCCCTTGATGGAAATAGAAGATTATGCTAAAATTTTAGATACTGATATTTTTGAGCTTTTGGGCCTTCAAAATCTTCCCCAAGAAAAAAAATCAGAAATCGCTCATCGAATCGGTAACATTATCATAGATAGGGTGTTAATCAGGCTCGATTCTATGCTAAGGGGGCCCGAAATTGCTGAATTAAAATTTTTAACTGAAAGAGATGACAAAGAGGGACTTGTAGAATTTTTTAAAACAAGAAACATTGATATCGCAAAAATGATGGTAGAGGAGGCGATAGCACTAAAAGCCCAATTGGTAAATTTTGTAACATGGGCTGCAAAAAAATAATTAAAACAAACTAAATCAAACAAAAAATTAAAAACTAATTTTATTATGGTTGAAGGCGAATTTCCTCATAATAATAGACCTCCCCAAGGCTCAAATTCAGCAGAAAGCCAAGAAAATCTAAACCAGGGTCAAGGAAATCAAAATCAAGAAACTCCTAGGGAGGAAAATATTCCAAATGAGGTAGGAGGGGGAGAAAATCTACCAGCTCAAGAAGAAACTCAACAAGATCAAGAAGGACAACAAGATGAACAAAATCAAAATAATACTTATGCGGAAGCAGGAGAGGATATTTTGAATATCAATAGAGAAGACTTGGAAGGAGAATCTCAATCAAACCAACAAGAAGAGACAAATCAGCAAACAGAAGAAGCACAACAAGAGGAGATAGAACAAACAACCCCGGAAGCAGCAGCCCTTCAAGAAACCTTACAACGACTAGAAGAACAACTTAGAAATCTTAGGGAAGAAAATAACAGATTACGAGAAGAAATAAGGCAAATAAGTAAGGAGAGAGAAGGTGGTGGAAATGGCAGAGAAGGTGGTGAAGAAGAACGTTCAGAAGAAGAAGGTGGTGGAAATGGTGGTGAAGGTGGTGGAAATGGCAGAGAAGGTGGTGAAGAAGAACGTTCAGAAGAAGAAGGTGGTGGAAATGGCAGAGAAGGTGGTGAAGAAGAACGTTCAGAAGAAGAAAGAAGAGCTGATGCTACCGAACAATTTCTTTCAATATGCGAAGTTTTTGAAGAATTGCGCAGAAGAGATATTGAACATCGATATGGCAAGGGGACACTTGCGCGAATGCGAGCATGGCTTGCAGGAGAATATGACTTTAGATTAACTCAAGGAAGACTCGAAAGAGATAATTTAACATTTCTCGCAAGAAAAGCACTAGTTACCATTTTTAACAGAAGAACACTTTTGGGTGGAGCAGCCCTAGCAGCAGTAGGAATTTTCACTGGCGGAGTAGGAATTCCTGCTCTATATGCTTTGGGAGGAGGCACTTTGGGCAATGCCATAGGCGAACTTTGGCAAACAGCCTCAAAAAACAATCCTGAAACAGCCCGCAGAGAACTATACCAACAATATTTAGCTTCAATAACAACAACCTTTACACGTCTTTCTGAAGAAATAAGACTTTTGGGAAGAGAAATCGGACCTTTAACATCAAGTCCTGAGTCAATCCCAAGGAAATACTTAGAGGCAGTAATTAATGAAGTATATAAAGCTACTAGGGAAAAAATTAAAGAGAAGCACCAAACAATTCTTGATTTAGAACATTTATGGAATAGAAGGAAAGGACTTCTTTATGCAGTGGGCGCTTTAGTGGGTGGAGCATTTGGTGCTTGGCAGGCTTATCAAACAAGAATAGAAAGCTTAGGAGAACTAAGGCAAACGATTCAAGATTTAGGGTGGCACGATTACGATGGCGATGGAATTTTCCATCAAGTAGTAAAAGTTGGAGATCAATTATATTACAAACTGATACCTCATGACTGGGCAGTAGCCCAAGCCCATGGGTGGCCACTACATGGCTTCAATATCTCTGGCTTAGAAGGATTATGGCATCAAATGTATCCTGGGCAGCCACTTCCTTCTGCTGAAGCCTTAAAAGGATTTTCCGAAGTGGTAAGGCATATAGATTGGAGATTTTTAGCTCCTTTAGCAGGAACTCTTTCTTTGGCTGCTCCTAGAGGAGAAGTCGCCCAACTGCCAGAGATAACTCCTTACCCACCACTTCCAGAAATATTTGACATAGAAAAACAGACAATCCATCCCTGCAAAGCAATGGAAGGAGAATCTCTTCCTGAATTAACTGCTAATCAACGCTATATGATAGCAATACGAGACAAAGAAGGAAATCTGCAAAATATCATAATTGAGTATACAGGAGAACAAGAAGAATTAGATGGGAATCAATATATAAGAGTAAAACGAATAGTTAATGGACAACCGCGAGGACTTCCTTTCCTTATTCCCCAGAATGAAATTGGAAGAATGGCAAGAGTGGAAATAGAGCGTCAAAGATTAGGAGAAAAAGAATACAGGGACCATCTTGGAAGAGAAATTGCTCTCCAAATAGAAGGTCATTATATAATTTTAGATCTAGAAGGCAGGGAAGAAAGAAGAGGAAGAATCGAGGGAGAACTACAAGAACAACCGCTACAAATAGGAGGAGAAACAATTGAAGTAGGAGATATCAGAGAATACACAAGAGAAGGAATAGAAGGAGTTTGTGCTATTGAATACCAAGGTCAGGATTCCGAGGGAAGAGGAGTATTCAGAATACGAGTTTTTGAAAATGAGGAAGCATTTCGAAATGAGCTAAGAAGAAGGCAAGAATAAACTTAATTAAAAAATAAATAAAAATTATGATAACACCCGAAACATTTCCAGACAATGAACCTTCTGAAAACAATGAGGCTTCTCAGACTGAAAAAATAGAAGGAGACAATCAAGAAAAACTTGGACAGCAAGAAAAAATACCTCCTATAAAAGAAAAACTAAAAGGAGTAGCTAAAAGTCTATTAGGAGGAGAAACAAAAGAAGAAACAATTCGAAGATTTAAAAGCCCTATAGATCGTGTATCTCTAGAAGGAGAAATAACCACATTCAAAGGCTATTGCAGACTTGTGCCATATCAAATAGAAGACAAAACTTTAAACCCAAATGACTTTTATCAAATTAAAACTAAAAAAGGAGAAGTCATTGAGGTGATATATAAAGGTATAGATTTAAATAGAGACCCAGTTTTTGAAAGAAAAACTGAAGAAATAAAACCTGGGCCACAACCTCAACTCAAAGAACCTCAACCCGAGGAACCTCAACCTGAGGAACCTCAACCTGAGGAACCTCAACCCGAGGAACCTCAACCCGAGGAACCTCAACCTGAGGAACCTCAACCTGAGGAACCTCAACCTGAGGAACCTCAACCTGAGGAACCTCAACCTGAAGGGCCTCAACCGGGTGAGGCTGGGCCTACGCAACCTGAAACCCAATCAGGAGCTGGTGTCCAAGCTCTAGAGTTACAAGAACCCCCCACGGAAGAAAGAGAGGTTCATAAAATAAAAGTAAACGTAGGTGATGTTTATAAAGATGAAGAGAAAAATTGCTATTATGTTCCAATATCAATAAACCCTTTTATTTATCTAATAGTCCGAGAGGAGGGAGGAAGGCTAACCACCTCAGCAGACACTACTTCTTCTCGAGAAGCAATGGTTGAAAAAATAGTTAATGGGGAAGCTAAAATTTTAATTCCGAAAATAAAAGGAGACCAATTAAGTGCGTTGCCCATACCTCCTGATGTCAGAAGGGATGAGGTGGAAAGAATGTTGTATTCTAATATAGTAAATATTTATATAAAAACTCAGGTTGAACCTAATCTTAAAGGCTCAGAAAGAGACAAAGCGGCAGAGATGAAAAAAATTAAGACCGCGATTTTAGGGAATCTTCAACCAGGGAAAGAGTGGATAGAAAAAACCACTGGTCAAGCTGTTAAAATTGTACATCTCACTCCTTTTAGGGTAGAGTTTTCTTTTTCCGATCCGGAAACGGGGGAAGAGAAAACTAGAAAAAGTGGCTTATTTGCTTTTCTTAGACATCACCACGCCCCCAAATCTGAAGACAAAGGACCAGAAACTTATCAAACAGAAGAAAAAATTATTCCCTCAACAAAAGAAGGAGAGCAATCCATCGAAAAATTAGGAAATAAAGGATGGATATACGATCCCCAAAAAAAGGAGTTTCTCCCTGTACAGGAGGATGAAATTGCGGTAAAAAAAGAACCATACCAAGATATAGAAGTGGGCACATTAATAACAGAAACCTTCACAACTGATACGGGAGAAGAAGAAATTTTCGCTAAGCAATACTTGGGTACATTCACTGATGAAACAGGTAAAACCATGTTGGTATTCAAATTTCTTCCCGAACTTAAAAAAATAGAAGAAATACCTGAAGGAACTCCTCACTTTGACGTAGAATACCTCAAAGAAATCTTAACTTAACAACAAAATTAAATTAGACTATGGAAAAATCTGAAAAAGAATACACAACTAGAAATCCTGAAAAGTGGGTTCCCTTTGTGGGAAAAATATTTGATCCACAAGGGCAAATAAAAGAGTGGAAAGGTTATATAATGCCCACTCCACTTAAAGGAGAATTATCTCTAAAACCAGGAGACCCTATTTCTCTTATCTATGAAGGAAAAGACCCAAGAGGTAATCCGATTTTTAGATTATCTCTTGAGGCCAAACAAAAACCAGAAGTATCCCAAGAAAGGAAACCACCGATCCACCCAGGAGAAATTTATAAAGATGAAGAAAGAAAATGCTATTATATTCCAATATCAATAAAAGACCCTTTTGTTTATTTAGAAGTGGGCTTCCCCAAGGAAGGAAGAATGCCAATTAGAAGAAGCTCTAGCGAAACTAGCGAAAAAGGAAAGAGTATTTCTTTTTCTTTGGAAGAAATGGGCAGAAAAATAAATGAAGGGGAAATTACACTCTTAACTCCAAAGGAATATGATCCATTGAGCCCTCTCCCTATACCCCCAGATAAAAAAATTGAAGCGGAAAAAATTTTTGAAAGACAAGTGATAGAGGCTTATTTAGAAGCTATTGTTTCACCTGACCTTGAAAAGAAAGGCATATCCCGAGAAGAAATAAAAAGAAAGATAGGGGAAATAAAAACTGCAATTTTAAAAAATCTAGAGCCAGGAGCAAAATGGGAGAAAAAACCAGCTGCTAAGGGGCCAGCGATTGTTGAAATTTTAGAACTAACTCCTTTCACAGTAAGATATGGCATTGTAGACCCCCAGACTGATGAACTTGAAGTAGACCCGCAAACTGGAGAAGTAAAATATGTACCACCCCTAGATAGTCCTGCTAGGGGCTTATTTGCTTTTCTGAGACACTACAGGACTCCTGCTAGGAAAAAAGCCGAAACCTCAACCCCTCCTAAGTCTACCGAACCTTCTTCTGTTAAAAATAGAACCGTAGCTGAGACGCCTACCTCTGCTTCTGTTTCGGAGGGCTCTTTGCAAAGAGCGCTTAGAAAGGCAGGTCTTGTCCCCCAAAAACAAGAAGCCTCCCCAAAAACCCAACAAGAAGAATCACAAACACCAAACCAAGCAGAGGATGCGATAGGGAATGAAACGACAAAACCTCCTAAAAAGCAATCTCAAGAACAAGTATCTCAGGAACGACAACCCACACAAGAAACCCGTGATTTAAAAAAAGTTATAGAAGAAAAAGGTCGTCCCTTATCCGAAATAGAAAATAAAACTATGTATGAACTTAATTCTGAACTAGCAAAAACTTTAAAAGAAGGCGATCGATTAATAATATGCGCTCCGAGCGAGAAACCAGAAGATGATACTGGCTTGAAATGCATAGAAGGAACATTTGTGGGGGCCTTCGAGGAAGTAATTAAAATACAAATTGGAGAAAAACTCTTCGCTTTGCGACCCCAAGATTATGACATAAACGAGGGTTCTTCAGAATACATAGTGTACCCCCTTGACAAAAACAGCGAACAACAAAAATAATTTATCCTTTCCAATAAAACTCCGGTGAACTCTTAAAAAAAATTTGACATTAGTTTTCTTTTGTGATATGTTCCTCTTATATGAGTCTTTTTAGACCCTATCAAAAATTAGAAGAATTTTGGAAAAATTTACCCAAAAGAAAAAAAGAGGAAAGAGAAAAAGATGTTTTATATTCCCGTTTTGCTATTGGAAGACAAAAAGAAACTCTTCAATCAATAGGGAGAAGATATAATATCACAAGAGAAAGGGTGAGACAAATCCAAAACCAGGGACTAAAAAGTTTAAAAAAAGTTGCTCTTAAAGAAAAGAAATTTTTCCAAAGAATCTCTAAAAAACTTAGTTCTTTGGGGAAGGTAATTTCTCTAAAATCAGCGACGTCTCTTTTGCTTGGAGAAAATGCTGAAGAAAAAGAAAAAAAATCTCTCCATTTACTTTTAGTAATTAATCCTTTTATAGAATACCAACAGGAAACCTCCTTTAATTATCCTTTTTTTACTAAAAATATTGAGAGCTCAAAAGTAAAAAAAGACATCACAAAACTAATTAATTTTTTCACAAAGAAAGAAAATGCTTTAACAATAAAAGAAGCCTGCAATATCTTTAAGTTTCCTCTTAAATACCTAAAAGAATTAGGAGAAATTAGTAAATTTCTTGGGATGAGGGAGGGAAAAATAGGGCTTTTAAAATCTTCTTTAATAAACCCAAAAACAGCTAAACAAAAAATTGACTTTATTCTTGAGAAATATCGCAAACCCCTCCATTTTACCGAGATAGCAAAACTTATCGAAAAAGAAAATTTCCAATCAAGAAATCCCTCTGTCGCAGCATTACACAATGAGTTAATAAAACATACAAATAATTATGTCTTAATTGGTAGGGGAATTTATGCTTTAAGAAAGTGGGGATATTTAAAGGGAACTGTCAAAGATGTTATTAAACAAATCCTAAAAAATGCAAAAAAGCCTTTAAGTAAAGAGGAAGTTATAAAAAAAGTGATGGAACAAAGAATGGTGAAAAGAAACACAATCTTATTAAATCTTGCAAAATTCAAAGATAAGCTAAAATAATCTTGGAATAACAATTTTCTCATGTTATTATAAAACAAAATGGTTTTTATTGTTTATTTGGGAGTATTTTTCGTAATTCTAGCAATCTTAGGTGCCATAGTGGTAGCTTTAAATTTTTATTTCGAGCGCAAGCGCCTTTCATATCTACAAAATGAAATTTTAAAAACAGAGTGGAAAACTCTATCTCTTTCAGTTCCAAAAGAAAACGAAAAGGGGCCAGAAGCAGCGCAAAATATGTTTGCTGCCCTACATGGAATATTCAGAGACACCCTGCCTCAAGATTTGCAACCATCAATAAGTTTTGAAATTATAGCAAAACCACAATTAATAACTTTTTATGTGGCTTGCCCTTCCTACTTAGTAGATTTTGTTGAAAGCCAAATCTATGCTCAATACCCCGAAGTAGAAATAAGAGAGGTGGAAGACTACACCCAATTTTCGCCTTCCTCTAACTTTGCTTTTGCAGAACTTAAAACTACCAAAGAAGATGTTTTGCCTATAAAAACTTTTCCAAACTTTGAAGTAGACCCATTATCTTCTATCACAAGTACTCTTACAAAACTTCATGGCAATGAACAATTGTGGCTTCAAATAATAATTAAACCTTTATCAGATACATGGCAGAAAAAAGCATTGTCTTGGGCAGAGGCCATAAAAAAAACAGGAGCCCCTCCAAAATCTGAAAGCTCAATTATAAGTATTATTAAAAATATATTTTCTTTCTTTAAAGATATTCTAAAAACTTTTAGCGGCGCCCCTAGTCCCGAAGCATCCAAAGAAGTGCAATTATCAAGTTCTATGCAAAATGCAATCGAAGGGGCTGAAACAAAATCAACGAAACTGGGATTCTTAACTACAATCAGAATTGTTTGTTTTGCAGAAGATACTCTCTCTGCAGAAACCAAAATCCAGAATCTTGTAGGCTCTTTTAAACAGTTTAATACTACAAATTTAAATGGCTTTGCCTTAAAAACATTAAAAATTAATGATTACAATGAGCTTGAGAAATATAAAAAAAGATTTCTTTTAAAAGATGGCTTCATTTTAAATATTGAAGAATTAGCATCAGTTTATCATTTGCCAAATGTCTCTGTTCAAACTCCTAAAATTTCATGGGCTGGTTCAAAAAAGGGTGAGCCCCCGAGAAATCTTCCTGTTAAAGGTAAGGTTGCGGAAAAAGATTTAGTTATTTTTGGAAAAACAGACTTCAGAGGCATCCCCACTGAATTTGGCATTTTGAGAGAAGATAGAAGGCATCATATGTATTTAATTGGTAAAACAGGGGTAGGGAAATCTACAACAATTTTCAATATGGCAGTTTCTGACATCAAAAATGGGGAAGGTTTAGCAGTAATCGACCCCCATGGAGAATTAGTAGAATCTTTGCTTGATTTTATCCCAAAAGAGCGGTTAGATGATGTAGTCTATTTTAATCCTGCTGATCAAGAATATCCAATAGCATTTAATCTTTTAGAAAATGTTAAACCCGAATTAAAATCAATAGTCGCCTCTGGACTTGTTGGAATTTTCAAAAAAATATGGGCTGATTCATGGGGGCCCAGGCTCGAATATATTTTAAGAAATGCTATTTTAGCACTTCTTGACCATCCTGATGCCACTTTGCTTGGAGTTACAAAAATATTAGTTGATAAAGATTTTAGGCAAGAAATAATAAAGTATGTTAAAGATCCAGTTATAAAAGAATTTTGGATTTCGGAATATGAACAATATGACCAAAAATTCCGTACAGAAGCAATTGCTCCAATCCAAAATAAAGTGGGTCAATTCTTAGCATCGCCTTTAATAAGAAATATAGTTGGCCAAAAAACTTCAACAATAAATATAAATGAAATAATGGATAAACAAAAAATTTTCCTAATTAATCTCTCAAAAGGAAAAATAGGGGAGGATGCATCAGGGCTCCTAGGTGCAATGCTTATTACAAAAATTCAAATCGCTGCCCTAGAAAGAGCAGCAATCCCACCTGAGGAAAGAAAAGATTTTTACTTATTTGTAGATGAATTTCAAAATTTTGCCACAGAATCTTTTGCCACAATTCTTTCTGAGGCAAGAAAATATCGCCTAAACATCATTATGGCTAATCAATATATTGCCCAAATGGATGAATCAGTCAGGGAATCGGTTTTCGGAAATGTGGGGACTTTAATTTCATTCAGAGTTGGACCTTCTGATGCACCTTATTTAGCAAAAGAGTTTATGCCAACCTTTGAAGAAACTGACTTAATTAATTTAGATAGATTCCATATCTATTTAAAAATGTCAATCCAGGGAATAACTTCTCCGCCATTTTCTGCGGAAACCTTACCGCCAATTAAAGAATCTTTTGGTTTTAAAAAAGAAGTAATACAAAAGAGTAGAGAAAAATATGCAAGACACCTGTCAAAAGTTGAAAAAGAAATATACAAACAAGCGCAAAGCAAAATCATTGAAGCCTTCGAAGATTTGGTAAGGCCCAAAAAAATAAGGGTGGGAGATAAAAAATTTCTTATAAGAAAGGGGACAACGGGACATAATTGGTATTTCCCCTTAGATGATTCAAAAGAGGACAATCCTGACAAACCACAACAGACCTTAAATGAAAATGAAATTAAAAACAAAAAAGAGGGAAAAATCAAAAAAGAATCCAAATCTTTGCCATTAAGAAATCTTATAAAGAAAGCACTTGAAAAAGAAAAAACTAAAAAGACAGATAAAGATTACAAAAATAAAGATAACATTTCTGAGATTGATACCGAAAAAGGAGAAATTTATTTTTAATATTGTGCGACATAAATCGAAGGCTTTTATCATTTTAATTTCATTAATTTTTAGCTTTAAAAGGAAGAGGACAATTTTATAATTTTATTTTTGTATTTTGGCCAACTAAAATACAAAAGGGCACAAAAATAAAAAACCAAAAACTAAAAAATTTTTAAATAAAAAATTAAAAAACTTAAAGGGTTTTAAAAATTAAATTTTAAAAAAATGTAAAAACTCACAAGCTATAATTATCAAAAATTAGGTATGGTTTCCAAAAAGCTTTGGTGGTTAAAAATGAGAAAAATTAATGATTTTTGTAAGCAATTCCCTTAAAAAATGATAAATTTTGCCTCTTTTTTAATTTCCTCTAAATTGAGCCAAAAATAAAGCACGCATTTTGGTCAAAAATAAAACTATTTTTGAAGGCTTATGTTTTTTTTGTTGAGAGAGAAAGACTAAATAAATTATCAAAAGCAAAATTAATTTTTTAAATATAATTTAATTAAAATAAAAATTATATAAACCACAATTAAAAAGAAAGCAATTTTTGGGGAGCACAAATAAACAAAAAACTTTTAAAAATAATCAAAGAATAAAAATTTATTAGAATAAAATGGAGGAGGGCGAAGAAAAGAAAAAGACGCCGGGGCATCAAAGTCTCGATATTTATATATTCGCACAATGTATCTTATGCGACAATAAATATAAACAAGCCTTAAATCTTCCAAGTCCTAAAAATAAAAAACTTAGAAGAAGCTATATGCTAAACTATTAAAAATAAAAGTTTATTTTTTAAATTATAAGTTACAAAAATTTCAAAAAAATATTTCAAATTAAAAGGCCAAACTCCCTTCTCCCCTATTTTTAAGGCAACAACTAAAAAAATTTTAAAAATTTTTAGAATTTAAAACTCTTTGGTGGCCAAAAATTATATAGAAGTTATTTACCTAATTTTTAATAAATATCTAAAAAATTAAACCCTTCTCTTGTGAAAATCATAAACCAAAGGCAGAGCCACAAATATAGAAGAATAAGTTCCTATGCTAATTCCGAGCACCAATGCTAAAGCAAAATTCTTGATACTTTCTCCTCCAAGCAAAAACAAGGCTAACGAAACAAATAAAGTTGTTAAAGAAGTGCTAATCGACCTCCCCAAAGTTTGCCATATAGACAAATCTACTAAATACCCCAGGCTCCCTCTATGTTTTATTAAATTCTCCCTTAATCTGTCAGCAACAACAATAGTATCATGGACTGAGTAACCACAAATTGTTAAAAGCGCTGTGATAAAATATGCATCTAGATAAATATTTTTATAAAAATAACCTAGAAAAGAAAAAGTCCCCGCCACAATAGAAGCATCATGAAGGAGGGCAATTACTGCTGAGAGACCAAATAATAAACTAGAATAACCTTTGGGAATCGTTCTAAAAGAAAGGGCAATATAAAAAACAATTCCCAAAGAAGCAATAATCATCCCCAAAAAAGCTTTTTTCTTTAAATCCTGACTCACCGAAGGACCAACGCTCTCAAAAGACAACTCTTTGTATTCCCCTATCTTTTCTAATGCCTTTTTTATTTTAGAATGCTCTTCCTCGCTAATAGGTCTTATTCTTATAAAAAATTCATCCTCTGAGGGCTGAATTTCTACATATTCAAAACCTAAATTTCTAATCTCTTTTTCGATTTTAGCTTTCTCTATTTTTTCGTTAAACCTAATTTTTAAAACAGTCCCCCCTGCAAAATCAATGCCCAAATTAAATCCAAAAAATATCATTGAGAGAATAGCCAACAAAAAAATCACTATAGAAAAAATATAAAAATAAAGGCGGTTTTTAATAAAACTAAATGGTCTTTTCATATGATTTTTTTGGTACAAAAGTTAATAAAAATGTCCTCGTAATAGTAATTGCCGAAAACATGCTTAAAAGAATCCCTATTGACAAAGTAACTGCAAAACCCCTGACTTGTCCTGTACCAAAAGAATATAATATAAAAGCAGTAATTAAACTTGAAACATTTGAATCTCTAATAGAAAGCCAGGCTCTTGAAAATCCTTCCTCAACTGAGGATATCATATCTTTACCCTGGGCTAATTCTTCTCTAGAACGAGAGAAAATTAAGATATTTGCATCAACAGCCATTCCAATTGATAAAATAAAACCAGCAATTCCTGAAAGTGTAAGAGTAATGTGTAAAATTTTATAAACCCATAAATTCAATACTGTATAAATTACCAAAGCTACTACTGCCCAAAAGCCCCAATATCGATAATTTATCAACATATATAAAGCAACTAAAAAAAGCCCTATTAAACCAGCAACAATACTTCTCTCTATTGCTTCTTTGCCCAAAGTGGCCTCGACTGTTCTTTCTTCAATTATTTTTATCGGAACTGGCAATGCTCCGGCATTTAATTGTATTGCTAAATTCTTAGCTTCCTGGGGAGTAAATTTTCCTGTTATCACTGCTTTTCCTCCTTCAATTGTAGTTTGGACAGTAGGTATTGAAATTGGTATTTCATCTAATACTATGGCCACAGGTTTACCCAAGTTCCTTTTTGTAATATCTTTAAAAAGCAATGCCCCTTCCGCATTAAACTCTAAACCAACTTCCCAACTCTGAGTATTTGGATCAACTTGTGGAGTTGCTTTTTTAAGTTGCTTACCAGTTAATCCTGTCGGCTTAAACCCTGGCAGAACTTTATTTTCTTTACTTTCTTTAGAGCCCGAAGTGTCTTCTTCCCAAAATTCTAATTGTGCGGTTTTCCCTATCAATTTTTTTGCCTGGTCTAAATCCTTAATTCCTGGAAGCTCTACCAAAATAGCCCTCTTCCCTGAAACTTGAAGTGACTGAATCACAGGCTCACCAACTCCAAATTTATCTACCCTATCTCTAATAATTCTCAAAGTCGACTCTTGGGCGCTTTGCCAATCAGACTTTTCAATTTTTGAGAGATCAAGCTCATATACTAAATGCGCTCCTCCTTGTAAATCTAATCCCAAAGAAAGAGGAAATTCTTTTTTGATAATTTTCTTACCCTGGGGCAAAACCATAACTAGCGCAACTCCAAAAAGAATGATTATAAAAAATAGCCTAAAAAGAAGACGCTTTTTAAAAATAGGCACTTTCTAAATTAAAATACAATCCTTATTCTATTAATCTATTTTCTAAAAATCAATGTAAAATTTAGGCTTGCCTAATTCATATTTTACTCTTTCCCTTTCTAAAGTTTTGAATTCTAAATATACAGAAAAAAGCTGAAGATGGGGGATATTTAAAATCTTATTTGCCTTTCTTGAAAGTTTGGTGGAATAAATTTTGTCTCCCAAAATTGGGAATCCTAAATATTTTAAATGAACTCTTATTTGATGCCTTCTGCCAGTAATTGGCTTTGCCAAAACCAAAGAAACAAAATTAAAATCTTTATGTTTATCTTTAAAAATTTCTAATTGGCTAAACCCCAAGGGTATAAATTCTGTTTTGCTAAACCGAGCTTTTTTCCCAGAAATAAAAACTATTTCTCTGTTAGACTTATTTTTAAAATTAATCGGGGTAAAATGATAGGGTTTCTTTTTCCCTCTCATAATTAAACCAGAAACTACCCTCTTTTCTTCAAATTTCCCCAAAACAAGTGCTTTATAAAGTTTTATTACTTTTCTTTCTTTAAATTGGGCTCTAAAAAACTCTAAGGCTCTTCTGTTTTTAGCAACCAAAAGCAATCCTGAGGTTTCTAAATCCAATCTATGGCAAATAAGAGGCGAAATTTCTTCTGATAAAACAAAAGGTGGCTTATAGACTATTTTAAAACTTTTACCTTCTTTTAAGACCTTGATTTTCTTTAACATTATTCCTTTATTTCATCTAAAACTTCTTTTATATCTTTTAAATTTGAAATTTTAGCTGCTTTTGATTTTATTTTTTTAGAATAATTTAAGCCTCTCAAATACCAAAGGAAAAATTTTCTAAAAAGAATAGCTGTCGTTTTCTCTTCTTTATAAAATTCCCTCATTAACTCAAAATGTTCAAGAATTACTTCTTTTCTTTCTCTAGTAGAGATATTCTCAAAAGCAAAATCTTTTTTTAAAAGATACATTTTTGGATTATTTTTTATAATCTCTAATCCCTCAAAAATCCAAGGATTACCCAAGGCACCCCTTGCCACCAAGGCACCATCTACATTTGTTGTTAAAAATAATCTTGCTAAATCTGACTTTGAAAAAATGTCTCCGGATGCAATTAAAGGTATTTTAATTTTTGATTTAATTTTAGAAAAAATCTCCCAGTTAGCTTTTCCAGAAAAATTTTGTTTAACGGTCCTTCCATGAACTATTAAGCAATCAATTCCGCAAGCTTCTAGGCCTTTTGCTATTTTAAATACTTCCGAAGGATTACCAAAACCAATTCTTGTTTTAACCGAAAGGGGAACCTTAATTTTATGTCGCACAACATTAACAATAGAAAAAAGGAGTCTGGGATTTTTAATCAATGCGCCTCCATGACCTGATTTTAAAACATTTCTTTTTGGACAAGCTGCATTAATATCAATGCCATCAAATTTAAAATCTCTTTCTAATATTTCTGCTGCCTCACCTAATATTTTTGGTTCCTTGCCAAAAATCTGAGCAATTATTGGGCGCTCTCTTCTTTTAAATCTTAATTTATTAAAAATAGATTTGCTTTTTCTTAAAAGCCCATCTGCCGAAATCATTTCAGTAAAAACAACATCCGCACCAAAACTTTTTGCTAAACACCTAAATGGAGAGTCAGTGATTCCATCCATTGGAGCCAGGCCAACAATTTTTTTATCTCTAACCCAAAAAGTCATTGTTTTCTTTTCAGATAAAACCCCTCTTTTCTATCTTCTATTATATATCCCCTTTTTTCTATTTCTTTCCTTAAATAATCTGCCTTTCTAAAATCTCTTTGTGTGCGAGCTTCTTCTCTTTCGTGCGCCAATAACAAAACTTTAGAATTAATAATTTCTTCCCTAAAAACTAAACCAAAAATATCTTTGAGATTTTCAAAATCTCGTTTAGTCAATTTTTGTCTATTTTCATCCCACAAAGCAAAGGCCTTAGCAAAATTAAAGTTATCCTCAATAGCTTTTTTTATTTCTAACATTATCTTTTTATTTTCACTGTCTGAAAATGCTTTACTATAAGCTTCTTTTAAGCGATAGAAAAGTTTTTCAGAAGCTTTCAGCTTATCTTCGGTAAAATCTAGGGGTTTTGAATAATTTGTTGATAAAAGAAGAAGCCTAATTATATCTCCATCAAATTTTTTTTGTAATTCTTCTAAAGTAATGAAATTACCAGCAGATTTTGACATCTTTTTCCCCCCAATTTTAACTTGCCCTAAATGAAGATAATATCTTACAGGTTCTTTACCAAATAATCCTATGCCTTGGGCTCGTTCGTTCTCGTGATGAGGAAAAATCAAGTCATTGCCCCCACCATGAATATCTAAAGGAAAACCCAAAATTTCATAAATCATTGTTGTACATTCTATATGCCAACCGGGATATCCTTCGCCCCAGGGGCTTTTCCACCTCAATAAGTGCTCTTTTGGAGCTTTAATCCATAAAGCAAAATCCCAAAAATTTTTCTTATCTTCCTTGGAATCTATTCTGACACCTTTGAGCTGGTCTTTTATGTCTCTTTTAGACAATTTCCCATAATCTTTAATTTTTTCTACCTCAAAATATACACCAGTTTTCGTTTCATATGCGAAACCTCGTTTAAGCAAAATTTCAATTGCTTTAATCATCTTATCAATATAAGAAGAAGCCCTAGGAGAAAAATCAGGAGGTACAACATTTAACCATTTCATTGATATAAAATGCTTTTTTTCAAAATATCTTGCTATTTCAAAAGGAGATTTGCCCTCTTCTTTGGCAGCTTTAATTATTTTATCTTCTGGCTCTTCTCCTTCTGTGAGGTGACCGACATCTGTAATGTTTTGAACAAATTTTACTTTATAGCCCAAATGCAAAAAATATCGCCTTAAAACATCATAAAAAACCCCTACTCTACCATGACCTAAATGGTCTAAAGAATAAACAGTGGGTCCGCAAACATAAATTTTAATTTCTCCTTTGGGCTTAAATTCTTCAATTTTGTGTGTGAGGGTGTTATAAAATTTTAGCATTAAAAAAATTATCCTATAAATTTAATTTTTTTCAATCCTTTAATTCCTCCTTAAAATGGGCTTTTCAAAAATTTGGTTCCCACAAATTTTCCTCATCTTCCATTTGGGGATCTAGGCGGGGGATAAAATCTTCCCCTTCTCCTATTTCTTCTAACATTCCTCCACAAACAGGACAGTCTGGCAAAGTCTCATCAAAACTTCTATAACCACAACTCTTGCATACAAACTCTTGTTCCATACTTTCCTTTAATTTCTATTTTTGAACTAAACTGATATTCAAAATACAACCCCTACTTTTTTTGTCAAGTGGAAAATTAAATTTTGTTGCTCAGGGAAAAAAATTAATTTGCCCCTACTGTGGGGAGGAAGTAAACAAAGAAGAAACCCAAGAAATTATAAAGTTTATCCAAGAACATCAGTCGACATTGTTAAGGACTAGATATCAATCCCTATTAATAATCTTTCCAATGTGCTCTTCTGTCAAGAGGAGCATTTTTATTTATTTTAAACAAAATCCACAAGGATACATCCTTAGGGGAAAATGAAAGAAATAACAAATGGAGAAAAACTTTAAAAAATTAAAACCTTCTCCTCCCCCTTAAAGCCTCTTTTATTGTGAGTTCATCTGCATATTCTAAAACAGCACCCGTGGGCAACCCTTGTGCAAGCCGAGAAATTTTTACTTTATTTTTAAAAAATTTTTTAATTTTTCTTGCAATATAAATTGAAGTTGTGTCCCCTTCTAAAGACGGATTTAGAGCCATAATAATTTCTTTCGGCTTTTCTTTTTTTATTCTATTAAGCAATTCTTTTATTCTAATTCTTCTAGGCTCTTCCAATAAAGAACTAATTAAACCTCCTAATACAAAATAGCTCCCTCTATAACCTGCTTTCTCAAATGGACCAATATGCAAAGGGTTTTCAACTATAGCAATAACTTTTTGGTTTCTTTTTGAATCTTTGCATAACCTACATAAAGAATCATCTGATATATTAAAACAACGCTTACACTCTTTAAGATCTGAGATTTTTAAGATTGCCTTTGCTAAATTTTCCTTTTCCGAGGGGGGCATTGAGAAAATAAAAGAAGCTAAGCGCTCTGCTGTTTTTGAGCCAATATAAGGGAGACCCTCTAAAAGTTCAATTAATTTTCTAAAACTTTCAGGATACATAAATTAATTATTTTGATAATTTTCCGCTTTTATTTAATTTTACTAAAGGCGCAATAAAATGACATCTTGGATAATTCTCACAACCTAAAAAATAACCATATTTGCTTTTTCTTAATTTTAATTCCCCACCACACTTTACACACTTAGGATATCTCTTTTTTAATTTTTCAATTTTATCTTTAGTTTGAGCATCTAGTTCTTTTTCTAAATCATTATTAAGTGGTTCTTTATATTTACAAATTGGAAAATTCTCGCAACTTATAAATCGTCCATATCTTCCAAGCCTAGTTATAAGTCTTTTTTTGCATATAGGACATTTCCTATCCAAATATTCTATCCCAACTATTTTTTCTTTTTTTATAACCCTATCTTTCTCCTCTAAAAGTTTAGAGAGAGGATAATAAAATTCTTTTACAGGCACCAACCATTTAATTTTTCCCTCTGCAATTTCATCTAATTCTTTCTCCATCCTTGCTGTAAAATTAAAATCAATCAAATCAGGAAAATGCTCTTTTAAAAATTTAACCACTTTCTCCCCTATTTCTGTGGGATGAAGATAACCTCTTTTCTTAGCCATATAATTTCTTTGATAAAGCAAACTAATAATTGGAGCATAAGTTGAAGGCCTACCAATACCTAATTTTTCTAGTATTTTAATTAAAGTTGCTTCTGTGAAACGTGGCTTTGGTTTAGTTCGGAATTTTAAAACCTCAACTGCCGACGGCTCAAGCCTTTCGTCTTTTTTCAAAAGCGGAATCAATACTTCTTTTGAGTAAATAGGATAAACTTTTAAAAAACCTAAAAATTTCTCTTTTACTCCCCTTGCTTTAAATATATAGGTATTAGCATTTTTAACTTCTAAGATAACCTCTGTTTCTTTAAAAATCGCTTCTTTCATTTGGGATGCGAGGGTTCGCCAAAAAATTAAGCTATATAATTTTGCTAAATCTCCTGGAAGATATTTTTTGGCTTTCTCCGGGGTAAATGAAAAATCCACAGGCCTAATCGCTTCATGTGCTTCCTGAGCCGAAGAACGAGCTTTATAAACCTTGGGCTTTTCTGGAACAAATTCTTCACCCATTTTTTCTTTTATAAATTCTCTGATTTTATCTTGGGCCTTTTTCGCCAAATTTGGGGAATCAGTTCGCATATAAGTGATTAAAGCTTTCGGCTTCCCTTCGATATCCACACCTTCATAAAGTTGTTGAGCTAAAAACATTGTTTTTTTAGCAGAAAAATTAAGTCTTATAAAAGCATCTTGCTGAAGGGTGGCTGTAATATAAGGCGGAGGAGGGGCAACGACCTTATCTTTTACAATAATTTTTATAATCTTGAATAGTTTTTTTTCTAATTCCTTTTTTATTTTTTGAACTGTTTCTTCCTTTTCAAAATATGTTTTTGGGAGAACCTTTTTGTCTATCTGATAAAGATAGGCATAAAACTTTTCCTTCCCCTTTTCGAAAAGAGCCCTTACTTTAAAATAATCTTTTGGTTTAAAATCTCTAATTTCCTCTTCTCTTTCTACAATTAAGCGCAAAGCACAAGATTGAACTCGACCCGCTGATAATCCCCTTATAATTTTTCTCCATAAAAATGGGGAGAGTTTATAACCAAACAACCTGTCAATAATCCTTCTTGCTTTTTGAGCCTCGACTAAACTTTGAGAGATTTTTTTAGGATTTTTAAGAGATGCCTCAATCGCTTCTTTCGTAACTTCATGAAAAGTTATTCTTTTTGGATTTTTAAGATTCAAAACTTCTTTTAGATGCCAAGCTATCGCCTCTCCCTCTCTATCAAAATCTGTTGCAAGATATACTTCTTTTTCTTTTGTGACCTTTTTTAAAAGACGAATAATTTTCTCCTTCCCTTTTATAATTTGATATTTTGGCTCAAAATTTTTTTCTATATTTATTCCTAAACTTTTTTGAGGCAAATCTCTTATGTGACCATAAGAAGCATAAACTTTAAAATCATTTAAAAACTGAGAAATTGTGCGGGCTTTTGCTGGAGATTCTACCAGCATTATTTTATCTTTCATCTTGATTATTTAAATTGCTTGGAATAATCCTCCCCCTAGATCTTTAATTTTATTCTCTACCTCTAATTGAGAAAGCTTTTTTAGGGTTTCTGAAGAGTTTAAGTTTAAAAATTTTTTAATCTCTTCTAAGTGTCTTGGGATTTTTAAAAAATCAAATAAGGGCTCTTTTTTCTCTACCTTCTCTTTAAAGTCATCTAAAAATCTAAATTCTTCTTCTATATCTTCTGCTTTAAAAATAGGTTTTGCGCCATCCTTAATTAAAGAAAAGCAGCCTTCGCTTGTCAAGGAAAAAATATTTGCTGGAACCACCATCACTTCTCTTCCATATCTTGCAGCAAAACTGGAAGTTATTAAAGCTCCTGAATGCTTCCCTGCTTCAATAATAATTGTAGCCAAAGATAATCCTGCAATAATTCTATTTCTTGAAGGGAAAAAATATCTTTCTGGTTTAAAACTAGGAGGGTATTCAGAAACTAGGGCTCCTCCCTCTTTTATAATTTTATGCGCTAAACCTTCATGGACAGAGGGGTATATATTAAAAAAACCAGAACCTAAAACTGCAATTGTTTTTTTAGAAAAATCTAAAGCTGCTTTATGAGCAAACCCATCAATTCCTATTGCTAAACCTGACACAATTATCCAGTTATATTTTAAATTTGAAACTAAAAAATTAACAACTCTTTTCCCATATTCAGTTGCTCTCCGAGAACCAACAATACTTAAAGAGTGGCTATTTAAAATTTTAATGTTTCCCCATACAAAAAGATAAACAGGAGAGTCAGGAATTTGTTTTAAAAGTAAAGGATAGTTTTTGGAATCAACTCTTAAAAGTTTAAATCTTTTTGCTTTTTTGAAATCTTTTTCCAATGAACTAAAATCTAATTTTCTTAAAGAATTGTAAAACCCTTGAGAAAGACCTTTAATAAAGTGCCTTCTTTTTAAAAACCTTAAATTTAAAGCTTTGTGTTTTTTTAAAATTAAAAAATCTTTTAAAGTTAATAAAGTATGTGCTAAACAAAAATCAAAAAAATTCATATTGCTTTTATTATAAAAGATAATGAAAAATAGGACACCTTTTGGTGCCCTCTTTAGAGCCTAATTCACACTCACCTTAAATTTTTGCCACTTTTCCGCTGAATTCTGGGCGCCGCATTCGCGGCAGCCGTAAATCCATTCCCCTCCCTTTTTAAGCCTTCTTTTTCTCAAATCCGAAAATTCACTATTCGCCCCACACACTTCACACACATAAACCGTTATCCTCTTCTTTCTCTTTCCCATCTGACTCCTCCTTGGATGAATTTAGCAAAGAACAATATATTATATATTATCACATTAGTCTAGATATTTTTGATAAACTATTAACATTATTTTTTACTAAATCACTAAATAGATAAAGCCCAACTTGATTAACTATCCCATGCTGGCGCTTCCCCAATAATTCTCCCTCTCCTCTTGTTTTTAAATCTTGCATTGAAATCTCAAAAGCAGGCTTTTCTTTTTTAACCAAATTTAAAAAATCGATTAATCGTCTGTAAGAAGAACCTGAAATTTTCTTTGGCACTGCTATTACAAATAAAGACTTCTGACCTCTTCTTCCGACTCTTCCTCTTAATTGGTATAAATCAGAAAGCCCAAATCTTTCCCCATACCATAAAATCATTAAGTTTGAAAAAGAAATATCAATTCCATGTTCAACAATAGGAGTTGAAAGCAAAATATCAATTTTATTAAGCGAAAAATCAGAATAAATTTCTGCTAATTTTTTTCTATCCATTCTTCCATGCGCTAAAACTATGTTTTTATTTTTAAAATATTTCTTTAATTTTGGAAAAATTTTATATAAATCTGAAACAAAAGGGGCGACAAAGAAAATTTGACCCCTTATGCCCTCTTTCTCCTTTGACTCTAATTCTTTCTCAATTATTCTTTTAATTTCTTGCCAATCACTTTTTAGAATAATTTTTTCTTTTATTTTTGCTTTCTCATAAGGCAATTCTTGCAAAACCCCTATTCTTTTTATTCCAGATAAAGCCAAGCTTAAAGTTCTAGGAATAGGAGTTGCAGATAAATATAAAACTCCTAAATTATTCTTTTTAAATCTAATTTTTTCTTTTTGCTTCACGCCAAATCTTTGCTCTTCATCTATTATTAAAAGCCCTAAATTTGAAAAATTTAAAGAAGAAAATAAAATCTTGTGTGTTCCTATTAAAAAATCAATTTTTGATGAATTAAAATCTGCAATTGTCTTTAAATTTTCTCTTTCTGATTGAAATCGAGAGAGAATCCCTACCTTTATAGGCAATTTTCTAAATCGCTCTTTAGCCACTAAATAATGTTGATAAGCTAAAAAAGTAGTCGGTGCTAAAAAAATTACTTGCTTCCCCCCTCCTAAAAACAAACTTGAAACCCTTAAAGCGACTTCTGTCTTGCCCGAAGAAGATTCTCCACACAACAAATAATCCAAAACTTCTTTTCTTTTTATTATTTGAGATATTTCTTTTAAAACTTTTCTTTGCGAAGGAGTAAGCTCATAAGGGAAAGTTTTTTCTAAAATATCTAAAAACTCTTTTCCTCCAGCGAAATCAATATTTATTTTTTGCTTTTTCAACTTTGAATATAACAGATATAGCGTAATTGCTAATTTTTTAGCTTCTTTTTGGGCTAAGTTTTTTATTTTTGCCCACTCTTTGCCTCCTAATGCTGATAACCTAGGCGAAACTCCTATATATTTTGTAATTCTTCTTTTTTGTGAAAGAGGCACATATAAATAGGCATTATTTCTAAAACGAAGATGATAATAAAAGGTTCTGAGCTCTTCTCTCCCCAGCATTTGCTCATCTAAACTCAAAGGAAGAGTTTTAGGTCCTATTCCTTCTAATTTTGCTATCCCATGGTCAATATGAACCACATAATCACCCACAGAAAAATCTTTAACTTCTTTAAATCTTCTAATTTTAATCTTTCTTTCAAAATCTAAATCGGTAAATAAATGTAAATTTTTAAAACTAAATCCTCCAAAATTCTGCGGAGGAAAAAAATAAATTTTTGCTTTTGAATTTTTAGTGAGTCCTCTAAACGAATCTTCAAATTTTGAGAAAATAAAAATTTTATTCTTGCTTTTTTTAGCAAGCGCTAAAATATCTTTTATTGAGCTGCCGCTGTGACTAAAAATTTTTAAGGTACTTACTTCTTGGGGGTAATTCTTAAATTTAATAGGATAAACAAAAACCGATTCAAATTTAGCGATAGGTTTTTTTGAATATAAATCAAAAAAATATATTTTTTCTAGGGTTTTATCAAAAAATTCTAATCTTACAGGATATGATGAAATTTTGTCATAAAAATCTATTATATCTCCCCTTATGGAAAACTGCCCTTTTTCATAAACGAACGGAGAAAAGATGTAGCCCATTTCTAAAAATTTATCCTTCAATTCTAATAAAGAGTAATTTTCATTTTTTCTAAAATCTATTCCCCACCCTATTTTTTTAGCCCAAATATGTCGCACAATATATTGGAAAAATTCTGGAGCCAACACTTCCCTACCTTTTTCATACAAAGATAAAACTTCAAAAATTTCTTTTTGGTTTTCAAATTCTTTAAAAACAATTTCAAAAGGCCGAAAAATCATAATTTAAAGATAAAAAAGATATTATAAAAAAACAATATCTAATCTTCTTAAAAAATTAAAAATTATAAACATTTATATTAATAAAATAAAATGGTAAAATACATAAGACTAAAAATTAGTGATGAGCTCAAATTTTCAATCCCCTGAATTTTTTAATCACCCCCAATCAAAAACCAAAGAGGCAATAGGAATGCCAGAAGATGAGGGTTTAGATTATCTCGAAAAATTACAAGAAGGGACTGAAAGAGACCTTATAGCAAAAAGCTTAGCTGGTGTAGACAACGAGAGGGCTTGGAAAATTAGAGAAGCCCTGTTAGAAGAAAATTCTAACAAAGATTCTTTGGCTTTAAGTCTGGCTGGTTTAGATAGCGAAAGGGTTTGGGAAATGAGAGAAAAACTATTAAAAGAAGGGTATGGAGATTCTGTGGCAATAAGTTTGGCTGGCTTAGATGACGAGAGAGCTTGGGAAATGAGAGAAAGATTAATAGGTGAAAAAATAAACAAGGACTCCCTGGCCCTAAGTTTAACTAGTTTAGATAGCGAAAGGGCTTGGGAAATGAGAGAAGAACTATTAAAAGAAGGGTATGGAGATTCTGTGGCAATAAGTTTGGCTGGCTTAGATGACGAGAGAGCTTGGGAAATGAGAGAAAGATTATTAAAAGGAATGGCTAATCCTGGTTCTATAGCGCGGAGTTTAGCGGGTTTAAATAGTGAAAAAGCTTGGAAGATGAGAGAAAAGACACTTCGATTTGGGGCCGATAGGGACCAGGTGGCAATAAGTTTGGCTGGCTTAGATGACGAGAGAGCTTGGGAAATGAGAAGCAGATTGCTTGAAGAAGGAGCCGAAAAAAATGAAGTAGCGTTGGGTTTAGCAGGTTTAAATAGTGAAAAAGCTTGGAAGATGAGAGAAATGTTACTAGAAAAAGGGGCCCAGAAAGGATCCATAGCCCAAGGTGTATTTGGAATATACTGTACTAATCCTAAAATAATACTTAAACACCACTAATTTATCCCTCTATTTCAATCCCCATACTTTTTGCTGTGCCTTCAATAATTTTTTCTGCTTTCTTTATATCATCTGTGTTTAAATCTTGCAATTTTAAAGCAGCTATTTCTTTTATTTGCTGACGAGTTATTTTCCCAACCTTTTCACGATTTGGCTCTGGAGAACCCTTTTCTATATTTAAGGCTTTTTTAAGCAAAACTGTTGCGGGTGGAGTTTTTATTATAAAATTAAAAGTTCTATCTTTATAAACCGTAACTTCTGCTGTCACTATTAACCCTTTGTTGTCTTGGGTTTTCTGATTGAATTGGTTACAAAATTCTATAATATTCACACCATATTGACCCAAAAGAGGGCCTAGCGGTGGAGCAGGAGTTGCTTCACCTGCTTTTGCTTGAACCTTAAATTTAGCTAATATTTCTTTTGCCATATTTACTTTTAAATTTTCCTGACTTGAGTGAAATCAATTTCAACGGGAGTTTCTCTTCCAAACATATTTACTAAAACTTTTAGTTTCCCTTTTGATTCATCCACCTCTTCGACTACCCCATCAAAGTCCTTAAATGTCCCCTGAGATATTCGAACATGATCCCCCGGTTTAAAATCAGCATTATAAACAGGCTCCTTTTTCTGCATTCTTGAAAAAATTATTTCTACTTCTTTGGGGTCTATCGGCGAAGGTTTGGTGCCAAAACCAATAAAACCTGTAACATTTGGGGTGTTCCTGACGACATACCAAGATTCATTATTAACTATCATCTCTACCATCACATAACCAGGATAAATATGTTTTTTTACTAATTTTTTCTCTCCCCCTTTAAGCTCGACCTGTCGCTCTTTTGGAACTACCACTTGGAAAATCTGGTCCTCCATTTTGAAAGCTTTGATTCTTTGCCTTAACTGTTTTGCTACCTTATCTTCATAACCAGCATAAGTATGAATTACATACCATCGGGCTTGCGGGTGGGAATTAAGAATTAGTTTTTTCTTTCCTCCTGATGATTTTTTAACTTTTGATTTCTCCATTTTAATTATTTTTTACTTTAATGAAATATACCAATTTACTCCCTTTGTCAAAATATAATCAATACCAGTAACCACTAAAATTGAAATTAATATAGAAATAATCACTAATATCGAGTTATAGATTACAAAATCTTTCTTTGGCCATTGGATTTTTTTAATTTCTTCTACAATACCTATTGCCAATTTTTTAAGACTTCTTAGAAAATTCATTTTATTTTTTTAATCTTATTTATTTTTATATGGGAATATAAAGCTCTAACGCCCCTCTTTCTATGATAACCTGTTTTGGGCCTATATTTAAAAACTATTTTCTTTTCTCCTTTAATTTTAGAATCTAATACCCTTATTTCACAAAGATAATCTTCAACTTCTGGCTTTCCCAAAGAAATTTCTTCCTTATCTATAACTAAATAAGGTTTTATTTTTAATTCTTTGTCTCTCAAATAATCTACCAAAAATTCATCTCCCTCTTTAACAAGATACTGCTTTCCTCCCAAACAAACAACAGCAATCATTCCGTTCATTTTCTCTGCTTCTTTATTCTTTGGCATATTTAATAAATATTTTAACCTAAAAATATTAGCAAATTAACCCTTTAAAGTCAATTCTTTTATTATAAATCTTTAAAAATCATTTTTTGTCCCCTTCTTGAAAGATTGCTTACAATACCAAGCATTATATAGCTTGAAATTAAAGAAGACCCCCCATAACTTAAAAATACTAATGGCAAACCAGTAACAGGCATTATTCCTAAATTCATCCCTATATTTATAAACACCTGGACCAAAAATACTGCTCCAATTCCTATTCCCAAAAGATAGCCAGACTCTTCATCGCATCTGAATGCAATCCAAAAAATTCTAAAAATTAACCAAAAATAAAGCCCCAAAATAACAACTGACCCTATAAAACCTGTTGCTTCTGCGCCTGTTGCATAGATAAAATCAGCATATCTGATAGGTAAAAACTGTAACTGGCTCTGACTTCCTTTACCAATACCCTTACCCTTTATTCCTCCTGAGCCAACTGCAATTATTGATTGCCAAATATTATAACCTTCACCCATTATATCGCTTTTGGGATTTAAAAACACCTTGATTCTTTCTTTTTGATATTCCTTCAATCCTAAATTATAAATTAATGGCAAAATAATTATTATCAACCCTAAAGTAATATAGAAAAACCTTCTCTCTCTTTGCGAAAAAAAATAGATTACCATACCCAAAAAAAGATAAACCAAAGCAGAACCCAAGTCAGGTTCTTTCGCAACCAAAATGAAGGGCAAAAGCAAAAAACCTAAATATGCCAAATAGTCTTTTATATTAAATTTCTTTTTATCTGCGATAAATTTTATTAAAAAAATTATTAAAATTATTTTAAAAATTTCTGACGGCTGAAAAGCAAAAAAACCTAAATTTATCCATCTGCTTGAACCAAATTTAGTTTCGCCAAAAATTAAAACCAAAATTAAAAGCAAAATTCCAAAAATATATAAATAAATTCTAAGAGGAAAAAGCGCTTGAAAGTAAAGTCTATCAAATACATAAAAAAGAATTAAGCCGCAGATAAAAAAAATACCCTGATAAATGGCCAGATGCTTTTCCGGAGAAAGAGTGGCTAAAAGTATAATACTAAAAATTGTTAAAAATAAGGCTGGAACTAAACTCAACCAATCGAAATTAAGCCATTTTTTCATTTGAAAACAATTACCTCTTTATTGTCTAAATAAAATCTTTTAACCTCTTCTCCGTTTTTCTTAAATTCAAACTCTGAACTAGTCTTTTTATTTATTTCTGAGGCATTATCTTTTATGAATTTTTCTATATATTTATCAGTTTTTATATAAAACAAGGCTCTCTCTCCATATTTATAACCGCACCTTTTCCTTGCATCTTGTATTTGCCTTATAAATTCTCTCAGCATTCCCTCTTTCTTTAAATTAGGAGTTATTAAGGTGTCTAAACTGTAAGGACCCTTATTTATCTCTTTAACATTTATTTCTTCTTTAATAATTTCTTTCTCTTCTTCATTTAAAGAAAAGGGGGCTTTGGCCTCTCTCAGGGGCTGTCTTACCTTTATTTGATGCTTTTTTCTTAAATCCAAAAGCTGAGAAACAATTTCTCTTATTCTTTCCATTCTTAAAAGAACATTCTTGTCTGCTTTGCCCAATTTTTCTATAAAACATAAATGGACACTTTCTCTATCTTTTACATCTTTTAATCGTTGATAAATAAATTCAGAAGCATAAGGAAGAAATGGTGCTGATAAAATTGAAAAAATCTTCAATATAAATTTCAAAACTGCCAATCTTCTGCTGGCAGAACTTTTATTATATATTTTTGTCTTTACTCTTCTTATATACCACAATGATAAGTCTGCTAGGAACTTCTCTATCTCTCTTGCTGCTCTTACAAGCTCATAATCTTCCATCAGTTTAATGACCTTAGAATTACAATCTTTTAATCTTTCTATTATCCAGCAATCTAGGATATCTTTTTGGGTAATCTTTGGGATCTTTTTAATTTTGAAAGTTTTAGAAATATAATCTAAAAACAAGTAAGAATTCAAATACCTTAAAATAACATTTTGAAAGCATAATTTTAATAGCCTTTCTGAAAAACGATAATTTTCACCAAGGGGAGATGAAGATATTAAAAAGAAACGCAAGGCATCAGCACCATATTTATTAAATATTTCCCTCGGATCTGGATAATTTTTTAGTTTTTTACTTAATTTTTTACCCTCCTCATCTAAAATAATCCCATTGACTACCACATTTTTAAAAGCGGGCTTATTTTTCCCTAAGCCAATATCATTTAGTGTCAAAATCGAAGCGATTACATGAAGTGTATAAAACCACCCCCTTGTCTGGTCTAATCCTTCCGCAATAAAATCTGCTGGGAAAGAAACTTTGGTTTTTTCTTTATTTTCAAAAGGATAGTGAAATTGAGCATAAGGCATAGAGCCAGATTCAAACCAACAATCAAAAACTTCCTCTGTTCGCTTCATTTTCCCTTTGCATTTTTTACATTTAAATATTACCTCATCAATATATGGACGGTGTAAATCTTCTGGTACGCTACCCCCTCTTCCTTTTAACTCTTTTATCGATCCAATTACCTCAATTTCTCCGCATTTATCACATTTCCATATAGGCAATGGTGCGCCCCAATACCTATTTCTTGATATGGCCCAATCTTTAGCATCTTTAAGCCATTTGCCAAATCTTCCCTCTTTTAAATAATGGGGTACCCAATGGATTTTCTTGTTATTTTCAACTAATATATCTTTAATTGCTGAAACTTTTATATAAAAGGTCTTTACTGGATAATAAAGCAGGGGCGTATCGCAACGCCAACAAAAAGGATAGGTATGAACAATTTTTTCTTCTCTGTAAAGCAACCCCCTTCTCTTTAAATCTTCAATTATATCTTTATCTGCATCTTTAACCCACTTGCCCTTGCCAGGAGCGACTAAATTTTTGCCTTCTTCATCTACAGTTAAAAGCATAAAATTGCAAGTCTCTTTTCCTAATTCCATGTCATCTTCTCCAAACGATGGAGCAATATGGACAATCCCCGTTCCTTCTTCAACACTAACAAAGGGGGCTTCGTATACCCTAAAAGCTTTTGAGTTATCTCCTTGCCCTATTTTATATTTTAAGCCCTCTTTAAAAAGAGGCTCATATTCTAAACCTATTAAATCTTCTTTAGACAGTCTCTTTACAATTTCAAATTTCTCTTTAACAACCGAAAGCCTTTCTTTTGCTAAAATCAAAAACTTATCTTTGACTTTTATTTTTACATATTCAAAATCGCCTATTGCTAATTCTAAATTAGCAGGTAAAGTCCAAGGGGTGGTTGTCCAAACCAAAAAGTAAGTAGCAGGCTCGTTTTTCAACTTAAACAAGATATAAATTGAGATATCTTCTACATCTTTATATCCTTGATTTACCTCAAAATTAGATAAAGGGGTACCGCATCTAGGGCAATAGGCAACCACTCTAAAATCTTCATATAATAACCCCTTTTTATAAATTTCTTTCAAAACCCACCAGACTGTTTCAGTATAAGTTTTGTCCATTGTAAAATAATCTTTTTTATAGTCTGCAAATCTTCCTAGGCGCTTTAGTGTCTCTTTGAAATCTGCCACATGTCTTGTAACCGCCTTTTTACATTCTAAATTAAATTTTTCTATACCTAATTTTTCGATATCCTTTTTAGTTTTAATACCTAATTCTTTTTCTATTAAAGATTCAACGGGTAAACCATGGCAATCCCAACCGAGCTTTCTTTCAATATATCTTTTCCTTTGGGAAAAAAACCTACAAATTGTGTCTTTGAGGGATGAGGCTAAAATATGGCCATAATGAGGTTTCCCTGTAGCAAACGGGGGGCCATCATAAAAACTAAAATTTTTATTTTTATTATTAATCTCCAAAGTTTTTTTAAAAATATCCTTTTCCTCCCAAAATTTAAGAATTTTTTCTTCTTCCTGAGGAAAATTAATATTTCCCATATTATTTTTTATTTTTAGAATTTTTATCTAAAACTAAATTTACCAATTTATCTGCTTCTTTGTTTTCGGAACGAGAAATATAATTAAATTCTACTTCCATTCTAGTTTTAAAAATTATTTTCTTAATTTCAAGATAAAATTTCATCATCCTCTCATTTTTAAGTCTATACTCTCCATCAAGTTGTTTTTTAACAAAAAGTGAATCCAGAAAAAAAATTGCTTTTTTTGCACCCATTTCAGCTAATTCTTTTAAAGCTAAAAGCACCCCGCTATATTCAGCCTCGTTATTTGTGGCCCTTCCAAGATAAAAGGATTTTTTTAAGACTAATTTTCTGTTTTTATCATATATCAAAAAAGCACACGCAGATTCTCCTGGATTCCCTCGTGATGCTCCATCAGTATAAACAAAAAAATAATCCATAAATTTAATTATATTATTTCTCTAGCAAAAAATTCAACTAAAAACTGGCCTGGTATAATGAATAATCCCAGATATCAGAAGAGCCTTGGAGAGCATTTGGAAATTTAACGTAAAGTTCTATATTCTCTTTCCCATGGTAACCAATACTATGAATAATGGTATAAGGCAAACCTAAATATTTTCCTCCTTCTATAGAAACTTCAGTAACTCCCAACTTCCCTCCAAAAACTTTAATTTTAAATAGATTCAAATTTTCTACCAAAGGCCGAATTGTAAAAGAGCATTCTTTTTGGGTCCCTACTAGAGAACACTGCTCTAGAAATACTTGAAATAGTGGAGACGCCCCTTCTCCTCCGAAAAGTGCTCCTTTCTCTTCTAGCGCCTGTAGGACTCGGTTAAATTTAATCACCCCTTCTATTACTCTTCCAGAACCCCTTTCAGAAACCCTCATCCATACTAAATTGTTCTCGCTATTTAAATCTGGAATAAATTTAAATTTAAAAGTCCCCCCGAATTTAGAAAGGTCAAATACTGTAGATTCATCTTTGGACAAAATAATTTTGTTATTAACCCTGTCGGCTTCAGAAGTAAAATATGAAAGAGAAAGTCTTAAAATATACTTTTCCGGGGAGGGCAAAGAAGACAATGAATCTAAAAATACAGGGGTGGAATAAGGAAAAAGTGCATATTCAATAAATTCATTTTTCTCTATTGTATTTTTTGAATTTGGTAAATTATTCTCATTTGGCCAATAACACCAGGCAGTAGTTTTTTGGTCTATAGGCTTATATTGATATTCTTTTATCTTAACCAAACCCAACTCCACGCCGCCCCATGCTATCCAATAATTTACAGTTGAATTATAACTATGGCGTCGAGAGCCAATAGAAAAGATAAGCAATGAAAAACAAAGCTGGGCAATTATTGCCAAACCACTTATTAATAAAATAGCATAAAGCAATGCAGAACCCTTTTGTGCCTTTAAATTATTTTTCATATTAATCATAAATAAGGATTAGAAAGAATTAATGGGACATATACTTGGTTAAATTCTCTTACTAAAAGTTTTTTTCCAAATTTTTGTATAGCATTTACACGCAATCTTACCCATGAGTTATAAGAAGGAGGCCCCCCAATAGAAGTATTCTCTCTATATGCTTCTGTGTCTCCGATTTTCTCTTTGGTGAGAGGGATCTCAAAAAATGCAGGGGCTTGATTGTCAAAACTAAATAAAATAACTCTTTCCCCCTCACGCTCCCATCTATTATTAGTATCATTATATTTCCATGTTTCCGCATAAAAAGAAGGATATGCACCTACCATCGCAGGAATTATTCCCCCAAGTCCAAAAATATAAACCTTCTTTTTCTCTGAATCATTGATATATAAAAAATCTCCCCTTCCTACTGCATTTCCTCCTTCAAAAACTATTTCACCACTGAAAGAAGAAAAAAAGTTTTTGACTTCATCAAATGTTGAAGCTTCATTAGGATTTTTATAAAAGGGGGCTACAAAAAAAGCTCGCACCGAAAACGAAGAAGGAGCCTCAACTTGCCAAAGCTTAGTTTCTTTAAAAAATTCACCATTGGCTTCCCGCATTGCTGTTTGAATAACTTGGTCAGCATTTTTAACTAACTCATTAATTCTTAATGTTGAATCTAAGTTTTTTTTGCTAATTACCGCTTCATTGAATAAACCATACACAACTCCCAAAACAGAAGCAAATATAGTACTTGCTATAAGAAGTTCAATTAAGGTAAAACCCAAGGAATGTTTTAAATTTTCTTTAATCATATTTTTGGATCTAAATAGTTTCCTAAAATTGTATAATAGATTTTAGATTTTTTCTCATTTCCGTCTTTCCATTTTACCTTAAGACTAACCTTTACCCCATTTTTTAAATTCAAATTATTTTCCCCTGGATTCGGATCAAGCTGATTAAAACATAAACCATATGTAAAAATTATTATTCCCCCCTCATTATTTAAAAGTTTTGAGGCGGTTTTTTCGCCTTCTTTAATTTTCCACTTCCCATCTTCAAATTCTAAATGATAAAAAAATAAAGCTTGATAAATATTCTGCGGGATTTTTGACTCAATTGAATTATCCCAATTAGTAGAAGGATCTTGGTCAAAAGTAATTTGATTTCTAAAAGCTAAAAGGGCTGAAAATTGCTCTTGTGCTATTAAATCAGCATAAGATTCGGCTGTATGTCTTCTAATTTCTCTTAAATTTGAGGCATTCATATAAGAAACAGTTAAAACCGCGCTTCCCAAAATACCAATTGCCAAAAGAACTTCTATCAATGTAAAGCCTCTGCCAGAGCCAATCTTTTTTCTCAAATATTTTAGAATATTTTTCATTTTGTTTCTTAGTAAATTATTGAACCCATATAAGTAACCCCTCTTTATCTAAATTAATTTTTGCTTCTTGAGATGATTTTTTAAAAGAAAGCCATAATCTACTAAATGAAGAGGCGCTAATTGTTTCCTCTAGGTTTCCTCCTTCTTTTCTTATTTCTATACTTTCTATTTCCAATTCTCCAATTCTTTTATTTGCTAAAGAAAAAGAGAAGGCTCCTAAAGGCTGAAGCCCATTTGGCTCTTCATAGTATATTTTCACATCAATATTTTCTAAATTTATATCTTGAGAATAGATTTCCGTGTTATTTTTAAAACACTTGGCTTCACCTGATAGTCCTTTTTCTTTTTTCTCAAATTCAAAATCAACTTTTTCACAGCCCCCTTCTTTTATTTTTTGCCTCATTGTATTAATTAAACTTTTAACCTTAAAAGCTTTATCAGTAGCAAAAGTCTTGCTTGAAAATCCCGAAAAATTAAACAAAACCCCCCCTGCAAGAATCGTAATTATTCCTAAAACTACTATAAGCTCAACTAATGTTAAGCCTCTGGCTTCTTTTTTTCTTTTTTTTACAAAGTCCCTTACAAAAATTCTATGTCTCATTCCTATATTTAACTCTTTTTGCCTTATTTATCTTATTCTATCATAAAAAAGACCATAAATAATTCTCTAAAGTGTGGAAAAAAATATAAAAGAAAAAAACTAAAAATTAAGAAAGGCGCGAAAGCAATTCTATCTTTTCTTTTCTTTAGTTTTAAAACGAGAGCCAAAAAAGCAACAAGCCCTCCTATTACAAAGGAAAGCCAAAGGAAAATAAAACTGTATTTAAAACCTAAAAAAAGACCAAAAAATAAAGAAAATTTTGCGTCTCCTAACCCCATGAGCTTGCCTTTTGAAAAATAATTCAAAAGGAAAAAGAATAAAAAAAGGAGAATCGCTCCTAACAGACTTTCTTTGTAATTCAAAAAGGAATAAAAAGAGGGGTCTAATTTTAAAATAAATTTTAATAAGAAAAAACCTAAAAGCAAGAAAACCAACGGATCTGGAATCAGTTGATTTTTTAAATCATAAAAAAATATTATTAAAAGTAAAGACCAAATAGCTAAAGAAAGAAAAAAACTAAAAGAAAAATAAAAAGCCCAAAAACTCAAAATGAAAATTATTCCCGAAAAAAACTCAATCAAAAATAAATCTAAGTTTATGGGGTGTTTACAATAACGACATTTTCCTCTTAAAGCAACAAAACTCAAAATCGGTATTAAATCTCTTACAAATAATCTATGGCCACAATAATTACATTTTGAATAGCCTCCTAAATTTAGAGTCCAGCCTTTTTTATCAAGCTTTAGCCTATAAACAATTGTCCCCAAAAAACTTCCCCAGCATACCCCTATAACAAACAATAATATGAAAATAATTTTTTCTAATAACTCCATCTATTAAAAGAAAAAATAAAAAAACCTTATTGGCAAGTGCCTCCTGTTGAACAACTGAAGGTCCCTCCCGATTCGAGTCTAGTGCTAATTGTATAACCATTCTCACTTAAAGAGCTAAAACACTGATCCCAATTTACTTGGGAATTCTGCGAAGTCAAACATTTGGGTGCTTTAGTATTCCAACCAGAACCCGCTGAAATATAGTTATTCAAATCATTGGGAAGATTAGTAGGATATCTTCCATCATTATCATTCGCGTAAAGTTCCATTGCTCCAGAAATTGCTCTAACCATTTCTTTCCTTTGAGTATCTCTTGCTTGTTTTCGAGCTCTAGAAGTAGAAACCATGACAAGCCCAGCCAAAATCCCAATAATAGCTATTACTGCTAAAAGCTCAATTAAAGTAAAACCTTTGTTTTTAAATTTAGATAATCTAATAATCTTTTTCATTTTAATTATTTAGTTTTTAATATATTTGAATCTAATTAAAACACATTTTAGCTAATAAAATATCCACAGATTATGTTGTAGGCAATTGGACTAAACCGTAAATAGGTCCAAACACAGCCCATACCATTATGGCAACACCGACTGCTAAAATTACTATCACTATAGGCTCAAGCAATGATATTACTTTTTTTACATATTCATTTGTTCTTTCTTGATAATAACTCATCAATCTTTCAAACATCTTCTCTAAGGTTCCTGTTTGCTCACCGACATTAATAAGCTGAGATTCAATAGTGGGAAATATTGGTTCTTGAGTAAAAGAAGCGGCTAAAGGCAAACCCTGAGCTACTCTTTTTTTAATTGAATATAAAGCTTCTTTGAAAATTAAAAAAGTCATTGATTCAGCCACTAAATCTATTGCTTCAAGAATTGGAGTTGCAGAAGAAAGCAATAAATAAAACAATTGATTAAACAATGTAAGCTGATTACGCATTAATAATTCTCCCACCACAGGCAAAGAGAGCAATATCCGCTCAAACCATATTCTGCCTTTTTGAGTATTTGTTGAATACCAATAAATATATCCCAAAGCAAAAAATAGTAAAAACAATAATGCCCACCAATAGTTAACTAGGAAATTTCCTATACTAATTAAAACTTTTGTCTGCCATGGCAAAGGAGTGTTTGATTCTGCAAAAATACTCCCAATTTTTGGCACAAAAAATGTCAATATTATTGAACCCACAACTATCATTGCAACTACTACAAATATAGGATAAGCTAAAGCGGCCCATAGACTCCCTGTAAAAGAAGCTTGCGCTTCCAAGGTCTTCGCCAGAAGCTTTAAAACCGCTGGTAGCCTACCAGCAGATTCTCCTGATTTTACAACCGAAATGATTACTGGATTAAATACTTCTTTATTGGAAGAAAGCGCTCTCCACAAGCTTTCTCCAGCCTCTACCTCCCCTGCTATTGAAGAGATAACTGCCTGAAATCTTTTATTTTTAGTTTCTACTTCTATTATCCTTAAACTTTTGTCTATCGGAAAACCGGCTTCAGTCATTGTAGCAAGTTGCCTCATAAAAACTGCTTTATCAACTATTGAGATTCTTTCAAAAAGCAAAGGAGTTTTCGACACTTTTCTCTCTCCTAACCACAAAACCATTAGTCCTTTTTTTTCTAAAAATCCCTTTGCTTGAAGTTCATCCTTTGCTTCAACTACACCTGTTTGGACATAACCTTTTGAATCTTTGGCGCTATAAAAAAATCTTTTCATAATAAATATTTTTAATAAAGCTCTTGTTTAAAATCTTGCGGGTTTTGGGCCCAAACCAAGGCATCTTCTATTTTAACCTCGCCTGCTTTAACAAGTTCAATTAAGGCTCTATCTAAACTAATCATTCCTTCTGAAAAAGAAGTCTGGATAATATTTGGGATTTGGTGAACTTTACCTTCTCTAATACAATTCTTTACTGCTATTGTGGCAATTAAAATCTCACATGCTACTATTCTCCCGCCCCTTTGGCGTGGCAATAATCTTTGGGAAACTACCCCAGCTAGCGTATTTGCCAATTGCTGCCTTACTTGTCTTTGCTGATATTCGGGGAAAATGTCTATAATTCTATCTATGGTTTGAGCAGAATCATTGGTATGCAAAGTAGTTATAACTAAATGACCTGTTTCTGCCAAAGTCAAAGCAGCTGAAGTACTCTCCTGATCTCTCATCTCGCCCAAGAAAACCACATTGGGGTCTTCACGAAGTGCGGAACGCAAAGCCCGATGAAATGAAAGGGTATCAGAATAAACCTCCCTTTGAGAAATAATTGATTTTTTATTTGTAAAGACATATTCAATGGGATCCTCTATTGTTATGATATGCTCTGAACGAGTTTGATTAATAAACTCAATCATCGAGGCAACAGTAGTAGATTTCCCATGACCAGTGGGCCCTGTTATAATAAAAAGTCCCTGTTTTAATGAAGCGAATTTCTCTAAAACTGGAGGCAACCCAAGCTCTGCAAAACTTTTAATTTCTAAGGGGATAACTCTAATAGAAACAGCTGGATTGCCCTTTTCAGAAAAAAGATTAACCCTCATTCTACTTTCTCCAAAACTAAAAGAAAAATCTATTTCTTTTTCTTTTTCAAATTTCATTTTTTGAAATTCATTCATGTAAGGAGAAATGATGCCTAAAACATCGTTATTTGTAAGAAGAGGACTATCTTGAGGCACTAGTGCCCCATTAATTCTGAAAACTACAGGCAAGCCCACATATAGATGGATATCTGAAGCCCTATTTGCGACAGCTTTATTAAAAATTGCCTCTCGATTTACGCTTGGGCTATATACAGACCTTGGCTCTTGCTGATTGGGGATCTCTTCCTCGCTCATTTTCTTTTTTAGTTTTTATATATTTTAACATTTTTTGAATTTCCATGGCGCTTTTATCCACTTTAAAATTGCTCCTTTAATTCTTCTCCCATTATTGAGAGACGCATCGCTTCCTCAAGAGAAGTTATGCCTAAGGCAGCTTTCACTAAGGCATCTTCAAACATGCTTATAAACCCATATTTTCTAGCGGCTTTTTCTATATCAGAGCTTTTTACATTTTGAGTAATTAAAGATTGCAATTCTTCATTGATTTCTATTGCCTCAAAAGCTGCGATTCTCCCAGAATAGCCTTGATAGCAGACGTCATTTTCTACTCCTTTCCAAAAATGATAAGGAGGTGAAGGAATTTTAAGTCCAATATTTTTTGGAATATTATCAAGAATCCGGGAAACCTTACTATACAAAGGCTCGGGCACTTTTTCCTCAACTTTATTATGAGGGCAAATTCTTCTTATCAATCTTTGAGCAATAACTAAATTTAATGAAGAAGCTATCAAAAAAGGCTCAATCCCCATATCTATTAACCGAGGAACTACCCCCGCTGCGTTATTAGTATGCAATGTAGATAATACTAAATGCCCTGTTAAAGCAGCATGGACTGCCATTTCTGCTGTTTCTTTATCTCTAATTTCTCCGACCATAATTACATCTGGGTCTTGCCTTAAAATTGAACGTAACCCTGAAGCAAATGTATAACCTGCCTGAGGCTTAATTTGAGATTGAGCAATCCCCTCTATTTCATATTCTACCGGATCCTCCAAACTGACTATATTTATCTCTGGACGATGAATCAAAGTTAAAGCTGCATAAAGAGTGGTGCTCTTCCCCGAACCTGTAGGTCCTGAAACAATAATCATCCCATAAGGCATTTTCAAAGCTTTAACTGTCCTCTCATAAACTAATCCCTCCATCCCCAAGCTCTTTAAATCCATAAGGCGCTTTTCTTTTTCTAATATTCTCATTACTATTTTTTCTCCAAAAACAGTGGGAAAAGTAGAAATCCTCAAATCAATCTTCTTATTATTAAATACCACGGTAATTCTTCCATCTTGAGGCTTTCTTTTTTCATCAATTCTTAAATTTGCTAAAATTTTTACTCGACTAACCAAAGGGGCACCTAAGTCTTTTTTAATTTCTGCTACATCTGACAAAATGCCATCAATTCGATAGCGAACAATAATTTTATTGCTCAGGGGCTGGAAATGTATATCAGATGCTCTTTTAAAAATTCCGAAACTAATCACTGCTGCCACTATTTCCGGCACAAATCCCTTTTCTATTATTGATTGTAGTTCCTCTTTGGTTTTTGGCTGTTGGGAAAGTAATTTTTGCAAAGAAGAAATTGCCTCTTCGCGAGTTGTGTCCCCCATTGGCTCAATTCTTCCTGTAATAGTCCGGGAAAGAATTTTTGCTTCCTCTTTAATTTTAGAATATTCTTCTAATACTTCATTGATTTGAGAGAGGGTGGTGCAATAAAGCTCAAGGGTAACCTGATTTTTTTCTTCAATAAATTTTATTAAATTCCAAATTGCTGGATGTGTAGGCCAAGAGGTAGCTACTTTAAAAATCTTATCCCCTATTTGCTCAAAAACAATTATTTTAAAGCGATCTGCAATCTCAAAAGGGATTTTTTTGAGAAGTTTTTTATCAATGGGATGCGATTTCAAATTAACTAATCCCACATTTGCCAAGGTGCTAAAAATATTTTCAAAATCAATTTCTTTACCTGGAAAAAGATTATATAAAACCTCCTCAATTCGCTTTTTAGTCTTTTCTTTCTCCTTTAAAACTAAATCAATTTCATCTTTAGATAAAATCCTTTTATCTTGAAGCAATTTCAAAATATTTCCTTCAATATCCTCCTCTTCTTTAACGCTCAAAACGGCAAGATTTGCCATCTTTAAAATATTATTCTTAACAAATTATACCCCAGTTTAATATTTTGCACTAGTTTACTTAAAAGGATTTTCTTTGCCCAATTTATCACTTGAATAAACAATAGGAAATTTTGTATAAAAAGAACGATTTTTTAACTGCTTTACAATATCTTCACTTTTAGCAACTTTGGGCGTTATTCCCACTTGAGGCCTAGTGTTCCAAAAAACGAAACCCAAACACGCTATCCCCAAAATCCCCAAAAGTATAAACTTAAATGTATTGCTCATATAAATTTTATTTTGCTAAATAATAAATCACTAAATTTATATCTCCTAAAATTATATCCCCTTCCCCTTTTGAAAGGCTAATACTTTGAATGCGACTCACTTGCTTTATCTTTTCCAAAAATCCTATAAAGTTATAAATTTGTTTATAATCTCCTTTCACTTTTAAATTTATGTTATATAAAAAGACGCGGTAGGAAGAAACAGAAGCCGATCCTTCGGCTAGCTCGCTTTCTTTTATAACGCCTCCCTCGCCTGGAGCAAAACTAAAAAGACTAACCCCTGCTTTTAAAGCTGCTGAATGAATGCTCGCTAAGAGCTCTGCGGTACTCTTTCTAGCCGGGAATGCCAAAGAAAGCTCTTCTTTAAGTGACATATCTTCAATTTTTTGCTTTAAGCTATTTACTAACTCAACTCTTCTCTCCCAATCAGACAATAGTATCTTTTTTTCTCCTAATTCCTGACCTGAGGAAGAAAGCAAATATATACCTTTGTAAATTCCAAAATAAATTATTAAAATTCCGACAATAAAGATTACCACCTCAGTTAAAACTTTGTTTGATTTCCCTGAAAGCATTTTTTATTTAATATTACCTTTTAAACTAAAATTGACACCTGTGCCCCCACTCACAGGTCCTGTTGAAGCTTGCGTAACCTCTACATCTTTTAGAGTTGTAGATTCTTTATTCAACACTGTAGCAAATAATATAACATCACTATAAGAAGGACTTTCTCCCGAGATAACAACTTCATTTCCTGCAATATTAATTGAAGTTATAACAACTGTTCTTGGGATGGCGCTTGAAATTCCTCTAAGAATTTTTGTGGCTAAAGGTTTTCCATAAAGAGAATTTAAGTTGGCACTTTGAACTTCTAACTGTGCTAACTCATCTTCCGAAAGTTGACTTCCTACTTCTTGTTTTAAAGATTTAATTTTTGATTCAGTTAACTTAATCTGTCCTAATCGCAAAGCATACAAAATCCAAATGATTACTGCTATTGCCAAAAAATAAATAATACCTCCTACTAATATTTTGCGGCTAGAAGTTGAAGAAGTATTCTCTATTAAAACCATTGTTCTTTGTTAGATTTTACCATTTTAAAGAATAAAAGTTATCCACATTTTATTAGATTTTAGGCTCATAATATGAATAAATTATATCAATAATTGGAGCGAGCCCCAAGATATGTTTTAAATAATTTATAGACTCAATTGAATAAAGAGAACCTTTAACATCAAAATAATTAGCTATTAAACTTCCACGCAAAGTAAAAGCTGAGAGTTCGGGAGCGATATAAATAGTACCGCCTTTTTCATCCTCTTTCAGGCTAATTGCTACCCCATTAAAAACAGGGGGTTTCATAACTATATCTGCTCCTAAAGATACTACGCCAATGTATTTATCACCAATTGAACCTTTAATTTCTAAGGGGGCACTGTCTTCGTAAATATACAAAATGCCATCTTCTACTTCGTCTAAACTTAATTCTGGTTGGTTAATAACTTTAAATTTATCTCCTCCTTCTTTACTTAAATAATTGAATAATTCCTTGATTTTTTCTATCACATTCTTATTAGAAAAGCTTTTGTCTTTGAATTCATAATTTTTAAGAGTAGCCAAATTACTCTCTATCCCTGGCTGGAAAGAAGAACCAAGTACCAATAAATCTACCTTAATTTTGCCCTCTAAATTTTGATTCTCTAAAAATACATCCCCTCCTCTAATCTCACTTGCGATTCTATAACAATATTCCCGAATTAGCGTTTCCTTCGCTGGGGGGTCTTTGAAACTAGGTATACCCAAACCATCAGAAGAAATTGTGATATCCCCCCAAGCAACTCTAGAGTTGCTTTTATCAATGCAAACATCATTTTCAGCCCTCCCGCGAGCAATAAAAGAAAATTTTACATAAACTGTTTCCTCAGGTTCTCCACTAACTGCATCAGGCGGAATTAAGATTTCCAAAACACCATCGCTTGTTTTTAAAGCATAAAAATTATTAGTAGAATAAGGCTGGTCCCATCCTGAATCTCGTCGCTCAAATTCTTCCCCTGTTTTAGTAATCCTTATCTCATCTAAAACAGGAGAAAAATAATCATTGTCAAAAGTTTCATATATTTGTATGGCATAACTTCTTGTAACGATTTTTTGTGCAATCTCTAATAAAATATTTTTTAAATTAGAAGCATCAGGAGAATAAAAATATTCTCCACCTGTTTCATAAGCTAAAGCATTTAAACGAAGGGCTATTTTTGTTGGCCAAGGATTATAATTGCCCCCTACCCCATTTTTAACTAAACAATAGTATACAGTTTTGCCGTTAGAAAGAGTTTTTATTACTAAATGATCAGGGTCATTTTTGCAAATTAAAATATCTTTAGATAATTCTTGAGGAGGAGCGCCATCCAAATTCATACGCCAATCATTTTCATCTTTTTTACCATAACCTATAGAAAAAATTGGAATTCTATTATCGCGAAAAAAGTCCAAAACTTTTATTCTTGCCCCACCTGCAATATAAAAATCAGCCGTCGGATCAACATCTAAATTATGAACACCATCTGAATAAATGATAACTACATTAACAACATTAGGATTATTAAGTTGATCCTGGTAAAATTGCTTACTTGCCTCAACCAACCCCTTACCCATTGTAGTATCGTCCTCTGCAGACAAATTTTTAATAGCTAAGTATAAACCAGTAGGCCCCGCATAACTACCAAAGTTGCTATTTAAAGCAAAATCAGTTCTGGCTCCTCCTGGAATGGAAGAATTATACTCAACTAAAGCTATTTTTATTTTTTTACCTTCGGGTCTTAAATTGTTCTGTGTCTGCGCCCATTTAACTAATTCAGTCATTGACTCTTTTGCGCCATCAAGTTTAATCCTACCAGATTCATCCTCATAATTCATTGAACTAGAAGTATCAGCCACCAAAACAATATTCACTGGTTTTACATTAGTAATGCTAGTTATAGTTAGCCCTTTAATTGCTAATTCAACATCCACCTGGCTGCCTGAGGCAATATAATTATCACCTAAAGGATTGCGTGGGGTAACAGTTTTAGTTACCAAGCTTGGCTCTGGAGGTGGAAAAGGTTCTGGAAAATTAGCTAAAATCCCGCTTCTGCTAGCTGGAGGAGGAATCATCCCCAGTGCAGAAGAGGAAAAGAAATTCAAAAATAAACATACAAACAAAACACTAACTCTTAAAAACTTCATTCCCATTAAGAGTAATTATACCAGAAATATTAAATAATTGTGTGGATAAAGTAATATCTAAATTCTCGCAAAATCTAAGATTTATTTTTTAAACCCCACCCAGGCAGCCAATTCATCCAAATCTTGCACGCCTTCTTTTCTTTCGCCCCCGTAAACCCATGTTGGCACCCCCTCAATTTTCGCATTATTGCAAGTCTCCAAGTTCTCTTCTAAATAGCAATCAACTTTTTTTAATAAATCAGCGGCTTCGTTAAACATTTCTAACTGCTTATGACAGTGGGGACAACTATTCCCATAATAAAGAATGACCCCTTTTTCCGAAAGATACTCTGCTAACTTTTTTATATCTTCTTGAGACCAATTTGAATTAGAAGTATTCGAACTTGATGTTTGAGTTTCTGAGGTTTCTGAATTAGAAGAAGTACCTCTAATGCTTGAGCTTGGAGAGCCTTTAGAAAGCCTTGAATAAATAAATACCAATGTGATTATTAAAATCAATACTCCAGCCATTACCACTAGCCCTACTTTTTCAGCAGATTTAGTAGCATTTTGTTTTGTCATAGATATAATTTAAGTTTTCAACCTAACTACCTAATTTTTAATTCAGGGGGAGAAGGAATCGAACCTTCATCATCGGTTTTGGAGACCGATATTTTACCATTAAACTATCCCCCCTAAATTATATTATAATATCACTTGCTTTCTTTGTGCACAGTTCTTTTCCTGCAGACTTTGCAATATTTTTTGAAAGATAAAACTTTTTGCTTTTCAATTGCTCCTTTAGATTTTATAACCCTATAATTTATCCTTTTGCAAACTGAACAAGCCAATTTTACTAAATTTTTCTTTTTCTTTTTTTCTTCTGCCATTTTTTTAAATTATTTTTTAAAAATTGCTTTAGCCTAATTATTAAATTAATACAAATTTCACTAAACCCCCTAACCGAATAGCCCTGTAATTTATTATGGTGCAAAGCAACCCGGTCACATAATAATTTTTTAAAATCTACATCCACCTCTTTTCATCTAATAAAAACACGTGGGGATTATTAAGTTTCCGGACAAAACCTAATAGTCTGAAAATCCTACTTGATCAACAAAAAGCTGCCTTATTCATAAATTTGGAACCCTTCTTGCAAATGTGCTTACTTTTGCCTTCAGTCTCTCGATTGGCTTAGCCAATTAGGCTTAAATCCAATTTCAAGGCATTTAGTATTTTTATGCCGAGGGCGGGACTCGAACCCGCACGTCTGGGGACCAGACAAAGGATTTTAAGTCCTTTGCGTCTACCAATTCCGCCACCTCGGCATTCTTCTAGATGTATGCTTCCGGGCATCTCCCTTAGCCTTCTAATTAAACAATTAACTAATTATGGGGAGGGAAGGATTCGAACCTTCGAAGCCACAAGGGCGCCAGTTTTACAGACTGGTGCGTTAGACCACTCCGCCACCTCCCCATTTTTTTAAAAAAATACCACAAAAATAATCTTATATCAATAAAATTTATTTAGAAGTTTTTCTCGCTATTGAATCAAAAATTGCCCTATATCTCACATTATGAGGCTCAATTTCTAAAGCCTTCAAAATCGCTTCTTTTGCTTCTTTATATTTTTCTAAACCTAAAAGTGCCAAAGCTAAATCAGCCCATCTATAAGCAATAGTATTATTAAAATGTAAGGCTTTATCAAAACATTCAGCTGCTTTTCTATATTCTTTATTTTTTAAATAAGCCAATCCCAAAGCATGATGGAAAAAACCATTTTCTGAATCCTTTGCAACGGCTAAATTTAGCACTGAAATAGCATTTTTGTATCTTTTTTCCTCTAAGTAAAAAAGGCCTAATTCATAAAAAATCTCTGCTTTTTGGCTAAAAAGTTTAAGTAGTTTCAAAAGAAGTTTTTCCGCCTTGTCTCTTTGTCCCCTTCTTTTTAGCGCCCTTGCTTTTTCCAACGCTTTATTTAATTCTAATTTTTTCTTAATTCTTTCCTCTCTTTTTTGCGCATCAGAGTGAATTTTAGAAGTTAAAACTGTTTTTACCTCTTCCCCCTCCTCCCCAAAAACTATTTTAAACTTTCTGAAAAGAATAAAGATTATTGCTGCCAAAATTAAAACTAATATAACTTGAATCATAATCCTATTTTTTTACTTAGTTTTTCTATTTTTTATTTTAGAATCCTTTTCTTTATTTATCAATCTTATTTTATTATTTTCAAGTTCATACATTAAACAACAACGCAAGCCACCACAAGCTCCTTTTAGTTTTTCAGAAGATAAAAATGAAACTTCCCCTTTTAGATTTTCTTTAGTGGGCTTATCAAAAATTGACCAGAATCTAAAACAACAAAGTTCTTGACCACAAGCCCCTATTCCTCCCTTCATCCCAAAAGCTTGCCTTTTGCTAATCTGCTGTAACCTAATTACATAAGGAAAAGTTTTTATTAATTCTCTCAAAAGCTCTCTAAAATCTACCCTTGAAGGTGCAGTATAATAAAAAATAATTTTTTTTCTATCAAAAGTTAAATATGCTTTTTGAGGCTTCATTCCATTCTCATTTAATTTGAATCTCTTAACAAGTTCACAAAAAATTTTAAAGGCTTTTTTTTCTTCTTTTTCAGCGTTCACTAAATATGATTTTAGTTCCTTATCGTCTTCGCTCAAAAATTTTAATATTTTACCATGGGGTTTTATATTTTTATTAAATTTTATTTTCCCTTTTACCTCCCCCACTTCTTCTCCCCATTCAGTTTCTAATAATCCAAGACATGGAAAAAATTCCTCTTCTTTATCTTCTTTATCGCTATTCTTTTTCTCAAAAATCATATTTATTTCATCGCCTCTTGGTTTTACAATATAAAAGTTCTTCATAATAAAGTTATTAATTCAAAATACAAATTAATCCAAAAAAGTTCAAGATTTACATTAATTTTCTTACAAGTGAGATAAGAATCAAGCATAACCCCGAAAAGATTTTTATTGTTTTTGTTTTTATAATAAATTACCCACTCCCAAAGTAAACTTTTTAAGGTTTTTAAATCACTGGGCTTGTGGGCTAACCAACTCTTGAAATTTATTTTTTTCTCTCTTTCAAAAAAAGGTACATTTGAAATTGCTCCTTCTTTGGCTCTAATTCTTATTTTTTGGCATCGCGAAAGAACTGTTTTTAAAACATTTTCTTCACTTGATGAGACCAAAATATATACTTCACCTTTTCTTACCTCTTCAAGGGCTTTTAAAAAAATGTTTTGAGTTAATTTATCAACTAAAGCAAAATCTGCCAGAAAGAAAACTTTAAAATTTTTAAGCTTCTTTTCCCACATTCTTTTTAAAGCCTCTCTAATTGCCTCAATTTTTAGCTCTAAGGGTTCTATCCAGTCAAAAATTCTTTCTTCGCGACTTTTGAAAAGTTTATTTTTTAAAAATTCTCTTAACTCTTCAATTTGTTTCTCTTCAACAAATATCAAAAAAGCTCCTTTGGGGTTTTCTTTAATTTTTGTAACTAATTCTTTCAAATCTTTCATTCCTTTTATTTTTATATTATAATTATTTAAAATCAATGGACAATGAAGAAATAAAAGCAGACAAGACTATTATCTGTGCGAAATGCTTCGCTCCCTTTATTTGGACGAAGGGAGAACAAGAGTATTTTGAAAAAATTGGCCTAAAACACGAACCCAAACTATGTCCTAAATGTAGAGAAGAAAGGAAAAAATTAAAAGCAAAAGAAATCATTTGTATCGCCTGCGGGAAAAAAAGTCATATAAGAGGAGAAATCCCCCATCTAAACGCTTATTGTGAAGATTGTTTTGAAAAAATAAAAAAAGAAGCCCAAGAAAAAGGAGAAAAAATAGAAGAAATCAAAGAATAAAAATTATTTTGGAGTGTTCTTTAAAAATCTCTTCCTACATTTAGCGCATAACCTCATTTTTTGGATTTTGCCTTTATAAAAAACTGTCACCTTCTGGACATTGGGTTTAAATTTTCTTTTTGTTCTGCGATTTGAATGACTAACATTCATCCCAACTTGAGTTTTTTTTCTGCAAATTTCACATTTCATATTTAGATTTTTAAAAATTTAATTTATAATAAAAAACAATTTAACAAAAAAATAATTTTAAATCAATGTTTCTTTTAAATGCATTCTCTAGTCCTTTTCTGATTATAGGTTTTTTTCTAGGGATTATTTTAGGTCTATCTATTCATGAATATTTTCATGCCCTGGCTGCGGTCAAAAAGGGGGATTTAACTCCTAAGCTAGCAGGAAGATTAACTTTGAATCCCTTGGCACACCTAGACCCAATGGGAACTATTTTTTTACTTATCGCGGGCTTTGGATGGGGTAAGCCTGTTCCAATTAATCCTTTTAATTTAAGGAATCCTCAAAAAGACCAAGCAATAATATCTTTGGCAGGACCCCTTGCGAATATAGTCTTTGCTTTAATTTTAGCAATTCCAATAAGATTAAACCATTTCGGAATAGGGGCTGAGGGAATTTTTTATGAAAATTTTATTTTAGTTTTAAGAATAATGATTGAAATCAATCTACTTTTAGCAATATTTAACCTCTTGCCCATCCCCCCCTTAGATGGCTCAAAAATTCTTTTTGCCTTTGTCTCTCCTCAAACGCAAGCTTCTCTTGAAAATATTGGCCCCTGGATTCTATTTATGCTGCTTTTTACTTCTTATCTGACTCCATTTAATATATTCTCTTTAACAATCCTCCCCATTGTCCAGTATCTCTCCTATCTAATAACCGCCTTCCCCTTCAGCTAAAACATAAAAATTTTTATATTAATTCAATTTTAAGAATTTTAGAATTCTAAAAATAGAGGTCGAGGGAAAATGGCTTTTATAATAAAAGTGCCCGCCCTGATATTTTGAAATTTTTTCATTAAATAATTAACAACTTAGTAGGCCATCAAATAATTTTTAAAACTTCTATATTCAGCCAATGGCCCTTGGGAAAATGTTCTTGACAGTAAAATAAATCAAGGTGGGATCTCGCATCTTTTAGGACAATGTCCCAAAAGAAATGTAGAGAAGCGGGAGGGGAAGCCTGCCGCTGTTCTTGAAGAACTCCCTTTTTTAAAAGTTGTGCCTGTCAGAATCAAATCCCAAGGGCCAATTATAATTATAAACCAAAAAACAATATTTTCAAAAACAAGCTCCTACATTTTTTAGTATTTTTATTTTAATAATCAAATTTAAATTTTTATTGTTTTTTAAAAATTTTTTTTCTATTATTTAATTAATGAAACCTGTCATAGGGCAAGTTATTACATCGCCAAGGGTTTCTAACCACTATTTTTTAACTGGCTATATTTCACCAGAAGAAGAATCCTTAGACAAAAAGGGCACTATTTTCTGGATTATTGAATTAACATCACCCGAAACTGAAAAGATTGCTCACCTAATTCTTAGGAGATTCAAAAAATATTATCTCCAAAAAGAAGATGGAATTTGGGGGTTCGAAACCACTATAAAAAAAATTAACAGCAGACTCGCAAAAGAAGTTCAAAAGAAAAATATCCAATGGGTGAATCATCTCAACGCAATCTTGGGATTAGTACATGAGAATACTCTTCATCTTGCACCCACAGGTGATGTCATCGCTTATCTATTTAGAGATACAAGAATTTCTAATATTTTAGAGGTTCAAGAATCTCCTCCCCCAATGCATACATTTATTAGTGTTATTTCTGGCGAAATCCACCCTAAGGATAAAATATTTTTAGCAACCAGTGAATTTAGTTCTCACATCACGATAGAGAGCTTGGCTGATTATCTAGGCCTCCCTTCAAGTAAGACATTGGTTGAAATCGCTAATTTTTTAAGAGAAAGGGGGGTAAAAAATATTAATGCCTTACTTTTGGATTGCTCTTCAGAAAAATTAACTATTGATACTGTATACCTTGATCAGGCACCTGAAGGAAATTTCAAAATTTTTATTAAAACAATAGAAAAAGGATTAGATAGAACAAAAAATTTAATCAATTATGTCTGCGAAAAAATCGGGAACTTTGAAATAAAAATGTGGCATAAATATCTTGCCAATAAAGAAAAGGGGACTGAAGAATCAGAGGAAGAGAAAAAAACCCTTCCTTCTGCATTAAAAATTATGGGTGCCCAAAAAACAAAGCTAATGGCTACATTTCTTAAAAAAGCTTATTCTTTATCAAAAGCTAACCGAAAAATTGTAATTTTAATTTTAGCTTCAGTTATACTATTGGCACTTATAGGAACTGTTATTTGGGGGAAAAATAAATCCTCTACTAAAGCCTCTTTAGAAAATTTTCAAAAAGCAAAAGCTTTGGTAGATGAAGCAAAAGATAAAAAAGCAACCAACCAAAAAGAGGATGCCATAAGAAAGCTAATTGAAGCACAACAAATTCTCTCTTCTTTAAAAAATATCTCTTCTATCTCAAGCCAAGTTGAAGACTTGGAGAGATTTATAGCCCAAGAATTAAATACTTTGGAAGACACTATACAAATTTCTCCGCTAACCTCTCCGATAATTGATCTTGGCCCTGAAGGAATAGAGACATCAAAAATTATTTATTTAGAAAATTCTTTACTTACTTTTAATAAAAATGGAAATCAATTTTTAAAGATTAATCTTTCTGATTCTAAAAAAGAAACCCTGTTTTATATTTCACAATTATGGGGATCGCCACAAGATGCAACATTAATTGAAGAGTTGGGCATAGTTTTTATCAAAACACAAAATAACCAATTTTATATTTATAATCTAAGAGATAAAAAAATATCTGAAGCAAAAAAAGCAGAATCTTTTGATTGGCCCAATTCTAAAGAACTTCTTTCATATCTAGACAGAGTTTATTTCTTAACAAGTAATGGTGTTTGGCGTTCATCTTTTAGCGCGGCGGGCTTTCAAAAACCAAGCTCTCCGGTTTCAACTTCTTTTGAGCCAAAATCATTTGCTATCGATGGAGCTATATATCTCTTAGACAACAATGTAAAAAAATATGTAGGAGGCAAAGAACAGACTGATTTTTCTCTAAAGCTTCCTTTTTATATAGATTTAAGTTCTGCCAAAAAAATCTATACCTCTGAAAAAGAAAACCTAATTTTTATATACTTAAAAGATAGAAACTCAATAGTTAAGTTTGACAAAACCGGAGAATATAAAGGAAGATTCCTCCTCCCTAATCAATGGGGCGAGGTTCAAGATTTTATAGGAAATGGAAGCGACAAGCTTTATATTTTAGCGCAAAACAAAATTTACTCTCTAAATTATTAATTTTACATTCTTTTAGGAAGACTGACTCCTAAAATTGTACTGATGTATCGCAAAGTAATCCTTGCCGCTTTCAAAACCTCAAAACGTGCTTGCCTTAAATTGACATTTTTCTCGTTTTTAATAGGGTTTTTCTCATAAAAAGAATGAAATGCTTCACAAAATTTTATAGCTTCTTCGTAATAAAGGTGTGGTTCCAGGATCTCAACAGAACACAAACTTTTATAATCCAAAAAAATTATTTCTTTAATTAAATTAAAAGCAGATTCATCTAATTCTGAAAAAGAAGGGACAACTTTCGGCTCTCTCACTTTTCTTAAAATTCCCTCAATTCGGGCGGACATATACTTTATATAAAAAGAAATACTTTTTTTCTTTTCTTCTTCAAATTTATCAATCTCAAATTCCAAAGGAGAATTCAAAGTTTTCTGAAATAAGAAAGTTTTAAAGACATCTTTATCGACTCCTTCTAAAACATCTTTTAACCTAATAATTGAGCCTTTTCTTTTTGACATCATTAAAGCTTTGCCTTTCTTTTTAAGGCTAACTGGCTGATAAAAAATAATTTTTATTGAATCTTTTGGATATCCTAAAACCTCTAGAGCTGCCAAAATTCTAGGTGCGTGGCCAAAGTGATTAGCACCCCAAATATCTATTAGCAAATCAAAACCTCTTTCAAATTTATTTATATGATAAGCAATATCATTTAAAAAATATGTTGGCTCGCCACTGGAACGCACCAAAACACATTCTCTATCACCCATTAATTGTTTATGCTCGGGGCTATAGAACCATAAAGCGCCATCTTTTTCTTTTACTACTTTTTTGGCTCTCAATTTTTCAAGCACTTCTTTAGTTTTTTCTGCTAAGTCACTTTCAAATATGAAACTATCAAAATAAATCCCTAAAATTGAAAGTTCTTTTTTAATATCTTTCAGTACCAAATCTATAATTTTTCTTTTTAAAGCCCCTCTGTCTCCCTTAAAATGAGACTTTCTTAAAATTTTAGCTATAAATTTAGGGTAGTCTCCTTTATAGCCTTTTGGGGGGAATTTATATTTATCTTTATCTAAATAGTGAAGCACTGAGTCGACAAATAAATCCACTTGGTTTCCTAAATCATTTACATAGTATTCTTTTGTTATTTCCGCCCCCTGATTTTTTAGCAAGTTAGCTAAAACTTCTCCTATCGGACCCCCTCTTAAATTCCCTAAATGCAATGGCCCTGTGGGATTTGCTGAGACAAATTCTAAATTAATTTTTTTGGAAAACTCTTTTGACTTAAAATAATCTTCTTTTTTATCTAATAATTTTTTGAGCTCTTCAATTAAGACATTTTTATTAAGTCTTATATTCAAAAAACCTCGCTTGCTAATTTCAAAATCATTTCCAAGACCGAATCTCCCAAAAATTTCTTTCAAAATTGGTTTATACTTAGTTCTTGCTCCTTCTAAACCTAATTTTTCTTTATTACTTAATAAAAAAATTAAATTGCTTTCAAAATCAACTCCTTTCTCTTTTGATACAGAAAAATTAAAATCGTTTTTAAAACTTTTTTTTAACTCCTTTCTTATTGCCCGAGCTAACATTTAAATTTTTATTTTTATAAAGCGATATTTTCCTACTTTTACTATTTCTCCGCCCTTTAATTTTATAATTTCAAATGGGTCTTTAAAAATTTTACTATTTATCTCCACTGCTCCTTCTTTCACTAGCCTTTGCGCTTCTGATTTTGAATTAACTAATTTGAGCTCAAAAATTAAATCTTTCAATTTATATTCTCTTTGAGGGAGTCTCTGGATTCTTATTTCTGCCTTGCTCAACTCTTTCTTAGAGAAAACATTCACAAAATACTCTCTTGAATCATTGGCTATTTTTTCTCCAAAAAGTTCTTTAATAATTTCCCAAGCGAGTCTAAGTTTAATATCTTTAGGATTAGCTCCTTTTTTAATTGCATTCTTCATTTCCTCAATTTCAGAATTAGAAACAAAAGTAAGCAATTCAAAATACTCAAAAATTAAGGAATCAGGGATAGACATAATTTTTGAAAACTGTGCTTCTGGAGATAAATCTAAAGGAATTGTATTCTTTAAACTTTGGCTCATTTTCTCTTTGCCATCTGTACCCTTTAATGTCTTTAAAAGTAAAATATCTTGAGGAGGCTGACCAAATTCTTTTTGAAGTTCTCTACCTAAGAGTTCATTAAACTTCTGATCAAACCCCCCTATTGCTACATCTGCTTTTAAAACCACAGAGTCGTATGCTTGTAAAATTGGATATAATAATTCATGAATTCCTATCTTTTTCCCTTCTTTTATTCTTTGTTGAAACATATCTCTTTCAATAAGACGAGCATGAGAAAAATGAGATGCCAGATTTAAAAGTTCTTCCGCACTCATCCTGTCATACCATTCGCTATTATCTCTTATCTCAATATTATTTAGGTCTATAATTTTTTTAACACAATTAATATAATTTTTGGCGGCTTCCCTAACTTCTTCTTTTGAACGCAATTTTCTAGTTTTAAGTTTGCCAGTGGGGTCTCCAAATCTGGCAGTAAAACCGCCAAGTAAAATTATTACTTTATGTCCTAACTCAGAAAGTATTTTGAGTCTCAAAAGATTCACCAGATATCCATAATGAAATTCTTTGGTTGTGGGGTCTATGCCATATTTTATCCTCAAAATTTTTCCTTTTACTAATTTTTCCCTTAAAGAGTCTAAAGATATAACCTCCTCCACCCCTCTTTCAAGTAAAAAATTAATTTTTTCTCTCATTTATTTTTTAGGATACCAAAAAAAGAAAAAATTTCAAAACTTTTTGAAAAATAAAATAAATTTGCTATGATTAAAGTTATGAAAAAATTCTTTCTTCCTTCTTCTATAAAAAAAGTCCGCCTCTCAAAAAGAGGGCTAAAAAAACTCTGGAAAAACAAAGATTTTAGAAAAAAACTAAAATGGGTTGGTTTAGCAATAGGAATAATTTTTGTTGGCACAATCGCATGGATTTCAAAAGATCTCCCCACTCCTTCAAAAATTAAAGAATGGAAACCTGCTTTATCCACAGAAATTCTTGATAGAAATGGGAAACAGCTTTATGAGGTTCATGGCGAAGAAAGAAGAACATGGATAAATTTTGAAGACATACCTTCAAATTTAAAAAATGCCACTTTAACTGCAGAAGATAGAGAATTTTATAAACATTTTGGAATTAATTTTAAGGGGCTTGCCAGGGCTTTTTTGAGAGATGTTCTACATAGAGGATATGCCGAAGGGGGCTCAGGCATCACTCAACAATTTGTAAAAAATGCCCTACTTTCCCCCAAGAGAACAATTACTAGAAAAATAAAAGAAGCAATTTTATCAATAGAACTAGAAATCCTTTGCCCAAAAGATAAAATTCTTGAGATGTATTTAAATACCATCCCCTATGGCTCAAATGCATATGGAGTTGAAGCCGCTTCTCAAACATTTTTTGGAAAATCAGCAAAAAATTTAACTTTAGCAGAAGCAGCAACTCTTGCAGCTTTACCCAGAGCTCCTTCTTATTATTCTCCTTATGGTTCACATAAAGATGCTTTGATGGCGAGAAAAAATTATATTTTAGATGAAATGGTAAAATTGCGCTATATTTCAAAAGAAGACGCTGAAAAAGCAAAAAAAGAAAAAATTACTTTTTTGCCTTATCGAGAGAACATTTTGGCTCCCCATTTCGTAATGTGGGTTAAAGAAATTCTTTCTCAAAAATACGGAGAAAAAATAGTTGAAAGCGGAGGCTTAAAAGTATACACAACTTTAGACTACGAGCTCCAAGAAATTGCTCAGGAAGTAGTTAGAGCTGGCGCAGAAGCAAATGAGGCTCAATTTGGAGGAAAAAACGCATCTTTGGTTGCTATTGATCCAAAAACAGGGGAAATTTTGGCAATGGTAGGAAACAGAGATTACTTCAATGAAGATATCCAGGGATACGTAAATGTAGCCCTGCGGCCAAGGCAACCAGGTTCTTCATTCAAACCAGTGGCCTATGCCACACTTTTCAAGGGGAGATGGGCGCCAGGCTATACAATTTTTGACGTTGAAACAGACTTTGGGGGAGGATATAAACCTAAAAACTACACAGAAATAAATTATGGACCAATTACTTTAAGAATGGCTTTGGCGAATTCTTTAAATGTCCCTGCAGTTAAAGTTCTATATCTTGCAGGATTGGAAAATGTCCTTTCGGTTGCCAAAGACTTAGGAATAACCACTCTAACTGACCCTGAAAGATTTGGGCTGTCTTTAGTACTAGGAGGGGGCGAAGTTAAGCTTTTAGAACTAACCGGAGCATATGGAGCTTTTGCCCAACGAGGAAAATTTGCCCAACCTTTCCCAATCCTTAAAGTTTTAGATAACAAAGGAAGGGTTTTAGAAGAAAATAAAGCTGAACCCAAACAGGTTTTGCCAGAAGAAATAGCCTATGAAATTTGGGATATTTTATCTGATGAAAACGCAAGGGCAATGATTTTCGGAGGAGTTAGAACAATGAGTCTCCCTGATAGAAAAGTCGCTGTAAAAACAGGAACAACAACAGACTGGAGAGATGCGTGGACAATAGGATTTCTCCCCAATTTAGTAGTCGGTGTATGGGCAGGAAATGCTGATAACACCCCAATGGCAGGAGCTTCTGCTGCAATTGCTGCCACTCCTATTTGGCATAATTTTCTAATGCGCGTAAAAGATAGATTCCCCATAGAAGATTATCCTAAACCAAAAACTATCCAGACCGCCTCAATTGCTTTTATTTCTAATAAATTACCCTCTCAATCATCACCAAAAATAATTACAGATATATTTGCCCCATGGCAACTTCCCAAAGAGTATGACGATATATTTATAAAGAAAAAAATATGTAAAATAACTGGAAAATTAGCTTCTGATGACCACCCAGCTGAATTAACAGAAGAAAAAGTATTTGCGAATATTCATTCTGAAGTCCCCGAGAATTCTAATTGGGAATGGCCCGTGATTGAATGGGCAAAAGCAAATGGATATACAAATTACCCTCCCCAAGAATATTGCACTTTGCATTCTAATTCACAGATTCCAAAGATATCTGTTATTTCTCCTAAAAATAACTCTTCTGTATCTGGCGAAGTATCATTTTCTTTAAATATCGCTTCCCATTGGGGGCTTCAAAAAATTTTAGTCTATCTTGATGATACTCTCATAAAAACAATTACTTCTTCACCTTTTAACTTTACTATCTCAACTAGTTTGTACCCCAATGGGACACACACAATCAAAATTAAAGCTATTGACAAATTACAACTCTCAGGAGAAACAAGCATTAAGCTAAAATTTCAAAATTCATATTTTGAAGTTTCTAATCTCTCTGCCTCTTTGATATCTTCAACAAAAGTAAAATTAACCTGGACTAATCCTTCTCAATTTGCTTATTTAAGAATTTATCGCTCTACTGACCCCTCGGATTTAGGAATTTTAATAAAAGATAATTTAGTTGACTCTTCTTATATCGACTCGTCTATCTTTTCAGGCACATATTATTATACTGTAAAAACAATAAATAGCTCAGGCGAAGAAAGTTATGGAGTAAAAACCTCTATCAGCGTGCCTTAAAAAGCAAGTTATAAACCTCTTTGATATTTGAAAGCTGAACAATCTTTATCTTTTCTGAAATAAAGGGTTTCTTTGTTTTTGGTATAAATACTTTTTTAAAACCTAATTTTTGGGCTTCTTTTAATCTTATTTTTTGGCCTACCACTTCTTTTAATTCTCCTGATAAAGAAAGCTCTCCTAAAAAAACCGAGTAAGGATCAATTGCTTTTTCCTTTAAAGAAGAAATTAAGGCTACTCCCAGAGCCAGATCTCCTGTTGGTTCTTTAATAGTCAGCCCACCCGACACTTTTATAAATACATCTTTATTAAAAAATTTAAGCTTCAACCTTTTTTCTAAAACTGCCAAAATTAGTAATGCCCTATTCAAATCAAAGCCAATAGAAGTTCTTTTTGGATACTGAGAAAATGTTTTTGTAACTAAAACTTCTATTGTTACAAATAAAGGTCTTGTTCCTTCTAAAATACAAGTCTGGACACTTCCTGAACTTTTAGTGAAATTCAGAAATATCTCTGAAGGGTTTTTAACTTCAACCAAACCTTTTGATGTCATTTCAAAAACTCCTATTTCAGAAACAGAGCCAAACCGATTTTTTACTGAACGCAAAAGCCTATAAAAACCATATCTTTCTCCTTCTAAATATAAAACTACATCTACCATGTGCTCTACGGTTTTTGGGCCTGCGACTATACCAGTTTTTGTAACATGGCCAATTAAAATTACCATTATCCGATATCTCTTTGCCAAATTCAAAAGCTTCAAAGTAACTGCTTTTACTTGAGAAATCGAACCTGCTTCCCCCTCTGTCTCTTCATCAACTAATGTCTGAAGAGAATCTATAATTAAAAGTTTAGGAGATTTATTCTTTGCTTCTTCTAGGGCCTGAGAAAGAGAATTCGTTGAAAGAAAACTTATTTTCTCTAAGGCATTAAGCCTTCTTCCCCTTTCTGAAACTTGATAAATATTTTCTTCTCCTGAAACATATAAGGAATTAAAAGCTGACGCAATTTGTAAAGCCAAGGTAGATTTCCCTACCCCCGGATCTCCACCTAGAAGTATTACGCTACCCTCAACAATCCCTCCACCCAAAACTCTATCTATCTCAGAAATTCCTGTTGAATATCTTCTAAATTCTTTGGGAATTAAATTTTGAGGTTTTAAAGAAGTTTCCAAAAACTCTCTATCTGCCTTTTTTAATTTTGTTTTGAGCTCCTTAAAACTATTCCATGCAGAACATGAAGGACATTTCCCTAACCATTTCGCAGATTCATATCCGCAATTTGAACAAACAAACATAAGCTCTAAAAATAAAATACAACAAAATTTTAAAAATCAAAAGCAATGTTTAGCTAATTGTTTAATTATTTTTATAATTTTAAAAAAATTATTTCACTCAAAATTATTTCACTCATTGGTAATTTAATCAACATTAATTTTTTAACTAATGACTTTTAGCGGTCCTTAAATCCTCTATTTTCAACTCTATTCTAGGCTCACCCAAATATTCATCTATTCTTAGGGCATAAACAATGTCTAAAAAATCATGAATTTTAATTTTTTCAAAATGTTCGCCTCCGTTAAAATATATACCTTTAAATATATTTCCATTTTTACCCAAGATAAAAGAAAGGTGGGAAGAATTATTCCCCACTTTTCTTACCTTAAGCACTTCTACATTTCTTGAAAGAAAAAGAGGCTCAGGATTGCCTATTCCGAAAGGAGAAAACTTTTTTATGATATTAACTAAATTAAAAGAAATTTCTGAAAAATCAATTTCTCCATCAATATTTAGTGTTGGCCCCAAATCTTTATTTTTGATTTTATCGTCCGCTAATTCTAGTAATCTATTATAGAAAAGTTCAAATTTTTCATTTTCGAGCTCTATTCCTGCTGCTTTTGAATGTCCTCCTCCTTTAAGTATTAAATCATCTAACTCACCTAAAATTTCTACTAAATGGAAACCATCGATTGATCTTGCAGAACCTTTGGATTTTTTATTCCCTCTTGAAAAAACAAACACAGGCCTTCCAAATTCATCTTTTAGTTTTGAAGCAATTAAACCAATCAAACCTTCTGGCCATTCTTCACTACCCACCAAAATAACCTTCTTTTTAAATAATTTTCTCTTTTTCACCATTTCTTTTGCTTCTAAAATGCATCTCTCTGTTTCTCTTTGTCTTTCATAATTAATTTTGTCCAAAATTTCAGCTAGCTTTCTGGCTTTTTTTGAATCTTTTGTTATTAATAAATCAAAAGCAATTCTTCCCTTATACATTCTACTTGGCGCATTAATTCTGGGACCCAAAATAAAACCTACTACAAAAGCATCCATTTTTCTTTCTTTTAATCCTGAAATTTTTATCAACTCTTTGAGGCCGATTCTGCGTGTATTTTCTAAAATCAAAAGGCCATATTTAGCAAACACTCTATTTTCAGACAAAAGAGGCACCATATCAAAAATTACAGAAATTGCCACCAAATCCAAAGACCATTTTAAAAATTCTTTATCAATTTTAAAATATTTTGAAAGCGCCTGTACTAATTTGAAAGCAACGCCTGCACCTGAAAGTTCTCTAAACGGATACTTTTCCCCCTTTTTCTTTGGGTTAACAATAGCATATGCCTTAGGAAGCCTATCTCCTGGTTCATGGTGATCAAAAACTAAAACATCAATATTTTTTTTATTTGCCTCTTCTATGGCTTCAAAATCTCTCGTGCCGGCATCAACAACAATTATTAAACTAACCTTCTCTTTTTCAAAAAAATTAAGAGCTTCTTTAGAAAAACCATAACCTTCACATCTTGAAGGAATATAAACAGAAGGAGAAAAACCAATTTTTTCTAAGGCCTCATAAATTAATACTCCTCCTGGTACCCCATCTGCATCATAATCAGCAAAAATTCCTATTTTTTCTTTGTTTTTCTTTGCTTTTAAAATTCTTTGTAGAGCTTTTTTAATCTCTGATAATTTAAAAGGGTCAAAAAGATGCTTTTTGGGATTTGGATTTAAAAAAGCATCAATTTTTTCTAAATTAGCTTTAGTCTTTTTGAAGTTTTTAATTATCCTTCGATTATACAAAAGCTGCAATTTTAAATCTTTAGTCTTTCTCTCTGCTATTATCCATCTGTATT
>Ga0207433_10000216_pt1 | contig 139064 bp, 132 predicted proteins | sample YelNatPaOPGAMG01_FD_187559 | JGI IMG/M metagenome (GOLD analysis project Ga0207433, IMG submission 187559) | Hot spring thermophilic microbial communities from Obsidian Pool, Yellowstone National Park, USA - OP-RAMG-01 (SPAdes) (version 3) | ecosystem: Environmental > Aquatic > Thermal... | reverse complement strand
GAAAGTAGATTGGCAAAGCTTGAATTGAAGCCAGAAGAAAGGCCAAAAATAGATCCTAAATTTGAAGAAGTAACAGAAGGTGAAGAAGTAGAAAGAAAAGAAGTGCTAAAAAGTAAATGGGCGCGGATTGAGAAAGTTGCAGGAACGCCAAATAGAATTAAACGAATTGCAAAAGATATTGTAAACCATTTTGAGCAAAGATTATCTGCTCTTGAAGGAAAAGGAATGATTGTATGCATGTCAAGAAGAATTTGTATTGAGATATATAATGAAATAATAAAGCTAAGGCCAGAATGGCATAATGAAAATGATGATAAAGGTTTCATTAAAGTAGTTATAACTGGTTCTGCTTCTGATCCAAAGGAATGGCAACAACATATAAGAAATAAGCAAAGAAGAAAACATATTGGGGATAATTTTAAAGATCCAAAACATGAATTGAAACTGCTTATTGTAAGAGATATGTTTTTGACAGGATTTGACGCTCCAAGCTTACATACGATGTATTTAGATAAACCGATTAAAGGACATACACTGATGCAAGCAATTGCAAGAGTAAATAGAGTTTATCCTGGAAAAGAGGGCGGCCTAATTGTAGATTACATTGGTGTTGGAGCTGAAATGAAAAAAGCAGTGAGGGATTACACAGAAAGTGGAGGTAAAGGAAAACCTGCTTTAGACCAAGAACAAGCTGTAAAGTTAATGATGGAAAAATATGAAGTTATAAGAGATATGTTTTATGGTTTTAATTATAAAAAATTCTTTGAACTTAGCCCTCAGCAAAGAGTTACATTTATTCCTAACATGTTAGAGCATGTCATGAAAGAAAAAGGTAAAAAAGAGAGATTCGAAAGAGAGACAACAGCATTAGTGAGAGCATTTTCTTTGGCTGTCCCCCATGAGAAAGCAATAAAAATCAAGGAAGAAGTAGGTCTTTTCCAAGCTGTAAAATCAACTATAACAAAAACTATTGAAATTAGAAAAGAGTTTGGCGAACGGTCCGAGACAGCGATTAAGCAAATCTTGTCAAAAGCTGTAATATCAGACAGAATAATAGACATCTTTGAAGCAGCAGGAATTCAAAAACCAGAATTATCTGTTTTATCAGAAGGATTTCTAGCAGAAGTTAGAGAGATGCCACAGAAAAACCTGGCTTTTGAAGCTCTCAAAAGATTATTGAACGATAAAATAAAAATAATATCAAAAAGAAACCTTGTGAGAGGTAAATCTTTTATGGAGATGCTAGATAAGGCTATCAAAGAATACAACAATAGAAGTGTGGAGGCTGCGCAAGTTATTGAAGAACTGATAGAATTGGCAAGAAAAGTCAGGGATGAAAAGAATAGGGGCAAAGAACTCAATCTAAGCGAAGATGAGCTGGCTTTTTATGACGCGCTTGAGGTTAATGATAGTGCTGTAAAGGTTTTGGGAGATGAAACACTAAGAAAGATTGCACTAGAATTAACAAAAATGATTAAAAAAAGTGTTACAATAGATTGGACTCAGCGAGAAAGCGTACAGGCAGAACTCCGCTTAAAAGTTAAAAAAATACTTAAAAAGTATGGTTATCCACCAGATAAACAAAAGTCAGCAACAGAAACTGTGCTAAAACAGGCAGAGCTTATTGCTAAAAATTGGATTAGTGCTTAAAACTTCCATCGCCCACATTCTAATTAAGAATCCTAACCCGTTATTGCGACAGAGAGTGCTTTTCTTCTTTTATCTTAAAAACAAAGATTTTTTCCATAAAAAAGCTTTTTTCAGCTAATTTTTTTATACTGAAATTTAGTTTTTTTAATAATCTGTTTATTCTGTCGCGCGGAGTTAAAGAGGACAGAACTAAAAGAACTATTCCCTCTTCATTTAAATGTTTTTTTGCGCTTCTTAAAAATTTTAATATTAATTCATCACCTCTCTTTCCTCCCGTAGTTATGCTTCTGCTTTCTTTATCTTCTCTTTTATCTTCTGGCAAATATGGAGGATTGAAAACAATAATATCAAATTTTTTTCTTATTTTGCTAAAAAGGTTTGATTTAATTGCATTTATCCCATTTCTTTTTAAAAAACGAACAGATTCCTCAGAAATATCACCGGCTAAAACGAAACTTGCACCAGCATTAATTGCGGTTTTTGCCAATATCCCGGAACCAGAGCCAATATCTAAAACAGATTTTCCCTTTGCAATTTTTTTTAATTGTTCTGCAATTAAAAAAGAATCATCAGAAGGTTCATATATCATCTTCTTTATAAACAAAACAAACAAGAGTTAAAATAGATATAGGAAATAAAACAGCCCAATAAATAAGGTCCATTAAATAAGATTCTATAAAAGAACTAAATTGATTAAAAAAATTACTTACCAAAAGAAAGAAAAATAACATTAAAATAACAGAAAAATAATTTTTTTTAACAAATGCAAAACTCTTTTTAATTGCCATTAAAACAGACAGATTTTCACCTATCAAAAAAACATTGCAAAAAGAAAAAAAAGAGATAAAACCCAAAAATCCAAGCAAAACGAAAAAAGCGCCAAGAATATTTGAATAGTTTCCAATAAAAGACTCACTAACATCTGAAATTAATCTAGCCAATTTAACAATAGACTGGCTAAAAAAAATAATAATTATCAAAAGAATCATATTTGATATAAAGAAAGAAGAATATCTGAAAATTTTTTTTAAATTATTTTTCTTTTTGATTGCATCTATCGCATAACCAATCATCATCGTCATAAAAAAACTTGCCACCGACAACAAACAAATAATCATCATTAGAAAAAGAAGAATTCCTTCTATTTTGCTTTTAACATTACTAAACATTATTCCAAAAAAATGAAAAACTAAACTAAAAAAAATGAAGATAAAAAAAGAGAATAAAATTAAAATAGGATTTCTTAGCATTAATTTTATTGTGCGATAAATATGATATAAAAAAAAGTCTTCTCTTTTCATATTATTTAAATAAACTCATTATTTTATCTTCAAAGAAAATTAAACCGATAATTGCAAAAATTAATAATAACATAATAATAACTAAAACTACGATAATTGCTGTTTTTTTGCCTTTTTTCCTTTGATAACTTTCTTGAAAAGTATCTTGTTGTCTTAAAACCTGATTATATGATGGGGCCAAATTATTTTGCTTTGGTAAAAGCTGATTTTTAAGATCTTCCTTTAAATTACGAGAAGAGGAATTGGATTCTTTGCTACCAGTTATTGTAAATGCGCCCGTTGTCAAACTTTCTGCCGCCTCTTTTACTTCAGCAGGATTGTAACCTGCTGCTATAAAACTATTTATTGCATCTTCTAAACTCGAACCATGCTCAATTGCGTTCTTTAGCCCATAATATATCTCTTCTCTCATATTTCAACACACCTCCCATTTTGCATAATATAAACATTTTTTCCTATTTTATATCCCATCTCCTCTGCAACTCTTGCTCCGGCTCCTAATTTTCTCAAATCGCCATGAGAAGGAATAATACATTTTGGGTTAGTTAATTGAATAAAATCTCTTAAATCCTCTTTTGCACCATGTCCCGATATATGAACATTATCAAATATTCTGACATGATGTTTTTTTAATCTTCTTTCAAGTTGTTCTTTATTTTCTTCATTTACAGGAGTTGGAATTGTCTTTGATGAAAAAATTACCTGATCATTTCTTGATAAATTTAAAGGAAGAGCATTTCTTGATATGCGGTCCAAAATTGAACCAGGCTCGCCCTGATGGCCTGTGCATACTACAAGATAATCTTTTTTTCTCGCATTAATTTTTTTCATTATTTTTTCAAGCTGATTTTTAAAAGTAAATCTCTCTGCATCTTTCGCAAAAGGTGCAATATTGGTTCTTTCAGCAGCTACCATATATTTATTCAGGCTCCTGCCCAAGAAAACAACTTTTCTATTTAATCTTCTTCCAAATTCAGTTATGCTCTTTAATCTTGCAATATGCGAAGAAAAAGTTGTAACCAAAATCCCAGAATTCTGATTATAAGTTCCAAACAAAACATCTTCAAGAAGGCCTCTTGCAATTTTCTCAGAGGGGGTCTTTCGGTCTTCCGCAGAATAAAGGCAGTCTATAATTAATACACTTATTCCTATCTTTGATAATTCTTTTAATCTTTTATAATTAGTTTTATCTCCCAAAACAGGAGAGTTATCTAATTTATAATCATTAACATAAAGAACAATTCCCTCTGGTGTGTGAAGAGCAATCGCCGTCGTATGAGGCGTAGAATGTGTTATATTAATAAATTCAACTTTATAATCCCTTTTTCCTTTCATTATGTAATGCGAATTTAAATTAACTTGGATTAATCTATTTTTTATTGTTTTATTAGAATCTTCTAATATTGTCTTCAAAACCTCGATAGTAAAAGGGCTTCCAATAATATCCGCATCATAATTCTCTGCTATAAAAGGTATTGCTCCAATATGATCTAAATGTGCATGCGACAATAAAAAAGCCCTAATTTTGTTTTTTAACTTTTTTCTCTCAAGATATAAATCATCTGGCAATGCACCCAAATCTCTCAGTCCTTCTTCACTAAAAGTTCTCTCTTTTTCTTCAACACCAACAATCGCAGGCATAAAAATCCCGCAGTCAAAAATAAAAGCATCATCACCACATTCTACAACAGTCATATTTTTACCAACCTCATTATAACCGCCAATAGCGTGTATTTTCATATATTAAATAGTATAGAAGGGTTTAAATAGATTTTTAACACTATATTTAAAGATGTTTGGAGAAAAAAAGAAAGATTCTCACATAAAAAATAATTGGAAAATACAATTTTTATTTCTGTCTTTGTTAATCTTATTTCTTTTTATTCAAATTTTTCTCTATTTAAACTTAAATACAAAAATAACAAAAGTTCAAAACGAATTAAGCGGATATAAAATCTTTGTCAATTCTTCTCTTTTTTTAATAAAAGAAAACTTTGATGAAAAAATTAAAGAGCAAGAAGAATTGAATCAGAAAAAATTCATGGAATTGATAAAAGAAATTGCAATAGAAAAGTCAAGTTTAGAAGAACAAATAAAGAACATTAAGCTCTCAAATAAGGATTCATCTGCGATAATAGAAGAAACAATAAAAAGTGTTGTAGCCGTATTTACAGATTATTCTGCCGGCTCTGGATTTTTTATTTATAGAACAGAGAATTATAGTCTTATTATAACAAACTATCATGTTGTTGAAGATGCCAGAAATATAAAAATTCTAACATATGAAAATAATATTATCCAAGGAGACATAATAGCAACCAGTAGAATAAAAGATTTGGCAGTCATTGCCGTCCCAGGAGAGTATCCTATACTAGAATTAGCTGATTCAAATAAATTGCAAGTAGGAAATAAAGTAATTGCAATTGGCAACCCTTTTGGATTATCTTTTACTGTAACAGAGGGAATTATCTCGGGATTAAATAGAGAAGGTTTAAATGGAATAAAAGAATATATACAAACAGATGTTTCTTTAAATCCGGGTAATTCTGGCGGACCATTAATAAATTTAGAAGGAAAAGTTGTAGGTTTAAATAATTTTAAAATAAAAGGTGCTGAAAATATAGGATTTGCGCTTCAGAGCAACTCCATAAAAGAGTTTATAAACAGCGTAATAGAAAAAATTAAATAAAATGAAATTAAAATTAAAACCGTCCCAAAGAACAAAAAGACACTATTTATTAATAAAAGGAAAAAGAGATGAAATAGAGCAAGCCATTTTAGAATATGTTGGAATTCTCGGATGGGCCAGAGCAAGCCCAATTTTTATCCCAAAAGACAAAGAAACTCTAATAGTTGCCTTGGAAAGAAAGGAAACAAACAACATAAGAGCTTCTTTTGAAATTTCTGGTTTTGACATAAAAGTTTTAAAGGTTAGTGGCACATTGAAAGGAATAAAAAAATAAAAAGATTTATTTATGCTTCTTATCTTAAAAATAAAATGAAAAAAAGAGCTCAATTTCAGCTTTCTTTTGGAATGATTTTTTCAATATTTTTAATTATTGCAACAATAGGAATTGCTGTATATGCTATTCTACACTTTATTCAGATTAATGATATGACTATTTGTGTTGAATTCTACGAAAATCTAAAGCAAAAAGTTGATACTGCTTGGAATGCTGATATGGTAAAAACAAACTTTTCAAATCGCGTTCCATCTAAGACCCAGTTTGTTTGTTTTGGAAATGTCAGCCTGACAGCACCTAAAAACAAAGATAGAGAAATTCTTTCTGAAATAAAAAGCTTTTATAGAGGTAAAAACAACTTATTTTTTTATCCGGCGGGCTCATGTGGAGAACAATTCTCGTTCAATGTCCCTCATATAAAAACAGATAATTTTTTTTGCATTGAAAATAAAAAAGGAAAGGTAACAGTGGAGATTTCAAAAAACATTGAGGACGCGTTAGTAAAACTAAAATGAAAAATAAAAAAGCTCTTGAATTTAGCTTTGGATGGATTTTTGCAATTCTTGCAGGAGCATTTATCATTTTATTGGCAGTAATAATATCTCAAAGATTAATCGCAACAGAAAAAAAAGCAGGAGATACTATGCTAGCAAAAGAGGTTGGAATTTCTTTAATCTCTTCTGAAACCGCACTTGAATCAAGCAAACTATCAAAAATAAATTTCCAAACAGAAACGCGCTTTTTTTTTGATTGTAACTCTGTAAAAGGCCCATTTGGTGAGCAAAGAATAAAAACATCAACAAAAATGCCTGGAAATAAACAATGGAATAACGAATCTTTTGAACAAAAATTTCCAGATAAATATATTTTTTCATCAAGAACAATAGAAGGAAAAACACTAACTGTTTTTTCAAAGCCATTTAATTTTCCTTATAAAATTGCAGATTTGCTTTTTATTTTTGGAAATGAAACATATTGCTTCGTAAATCCCCCGCCTGCAATAGAATATGAAATATCTTCTTTTTCACTAAGATTAATTAACATAAGCGATGCAATAGAAAATTGTCAGAGAAATTCTAAAAAAGTCTGTTTTTATTCGAGCAATCCTAAATGTGATATAAAAGTTGATTTAGATGCGAAATCAGTTGAAAAAGATTCAAAAAAAGTTTACTTTGAAGATTATTTTGATACATCTTTGTTATATGCTTCAATTTTTTCAGATGCCATAAACTATGAATGTCAGCTTAAAAGATTAATGAAAAGGAATTATCAGTTAACATCTCTCTATCTTGAAAAAACAAACCTTTTAAGCTCAATTGGATGTAATTCTGGACTAACAGGAGAGTTGAATATATTAAAAACAAAACTTAATGATTTTTCATCTTCGCTTGAAATTAGAAGGATATCGCAAAGTGCAAAGGAGATAGAATATGCAAACAAACAGCTTTCGTGCCCTCTTTATTAAGAAATCGCAATTGCAAATACAACAGATGGCTTTTGTTTTAGTTGCACTTATGATTCTCTTTGGTTTAATTCTGGTTTCCTACACATCTATAAAAATATCTCAATTAAATAAAGAAGCAAATCGACTGGGCGAAGAACAGGCAACAGAAATGGTAAAAAAGATTGTCAGCTCCCCAGAATTTATATGGGCTTATTCGAGCTGCAGCCTTTGCATAGATATGGACAAGGTTTTTATTCTGAAAAATAGAAGCGAATATAGAGACTTTTGGAATGTAGATTTTTTGATAATAGAAAAAATAACTAAGGATCAAAGAAACAGAACCGAATGTAACCTTTTAAACTATCCCAACTGCACTACAATAACTTTAATTAAAAAAGATAATGCAGACATAGGTATCCCAAAGGGGGCATTTGTAAGTTTATGCAGGCATGAGAATGATAGAGACGGGTACACAAGATGCGAATTGGGAAAAATCTATGCCTATCCTAAAAAAATAAAATGAAAAACAAAAAAGCACAGGAAGAAATTGTGGGTTTTGTCTTAATCGTAGTAATAATAGTTATAGCAGTTTTAATCTTCTTCTCTATTCAAATGAGAAAAACAAAGGAAAAGATACAAACAAGCACCGATATTAACATGTTTTTAGAAAGTATTTATCACTACACAACACCTTGCGCCATTAGCTATGAAACAAACTATATTTCATTAGGAAAATTAATTGACGAATGCTTGGAAAATAAAAAATGTCTCTCAGGCAAACGCGCTTGCGATGTCTTAAATGAAACTCTTGTTTTTTTAGTAGAAGCCGCCTTCCATCCAAGCGAAAATTCTCCAATAAAAGGTTATGAGATAACTATAAAAGAAACTAATAAATCTTCAACAAACCCCTATTATTATAAAAAAGGAGAATGTGAATCATCATTTTTAGGAGGAGAATATCTTTCTTCACCACTTGTATTAAGATTAAAATTGTGTTACTAAAAAAGTTTAAAATGAAAGCCCTCTAATTATTTTTGCGCTCGTAGCTCAGTCTGGATAGAGCAACAGGGTCCTAACCTGAAGGTCGAAGGTTCAAATCCTTCCGAGCGCGTTAAGAATCATTTATTTAATTTCATTTTCAATTTTCTTTTTCTTCTCATCTTTCTAATTATCTTTCTTGCCATAATATCAATTTGTTTTGTTATTATTTAAAGATATTTATTTCTTAATTAGTTGAGGAACCGACTTGCTCTGCTTTTTTTTCTTAAAATATATATACAAAATAAATAATAAAACAATAGCCATTATAATTGTAAAAATAATCCCTATCCATTCCCTTTTGCTTGTCAACTCGCTCTTTTTTATGCATTTCCCCTTGCAACAAAGACCTTCTTTACTCATCGTAGTTTCTCCATCACAGCTTTCATCACTTAAACAAATTTCACCTGGCACATATGCGCAAGAGGGCAATTCAAATTTATTATCTGAATAATCCTTGCCCCCATCAGAAATAGAAGATTGATTCTTCTCTGAAATATTCGATATATTGGTCGTTTGATTATTGACAAATAAAATCCGAACAATGGCTTCTCTACTGACATTTTCATAATAAAAAACCACTTTCTCATTAATATCTTTACTAACTTTTATCTCAAAAACAAAACTTTCTTTTTGCCCAGGAAGCAGTTGAGCGCTTACATTACTGATAATATTAAAGATACTCCCATTTATTTTCACTGAAATATTTTTAATGGAAACATTAAATATGTTTATTAAATCAAAATAAAGCAACGGAATTTTGGAAGGGCTAATTGTTTTGTTTATTATCAAAGGACTAATTATTAAAAAAGGAGTTTCATTTTTTATCTCTCGTCCTGTTTCTTCTTCAATCGCATCAAGGGATATTAGGTAAGCAGGCAGCTCATATTTACCAATTTTTATTCTTTTATTAATTGCTCCAACACCTTTATTTAGACTGAATTTTATTTTATTCTCGCCTGGATATAAAAGTATATTTCTATTATAAGGAAAATCTACATCAATCATCTTTGGAGAATCATTGTTTAACCAAACACTTATTTCAAAATCAGAATAGCTATTAACTGCGCCCGGCCTAATAAAATACTCAGCTAAAGTAGGAGATACTGAAAAGTTTCTCTCAATAGTAACTATTGCAGGTTTTCCATTTAAAAAAGTTTGAACATCTTTAATAGCAATTGAATAGTTATTTGATGCACTTGGAGCAACTGCCCATATATAATATTCTTCGCCTATCTTTTCAATTCCAAATTCAGGAGAAATCAATACATGCTTTCTTTTAAAAAGGATTTGTTCTTTTTTTATCGGTTGAATTACTTCACCATCTATCTTTATTAACATTGTTTCAGAAGCCTCATAACTGTCTTTCATCTCCAAAGAAATGCCCTTAACAAAATTAAAAAACAATAACAGCAAAAAAATATTAAATATGCATTTTAATTTCAAAAATCTCTCTTTTTTGTGTTTAACCATCTTTTTTTAAGTAATCTAGATTATATAAAGTTAATTTTAAATAGGAAGAACACTTTAATATCCCATGAATGATCTCGCAGGAGCGAATACCGCCGCAAGTTTTATCTTAAATAAAACAGAGTTAGGCAGACAAGTATGGGCTTCTTTGCCTGTTGAATTACAAAATAAAATAAATAACATCTTTCTTCTTTCCGCAATTTTTCTTATTTTAATTATAGTTTATCTGCTTATTTTAATAATTGTAAAAATTCTTGCGATAAGAAATGCAAGAGAAATAAGAAAAATAAGAAAAATAGTTGAAGAAATTAACATAAAACTTGATAATCTGCCGAAAAGAAAGTCTGAGAAAGATAATCTACCAAAAAATGTAGATTCGCATCAGCAAAATACGAAAAAAAACAAATAGGAAAATTTAAAAATCAACAAAAACTTAATTTTTTAGCTTACCCTTTTACTTCTGGTCGGTAAGAGGTTAGCGCAATTGACCAATAAAATGAAATTACCAAAACAAGTTAAAAGATACTGCCCATATTGCAAAAAACACACGGTCCAATTAGTTACAACACAGAAACAAAAAGCAAGGTCTTCTGCACATCCTTTATCAAGATGGTCTCAAACAAGAGTTAAAAAGAGAAATTACAGAATGGGGTACGGAAATCTTGGTCGTTTTAGTGAGCCCCCTGTAAAAAACAGAAAGAGAAAAACAAAAATAACGAAAAGAATCACCATAATGTATACTTGTTCAGAATGCAAAAAATCAAAAGGAATTAAAAAGGCAATTCGTTCAGGAAGAATTGAAATAGGAGAAAAAGTTACAAAATAAAATGATATCCTCATCTTCAAAAAAAACAGGCAAGAAGGAATTTTTTAAAATTGATATTCCCTTCACTACTGCAAAGATATTTGTCTTAGCAAGATCAATTGAAGAACTAAACAACAAAAATGCAAAAATTGATTTAACAAGATATATGCGCGGTAAAAACCTTGAAATGAAAGTAAAAATAAAAGTGCAAGGCGAGAAAATAAAAAGCGAGCCAATATCTCTTTATCTAACAACAAGCTATGTAAAAAAAATAGTAAGAAGAGGAACAGATTATGTCGAAGATTCTTTTGAACTAAATTGTCGAGACAGAAAAACAATAATAAAACCTCTATTAGTCACAAGAAATAAGGTGTCAAGAGCAGTTAGAAACTCATTAAGAAAAGCAACTAAAAAATACATTGAAAATCATTGCAAAAATATCACGGCTTTAGAAGTTGTTTCCGAGATACTATCAAATAAATTACAAAAAGCACTTTCATTAAAACTAAAAAAAATCTACCCTCTGGCTTTGTGCGATATCAGGGTTTTTGATATTAAAGAAGAAACAAAATCAAAAGAACCTGAAATAAAAGAAAGTCCAAGTCAAGAATAAAAAACAGCATAGCCCTGCCCGGATTCGAACCGGGGTCCCAGGCGCCAAAGGCCTGTATCCTTGACCGCTAGACTACAGGGCTATAAAAAACAAAAATCTGTTTAGTTTATAAAGATTTTTAAAAAATGTTTATTTTAATCAAAACAAAGAGGTTTGTCTCTCTGTTTTTCTTTCACTTACTTTATTAAGAGATACATCTGACAAAACAATCTTCCCATAAGTTCCATCAAAACCAGGCACAACATCTAATTTTCCTTCTCTATTCAATAAAATTAATCTAACCAATTCTTTCTCTTTTATTCTCAATTCTAACTCTTCTGCCGTGACTTCTAAAAGAACATTAAACTCATTTTTAAAAAAATCAATTATTTCATTATAAATCTGCCATGTCTTCTTGCTTTCAATTTTAACTCCAAATTTAAATGCAATTAATTCATGCAAAGGAAGAATCTTATAAAATTTTCTTGCATTTTTAGGAATAAATCCCTCTTTTTCTTTTGCTAATTTTTCTATTCTATTTTCAACGCCAATAGTCAATTTCCTGTTACATACAGGACATAAACCGCCAATCTTTTCAGTTTCTTTTGGAGAACAAGAAAAATTACAGGCCCTATGTCCATCCCAATGATATTTGCCATATTCGGGAGGAGTTTCAATCGTTTCTTTTAATCCTTCGCCTGTTCTTATCGCCTTAATCAAATTATTATAACTCAGTTCTCCTATCTCAAAAATAGTTGCTTCTCTTCCAAGCCTCCAAGGCCAGAAAGAATGAGAATCAGAAAAACTAACAATATTGACATTCTCTTTCAGCCTCCAAAGCATATCAGGAGAGGCAGACATACCAGATTCAACAGCATAAATATTCTCCTTCTGAGAACCAAAACATTCAACTAAACTATCAAAACCACTATCAGAACCAAACAACCCGAACCAAGGAGTCATGCAATGTGCAGGAATTATTTCAATTAAAGAATTTATTTTCTTCAAATCTGAAACAAATTGTTCTGCTTTTATGGAAAAAATCGGCCTGCCATCATAATCAACTCTTCCTTTTTCTTTTAAATAAAAAATTATTTTATCAGATGTCTCTGTATTCGGAGATAAAACAATAAAATGCACTGCTCTGCGTCTTCCATTAGAATAAATCAAAGATATTTCTGTCTGCCAGATAAAAGGAAAATTATTCTTGCTCCACAAAATCCCATTTTTATCTTCTCTTAATTTTTCTTTTAGTTCTTTATTCCACAAAGGATGTTGAAAATCTCCGGTTCCAAGAAGAGACACTCCTTTTATCTTAGCCCATTTTTCAAGATTCTCAATATTTATATCTTTTGAAGTAGCTCTTGAATGTCTTGAATGAATATGAAGATCTGCTATTATTCTCATTAAAAATATTAAGATTGAATTTATAAAAATCTTTGCATAATTTATCCAAAAACAAAAAATTTAAAATGTATCTATTCCAATAAAGAAAATGGTAATTGAACAAACACTAGTTTTAATAAAACCCGACGGAGTTTCAAGAAACCTGATAGGAAAGATAATAACAAGATTTGAAGATATGGGCTTGAAGATTGTTGCAATGAAGATGGTATGGGCTGATAAAAAATTAGCAGAAAATCACTATTATTTAGATGAGGGCTGGGCTAAAAATGTATTTGAAAAAGCAAAAGCAACAAGCGAGAAAGAAGGTAGGCCTTTTCCATACAAGGATTATATTGAGTATGGAAGAAAAATACAAAATTGGAATATGGCTTTTTTACAAGAAGGGCCTGTTGTAGCAATTGTTCTTGAAGGACCGCACGCAGTTGAGATAGTCAGAAAAGTTGTAGGCACAACAGAACCAAGGCAGTCTCCTCCGGGAACAATTAGGGGAGATTATGCAATGATAGAATCCTATGTGCTCGCCGAGAATAAAGAAAGAGTTACAAGAAACCTCGTTCATGCATCTGACTCTGTAAATTCCGCGAAAAGAGAAATTGCCCTTTGGTTTTCTCCAAACGAAATTTATTCATATAAAAAAGAAATTGACAAAACTTTTTAATAAATTGAGAAAATTTTAATTGGGCTTGTTCTGAATTAAATTTTCTCCAGCTTTAATTTCGTTTTCAATATTATTTTTTATTTGTTTAGTTATACCATTAACTTTTGGTCTATTCATCTCTTTTTTCTGTTGCTTAAAGAAAATAATTCTTCTTATTATAAGCAAAGAAAGAACAATAAACACAACAAAAAATATGATAGAGCCAAGTATTTCTCCCTTAATCCCCTCAAAAATAGAAAATCCGGTGAGTTTTGAACTAGAATCAAAAATGAAAAACTCTTCTATAAGAGAATTCTCTCCTCTTGTTATAACAATTTTAAGCAAACCTTTGCTTGCTTTTGAAAGGTCTGCAATAAAATATTTTTCAGATTTCCCGTCTTCTACTTTGAATTTTTCGGTTTTTTCAAAAACAAGAGAATTCTCTGAATCAAACACTTTCAAAGTTAATTCTTCCTCGATATTCAAATTACTTGTTAATGTAACATTAATTCCAAGCTCTTTCTTTGAAATCAAGGCCATATCTTTTATTTCTGCTTTTAAATCTGTCTCAAAAAATACAACATTAATCATAAACTCAAAATCTTTTTCTAAACAAGAAAAGGTCATCGGAATGGAAATTTTATCTGAAAAAGTTTTATTATACTTTATCTTGAAGATAAATTCAGTTATCTCTCCAACATTAATATTCTTCACATCACTTGAATCAATCAGACCTTCAAAATCTTTATTGGTTTTTAATTTACATTTATTTAAGAAAATTCCACCCGTGTTCTTTACTTTTATACTGACAAGTTTGTCTTCTTCTTTTATAAAAACAATATCTCCCATATCTTCTATGGTTAAGTTGATTTCTTGTGTTTTTGGTTTATTGGAAAAAAAACTGCTAAAACTTTGACTTCCCCCGCCGCCACTACCTCCTCCGCCACCAGAAGGAGGATTTGTCCCACCATTATTATTTGGAGGCAATTCCTGAACAGAAATATTTCTTACTATAAAACCAGAGGTATAGTTTTCATTTCCTTCAAAATAGATTTTAATTGTATGATTGCCGGAAAAAAAGGTTATATTATAAAAAATATTATTTAATTCACTTAGAGTATAATTATCGTCTATAAAAAGAGTTAGATTGGCATCGGCATTATTTATTAAGTTTATGCTGGCGGTGATATTGACTTCTCCCCCACCAAAAGGAAGAACAATATTCTGGGAATAATTATTTAATAATAAAGAAATATTCGGATCTGCTTTTGTTATCGTTATTGAAGCCGTTGTAATCGCAGAAGTATAATTCTCAGTTTCACTTGAACTGCAAATATAATTATATAGGCCCGGTTTTAAAATTTCGTTATCTGGCATTGAAACTACCTCTGAATTTCTAGTTAATGAAACGCTTGATTCGGGATTGTTAGCGAAACATCTTGCATTAGTTAAAGAACCATATTTAAGAGAAGGAGAAGAATATACTAAAAATAAAGCAGACAACGCCTTCCCGACAAAATAATTTTGATTCGGAGAAGATATAAAATTGTTTGAAGAATCATTTGCATGCCATCGATAATAATAGTTATTTGCCGACAAGTCGCTTAAAGTAATGTAGTATTCATCTTCATTTCTCTTCACTTCTCCATCAGTTAGAGTATAATTCCTATTATTAAATTCAAAAATTACTTCTTCAATTCCGGAATCATCAGTCCAAGTTGAATTAAAAGTATAATTTCCTTTAGGTAAATAAGAAGTTGGTGAAGATGGGCTTGTTTTTAGATTAGAATAAGCAGGAGAACTCCTATCTAAAATGCGGACACTGAAAGATTTATTTGAATATGTGTAATTCTGGTTTTCATAAAATACAACAGTCCATAAATACTCCCCAAAAGAAGAGTAAGCTTTATTAAAAACAATTGTTTTCTCTCCTTGACTAACTAATTCACCATTTTCGTACAAAAAAATCTGTCCATCAGAGGGGTTAATTAAAGAGGCCTTTATCTCCAAATTGCTTCCCACAACTAATACTAAATCAGAAGAAAAATCATTCAATAATAAATCAACCTTAGAAACGGCTTTCGTAATATTTAAAAAAATGGTTTTTGTGCTTGCAGAGTAATTTTGATTTCCATTGAAAACAGCCGTATAATTATAATAACCTGCTGCAAAAATTCCTCTCTGATTTTTTTGAACAATCTCCCCGTTTCTATATAATAAATGAGAATCATCAACGCTAACAGATTCTATTTCCACCTCCTCGCCATAACCGACAGTTAAATCATTCTCGCTTTTATTTAAATACAAAGACAGACCCCTATTGGACTTTTCAATGGTAAAAAAGAAGTCTGTTGTATTTGTTAAATGCCCAAAACTATCATTTGCATATGACTTCCAATAATATCTCCCAGCCGGAACTATCAAAGCAACATAATATTGCCCATCCGAACCGCGAGTCATTGTATAATTTCTTGGATGTCCTGAAAAATTACTCTCGAATAACACACTATCTATTCCAGAAAAATCACTCCAACTGATATTAAAAAAAGAATAATTTAGATCATAATGTAACGGGGTTGAATTAACTGCTCTTGAATATGTCGGTGGCGAAAGATCAACTCTAAAATTAACTGAACTTGAATTAATATTCCCAAATGTATCATTAGCAAAAAGCCTGATTTCATGAATTCCATCACTTAAACCAGAGACAAATATAGAAGAGCAGTCTCTTCCAATTAAAAAGTCATCTAAAAAATACCAACAACCCTCCAAATTTTCATCATAAACACTAAAATCAAAAAAGACGCTTTGCGTGCCATAAACCTTATTATTCTCTGGATTAATAATAGTAATAAGAGGAGGCGTCTTATCTACTTTTACATTTACTTTTCTCGTTTCAGTTTTATTCTCATTACCAGCAATATCCTGAGTATATGCATAAAATTGATAATCTCCCTCACTTAAATTAGTAAAATTAACAAAATAACTAGAAGAAGAATAAAGGGACCCTATCTCATCTGAAGATAAGGCTCTATCAAATATTAAAACCTCATCTATGGTTCCATTAAATTTATGTCCGCCAAGGCTATTGCTCCCAATAGAAAGATTGTAATTTGAGTTATTACAAATTAGATCTTCATTTGAACTAAAAGAACGAATAAGCGTAGAGTTATGATACAGGAAATAATTCTTTCCTGATTTAACTACTGTTATTAAATGCCACTTGTTCAAATCCAAACTATTCGTCCTAAAACTATTTACAGAACCATCAACAGCCCACCCGCTACAAGAAGAATTAGCAGCATAAAATCTTAATTGTCCTGCGCTTATTCCATAAAATAGAAAAGGAGAACTATAAGAAGAAAGAACTCCCTTCGCTAATGGAGACCAACCAGCTAATGGAAAACTTTGAGGATAAATCCAAAAAGATATAGTAAAATTTTTTTCGGCTCTGGAAAAATTGAAACGAGAAGACTCAGCCCATGAATTTAGACCATCAAAACCTATCGCCTTTCCAAAAATTCCCTTTTGACTATAATTTAGTGTTCCCTTTGGAACAGCAAAAGCATTCATTCCAGAGTAATCCGCTATATTTCCCGAGCTTTCATTCATTTTATAAAACGCAATTAAAGAATTATTAAAATTAATAAAAGAGTAAATCCTGTTCGTATCACTTACAATAACATCAACTGGAATTGAATTAACTTTTGACTCTCCGCTTTTCGCAGTCAATTCGCTAAAATAGATATTTGGCACTTTATCATCAATAAAGAAACTTAAAGTTTGAGTATTATTAAAATTTCCTGCATTGTCCCAAATTGTTGCATTAAAAAAATAAGCTCCTTCCCTCAAATTACTATAATTTAAGAAAAAATTATTTGAAAAAGAAACATTTCGAAATACCAAACCACTTGAATTAAATAAGTATCCAGTTATATTGCTAATTCCTGTATTGCTGTCGAACGAAGTAAGATTAATTAAAATAAAATTTTTATTTAAAATCGTTCCATTCTGTTCAGTTGGGCTACTAAAAGAAAAAGTTGGGGAAATACTATCCACAATAAAATTAACACTACTATAGTTTATATTATTTGATTTGTCTATGGCATATATCTTTAAATTGTGTGGCCCCTCTGTCAAAGAATCAAGCTCTGCCCCAGAACAACCCCCAAGAGGAATATTCTCACCATCATCCAAAGAATACCAACAATCTACAAGCTCTTCTTCTTCAACATTATATTCAATCGGAATGTTTCTTGTATTATAACTGATATTTTGTGGGCTATTAATAAAGATTACGGGAGGAGTTATATCTGTTAAATAATCTATTATCAAAGATGGCTTTAATTCCTCGGCATATCGACTATTAGAACTTATAAAAGATTTATAATTGTTTTTTCCTATAATGTTAGACGGAACTAAAATAAGCCCAAAATTATCTATTTTTTTGTCAATTACATCCTGAATAAAAGATGTAACATTCCATCTTTTAACTTCGGGCGTATTATCAACTAAAATTTTAGAGTATAAATTGGGTAAATAATCGCCACCTTTTGTACTCCATGCTTGAATTCCATCATAACTATCCCAACTAACCCTTGATTCTAACCATCCTCTAGAAATAGGATAAACACTAACATTAAAAGAATTTCCGCTTCCTCCGGAAAGATAAAGTTCAAGATAGGCCTCTTTTATTTTAATTTTTTCTCTCAAAACACTTAAATCAAAAAAAATAAGAGTGTGCATTCTCTTCTTATCCTCGGCTTGAACATTTAGATATTCGGAACTTCCAAAATTTTGAGATCTATATTCTTCTGAGATATAACTATCGTTCCAGTTGGCTGTCCCGAGTCTTAGAGTTAAGACCTCAGCAACAACTATATTAAAAAAGCAAAATAAAATAACGCAAAACAAACTAAAATAAAACAATAAAAGTGGTTTCCTCATTTTTTAGATAGATCCTTATTTTTAAATATCAAATTTAAACAAGTTTATTATTTAAATATTTTGTATAAATTCTTAAAGATAAATGTTAAATTCACAAAATTAGATTTAAATAGTTAGAATATTCTTTATTTATATGAAAAAAATATTGTTAATTTTTTTATTGTTTTTGTTTTTAATGAATGCAAAAGCAAAAGATTATTCAATTGACATTAAAATTGAAAAGGATGTTTATTCTATGAATGAATTTCTGAACTATTTTGTTGAAGTGTATGAAGATGGCAAATTAATCAAAACCAATGTAGATATATCTCTCACAAATGCAAATTACGAAACAATTTTTCATGATGTTGTAGAAACAAACAAAGAATATTCCATACTTTTAAATGAGAATTTTGAAAGCGGTTATTGGAAAATAAAAGCGGATTATAAAGAAAATACAATAACAAAAATTTTCTTGATAAATGTAAACGAATCTGCACAATTTTTTATAAAAGATGACGAATTAAAAATAAGGAATATTGGAAACACACCTTATAGAAAGAATATCCAAATAATTTTAGGCCAAGAAATAATAAGTTACTATGTAAATATTCCTGTAAAATCAGAAACAATCATTAAAATTTTAGCTCCAAAAGGAGATTATGATATTGAAGTAACAGATGGAGAAAGAAGATATATAAAGAAGAATGTTCATTTTGTAGGAACAGGAAATGTTATTAGTGCGATAGATAAAGAGTTAATAGAGAAACAGCCATTAATTGGATTAAGGGAAGTTCAAATAAGAAGCAAAGACATTTTATTCTCAAACAAAGTATTGCTTCCTTTAATCTTTATATTTGCAATATTTTTCAGCGCAATTGTTCTAACATTCAGAAAAAAGAACTTTATTTAGAGAAAACTCTTATTAAATAATTTGTAAAAAAGAACTCTCTTTCATTCAAACGATTATGGTAAGCCATTGATATAACATCTAAAAAAGAATGGAAGAGCATCCCAATAAAAATAAATAAAAAAAATGGAAAAAACAAACCAAGAAACAGAATTAAAAAAAGAAATTCTACTGTGTGAAAAATATGAAGATGTTTTTCAGAACCTAAAAAATCTTTTTTAGTATAAAACTTGTAAATTGCAAAAAAGTTTAATGTTTTCTTTTTATAAGCTCCTGCTAAAAAATGATCAAAATCAATTAAAAAAGAAGAAAAGAAAATCAACGAAAGATAAAAAAAAGAAATATCCGGAAAAATTAATAAAATAACAAGACAGAAAATGGCACCAAAAAAAACATGTCTTGAAGGATACATTTTATCCTGAAATTTTTTTTAATATGTCACTAAAAGCAGGTCTTGTTACTAAAATTCCTGCACTAACACCGATAATTGTTGTTAAGGCAAACCCCTTTAATAGTCCAGCGCCAGCCCATAATAAAGGAAGCATAGCAGCTATTATCGTAAAGAAGGCGCCCAAAACAATGAAGAAAGCCCTCTTTACTCTTTCTTTTAAGCTCGCCTGACCAATATCTTCAGCTTCATCAAGAATAACTATCTGATCATTAACTCCTGTTCCTATTCCAGCGATTATCCCTGCTATGCTTGGAGCATCCAAATTCCACTTTATCAGCGCAGCAATTCCAAGAGTTATTAATGCTTCTGAGAACATAGTCAAAATAACAGCCAAAGTAATCTTTATTTTTCTATACTTTACAAATATAATTACAGAAACAGCAACAAAAACAAATAACCCAAGATAAAATAAGTTTTTTGTAAATTCCTTTCCAAGAATCGGCGATATTGTGTCTAATTTAACTATTTCAAGCTTGTAAGGCAAACTGCCTGTAATTAAAATTGTTTGAAGTCTTTTCATTTTATTTTGAGCATCTTTAAAGGCTTCTTCTGCGCTACTCCCTGTTCCAGAACCTTGAATTGAAATATCATGAGTGACCCTTCCTCTTAAGTCAGCGCTAATAAGCAAAGAATCCATTTCAACATCATCTACATATAAGTATAATTTTTCAGAAAGATATTTTCCTGTTTGATCTAATGAAAGATTCTTAGTTATTTCAGAATGTCTTTGTGCAGCCTCATCTGAAATTGAAATAGCAAACTGAAAATTGCAGAAATAACCTTCATTAGCTGAACTATCACAACGAGTTATGCCCGCGCATTTTGCATCATTTCTACAAACCTCTTTTATATCTTCTTTTCCACTTCCAAAAATAGTTTCATTGCCTATTTTTGCTTCAAACTTTCCTTGTTTAGATACAAGCTCTTTTATATCTTCAGGAGTCGCTCCAGCAGCTTCAATAAGCATAAAGCGGTTCCCGTATAAATCTCTTGCCGCTCTAACTGTTATATCACTTATTCCAAAAGTATTTAGTCTTTGATTTGTCACAGAAATCAACTCATCTAATTCTTTATCCGATAAAGAAACATTCACTGGCCTGACTAATGCCCTTGCTCCACCACTCAAATCCAAACCTGTCTTTAACCTTGTTCTTGGAACATTTCCTATATGAATTTCAGGAGGATTTTTTGCGAGAAAGATAAATTCCCCGTTGTTTTTTGTCTTTATCGTAAGTTTTTTCTCACCAGAAGAAAAATCAATCTTTGAAAAAACAGAAGAATAATCATCAATATTATTAACTGGCTCTCCATTGATTTCCGTTATAATCATATTAGAACGAAGTCCTTGCAAATATGCAGTAGAATTCTTATCAACGCTTTTAATTAGAACGCCCTTACTATTTATTGAAGGCGCGATAGCAAGCAATGCTAAGAAAAGACAAGCGATTAAAATCCATATTCTTAGTGTTATTTTTGCCATCTTAGTTTATCCCTTTTTTTATCGTATACCATTTAATTAAACCCGCATTAGTTACCCATGTATTAATAATATCAAAAAACAATCCAATTCCGAGTATTAGGAAAATTTGCTTAAAAGCATCAGGGAGACTGAAAGGAAGAAAGAAAGCAGGCACAACAGCAAGAATCGCAGTAAGAGTCATAAAGATGCCGGTCTTAAAAGCACCAAAAATCCTCTGATTAACAGAACCCTCTCTTCTTTTTAATACCCTTGTAGTAAGCAAAATATCCGTATCAACAGAATAACCAATTAGCATTAAAAAAGCAGAAATTCCCGCAGCAGAGATTTTTATTTGAAAGAAATTCAAAAAAGCAACAGACATCACTAAATCAGCAAGAGCACAAGAAATTACAGCTATGCTTGGCACAAAATTTCTAAAAAGAAAAAACACTACAAAAGACATAAGAAAAAAAGAAAAAACCAAAGCAACTACTAACTGCCAATAAAAATTCTTACTTAAACTTGCTCCTGAGAACTCTAAGCTATGATTTTCGTCTGTCAAATCATATCCAAGAATTTTCTGCACTTCTTCTTTTAATACCTCTGGCTCACTTGAAGATTCAATAATAACCGCAATATTCTCTCCTGTTGAAGAATCTGTAATGCTCCTCACAACCAAATCAGAGAATTTCTCTTTTAATCTATTCTCAAGATTCTTTGAATCAATATTCCCATTTATTGTAATTGTTGTTCCGCCAGTTAAACTTATATCTTTGTAAATAAAATCGCCTGTTTTTACATAAGTCATCCAAATAACAACTATGCTTAATAAAAAAATTAAAGTTGGAAAAAACAAAATTATCTTATAATATTTATCATACCAACTTCCTATATTTCCTTTTGTTTCTAAATTAACATTTTCGCTCATTAAAATAAAACAAAAGAAATGCTTTTAAATTTTTGTATTATAAGTGCGGGGAACAGGATTCGAACCTGTGCAAGCACTTAGCTAAGTGGTCTTGAGCCACTCCCGTTTGACCGCTCCGGCATCCCCGCAAAAATTCCAATAATAATATCATCTGCTCTTTTAAATAATTAATGTTATTTTATTGCATAAGATAATTGCTTCTAATTTAAGAAAATTAGTAAAGCTTAAATATGCTCTTTTCTTTTTTGATTTGAGGTTTAAAAAAATGGACATACCGACAGAGATGCAGCATCAGGCAATGGGATATGACAGAGCCGCAACAATGTTTTCCCCAGATGGACACTTGTTGCAAGTTGAATATGCAGAAAAAACAATTCGGCTTGGAAGTGCAAGCATTGGCATTGCATGCAAAGACGGAGTTGTCTTAATTGCAGACAGAAGAATAAGAGATAAACTAATCGCACCGCAATCAGCTAATAAAATTTATGAAATAGACGAGCACATCGTAGCAACAGCAGCCGGAATACTCGCGGATGCAAGAATATTGATTGAGCAAGCCCAAATAATGGCACAACAAAATAGAATAACATACGGCTCTCCGATAGAACCAATTTCAATTATAAGAACAATAGCAGATAAAAAACAGATGTTCACGCAATATGGTGGAGCAAGACCATTCGGAGTTGCAATATTATTAGGCGGAGTTTGTAAAGGAAGAGTTTATTTATATAGTTCTGATGTAACAGGCAACTTTTTTGAATATAAAGCAAATGCAATCGGAGAAAATGATGAAAGAATAAGAGAACTACTAAGAAAAGATTATGATGAAAATATAACAGTAGATAACGGAATAAAATTTGCAATAAAAATATTTAAGGAAATTCTTGGAAAAAATTTTGAATTAGATAGATTTGATGTAGGATACGTAAAATTAAATGAAGGAAAATTAGTAAGACTACACGGAGAAGAATTAAAAAAATTTGCCAAATAATTTTCTCTTAACTAACCTTAACTTGTAATTTCTAAACAAATCAATCTTTTTTAACTTTAATAAAAAAATATAAGCTACTACTTATAAATAATGCATATAAAGAAAGATTAAAAAATTGCAAAACCCTATAAAACCTATAAGAAATGCAATGAAAAGAACATTATGCGGACTGCTTGGAAAATGACTATTATTGAATCTTTAGAACTTTTTTCCATACGACAGACCAAATCAGACTAAAAATAATATATGCCCATATTCCAGATAGAAAACCAAAAATTTTAACATGCATTCCACTAAAATAATCATTAAACCATCTCAAGAATAATACAAAAGGAATAATAGTATACATAGCTGGTCTCATTGTTATTGGAAGTGCTTGCATTGTCAATTCAAAAGATTTTTTTGATAATTCCATTGTTTTTTCAGGATTATCTTTGTATAGTTTAATTTCCTGCTGAATTATCTTTTGCTGTTCTTTTATATTCTTCAATAAATTCTGATCTGTTTTGTATTTTTGTAGCAAAGAGCTTATAAAAATTAAAATGGCTGTAATTAAGATAATTCCGATATCAACATTCCAATTAAGTAATTTTCCAGCAGTTGGATTTAATACTAAATTAACACCCTCTTTAACAAAAGGAATTTTGTCCCAAAAGAAAGCAACGGCTAAGCTAACAAGCATTAATAAAAACATTAATTGAAATCCCTTCATATTTTTTTATGCAATCATCTTTTTTAATGCAGGATGCATATCAACTGCATGTTGTTGAGCAATATTCTGATAAAACTGATATATAATTGTAACAGCCAACAAAATTGCTGTTCCAGATGTAAGCGCGCCAAGCAGGTCAGCAAAAGCCGCCAACGCCCCTATTGCTATTCCTCCCATAATAGTCAAAGGCATAATATATCTTTTTAAAATTGATTCTAAAACTCTTTCATCCTTTCTAAATCCAGGTATCTGCAAACCCGAAGATAAAATATTTTTTGCCTGATTAGTTTCATCCATTCCAGAAGTTTTCACCCAAAAGACCGCAAATAAAGCACCAAAAGTCATATAGAAAACTAAATGTCCTAATGATTGTAGTAAAATAGCCCAATAAAAGTTTCCTTTGATCAAAGATTCAATAATATTTGAGTGTCCAACCCAATAAGCAAAACCCGAAATAGGCACTCCATTAGAAAAACCACCAATTATCGTTGGATGACCTACCCATTTCTCAACTAAACCTCCCAATAACTGAATATTGGCAATGAGAGCAGCAACAAGGATAACAGGCAGATTTGAAGCATAAAAGAAAGGCAATGGCCACTTCATACTAAATCCCCTGATTCTCTCATAACTTAAAGGCACCTCTACCTTTAAACTCTGAGCCCATACAACAACAAGAAAAATTAATGTAGTAATCAAAATTGGAAAAAGAGCAAGAAGAATCTGTTTTGAATCTCCATTAATCAAGGATTGAACAATAACTAACAGATCTCCAGAACAAGGTGTTTCAGAAAAGTTCATAAGACAATTAGCGCCATTTGGACCAATAAACTGAATTAACCCATTCATAATTCTCCAAGCCACACCAGCAACAATAAACAAAGACACTCCAGAACCAAAACCCCATTTCTGAACAACCTCATCCATCAAAACAATAGCAAAACCTCCAAGAATTAATTGAAAAATAACAAGAAACATAAATCCAGGAACCGCTTCTAAAAATCCCATCAAAACATAGATAGTTGATTCAAAAATTATAAAAAAGATTACAGTTATTCTTTGAAGACCCTGAAAATATTTTTTACCTTCTGTTGTTTTAGTATCAATATTTAATATTCCCGAACCCACAAGAAGCTGAATTATAATAGATGCTGTAACAATTGGACCAATTCCAAGACTAATAATGCTTCCAAATTCAGTTGCAAAAATTATTGCAAGATAGTCAAACCTACTTAGCACATTTTTACTTAGCCCATAAATAGGAATATTAGCAAGAAGAAAGAAAAATGCAAGAATCAATAAAGTCCATTTCAGTTTAACATTGAAGCTAAGCTTTTTTTCAGTTGGTCTTTTTACTTCCGGTAAAAAAAATAATATCTTCTGAATATCCATTCAATAAAATATAAAAAAAGGTTTTTAAACTTTTGTTAAAAATAAAATATTAAATAATTTCCCCGCCGACAGCTTCTATCTTCTTTCTTGCAAACTCAGAAATCTTTTTTGCTTTTATTTTCAATTTGATTTTAAGATCTCCTCCTCCCAGCACCTTATAATTCTCCAAATTAACCTCATAAAAATCTTTATTTTGTTTAGCCAAACCTTTCTTTACAAAAGAGTCAATATTATCATTAATATCTCCTATATTTATTGCATTCAATTTCCTTACCGGTTTTCCTCTTCTTAGCGTCTTGCTTTTCCCAAAATAATCTCCTTTAAATAAGTTTATAACAAGCGTCTTTTTTTGATCAGCCATCTTTCCAGTTCCAGCCATTCCAACTCCGCCCCTATGTCCAGAACCCCTTGCCTTTTTCTTAAAACCTCTTCCATGTGTATGACTGCCTCTAAACCTTGTTTTCTTTTTTCTTTTCTTTACCTTAATCATAACATCCTCCTTATCAATTCATTTATTTTTAAACCGTTATCTCCAAGCACTCCTTTCTTTTTCCCGAAATGAATTTTTGAATCTATTCCTCCTCTCGGTGGATGAAGTCTAAAAAAAGGTTTAATGCCTGCTGCTTTTAACCCTTTGCTTTCAAGCAAACTAATAATCTCTTCGGGATTCTTTTTTTTGTCTCTAAATACTGCTCTCTTTTCAATAAGCAATCTTAAAGTTTCGCTATCAATCTTCCCATAAGCAACATAATCTCTTACTTTTTTCAACAAAGCAAGATTCTCTTCTGTTTCAGTTAATAAAGTTGTGCTATATTTTCTTCTTAATCTTATGCGAAAGAGAGTTTCATTTATTTTTTCAGGCACTTCTACTAATCCAGATATTCTTATTACCACTATCATTTTTTCATTTTAGTTGTTTTAATTAAAGCATCAATACAGGCTTCTGCAACATTAAAAGTTGTTCTTGTTTGACCCATTGTCTTGCTATAAACATCTTTTATTCCAGCTAATCTTAAAATCTTCTTGGCTTCATCTCCTATAACAAGGCCGGTTCCTCTCGGAGCAGGAATTAATTTTATTCTGACGCTCCCGCACTTTCCTTCAACAATAAAAGGAACAGTATGGGGCTCATTAATCTTATCCTCTTTTTCTTCAAAACCCCTTTCAACACTGATTATGTTAAGCTTTGCATTTCTATATGCTTTGTCTCTTGCAGGCAAAGTTTCTTTGGCTCTTCCCATTCCAATTCCAACATGCCCTTCTTTATCTCCTACAACTGCCATGCAAGAAAAGGTAATAACATTTTCTTCCATTGTTTTTTTCTGTGTTTGTCTCCAGGCTCTTCTTTTTCCTCCGCCAAATTTACCCTTTGACTGCCCAATTAACAATAAGTCGCTTTCAAGATTCAATAAAATATCAATAATTTCTGGTTCAAGGATTTTCTTTCCAGTTGCAATTGCTTCTTCATATGTTCTTATCTTGCCTTCTTTAACAAGCCTTCCTAACTCTGTTCTCGGTATCCAAGAATCAAGAATTTTTTCCTTATTGCTTAATTCCCCTTCTCTTTTTTCAATTTTTGCTACATCTAAAATAATTTCTTTTACTTCCTTATCTGATTCCAATTTAATTAATTCCTCAGGAATTACTTCTACTAAATTCTTTGATTTGCCATGCAATTCTCTCTCTTTCATTGTATTTTCTCCTTAATCTTATTTATTATGTCTTCAAACTCTCCATTTCTTGTGATTTGCTCCCCGCTTGGAAAAACAGATTCATCACAAAGAACATTCACGCCAGCATCTTTCGCACCTTTAACAACAGAGTAAATTCTTGATTTTGGAATACTCCTATATAATCCAATATCTACAATAAGATTATCTATTTCTTTTTTCATGGCCATCTTCCCTATAATAAACCCTGTGAGATAAGCAGCCGCTAAATTCTTTAAACTTCCTTTTTTTTCTTTTGGCCAACCGCTCTCAGTTAATTTTTTTGAAGTTATCCCACAAACAACTCTGTCTTGCGCTTCTTCTGATGTAACAATTTGAGCAATTATATATTTATTTGTCTTTCTTATAACTAGCCTCGGCTTCCCATATTTCAAAAGCCCCAGTCTAAGTTTGTAATCTGTCTTACATTCCTTTCTTCTTCTTTTTGGAAGTTTCATTTTCTTCCTCCACATTAGTTTCTTTAATTAATTTTATTCTTTCTTTCAGATTATTCAGATTTTTAAAGATGCCTGTTCTTATCTCTTTTCTAAGCAATAAATAATTTTTTTTGCTTATCTCTCCTTTTAACAACACTCCCTTTAGATAAGCTCTAAATCTTCTTATTAACTGAACATATAATCTCTTTTTATTGATTATCTTCTTCCTTATTTTTCCCGGACCTCTTCTTCTCTTTCTTCTTTCCACTTTTCTTCTTCCCTTGATTTGTTTTACCAAAATAGCCTTAGAATTAACTAAATCAAGAATATCGTTTCGTGTTAGTGCCTTGTTTATCTCATCAAGCCGTTTATTATTAAATACAATTCTATCTTTTCCTACATTCAAGGTTCTTGCTACCAACAATTTCTTTTTACGAAGATTCATTTTTTCCTCCTAAATTTGCTATTTTCAACCCGAGCTCATTTGCTCTCTTTATTATCTCAATTTTCTTCTTTGCTCCTACTTTAGCAATTATCAAGATATTTTCTTTTGTTGCTTTTTCAAGTTGCTTTGGATTTGAAATTAAAATAGGTATTAAACCATTAATTCTTCCAAAAGTTCTTTTGTCTGTCTTATAGCCGATTGAAGGTTTTGCAGGATACCCTTTTCTTTTTCTTCTTATTTTACTATGAACACCCTTGGCTCTTCTCCATTTTCTCAAACTTTTCTTTTTTTTGCCTAATCTTAAAAATCTTCTTGTGTCGGTTCTTAAAAATTTTTTCTTCATTTTTATCTCGCTCCTTTTGGTTTACTTACAATAAAAATTCCGTCTTGAAATACTCTCCTGTCTCTGTTCTTTACAACGGTCGCTTTTTCAATATTAGCTGCGGTCTGACCAGCATCTTCTTTGTTTGGAGAGCTCACAATAACTTTCTGTCCTTGAATTTTTACATCTACGCCCTCTCTTATCAAAGCAACTCTCGGCTTTTTTTCACCTAAAAAATTATTTATTATTAACTTGTTTTTTTCTAACTTTAATGTAATCGGAAAATGAACGCTGCATGCTTCTAACTCATAAACAAACGGCTCCTTTAATCCCTTAAAATTATTTTTTAGATGAGCAACATATGTCTTTATTAATTTCTTCTCTTTTTTCTTAAAACGCTCTGTCTCAAATACAATATAATTATCTTCAATCTTAATATTAACAATCTTCTCAGTTATTTTTAAAGGAATTGAGATATCTCCTTTTTTACAAATAATAGTTCTATCGCTAATTTCACAGGTTATTCCCTCCGGTATTTCAATTTTTTCAGAGTATTTTTCCTTTTTCATTAATAAAAGTAAGCAATTAAGCTCCCTCCTATCTTTTTTTCAATGGCTGTTTGATGAGTCATTAATCCTTTTGAAGTTGATATCACAATTGTCCCTAAATATTTTGATGGCAAATATCTTGAAATATATTCCTCTATTTCATCACTTTTTACAAGATATCTGGGTTTTATTGCTCCACATTTATTTAATTTATTAATAGATATTCTTAAAGTGTTTCCCTCAATTCTATAATCTTCAATATATTCTTTTAATTTTCCAATTGCAAGAATGCTTAATAAAAATTTAGAATATCTTTTTACAAATACTTCTTTCTTCCCAGATTTCAATGCATTTGTTATTTGATTTAAGGCGTCAGCCACTATGTCTTTGCTCATTTTCTATGAATATTTGTAAAAGCCGATTTCTTCTGCGATTTCACGAAAACACTGTCGGCATAAATTTAGATTATATTGTTTAATATGTGCGCCAAATCTACCACATCTTTCACATTTTCTTGTGCTTATACCAAACTTTCTTTCCTTTGGTTTATTATGTCTCAAAAACTTCTGCAATATCGCTTCTTTTCCCTTTAATTGTTTTGTTATCTTATTCCAATCACTTGCTGTCATTTTAGTCAAAACTTGTTTTAAAGTTTTCCTCCATATATCTAATTATTTCTTCTTTAGAAACATGCTGTTTTTTCGGCAGCTTGCCTTTTTTTATTTTTTTATCTTTTATTCTAAATCCGGCTCTTGCAAAAACTACAGTAACATTCAAACCTTTTATCCCAATATCTCTCTGATATTCTATTCCCGGAATTTCTATGTATTCTTCTATTCCAAATGAAAAATGATTATCAGACACTTGTTTTTTTGATAGTTTATTATCAATTGCACCAAGAAGCACTTTAAGTAATTCTATTGCCTTACTATCCCTCAAAGTAACTTTTGTTCCAACTTCCATTCCCGGACTAACACCAAAATCAGGAATTCTTTTCTTTGATTTTAATATGTGTGCCCTTGAACCACTAATTAAATTTAATAATTTTCTTTCTTTTTCCAATTCTTTATCTGCTCCGCTACCGCTAATAACTACTTTTTCAATAAATACTTTTCTCATCGGATTAGTTATTTTATTTTCGGTTTTCATAGTACAACAATTCTTGAAATTTCAATCTCGGCTTCATCGCCGTTATTTAATTTAATTTTTGCTCTTTTATCTTTTATTTTTTCTATCATGCCTGAAAGACCAAGGTATTTGCCACCTATAACAAAAACATTTTTGTTCTCTTCCATCATAACATGTTTTAACATCTTTCCATTCAAATCTAAATATACCGAATCATTAATATTTATTTCCTCATTAGAAATAATATTTGAACCATCATGCAACCCAAAAACTTTTTTTCCACCCTTAACAATCTGCTTATTAATCACCTTACATAATCTCCCTTTTGAAGCATCATACTCTTCAAAATAAAATTTTCGCGTCGGTAAAATAGATAATCTATAAGTTTTATCTAATTCAAGAATATTAAATAACTTAATCGGTTCTCTCAAGTCACATACTTTCTTTCCATTTATCTTAATTAGCCCTCTTTTAATTATTTCTTTAACTTCTTTTGCATTTCTTGCAAGTTTTAACATATCTCTTATTGCGATAACAACAGGAACAGAAAAAGAAGAATGACTAAGTGCTCTAGCTACATACTTAGTTCCCTTTCTTTTAATTGGGATTTCAGTTATTGTTTGCTGTCGTGTTTGATGCATCTTTAAACTCCTTTCTAATTAATTTTTTTTCGCGCTCTTTATCTCCAGTTTCCAAACTCTGAATCATTAGATTGCTTGGATGAAAGTAAACATTAGCCATTGAACCATCTTTCTTCTTTCTTTGAATGCCCTCTAATGCAACTCTTGTTCTCTTCAAATCAATTAAAATAATTTTTGCTTTCTTGCCCTTGAAAGAACCTCGCATAACAAGCACCTCATCCCCTTTTCTAAGAGGAAGACTTCTCTTGTTATACTTCTTTCTTAATTCTTTTGATAAATGAGCACTTAAAAATTTATGCTTTAAATGAATAGGGGCATTATACCTATATTTTCTTTGTTTTCTTGGCAACTTGCTTGATATCCATTTTGTTGAAAATTTCTTTTTCATAAAACAAACTCTGCAATTTTAGAGACCTCCTTCCATCTTTCCAATATTTCTCTTGCAACAGGCCCTTTTATCTGTGTTCCCTTAGGATTACCTTTTTCATCTTTTAATAGAGCAACCGCATTATCTTCAAAACACACTCTCTCCCCAGTTTTTCTCCTATAAGGTTTCTTTTGTCTAATAACTACTGCATCAAAAACAACGCCTTTCATCTCTGGTTTTCCAGCTCTTACTGAAACTTTAACCATATCTCCTACTTTAGCGTATTGCTGTCTCCCTTTTTTTGTCTTGCCTCTTTTAACACCGACAATTTTGACAATTCTTGCCCCGCTATTATCTGCTGCAATAAGATAAGAGCCTATATTAAGTCCTCTCGTCACTCTGGCTGAGACAGCTTTCATATTCTAACCTCCCTGAAATTTATTAAATATTTAGATTGAAAAATCGTTTTTCTTTTATCAAACTCTTCTTTTGACAATTCTCTATAGTTGGTATCTGTCTCACTTCTCCCCCTATATTCCTTGCTAATTCTTCTTAACTTATAAACAAGCTCCATAAATTCGCTATAACCAGAAAACATTCCTCTCATTTTCTTTCTACCTCCCTTATCTTTTTAGTAACAATAAAATTAACAAGTTTGCTTAATTTTCTGCATTCTTTTATCTCAATAAAATCTCCTACATTGATTACATTATCTAATTCAACTGGCAATCTTGCATGCAATTTTACTCTTTTCTTGTAAAAAGCCTTATACTTCTTCACATATACAACTCTCTCAAAATCAACAACAACTCTTCTATTAAACTTTTTTAAAACATAACCTTGAAAAGTTTTCCCTCTGGTAGCTACATCTAAATTTTTACTCTTATTCTGAATTTTTTTGATATTTCCTTCTGTTATCATTTTTATCTTACTCGCTTATTTGATTTTTATAGCTTTAAGTATTTATCGAATCTTCTGAAAAGCCCATTGAAACCAAGATTTTTTTTGCATTCTTGACATGATTTCCCTGAAGCTCAATCACACCGTTCTTAACAGTCCCGCCACAAGCAAGTTTTTCTTTCAATACTTTTGCTGTTTCATTTATATCCAGTCCTGCATCAAAGCCGGATATTATTGTTATAATCTTCCCATAACGTCTTGAAACCGTTAAGATATTTATTTTCTGTTTTTCCTTCGCAATCTCTTTCAACGCATCGGCTTCAATAGGCAGTCCCGAGACAGGATCTATGTTCATTATCTTTTGTTTTCCTCCTCTCGTCTCTTTACGAGCGTTAATATTCTGGCTATGTTTCTTTTAATCTCTCTTGTTTTTGCATTTGTCTTATTTGCTGTTACATTTGATTTTATTAATTCAATCTTTAAATCTTTCAGCTTTTCTTTTAGTTCATTTAAATTCATTTTCTTTAAATCTTCTATTTTTATTAATGCCATTTTCTATTATTTTTTTATTTTTTTAGTTTTAATTTCTTCTTTTGAAGAAGAATTTTGAATATTGAGATTTATTTTTTCCTTTAAGCTATCATCAATTACAATTCTATCATGAATCTCTGCATCAGGAGGAAGAATGCTTACCTTTATTCCAACAACACCAGGAATAGTTATTGCTTGAGATTGAGCTCTTCTAACAACCTTTGCAGGAAATCCTGTTTTCTTTAAATATCCTTCTGCAAATCTCCAGCTTTTTGCTCTCTCGCTTGGAAGCTTTCCTGACAAAATAATTTCAGCACCCAAAGCTCCTGCTTTTATTATGTCAGTAAGCATCTTATAAGCAATAACTTTAAATTTCAAGGAACCCTTTCTCTCCAATAGCAAAGCAATTTCATCGGCTACAAGCTGAGCATCTAAAAGAGGCTCTGTTATTTCCTTTATTTCTATATGAGGATTATCAAGTTTAAATCTTGTTTTTAATGTTTTTGTTAATTCTTCTATTTTCTCTCCTTTTTTTCCAATTACAAATCCGGGTTTGCTCGTAGAGATTATTATTTTTTCTCCAACAGGGGTGTATTCAATTAAAACTTCGCTTATTTTCCCTTTTCCCAATTCATTCTTAATATATTGCTTTACTGCAAGTTCTTCTTTTTTGAAATTAACAAATTTTTTCTCTTCCATCTTATTTTATCTCCTGTGCTTTTATAAAAATATTAGTTCTTTTCGCCTTAGTTCCTCCTCTTCTCAGAGGTCTGTAAGCCCAGTTGGAAATAAACAAAGTAATTTTAGTTTTTTCTAAATCCATTCCATTTACCAACGCATTTCCTTTTAGCCCTTTTAAAATTGCTATAACCTCTTTTGAAGCTTTTATTGGCCATCTTCCAGACATCATTCCTTTTCTATGAGGTATCTCGCCTTTAAAAGGAACTGCTTTCTTAAACTTAAGAACATCTTCCAAATCACTAATTGCTTTATCAATTGTTTTTCCTTTCACAAAATTACCTATATACATCATATGTTTCTTTGAAGCAGGAACAGAAATTCCTCTCGCTATCGCTTCGCTTTTTTTGACAGGCTCTGCTTTTTTATCTTCTTTTTTATTTTCAATTTCTTGATTTTTGCTCTCTGATTTGGTTTCTTCTTGTTTCTTATCTTCTGCTAAAACTTCTTTCTTCTCATTCTGAATATCGGTATTTTGCAAAGTTTCAACTACTTTTTTATTCTCTTCTGTTTTCTCTTTCTTCTTTATAATTTCTTTTTCTTTCGCCATTTTTATTTCTTCAATGCCCTTGAGCTCTTAGTAGCTCCTATTCCGGCAACATTATGAGCAACTTTGCCAGTTGTATGTGAAAATTCTCCTAATCTATGACCAATCATTTGAGAAGTTATTTCAAACTCAACATAATTTTTTCCATTATAAACAGCAACATTATAACCTATCATCTTAGGTACAATTACGATCTCTCTCAAATGAGTTCTTATTTTTTTGTTATTTTTCTTGCATTCTTCGCATTTTTTTATAAATTTCTCAATTTTATCAAAATTTCTCAAAACAGCTCTTCTGGCTCTTGAAGGAAGATATTTAACTACTTCTCTCACTCCAAGTTTCTTTAATTCCTCAACATTCTTCCCCCTATAAAGCACTTCTTTTGTCTTAACAAGCTCTTCTGTCATTTTATTTCACCTTCCCTGTTCTTCTCGGTCTAATATGTCCTACTCTGCTTCCGGGAGGAGCATTTCTCTTTGCAATCTTTGATTTAATTCTCTTTCCCCTACCAGAACCAAAAGGATGATCAACAGCATTCATCTTAACAGCAGACGTTCTTGGCCAAAGTTTGTTTCTTGATTTCATCTTGTATCTCTTTCTTCCAGCTGTAACAAATGGCTTTAAGGTTCTGCCATCGCCTGCTATAACTCCTATTGTTGCTCTGCAGTCCCCGCTTAATAAAATTTCTTTTTTGTTTGGCATTAAAACAACCACTTTATTATTTTCTAATACTTTTGTAATAAATGCTGAAGAACCGCTGGCCCTTACCATTTTTCCTCCATCTCCCGGATTTACTTCTATATTGTATATAGATTTGCCAACGGGAATGTTTTTAAGCATCATAATATTTCCCTCGTTAGCCTCTTTTCCATTAATCATTATCTTATTCCCGACAACAGCCCCATTAAAAGCAGGATTGTAAAAAGTTTCAGCCCCAATTTTTAGTTTCATCAATGGAGCAGTATGTCCTGTTGAATGCAATATTTTAATAATTTCTGCTTCTCCTTCGGCTAAGGGGTATTTTATTTTATATCTATATGCTCTTTTTTTGGCTCTATAAGTTAAACTTCCATGCCCTCTAGCCTGCGAAATTATTCTTTTTCCCATTTTAAATCATCCCCAGTTTTGTAGCTATGTCTATTGCCGGATTTTTCTTATCCAATTTAACATAAGCATATTTTTTATTTTTGACAATATGCGTCCTAATTTTCTCAACTTTTACTGAGAAAAGATTTTCAAATTCTTTTCTTATATCCTGTTTTCTCGCATTTCTTTCTACCTCAATAACTAAAGTATTCATCAAATCGATCATTCTAACTGCCTTTTCTGTTGTAACTGGTTTAAATATCATACTCTCCTCCTTGTCTAAAGAAAATATAAGGTTTTTTTAAATTATTTATCATAAACTGCCTAATTCCTTCATGACTCTCATTATTCTTAACTTCTTGTTTCCCCGCCTTATTAATAGAAAAATAATGGCTTAGATAATAACAATTATTATTTGGATTAAATTGTAAATAAACAGAAGATAATTGCTTAGCTTCTAATGATAAATTAGAAGTAACCCCTTCTATATACCAAAGATATCCTTTTCTCTTGATAAACTCTTCTTTATTTCTTGATTTCATTTTTCTTTCTCCATTTTATTTAATTCATCAATAGCTTTCTTAGTAAATATCGTTAATCTTCCTAAAGGATACAAATCGCTTAATTCTGTCTTGTCAATATCTTTTATCACTAATCCTTTACTTTTTATTTTTTCTTCTTTTGTCTTAATTATTAAAATTCCTCTTGAATCCTTGTATTTTCTGCCTCTTCTCTTTCCTTTTCCTGCACGAATTGTTTTTTGCCTAAATAAATAATCATATAAATTTCCAAGAATTTTTTTAAAAAAAGATTTTATTTCTTTAACTTTCAGATTATCAATTGAATCAATAATTATAGGCAATTGAATGTTTACATTTTCAATTCCGCCATATCTTTTCATCACATATTCCTTTTTTGCAGTAGAAGCAATAGCAGAGAATAATGCAATTTTCTTCTCTTTTTTGTTTATTTTTCTCTCTCTTCTCAAGCCTTTAGGGGGATGAGCTTGTCTCCCTCCTCTTGTTCCGCTAACCTCTGCACCTATCCAAAAGAATTGAACACCTCTTCTAAACATTATCTTTCTTGGAACTCTTGAGATTCCTTTTCCATACGCTGTCTTCCATTTGTTTCTTCTATGAGAAAGTATTCCAGATGCGGAATGTCTTTTCCCTGCTTCTGAATATGTTGAATATAATCTTTGTTTCATTAATTTTTCTGCTTCAAAGCACTTTGCGACTATATCTTCTCTAATCTTAAATGAAAAAACAGAAGGCAAATCAATCTCTTCTTTTTTTTCGCTTTTTGGATTATAAACTAAAACTTTCATCTTAAAACCTCAATAAAATGATATTTTTTCTTTAATTGACTTTTTGAAGGCCTAAATGAAGGAGTAATTAAGAGCTGTCTTTTTGGGGGGCCCTGAACACTACCCATCACAATTAAATAATCTCCATTAATCTTTCCATAGTGCTTAAACCCTGTCCCGGGATTTATATTTGTCTCATTTATATTTCCCGCATAAATCACTTTCAAATTGTATTGCACTCTGGAAAAGAATCCAAGTTGCCCGGCCATAGGCGTTCTAAAAGTAACTCTCGCAGGATGCCAAGGTCCTAATGAGCCCGGTCTTCTAACTCCTTTCTCTGTTTTATGGCTCTTTAAGCTAATTCCAAATCTTTTCACTGGCCCAACAAGGCCTTTTCCTTTTGTTAGCCCCCTAATATCAACCAGCTCATATTTATCAATAAAATCTTTTAAACTAATTTCTTTTCCAATAAGCGATTTTGCAAAAGCTAACTTGTCATTAGCGATTAAAGCAAGTTCAATCATGTCAGGTGTTTTCTTAATTTTTGTTTTTGTTACAATAGAATAAACAATAATTCTAATATCCTCATATTCTTTAGGAATTTCATCTTCTATTTTTTTCAAAGTTTTTGGTAATTTAACTTTCTTTTTTAGTATTTTATCATTAGAAATAATAATCTCTTTGTGCACAACATTATTTTTATAAAATCTTAACGAAAATATCTTTATTGGTGGGCAGTCAATAACAGTTGCAGGAATTATTATCTTCTTTCCCTTTGTCATTGAATTTAAAGTTTCATCTCTAACAGAAACAGAAAGCATTCCTACTTTATATCCAATAAACCCTAATACAGAATTTTTATCTGATTTAATATTATCATAATTAGTCCAGTTTACACTAGGAATTTCTTTTTTAGCCCTTTTTCTCGGCCAATATTGCAAACTTCCAAATCTTGGTCTTCTTATAGTTGACATCCTGAGTTATCATTTTAATTTGGCGCAACTCTGCCTTTTACACCGTGAATAGTGCGTTATCAGCACACCAATAAATAAATTTTATAAACAAGGTATTTAAATATTTCCATTGCTCTTAATAAAGACTCATCACATAAAAATAATAAATGCTCTAAATTAATCTAAATAGATTTATTAATCCCAATTCTTAATTAGAAAAATGCTTGTAAAAATACTCGGAGCCTTGGACATATTATCTGCAATTGTATTTTTATCCCTTATCTTTAATATTCAGCCACTAATTCAGATTATATTATTTTTTGCAGGAATGCATCTCTTGAAAAGTTTTTTTATTATAACAGACGGAGATGTTCTTAGTTTTATTGACTTTTTTGCTTTTATTGTTTTGTTACTTTCTATCTTTTTAACAATGCCTACAATTCTTCTATGGTTGCCGGCTTTCTTTTTGCTTGCAAAAGGTTGCGCGAGTTTTTTTTAAAACAAGTTTTAGCCCTTAAAAAAGAATTATAAAAATATTTAAAACAACCAAAACTTTAATTTAATATTGCGCTGTTAGTTTACCGGTAGAATTCCTGCCTTCCACGCAGGAGAAGGGGGTTCAATTCCCCCACAGCGCATAAAAAGATTTTATCTCCTTGCTCTTCTTTCAATCAAAATTAAAATAAAAAGAGCAAAAACCATCAAAACAAAAGTTAATACAAAAGAAAAATTTTTTGAACTTAACAAATCTCCAAAATTTTTATCCCTTACTCCTCCAAGAAGAGGCTTATTTTCAAGCAATTGTTCATCTATAGCACCTATTACCGCGCCCGTTCCACTCAAATATATATTCTTCTTTGAAATTTTTAAAGCCGAACCATCAAATACCTGAACATCATAGTTCCCTTTGGGAGCAACAAGTTTTATTTCTTTAATAGCCCCGATATCAATATATTGCTTCTGAGTTATTTCTTTCTCGCCTATCAAAATCCTAATTGTTTTTGTATATGGAACGTTACCAATATTTTTTATTATTAATTTATCATCTCTTATTTCAAATAAAGCATCTTCTTTCTCGCTTATAGTAAAAAATCTTCTAATACTTCTCCCCTTATAAAAAGCCTCTATCTTCCAATAACCTCCAGGAAAATTCTCTTGTAAAAAGAAAAGATTGTTATCATTAGAATCCACAATAAAATTAAAGCTCTTTCTTTCATTTGCATCAGAAATTGTAACATTAATCTTATCATGAATAGAAACTCCTCCTTCCATTAATAAAACTGAATAAGAAAGATTTTCACCCACTGAATAAGTCTGCTTCTCTATTTTTATATCCATTAAAAAATCTTGTGCGAGAACAAGAGAAAACAGAAGACTAAAAATAATACAAATAAACAAAAAAGTCACTTTCCTCATTTCTTTATAAGTCAAAAATTATATTTAAATCTTTTGTAATGCGACGAAAAAGTCTTTTTTAATTAAAATTATAAAAACGAAATTTATTTAATCGCAGAGTTTTTCATTCCATTATGATATTTAAAGAGGATAACAAACTATTTGACATAGAAATTGAAAGAAAAGGAGGAGAAGACATAATGTATGTAAATTATTTTGGAGCAAATTTTATTCCGTCCATTGCAGAAAACCCAGAGGTTATGATTAGAACAATAGATGCATTAATAGAAAACCCCGGAGTTTCCAGAATTATATTTGTTCAACAGAGAAATTATAACTATCCGCAGGAACAAACACTAATGCTTACTGAAATTGCATCTCTTTATGACTATCTTGTCAAAGAAGAAGGTGTTTTATCTCCAAAAAAAATTGCTCTCTTTAAAAATCTTGAAGGAGCATTAGAACAAATTTCTTATTTTGTTGCATTATTAAAAGAAAACCCTATATTGTGCTATCATGAATTGGAATCGACAATATATCAATTAGAACAACAGGAAAAAAACAACACTCTTCTTACATTTATTCGTTTTTTAAAAAAGATTCATTCACTATTAGGGGAAACAAGATTAATTAAAAAATCTCTTTCCCTAAGCAATTACTCTGCAAGAACAAGGGAAATTTATAAACATATTTTTAGACCAGATATTCTACCAAATTTCACTTTTACAAGATTAATGACTCAGATTCCAGAAAATTATGAGCTTATATCACAATATAATTTGTTGAAGACTAAAGAAGAAATCCAAGTTACAATATTGAAAAGAAAAGAAGACTCAAAATTATACTATCATATTTTACCTCCAGAATATCTTCTTCCAGAAGAGCATCATCTTATTCTAAATCAAGCAAGAAATGTTTTAGCAGAACATAAACCAAAAGCAGAAGAATTTATAGACCCTGAAAGAACAAGAAGAGTTTTTTTTGATATAGCAAAAAATCTCCTTTTAGAACTTTCAAACAATCAAGGAATTCCCTTGGACTTCAAAACACTTACAATCTTATCAAACATTCTCGTTAGACACACAATTGGTTTTGGATTAATAGAAATTTTGCTTTTAGATGAAAAAATTCAGGACATAGTATTAAACGCCCCTTTGCCTCAAAACCCTATTTTCATAAAGCACGAGGAATATGGAGAATGCGTAACAAATATAATTCCAAGCTTTGAGGACGCAGAATCTTGGGCAACAAAACTAAGGTTATTATCTGGAAGGCCATTAGATGAAGCAAATCCAATCTTAGATACAGAGATTGCATTTGAAAACATGAAAGCAAGAGTTGCAGCAGTAAAAGAGCCGCTTTCTCCAAAAGGCGTAGCCTATGCTTTTAGAAGGCACAGAGACTCTCCTTGGACTCTTCCGCTATTTATAGACAAGAAAATGATTAATCCGTTGGCCGCTGGTCTTCTCAGTTTTATTATAGATGGTGCAAGAACATTATTAGTTGCCGGAACAAGATCAAGCGGAAAAACCAGTTTGCTCGGCAGCCTGATGCTAGAAATAATGCCAAAATACAGAATAATTGTTCTTGAAGATACACTTGAACTTCCAGTTGATATGCTAAGAAAAGCAGGCTACAACATACTAAGAATGAAAGTAAGAAGCGCATTAGTTGAAGGTTCAACAGAAGTTGAAGCAAGCGAAGGAATAAGAGCAAGTTTAAGACTCGGCGATTCTGCGTTAATAGTTGGCGAAGTTAGAAGCACAGAAGCAAAAGCTCTTTATGAAGCAATGAGGGTTGGCGCCCTCGCAAATGTTGTAGCAGGAACAATACACGGAGATTCTCCATATGGTGTTTTTGACAGAGTCGTTAATGACCTTGGAGTAGAACGAACAAGCTTTAAAGCTACAGATATAATCGTAATTGCAAATCCTGTAAAAACCGCAGATGGATTGCATTCAGTAAGAAGAGTAATAAACATAACAGAAGTAAGAAAACACTGGAATAAAGACCCATCACAAGAAGGAGGTTTTGTTGATTTAATGAGATACAACGTTGAAAAAGACGAACTAGAGCCCACACCAGAACTTATAAATGGAGATTCGGAAACCATAAAGGCAATAGCCGGAAATGTTAAAGGTTGGGCAGGCAATTGGGAGGAGGTATTTGATAATATCTTATTAAGAGGAAAAATAAAAGAAGAGATTGTAGAGTTAGCAAAAGCAACAAAAAAACCTCAAGTCTTAGAATACAAATTTAATGTTCTAAGTAACGCCGTATTTCACCAAATCTGTGAAGAGGTTTCTAAAGAAAAAGGAGTCCCAAAAAGCGAATTAGTGTTTCCTTTATGGAGAAAATGGGCCGAAAGAGAAATTTCTAAAATGTAACTAAAAAATTATGTAGGAATATTTTAATAATAGCCTTATAAATGCAAAAAGAATCAAAAAAAGAAAAGAAATAGCAAAAATTAATCCATAGAACAAATAACTTTTCTTATTCATAATCGAGAATTCTGCGCTTTTTATTCTTGGATTTTCCCGAATGACAAAAATCTGCTCTCTTAAATAAACAGGCTTATAACCCTCTTTTGTAATCTCCGCGTACACTTTATATTCCCCTTCAATCGGAGGTCTAAATGAAAAAGGGAGATTAACAAAATAAACAGAACCATTGGGATAAGTAATGCTTACATTTAAATTCAAGGAATCTATATAAGATTTTGAAATTAAAAAAATCTCCTCATTCTTTAAGTATAAATGCGACTCAACACTACAATCTTTATCCTTGCAAAAATTAATAGCAAAATCTATTTCTTTTAAACCCTCTATTTTATAATTTAAAGTCTTTTTATCAATAAAAATATTCTCATAATAAAGCACGGTTTCCACAGAATAATTACCACTAATTGATTCTTCCGATACATCTTCACTATTTAGTATAATCTTCTTCTTTTCTCCTGGCTTTAATCTGAAATTATTAAATAAAATTGCCATGGGATACTTGCCTCTTTCTTCTCTTATTGTATAATAAAGAGTAAAATTTCTTTCTTTAGGATAAATATTTGTAATTTCAGCAAAGACCAATATTTTGTCCCCAAGAACATATTCTTCTTTTTGAGAGTAGATTTTTAATGTATTTTCAACAGAAGAAACAAATCGCACAATTAACACCAACAAGATTAATAAGAATATTGTTCTTTTCACCACCATCTTGGCCTCCATGTTGGATCTCCCAACAAAATAAAATATTTTTCCTCAATCTCTGAATTTTTTGCGAGAAAATAAGCTTCTCCAATTGTCTTATTTTCTAATATTACCGCATTTAATATTGTCTCAAATTCATCGTGCCAAGTAGATACAGAAACAGCGGTTTGCATAGCCATAACTCCCCTTCTCATGTTTTGTAAACAAAACAAATCTGGCGAGCCCCTATAATCGCAAGTTGAACATGCCGCATTTAATAAAAAAGAAGGAAGCATATAAACCTTATTTCTCTTTAGATAACTAACATCCATCATTCCAATCAGACCTTCCGGACTTCCATGATCCTCAAATATATTAATAAATGTTTTATTATATAATGAATAGATTTCTTCTTTTTTTGAATTTACCATCTCAGAACCTGCATACAACTTTTCTTTTAAAAAATTGTTACTTATCTCTTGCCTCCAGAAGCTTCTCCTGGCATTTGTTTCAAGAGCCAAAGAATCTAAATAACAGTTATCGCTAATATTAAACTCTCTACAAATCTCAAGCAAGCCCTTATGATACGCTTCTTTTAATACAAGCAAAGCATCTCTATTTTTTGGTAATTGATTAAAAAAAAGAGTTCTTGCAATAAGAGAAGAAACATCAGAGGCGCTAATCCCGGTAATACGCCCAACGCGCAGATTTAAAAAACCATCATTGCCAAGGCTCGCATATAATTTTCCATCAATTTCTTCATTAAATGTGGGAAATCTTGCAAAAGGAATTGCGTCAGGACTGGCAATTATCGTAAGATAGTTATCAAAAAAAGGATTCTCTTCTGTAATGTTGATTTTAACAAAAAATCTTAATTCTTTTCTTTCATCTATCTTCGAAGGAATTATTTTAACAATCGGCTCTCCATTAATTTCGGAGAAGATGTCTGATTTAAGAATCAACCTAAAAGTCTCTGCCTGAAAATTATCTGTATTTGCTGCTCTTATTGTTTTTAACAACTTTTCATTTAACATTAAACTAAAATTATTTACATTTTCTGCAGAATAAGAAAGAGAAATTGAATAGCTTTTGTTCTTAACTAATAAACCTCCAAAATCAAAATATACCTCTCTGTCTGAAGCAATATAGCCATCAAACTTTTCATTCAAAACATCCTCATTAATACATCCAAAAACACTATCGCAATGATAAACAAGAACAGAATCGCCGTCATAAAATTCTATTAAAGGGTTGTCAAAAAAAGCAAACTTTCCATTAAACCTAATTTCTATTTCGCCATCTTCCAGGGCAGGCAATCCTTCAAAAAAGAAAGGCTCATAACTCCTATGCCAACCTTCATAAAAAGGCGATTCGCTGCAAAACATTTCTTTTTCTCCTATTTTCACATCATTATTATACAATTCCACTTTCTCAAAATTAGTTGAACAATTATAAAAACAACCATTTACAAAAAAAGAGAGATCTTTTTTTCCACTAACATTCCTTACATTAAAAGAAAGTCTATCTTTCACAAAAAAAGCTTCGGGTATAAATGTCTTCCAACCGCCAGAACAATCTTGCCCAAGAGAACAAGAAAGATTAAGCGGATTCTCCTTTTTTATATTATAATATTCTGCCAGAAGAATATCTAATTTATTATCAAGTTCAAATGAATTTCTGCTGTTAATTGGAAATATAATCTCTTTTTTAGCCGCAGCGAGAAAAGGTGCGGCTAATGAATTTTTAGTTAAAAACTGAACGATATTCCCAATTTTATCGGTCTTGTATGGATTAGTATAACTATTCTTACTTTTAATAGTCAAATCATCTGGATTAACAATAATTATTTTATTTGTTTTTGTTAATTCAATATACAAATGTTGAATTTCTTCTAAACTATAACTAATAGAACATCTCTCTTTCTTGTTTAAATTTCCGATACATATTATTTTTTTATTTTTAATATTATTCAGAGAATCTAAACCACTCTCTTCAATTATGAGAGGAGCATTTATTAGAGAAGAATAAGCAGAAGCAATTAAAGCAACCGTATAATTATTCTCACAAAAAACAACCTCTTTATAATCTTTCCAAAAATCAAGATAATCGGTAAGATTAATTTTTCTGATTTTTTCGCTACTTAATCCCGCACCAAACCCCTCTAAAGTAAGAAGATTATCTAAATCATTATCCATATTACTATCCACATAATACAATCTATCAGGCAAATATTGTTGTAAAAAATAAATGACAGAATCGGCATCAATGTTTTTTAGTGCTGTATTTAAAGAATCTCCTGTCGAAAATTTTAAAATTAAAGAAGCGTTTTTTCCCGGTTCAACAGAATTAGGAAATAGAATTTCTTTTTTGTTAAAAAGGTTAATATAGGCCATAGAAAGAGAATAATTCAGATTAAAATCTGCTAAAATCTCTTCAGAACTATTGAAATAAGCCGTTCTTCTTCCTATATTTTCAATAGTTAGATTTATCTCAACTTCCTGATTTGTTAATAAATTATTAACACTGGTTTGAACATCCCTGATACAGAGATTATAAAACAGATCTTTATTTATGCTATCATTACAATTACTATCAATAGTATCATAAGCAAAATAAGGCCATTTAAGAGCATAAAAATCAAAAACAAAATCTCCTCCTTTTTTAACAATCCTTATTTCATTTGAACCTTGTTTAAATAATCTAAATGTTTCAATCATAACATTATCTATACTTGAATTATAAAGTAAATAATCGTAACGTTTATTTACATTTTTTACAGACATATTATTAACAAAGACTTCAAAATTAAAATAGATATTGTTCTGTCTTTCAAAATTTAAACGTAAGAACAAGATTAATATTCCTTGTCTGCTTTGAAATCTTTCATAATCTTCTTTGCTTAAAGAAAAAGCAACAACCATTTCACTATCATTTTTCTTAATAACTGTTGAATCAAGGTATTCTTTTGCTCTCCAATAAACAGGCAAAGAGAAACTTTCCATTAACAACTCTTTCTCAAAGGGGACTCCATTAGAAAAATCTTCTCTGTGATAAATCAAAACAGGATAAACACAGATATCACTCTCTAAGTCATACCCTTTCTGACATTCTGCTTCATTGCCTCTCCAAACAGAAACAGGAACAAGAGATAAAACCTCTTGCCAATTTTCATCTGAAATTAAAAAAACCTGTTTTCTATAATATTTTGACATATCCTTATTGTTGACATCGGAAAGATTAACACTACCTCTTTCATTTTTGGTTACACCGCTTTCACCGCCTCTAATACTACGATTTATATTAGAAACATTAGTAAAAAAGTCATTTGAAATAGCACTTTGTAGTTCCTTATAATTTAACTCATTGCTTATTCTATCTCTAAATAAAGGAAGAACCTTTATTTTAAAAATATTAATCAGCCCAGAATCAGTTAGATTAAATTTAACTCTAAATTGCCCGTAACTATCTATCGTAAGATTATACATTAAGCTAACGTTTTTATTTTCGCTGTCTTCAAAAATAAGCACAACACCCTCCACATCTGCGTAACTCTCCTTTTTTGACAAGTTTAATTCTCCCTCTAAACCATTACCATAAATCATCACAGAATCTGGCACAACATAGATCGGATTATCAAATTGAAATGAAGAAATCTCTACAAAGGGCTTATTAATAGAATACAAAAAATAAAAATAGATCACACCAACTAAAACTAAACCAATTAATATAAAACTAAAAACTGAGATAAAAGTACTAATAGCTCTTTTTTTTGCATTGAGAAACATAAAACTCTATTGTTTAGTTATATATAAAAATGTTGTTTTATTTATTCACTAATATAAGATTTTTAAGAAGTTTTAAAAATATATAATATTTTTATCTCGTATGAATCTTAAAGCAGATTTTAAGAAGATAAAAGAACAATTAGAACAAAGCCAAAATCCTATATTTTTTTACGATAATGATTCAGATGGTTTGTGTAGCTTCCTTCTTTTAAGAAGATGGATTGGCAGAGGTGTCGGCGTAGCTATCAGGAGCTATCCTGAAATCAACATTAGCTATGCAAGAAAAATTGATGAATACAAAGCTGATTGCAGTTTTATCTTGGATAAGCCTTTTATTGATATTAGCTTTGTCAAGGAAATAGAAAAAAAAGCAATTCCGATTGTATGGATAGATCATCACAAAACCGAAACCTGTAATTTAAATGACTCAAAAGATCTTTATTTCTTTAATTGGGCGGAAAAATATGGCGAGGAAAAACCAGTTTCATATTGGACACATAAAATATCAGAAAAAAAAGAGGATATTTGGATTGCACTAATGGGTTGCATAGCAGACCATTATCTCCCAGAATTTGTTAATGACTTCATAAAAGAATATCCCGATTTATGGGGAGATGTAAAAACTCCATTTGATGCTTATTTTAAGACAGAAATAGGCAAAATCTCAATGTGTCTTAATTTTGGATTAAAAGATAGCACATCAAATATTAATCGTCTGCAGAATTTTTTAATAAATTGCAAGAGTCCAAGAGATGTCTTAGCAGAACTAAAAGAGAACGAAAGTTTTAGAAAAAAATGCAATGAAATAAAAAAGAAATATGAAAGATTAGTTGAAGAGGCATCAAAATGCATAAAGAATAATCTTCTTTTTTTTGAGTATTCAGGAGAAATTAGCATGAGCGCCGATATATCAAATAAACTTCAATATTTATACCCAGAAAAATATGTTGTTGTGGCTTACAAAAAAGGAGTAATGGCAAATCTATCATTAAGAGGAAAAAATGTAAAAAAAATCTTTCTTGATGTTTTAAAGAATTTTGATAAAGCAACAGGCGGGGGCCATGACGATGCTGTCGGAGGAAGAATAAAAACCGAAGATTTAAATAAGTTTAAAGAAGAACTTGAAAATAAGATTCAAAATAAAAAACACATATAATATATTACTAAAATGGATATAAAAGAAAAAACTGCAAGAAAAAATATTTTAAGAAAAGGCAAAGAGATAAATAAATTAAAAATAGAAGGATATGATTTTGATGATGGTATCTCATTTGAAAAGATTATTGAAAAGTTCAAAAACACAGGATTCCAAGCATCTGCTTTTTCTGAAGCAATAAATATTACAAATAAAATGATTGAAGACAATGCAACAATTTTTTTAGGATATACTTCAAATTTAGTTAGCTCCGGATTAAGAGACATTTTTAGATGGCTGACAAAAAACAAAAAAATAAGCTTCATTGTAACAACAGCAGGAGGAATTGAAGAGGATTTTATAAAATGCTTGGGTAATTTTTATCTTGGCGATTTCAGAGCAGATGGCAGGGAGTTAAGAAAAAAAGGAATAAACAGAATAGGAAATATTTTTGTTTCAAATACAAACTACGTTAATTTTGAAGAATGGATTCAACCACTCCTTGAAGAGATTTATCAAAAGCAAAAAAACAACGGCGCGCCTATTTGTGTAAGTGATTTAATATGGTTTTTAGGAGAAAAGATAAATAATGAAGAAAGCATCTATTACTGGGCATGGAAAAATAAAATCCCTGTTTTTTGTCCAGCAATAACAGATGGAGCGATTGGCGACAATATATATTTTTTTAAGTTTAAACATAAAGACTTTATTATAGATATAGCGGAAGATGTTAAAAAATTAAATGATTCAACAATAGGGCTAAAAAAGAGCGGAGTCTTAATTCTTGGGGGAGGAGTTGTAAAACATGCAATCCTGAACGCAAATATGTTAAGAAATGGAGCAGATTATGCGGTTTATATAAATAGCAATCCGGAATTTGACGGCTCTGATTCAGGAGCCTTGCCAGAAGAAGCGGTTTCTTGGGGCAAAATCATTCCCGAGGCAAAATCTATAAAAGTATTTGGTGACGCAACAATTTTATTCCCTTTGTTAGTTGCACAGACTTTTGCAAAAAATTCAGACCTTAAAAAAAAATAACAATATCTTTTTATACATTATTATTCTTGCTTTAATATGAAAGAAGGAAAAGCACTAATCGGCTTAGAGATTCATTGCTATCTTATTACAAAAGAAAAACTTTTTTGCAAATGCGAAGCATCGCGCGAACGGGGATTAAAACCAAACATAAACATTTGCCCGATATGCACAGGACAGCCCGGCGCAAAACCAATGCTCCCGAACATTGAAGCAATAAAAAAAGCAATAGCAATAGGTTTAATCTTGGGCTGTAAAATAAATAGTTTCTTAGAATGGAGAAGAAAACATTATAATTGGCCCGACTTGCCAAAGGGCTATCAAAATACATTATCGGGAGCAAATTCGATACCTGTCGGAGAGAATGGAAATTTTCATTCAATAAAAATATGGAGTATGCACTTGGAAGAGGACCCTGCTTCCTGGAACCCAGAAACAGGAGAAATTGATTATAATCGTTCGGGCTTGCCTCTTGTTGAAATCATAACTGCTCCTGACTTCACGGATTCAAAAGAGGTTGTTGAATGGTTAAAAAAGCTTTTGCATTCGCTTTCCTATTTAAAAGCAGTTGATTCAAATGCAGGAATAAAAGTCGATGTAAATGTAAATATAAAAGGAAAAACAGAAAGAGTTGAAATAAAAAATATTAGCTCGCTTGAAAACATTGAGAAAGCGATTGATTATGAGGTAAAAAGACAATTAAGAGAAGATGTTCCCTTTAGGGAAACGAGAAGATATGATGAAAAAGAGCAAAAAACAATGGTTATGAGAAGCAAAGAAGGCCAAGAAGATTATAGGTTTATAAAAGATCCAGATTTGCCTCCAATAATAATCAATAATGAAATGATTGCTGACATAAGAGACAAACTTCCCGAAATGCCTGAAAAAAAATTAGAGAAACTTATAAAAAAATATAAAATAGATTCAAAAAATGCAGAGATACTAACAAAAAATCTCGAAATAGTAGAATTTTTTGAGAAAGTTTCTGAAAAAATTGAAGCGAGTTTTGCCCTTCCTTGGATAACAATAGAACTCCTTAGATTTTTAAGATACAATAACAAAAAATTAAGCGAAGTAAAAATACAACCAGAACATTTTATTGAATTATTGAAATTAGTTAAAGACGGAAAAATAACTCCTTTGAAAGCAAAAGAAATATTAAACAAATTTTATCCTGAAAGCTTTATGCCAGAAGCATCTACTGAAAAAAGAATAACAAATGAAAAAGAAATAGAAAAAGCAGTAGATGAGGTAATTTCAAAAAACAGCAAAGCAGTTAATGACTACAAAACAGGAGACAAAAAAGCAATTAATTTCTTGATAGGAGAAGTAATGAAGATTACAAATAAAAGAGCAGATTATAAAATAACAAAGCAGATTTTAGAAAAAAAATTGTAAAACGATTTCCTAACGATAAATTTAAATAGGTTGCATATTCAAAAAAGATATGGTGAATGGAATTGAGAGACCTCTTGACCTTTTAAATCAAGTAAAAGGAAAAGAAGTCCTTGTGCAGTTGAAAGGAGAAAAGCAATATGTCGGCAATCTTATGGCATTTGATATGCACATAAACATTGCCTTGGACAATGCAAAAGAGATTGAAAACGGAGAAATAAAAAAAGTAATCGGCCTCACATTCTTAAGAGGCGACACGATTATATATATCTCTCCGGCCTCGACTTCAAAAACGCACAAGTAATATGTCATTTTTTTAGTTTAGGACAGAAATTCCTGCTTCTCGGAATTTCTTTTTAAATTAATTAGTTAGAACTATAACTCAAAATTTTCAAAGTCTTCAGCAATTATAGTGTTCTTGAATATTTTTTTTGCTTCTTTTAGTATGATTTCTGAATTATGTTCATATCTCTGAGAAAGATGAGTTAATATCAGCTTCTTTACATTTGATTTTTTTGCAATTTCAGCAGCCTGTTTTGCAGTTAAATGTTTGTATTCCTCCGCAATTTCTTTTTCTTCATCTGAAAATGTTGATTCGCAAATCAAAATATCCGAATTCTTCGCAAGTTTTACTGCATTTTCATTTTTTGCTGTATCTAAAACAAAAGTTATCTTTTTACCTTTTTCAATAAAAGAAACATCTTTCGCTTTTATCTTCTTTCCATTAAAAACAATATCACAGCCCTTTTGTAATTTTCCTAATAAAGGCGAGTTTGGAAGTTTAAATTTCTTTAATTTATCTTTATCTAATCTTCTTTTATCTTTTAATAAAAAAGAATATCCATTTGAAGGAATTTCGTGCTCTAATAATAAAGTTTCAATATCAAAATCTCCGCAATCAATTTTATCATTTTCAATTTCAATCAACTCAAAATTAATTCTTACTTTAATTAAACTTGAGATTAAAGAAAAAAAGTTCTTTGTCCCAATCGGCCCATATATCTTTAATGTCTTGTTGTAATTTAACATCCAAAGAGTTTGCAACAACCCTGGAATTCCAAGAATATGGTCTCCATGCCAATGGGTTATTAAAACTCTTGTTAGTTTTGTCGGACTTATTCCCGCAATATTAAACTGCCTTTGTGTCCCTTCACCACAATCAACTAAAATATTCTCATTTTTATAAGATAAAAGAATTGCTGTGTGATTTCGCTTTTTCGTTGGTATTGCATTTCCTGTGCCAAGAAATAAAACTCTAATCTTCTCCATAAATAATTAAATAAAAAAGCATTTAAATTACTTTGCTTGCCGCTGGAAAATCTAACAGATAATCTTAAAAAAAGCAATTACTAATATCTTATATGGAAAAAAAAGAGATAATAATTGAAATTTTCTTGTTGATTGCATTATTTTCTATTTTAATATACACATCAATAATGACAGGATATTCAATCGTAAATAAAAACTCATTAGAAAAATCGCTTATTGGAGATTTAAAAGATGAAGAAAGTTTTACTGATGAAAATTATTTTATCTCTAAAGAATTAAACATAGGTTTTGAATTTCTGGAAATAGAACAAAAAAGCGGATTACTTTTAATAAATTATTCAATTGATGAAATCGCAAACAAAGACAGAAAAATAGAAATAATTTTTAAACTACGCGACAAGGAAAATTCCTTAATAACTGAAAAAAAACAAAACGTTTTTATTGAAGCAAATTCTAAAAGAAACTTCTATTCAGAGAAATTAGAAGGACTAGATTTTTTAAATGGGGAGTTTTATCTTTTTGTGTTAATTCGCGAAAACCTAAACTCTGATAAATTCGTAAAAAAAATTTATCTTTTTTCTAAAAAAGGTATTACTGCTTCAATAATTAAAAGTGGCGATGAAAGTGTAAAAGATCTCTTTATTTTAGTGCCTGTCCTTGCAATAATTTTGTTCTTTTGTGTTCGCTTTATAATTAATCATCATAAAAAAATAAATAAGGAAGAAACTAATAGAAGACAAATAATAAGGTTATCAATAAATAAAAATATTAATTAACCTATAATTTAAATTCTTCAATAAAATTTAAGATTGTTTTGTATTCTCTAAAAAATGAAGTTATTTTAAAATTAAGAAAAACAATTCTGGCATTACATTTATAAACATATTTTAAGATTTTTATTTATGCTCCTGTAGCTCAGCTTGGATAGAGCACCTGCCTTCTAAGCAGGGGGTCGTAGGTTCAAGTCCTACCAGGAGCGCTTTGGATCTATTCAATTAATCTTTTGTTTAATTCTCCGGCAAAATTCTCCAGCATTATTTCCTTAATTCTTGTCTTCCAGCCATTATGACCAAGAGCCCACCCAAGTTTTACAAAAGCCGTTTCACTAAGCATATCTTCAAGAAAAATCACGCCTGCATTTAATAATTCTCTCCCATTTGAATAAACAAACGGATCTACTCTGCCAAAAATTGTTTGGCTTGTAATGCAAACAATAAAACCATCTTTAATATGCTTTTTAATAGAAGGAATCCAATTATGAGTTGTCTCGCCAACAGGCAAATGCCCTAAACCTGCGGCCTCAATTACCGCTCCTTTATTTTTTAAAGCACAGAAATCAATAATAGAAGAATCCTGGCCAGGATAGAACTTTATTAAAGCAATTTTATCGCAAAACACCGCATCAAGCTCGTTTCTTTTTTTACTGTCTCTTTTATTGAAACTGCTTAAAAATTCTATTTTGTCCGACCAAACTTTCGCAATTGGTTCGGCATTAACCGACTTAAAGGCATCTCTTCTTGAACTATGCAGTTTTCTAGCTTTGGTTCCCCTAATTGCATAACAAAAATCATCATTAATTGTGGCATGCCCAACAATCATTACTTCCGCCACATCACTCAAAGCCATTTGAACAGCACAACGCAAATTTAAATTAGCATCGCTTGATGCCCTGTCAATACTTCGCTGACTATAAGTTAATACAACCGGCTTTCCTAAATCTCTTAAAAAGAAAGAAAGAGCCGCAGCCGTATAACCTAGAAAATCAGTTCCATGTGTTATAACAACACCTCTAATAGTATCATCATCAAGCATTCTCTTTACATTCTTTGCAATCTCTATCCAATGTTCGCTCTTCATTGATTCAGAAGCTACCATAAACGGAACAGCAATTTCTTTAACATTTACCATCTTAAAAATATCAGGATAGAATTCCATAAACTCATTTAAATTAGTAAGCCAAGAAACACCGCCTTTTTTCGGATTCATTTTTGCGGCAATAGTTCCTCCGCAGATTATCAGACCGATAGAAGGAAGATTATTTTTTAAAATTTTTTTATCTTCTACGCTTCTTTCTTCCCTCTCGATCTGAAACCTTTTTAAAACTCTTGAATCAAGAATATTTTCCTTTTTTATCGCAATATTATAACCAGAATCTAACTTAATTAAAACAATGCTGCTATCAGAACACTCAAGAACAATGCCTTCTATTTCTTCAAAAGTCAATCTGAATTTAACATAATCTCCGGCATTAAAATTAATTTTACTCATTTAATATTTAAAAAAATAAGCTATAAAAAAGTTTTTATCTGTAAACAGGCTCACACACAGTAACATTCCCATCAAAGTAAGAAGAACTATCAAAGAGAGTTAATTTATTTATATTCGTTTCTACTCCAGAATAATCATCATAAAGTGCAATCTCCCCTCCTCCTAATTCTGAAGGTATTACTATTTTATCAAAAATTAAGAAGCTTGACGTTCCCGGCCCATTTCTACTTCTCCTTTTATTATTAGCATCAACTGCAACCCATACAGAATAGCCGTCTTCTATCCTACTACTTTGTCTGAAATATATCTTTTTTAATGCATAATAATCATTCCCATATTGAGCTTTTATTAAAAAATAGCATCCTCTGCTAATAGTATCAGATAGACAAATTGGAGGAACATTAAAAGAAACTATGTAAGGGTTATTAACAGAACCACCAGAACTTAAAATTACATTTTGACAATTTTTTAAATCAAATCTCTCTCTTTCATTAAGTATAATATCGGTAATATAATCATTAAGCGATGTCCTCTCATCTATATATGTTATATTAAAATACTCATTATCTAAATAATTTTTAACATCATCCATATTACACTGACAACTGCCGCCGCCACCCGAATTACCGTCACCACTCGGATTATTTATAGAAATTAATCCATTCGAAAGCGTGTAATTGATATAATTAAACAATGGGTTGCTGTTATCAACTATACTTGTATTAAAATATTTACTTTCAACATAATCTGCAATAGTTGTATTTAATCCTTCAATTTCATCTGGAGTATGCCCTATTATTGAAGGTGTATTAGGTGAATTTTTCCAATTGGCATTATAAGCATAAACCGCAAAAAGCAACCCGACAGAAATAACCGCAATTATAAGAATTGTAGGAATATATTTTCTTTTAATATCAACCTCTGTTTTCATAACCATAAGGATATTAAAAAAAGTTTTATTTAAATACTTTTCTATTTTTGAAATAGTTCAAATAGAAAGTTTTAAGTTATTTTTTAAAATACTCTTGCAAGTCAGTTCCCCTTGAAACTTTTTCTTTGTATTCTTCTATCTCTTTATCCGTTAATTTTTTAAATAAAATTTCTGGTTTGTTTATCTGGTGCTTTTCTCCAAGGTCTTCTCCTATATCATCCCATTTTTTAGAATCAATCGGGCTATCAGATAAGTTTAGTTGCTTCCATATTTTTTGAGAAGTTCGAGGCAAATATGGAGAGAATAATATTGCCAAAGATTTAAGTAAAACCGCACTATTATAAAAGATGTCATTTGCCCTCTTATAATCGTTTTTTATAACTTCCCATGGTTTGGTGTCATTAATATACTTATTTCCCTCGCTACACAATTCAAAAATTTCAGAATATGCTTTTCTTAATTCAGCTCTTTCAAGCAGTTGTTCAACTTTTTCTTTTTTATTTTTTATTTTTTTCAATAAATCAACATCTAACTTTGTTAATTCCTTCACAGAAGGCTTTGTAACTACTCCGCCAAGTTTAAAATAAATAAAATTCAAAACCCTATTTACATAATTCCCATAATTGTCTATTAAGTCAGAGTTCACTCTTTCTTGAAAATCTTTCCATCTAAATTCTGAATCGCTTGTTTCAGGTATTATTTGCGTTAAATAGTGTCTCCATATATCAGGTTCTAAACTTAATTCAGGAAGTCTCTCGCAAAAAACACCAACTCCTTTGCTTTTTGAAAATTTCTGCCCCTCATAATTCAAATACTGCAAACCAACAACATTCTTCGGCAGATTAAAATCTCCGTGAGCAATTATCATTCCTGGCCAAAAGATAGTATGAAAAGGAATATTATCTTTTCCTAAGAAATTGTAAATCTCTGAATCTTTGTCTTTCCAAAAAGATTCCCAATCCTCTCTCGCCTCTTTTGTAGAAGAAACATAGCCTATCGGCGCATCAAACCAAACATAAAATACTTTGTCTTCAAATCCTTTTAATGGAACTTTTACGCCGAGTTTTAAATCTCTCGTTATACATCTCGGCCTCAATCCCTCTTTTATCCATGCAAGAGCAAGACTCCTAACCTGCTCTCTCCAAAGAGATTGTTTTTCTATCCACTCCTTTAATTTTGAAGAAAGTTTATCCAGACTAAGAAACAAATGCTCTGTTTCCCTTATTTCTATTTCTCCTCCTGAAACTATCGATCTCGGATTCTTTAATTGCGAAGGATCAAGAACAGAAGTGCATTTCTCGCACTGATCCCCGCTTGCTTCTTTATAATGACACTTTGGACACTCTCCAACAACATATCTATCTGGCAAAAACATATTTTCTTTTGGAGAATAAAATACTCTTATCTTGTCTTCTTTTATAAAACCTTTTTCATATATTACTTTAAAAAAATCTCTAACAGTTTCATGATGTATCTGCCTTGTAGTTCTTGAAAAGTTATCATAAGAAATCTCAAACCATTCATAAATTCTTTTATGTTCTTGATATAGTTTATCTGAAAAATCTTTTAAAGGAACGCCTAATTTAAATGCTGCAATTTCAGAAGTTGAACCATTTTCGTCTGTTCCGCCAACAAATACCGTTTCATAACCTTTCGCCCTGCAATATCTTGCGAATATATCCGCCGGTAGATGAGAACCAACTATATGTCCTAAATGCGGAACATTGTTTATATAAGGCAAAGCCGCGGTTATCAATCGCTTTATTTTCTTGTTTCTTAGATTTTTTGCCATTATTCTAACTCTCTAACCATATTTATAAATGTTATACTTCAACAATTAATCAATCTTAACAGATAAAGCAATTAATCTTTCAGCTCCATTATAACGCTCCAGATATGCTCTTGCAGTTATCTTTTTTCCAACCAAAAAAGGACAAGAGTCACAATAAAAAGAAATATTATTATCAAGAAAGACAATTTTTTGATTGTAAGTTGTTTTTTCTTCAATAACAGAACCCTTTAACAAAAACATTGTCTTATCATCATACTTCTCTAAATTCTCTTTATTTTTTAATTCTATAAGAAAAAAATCAAAAATAAAAAAGACAGATAAAATACTCAAAAGAAAAATAGAGATAAACAACACAAAATTGTCAATCTTCATACTTTTGTTTAGAACTACAAAAAAATTTAAACTTTGTGAATTGTTTATTTTATGGTCTTTTATAATCCCTTTTCAAAAAAGGCTCTTAAAAAAGAAATATTTTCAAAAATTATAATTGACCACCGCGAAAAAAATTCATTGGTTCCTTCTTTTCTAATATCCCTAAATTGCCCGATAGAATTTTCTTATTTAAGCGTCGGAGATTATTTAATTAATAGCACATTAATAGAAAGAAAAACACTCTCAGATTTTAAATCATCTATACTTGATAAAAGAATTTTTAATCAAATTGAAAAACTGAAAGAGTATGAAAACAGGGTATTAATCATTGAAGAAACAGATTCTTCCAAAAATAACATTATGGACGAAAATGCGTTTAGAGGAGCAATTTTATCAATTTCGCTAAAGCACAAAATTTCAATAATATTTACAAAAAGCCAAGAAGACACCGCAAAATATCTATTTATTCTTGCAAAAAAAACTCCAAAACCGATATCTTTGCGCCCCTTCAGAAAAGCAAAAACAAACGAAGAAATTGCGGAATACATCCTTGAGGGGTTTCCAAACATCGGCCCGCTAACATCTAAAAAATTACTAATAAAATTTGGTTCAATAAAAAACATAATTAATGCGAAGAAAATAGAAATAGAAAAGATTTTAGGAGAAAAGAAGGCAGCCGAATTTGAAAGAATAATAAATGCAAAAATAGAAATTAATAAAGATTTTGCAAATTTTTCTAAACAATATAAATAATTAAATAATAAACTTATTAAATCAAAAGATGGAAAACGAGTTTCTAAACTATTTAAAAATAAAGAATATACTATTAGAGAAATCTTTATTTGATATAATCTCTGAAATAGAGAATATTGAAAAGAAAAAGAGAATAATTGATTTGCTTGAAAAAATCTCAGGACAGAAAATTATCACAAAAAGCATTTTATCTAAAAACAAGGAAGCATTTCAAAAAGTTAAAAATGAAATTGACAAAGAAGATGAAACGATTCTGAAAAAAATCTTTTTTGAAATAGGTATTAATCTTGAAGCAACAAACGAAGATTTAAATGAAAATAAAAATCTAAAAAACGAACAAAATAGTTCATATAAAATATTTTATTCTGAAACAAATGTAAATAAAAAAATTGAAGTGGAAGATTTCACTAATTATTTTAGATCAAGATACCAACAGATTCAAAGGATTCTAATGGGAAGACCAGAACTATCAAATCTTATCTCAATTGGAAAAATCTCTTCAAACAGACAAAATTTGAGCATAATCGGAATTGTATCAGAAAAGAGAACTACAAGAAACAAGAATATTATTATCAGATTAGAAGATTTAACAGGCACAATAGATGCCATTGCTCGCCCAGAAAGAAAAGATGCATTTGAAAAAGCAGAAGAATTGCAATTAGATGAAGTAATCGGAATAAAAGCCAATGGAAATAGGGATATGCTGTTTATCCAAGATATAATCTATCCCGATGCCTTAATTACTGAAAAAACAAGATTCAACGAAGATATTTCAATCGCATTTATCTCAGACATTCACGCTGGAAGCTCTCTTCATTTAGGCGACTGCTTTGAAAAATTTATAAAATGGATTAATGAAGATGAATATGCTAAAAAAATTAAATATATCTTTTTTGTCGGAGATAATGTTGATGGCGTTGGAATTTTCCCCTCACAAGAGAAATTATTAAAATTAAAAAGCATGAGGGAGCAATATACATTGCTTGCAAGTTATTTAAGAAAAATTCCAAAAGAGATTACAATGTTTATGTGTCCTGGCCAGCACGATGCCGTAAGAGTTGCAGAACCTCAACCAGTAATTTCAAAAAAATATGCGGCTCCACTTTACGAAATAGAGAATCTCGTCCTTGTAAGTAATCCTGCAATGATTAAACTATTAGAAAGAAAAAAAGAATTCAAAATATTAATGTATCACGGAGCGAGTATTCACACATTCATAAATGAGATAAAAGAATTAAGAGAATCAAAAGCCCATAAAACTCCTGCAAAAGCAGTAAAATACATGTTAAAAAAAAGACATCTCGCTCCAACACATTCTTCTGTTGCATATATTCCCCTGGCAGAAAAAGACCCTCTAACAATAACAGAAGTTCCAGATATACTATGCACAGGAGAGGTTCACAGATTAGACATAGAAAATTACAACGGAGTCTTAATAATTACTGGAAGTTGTTGGCAAAGTAGAACTCCTTATGAAGAAAAAGTTGGAAATGAACCAGAGCCCTGCAAGGTTCCGGTTTTTAATCTAAAAACAAGAGAATTAAAAATCTTTGATTTTAGCGATTCATAAACTGCTAAAAAACTTTCTGAATAACCCCTCGCTTTCTTTTTTTAATTTTGGTATCTCAACAATTATTTTTACAAATAAATCTCCTTTTTTATTTGAGTTTAAAATAGGCATTCCTTCCCCCTTTAATCTGAAAAAAGAGTGACTTTGCGTTCCAGCAGGAATTTTCATTTTAATTTTTCTGTCAAAAACCTGAATCTCAACATCACCCCCGAAAATAGCAGTTATCAAATCAATTTGTTTCTCTAAAAACAAATTTTCTTCTTCTCTTTTGAAAATAGGGTGTTCTTTAACATCAATAAACAAATACAAGTTCTTAAAAGACCCTCCATCTTCATCCTCTACTGGTATTCTTAAGAATTGCCCGGAATCAATTCCTTTTGGTATCTTCACTTCTATTTTTTTAATTTCCTCAATAAAACCTCTTCCTTCGCAAACAGAACAGGGCTCTAAGAAAAATTTTCCTTTACCTCTGCATTTATCGCATGTTGTTATTGAAACAAACTGTGTAAATCCATGTTTTCTTGTTGTCCTTATTTCGCCCGAACCATTACACCTATCGCATTTCTTTAGATTTCTGCTCTCTGCACCAAGCCCGTTACATTTTTTGCACTCTTTCTTAATTGGAATTTCAATTGTTTTTTTCGCGCCAAAAAAAGCATCTTCCAGTGTAATTTTTAAATCATATCTTAAATCCTCCTCTTGACTTTTTTCCTCTCTATCTGAAAAGATATTAAAAAAATTATCAAATCCAAAAAACAAATCATCAAAATTAAACCAGCTGTTTCTAAATCTCTCAATATCTTCTTCGGTAAAAGCCGATTTTCCATAATTGTCATATTGTGCTCTTTTCTCTGGATTGCCTAAAACTTGAAATGCTTCGTTAATCTCCTTAAATTTTTCTTCTGCTTCTTTATTCCCTGGATTAACATCGGGATGGTATCTTCTGGCTAATTGCTTAAATGCTTTTTTTATCTCTTCTTGAGAAGCATCTTTAGACACTCCCAATATTTTATAATAGTCCTTTTCCATCATAGTAAGTTAAGCAAATTCTCTTATTTTAAAGTTTGCTATCCAAAAAATAAAAATAACAGAAAATAGAGCAAAAGTGCTAATAAAAACATTGAAAATTCAGCAATCCTGTGAAGTTTTCTCGCATGCTCATCTTTTTTTCTCTCAATCAATTCCAATAAAGAAACATTAAAAACAAAACTAAGAAGAATTATAAAATAACTTAAAATCATAAATTTGTCAATAAAAGTAAGATAGCTCGTTGAAGGCAACTGATTCGCAATTGAAATATGAAACATTACACTAGCAATTAACGCAGAACTTACCATTCCTATTCTTGTAACTATTTTATCCAAATCAAGAACATAGCTTGACAGCATTACTAACATAATAAAGATAACAGGCAAAAATGTCTTAAAAAAAGAATTTATTTTAATTCTCCTTATTGGAATTTCAAAAACATACTGAGAATAAGTTTCATTATAAACTTCATAATAATGCTCTCTTGAGTATGCTCTCCATTCTCTAATCTCCCATCCAACAAAAGATATTGACCTGTCAAAACCGCTCATATTATAATCCGGTATATAAATTAATTCTTTTGACGATTTTCTTTTGTCTTCAATAATTATCTCCATTTTTTGGCTATCAAAGGGAAATTTCTTTAAATCGGCAGGGCTAACTAAATTTGCCTGAATCCGATAAAATTTCTCATTTGGCTCATCAATTATTTTTTCAAAATTAGAAGCGCGACCATTCATAAATTCAAATTCCTGTTTTGGGCAAACCCTCTCGCACTTTAAAGATAAATAAAAATCAGCGCTAAAAGAACCTGTTGAAATATCAAACTTGCCAAGATTTAAAAGATACAAACCAACAAAAACAAACCTGTCTACTTCGTTATTTTCTTCGGCAAAAATTAATGGAGAAAAAACCGCTATTAAAGAAAAAAATGCAAAAAACAAAAAATATTTTTTTGGCATAAATTTTTATAAAAAAGACTATTTAAAAAAATATATCTTATTTTCTACATATAAATCCGCAAGAAGCTTCGTCATACCTAACAAATCTAAATCCCGCATCATTGACTAATTTTCTCTTAATTGAATTTAAAAAGACCTTGTCTCTTCCTCTAAGCTTTCCAGGTTTTGGACAATAAACCCATAGAGTTCCTTTCTTTTTTAGAACGCGATAAAGTTCTTTAAAAAAATTGCTTGAATATAAATCCGGAGCCATTTTAAATGTTGGGGGGTCATGAATTATGCAATCAAAAAATTCTCTATCAAATTCTTTTATCGCATCACTTATATCTTTTATTTTAAATTCTATTTTTTTATTTAAAAATATTTCCTTACTATGTTCATTAATATTTAACAATTCAGCAACATTTTCATCTTTTTCAAATGTAAAAACTTTTTTGACCTCTTTTTTTCTAGCAGAATAAATAGCTGTATATCCTAATCCTGCACAACAATCCAAAACAATGCCTCTCGGATTCGCCGCTTTTATTTTCAATAAAGTATCTGTCAAAGGATCAATTCTAACAAATCTATGCATAGCCACTCCAGAGATTTTTAAAGTTGGAATTGTTTTTGTTGAAAATAAAAGATAATGTTTTTTCGTCTTCTCAGAATAAAATTGAATTTTTTTAGTCATCTTATTTTCTACTTACAAATTTATTATCTTCTATATAAAATCTAAGCTTCTCGGATAAATCTTTTTTTACGCCGATTCTAAAACTTTCAATTATTCCAAATTCCTCTTTTACTAAGTTCTCTTCCAGCCAAATTAAATCATTTTTAAAAATATTCTTCTTATGAAAGCTTTTGTCTATGCATAACGCCTTAGTTAATAGCCCTGGACCATTTGTCTTTTTATCAAAATTCAAAGGTTCAACTGCTCGTATTAAAACCGCTTGTGCCTCGCCTTCTTTTCCAGTAACAATATTCATAAGCCAATTATTATGAACACCATAAACTAATATTGTGCCCGCGCACATCTCCATTGTTTTTTTCAAATCTCCGTTATAACAGGCCCGCGAAGCGGGATCTCTTTCATCAAAATAAGCCTCTGTTTCAACTATTTTTGCTTTCAAAACTTCATTGTCAATTTTACGACAGATAATTTTACCTAATAAAAACCTTGAAAATATCTTCGCATTCTTAATGTAATCAATAAATAGATTCATAAAGATAAGAAGAACTTTAACTTTTCTTCTTTTCTTCGGCTTTTTCTACTAAAACCGCATTAACCATCCCCTCTTGAGTAGGTCTATTAGTAATCTTAGCTCTTCCAATCTCAGTCGCAATAATCGCTCCCTTTACTAATCTGTTTTCTCTTGCCAAAAATCTATTTTGAGGAGTTTCTTCCACATTAATTATCTTAACTTTCCTAATATTTGAATCAACAGAAACATTCGCAACATCAGTGCTTAATAGAACGGTCTTTATTTTCCCGCCCAAAGTTCTGATTTTTTTCCTTTTTGTCTTTCCTAAAACGGTCTTTCTTTCTTCGCCTCGTCTCTCGCGCAACTTCTTCTTTCTTGCTTTGTGATACTTCCCGCCAGTTATTTTTTTACCTAAATTCATAAAAAAATATTCCAAAAGATAGTTTAAATATCTTACTAATCGCATTCTTTGTTACCTTAGCGGGTGCTGGTAGGCATAAAAAAATTAAGTTTTCTTAGGTTTATTCCATCTAGCAGTTTTACATTTTGGGCAGATGAGTGGTCTTTCATTTCCCCGTTTCATCCAAGTGTGTCCGCACTTTTCACATTTATAGACTTCTTCTTTGCCAAAAACTTTTGCTATTCCCATAAAGACTAGAATTAATTAAACTATATAAACATTACTATTTAGGTTAACCTAATAAACGAAACATTTAAATAATGGTATTACCTTATAAGTATGCCCAATAAGTAAATATAAAGATGGCTTTCGCCCTCTGGATTCACCATCGCTAAACAAATGAAATCCAATAATGTAAAAGATAATAAATATAAAAATCTTTGCTGTTCAAAGTGCAAAAGTAAGCATATTAAGAAGAATGGAAAGAGAAAAACTGAGAACAGGGGAAGAGGAGCTAACAATAAAGCCATTGCCTTTGGAATTCTCGAGAGAAAAGGTAAAGTTCACACCATAATTATTGAAAATGTTAAAGCTGAAACGCTTATGGAAGCAATTGAGTCAAAGACTAAGAAAGGTTCAGTATTTTACACTAATGGTTTTAGAAGTTATAATGACCTAAAGCAGTATGGAAAACAAATGTTATCAGACATGATAAGGATGAGTTTGCAAAAGAGAAAATCACATAAACGGAATTGAAGGCTTTTGGAATTTTGCTAAAGAAAGATTTCACAAGTATCATGGAATCGATAAAAAAAATTATTCGTTCTACTTAAAAGAAATGGAATTTCGTTTCAATCATAGAAACGATGATGTTTATAAGTTACTGGTGAATATATGTCTAAGGAGGTAGTTTAGTGTGGATTTCCACTAATCACCTTGATTAATCTTTCAAAGAATCAATCTTCTCTAAAACGTCTTTATCAATAATCACTATTTCACTAACATTCTTAACTTGTTTATAATCAACAATTATTCCCTTCGCTTTAAACTTATGTTTCTTATCTATCTTAATTTTCAAGCTCTCAATTCTATTTTCTCCCAAAATAATATCATTTACCTTCCCGATATAATGTCCGCTTTCTGAATAAACTTTCTTGTCGAGTAATCCTTTAATACTATTTTTAGGATATTTCTTCCTACCTTTTTCTTTAATAACTTCTATTCCTGTTTTAATTTTATGTCTGTGTATGAACATTAACAAGCCCAAAGAACAGATTAAGAAAATAAGATAAATAAATGAACCTGAATTGCTTGAAGCAGATTCTCCAATAGCATATCCTAGTATTGCCTTATTTATTGTTAAAATCCTTACTAGCGCAATTAAAGAAATCCCATAGAGAATTATTGACATAGTTTTCCCATTAAATATATCTCTTATTTTTTGCAATAATTTTTCTCTTTCTGTGTGATAAGTTCTTTCACTTATCTCTCCTTTTGCTTTTAACTCTTTAAGATGCTGTAATTTAGATTCTACAATAGCTACTTTTTGACTTTTCTTCTTTCTTTTGATAATTACAATTAATATTAATACAAATAATATTACAGACGCCAAACCTATTGCACCTATAATTAAATAAGATTTATTCAGTTTGATATTAAAGAATTCCTGCTTTGGTGTAGGTGTTGATTTTACTTCTGCAATAACTTCAAAGTTATCCCTTGATTCTACTGTTTGATTCATATAAGTGACTTTAACATCTAAATAGTATGTTCCATCTTCTATATCTGTTGGTAATATAACTTTTCTTACTATCTGAACCTTGGTCTGAACCGCAACAGTCTCTTTATTACAATCCCCTATAATATTATTATTATTATTGTAGATACAATAAGTAAAGACGGCGTCTTTAATTTCCTCTGTTCCTAAATTAAGGAAAGTGATTTCTGCCATCACTTTTCCACCAGGAGCAACAACACGATAATCTTCTAAAATTTTAACTAACACATCCATCAAATTTTCTGGTCTTATAATTGTTTTTCCGGTTATACCTACACTACTTCCTCCTCCAGAACTTCCACCACCGGTTCCGCCCCCATTATCTCCTCCTCCTGAAGCAGTCGAAAGAGTTACAGAATCTGACGCAGTTGAATGCGGTTGCCCAGAATTAAGATATTCAGTATCCACCCTTACTACAAAAGTTCCAGTAGCATGTGAGGAAGGAACATTTATTGTAATTGCTTCGCTAACATTTTGCAATGGTTGTGTTTCTTTACTGAAAGATGTCTGTGGTTCTCCTACATCTAAAATACCATTGTTATTTGTATCTACCCAAACAGTAGAAGTTGATTCAGTTGCAGCCTCTCCCTCATCCTGAATTATTACAGTGCATACCAAATTCGTCCCGACATTAGAAGTTGTTGGGCAGTCTAAATAAACTTTATAAGGGCCGCCTGTTGCTATTCTGAATTGTGTTGTTTTTGAATCACTTGTCCCATTGTATGTCGCAACCATATGAACATAATATGTGCCTGTGGTAGGATTTGATTCTATCATTTGCGCCCAACTCCACACACCATTATTATACGAAAAGTCATTCTTATTAGCACTATGCCAAATTGTTAAGTGATTAGGCTTCCAAATTGTTAAACTAATTGTGTCTGGCTCAACATCGCCGTATTTGTTTCTAAATGTTGCCTCTACTATTGCATTTTCATTTGGATATTTGGGAGATGCAGAAACTAAAGATGAAATTTCAAAATTCTTTATAGCCTCTCCAACAAAAAATGGAACTTTTAAGTTTAATGTACTTCCAATTAGAGTACAGTTGAAATAATAAACTCCGCTTGGCTGGTTTGAAATTGTGTCCCAATATGCATAAACCCCACTGGAAGATATAACGGTTACTGCATTATCAACAAAAGTTCCTTCTCTTTCTATCTGGCATTGGGCAGCAGAAACTGTTTTTGGATTTCCAAGCAAATCCTTTGTTAAAACCCACAATTCAGCTATGCTTCCTTGCTCAACATAAACACTTGAAAGATAATCAACTAAGAACGCGCCAGTGGCATTTCCTTGATAAAACATGTTATTCTTTACAAAAGTTAGATTTTCACTCAAATATTCTAGATTACCCAAAATATTAGACAAATTGGATTGCGTGGCTACATTAGCTAATATGTAATTGTAGCTTTGAGTTAAAGTATTGTTTAACTCAGTGAGTCTATTTGTAATTTCTCCGTATAGATAATTATTTGTCTGTGTTATTGTTGCATTTATTTGGAATAATCTGTTAAAGGTTTCTGTGAAGTTATTGTTAATTTCTTCTGATGTTGCCACATTATTTACAATCCAACTAATATCATTTTGCACATTTGAGATTTGAGATGCTAAAGATTCGTTAATGTTAATTAAGTCATCATGAACATTCCATAGAGTAGAGTTCATGTTAATCAACTTATTAATAACATTAGTAAAGTTATTGTTAATTTCTTCTGATGTTGCCACATTATTAACTAGCCATGTAATGTTAGTTTGCACATTGTCTAACTGAGAGTAAGTTGCCATGTTGTCTTTTACATAGTTTAGAGTTGTGTTCATGTTGTTGAGGTAAGTGCATAATTGTGAATTAGAAGGATTTGTGCAGTCTATTGATGTTTGAATGCTTGTTAAGTTATTGTCTATTCCTGTTAATCTTTCTAGTATTGCTGAGATGTTGGATTGTGTGGCTACATTAGCTAATATGTAATTGTAGCTTTGAGTTAAAGTATTGTTTAACTCAGTGAGTCTATTTGTAATTTCTCCGTATAGATAATTATTTGTCTGTGTTATTGTTGCATTTATTTGGAATAATCTGTTAAAGGTTTCTGTGAAGTTATTGTTAATTTCTTCTGATGTTGCCACATTATTTACAATCCAACTAATATCATTTTGCACATTTGAGATTTGAGATGCTAAAGATTCGTTAATGTTAATTAAGTCATCATGAACATTCCATAGAGTAGAGTTCATGTTAATCAACTTATTAATAACATTAGTAAAGTTATTGTTAATTTCTTCTGATGTTGCCACATTATTAACTAGCCATGTAATGTTAGTTTGCACATTGTCTAACTGAGAGTAAGTTGCCATGTTGTCTTTTACATAGTTTAGAGTTGTGTTCATGTTGTTGAGGTAAGTGCATAATTGTGAATTAGAAGGATTTGTGCAGTCTATTGATGTTTGAATGCTTGTTAAGTTATTGTCTATTCCTGTTAATCTTTCTAGTATTGCTGAGATGTTGGATTGTGTGGCTACATTGTTCTTTAACCAATTAACATCTGATTGCAAGCTAGATAATGATGCCGCTAGAGTTGAAATGTTGGATTGTGTGGCTACATTGTTTACAAGCCACGTAACATTATTTTGTAAGCTTAGCAAATCAGAAGCAAGCGCCATATTGTTTCTGATGTATTGAGTATCCAAATAAATATCATTGAGGCTATTTTGTAAAATAGGTATCTGGCTAGTGTTTAAAGAATAAACTCTTGGTTGTATATCACTGACATTGTTTAAGATATTTTGCAACCTTACACACATTTCATTTTCTGAAGTGCAATTCAAATAACCTAATATAGTTTCAACATTTGATTTTATTTGATTTATAGTTGTGTTTATGGTATTTATTGTGTTTTGTATGTTTGCTAATGTCGTGTTTAACCACCACTCAGAACAAACTCCATCTTTCAAACAATTTTGTATGCTCTCTGCTACAGACTGATTGTAATAAGTTAGGTTTCTTGATGTGTAATTCCAAACATATAATGCTATCTGATTATAGTCTATATTTGCAGTTGCTCCAACCTCTTGAGTAGAGAGCATAGTAAATCCAACATAATCTATTCCTGATATCTGGCAAGAAGCATTAATGTAAAATACAGAAGCTGTTGCAGGAGTTGTCCAAGAATAATTATACATTCCTGTTCCAAAATTAGTCATTTCTCCTGAGACAGAAGTACCATCAGCAAGATTTCTTATTGTTATTCCTAAACCTCCATCACAATTTGTTGCAATTCCGCTTGAAGATTTCACTAATGCTCCAATACTTGCGCTTGCTGAAGTTTTAATTGGCGTGGATGCTAAAATTTCTATTGTTGGATAAGCGCTTCCTCCGCCTCCAGTATCATTTGTAGGAACATTTTGCGAACTTATTATTTTTGGATTTGAGACATAAGTTGTTCCTCCGACAGCACAGGTTACTTCTGCTAAGAAAGTTGATTGATATGGCAAGTATGTTGTGTAATTATATTTGCCTGTTGCAAAATTTGTCATTGAAACCGAATTTAATAATACTGTTCCATTTGCAGTATCTTTCAAAGTTAATGAGGCTCCTGAATCACAATTAACTAACAAGCTGTTATTATTTCTAACAAATGCAAATACTCCAAAATTTTCATTAGTATTAATTATAGTTGGAGCATCAATTTGCACTGACGGCGTTGTTCCTCCACCACCGCCTCCTCCAGCAGATGTTGAAACTACAAAAGCTAAATTATCATGAACCTCTGAGCCTCCATAAGTTGCATCAAGATTGATTCTCCATGTTCCTAATTGCGCATCTCCTGGAAGAACAAAATCATAATCTAATCTTCCTGTTGAAACAGAATTCATTGAATCTTGCAAATACAATGTACCATTAGGCAAATAGATTGACAATTGAACAGAAGCATCAACTAATTGCCCATTATTGTTTAAGACAGTCGAAAAAATATAAACCGTGTTTCCTGGAGCATAAATTGAACCTACGCTATCAAATATATTCAATGGCAATCCTCCAGAACTTCCGCCACCAGAGGTTATTCCTGCTAAATCAACATATCCTCCTAATCCAGAGAAACTAATATCATAACCATCTTTAAATGAGATTGTTGCAGAACTATCACTTACGCTTCCTCTATTGGTTTCATTACCAATTATAAAATCAACACAGAATTGATAATTAATTCCATCAATTGTCTTTAAGTCTTCAGAAAGGTTATTCTTTGAAGTTAGATAAGACATATAATCATAAATTTTACTCATTGTATAGGCACCAGTTAATGTAAATCCATTTGTTAGAGTTATATCTCCTCCATAGAAATAAACGGGCTTTATTTCCATCCCTGCCATGTTTTGTACAAAATTTATCTCCCCCGTCTTATAGTCAATTGTATAATTAGAAGTTTCAGCAAGTTTTGTCCCATTTGCAAATAAAGCAAAATATTGACACTGATCAACTGGATAATGAGAAAGCTGTCCAGTAGTTGTCCAATTGGTATGAACCTCTTCTCCATAAGAAACTTTTGTTGGAGGATTGTAAGTTATGTTTTTTACAGAAGAAGCAAGACTTTCTGATAAAACAGTAAATGGATTTGTTGAAACTTGTTTTGTTTCAATAGTTCTTGAAGCAAATGACTTTGGCTCTGAAATAAATATTTTTCCATATTTCTTTGCATATAGAATATAAGGATTAAAACTGCTCTCCGTCTCGCCAGAAGAAGATTTCTCAACTTGCCATGTAGGAATATACTTTTCTCCAACACCGCCAGAATTATTAGTCATTTGCACTACCTCAACATTCCCATATTGATTTAGTAAAACCAAAGTAAGGTTTGCTATTGGTGATGAAGATGTATCAACAAAAGTAGGATTATATCCATAGCTCTCTTTAATTTGGGTTGTTCCTTCCCAATCTCCTGTCCAATTAAATCCATAAGTTCTGTCCCATTGAGTATTAACAAGCGCTACTCCTCTTCCATTTTTATTTGCAATAACATCTTTTGTATTATAATCTAAAGTGGAGCTTGTAATTGTTAAATCAGTATTATTCGGAGTGTTCTCACTAATGAATATTCCTGCTCCACTCTGTTCTTGGTGATAAATCTGCAGATTATTTAATACAGGCAAAGAACAACCAGAAACAATCCCATATCCGTCTGATGCAGAAGAATTAATTCTATTTAATTTCATATCATCAATTGTTACATTGCTTGTGTAAAAGAATTGTCCTCTTGCTGCCCTATCAAAAATTGTTTTCTTTATTGTTATTGACGAATTCACATCAGAAGATTCTTCACCTAAAATTCCACAACTTCCCCGATAAATAAATCTACCTAAATAATCTCCAACATCTCCAACATAACTATCATAAAATGCTAATTCTCCTCCAGCAACATCTAATAATATATCATCTGTCTGATTAGATGTGAACTTAACAATTGAACCTTCTTGTGGAATTCCATCTGCAATTCCTCCGAATGTTAAATGTGCAGATTGGTTAATAAATAACTGGGGCATACTTTTAGTAGTAAATCCAACTGATTCTCCTTTGCTTGAAACATAAACTTCCTGCGTTCCATTTCCTATAACAAGTTGTGATTTTATTATATATGTTCCTGTTGCTGGTTTTTCTATAATACATGTTCCTCTTGTTGCCTGAGCAAATTCATACATTTGCTCTATTGTAATTGGGTTTGAGGAAGTTCCCATCGAGGAATTTCCAATTATAGTTAAAACATCTGTAACATTATTATAAGACATTGGATAGTTTAATGCATAATCAAAAGCAGAATTTGCTTTGCAAGGGTCAATTAAAGCAACTACAAAACCTCTGTTAAAATCAGTAGCAATTCCGTCTTCTGTAACTGTTGCCCTTTGAGTATAAACTCCCAAAGGATTGCTTCCTATTGAAAATGTATAAGTAAATAATCCTGTCCCTGTTTTTGTTAAATTATTTTCACATCCAGAGACTATTATATCGTTAGGATATTTAGCACATTCAACTGTAGAGCTCGCGGGATTAATATATCTTAATTCTAATTGGTCTGGGTCTGCATTTGCTCCTGTATAAGAATTTTTTATTGCTACTGTTGTTTTTACTTCCTGCCCTTGCTCATATGCTGCTTGGTCGCTTGATATAGAAGCAGTTAAACCAATTGTTCTAAATTCAGCAGAATCAATAATTGTATTATTATAATTAAACTGAACATAATGTAATCCTGTAGACATGTTTGTTGGAAGAGTTAAAGTCCAATTAAACATTCCAGAAGAATTTGTTGTTGTTTCTATTTCTTGAACAAGAACGCCACTAGATGTATAAATTCCAAGAGTTATGTTAGAATCATTTAAAATTTCCCCATTTGAAATTGCAATTCCTCTTAAGCTCATAGGCAATCCGACAGCATAGTTCCTTGAATCTGCATCAAAAACAATAAATGCAGAATTTTTCCAATCCTTTAATAAAAACTGATTTTGTTGCAAACTATAATAAGCAGTTGGAAATTGCTTTTGGAAAAATAAACTATAATCATCTGCGTTATCTGAAGCATAAAGCATATTTGCCATTAAAGTTTCAGATGCTCTTAGTGTAGGATACATATTAATCTGTAAAGAATGGTCGTATGGAAATAACCATGCAGAAGTGTCAAAATACCTAGGAACAAAATAATTTCTAAAAGTTGAAAGTTCCTTAGTGCTTGTCCAATACGGAGACCAAGGTGCAGTATTAGTCAAACCTCCACCGGGATTGTAGTTATAAATTAAGCTTGATAAGCTATTAGTCATAACACAAAAACTTCTGTTTGTGTGCCTTGAAATCTGGCAATACCATGGCTGTTTGTTTGGATGTTTTTCATTTTGATTTAAATCATTTACATCACTAAGAACAGAATTAAAATCGTCGCTATGTTTAAAGTCAGCTAAACTAGCATGTCTTGCAAAATAATAAGTATCTGCTCCTGCCTCTGTTGGATTTCCTGTTCCTGCTAAATTCATTCTTCCATCAACAACTAGTTCGTTCCAAACTCCAGCTCCAGCTGCTGTAGGATAAATACTACTATATCCTGGTCTGAAAACATCTTGAGTTTCCATATTATAATAATTATGAGGACATTGGTATCCAAGCCCGATTAATGGATTTTTCCAGCCTGGTGTCGATCTGGTAGCAAGAAAAGCATGTCCGTTTTCAGTTGAACCATATAAGCTGGCAGATGTTCCAAGCCAGCATGGATTTCTATAATAGGAAAAGTTTTGTATTTCTCTATCCCATAATGCTCTTTCATCCCAGACATGTTTATTATAATAAGATTCAGGGGCAAAAGAATATTGAATATTATATGATGCAGCTGTTTGTGGTGCAGTCATAAACTGGGGATTTCCAGAAGTTGCAAAAGCATCAATAACATAATTATTAGGGGTGTAGGTGAAATACCATTTTCCATAATAACCAGTAGTTACTATTGTTGCTGAACCTTTTTGCGCAAATGTTAAATCTAATTCTCCATCTGGCTTATAAGCATAAGTTCCTGGAGCAAATGTATTATAAGGATAAGTTACACCTGCACTCATTGTTTCTCCGACAATAACACTTAAATTCCTTGCAAAAATAATTTGAATTCCATCTGAACCTCTTGCATCTGTTCTCTTTATTATTTGTGCTGCACACGGAATATTATTTGTATTTGTTCTTATATGGTTGCTTGTATTTGCAATTAAATTAGGCAAGTCAGTTAAAAATTCATCATACCCCTTATAGCCATATTCTTTTTCAGGGCAGACAGGAATAATATAAGATGAAATTCTTGCAGTAGTATATGGATTTGTTACAGCATAAGGAGCAAGATATCTGTTTTCTCTATTATAAGGACGATAAGTATTTGGCATCATATAAAATTTTCCAATTAAAGCAGGGTCATACCATCTATTAACAGATGTTCCATCCCAAGCCATTTCAGGAATAACATTGACATAACCTGGCTCACCCATTTGAGGTAATTGTGAAGACAAACTTTTATCACAAGAGATAAACTCGCTTGTGTAGGCTGGAGCAGTTGAAGTTCCATAAGAATTTCCTCCTGAATAATTATAATATTGCCATTCTTTATGCGCAGTGCATCCCTTACCCCAAAAATTATTTGTTCCATCTACTGTCGAAGGTCTAAAAATACTTCCATTTGCTTGAGGGATATTATCAAAACCCCCATATTTAATTGTAAACATTAAAGGCAAGGGGCTTGAAGATAAATTTGCTTCTGTCATATCTGCATTAAAAACAGCAACTGGCTTTTTCATCTGCTCATACAATCCAGAATAATAAAGCCAAGAGTTGGTTCCTGAAGGAGGGATAAGACCATTTATTGAAAAATAATAATAAGGTGGCCAGTTCTTTGAAACAGTTGTATTTAAAATTGGACGAGATTCATTAAGTTGTGTTCTTATTCTAACTCTTCCTGTATTCGCAAAGAAGTAATATTCTACATTTAATGTATTTGCAGGAGAAGGTCTATTTGTTACTGCTCCAACTGCAACTGTCGCATTTAATTTTGCAAATATTTTTCCTGTTCCTCCTGCTTGAAGACATCTTGAAACAGGAGCAGCTGCTGTTCCACAGGTATCTGCTGCAGCTCCAACCCCCGTTCCAGTTGTATTTGAATTTTTGTAACATTGCGCAACTTGATAGTGAGTTGATGAAGCCCACATATTAGCAGTATTATTGAACATAAATCTTGTTATTTCATTCGAAGCTGTTGCAGCAGCAGGTCTTTGCCAGTTATACCAGTTAGTAGAAGTAATATTAACTTCATGATTATTTGTTGAGCAATCTCCTGAAAGTGTTGTTACAACTAAATCAGTTGTTCCTGAAGGAGAAGGTGTTGCTGAAGGGCTATTATAATAAAGTCTTAAATCTTTTATTTCATTTTGTGTCCAATTCATCATTATCCATACAGAAACATTGTTATTTTGAGAACACGCTGTAGAATTATCAACCTGCCATAAACTTATTGGTGTGTCTGTATTATCTGTAATTATCACGTCTTGGCAATCACTTCTTATTCCACCAGTGGCATTAAATATTATTTCAACTGGCTCATTATCTCTGTTGAATAAATTTGGCTCTTGTGCTGTGAAATTAATTCTATTTCCATAATTATTTCCGGATATTGAAAAAGTTCCAGATTCATCTGCTGAAAGAGTTATATTAATCGGATTTGCTATTTTTTGTGTTTCTTGGTCAACATAGCCCCAAAGATAATTAGTTCCATTAAATATTCCTCCTTGCGGTTTAAAGAAGATGTAATTATCTGTTTTTCTGTTTAAGTCTGCTCTGAATTGAGGACGATAATAATAAGTTGTTCCATAGTTTGTAAATAGAACAGCTCTTCCATAAATGTCTGAATAAACATCTTCCTGGTCGCTTCCAAATTTAGTTGCAAATCCTAATTGCTGGTTATTTGTTTGATTATACCAAGATGCCCAAGCCCATTTGTCATTTCCATAATATTTTGTTATTGGATAATCTTCCCAGAATTTCGTTTTTATTAAAGAATAAACAACTCCTGTTATGAATGTTCCATTAATTGTTGTTCCAATATTATATCCTGCCAATGTTGCAGGAATTTCTTCATAATGACAAGCTCTATCTTGATAGTGCCAGCCATATAATTCAGGAGAATATCTTGTGTTTGGGCAAGAAGCATGATAAGCTCCGTTAAAATACCAAACTTCATTTCTTTGAGTTGGAGCAACTTGCATGACAGGGTCAATGAAAATTGAATTCCCTAAAACATTCGAAACAGTGTATTCATAGGCTGTGAATGAATTAAATGTAGTAAGCATAGAATATCTGAAAAAAGTTCCAAGAAGATTTGTCGAGTTTGTGTTTAAGGGCATTCCTTGCTGATTCCAATGCCTAAAGTTATAATAAGGCGTTTCGTTGCTTAGCCATATATTCTTAGGAACATCTGCAACATAATTCCAGAAATTAGTTAATCCTCTAATCCACAAGTTTGTTTCTATAACTTCTGCATTAATATCATTTTTAGCTATTTTCTGAACCCAACCATTTGTATAAACTGGATATAAATAACCATTTGTATCAGAGTCTACCCATAATGTTTGTGCAGAAGAATGAACTCCGCCAGCACCATAAACTCCATTGTAAGTTGTTGGAAGCCAAGAGCGCCAGTTTTGCCAAGTTACATTTCCCGTGGTTTTATTAATTTGCACAATTGCAGAGCCAACAACACCAGCATAAGGAGCAGGAGTTGTTAATTTTACAGCATAACAATAATTTGAATCACATCTTATATTGCTTACATCCATCCCGTCATAAATAGTATCTGTTTTGCTGTTTATCCATGCTCTGCTTCCATTTGAAGCCCATAATGCTTCAACAAACCCCTGATTAATTATTCCAGTTGGATAATTTACTTGTGCACGAGCAACATAAACTCTATCATTATCACAAGATAATCCATAAACTGGAAATGCATATCCTGCACCGCCTAATTCGGTTTCTTCAGGGTCTGAGTCCCAAATTATCCCCCCAGTTATATTTAGTGCAGTAACATTTCCATTTGCATAACCAATATAAATTTTTGTGCTGTCTGGAGAAATGCAAGAATCATAAGCAATAGAAGCTACTGCTGTGGGATTAAAAGTAGTGATTTGTGTCGGAGGATTAACTGAAATATTATACATTCTTGGGGGTGTGCTGGCAGCATAAGTTATTATAATAAACTGGTTGTTTGGTGCAACATTAACAGAATAAGATGCGGCTGCAGCTGTAGTTTGCTGTCCATTTAAAGTGCAATCAGCCATATTAATTCTTTGTAGGTTATTGCTTGTTGCACTCGTTACAACATATGCAATTGAACCATTGTTTGTTATATCGTTAGGAGTTACAGCAGCAGTCCAATTATACTTACAAGCAAGAGTCCCATTACGCTTGTAAAATTTTTCAACTCCTCCTTGATTTGCAGCAGCAGACGTGCTTGCGGTATAAATAAAACCATCTGAATTTGAATCTCCTGTTACTCCGTTTTTAGTTGGCTGAGTTGCAAGCCAATTTGTTCCTTGTGTGCTCCATAGCAAAGAAGAAGCTAATTGTTCTCCTACTTTAAACGAAACTTTTCCTCCAGAAACTCTCCAGTCATTTGGAATGTATAATTCGTAAGTAAATTTTCCAGCACCATCTGTAGTTACATAAATTGTATTGTTTGATTTTTCTGTGCTGAAAAACCAATTCTCATTAAATCCATCCCACCATGCACTTTTATTTTCAAGTTTTGGAATAAGATAATAAGTTGTGCTAGGAGAAAATCCTGTTCCTGTAAGAAGTACTGTTGAATTAATATTTGTCTCTGTTACATTTGCTGTTATTGTTCCAGCCTGAACTAAGCTTGGAATGATTAAAAGAGATAGAAAGAAAATTATTGTTATGAATAGTAAACTCGCTCTTTTCTGCTTCACCCCCCCAATTTGGAGGTTAAGTTTTAGTTTATCTCTTGTTTTATTTTTCATTTTCTTCTCCTTCTTTTTTTAATAATTCAATTAACGCTTTGTTTAAAGAAATAGAACGTGGAACTGTATCTTTCCATTTATTCCAAATTTCCTCTGGAATTTCCAATAAGAACTTCTTTAGCTTTTCCTCTTTTTTATTCACCATCTTAATAGTTATTATAACTTAATGTTACTTAGTAAAGATTATCTTTAATATTATTGATAATTTTAACTTTGTATTAATAGTGATTTATTAGTATTTAAAGCTGTCGGTTTTAGAGAAGATAGTAGCACCAGCTAAGGTAACAAAATACTAATCGCATGAACTATTAACTAAAAGCAATCTATAAATAATGTATCTTACGAAGTCTCCGAAACATAGCTTAGAAATTTAGGATGATTTGAGCGAAAACATATAAAGTGCCGTCATACATCTATATGAATTTTATAATTCTATTTTTTCAGAATTTACAACTTATATTTTAATTATTTAGACAGCAAACAAAAGCCGACTATCAAAACAATCTTGATGACTCTTGAAGTGCCTTAATTCCAGGCAATTCTTCTCCTGATAAATAAGCAATTAGCGCGCCACCAGCCACACTAATAAAAGAAAAAGCACTTTTAGACAAATGCTTCTCAACAGTCGTAGTCAAATGACCTCCGCCCAATAAAGAGAAAGCACCTTTTTTTGTTTCTTCTGCTATAGACTTTAATATTTCCAATGTTCCATAATCAAAGAGCGGAGTCTCAGAAAAACCAAGCGGTCCTTTCATAAAAATTCTTTTTGCTCCTTTTATATATTTTTTAAACAAAACAACCGTGTTCTTTCCTACATCTAATATTTTATCCTCAAACGGAGCATCTTCTAATGTTTTCTCAATCCTACCTTTTTTCCTAAAAGCAAAGTCAACAGGAAGAATTATTTGATTTCTGTGATTATTCAAAATTTCTTTTAACTGGGGAATTAATCTAAGATAATCTTTCTCTTTTAACCATTTCTCCTCATATCCTAAATGAATTCCTTCTATCAAAAGTAATAGATTTGCAAGAACACCAGAAGCAAGAACAATATTTTCTTTGTTTTTTAAAACATTAAAAATAGGAAGATAATCCTCTACTTTTGCTCCGCCTATTAAAAAAACACCTTTTCTTGAAATATCAAAGTTAGATAACGCACAAACCTCCTTGATAAAATGGATTCCTACGCAAGAAGGAATTATTTTGGGAGGAATTACAATACTCGCCTGAGATCTATGTGAAACAGAGAATGCATCATTCACATAAATATCAAAGTTTCTTGAAAAATCAATAAAATTATTTGAAGGAAAAGAAACATCCATTTCATCTTTGTATTCTCTAACATTTTTTAAAACAACAGAATCTCCTTCCCTTAAATTATTTATCTCTTTAATCACCTTATTGGAAAATAAATCATCAACATATTTTATCTCTTTTCCTAAATACTTTGAGATTAACTTTGAATGTTGCTTCAAGGAAAGAAAATCAGCATCTCCTTTTCTACCCTGATGGGCGATCACTGCAATTTTTGCCTTTCTTAATGAAAGCCATTTTATCATTTCACTTGCTTCTTTAATTCTCGGATTATCAAGAATTTTTTTCTTAAAAACAGGAGAGTTAATATCAACTCTTAAAAGAACTTTCTTTTTCTCAAAATCAAAATCGTCTGTTGTTTTAAAAAGCATTTTCATTAAATAAACTGAACATCAAACTTTCCCTCTTTTAATTCTCTAACTGACAAAACCCCTTTTAAATCTTCTAAAACACCATTTAATAAGATAATATCTTTTTTTGGAAGACTAAGAGTAATTTCCGCTTTTACCGATTTTTTTGCCTCTGATTTTTTTTGTCTTACACTTGAGATTATTTCAAGAAATCTCTTCCAAATATTCTCATCATTTTCTTTTTTCTCCACTACAATTTTCTCTGGCCAGGATTCAAGATGAATTGATTTTTCTTTTTCATATTTTCTAAAATATCTTTGATAAAGCTCCTCTGCTATATAAGGCATGATTGGAGCAATTATTTTTAAAATAGTTAAGGCAGAATTATAAAGAGTAAAATGTGCAGAACTCTTCTCTTCAATAGTTCCATTATAAATTCTTCTTTTAACAATTTCAAGAAAATTATCAGTAAATGTTAACCAAAAGAATTTTTCAGTTTCGTTTTTGGCTTTTGAATAATTATAATCCTCAAAAGCAGTTGTTGCACAATCTATAAGATTGTTGAGTTGTATTAAGAACAATCTGTCTGTTTCATATAATTTAGGCATTTCTTTTGGATTACTGAAATTTTGTAGAAAAACAAACTTGACGGCATTTACCAATTTAGTAATAAATTTCTTTCCATCTATTACTTCTTTTTCCTGAAAATCAATATCCTCACCAAGTTTTGAAATTGCTGCCCAATGTCTTGTTGCGTCCGCACCATATTTTTCAATGATTTCCTGAGGTCTTACAATGTTACCTTTTGATTTTGACATTTTCTCTCCTTTTAATGTAACAAAACCAGAAATTGCAACCTCTTTCCAAGGATTTTTATTGAAATGCAACCTTGATTTTAAAATAGTATTAAAAAGCCAAAAGCTTATAATATCATGTGCCTGTGGTCTTAGAGACATCGGAAACAATTTCTCCCTAACTTTTTCATCTAAAACAAGATTTATTGAAATCTGCGGAGTCATTGAAGAAGTAAACCAAGTATTTAAAACATCCATTTCAGGAACAAAATTTGAACAACCGCATTTTGGACATTTCTTCACAGGAGGATTATCTTTCATCGGCTCTACCGGCAACTGTTTTTCCTCGGCTAAGATTATTTCTTCACATTTCTTACAATACCAAACAGGAAAAGAAACCCCAAAATATCTCTGATTAGAAATAAGCCAATCCCATTGCAGTCCATTAACCCAATTTTCATATCTATGTCTCATATATTCTGGATGCCAAATTAATTCTCTGCCCCATTTTAGCATCTCTTCCTTTAAATCAAGATATTTGACAAACCATTGTTTGCTTTTTATAAATTCTATTTCTGTCCCGCACCTCTCATGAACATTCACGAAATGTTTTATTGGTTTTTGATTTTTTAATAAACCTTTTTCTTTTAAATCAGATATTATTTTTTTTCGCGCCTCTTTTATCGTCAAACCCTTATATTTTCCAGCAAGCTCTGTCATTCTCCCATCTTCTGTTATGGCGGTCTTTATAGGCAAATTATAAGCTCTCTGCCATTCCATATCAGTTTGGTCACCAAAAGTGCAACACATAACGATTCCTGTGCCTTTTTCAGGATCAGCCCTGTTATCTTCCATTATAGGAACTTCAAAATCAAATAAAGGAACTTTTGCTTTTTTCCCATTTAATGATTTATACCTTTTATCTTTTGGATTGTAAAAAATTGCAACACAAGCAGCTAATAATTCTGGTCTCGTTGTGGCAATTAATAATTCTTTTCCATCAACTAAAAAAACAATATCATTGAAAAAAGAATCAATTTCTTTATCTTGAACCTCTACCTGAGCAACACCCGTTTTGCATTCAGGACAAAACATTGCAGGAGCATCCTTTCTGTAGATTCTCCCTTTTCTGTATAAATCTATAAAAGACCACTGTGAGATTCTTCGCGAATGCGGATCAATTGTAGAGTAAAGAATATCAAAATCGCAACTTATCCCAATGTTTTTCCAATCTTGCCTAAATTTAGGAAGTTCTATCTTTAAAAAATCCAAACATAATTTAATGAATTCATTTCTCGGCATGTCTTTCGCCTTAATATTTAAGTTTTTTTCTACTAATCTCTCAGTTGGAAGGCCGTTATCATCGGTTCCAAATGGATAAAAAATTTCAAAACCCCTCATTCGTTTAAACCTTATTATAAAATCCTGCTGTGAATAAGAGCACGCATGCCCCATATGCATCTCTCCAGAAACAGTAGGGGGAGGAGTATCAACAGCAAAAATCTTCTTTTTTGAAAGAGGATTAAACTTGTAAATTTTTTCTTTTTCCCAATAGTCTTGCCATCTTTTTTCAATAACCGAAAAATCAAACTCATCCATAATAAAAGAATATGAAAATAGGTATTTTAAAGTTTTTAGTTTTAAAAACTACATTAATTTTATTTCCTCAAATGTCTTTCTTTCTTTTTGATAAAATATTCCAACAGGGATTCTGGAATCTTTTGAACTATAATCAAACTCCTCTGCTCTAACTAATGCCATGCCCAAATCTTCTTTTTTATGATTTTCTTTTTGAAGATTATAAACTCTATCTTTAAAAGAGACATTGTGAAAAATTAAACAGGGTTGAAGAACTTCTATAAAAGCAAAACCCTTGTGTTTAATAGCTTGTTCAAAAACACTTTCAATAAGAGTCGCATCAGGATAAACTCTTGCAACAAAAGAACAATTTAAAGAAAGCATAAGCTTTATTGGATTTAATGGAGGCATATTCACACCAAGAGGATTTGTCTTATCTAAATAATCAATTTCCGCAGTAGGAGAAGGCTGACCAAGAGTCAAAGCAAAAACCTGGTTATTTAAAACAAAATACTTGAAATCAGGATTATATCTCGTGACATGAACAAGATGTTCTATTCCTTCAGCATATGCATCTCCATCTCCTGAAAATCCAAAAACATTTAACTTTGGTTTTGCAAGCTTCATTCCAATACAAGTTGGAATAACTCTCCCATGCAAAGTATTAATTCCTCCTAAGTTTAAATAATCAAAAAGTTTTCCATGACAACCAATTCCAGAAACAATAGCAAAATCTTCTTTCTTTTTGCCTTTCTTAATTTCATTCTCAATCATTTTTTGAACAACAGACAAAAACAAAAAATTAAAACAGCCCGGGCACCAGCTCGGCATAGCATCAGTTCTTATTTTATTGCTCATAATAACCTCCTAATTATCTCTTTCCTTAACTCATCAGAAAAAAAAGGCCTTCCATCAAACTTTAAGATTTTGTTTTTCTCTTTTATAACTATTCCTGTTTTTTCCTGAATTAAAGAAGAAAGAGGAGAAGTTGCATTATTCTCCACAACGATAAGATTCTCCGCCTTAGCAATTTCTTTTTCTATTTTCCTTGAAAAAGGAGCAAGATATCTTATCTGCATAAAACCGCAATTAATCTCTTTTATGGCATCTAAAATAGCACCTTTTGTGCTGCCCCAAGAAACAATTAAGTTTTTACCCTTTTTTCCATAAAAAGCAAATGGTCTTTTTATCGATTTTTCAATTTTTTTAAACAGACCAACTCTTTCTTTAGCATTTTTAATCATATTCTTAACAGAATCGTCACTTATTTTTCTTGAATCCGACTCATAACTATTAAATCTTGAAGGCCATTTAATCTTTGAATATACCTTTTTTACAAGAAAATCTCTATCAAAACTATAAACGCTCTCAACAACATGTTTGTCTGAAAGAAGAATTCCGGGCACCATAAACTCTTGTGTTAAATGAAATAACTCAGAAGGCATTTGAATGCAATCTTCACCATCTCCAACAGCCATAACTATTCTAGCAAACTCTCCATGACCCGAGTATAAAGCATCTGATAAATCTCCCTGCGAAGTCAAAGTTGGTGCTCCAGTTGATGGTCCTGCTCTTTGCGCAAGATAAAAAACTACAGGTATGCGGGCCATTCCGGCCAAAGAAAGAGTTTCAATCATTAAGTCAAATCCTCCTCCGCTTGTCCCAACAACAGAGATCTCTCCACAAATTGAGCTTCCAACAGCGGCATTTGCGGCGGCAATTTCGCTCTCCATTTCAATTCCAAAACAGCTACTTTTTGCAGCAACAACTTCATTAAGCAAGCCTGTTGCTGGAGTCATTGGATAAGCATAATAAAATTTCATTCCCCCATCAATCATGCCACCGGCTAATGATTTATTGCCCGAAAATGTTTTAATGTGAGATTTCCTTAATTTTAAAGAAATTATTTTTCTATTTTCTTCATTAAAAGACCTCTCTATTTCAGAAGAGAAAGAAACATTAAATCTTTTTAACGATTCTTTAAATTCTAAAATCGGAAGAGAGAACATTTTGAAAAGGCACGCCGCTGCTTTTAAATTATCTTCTTCTCTTACCAAGAAAAAATCTTTTTTCATTCTTTCTTTGTGAATAAGAACACTTTTTTTATCCAAAGCAATTAACACATCAAACTTAGAAAGATTGCTTCTTATCGGAAAATCTGAAATTGATATTAAATTATAGTTGTTTCCGCCCCTGACTCTTGATTCATATTCTCTTGAAGAGAAAACATAATATCCTGCTTTTGCAAAAGTATATGAAACGAAAGAAGAAATAAAATTTATTCCCTTGCCAGCAGGCCCACTGCACAAAATGTTTATTATCATTTTATCTTAAAATAATTATTGTATTTAAAATTAATGAAAAATTCATTCAAAACTATCAAATTTTGCGAGATATTCTTTTATTCTTTCAATTACTTGGGGTAGCAGGAATTTTTCAAATTTTGAGTTAAAAATTTCCGATAGAGAAGAAAACTCGCTAATTCTATATTTATTTTCCTGCTTTTCAACAATCATCAAATCTCTTAATCTCTTCAATTGTCTTCTTATATTGCTCTCAGCTAAACCTTTTTTATCAAAGAGATTCATTTTTCTCTTTTCAGTCAAAATATCTCTTACCTCAAAAGAAGAAAGCCATTTTTTCTCTTTTCTTGCCTCTTCAAGAACAAGCAAAATATCAACAATAATGTCTCGTGAGTCTCCTGGCTGAAGAAGACCAAGTGAAAGACAAACCTTTCTGGCAAGCTCTCTCTTCGTAGAATCATACGGCTTTTCATATCTTCTAAGTGTAATTTCACCAAGCGGGTTTTCTCTTATCATCTTATCTTTAATAAACAAACAATTATAAATTTATCTTAAACAGCCCCTTTATATCTTCCTCTTTTTTCAACTTTCTCTAATCTTCTTATCGTCTCTTCATAACTTTTTGAAAATCTATATCCTTCTAATATCTTCTTAAAAAAAACATCATATTCATAGATGTGTCTTGCTTTTAATGCCTCTTTTAGCAAGTGCAGATCAACTGCCTTATCTTCTATTTTTGAAGATTCAAAACCCAAGCCAAAATCAATAAAACAAAGAGCCCCTTCTTCCAAAAGCAAAATATTTGCCGTAGTTAAATCTCCATGAATAATATTATTATCGTGTAAAAGGGCAATATTTTTGCCAATTTCTTCACAGATTTGCATTCTATTTGGAAGATTATCAAGACACTCCGATAATTTCTTTCCTCTTATTAGTTCCATTTTTATACTATATTTATCATCTAACTCAAAAATTTTTGGAACTCTAACTAATTTTGATGCTTTTTCAATTAACTTCTTCTCTCTCTTTGTTCTCTGTTTTCTTAATCTTTCATCTAAAAGAGAATACCTATATTTCTTACTATTTCTCCGTTTTATGATAAACCCGTTATTTTCTATTAAAACCGCTTCTGCACCTACAGCAATTATCTTTTCTTGCATAAATAATAAGAAAAAAATACATATAAAAACTTAGCTGATTAAAATCTTAGTCTTCTTCCAAACTTCTTAGCAAGCTTCATCATGGTCCTTTGATCCAAAGAACCGCTATCAGACAATTGCTCTCCAGAAGTTGCAAATTCTTTTAATAATCTATATTGTTTTATTAGCATTCTTATATCAGATGTATAAACTCCAGAACCTTTCGCAATTCTTTGTAATCGCGTTGTTTCTTTCTCAATAATCTCAGGATTCTCAATCTCTTCCTTTGTCATTGAATCAATTGCATATTTCCATTTTTTTACTCTTTCTTGTTGGCTCTCAAGAGCATCATTTGGAACCTTCGCTTTTGAAAGACCCGGTATGAAAGAGAGTATTTTGTCAAAAGAACCAATCGCCTCCATAGATTCAAGCTGTAATTGTAAATCTTTTAAATTAAATTTTCCTTCAGAAATCTTTTTTTGCTGTTCTTTTATCTTATCTTTATCCATCACAGAATGAATTTTTTCCATTAGGGTTTGCAAATCGCCCATGCCGAGCAATCGGGATAAAAAAGATTCAGGATTAAAAGTTTCTATATCTGCTGGCTTCTCACCAGTCCCTATAAAAACAACCGAAGCGCCAATTTCAGCACACGCAGTTAAAGCTCCGCCGCCTTTTGCAGTAGAATCCATTTTTGTTATAATTATACCGCTAACTGGCGCAGCCCTATTGAATGCTTCTGCTTGTTTTTTTGCGGTTTGCCCGATGTCAGCAGACAAAACTAAAAAAACCTCTGTGGGAGAAACCATATCTGAAATTTTTTTCAGCTCATCTATCAGCTCATCATCAAGAGAATCTCTCCCAGCTGTATCAACAACGACTAACTGATATTTTTCAATTTCTTTTTTATATTTCTTCCAGATACTTTCAGGATTTTTTTCATCTTGCTGAACAAAAACCGGAACATTCAACTTTTGGCATAATTGTCTCAATTGCTCAGAAGCAGCAGGCCTATGAACATCCAAACCAACCGCACAAGTTTTAAAGCCTCTTTTTGCATAATAAGAACACAATTTAGCAACAGTGGTTGTTTTTCCAGAACCATACAAGCCAGTGATTAAAAAAACATTTCTTTCTTCATTCAATTTTATTTCTTTTTTCTTTCCTAAAATAGAAACCAACTCATCATAAAGAAGCTTAATAATATGCTCCTTTTTTTCAATTCCCTTAATTCTCTCATCAAAAGCCGCCTCTCTTACTTTTTTTGTTATATCCAAAACCAAATGAACATTAACATCGGCTTCTAATAAGGCTCTTTGCAAATCTCTTAAAACTAAATCAACAAGATTTCTGTCTAAAAATAGAGCATTAGCTATCTTGTCAGTTGTTTTTTTCAGAACATTGGATAACTTATCAAGCATAAAAATAATAAATGAGCATCCTTTAAAAATTAGATGTTTTGCTTCTTTTTATTTTTTAACAAACTTCTTTAGTGTTAAATCTAAAATATCAAACAATTCTAAATGATTAAAACTAAAACTCTCCAAATTTCTTTTATATCTATTTAATTCTTCTAAAAAACAGATTATCTCTCTTTTCTCTGGTCTTTCAGAGTATTCCCCGAAACCCATTCTCTTTATTTTAACAGCATTTAAAAGTTGTTCAAATTGTTTTTTTAAAGGAATTGCAAAAAAAGGTTTTTTTAAATAAACTGCTTCTGAAATCAAAGAAAAGCCCGCTGTTGCTATTATTGCTTTGCACTCAGCTAAATCTTTTACAAATTCATTTATATCTTTTTTAAATATTAGATTTCCGTCTTTTTGTTCTTTTTTATAACCATATATAATAAATCTCTCTGGAACTTTCTTTAAAATATCGGTTAAGTTGTCTGTTATTCTGCTTTCATAAACAAGAATATGCCCTGCGTTTTTGATCTTTCTCGATTTAATTACTTCTTCTCTTATTACAGGAGCAACAAATCTTGCTTTTCTGGAGATATCTCCCTTTTTGTCTAAGGATAAAACAAAATAATAATTTGAACCAATAGAATTCGCCCTCACCAGCATTTTTGTAAAGTAATACATCGGTCCCTTAAATCTCTCATTTTCTTTTTGAAAAACTAATTCATATATGTTACTAATGCTGATAAGAGGGAGTCTATATAAATAAGAAAGAAGAGAAGTAAAATACTCCATATCTGTAATACAAATATCTGGCTTGAAAGAATTTATTCTTTCTTTTAATAAATTTCTTGACTTAAAATTTGAAAAAATAGAATCAAACGATTTTTGAAATGACTTTCGTAAGGAAACTTCTCCTTTTTCAAATTCAACTTCAATTCCTTTTATCTCAAGACAAGAAAAAAAAGGTTTTAGAAAAATAGAAGAGTTTCCATGAACTATAGCTAAAACTTTATGTCCTCTTTTTTCTAAATTGGATATAATCTCCTTTGCTCTTGCCGAATGTCCAAAACCAGTTCCATTTACCCCATATAATATATTCATTAAGAAACAAAAAGAGTGATGTTTAAAAAGATAATTAGATACATTAGTATATGAAAAAATTCTTAAAAAAATGGTATAATAACTTAAAGAAGAATCTAAAAAATATTCTTATTGTTCTCCCCCTTATTCCTCTAGCCTTAATAACTAAGAAAATTTTTGCAGGTTATGCCGATAAAGTTGCAAGCAATAGTGTAACTGATTTGCTTCACGAGAATATTCCATTATTAGACCTTAGTTTCCTCTATGTTTATGCATGGCTTATTATAATAAGCGTGCTTTTTTTATACCCCCTTATTTTTGATTTAATAAACCTTCACAAAGTGCTCTTTCATGTTAGTTTTTTACTAATTATAAGAAGCTTTTTTCTCGTTTTAACCCACTTAAAAGCCCCGGTAGAGGCAATAGCAATAACCTACCCTTCAATAATAAACACATTTTCGTTTAAGAATGATTTGTTTTTTTCAGGTCATACGGCAGTTCCCCTGATGGGCTTTTTTGTCTTTAAAAACAAAATATTAAAACTATTTTTTCTAATCTCTTCTATTGTAATGGGGTTTACAGTAATTATAATGCGTGAGCACTATAGCATAGATGTCTTTGCAGCATTTTTTATAGCCTATGGCTCTTATAATTTAGGAGAAATTATTTTAAAAAAAATAACAGCTACAAAAAAGAAAGAAGAATGAAAGAGATAAGTGCCTGATTACTTATTTTTAGAGAGAAACAATGAAACAGAGTTTTTTATCTTTCACCCCAGCGGTCTTTTTTTAAGAATAAAGACGAGGGTTATTGGACATACCTAAGGGAAAAGTAAAAAAACAAAGAGAATTTATTGACAGATTTATTGAAATGAAAAAAGCCTCTGGAGGGATTTGAACCCCCGACCTACGCATTACAAGTGCGCCGCTCTGAACCACTGAGCTACAGAGGCATAAACAAAATAGAAAAATATCCTTTAAAAATCTTTTATATCTAAAAAATTAATAAAAACAGAAAAAACTATAAATACAAAATGCTAAGAATTAAAGGGCCTCATAGTATAGTGGTTAGTACGCTTCTTTGACGTGGAAGAAACCCCAGTTCGATTCTGGGTGAGGCCATTTTATGGCTTATCACAATTAGGATCTTTGTATCTACAAATTGCCTCTCTTTTTATCTCTTCCATTAATTTTCTAAAATGTTGTTCAGGAATAATTTTGCTTTCATTATTTAGATTCAAAACTTCATAAATTCTTCTTTTTTCGCTAAATCTTGGTTCAATTAGCATTCTAATATCAAAACCATAGTTTTTTATAAAGTCAATAGAAGGAACAGGAAGAGGTCTCGGTTTTGCTCCGGCGCAAATTCCTGGAACAATCCAAGGAGTAACATAACCATTATCTAAACCTATATCTAAATGTCTTTTCTTCATATCAGCAAAACCAAACTCAGTTATGCTATAATCAAACCATTTGCCTGCAACGGCGTCTCCTGCTGCTCTTGCTATCTCCTTTTGCTGAATACCCAATTCAATAAATGCTTCTTTAAAAGAATCAGTAGCATTTTTATTATAATCTCCGCTCCTTTTTATTGCCTCTAAACCAACAAGAGCACCTAATAAATTAGAATAATTATCCTCCCAAGAAAAAGAAGATTGAAATTCTGGAAAGATGCCTGTTGTCTTCAAACCAAACCATGTCGCTATTTCATGCCAAGTTGCAATATCGTAAGAATATCTCGGAGCAACTCCTCTTGAAATCCTTAAAGAAATGTCATGCTTATTTGGATTTAATGACCAATTCCTAGGATATTTTATTTCAAATATAAAATTATTTTTTTCATAATAAATTTCAAAAGAATTTTTTTCTTCCATTAAAGCAGAATAAAATTTCAAAGCGATGTCTCTTGTAAAATCCGCACAAATTCTTGCGTGCGCAATATCAATATGACCTCCGTCTCTTGTATAGACAATCCCGTTTTTTTCGTTTGGGGTTCCATGAACTCCAAGTTCTTCTAAATTAAAATAGGTTGTAGGAAAAGTTGGCGATGGGTAGTTTCCCATTCTAATTGAAGCGCAACCGCCAACAGCCAAGCTTCCAGCGACTAAAACCGAAGCGAGTTTATTCTTTGATGCCAAAAAAACTTGTTCTAACGATTTCATAAAAAAATTAAAAATTAATACTTTAAAAACTTTTGGGTAGTAACAAAAATTACAAAATAGATTCAAACCTCAAGTTAAATAATTTTAATAAAAAGCATATGATACTCGAGATTTTCCTTGCTTTATTGCTTGGTGTGACTGCCGGGACTTTTACCGGCGCAACTCCTTCTCTTCATATAAATTTAATTCTTCCAATAATACTTTCTTTTTCAAATGACCTTGGACTTTCATTGGTTTGTTTTATAGTTGCTTTTTCCTTTGGAAACATAATATTTTCATTTGCGCCATCTATTTTAGTAGGAGCACCACAAGACGAATCATTTATCTCCATTTTGCCCGGCCATGAAATGTTAAAAGAAGGTTGTGCGCATGAAGCAATCTTAATTACAGCAATTGCTTCTCTCTTTTCAGTTTTTGCAATTCTAATTAACTCTGTCTTTTTTATCTTTTTTCTTCCATCATTATTCTCATTAATAAAAAAAACAATTCCTTTTCTGCTAATTTTTATATCTTTTTATCTCATTTTTAGAAATAAAAATCCAACAAAATCATTTATCTGTTTTGCTCTCTCTGGTTTTTTAGGAATTTTTGCATTTAACTTACCAGTAAAACAGCCTCTCCTGCCTGTCCTTTCAGGATTATTTGGGCTATCATCCATAATTATCTCACTAAAAGACAAGATTTCAATTCCAGAACAAAAAATTATAAATCTAAATAAGATATTCTCTGAAAGAAAACTTATTCTAAAACCTTTATTTACATCTATTATCTTCACACCATTAGGATCATTATTTCCAGGAATAGGTGCAGGACACGCAACAACAATCGCTACAGAAACAACAAACCTAAATAAAAAAGAATTCTTGTTTGTCGCTTCAACAATCTCTGTTTCTGCTTTGGCTCTTTCTTTTATTACAACCTATTCAATTCAAAAAACAAGAACATTTTCTGCTTTTGCTATCCTCTCCATATTAAAAAAGATTTTATTTAAAGACATCTTGATTATCTTAATTATTTCAATCATTTCAATTTTCATTAGCTCAATATTATTAATTCTTATTTCAAAAAAATTAATTACTTTGTTTAATAAAATAAATTACTTCTATCTAAATCTATTTGTCATAATTACAATTGTTTTCATTAATCTAATCTTTACAAATTTACTTGGCCTATTAGTCCTTTTAACAGCAACCTCAATAGGAACCTATACAATTCTATCAGAAACAAGAAGAATAAATCTTATGGCTTCTCTTATTCTTCCCTCAATACTATATTCTTTTCTATTTTAAAAAAGCAAAAAGGTATAAAAACAAAAAAAATTAAAAGAGATTATGGAAAAAAGAGGCCTATCAACAGAAGAAGCAAAAAAAATAATAGAAAGATATGGATTAAATGAGATAAAAGAAAAAAACAAAGCAACACCTTTAAAAATTCTAATTAGGCAAATAAAAAATAACGGCGTAGTTTATTTATTATTAATCGCAACAATTATTTCTCTTTTAGTTGAAGAAGTTATCACAGCGTATGTTTTAATTGGAATAATCTTGATGGTTGTTTCTTTAAGTTTTATTCAGGAATATCATGCCGAAAAAGCAATAGCTGCTTTAAAAAATATGATAGTCCCTATTTCAATTGTCATACGTGATGGTAAAGAAAAAGAAATACCTTCAAAAGAGATTGTGCCGGGCGATATTATAATATTAAGAAATGGAGAAAAAATTCCTGCCGATTGCTTGATTTTAGAAGAGAAAGACCTGCATGTTAATGAAGCAACCCTAACAGGAGAATCTAAAGAAATAAGAAAAAAACACGCAAAATCAGAAAACGAATACTCCGATGAAAATCTGATTTTTATGGGTTCTTTCATTGTTAATGGAAAATGCACAGCAAAAGTAATTAAAACTGGAATGGAAACGCGTTTTGGAAAAATAGCACAAATGATTTCAGAAACAGAAAAAGAAATGCCGCTGGCAAAAAAAATTAATAAGATTATTAAACTTGTGATAATTTGTGCAATTTTTCTTTCAATTATTACGGGCGCTTTAATTTTACTCAATAAACCATATTCTAAAGAAACATTAATAGAAACGCTGATTTTTATGATTGCCTTATGCGTTTCTGCATTTCCAGAAGGATTTCCCGTAGTACTTACATTTACTTTATCAAAGGGCGTATATAGAATGGCAAAGCAAAATGCAATCGTAAATAGAATGTCTATCATAGAAACACTTGGAGAAGCCACAGTTATATGCTCTGACAAAACAGGAACAATAACAAAAGGCGAAATGACAGTAAAAAAGATATTTTTTGACAATAAAATAATAGATATCTCAGGCGTGGGATTTGAAGGAAAAGGAGATTTCTTATTGGATAATCAAAAAATAAACTTGGAAAAAGAAGAAGTATTAAAAAACCTTTTAAGATGTGCTGTGTTATGCAACGATGCTAAAATAGAAAGAACAGGAGAGGACAAGATTTTTGCGATAAGAGGTAATCCAACAGAGGCTTCTTTGCTTGTAATGGCTGCAAAAGGAGATCTTTATATGGAAGACCTAAATTCAAAAAGAATTGAAGAAATCCCGTTTAATTCAACAAGAAAAATAATGACTGTTCTTTGTGAATTAAAAAATAAAAAATTTGTTTTTTCAAAAGGAGCGCCAGAAATTTTAATAAAAAAATGTAAATACATCCAAAGAAAAGACGGCATATTTACACTAACAACAAAAGAAAAAGAAAGAATTCTTGAACTAAACAGAACCTTAACGACAAAAGCATACAGAACACTTGCCCTTGCTTATAAAGAAGACGGAAGGTTTGAAAAAGATAATCTTGAAAACGATTTAATCTTTATAGGATTTGTTGCAATAGAAGATCCTCCAAGAGAAGAAGTTAAAGAAGCAATTCTTGCTTGCATAACGGCAGGCATAAAAGTAAAGATGATTACAGGAGACAACAAAGAAACAGCAATTTCAATTGCTGAAAAAATTGGATTAAAAGGAAAAACAATTACAGGAGAAGAATTGGATAATATGACTGAAAAAGATCTTTCAAGAATTGTTTCAGAGATAGTTATCTTTGCAAGAGTTAAACCAGAACATAAATTAAAAATTGTAAAAGCATTAAAACTAAAAGGCGAAATAGTTGCAATGACAGGAGATGGAGTCAACGACGCCCCAGCCTTAAAAGAGGCCCATATAGGGATTGCAATGGGCAAAAACGGAACAGATGTCTGCCGCTCAATTTCAGATATTACCTTAAAAGATGATAATTTCGCAACAATAGTAAGAGCAATAGAAGAAGGAAGAACAATTTTTAAGAATATTAGAAAGTTTGTAAGTTATCAGTTGTCCTGCAATTGGGCAGAGCTTATTATTCTTTTTATTAGTGTCTTGCTGTCTCCTTTTCTTGGCTGGCCAATTCCGATTTTAGTAGCATTACAAATTCTTTTTATGAACTTAGTAACTGATGATTTCCCCGCAATAACTCTCTCTTTAACTCCGAAATCAAAAGACATTATGGAAGAAAAACCAAGAAAAAAGAAAGAAATTCTTAATAAGCATTTAATAATTTGGTTTATTATAACAGGGCTATTAATGGCATTATTCACTCTCTTATCTTTCTATTTCTCATATAACATACTTAAACAAGAATTTATTTATGCAAGAACAACAGCATTATTAACACTAATCTTAGTAGAAATAGCGAACGCATATAATTTTATCTCTTTTAGATATCCTGTTTCACCAAAAGCATTTAAAGTAAATAAATATCTGTTATATGCTTCAATTATCTCTATTTTAGCAACACTAACAGTCATATATTACAAACCAGCAAATAGAATTTTTGAAACAGCCCCATTAAATCTAATTGATTGGATAATTGCGCTGGGCTTTTCCTTCTTAATTATAATAATGCTTAATATAGTGAAAAAGATAAACGCAAAGAAAGAAATATTTAAACTGGAAAACATTTAAAACCATTTACCCAAAGCTTCTTGTTTTTCAATCTCTCTTCCAAAGATACTTTCAACATACATTTGATTTAATTCCAAGTTTTCTAAAAGATAGTCACTAACCTTAAATTCCCTTGCGATATCTAATGCTGGCTTCATATATTTTAAGATACTTCCTTCTGAAATAGTAAATATTATTCTTCCACCACACTTAGTGCATTTTCCAATTAAAGGAGGTCTTCTAAATTTTTCATTACAACTGACACATCTAAACACCTGCATTGAAAATTTTCTTAAGTTTCCTCTTGTATCTCTTATAAAATGCCTTTCAATTACTAATCTTGCAACATCACTTATATCAACAGCCCTTATCTTTTTGTCTAAATTCATCTGTTTTTGAACTTTATCCTGCATTGTCGGACAAACCTTGTAAGAAGAACTTAAAACGGCGTGGTTTATATTAAAGCAGTTATGAGAGAAAATAATATTTTTAAAAGGGTTAATCCCTTTTTTTAACCTTGTTCTTATAGTTTCAATAAATTTTACTTCCGAAGAATGTTTTCCGATTTCAGCCATTTCATATAATTCCAAAGGATATTCACCAGTCTCAAAATCAAGAATTTGATCATCAACATCCCCTGCTTTTATCATAGTATTCAAAACAAGAGGAGCATCCTGAGTTCCGCCTCTATGAGCAGGAAGATATTTCCTAGAAAAGTTCAAGAGCAAATCCATTAAAAGCATTGTAGCGCACTCATCGCCGTCGCAATCTCTTCGCATAGCTGCGTGCATAAAAGGAGAAGCTAAAAAAGATTGAGACTTTGAAAAACCTATTAATCTTCCAACTGTTGCAGTGCAAATATGAGGCGCAATATTAACGAAAAGATGCCCAACTAAATCCTCTTTGGATTTTGCGTTATAAAATCTTTCAAGACCATAAACATATTCTAATTCATCGTCAATGAATTTAGAGATTTTTAAAAAAACATCATCTGCTTTTTCATCATCTGAAAACGGACAGGAAGGCAAAATTATGTCATGAGGAAATAATTCTAAAATCTGTTCATCATTTTCTAAATCATTCCCATAAAAGTCTTTTTTATAACCTAATTCCTTCAGTTTATCAATACTTGTTTCAATTTCTTTTGGCTTAAAATGAGTTATAGGCATCTCAGTCATATCATATCTTATTGTGCCGTCTTTATTAACACACAAATTATATTTTGCTCTTAACAAACCCTTTGCAAGATTCTCACAAATGTGCTCTTTATTTGATGTTCCTCTGATTCCTTTCACAAGCACAATCTCTCCATTTCTGACCCCTATTAACTTTCTTGCCATATTAAAATAATGATTTATATTAATCCTCTTTTTTACAAAATCACTAATTTTCTCTTTTTCAGAACTATTTCCAATATAATTTAAATCGCTCTCGGCGTTATAACTTACTTTCTTGCAAAAAGAGTTGCACCTCTCGCACCTAGGATAAATTGTCTCAGAGTTGCATTTCTCACAAATAAAAATTGGAAATTCTGCTTCAACATATCCTACTCCCATTGCTTCCTGAAAACTCCTTAATCGTCCTCCCTCTTTTCCAACAGGAAATAAGCTATGGGGGCTGCCGATAAGCTTTCTTAGTTTTGCTTTTTCTGGTCTGCCCATTCTTGCACCTATAAAACTGCCTGCTTTGTCTTTTATTTTAAATTTAGATATTTCATTAACTATTTCAAGAACAGGTTTTTCACTAATTTTTTCAAAAATGCTTTGTGTAACATCTTTCAACAGGCCCTCCTTGTAATCAATTCCCAAATTAGCCAAAAATGCTTTTGTTTCATTTTCTTTAATAATCACATTATCCAAAAAAACAAAATGTTCGCAACCAAGCAACTCTAATGCTCTTTTTGCTTCTTTTAACTCTTGTCTCAAAGAAAGATTAAAAGGTAGAATTAATTTCCCAGAATCTATTTTAGAAATTTTAATCCATTTAACCAACTCTCTAAATTGATTTAAGGTTATCTCAGTCCAAAAATAAATATATTTAGGATGTAAAGGAATTGCATATTTTTCACTGAGTTCTTTTGCTTCTTCAAAACTAACTTCTTTTCTATTTTTATAAGGTAATTTTGAATTCTCAATTTTCTTTTTTAATTCTAATTCCCACCACTCTTCAACATACCCTGGTTTTATTAGCTCATAATTTCGATTAGCAAGATCCCCAAAAGAAATTAAAATATCTCCCAAATAGATTATCTCCTCAACTTCCTTGTAAATCTTCTGCGCCTCTTCTAATGTCTCAACTCTCTTTACACTTCCATCCTTTAATCTAACAATTGGCCCGTCAATTTCATCACAAACACCTACTGCACACCCTTTCGTAGGTTTTTCAATCTTTAATTGAGTTCCAAAAGAAATAAAGTTGTCTGTTATTCCCATTGTAGCTGGATGAACGCACGCTGCTGAGAAACCACTTGCTCTGCTTCTCCCATATCTAAATCTAAATCCGCCGCTTCTTGAAGGATGAGAAAATACCGGCCTGCCAGCAACCAAATCCTTTATATAAGTAGGAGAGCTATCCGCAGATCCTTTCTCTCTTTTTTTATGAATTACATTTACATACTCCTCTAAAAAATCCCAACCGCTCATCTTAAATCCTTTTGCCTTTAAACCATTCCATAATCTTAGTCCTTTGGCTGCTTTTTGTGCAAGCCCTTCTGAAAAGATAAGACACATTCCGCCCCTAATAAAATTAGTTTCAACTCTCGCCAGGTCCATATAATTTGATACCTCTCTTTGTTCTGTTGGTTCTCCGCAGATTTGTATTGGCAAATTTCTTGCTAAAAAAGCAATTTCTTCCTCTGTTGGAAGATATTGAAGATTGGTTACTCTCTCATGATAATCATAATTCTCTGTAATATATCTTTTTATTTCATCTTCTGTAGGATCATATTTCGCAAAACCAAACAATTCTCTTAAATAATCTATTAACATCAAGACCATGCAAGAAGCTGTTGTGCCGGAACTTCTAATAGGCCCGGAAAAATAAGCGGCAAGATAATCCTGATTATCTCTCGTTTTCTTTATTTTTAATTCTGTAAATCCCTCTATTGGCGAACTAACCACTCCGAGAGTAATATAAGAGAACCCAACTCTTACGCCTGCCTCCATTGCTTGCAAAAAACTTTCAAATTTGCAAAACTTTTCCTTTGCAATTTCTTCGGCAATTTTAAATGCAACAGCCATATCCAACGGTCCATATTCTTTTTCCAATTCGCTTATTCTTTCAACAATTCCACAGCCCATAATCTGCGGATATAGAGTAGAAATCAAACCAACAGATTTTTCCGCGAGAGTCATCGCTATTGGTATCTCAACATCATTAACAGGATCCAAACCTTTTTCTCTGGCTTTTCTTGCAATAGAATATTCTTTCTCAACTTCTTTTTTTATTAAATGAAAGTATTCCTCTGTTTCCATAACTAAAAAAAATCATTTGTTCTTTTAAATATGATTATAAAAGAATGGTAGGATTTTAAAAAATTAAGAAGTTACATTAAAATACACGCTACATTTTGCACAACCGACATATTCTTTTCCATTAAAAGAAGTCTTAACAAGCAATTTATATTCTCCTTCCTGAAGTTGAGAAAGTGGCTGGCTAAAATTTAACTCTTCATTCGGAAAATAATAAACTTCATTTGGAGCAATATTTACACTATATCTCTTATAATCTCCAAAAATGTATTTCCAAGTTCCATTTTTATACCCCATCTTTATTTCCACCCTGCCATCTTGAACCTCTGCATCTTTGTTAATAAAATTCCCGCTTAACACAAAAAAATCTTCGGCGCTTTTGTTATAAACTTTGTAATTATCAAAGTTCAATTCATAATCATTGTCCCCTAAAGAAAGAGTTGAATTGTCAAATTCTAAATAAATATCATATTTTGTTGTTTTATTAGTAAGAGGTAAAGACAAACAAAAAAATCCATCTTTCTTTGTAGTATTTTCTGCTATGATTGTTGAATTTTTTTCGAGTTTTGCAATAACACTTACATTGTCAACAAAAGACCCGTCTGTTCGTTTAGCAAAACCACAAACAACAGGGTTTTTTGATGTACCGACAAAAGGAATATTTAATGTATATCTCTCCCCGGGATATAAGGTTAAGGAGCCGTATTTTATGAATAAAATATAAGCTGTTATAAATTGAAAATTAATAAATACGAGAAATAAAAAAGACAAGATTAAAAAAAGAAACAATTTTTTGTTTTTCACCTTAAAATTAAATATATTTGATAACATATATTTTAGAAAGATATCTTTTTAGTATATAAAATTTTTGGTAAAATTAATAATTTTATTTTAAAAAAATACCAAACAAATGTTAAAAAAAGAAAAAATTTAAATTCCCAATCTTCTAACGAATGAAATGATTGCATTGCCCATATTCGGCGCACTTCTTGAGTCTCTCGGAATTATTATTGAAAAGAAAATTTTAAAATTCAAAGGTGTTAATTACAAAAACTACACGATTTATGGATTTTTGGCGATAGTTTTATCAATGCTGCCTTTTATTTTTTTTGTATGGAGAGTTGATAAAGAGGCCCTTCTTATTAAAAATCTATTAATATTTTTCTCAGTTATTATTCTGTCTGTATTCGCTAATTTGTTGATTTTTTATGCCTTGCAAAAAGAAAAAATAACAGAATTTGAACCTGCTTGGTTAATGCAACCTCTATTCACAATTTTGCTTGCTTTTATTATTTATTCAGAAGAAAGAAACTTTCGTATTATTCTTTTAGCACTAATAGCTTCCTCCACATTAGTTATTACACATATAAAGAAAAAACACTTAAATTTTGAAAAACCTTTTCTTGCTGTTATCTTAGGTAGCTTTTTTTTTGCGTTAGAACTAGTAATCTCAAAATATATTCTGCCCTATTACTCTCCCTTTGCATTCTATTTTCTAAGATGCTTTTTTATATTTTTAATAGCGGCTCTTTTATTCAAAAACTCCCTTTCTCTAAAAGGCATAGATAAAAAAGCAGGAATTTATGCAATTATATTAGGTTTAATGTGGGCTTCTTACAGAGCAATTATTTATTATGGTTATGAGCAAGTTGGAATTGTCTTTACGACTCTTTTGTTTATTCTTTCTCCTGTTTTCTTATTTGTTTTTGCTATAGTCCTCTTTAAAGAAAGACCGACACTAAAACAGACAATTTCAATATTTATTATTCTATGTTGCGTTATTTTAGCAATTATTAAAAAAAATTAAATTCAATAAAAATAAAAATAAAGAACCCTTCATTTTAATGCCCTCATAGTTCAGCCAGGATAGAACACAAGGCTTCGGACCTTGTAACCTCGGTTCAAATCCGAGTGAGGGCATAAAAAAATAAAAAATATTTTTCCCAATATAGAATAAAGAGTTGTATTTCAAAAATATTGTAATTACATCATTCTGTAGCTCTTCTCGTATAAGTTCTCCACAACACACACTACATCAGCTCTTTCGCATATCTCTTCTAGAAAACTTCTTTTCGCTATGCTCCTCGACCCCGCCGCACTTTCGCCTTCGGCTTAGGGAAACCAACAGGCATTTAACGGAAAAATGCTCGGCTCGTGTTTTTCCTAAATTTGATTTTTCAGCTCTGTTCCGCTTCGCTTCACGAGAGAAAATCAAAATTCGTTAAATTACGATGTTATAGGCAACGTTTACTTTACAGCTCATAGAATAGTAAGCTTTAAATAAGACTCTTTTTATCTTCCCCTATGGGCAGAATAAAATCTTTATTAGTAAAGAAGACGGCAAAAAGCCTAATTGAAAAAGGAATTCCATTTACAACAGATTTTGAAACAAATAAAAAAATACTCGGAAATACAATGCCCAGCAAATCAATAAGAAACAAGATAGCAGGTTATATTACAAGACTTCAAAAACTAAAACAAAAAAACAAAAAATAAACTCCGACAAGCTTAAAAACTTCCTAATTTCTTTTCTTTTATCGGCTCTGTAACTCAGCGGTTAGAGTGCGGCTCTCATAAGGCCGAAGCCGGGAGTTCAACTCTCCCCAGAGCCATAGTAAAATATTAATATAAAAAACACCTAAAAATTAAGTGAAAGAAACAAAGAATGAACTAAAAAATTATATCGTAATAAGAAATTTAATAATGTTTTTTGATGTTTTTATAGCATTAATGATAATCTTTTTTGCAAGTCAAATAATAAAAACAGAGCTTGGAAAAGTATCTATCTTGTTTAGTCTTTCAGTAATTTTATTGACAACTGTCTTAAGAATATTAAAAAGATGGTAATTAATCAAAAGTTCTTTTATATAGCTCCTCTTTTAATATCTGCCTATTAACCTCTTCTTTTCTTAAATTAAAAAGAAAGAAATTTCTTAAAAAACTCGTTTTTTCTTCTTTCCCACATAAAATAGTTGCAAGATTTCTTATCTCTTTTGATATTTTTGAATTTCTTCTTAAAAGCGGAACAGGCATATTAAAAAATAAGGCCTTAAGGGCATTCTTATCATCTTTTATCTTGGCCACAATAGGCACATTTAAAACCTCTTCTATTTCTTCTAATGAGATTTCAAATTTCGGCGATCTTACTTTATTCAGAATTATCCCGTTAATTTTATTCCCCCTTTTCTTTGCAATGTGTATTGCTTTAATAGAACAACTAAGTGTTGGATAGTCCGGTGTTGCAATAACAAACAACAAATCAGAGGAGATTATAGAAGCAAGAGCCTCATCGTTTAAAGAAGGAGAAGAATCAAGAATTATAAAGTCATATTTATCTTTTACATGAGATAGTTTTTCTTTCAAAAGCAATGGATTGAGTTTTAGATTATAAAAATAACTTCCAGGCACCACATCAACACCAAAACGATTATGAGTAGCTTCAAAAAGACTACTCTTCCCAGCCAATACATCATGTATTGTCTTTTCTGATTCAATTACATTCATATGCAATCCTACATTAGGAGCAGAGAAATTCCCGTCTACTAAAAGAACTCTTTTATTAAACTCATTAACTAAACAGGAAGCAAGAGAACAAGAGATTGTCGTCTTTCCAACCCCTCCTTTTATAGAGATTAAACCAATAACCTTACCCATTATTTAATTAATAAATCTTTATTTAAAAGCATTTCTAAGGAATGGACTCGCCGAGAATTGAACTCGGATCTCATCCATGCCATGGATGCAGTTTGCCGTTAACCTACGAGCCCCAATTTCTTAGAATAAAATAAAATTATAAATCTATCTAAAAAAGTTTATAGAAATATTTAAAATTAAAGATAACAATAAAGAATTATGTCCTCAATAACTTCTTTAAAGGCGAGAGAGATAATAGACTCAAGAGGAAATCCCACAATCGAAGTAGAATTAAAAACCGAAAAGGATGTTTTTCTTTCCTCCGTGCCATCTGGAGCAAGCAAAGGTATCTATGAAGCTACAGAATTAAGAGATAACGATAAAAAAAGATTTAATGGAAAAGGAGTATTGAAAGCCGTAGAAAATGTCAATAAGATAATTTCAAAGAATCTTTTAGGAAAGAATCCTGAAAATCAAAAAGAAATAGATGAATTATTGATTAAGCTTGACGGAACAAAAAATAAAAGCAATCTTGGAGCAAATGCAATACTTGGTACATCAATGTGCGTTTGTCGTGCAGGTGCAAAATCTAAGAATTTGCAGTTGTATGAGTATATAGCCGAGTTGGTTGGTTCAAAAAAATTTGTTTTACCAATACCAAGTTTTAATATTATAAACGGCGGAAAACACGCAGGCAACAGATTATCTATTCAAGAATTCATGATATTCCCGTTGGGAGCAGAGAATTTTAAGGAAGCCGTAAGAATTGGTTGCGAAATATTTTATAGTTTAAAAGAGATAATAAAAAAAGAATACGGATTAAGTGCGGTAAATGTTGGAGACGAGGGAGGTTTTGCCCCAGATTTAGAAAAAACAGAAGAAGCACTCGATTTAATAAAAAAAGCAATTGAAAAAACAGATCACAAAAATAAAGTAAAAATTGCGATTGATTCTGCAGCATCAGAGTTTTTTATAAATAGAAAATATTCTCTTAATTTCAAAAATGAGAAAAAGAAAAAAGATGAAAAAACAGGCGAAGAAATGATTTCTTTTTACAAAGAAATAATCAAAAATTATGACATAATCTCTATTGAAGATCCATTTGAGCAGAATGACTGGGAGAGTTATATGAAGTTTACAAAAGAAGAGGGAGAAAATATTCAGATAGTTGGAGATGATTTGTTGGTCACTAACCCTGACAGAATAAAAGAAGCAATTGAAAAAAAAGCATGCAATGCGCTATTGTTAAAGTTAAATCAAATAGGAACAATAACAGAAGCAATAGAATCTGCAAAACTCGCGATGGCTGTAAATTGGGAAATAATGGTATCTCACAGAAGCGGCGAAACCGAAGACACCTTTATATCAGATTTTGCAGTCGGATTAAACGCAAAACAGATAAAAGCAGGGTCTTTGTGTCGTTCGGAGCGAACAGCAAAATACAATCGTTTAATGCGAATAGAAGAAGAGCTTGGAAACAAAGGAATTTACGCTGGAAAAATTTTTTAAATGTCATTAATGAGAATAAATAATGAGAAAAATATTGAGCGAAAGAGAAATAGAAGAAAAAAAGAAGAAAAGAGCAAGATTATTTGCAATTTTCATGGCCGTCATATTAATAGCAAGCACGATAGGTTATTCTTTTATCTCTTCTGAAAAGAAAAACAATCAAAACATAGAGAAAAGTAAAATAAAAGAAATAGGAGGTCAATGGGTATATGAAGAAAATGGTGAAATGTTTGTATTTTCAAATTCGATTGAAAGTGTGAAAAATATATCAGTTGAAACAACATTAAAGAAGAAAGATTTTCTCGGAAAAAAAATTTATATTGATTCAGCTAACAAAGCAGTAACTTACGAATTATTTATTAATCTAAGAAACCTTGCAGAAAGAATACAAGAGGCATGCTATGGGCCATGTGAAAAAGACTTGCCTGAAAAAGATTGTTCTTCTGATACTCTAATTATATGGAAAGATTCTTTAAGCAATAAAGTTTATCAGAATAATACGTGCATTTTCATAGAAGGAGACATAAAAACAGTAGATGCCTTTTTATACTCAATATTGGACATAAAAGATGAATAAAAAAACAAAAAAAGAAGAGCAAGAAACAATTAAAGAAGAGAAAACAACTAAAAAAGAAAAGAGCCAAACAAAATGGTTCTTATTAACGCTTTTAGGAATCTTTATTTCTTTTTTAATATTCTATTATCTTCTCACGCCCTCTTCAAATTTTAAATATGGGGGCCTATCCTTCAATACAGAAAAATACGGGAATATTTTATTATATCACTATTCTTATATAATTGAAAATCCTGCAACAAAAAAAGAATATTTATATAATCTTTATTTAAGAAAAGACCCAAGAAAAAATAAAATTCCTATTTATGGCGAAATTAAATTTTTTAGAGACAAAAAAATTTACATATCCATAGACGAGACATGGGCGTCTAAGTGCGAAGATAGCGTTCTTGCTGCGGCCCTAATCTCTCAATTTTTTTCAGGCAATTTCTTTGAAGTAAAAGGCGCCGTCCTAAATAAAGAATTCGCTGAAAAACAGAATTTTACTTTTGCAAACTGTGAGGAGCCCCCTAATGAACAAAAAATAATTATCCTTGAAGGAAATGAAAGCAAAATAGAAAAAAAAGAAGATTGTTATACCATCTCTGTAGCTAATTGCGAAATTCTCTCTGCTGTTGAAAAATTTGTTGTTCAAACAATAATAGATGCAAGAAACAGAAAGAAAGAATTATCTCCTTAGTTTTATATCTTTCTTTATTTCCTTAAAATCAGAATAAACAGGTATTTCTTTTATTTTAAATATCCTAACTCCTGCAAACCATAAAACTAAAAGAAGAAGAGTGCTTCCAAAATGCCATATTAACCAGTGAGCAAGATCAAAATAATGAAAATTTTTCTCAAGCAAAATAGAAAAGACAAAAATTCTTACAACATTTAAAACAAAGAAAGATAGAATTGTAAAAGCGAATAAGAAAATTCTCTTCTTTATTTTCATTGGAGTAGTTAGATTTAAAATAATTAAAAAATAATAAGCGGCAACAGCAATACATGCTTCAACTAATTCTATTTTTAAATCAGCAAAAAAAAACGTTCTTGGAGGAATAAAATGAATCTCGGAATAAACCAAGTTCAAAGAAAAATAAGATGCATAAATAGTTAAAGGAGTTACAATAAAGCTTATAATATAAAAATTGTTAAGAGCAAGTATAATTAAAGAAAAATATCTTAAAAGAAGATAAAATGCTTTTTTCTCTTTCATTTTATAAATTCTCTTCTTAATTATGAGATAAGAAAGCGGGCTTTTTTAAACTTTTGTATTCGATTGTTTTTAAAAAAAGAAGATATATTTTAATACTACAAAAACCACCTTAAAAATATGATACTAAAAAAGAGGAAGAAAGCTATCTTAAAATACTTTATTTATTATATTATATTTTTTTTAGCTACTGCAATAAGCTTAGCAAAACCAACTTTCTTAGAATATGGTTATGAAAATATGAGAAATTTTCAAGAAGATTCGCTTTACGTTTATACTTTAAACGTTAGTAATCCAGAACCAACTATGACCTTTGGAATCATGAATATAAGTTCATCTATTTATGGAATCAAAGACGCTTCTTTTTTTTATTGGGTTTCTTTGAATACGACAAATGGGACTCTCATAATTAATGCAACGGAAAACAATAAATGCGGTCTTTTTAACATAACTTTTTTTGTAATGAATGAACAAAATGAAGGAGACATAAGCACTTATTATTTTAATGGAACTCCCGTAAATGATGCACCTTATTTTGTTAATTTAACAAACATAACAACAAATGCAACTTTTTTTCAAAAAATACTTTTAGCAAATGATGAAGAAGGAGGAGAACTGAATTTTTCAGTAAATTTTACAGATTGCGATCTTTTCTCGCCTAATGCACCTGAAGGAGAAGACAGATGCAATTTATTTGAATTGATAGAATACAACGAAACAGCCGCGAATATTAGCTTTAATATGGAAAGTAGAAGAAAAGGAAGTTATATAATTAATTTTTCTGTAAAAGACGTAGAAGGAGCCATAAGCAGTCAAATTGTAAATTGGACTTTTAATTGGTTAGAAGAACCATATTTCACCTATTTATGTGACGATGAAAGAACCGCCTTAGAAAAAAGCACTTTTTCTTGTAGAATAAATTTCAGCGATGACGATGAAAAAAATAATCTAACAATAAGAGCCAATTACTCCTGGTTTCTTTTTAATGCAACAGTTAAATCTAATATTTTAAATGTTTCAAGAATTAACGGAAATTATTCGGCGCTTGTAGAATTTAACATAACGAACGAGATTGTGGGAACCTGGTTCATAAATCTTACTTTAACTGATTCTCAAAACAATAAAAATTCAACAATAATTAATTTTAGTTTTTTAAATGTGAATGATGAAGTTTCATTGGATCCAATTAGTTTTAATCAGATTGCTTATAATACTACAATTTATGAGATATATGTAAATGCGACAGATGACGATTTAAAAATACAGCAAAAAAACATCTATAATGAAGTTCTTTCCTTTGCTTCTAATTTAAGTTGGGTTCAGATAACTCCTTTTAGAATCACAGGCAACATAACGACCGCAAAAATAACAATTGATGCAACGCAAGGAACTCCCGGCATTAATTACAGCGTAAGAATAAATGTAACCGATAAAAGTGGCTCTTATTCATATAGAGATTTTCTTATTAATGTTTCATCAAATACTAAACCCTCTTGGTCTCTAAGCACTCCAAGAAACTTCACAATAAACGAAAACGCTTCCTTTTACCTAAATTTAACAGAGTATGTTTCCGATTTAGATAAAGACCCTCTAATTTTTGAGTATGACTCTGCTGCGGCTTTTAAGAACTTTTCTCTAAATAGAACAACTGGAATAATAAATTTTACAGCAGATGATGAAGACATAGGATTTTACTCATTTAATATAAGCGTTAGCGATAGTAAAAGTGAAATGGTTAATTTATCTTTTAATTTTACTATTAACAACATAAATGACTTGCCTTTTTTTGAAGAGACTCTTACTACAAAAGAAACAGAAGAAGATATGCCGACTCTAATTTATTTCTTTGTTATCGATAATGATTATAAGATTCCTCAAAAAGACTTTTATGAGGAAAATTTAACAATAAATTGGAGCATAGAAGGAAGAAACAAAAATCTTTTATCTTTTCAAAAAAACCCCTCTTTTCCAACAGAATTATTTCCTAACAAAGTTCAATTTGAAGCATATTTTACTCCAAATAAAACAGATGTCGGCAGTTATAATATTACGGTAAATATAACCGATAAAAGCGGAGGAAATATCTCCATGACATTTAGGTTAGATATTTTTGAAGTTCAGCATCCGCCGAGATTAGAAGGCGTTACAAATATAACTTCTGCGATTAATGAAACTTTATTCATTGATTTAAATGCCACGGATATTGAAGATGGTGAAGAGTCTGATAAAAAAATGTCTTTTTTTATTGAAGAACTTACAGAAAATGGCAATTTTTTAACCATAAACGAGACAACAGGAAAAATCAATATAACCCTCAAGGAAGAACATGCAGGCTTTTGGCTTTTCAATGTTTCTGTAAAAGACAGCTCTGATTTAACTACATCAAAAATCTTTTGGTTAAAAGTTTATAATTATCCAAAAAGATTATTTCCAACAGAAGATTTTAATTTTGAAATGAAAGAAAACGAAACATATCTTCTTAACTTTAGCATAAATGAAAGCGTGGGTTTTATTCTAAATGAAACTGCAAACTATACTCTTTATATAAATGATGTTTTTAGAAACTCAACAACGGGCTTTGTAAATGGAACAAATTTTTATTGGAATTTCACACCATACTTTAATGATAGAACAGAAATAGGAAATCTCACTCTTATAGTTTCAAATATTAAATTAAATTCAAGTTTTACATGGAATCTAACAATAAACAACACAGAGTATCCATTAACTCAAATTAAAGAAATAGAGAATAAAAGTGGGATAAATGCCGTGTCTTTAACTCTCTCTGATTATTTTCTTGATTATGACGCAATAGATCCTCTTTATAATCAAACAATCGAGTTCACATGTACTTTAATTAATTCAAGTGGCGGACAGCAGGAAGTTTCCATAACAAACTGGACGAACGGAAATGTCACAGAAGCCAAAATAATATTTAGAGCAAGCTCTTATGGTATCTCAGAATACTTCATAACTGCTTTTGAAATAAATTCATCCAACGGAAATAAAATAAGGAACATAACAACGAAAAACTTTACTATAGAGATAACTACAGAACAAAAAAACCCTGCGCCAAGCACGGGCGGAGGCGGCGGCTCAGTTCAAAAGAAGAAAGCATCTATAAAGTTAATACTTCCTTCTCCGCTTAATTCAAAAATGAAAGACTCATTATTTACCACAATAGGGGTCATGAACAACGGCGAAACAAAATTGGAAAAAACAGAGATTTATTATTTGCTTCAAGAAGAACTAAAAAGAAATAACTGGCTTGAAATAATATTGGAAAAAACAGAGATAGATGTTCTATTAGTTAATCAAACAATAAATATAAGTGCAAGAATAATCGTAAATTCAACAGAAAAAGGAACCTACTGGATAGAGATAAATGCAACATCTAAAGAGCCTTTTGCTTACGATGAGGGAAAAATATACATAAATATAAATGAAGAAGAAGATTTGGAAAAAAAGATTCTATTTATAGAAGAGTTCATTGTGCAAAATCCAGAATGCTTGGAGATAAAGGAAATTATAGATAAGGCTAAAGAAAAGTTTAAAGAAAATGATTTAAAAGAAGCGAAGCGTTTAACCGAAGAAGCTCTTCAATCCTGTAAGAATTCAATATCTCAAAAAAGAACAAGAAACTCTTCAAGAATTCCAAGTCCATATTCAAAGTATTTAAATTATTTAGCTATCTCAATATTAATCTCTTTTATTCTTGGTGTTCTCATTTATTATTTTATGAAGTTAAGATTGAGAAAAAAATATGGTTGGTAAAGTTTAATAAACCCCATAACTATTAATAAATAAAATGGAAAAAAAAGAAATAAAAGAGGTTGTTGAAAAAGTAAAAGAAATAAAAAAAGAAATAAGAAAGATATTTCTCGGACACGAGAAAGTCGTAAATTCCCTAATAAGAGCAATACTTTGTGATGGGCACGTTTTAATTGAAGGAATCCCTGGCATAGCAAAAACCCTTTTGATAAAATCTCTCGCGCGAACAAGCGGATGTAGCGTAAATAGAATACAATTTACAGTTGATTTACTGCCAAGCGATATAATCGGCTTAACAACATATGACACACACAAAGGTTTTGAAATATTGAAAGGACCAATTTTTGCGAATTTCGTAATTGCAGACGAAATAAATAGAAGTCCTCCAAAAACACAATCAGCATTAATAGAAGCCATGCAAGAAAAACAAGTAACCATAGGAAAAGAAACATTTCACTTACCTTCTCCATTTTTTGTAATGGCGAGCCAAAACCCTATAGAAAACGAAGGAGTCTATCCATTGCCAGAAGCACAGATAGACAGATTCCTATTCAAGGTTGTTTTTAGTTATCCAGAAGAAGATGAAGAAGAAATAATAATGGAGAGGAATATCAATTTTATTAAGTTTGAAGACTTAGATTTAAAAAAAGTAATTTCTCCAAAAAAGATAATAGAAATGCAGGAACTAGTGCATAAAATATACATTGATAAAAAATTAAAAAAATACATTTTGCAAATAGTTAAAAAAACACGAGAAAAAACGAAGTACGGAAAATACATAGAACTTGGTGCTTCTCCAAGAGCAACTATCGCTTTATTTATATCATCTAAAGCAGAAGCATTAATGAACGGTCGAAGCTATGTTATCCCTTCCGATGTAAAAAATGTAGCCCCCGACATTCTAAGACACAGACTAATTCTATCTTACAATGCAAGAGCAGAAGGAATGACAGCAGAAAGAATAATAGAAAAGATTATTAATGAAACCGAAGTAGTTTAAAATGACAAAACTGAATTTGGAAATAAATAAAAGAATATCCGAATTACAACATTTACTAAAGCAATTTGAGCTTAAGAAAAAAGTATATAAAATAATAATAAAAGGAAAAGGCCTTGACTTCGACGGATTTAGGGCATATACTCCTTCAGATGATGCAAGCCTAATTGACTGGAAAGCAACAAAAAGAGCAAACAAAGTTTTAATAAAACAATACAAAGAAGAAGATGATCTTTCTGCAATCTTTGCAGTTGATTGCGGAAAAAGAATGCTAACAGGCTCAAGCCAAAAATTAAAATGTGAATATGCGGCAGAAGTTGCGGCTTCTTTAGCTTATTTAACACTAAACTCGAACAATAAAGCAGGATTTATCTTTTTTAATAAAAAAAATTATTACATTGCGCCAACAAAAGGAAAAAATTCTTTTTATATGGCAATTGACGAATTATCAAAAGCAGAGCGATATGACGAAAAAACAGATTTTCTTTCTTTCTCTAATTTTTTATTAAATGTAATTAACAAAAAAATTGATTCTGTAATAATCATATCTGATTTTTTATTTGACTTAAAAAAAGTAGAAAAAGAATTCAAGTTAATAGGCAGGAAATTTGAGACAATGGCGATAGTAATAAGAGATCCAATTGATAAAAAGCTACCAAAAGAAAAGGGCGAAGTCTTTCTTGAAGACCCTGAAACAGGAGAACAAATAATAACAAACACTAAATTAATAGAAAATATTTATGAAAAAATAATGAAAGAGCACGATGACGAGATGAAAAAAATCTTTTTGGAAAACGGAATTGATTTTATCGAATTGCAAACAAATTCTAACTTTTCTCTGAGTTTAACAGAATTTATTAAAAGAAGAATTAGGGAGGAGACTAAATATGGAAATATACTTTGAAAGGCCTGTTTACTTGCTTATTTTATTTATAATCCCTTTTTTAATTTTAATCCATTTTATTACACTAAAAACAAGAAAAAAATATGCATTGCTGTTTTCAAACTTTGAGGCAATAAAAAAAATAAGAGGAACAGAAATTTATTCAAAAAATATTACTCTTCTTCTTTTATACATTTTAGTTATATCCCTTATTAGTTTTTCATTGGCAAAAACAACAGTAGAAGTAAATACTTACACAGACATTTCATCCTACGTTATTGCAATAGATTCTTCAAAAAGCATGGAAGCAACAGATTTTTCTCCAAACAGGTTTGTTGCTGCTAAAAATGCAGCTAAAGAATTCATAGAATTCCTCCCACGCGAAACAAAAGTCGGAATCGTTTCTTTTTCAGGCGTAAGCCTCATAGAAAAAATGCCTACAACCGACAAAACCGCATTAAAAACAGCCATAGAGAATATAGAATTAAGTCAAATTGGCGGAACAGATTTAATCGAAGCAGTCATAACTTCATCAAATTTGTTAAAAGATGAAAAAGTTAAAACACTTATTATTTTAAGTGATGGTCAGTTTAATGTAGGAAACATTGATGAAGCAATAGAATATGCAAACAAGAATAAAATAAAAATTCACACAATTGCTATTGGAACAGAACAGGGCGGGGAAACAAGTTACGGAATTTCAACATTAGAAAAAAAAGCCCTGCAAGCGCTGTCATATGAAACAAACGGAAAATTTTTTTTTAGCGAAGATAATTTAAAGCTATCAAGAATTTTCTCTGAAATAAAACAAACAAAAGAAACAAAAGTTCAAAAAAATATAAGCGATGAACTCTTGCTTGTTTCAATCTTTTTAATACTTCTATCTTTTATTTTATTAAATACTCGATACAGAGGAATTCCTTAAAAGATTTATAATTAATGTAATATTTTATTTTTTATTTTAATTCTGTTTTTTATGTGTTCTAAATCATCAAAACCTCTTATTTTGTTCTCTACTTCTTCTTTATTTTTTCTTTTTAAATACAAAACAGGAATTTCAGAAGAAGAATTTGTTTGAGAAAGAGATTTATTTTCTTCGATTAAGTTTCTCTCTTCTTTATTTTTATTTCTTTTAAATAATTTGAAAAAAAGAGAAATAAAAGAATAAAATACATTGAACGAAACCTCTGAGATAAAATCAACTAATTTTTTAAAGGAAAGATTTTTCCTTTTCATAATATGATTTTTTGAGTTAAACAAATAATCGTTTTCTATAATCTCCTCTAATTGATTTAAAGTATCATCCAATTCTTTCTTATCTACTTTTCTCCCAGAGTAATTTAGATCTAATAAAAATAGACAAATTTTCTCTAATTTTGCGTCGTTTCTTTTTCTAAAAAAAGAAGCAAGCTCCTCATAGTCCATATTCTTTGATAAATTAAATCTTTCTTTAAAAAAATCTTTAACAAAAGAGTCTATTTTCTCTATTTGATTTTGATTTCTTAATTTCTTTAATTTTTCTAATTCAACAAGAGGAGTTTTTTTTGAATTCTGATTAAGAGTAGCCTTTTTTTTTCTTAGTCTTAATATCAAAAATGATATTGAAAGAAAAAGAACAATAAAAGATACAATTCCAAAAATCGTCATAGGTTCTAAAGAGAATAATTCTAGCAGATTCATATTAAAAAGAAAAAAAGCAACTATAAAAATCTTTTTTATATATTAAAAATTAAATACTCTCCTTTATTTATTCGTTTATGATAGTTTATTACAAGAATAAAAAATTAAAATTAAAATTAAAAAAACTCTCTCCTATTGGAATGTTCAGAGGGCTAATGTTTAAAAAATACGAGAAAAATATCCTATTATTTGAGTTTAAGAAAGAATGTCGCGGCGCAATCCATTCTTTATTCGTATTTTTCCCATTTTTGGCGGTTTGGCTTGATGAAAAAAACAAAGTTGTAGATTTGAAACTGATTAAACCTTTTGCCTTATTGCAATATTCAAAAAAATTCTGTAAGAAACTCATTGAGATTCCAATCAACGATAAAAATAAAAAAATAATAATGTTTTTCGTCGGAAGCAAACATTTAAATATATAACTTTTTTATTTATTATATAAAATAAAAGGAGGTAAAAATGGGGACGGTTATAATAAAAAACGCTGTTAAAAGAAAGCCAGGCTATCTCTATTACGTAGATGGAAAAGGAAATGTGTGTGAAGCAAAGATGGCCCGAGGCGGAAAAAAGAAAAAAAGATAAAATTGTAAACTTTTTATTTTTTTATTTTTTCAAATAATTTTATAAATAATTTTTTAGACAAATTTGTTTTAAAGAATTAAAAATCGTCTTCTTCAAAATCTTCATCTTCTTCGTCGAGAAGAATTGATATAAGCTCGTCTATTTTTTCTTCTATTCTTTCTAAGCGATCTAAAATTTCTTTTTCCATTCTTTCTTTTAGATTAATGCATTTTTAATTATTTGCATTTTTGAATATTTAAAAATGAAAACAATTAAATATATTTTTTTCCTGAAAAAATTATGAAGCTTGCAGTAATAAGTCTTGGCGGTTCTGTAATGATACCTGAACAGATAAATTATAATTTTTTAAAAAAATTTAAAAAAGAATTAAGAAAAAATTACAAAACACATAAATTCATTATTGTTTGTGGCGGAGGTAGCATAGCAAGAAAATATATTCTTGCACTAGAAAAAGAAGGTAAAAGCGAGTATGAGTTAGCGCAGGCAGGAATAAGAGTAACAAGACTAAATGCATTATTCCTAATGAAATTTTTTGGTAAAAAAGAAGCAAACGATTCTATTCCGCTAAATATGAAAGAAGTAAAAAATGCTCTGAAGAAAAATAATGTTGTAATCTGTGGGGCATTGCGTTTTGAACCGAATTCTACATCTGATTCAACAGCCGCAAAATTGGCTGCAAAATTAAAGTGCATTTTCATAAATATAACTGATGTTGATGGTTTATTTACAGAGGATCCGAAAAAAAATCCAAAAGCCTCATTAATTAAATCTATAAGCTGGGAAAAATTTGAAAAAATCGCCTTGCACATAAAATTCAAAGCAGGACAGCACTTCGTCTTAGATCAAAAAGCATCAAAAATAATAAGAAAATATAAAATAAATACTTATATAATTGGAAAAGAAACAAAGAACATAACAAAAATACTAAAAGGAAATAAATTTAAAGGAACCCTAATCTCAGATAAAGAAATCTAAGTTTTTATTATCGTTTATCATTTTTAACTATGTTAATATTTATTTCTTGAAAAAAAGATTTTTCAATTTTTACTTAAATAAAAAAATCCTCTTATTAATTTCAAAATTAATATAAAACTCGTTCTTCTCCAAATTTCATTAAAATTATTTAAAAAATAGAAAAAAAGAAAAAAAGAAAAAAATGTCTGTTTCTCTCGCTTTTAGGCTGTTGAAACTAAAGGAACAGCTGTTGTTTGGGAAGTTACTCTGTAGCCATTACCAGCAGTTGTATCAACTGTCTGAGTCGTGAGATATTTAGCAGCCATTAATGTGTCTTGTGCATTATATCCAGCAACAAGAGTTGCAATCTTACTGCTATTACTTCTGCTAAGTGTCTTTATAATAGCCTCCCCGCTTGCAATTCCTGTTTTCGCAGTGAAACCAGAACCGCAAGTCTTATATTGTGCTTCAATAAGCGATGCTGCAACAGAGTTAACACAGCTACCTCCAACAACAATCCAGTTCTTATCACTAACTGAACTAACCTCGGTATCCTTGAATATAGGATTACCAATACTAGTTGAACCTCCTGTTGTTCCACTGCTGCCAGTTGTTCCAGAAGTTATTGTGGCCTCAGTTGAAGCAATAAATACATTGCCTCTTGTTTCATCACCGCCATAATACTCTAATTGAAGAGTATTTTGGTTACCAGATTCATCATAGAAAATCTTAGTTCCAAGATCCCCTTTCATATACCCGACGTGCTTATCGGAATCTGAAGGTAAGTCGAACAAAGAACCTCCAGAGTAATCGTTGTATTCACTAAGAGATGAAACTTCTATTTTATTCGAACTGACACCAATGGTTGCATTTATCTGCTTTCCGCCAGCAATATTGTTGTTCTTATCTGCCTCTTGCATCACAAGCAAGAAACTATCGTCGTTTGTTGCATTTACGCCGTTGTCACCTGTAGATACAGGCAAATTAATCTTAAATCCTTTGGCAGTGTAAAGAACATTGAATACTGTTCCACTCGAACCTGTAATATTAACAGTTTCGCTATCAACTTTTGTAAAAGTCAACTGCACATTGCCTATATCGCAAACATCTCCTGTCTTCTTACTTGAGCAAACCTCTTGTCCAGAAACAACATCTTTAACTGTCGTTCTATTAATTCCTGTATCACTATCTACTTCGATAGAAGAAGGGATAGTCAAGACATAAGATTCTGCCGCAGTTGAAAGAGACTTGCTTGCAACAAAATACTGATCAGTGCTTAGGTTAAACAAGATATTATTGCTTCCTGTTACAAGATAGGAACCAGAAGAGTCCCCTCCTATCTTAGTAATATTTGTCTTTGTACTATCTAAAGAAACAAGAGGGATTGTTACTTCGCCTGATTTAACAGGCAAGGTAATTTGCATTGTCTTATCTCCTGAATTCCTTAGAGAGATAATCTCTGGCGTTGCAGTAGTTAAATTAGCCATTGCTATCTTAAATGAACCAAGACCTGGAAAAGTAACTTCTTTCGTTGGTGTAATAAACAACTTATCGTTCGTTACCCAAGAAAAAGTGATTTTTTCAATGGTTCTCTTAGTTCCAGAATTTCCAGCAGTAACATAGCAATATACATCATATATAGTGTCATCTCCGACTTTTAACTTTTTTCCATTCTCAATAGTCATAGAATCTAAGCCAAGCGAGAATTCTACAAGCTGATCTTCCGGATTATCTGCATAGAAAGCAGATTTTATTGATACCTGAATTTCGCTTCCGTCACTGAAATAAAAGGTCTTAGGTGTTCCTGAAGTGGAAACTGAATTTCCAACACCGTTAATAGTTAGATAAACACTATTAGAAGAAACAGCGTTCACAGTAACCTCATATGTTTTACCGCCAAAAGTAAAAGTTTTAGTTTCTTTTCCTCTCATACTTGCGCTCAAGGATCCCGGAGTTAATTCTAATTTGATATCTGTTCCGTTTGTTGCTTGGAAAATTCTATAAGTTTTTCCAAGGATAACAATATCCGAATCCTTTATATCTTCAAGGTATCCATTTGAATCAACATCGCTTTCTAAACTTTTTACAAAATTAATTGAGTAGTTTAGAATTAGTGTATTTCTTGCCTCAAAGATACCTAAAGTAGGTTCTCCATTATTGTATGCATTATCTTTAAACATATCATAGTTTAACCCGCTAGCAAGAGTTATTTCCTGTTCATAGTCATAACTCTTCCCATCGGCGCTTCTAAATGTTTGTTTCTTCAAAAGATTTGGTAAATCATCTTTTGTTATTGCTGTGTTTTTAACATCTGTTAAACTCTCTCCTATATTGAGTTTTTCAGTGCTTCTCTCAATTTTATAAGATTCTCCTCCGGTTGTAGTTGGTCCAGTAGAGCTTGTTCCTACGTGCTGTGTTATCAAAGCAGAATTTAAACTGGATGTGATATCCATTATGGCAACCAAATCGCTTTGAGCTGAATCAGCACCATAAATTAAAGCAACATCTGCATTCCCATTTTGAACAAAAGGTGCTGGAAAATTCGCAGCTGCTGCAAAGCCCAAAGTAGAGCCAACCATTGCAACGCTGGCAATTACAGACACAATTTTCTTAAAATTAAATACCATTTACATAGACCTCCTTTCATTTATGTAGTATTGACAATCCCGCAGGATCCCTCATAGAGGAGGCTTTTTATAATAAGCCCGTCATACTCTAAATGATTAGAGTAAAATAAGTAAATTTTTTTGATTTAAAAAGATTTCTATTTTAAATTAAATAATTTGGTATTTTTAAAAAAATTTGGAAGGTTTTTTTATAAACCTTTTGTTACTACTATCTAAAAAAAGAAATATTTTTAAATATATATGTAATAGAAAGATATATATTAATAAAAAAATATATAAATAAAAAATATATAATCTAAATATATAAATAAAAAAAACATATAAATGGCATACGGGAATAAAACAATAGAAATAACAATAACAAACGATAACGGAATATTTAATTCTCTCTTTAAAAAAATAGTTAAAGGAACAGAAGAAGAATATGATTTCACCGGAATTAAACTATTAAGAAAGCTTTTAACAAATAAAAAAGCAAAAATTCTTTATCTGTTAAAAACAAAAAAACCAAAATCAATATATTTATTGGCGAAGATGGCTGAAAGAGGATTTAAATCAGTAAGTGAAGATATAAAATTTCTTGAAAAAATAGGCTTAATTGATATAATCGCTGAAAAAACAGGAAAAAGAACACGACTGCGACCAATTCTTACAACAGAGAATCTTATCTTTAAATTAAAAATATAAAACCTATTTCATTATCTGGGTCTTTTTATTCAGTGAAAAAACTATAGAAGAACCATATTGAATAAAAAAGTTTCTAAATCGTGCCCTAACCTATAACATCGTTGCCAATCTTTAAACCGAACTTTTTTAATTTTCTTTTAATAACTGATAATAAGAACTATAATATTTAAAAAAATCTTTTTCTTTTCCTTATTGGTTAAACTCATAGTTTTCAGGTAAGGAATTTTTATTTTAAATAACCTCCTTTCAATTATTTTAGCGTATTAATCTTTTTTGTTTATCTTTAACTTAAAAATTTTTTGCCTCATTTTTTTGTTCAAAAATTTCTAAAAAATAGCGTTTTTTTTATTTTTTTATCCGTCTCTTTAAATCTTATCAGCACGAAATGAATCAAGCAAAAAACTAAATAATATCTAAGAAAATCATACAAATCCATCCTCCCAAGTCCGTGATTTAATTCTTATCAGCTTTAAACTCTGAACTTCTATCATCTTTATCTTCTTTAGTCTCCTTTTCATCTTTCTCCTTCTCATACTCTTTTGAAGCATTTTCATAAATTGTTTTTGTTATCTCCTGAATTTCTTTTTTTAATGATTCTATTTCCCTTTTTATATCTTCAGCGCCTCCTTTTTCAAGAGTCTCTTTAGCTTTTTTTATAGAGCTCTCTATCTTTTCTTTTTGTTCTTTGGTTATTTTATCAGAAAGTTCTGAAACACTCTTTTCACAAGTATAAATTAAAGAATCTAATTCATTCTTTATTTTTATTTCCTCCATTTTTTTCTTGTCTTCTTCTTCATGTTCTTTCGCCTCTTGCATCATTTTCTTTATTTCTTGCTCAGAAAGTTTTGTAGAAGCCGTAATAGTCATCTTTTGTTCTTTTCCGGTTCCCAAATCCCTTGCACTTACATTTAATATACCGTTTGCATCAATATCAAAAGAGACTTCTATTTGAGGAACTCCTCTTGGAGCAGGCAAGATTCCAACCAAATTAAAGTTTCCTAAACTTATATTGTCTTTGGCAAGAGGTCTTTCGCCTTGTAAAACATGTATTGTTACTGCTGTTTGAAAATCAGAAGCCGTAGAAAAAATTTGGCTTTTTTTCGTTGGAATAGTGGTGTTTCTCTCTATCAAAGGAGTCATAACACCTCCTAAAGTTTCAATCCCAAGAGTTAAGGGGGTAACATCTAACAAAACAATATCTTTAATATCTCCCGCTAAGATAGCCCCTTGTATTGCTGCTCCGAATGCAACACACTCCATAGGATCAACTCCTCTTTCTATTTTCTTACCTATCTTATCTTCCAATAACTTCTGTATTATTGGCATCCTAGTAGGCCCCCCAACAAGAATTATTTTATCAATATCTTCTTTTTTCATCCCTGCATCTTTTAGCGCTTGCTCAACAGGATGTATACATCTTTTGATAAGAGGTTCAATTAATTGTTCTAATTTTGCTCTTGTTAATTTCATAACAAGATGTTTCGGCCCATTATTTGTTGCAGTGATATAAGGGAGATTTATTTCTGTTTCCAAAACAGTTGATAATTCTATCTTGGCCTTTTCACTTGCCTCTCTTATTCTTTGCATTGCAGTAGAATCCTCATCTAAACTAATATTCTCTTTTTTCTTGAACTCTTCAACAACCCATCTTATAATTGCCTCATCCATATCTGTTCCACCGAGTTGAGTATCTCCAGAAGTAGATAAAACCGTAAAAGTGCCTTCGCCAAATTCCATTATCGTAACATCTAAGGTGCCTCCTCCTAAATCGAACACGAGAATTTTATGCTCTCCTTCTTTATCAATACCATACGCCATGGATGCAGCAGTCGGTTCATTTACTAATCTAACTACTTCTAGACCAGCAATTTTTCCAGCGTCTTTTGTGGCAGTTCTCTGATTATCATTGAAATAAGCGGGAACAGTAATAACCGCCTTATTAATTGACTCTCCTAAAAACGCTTCGGCATCTTTCTTTATCTTCTGTAATATAAAAGCAGAAATTTGCTGAGGAGTGTATTCCTTTCCATAAATATTATATTTAAAATCAATCCCCATTTTTCTCTTTACTTTCATAATAGTTCCTTCCGGATTGGAAACGGCCTGTCTTCTTGCTGGTTCTCCAACTAATAACTGACCATCTCTTGTAAAAGCAACAACGGAAGGGAACATCTTTCCCGCAATTGTAGCTCCTTCAGCTGAAGGAATCAACACGGGCTTTCCGCCAATAACAACAGCGGCCTGACTGTTGCTTGTTCCTAAATCAATCCCAATTATTTTTTCTTTTGCCATTATTAGTTAACCTCCTTGTTTTCTTTTATTTTTTCTTTGTTTCTAGCTATTTTAACTTTGCTAGCCCTTATTAATTTGGATTTCAAAAGATAACCTTTCTGTATTTCTTCAATTACCTCTTCCTCATTATGTTTGCTTAACTCCTCGCATAAAACTTCGTGAAATTCGGGATTAAATTTTTTTCCCAATGCCTCAATCTCTTTTAATCCGTGTTTAGCCAGTATATCAAAAAACTTCTTCTTTAATCTCACTAATCCTTCTCTGAACTCTTCTTTATCCGAAAGTCTTATTGCGGCATCAAAATCATCAAGGACAATAATTAATTCTCTAATTAAATTCTCATTTGCTAATTCAATTATCTTTTCTTTTTCTTTTTCAAAATTCTTTCTATAATTATCAAAATCAGCTTGTAAATATTTTATGCTATTTAGTCTTTCTTCAGCCAGAATTTTCATTTCTTCAAAACGTTTTTTTAGATCAGTTATCTCCTCTTTTATTTTTTCTTCTTCTTTCTTTAGCTTTTTATCAATATTCTTCTCTATTTTTACTTCATAAAAGTTTTTTTGTTCAGTCATCATAATAAAAAAATAAAAACAAAATTAGTTAATCTCAATCTTTTTCTGCTTCTTCTTCTCAATTTTTGGAACAATTACTTCCAGGATGCCATCTTCATATTTTGCAACAGCCTTATCCGGGATGACTTTTGAAGGTAAGGGGACCGATCTATAAAAACCACTGAAGCTTCTTTCTTCTTTATAAAATCCTTTTTTTTCGATCTTTACTTCTTGTTTTTTCTCGGCTTTTACTTCAATTCTATCCTCACTTACATTTAACTGAATATCTTTTTTATTAACGCCCGGTATCTCAAATTTCGCGATAAGTTCGGTATCTGTTTCAACCAAATCGGTCAGAGGAAATCTCATTCCAGGCAATCTCTTTTCATTATCCGCTGGAAGCAATTTGTAATTTTCTTCCAAAAAATTGCCAAAACATTTGTTTATTTCTCTTTGAAATCTCTTCATTTCATCAAAAAAATCTTCAAACATTTTGGCTCTTATCCTCCTTTCAATTAAATTATTATTGCCTCTGTCACTTTATCTTTTTTCTCTTCAAAATCAGCTACAAGAGCCTCTGTCGTCAAAACCAACCCTGCAACTGAAGCAGCATTTTGAATAGCATTCCTAACAACTTTTGTAGGATCTATAACTCCTGCTTCAAATAGATCTTCAAAAACATCTTTCTTAGCATTATATCCAAAATTCTTTTCTTTTGAATCTCTAACTTTTACTAAAACCTCAAGATCTTCTTTCCCGGAATTTTTAGCAATTTGTCTTATTGGTTCCTCTAAAACCCTTTTTATAATGTCTAACCCTATCTTTTCATCGCCAACAAATTCTTTTTCAATAGCATCATCAAATATTTTTTTAGCTTTCAAAAGAGTAACCCCTCCGCCAACAACAACGCCTTCTGCAACAGCCGCCTTTGTTGCATTCAAAGCATCATCTATTCTTAATTTCTTTTCTTCTAACTCTGTTTCTGTTGTTGCACCAACTTTAATAACCGCTACACCCTTTCCTAACTTAGCTAATCTTTTCTTCAACTCTTCTTTCTTATAACTCGAATCAGAATTTTGAATTTGAACTTCAATTGCTTTTTTTCTCTTTTCAATCTCTTTCCTATTGCCTTTCCCTTCTACTATCGTGGTTTTATCATTACTGACAATAATTCTTCGTGCTCTACCCAAGACGTCATCTTCTATTTCTTCAAGCTTCATTCCCTTGTCTTCGCTCACGACTTTTCCGCCAACTAAAACTGCAATATCTTCCAATAATTCTTTTTGCTCATCCCCAAATCCAGGAGATTTAACAGCACAAACTTTTATAGCCCCTTTCAATAAATTAATTATTAAAGCAGCAAGAGCCTCACCTTCTACATCTTCCGCGATTATCAGCAAAGATTTTCCTTCTTGTGCTACTTTTTCTAAAACAGGAAGTATTTGTTTTATCGAACTAATCTTTTTATCGCTAATCAGAATATAAGGCTCTTCTAATTCACAAATCATCCTTTCTTGATTTGTAGCCATATAAGGTGAAATAAGACCCTTGTCAAACTGCATTCCTTCAACAACTTCTAAATGAGTTTCTATACTTTTTCCATCTTCAACAGTTATAACGCCTTCATCCCCAACCTTTTCCATTGCTTCGGCAACCAGCTCTCCTATAGTATCATCATTATTTGCTGAAATTGAAGCAACTTGTGCAATCATTTTTTTATCTTTTACTTCAACGCTTTCTTTTTTAATATAATCAACAACTTTAGCAACTGCTTTTTCTATCCCTCTTTTAATCTCAACAGGATTTGCGCCAGAAGCAATACTCTTCATTCCTTCTTTTATCATTATTTGCCCTAACAAAATTGCGGTAGTTGTGCCGTCTCCTGCATCGTCTTGAGTTTTAGAAGAAATTTCTCTTATAAGTTTAGCACCAATATTCTCAAATTTGTCTTTTAATTCAATTTCTTTTGCTATTGTAACCCCATCATTAGAAACTAAAGGTGAATGTCTATCTAATATTACTGTCCTGCCTCTCGGCCCAAGAGTAACTTTAACAGTATTAGCAACTTTGTCAATTCCACGAATTAAAGCCAATCTTGCATTTTCCCCAAATATTATTTGTTTAGTATCCACCATTTTTTAATCCTCCAATTTAGCGATTATATCTTTAAACTCAACAATAACATATTTTTCATTATCAATTTCCAATTCTTCATGACTATAACCAGAATAAAGAACTTTTTCTCCCACTCTCAAAGGAATTTCTTTTCCATCTTTACCAACTCCTACTTCACTAACAATTCCTTGTTTTTTATCTTCATTAGTTTTTGGAAGATAAATTCCTGATTTAGTTTTTTCTTCTTTTATTTTTTCTATCTTCAATAATACTCTTTCACCAACAGGTTTTATCTTCATTTTGAAACACCTCAAAATTTAAAAATTATTACTATTTATATACTTTTTTTCCAAAAATAAATAAAAAAGGATACTTCTTATAAAAAAAATATTAAAAAAATAAATAAAAAGTATCTTTAATTTAATATATGAAATTAAAAAAAGAAAAATTTAAAAAAATAGGAATTTTAGAATAGAGATGATAAATCTAACAAAAAGAGAAAAACAGGTTCTTTTAGAATTATTAAAGAATTGTAAAGTTAGTGATCAAGAAATTGCAAAAAAAATTAAAACATCAAGGCCTACAATTTTTAAAATAAGAAAAAGATTAGAAAAAGAGGGAATAATAAAAAATTATATCCCTCTTATCGATTTTGAAAAATTAGGAATATATCTTCAATCGGTGATATTGTATAGATGGAAGGATTATTCAAAAACAAAAGAATTGGAAGAAAATATTAAATTTATTAGATCACAGCCAGAAATAATTTTATTTATAAAAGGGGAAGGCATAGGAAGCAAAACAGATTTATTAATTTCAGTTCATGAAGATTTAAAAGATTATGAAAGATTTATTAGAAAATTAAAATATGCTTGGAGAGATAATGTTGAAGGAGTAGAGGTTTTTCTTTCTTCAATTAGTGGTATTTCAAAAGGATATGATCTATGTACTCCTGTTATTGAAAAAATAAGCTCAAAAGTAATTTATTCTGATTGAGATTATTTTTTATCTTCTATTTGGCTTAATTGGGGCACAGGCATATGATAAGGAATATTAACTTCATCTTCGAGCATTAAGGCAATCGGGGCGCATTTTCTTAAAATAAAATTTATTAAAAAAATTTTAATATTTAATGGAACTTCTTTCTTTTTCCAAGATTTAAAAATTATTTCAGATTCTTGTTCTGTTGTTGAAACAAATATTTCTCCCTCAAAACAAACCTCATTGCTTTTCTTATTTTCTTTTTGTTTTTTTGAATCTTCTTTTAAAGAATATTTTATTAAATAACTAAAATAAAATTTGATTACTTCTTTTTCAATAGAATTTATTCTAATTTTTTCTATATTTAAAAAATCTATTGAATAATTTACATTTGTTAAATATTCTTCTAAAACTCTTTCCGCAGAAATTTTTTTAAAATTAAAACCTACAATTTGCATTTTAAATTAAATCTTCTTCTGAAACGACAACAAAATCTCCTACAGCAATAATACTATTAAAAGGTATCAAAACCTCTTTTCCAGAAGCAGTTTCTAAATTCAAATTTTTAGTGTAAGGAGTAGGATCTTTTAAAACAAGCTGAATCAATTCCCCGCTTTTAACTTCAAAAGTCAAATCTTTTACATAACCTAATCTTCTTCCTTCTTTTGTTACAACAAGTTTCCCCGTTAAGTCATATAATTGCCTCTTTTCAAGGACCATATTTTATAAAAAAAGGATATCTATATAAACTTTTCTAAAAAGACCCAACCCCCTCCTTTATTTCCTTTGAAAATAAATAAAAAAGTTTTTAAACTAAACAAAAATTTATTTTTTTCTATTTTTATTTTTAAATTTTTCTATAATATATTATATATATTTATTTAAATATTTTAAAAAATATATTAAAATTCGGTTAATAAAAAATATCATTTAACTTAACTTTTCATTTTTCCAAAGGAAATGAAGCTCTATCTATCTGATTCTAAAATAACCTTTTTATAAAAAATTACGAATAGAAATTAATTTTTCCAAAGGAAATATTCTTTTAAAGATAGATAAATTTTTAATCTTTGTTTATTCTTCTTATTAGAAACTGAGGTGTAATATGGACAAACTTGATCAAATATTTGATTCATTCGCTAAAAAAAGCATATTTATCAATAAATCTATTCTACAATCAAATTATACTCCAAATGAAATAGAACATAGAGACCAACAAATAGAATCTATCGCGTCTATTTTAGCGCCTTCATTAAGAGGCGAAAAAGTAAGTAACCTTTTTTGTTATGGAAAAACAGGAACAGGTAAAACCCTATCTGTTTTACATGTTGGGAAAAGAATTTTAGAAAAATCAAAGGAAAAAGGGATAAATAACTTGAAATTTATTTATATAAATTGTAAGATGAAGAAAATCGCCGATACGGAATATAGAATAATTGCAGAACTTATTCACGAGTTAGGAGAATCAATTCCGCCGACAGGACTTCCAACCGATTATGTTTATAAAAAATTTATCGAATTAATAGACGACAAAAAACAAAATGTAATAATTGTCTTAGATGAAATAGATCAAGCAGTTAAAAAAATAAATGATAATTTTATCTATACACTAACAAGAATGAATTCTGAATTAAAAAACGCTCAAATAAGTTTAATTGGAATTAGCAATAGTTTAACCTTTATGGATAATCTTGATCCGAGAGTTAGAAGTTCCTTAGGTGAAGAAGAGTTAATATTCCCCCCATATAATGCATTAGAACTTCGAGATATTTTAAAAAAGAGAGCGGAAAATGCATTCGAAAAAGGAGTTTTAGAAGAAGGAGTTATAGCAAAGTGTGCAGCCTATGCCGCTAGAGAACACGGGGATGCGCGAAGAGCATTGGATTTATTGCGTGTTGCCGGAGAACTCGCCGAAAGAGAAAATAAGAGAAAAATATCTTTGGAACATATAGATTTGGCAAATCAAAAAATAGAAAGAGATAAAATGCTTGATGTTATTGATAGTGCAACAAAACAATCTAAGTTAGTTTTAGCTTCAATCATGGAATTAGATGAAAAAAAAGAGGCCTCAGGAATTTTTACTGGAGAGGTCTATGATGCTTATCAAAGATTATGTGAAAAAACCAAAAATGAAATTCTCACTCAAAGAAGAGTTTCTGATTTACTGGCTGAGTTTGAAATGTTAGGCATAATTAACGCAAGAGTAATAAGTAGGGGTAGGGAGGGAAGGACAAGAGAAATTAAGTTAATGATTGGTAAAGATATAAAAGAAAAAGCAACAGAAATTATTAAAAAAAGTCTTTTTTAATAAACAGGCCCCGCTATTACATTCTCTCTCAATGCATTAAACTGCCACTTTCTACCTTGAATTTCTTCTTTTTCATTGTTTATCAAACCATAAATATTATTATTTCCATCGCAATCATTCTTTTTACAGCTTTCAAACCAAAAATCATTTCTTTTTCCTTTGTTATTAATCCAACCCACTAAATTATTTTTCACTTGAATATTATCCATTTTTTTCGTTTTATAAATATCATATACATATATTCCAACATTATTGCTTTTTATTCTCTTTCCAGAGGGCAGTAATCCAGAACTTACCACAGTATTTTTTCTTATTACTATATTTTTTCCTGAACTTGATGCAATTCCATAATTGCCAGTAGATATAACAAAATTATTCTCTACTAAAATATTTTCAGATAAGCCCTGTTCACCATCTCCCCCCATTATCCCCCCTCCACTAAATTCATTACTTTCCGGTTTTACAGGATAAGCTCCTCGGATATAATTATTTATTATTTTTATAGGTCTCTCTTTCGTCCCTGAAGATTCATAAATATTTATAACATCTTCCACTCTACTTTTATAAGGTTCATTTATTACATAATTCCAACTAATTTCAACATTTCCCTTTCTTACTTTATCTAACTGAATAAACTGAGAATCATCATTTTCGTTATCTTTATTTAGATATCCTCCCCAAATACCGTCACTTAATCTTCCATCAATATTCAGGACAAAATTTCTTGTAATATTTATTTGACCCCCGATTTTTTTGCCTAAAATATAAATCCCTCTAGTACCTTCCAAATAATTATTTTCTATAACTATCTTCTCGAATCCCTCCGCATTCAAGAACCTGCCAGTTGTTCTTTCTCTTATTCGAGGATTAAGTCCATATGCCTCGCTATTTCTAATAATCAAATTTAAATTGTTCGTTTCAGATTTTATTAATTCACCGGCGCTTTTTATTATCGAATTTTCTATTATAACCTCTTCATTTGTTTTGATAATTATAGCGGCATCATTAGGGTTTGAGTTTTCCCAATATCCCGAATAAACACCTCCTCTATTTATTACAATCTTGTTTTCTTTAATACTTGATTTCATTCTTCTTTTTTTTATTAATCTCTCTTTTATTTCGTTTTTTATTTCTTCTTGATTAATGTTAGTTATTAAATTTTTTTCAGGAACAATTTCTTTTACTGCATAATCTTTTATATTTTGCCAATAAAATTGTGCAGAAGAATTCTCGTTTCTTTTTACATATTCTACTTTTATTTTATAGGGCTTTATTAAATCAAAAGAATAATTTATTTTTTTTTCTAATAAAAGAGGTTCATTTTCACTATTGATTACAGGCTCACTATCTATCCAAATTTTAACAACTCCATCACCTATAAAACCTAAAATATATTCTCCTGTTTTTTCCGGTTTTATATATCCTATCCATCTTATTGATTTTACTAAATCATTAGACAATTGTTCTTTATCAAAATTTATCTCTTTGTCAATTCTCGTCTTTACTAATCTTGTCAATCTCTCATCACTATAATACTCTCCTCTCAATCCATTTCTCTCTTCTTCCATTTGAATAACTCTTCCGGTAAATTTTTCTTTGAAAAACCATAGGGAGCAGAAAAAAATTATAAAAAATAAAATTATTCCAAAAAAAATATAAAAATTTTTATTTGTTCTCTTTTTTTTCATATAAAAACAAGTCTTATTTAATTTAAATATATTCTCTTTATTAAAAGTTTATATCTTTTTTAATATTCCAAAATCAAATATTTCTAATTCCTCTCCAACAATAAAAACTTTAAAATTTAATAAATTAAAGGTCAATTCACTTTTTATTTTTTCTTCTCTTGGGTCGCTCCCAATATTATACTCAAAAAAACTTGGCACCAATATTACTTTTTTATTCTCCATTTTTCCAATTAAAAAACATTTATATTTTTCATTTTTTATCTTTTCTCTCAATCTAATTGCAGGATGAAAATGTCCAATCACAAGATGTTTAATTTCTCTTTTATTTAGAATTTCTGGTTTTTTGTCTCCATGAAAAAAACATACATCTTCAAAAACAAAATATTTCTTTAAGTTTACTTTATTCTTATTTATAACTTCTTCTATTCCATTATCATGATTTCCTTTTAGAACTATTATCTCTTCACAATTTCTTTTCAAAAAAGCTAAAAAAGATCTTATTTCTTCTATGCTGCTTGAATTTATTCCAAAAGTGTGTTTTATATCACCCAATAGCACTATTTTGTTAAATCTCCCCTCTTTTTCAAAAATCTTATTTAAATGTTTTAATCCTTCTTCATATATTATTTTTTTTAAAGAAATTCCTTCTAAATTAATCATCTCTTCATAACCTAAATGTAAGTCTCCTATTGTCAATATTTTTTCTTTTCTTGTTTTTATAACAACCGTCCTTCCTAATAATTTTATTTTTGTCATTTTATCTCTTTATTGCTATAAGATGTAATTCATGCATTCTTTTCAAAAAATCCGCCCTTTGCTCCATTCTAATCAAATCATTTTTTCCTTGTAAACTTAAGATTACACCAAAAGGAGAAACAAAAGGCAGATTTTTCTTTTTTATTATTACTTCGCCACTTTCTATCCACTTTATAACTTTTTTTGCATTATTTATGTCCATGACATCTTCTAAAACCTCTCTTCTTGCTTCTTTTAAGATAGGAAATTCATCACTTATTTTTTTTACTGCAACGTACAGGAGAGTTGAATGAACTTGCTGTCTTCCAGCGGTTTTTTCTATGCCTTTATATTTTCTTAATATCATTAGACTTCTTGCTGCACAATGTCTAAATCTTCTTTTTAACAACTCTGTTTTTTCTATCGCCTCTTTTAAGATATTCTCTATATTATTAGAATTAACTCCTTTTATTATTTTATCTTCATTTAATTCTTCTGCCCCTATAAAAAAACCGTTGTCCCCAACTCCAATCTCTACATCTCTTTTTCTAAATTTTGCAGCAATAAAAGCATAGGCTCTAGCCAGCGCATCATTAACTCTTCTTCCATACATTGTATGAAACATTAAAACTTGTTTTTCTTCTTTATATTTTTCTATAACAATTGTTTTTTGATCTGGTATTTCTGAAAAATATTCTTGTTCCTTAAAATATTCATAAATATCCGATGCAACCTTGTCCGAAACATAACAATAATTTTTTATAAAATTAATACATTTATCTTTGTTTACAATTCTCTCCTTTATTAATCCTCTAAATCTTGCGATTTCAAGAGCAACATCAAAGGAAAGAGGAAGCATTTCCGAATGCCATTGTGGAATTGTAGGATTCTTTTTTTCTTCAACTTTAACATATGCTTTCATTCCACGCGCATACAAAAACATATATTTTTTTCCGCCTAAAACAAAAACATCTCCTTTTTTCATTTTCTCTAAAAAAGATTCATCAATCTTTCCTATAGCCTCGCCTTTTTCAACACCCCTTGAAAGAATAACACTAACATAATCTTCTTGTGCAATTGTTCCAACATTGGTCAGATAAATTGTTCTGGCCAGTTTTCCTTTCTTTCCTATTCTCCCGCTTTTTTCATCAAACCACACTTTTGCATAAACATTTCTGTTTTTTAAAGAATATTCTCCTGAGAGATAACTAATTACATTAAAAAAATCTTCTCTGCTCAAGTTTTCATAGCAATAGCTCTTTCTTATGACTTTTAACATTTCTTCTATATCCCATACTTTTGTTATTGTCATTCCGAAAATTTGCTGACTTAATACATCAAGACAATTTTTTGGAATTTCTATTTTATCTATTTTGTTTTCTATCATATTTTTCATAATAACGCTGCATTCAATTAAATCATCTCTGTCTAATACAATAAATTTTCCTCTCGGATTTTCATGTAACTTATGTCCTGCGCGCCCAACTCTTTGAAGTGCTCTACTAACTGATTTTGGACTTCTTACCAATACCACTAAATCAATTGACCCTATATCTATACCCAGTTCAAGTGAAGTAGAAGAAACAATTGCTTTTAATTCACCTTTTCTTAATTTTTCTTCTATCTCAAATCTTTTTTCTTTACTTAAACTGCTATGATGTGCGCCTATCAATCCTACATATTTTTTCGGAAAATATTCGTTTAAGTGATGACTAATTCTTTCAGTTGCGTTTCTCGTATTTGTAAAAATAAGCGTTGTTCTGTTTTTTTCTATTAAATTATCCAATATTTCATAAAATCTTCTTTGATTTTCCAAGCTTTCAGCTTCAAGAATGTTCTCTCCAGGATATAATAATTCTATTTCTATTTTTTTATTTAGTTTAACATCAGCAATTAAGCAATCTCTATCCGCCCCAACAAGAAACTTGGCAACTTCTTCTAATGGGGAAACCGTTGCGCTCAGTCCTATCCTTACAGGTTCAAAAAAAGAAATATTATTTAGTCTTTCTAAACTAAGACTTAAATGAACTCCTCTTTTATTGGCAAGCGCATGAATTTCATCTATTATTATAAACTCCATTCCTTTTAAGTTATTTACAAATTTTTGTGTTGTTAATAAAATTGCAAGACTTTCTGGCGTGCTTATTACTATATGGGGTATCTTTCTGTTCATTTCAGCCCTTTCTTTTAAACTGCTGTCTCCAGTTCTTAATTTTACTCTTATTTCTTGCGGCTCCAGACCTTTCTTTTTTGCCAATGAATATATTTCTTCTAAGGGTTGTATTAAATTTACAAAAACATCTCCACTTAATGCTTTTAAGGGGCTGACATAAAACACATAAACCTTGTCTTCCAATTCTCTTTTTAAGGCAAGTTCAAAAAGATAGTTTATTATTCCAAGAAAAGCAGTTAGGGTTTTTGTTCCCCCAGTTGGTGCGCTAATCAGTATGTTTTTTCTTTCAATAATTCTTTTTACACCATACAATTGAGTAAGCGAGAACTCTTTAAATTTTGAAAAAAACCACTCCCTAATTATAGGATTAAGCATTTCTTTTATTTCTCTTGATTCGCATGGTTTAATATACTCTATCATCTTTGTTTTTTGTATTTTAATAAGAAAATCTTTCTTTTTTATTTAAGACTTCTTCTTTATATTTTTAATAAACCGAACGGCTTTTAAAATCCTGTGTTTTCTATTTGTTATGCCGAGATTATCCAATCAGAAAAGAGAAAAGATTTCAGAGCAGATTTTATACTATCTGTTTTTGATCTCTCCTGAAACCGCCTTTACTTCTCAAATTGCAAGAGAGATAGCAAGAGACGAAGAATTCACAAAATCTCTTTTAGTTGAGCTTAAGAAAAAAGCTCTGGTTGTTGAAATAAATTTAAACAAAAAAGGAATCCCATATTCTCAAAGGCAGAAATGGGGTCTATCAAAACAAGCATTTGAGGCTTATTTAAGCACCCAGCAGAGAAAAACGCCAAGAGAAATTTCCTCTTTTAAATTAGACATTCTTAATTAGTTAAAAAGATTTATATTCTGAATAACTTTTATTATGATATGATAGACCCTATAAAAGAGGCTTTTACTAAGGTAAAAGAAGATATGAATAATCTAAGAAATCAGATTTCTTCTTTAAATCTTCAAATTGAAGAAATAAAATCTCTTATTAACAATCTTATTAAACCAACAAACCAACAGACAGATGCTCCGACAGACAAACAAACCGAGAATATTGCTCCAACACAAACCGATAAACCAACAAACATTCCGACAGATGAAATCTCTTATAAAGGCTTAAAATCTCAATTTTCAGAGGTTTTCATAGGAAATGAAGGGGTTCCGACAGACAAACAAACAAACCAACAGACAGACAAACAAACAGAAAAAGAGCCAATAAAACCAAAAAAAGATCAAATAAGTGGTTTTTCTCAAAACATTTCACTGATATTATCTTCATTAGATAACCTAAAATCTGAAGTTATTAAGAAGTTAATTTCTCTTACCCCCCAGGAACTTAATTTTTTTGCTACAGTATACCAACTACAAGAAGAGAATTTACAAGTTAATTATCCTCTTCTGGCAAAAAAAATGTCTCTTTCAGAAGGTTCAATGAGGGATTATACACTTAAGATTATCAAAAAAGGGTTGCCCCTTCAGAAAACCAAATTGAATAATAAAAAGATTATTCTCACTATTCCAGAAGATTTTAGGAAAATTATTTCTTTGAAAACCCTACTCACAATTCAAGAAAGTCTCCAATTTTAAATTCGTTTAAACGAATAATTATTAAAAATAAGAAAAACTCTCTTTTTACTTTTTCCTCACATCAGAAAAATTTATTAAAATTTTCCCTCACTTTCTAAATTTTTTTATTTTACTTCATTTAACTCACCATTTTTTCTGATTTTTTTTAAAAAAACTCTCACTTTTCGTTCTTTTCTTCAATTTCCTCCTTTTTTTTCTCTTTTGATTTAAGTCTCACTTTTGCGTATTTTGCTAATTTTTCTTTTATTTCTTCTGGAATAAAGACTCTTTTTTTTCCATTTTTTTCTGTTATTTCTTCCAATATTCCTTGCGTTTTTTGTTTTATAGAATTTATCTGCCCCCTTATCGTAGATCTCTCTTTTCCAAGCATTAAAGATAAATCCTCATAACTTAATTTCATTTCGCTATTTAATAATGTAAATAGAATCACTTTTTCGTTACTACTGAGATTTTTAAAAATTTCATAAAAATTGTCTGTTTGAACAGGTGTTTGAACAGCATTTTCAACAGGATAAACAGATGTTTGTTTATCATAAACAGCCGATTTTTTAAACACCTGTTTATCTTTTCTTAAAACAATTTCTTCATTAAACATCTCCTGTAAAAAAGCCATTTCTTTTTTTATCATCGATAAATTATGTTTAATTTCATTTATCTCATTAAACAGGTGTTTATCTCGAACATCAAGGTGTTTAATCCACTTTCCAAAAGCATTCATATCTTCTTTTACTTTTGAAAAACTTTTTTTAATTTCTTCTTCAAACGAATTATCTCTTTTTTTAAATAGACTCCAAAACATAATTATGTTTAAACGCCCCATTATTTAAATTTTTCTATTTTTAGGCCATTTAAAACAAAATAAAGAAGACTATTCTGAATCATTATTTTTAATTATAAAAGAAGTATAAACAATAAAAAAACACCAAAAAATATATTTTAAACAGCTGTTTAAACAACCAAAAACACCTAAAAAATCAGATTTTTTCTTTATTTTCTTTTATAAAATTAATAAAAAAAGATGAAGAGTAGAATATAATGGATTTTTTAAATATTTCTAAAACTAAAAAAATAGAAAAATTAGGTTTTTTTAATGGTTTTTTTAAAAAAATCCATAAGAAATAGGGGGGTAAGAAAAAAACAGATAAAAGTTCGTTTAATAAAATTCTTTTTTCTTTAAAAAGAAAACCTATAAAAACCTCAATATATTATTATTTTTATGTTTTTATTTAAAACAAAAAGAACCTTTAGAAAAGAATTCAAGAGACAATTAAAGATGGCTATAATAGCAGCCATAGGTTTTTCTATAGCCTTTGCTTGGAGAAACTCTATTTTTTCTTTATTCCAAAATTTTTTAGTTCGTTTTTTTGATTTACAAAAAGAACATTATTTAAACGAGATATATACCTCCATAGCCATAACCATCGCAGGCGTTTTAATCATTCTTCTAACCTCTAAAATATTTAAAGGAGATTAATTCTCTTGCAAAAACTTTTTACTAATGCTAAAATCTTTAAGCAATCTATACTTTATATAAAAACCATTTAACAGTTTAAAAATATCCCCTTTTTAAATCTTTATCAATCTTTTTATATATCAAAAAGTGTTTTTTTTAGGAGGTATAAGAACATGCCAAGAAAAAAAGCCACAAATAAAACAGAAAGTAAGAGCGAGAAAGAGATAAAAAAGGATGCTTGTTGTTCTGAATGTTGCGAAACTTCAGAAGCAAAAAATCAAGAAGAAATCTCTTCTTCTTAAATTGAACCACATTTATCTTCTTCGCTTTTTAATTTATTTTTTTATTTTTTATATCAAAAAATAGCCATAATAAATGCGAGGCGCGAAGCGCCGAGTGCGCCGCCACCCGCGGGATTCCAATTAACTTTATTTATCTTCGTCATTTTATTAAATAAATATGTCTCTGTGTTTTCAGATGTTTACTTTATTATTTATACCGCAAAAAAAGAACACTTTATTTATCTAATCCAATATTCTAAACTCAAACATCCAAACCCAGGTAAATTAGTTAATACTTTTCCTAAAACTAAACTATTTATCTCCTTTAACTTTAATAAAACTATAATAGAATTCAGCAAAATTTTATAGGAAATATAATTAATTTTTCTTTTTAGAAAATTAGATTCCTCTCAACCGACACACCTAAAACCCCCTTTCTATTATCAAAAAATTTAAGAAATTCTAATAATTTTTAAGATAGGAAAACATAAATTTAATAAAAACAAAAAGTTTTAATCAAAAAAGTTCGTTTAAAACATCTAAAGGTTGTTCGCACAAGAATTATTAACCGAATTTCTAACAATATTTAATTAAAAAGTTCAGTTAATCCAAATATTTTTACTTAGTTTTATTAAGCTAAAAAATTTTAAAAAAACCAAAAACTTTCAGCAATTATTAAGGTTCGCTTTAATTTTATTCTTTATGCAAAATTTTATACAAGATAAATAAAAAACCAAAAACTTAAAAACTCTTTTTATTTTTTATATAAATGAAACACGCCCCTAAGATAATTTTATTACTATTACTTATGTTCTTTGTTACTCAGTTAATAGGGCTATTTGTAATTAATCAATATCAACCAGAAGTAAAAAAGACCATTACATCAGAAGGGAAAGTTATAGAAATTAAAGAATACGATCTTCCTTATGGTCTAAATCCTCCAAAAGAAGCAACACCAAAGACAAATTTAATTTCAATATCCTTTGCTTTTGTTTTAGCAATCTTTTTAATGCTTTTTTTAATGAAATTTAAAGCAGAATCTTTTTTTCGTTTCTGGTTTTTTCTAATTATTACAATCGCTTTAAGTGTTACTTTTAACGCTTTTATTAAGGGCTTTTATTCTTTTTCAATTTTTATCGCCCTTTTTATCGCTATTTTATTAGCTTTCTTTAAGATATACAAAAAGAACATCTTGGTTCATAATCTAACAGAATTATTAATTTATCCTGGTATTGCCGCAATTATTGTTCCTCTATTAAATATCCCTACCGTAATTTTTCTTTTAATTCTAATCTCAGTTTATGATATTTATGCGGTCTGGTATGCAGGTTTTATGCAAAAAATGGCAAAATATCAAATACAAAAATTAAAGATTTTCTCTGGTTTCTTTGTTCCCTATATAAATAAAAAACAACTAAAAGAAGGGCTAAAAAAAGAAAAAACACATAAAAAGGAAATTAAGGTTAATGTTGCTCTTTTAGGCGGCGGGGATGTCGTATTTCCCATTATTTTTGCAGGAATTGTCCTACAGAAATTTGGCTTTTTTAATGCTTTTTTAATTTCTTTAGGGGCCACCCTTGCTTTAGCCACCTTATTCTACTTTTCAAAAAAAGGAAAGTTCTATCCAGCAATGCCTTTTATCTCTTCCGGTTGTTTAATCTCTTTTATCTTAATCTATATTTTTTACACTTTCTTTTAATGCCTTTTTAACTTAATTTAATGTCATTTCTTAGTCGTTACAATAGAAAGATTTAAATAAGATATTATTGTAGCTATTTTATGATAGTAAATAAAGAAATAATCAATAAAGTAAGAGAATACTTCGATTTAAACCTCTACGAAGCAAAGGTTTGGTTGGCTCTTTTATCTGAGGGGGTTGCCTCAGCTGGAAAAATTGCAGAGAAATCAGGAGTTCCAAGAAGTAGAACCTATGATGTATTGGAATCTTTAGAAAGAAGGGGTTTTGTTATAATACAACTCTGCAAACCAACAAAATATATCGCCGTAAAGCCAACAGAAGTTATCGAAAAAATGAAGTCCCATTTAATGAATTCTGTTCAAGATAGGATAAACTCTCTTTCAAATTTAAAGAATACACAAGAATATTCAGAATTAGAACAGCTACACTCAAAAGCATTAACACCAATAAAACCTTATGAGCTTGCCGGTTCAATTAAAGGAAGAGCGAATATAATCTCTACAATTAGAAGTATCTTAAATAATTCAAAAAAAGAAGCAATTATCTGCACAACCCTAAATGATTTTGAGGATAAAAGTAGAGTGTTGGTTCCTTCTATTCGGGAATTGATGAGAGGAGATATAAAAGTGAAACTTGCTCTTTCAGGCGAACCAGAAAAAATATTAAGATTAAATAAAAAACTTAAACTAAATGCAAAAACAATAGAAACTAGGGCACGCGTCTTTATTTCAGATAAAAAAGAAGTTCTATTTTTAGTCACGCCAGAAGAAGCAGAAGAGGAAGTGGCGATCTGGTTATCCTCCCCATTTTTTATCGAATCTTTCAGCACAATTATCGAAAACTCAATTTTAAATTCTAAAGAGAATAAATAATCTAAATAATCAGGACTTCTTCAATTCCTTTTTCTTCAATTTTTTTTCTATTCTTTATTATCCATTCATTTATATATTCTTTTATATCTTTTTTTAAATTTATTAAAGCATACAATCTATCGCCTTTTTTGAAAACAACCTTGTTTTTTTTCTTAAATTCCTCACAATTTCTTTTTAACCAAATCATAGGGCCTTTCTTTAAAATCCTCTCTCTTTTCTTTAAAATAAAAAGAGAAACAGCATTGTCTTTTCCAAAATATAAAAATTCGTTTTTTCTTATTTCAAAGTATTTTTTTATTTCATTTAATAAAAATTCATTAAATTTTTTCATTTTTGTGCCTGCAATGTCTCCTTCTTGTTTTTTGCATATTATTTTAATTTTTAAGAAAGAACAATTTTCTTTTTTTGCTTCTTTTTCTAATTCTTCCTCTTTTACCTCTTTTCTTTTAAAAAAGTCCAAGGAAGGATTTTTTAGGTATTCTTCCGCTCTTTTTTTAAATTTTTCAAAACTTTCATTGCTAAGCGAAGCCAATATATTTCTCTCTTTATATGTAGGATCTATTAATACAATCTTTGAGCGAATTTTGTTTTCATTCATTTTCAATAAAATCTCTTTTTCATTTTTGTAATATCCTCTTGGGTCTAAGATAATTTTCTCTTTTTCTTTTATCAAATTTTTTAACATTCTTTTAAATGTTTTATAGTTTATTATAAGGCATTCAATTGCATAGCCGGAAAAACCATTTATAAAACTCTCTGCACCATAAACGCCAGCAGCTTTGCAAAAAGCTTTTGCAATTAAGATCTCATTAATCATCTTCTCATTAATTTCCTTTTTTACATACGCGACATGAAAATAACTTAAATCCGTTGTATTTTTTGCATCCTCGGGCTTTTTTATTTTTAATACAGGTATTATCTCAAAAACGATTTTATCTTTTTTTTCAATAATTCGATAATATCTCCTACTTCCTCGAACTTTCAAAAAATCTAATTCCTTCCATTTTATTTTCTCTTCCATTATTTTTTCAAATAAGAAGTTAATTTGTTCTTCTTCGCATTCTAACCTTAAAAAAATATCTATATCATAGAAATCTTCTTTCATTAATGTTCCTTTTGCAAAACTCCCTCCTATAAAAATATCTCCTCTAATATCATTCTTTTTCATTCTCTTTCTCAAAAAATTAATTATTTCTTTGCTTTTTTTTCTTATCCTTTCAATCTCTTTTTTATCTGGTTTTAATCCTAACTCTTTTATTATTCTGTTAGTTCTCATTATTCTATTAATAAAAACCCATTTAAATATTCAACGCTAAAACCTTTTATTGAGAGAAATCTACAACATATTTTCCATCTTCTAAATAATAAACTTTTGGTTTGTTTTTTTCAAAAAGTTTTTGTAAATCTATCAGGTATTTTCCAGGCTTCAATATCCTTACACTCTCAAAATCTAAAAAGACAGGCGATTCATTATCTTCTATTCCCGTAATTTCTCTAACATCTTTTTCTATTTGTCTCTTTTCTTCTTCCGTTAATTCAATATTATCTTCTTTATTTGCTAAAATCTCTTTCAATTTTTCTTCTTTTATATAAAAAAAGAATTTGCTCTGACATTTTGAACAGCCGCTAATAATTTCTTTTGAACCATCAGGATACATTTCTGAACATTTAATGCATTTATAAGGCATAATAAAAAAAAGAGTGCTTTCTTAATAAATATTTGGTTATAATTAGTCTAATAAAAGTTCTATCTTTTTTGGATCTTTCTTTATTTCTTTTATAACTGATGCAGGACCAATGACTGTTATTGTTTCGCTGTCTCCTATTAGGCTTTTTGCTATTTTATATTTTATCTTTTCTAATAGCCCTTCTTTTTTCTTGTCAGGCTCAATTACAGCCAATTCAATTCCCTTGAAGTTCTTTATATGATCAACCAAGACCATCGTATCTTCTATCAATCTCGCTTCTTCTTCAGCCCTTAATCTACCATGAAGAACAACTATTTTATTAGATAATACCAAACTAAGTATCTTTTTAACTCTCTCAGCAATGCCCATCTCCTTAACTTCGGAAAAAGGCACAAAATATATTCTAAGCCCTTTTATTTTTTTTGTTTTCATTTTATCCTTTTAGACAACTTGAATAAAGCTTCGTAAAATTCATCCATATTGGTTCCTTCTTTTGCGGATATTCCGATTACATTATATTCTGGAAATGCCGCTTCTATTTTTTTTACATCTGCTCTTTTCAAGTCAATTTTATTTGCGACTATAATCGAAGGAATTTTTCTTGCTAATAGGTTTCCTATTATAGTTATGTTAACTTGAGAATAAGGATTTTCTGATGCATCCAAAACAACTACCACTGCATCCATATCATCAAGCCATTTTATTGATTCTATTATTCCTTGCGTTGCTTCTTTTGCTCTTTTTTTTGCCTCGCTTTTTTTCAATCCAAAACTCATAAAGTTTTCATAATCAATTTTTGTTGCAATTCCGGGAGTATCTACTATTTTTAATATCATTTTTTTCCCTTTGTAGTTAATTTCAACTTTTTCTTTAAACTGAACTGTTCTTGTTTCATGAGGGATTTTACTTACAACTCCAAGTTCTTCTCCTAACCAATCTTTACAAATTCTATTAGCCAAACTAGTCTTACCTGCATTTGGTGGGCCATAAAAACCCAATTTAATCTTCTCTTTTTTTCTAAAAAGAATAATTGAGAATATTCTCTTTGTAAACTCTTTTATCCCCATGTTTTTAGATGATTTTACTTAATAAGGCCTTTTTAATTTTTTAAACTTTTCTCTTCAAACTACATACCGGTTCTCTTTCCTTCAACTTTTTTAAACGCATAGTTTATTTGTTCAGAACTCCAGCCAGCATTACGAAGACTCTTCTTTATTTCTTCATCTTTAGTTCCTTTATTGCGACAATTATATATATAACTAACTAAATTGTATAAATCTTCTTTTTTCTTAAACAAGTAATTTTCATAATTCTTCTTATACCACCTATAAACTAATAATCCAATAATTCCAAAAACAACAATCAAAATAGAAAGAAGTATTAGGAACATCGTTGTATTAAACTTTACTCCTTTTGTTTTACATTCATCGCCCGTACAAACTTCTGTTTCCTCTTCCTCAACTTCAAGCTTATCAATTACAGGAGATATATAGGTGTCAAGATCACTCGCTTGAATGTCCCCCTCAATTATGAATTCATAGTTATTTGTTCCTTCATTTCCCACTCTAATATAAGCAGCAGAACCCTCCTTTAAAGAAACAGGCGAATAATCTTCTTTAAATTTCAATTGATTAAAAGGCTGATTTATTATCAAGTAATGTGTAGAATTTAATCTTTCTTTTGGTCTCACACTTATTTTTATATAAGTAAGAAGAGGGGTTTTTTCTCCATTTTCCATATATTTTGAATACGTTTTTAATTCAATATTTGACTCAATTTTTTCAGAGTTTATTTTTAAAATTTCATTTTTTATTTTTTCTGGATCCGGCGCATTTTTCCCTGATATCTCCTCTATTAAATCAATATCAAGATCATTGTTATTGGTGCTTATAACTAAAGGACCGTTTATTGTTTTACTAATTCCTACTTGAACAGGAATAGACAAGTTAGATACCCTCTCTATTATCAAAGTATAGTTATCATCGCTATTACTAGCAATATAATCTCTTTTTATGTCAGATATGGTTTGATTTAGCTGACTTATATTTAACTTCTTTAAAATTTCTGTTCTTATCCACGCATCTATTGAATTAATATTGCTGTTCAAATCTTTTATTCTTTTTTCTGACTGATTAATTAAAATATATGCAGATAAATTTGCATTTGTTGCTTCAACTTCAAATGTTCCGTTTAATACGGTGACATTATTTCTTCTAAATACTTCAACATAAATTGTATGGTTTCCTTTCTCCAATAGTATATTAATTTTACTACTATTGCTTGTAATTACTGGCCTATTATCTATTCTCCATCTCGTGTAATTTATAGGAGTAATTGTCATAGAAGTTGCATTTATCACTTCAACAGAACTTGAAACTTTAATTAAAAATTGTTTTGGATAAATATCTATTAATCCGCTCTGCGGGGTAGGAGAATTATTATCAAATATTGACGAATTACTTATATTCAGGAATTCAACTATCTTAGGAAGTCCATTATAATAAAGAATAAAGCTCTGTAGGCCTTCTCCTGTTGAATAAGGAACAGAGAAGTTAATGTATGTTAAATTTGCAATCAAGCTCCTATTAGAAGAAGCCAAAGGATATACTCTATCCACACTAAAAATCTTGCTTGTAACGCCCGTTTGTTCAATATTTCCTGCCCTATATTTATACTCTAATCTGGCATTACTAAAACTAATAGTTTGACCTATTCCGAGTCTTTCTTTTATTCCAAATATAATTAAACAATAAGGATTGCATACACCATTATTTTCATCAATTATCTTTTCTTTTATATACTCACTAAGATTAATATTATTATTAATTAAATAAAAAGAGTTATCGCTTATTTCTTGCGAATATGCTGCAAATTTGTAAGGTTGATTGAAAATCTCGAAAGAATATCCTACTTCACAAGGAGCAATATTAGAAGATTTCTTAATTTCATATGCGCTTTCTCCGTCACTATCAAATATACAAACAGTATAGTTTTTCTGTTTTGAGCTTAAATTAATATCACAATCTATCTTTTCTTCAGCCAAACTAGGCTTTCTTAGAATGCACTCTGCTTTTACATCTGTTCCATCTAAAACCCTCATAGTAAGATTTTTTGCTATTCCATTAGTGCTATTTTTCACTTTTGCACCAATTTTGTAAGCAGGAGCTTCAGCAAAAGCCAATTTCATACAAACAGGACTGTCTTCGCCCCCAATCACAACATTATCATCTACGCTATTTGCTCTAAAACAACCATAATTTTCTCCACTGCTAAAATCATTGGCTTTTTTTCTATTCCCAAACAAAAATTCTCTTCTGTTTAAGACATCAACTTCTATCTGGCTCATTGAAGAAGGCTGTGCATTACTACTTATTGTAATATTTGTAGATAAGATGTTTGTTATATTTCCGCTTATCTTAAATGCAACCAAACCAGTGCTTCTCGCAGCCAATAACATCGAATTAATTTCAGGACCAGCAATCTCTTTTTCCTCGCAATTTGTGTTTGTGCAATTAAAATCTCTCCCAATAACAAAATTATTTGCCAACAAAAAATCTATTAAACTAACATTTTTTCTATTAAGATTGTTCGTAAATAGTGCTTTAGGGTTTTCACCACTAAAGCTAAAATTTATCCATCCATCAATCTTTTCTCCCATTAAAAGATTTTTTTTAATACTATAATTTTGGATACTCAAGCTTGCAAAGCCAAATTCTATCATAACTAAAAAAAGAATAATTAATATTCCAAAATTTCTCTTTTTTATTTTCATTTTATCTCCATAATTTATTTTTATTTTTAAATTTTTTTAAGTTTATTTTTATATAAATTAAGCCAACAAAAAATAATGCAACTATTAGATTTATATAATTAAAAAATGGCAAAGACGAAGTTTTTAATGCGCAAGGCACTCTAAATTCATCTCCTTCACTAATTCCACTGCAAGTAGAAGCACTCACGCTAACTATTCTTTCATCATTTGCGCACTCTCCCATTTCATAACTAACTAAGCAACTATCAATATTGGGTGTAAAAGGAAGATTAGGCCCGCAAGGTGGGTGTAGGCAAGTAGTAGGAGGATTAGGAGGAGAAATCTTTGTGGTATTTCTTTCAATTACACATTCGTCTTCGCCGTCATTATTTCCATCCTTCCAATTACAACGACAAGTGTATATATTATCATCTACAATTCTATCGCATTGTAATTCTTCATAAAAAGGATCTAGACCGACAATATGATTTACATCATTAATGCAATCATCTTCATTTTTATATTGCGCACAACCTTCTTCTTCAGCTAAAAAACAATAGAAACCGCCGTCTTCTTCTTGGAGACATCGTTCGCCTTCCCCACAACAATCATCATTAGTTCCAGCCAATAAGTCAGGTCCCCTGCATCTTCCTTCTTCATCTATATTTTGTTCTTCCACTATTATTTGTTCTCCGTTCTCCATTATATCAACAATTTTTATTTTTCTATCATCTCCTAAACAAATATAATATCTATTAAGAGGAGGATTAATCGTAATCCTCTTACTCAATGTAAATCTTCTCTCAAAAAATTCTTCTAATGAGGTTCCTTCTTCATCATCTTCATATCTTAATTTTAATTTTATTATTTTATCTTCTTCTGATGTAGATGCACTACCATATCTCATCATTCCTGTGAAGTTAAATTCAAAAAAATTATCGCTTTCATCAAATGCCCAGAAGTATCTTAGTCTTTTATTTTGAGAAGGAGTTGCAGAAATGATTTCAATTCTTTCCACTTCTTGGTTATTTATCAAACACTTTTCATTTTCTTCTTTAATATTTGGTATATTTTCAGTATGCAAAGGACAATCTCCTACTAAGCATTTTATTTCTCCTGCACAAATATTCCCGCTCTCTTCTTCTTTTTCAATTGTGCTCTCAATTATATAGCTATCGCTTGCGTTAAATTCTACATCTAACGAGTCATTTATAACAATTTCTTTGTAATAAGGTCTATTAATAAAAGCAAAAAGTCCTTTCTCTGCCTTAATTACTAATATTGCAACCTCTTTATAAGAACATATAGAACTATCCCTATAACATGCCCTCAATCTTATTGTTTTTCTACCCAAAGAAGTTAGGTTATACTCTATTGAAGTTATGTCCGTGTCTATTATTTTATTATCTTCAACAACATCCCATCTAAACTCTAAGTCGTAGTTAGAAATACTTTCTATTATTGTTACATTTAATCTGATCGTTGTTCCATTAAAGTAAACTCCTCTATGTACAGGCTCAGTTATTCTAACTATTGGAGGTCGATTAGTACAATCATCTCTACATACACCATCCGGACACCTTATCTGTCCTTGCAGACAACCGGAATTACAATCATCTCTACATACACCATCCGGACACCTTATCTGTCCTTGCAGACAACCGGAATTACAATCATCTCTACATACACCATCCGGACACCTTATCTGTCCTTGCAGACAACCGGAATTACAATC